>Ga0302251_1000018_pt1 | contig 221301 bp, 194 predicted proteins | sample AAG_RA_Gln_MG_FD_193534 | JGI IMG/M metagenome (GOLD analysis project Ga0302251, IMG submission 193534) | Enriched activated sludge microbial communities from anaerobic digester in WTTP, New Holstein, Wisconsin, United States - AAG_RA_Gln | ecosystem: Engineered > Bioreactor > Anaerobic >... | reverse complement strand
TCCTCTATCCGTGGTAATGTGATTTCATAATCTCTTGCATTTTCCATTACATTATCATTGTTCGATAAGAAAGGAAAAACTCATGCAAGATTCAGAAAAATTATTTTATACCCCCTGAGCAGTTACATTATAACAATCTATTTTGCGACAGTAAGCTGAAGTGGAAATGAATCCTCTTTGAAAAGGAACGTTGCCGATGGGATACAGGGATGCCGCTCCGGACGGCAGAAAAGACAAAGAAGGCCACTCCATACTGGTGCTGCCCAACGGTACATCTCTGGCAGGAAAATACCAGGTGAGCTATCTTGGCGTTGGAGGCATGAGCGTAGTCTACAAGGGCTGCAGGGAAGGAAAGACTTACTTCATCAAAGAAGTTGACTCCCGTAACTCACAGCACGTAATCTCCCTTTCGCAGGAGAAGTTCATGCTCGAGAGGCTCAGTCACCCCGGCATAGTCAGAATCCACGATTTCTTCGAACAGGAAGGGTTCTGGTATCTCGTCACCGATTTCATCGAGGGAAAAAGCCTGAACAGGCTGATCTCACCGCTCCCGGACATCTTCATCCAGGAAAGGATCGTCCTGGACTGGGCGCGTCAGCTCTATGACATCTTCGAATATCTGCACAATCAGAAGCCGCCTATCATTTACCGGGATCTGAAGCCCCAGAATGTGATCCGCGACAACGACGGGAAGATCCACCTAGTCGATTTCGGGATCGCCCGAACCTACAAGGAAGACAGCATAGGCGACACTACACCTATGGGCTCATTCCTGACTGCCTCTCCGGAGCATTACGGAGGGAAGCAGACCGATGAGCGCTCTGACATATACACCGTTGGCGCCACTCTTCACTATCTTCTCACAAACGGTAAAGGCAGAGGCACCGATCTCTTCGACTTCTCACCGCCCCGGAACATCAACCCGAAAATCTCGGAAAAGACTGAGAAAGTTATCATGAAATCGCTCTCACCGGATCCGGAGAATCGTTTTTCCTCAATTGAAGAGATGAGAAAAGCACAGTTCAACAGCGCCAGCTCTGAAAATATGATAACACCCCCCATTGCAGAAGACGAAGATACATCCAAAATGACAAAGAGCGGACGGCTCGCCAGAGAAGAGACATCAGGGAAAGGCAAAAAGCCTGAGCCTGTCGATTCAGAGAACGTGATACAGAGCTTCATCAGCTTTGCCCTCTCCCAGCCCAGACTCATCGCTGCTTTTCTGGTGCTGATCGTTATAGTAACCTTCACCACAGTTGCGCTGAGAGGCTCAGGAGATAAAAAGACCGCTGCTATCGCATCACCAGAGGTATCGCCAACGCCGGAGATTAATTCCCCACAGGAGCCCACGGCGGCTGTGGACAGCAGCTCTCCCGAGCCGGACGAAAGCCTCTCCGCTTCACCGCTTGTACCGGAGCCGGGTTTCAATGTAGTGATAGGCAGTTTGACACCGACAGCGAAACCAACCCCTGCTGTGGCTGCAGTGACACCTGAAGCGGCGCCGACTGTCGCAAGTCAACAGGCCTATCCGATGGGGACGGCAAACAATTACAGAGCCCCCGCTCCGGAGCCGCAAAGACCAATAGCAGCGGCAAATCCACAGCCCTCGCCAGCTCCATCAACAAAAGAGGAGATGCTTGCCCTGCTGTTCGAAGTGAAGAAAGACAAGATAAGGCCTTTCAGTGGATTATTCGTTGATAAAGAATACAAATACAGTATCAGAATTCCATCAGGGTACTACCGGATCATAAGCAGCACAAAAGAAAAGCGTTTTGTCTTCATAGATTCACCTAAAGAACCGTCATCTCTCAGAGAGATCAGCATAACACCGGAAATGCATGAAAATCCAAAAGAAGAAAACGGTGTGAACACAGCAATCGGAATATTTATGACTGCTGTACTTGATAAAGGAGGCGCAAACCTCGGAAACGCAGATATAAAGAATACAAATCCCGATGCACGCTGTGATGGTCATTACATGTCCTATAAATTGACAGCTTATCCACCAGTATCGAAAAGATTAAATGACCCCTTTGTGCACACAGATTTCTATGTAGTCAATGCAGAAGGAACTATGGTTCATCTGATCAGGGCAAGTGCACCGGAAGAGTCACACGACAAAAATTTTAAATATGAGCTGCAGCCTGCATTGGATTCAATTACGGTAAAGCGTTCCTTTGACTGATAATAACCATAAAGCAGGGCATTACAGCCGTGCTCCAAGGAGAAACACGACACCATGAAGCGTCGCATCAATGCATCAGATGGCACTGTCAATGAAGACGGCACTCCGGTGACAGTCCTCTCTGATGGCACCGTGCTCTCCCGCGGCTACAGGGTGAAATACCAGAGAGCTGATGAGCACTGCATAATTTATAAGGCGATGAAGGGAGGCCGGCTCTATCTGGTCAAGGAAGTGCACTCCCCTGATACGGAAGCGCTGAGAGCCCTTACCCATGAACAGTTCCTGCTCGAGCAGTTCTCCCACCCCGGCATCCAGCAGAGCATAGAGCTATTCAATGAAGATGGCCGGCACTATCTTGTGCTCGAATATATTGGCGGTACAAGCATTGACAGAATTATCTCACCTGATTCGGCAGTTTTCATGAAAGAGAGAATGTTTTCTGACTGGGCCTCCCAGCTCTTTGACCTCTTCACATACCTGCAGCAGCAGAAGAAAGACGGCATATACGGCGAAACCCTTGTCAGAAATGTGATCAGAAGCCCGAAGAATATAGTTCGTGACAGCAAAGGGAAGATCCGCCTCATCGACATGGGAGGATCACCGCATAAAGACAGGGAAGAAGCAGAACTGCCTGACCGATCACTGTTGGAACCGCTTGCCGCACCAGAATTCTATGAAGGCAGGGAGACTGATGAACGCTCAGATGTATTCACTCTAGGTGCCATCTTTTACTATCTTCTCTCCAACGGAAGGGGAAGAGATCGCATCACCGGACTCTACCCACCGGTCAGAAACTTCAACAAGAAGATCTCACAGACCCTGGAAGAGCTCATCATGAAAGCGCTTCATCACGACCCGGACTCCCGATTTCCTACCATAAAAGCCATGAAATCCGCTTATTGCCTTCTAAAATTTGATGTGGACCTGGGGAAGAGCGAGAGAAGACAATTTCCGTTGAAAACCGCTGCCGCTGCTCTCTGCACCATCCTGGCAGTGATTCTCGTAACAATAATCTTCTGCGCACAGAAGCCGGCAGAGATATCTGCAACAAAGGAAGACGCTGTGAGAGTGGCAGTAACTAAAGGACAGAGACTTACATCACAGGGATCTGCTCTGCCGATTTTCTCACCATCCATGGATCCGATGCTCTACCCTGAACACCGCCAGACTTCTTCATCATCCACGCCTTCCATCGCTGCACAGGTGCCTTCGGCAGCGCCATCAGTCAAGACAACAGCAGTGATCTCACAACCAATTCATTCTGCAGCAACTGCCCCGGTTTTTTCTCCCCCTCCGTCTATGATTTTATTACAGTATCCTACCGGCAGGCCTAAAACCGAGAGACATGGCACTGCGACACCTGCGACACCTGCGACACCTGCGACACCTGCGGCTGAGAATCGGACGAAAGAAGAGAGGCTGGTGCAGCTCATCAATGCAAATACTGATGACATAGAGCCTGCCAGAGAGGTCTGCATAGGCCCGGAGAACGACTACAGCATATCCATACCTTCCGGATATTATCTTATAAACAAGAAAAACCCGAACACACTTCTTCTTGTCGCCTTTGATGATGCAGATGCAGAATCATCACTCAGAATGATACAGATCATCTCTTCCCCATTGCCTGAGATGAAACCTGAAACTGCAGTGGATATTGTGAGAAAATCCATGATAAGTTCAGGGGCGTCCATCAGAGATGGAAAGTATATAAACTCCAGAGGAGGCAACAGCCTTATTTATCGGGGATACTCATTGACTTACAGCTACGGACCTCCATCGTACCTGAATGTTGAGAACATCGACTATACTCACCAGGACATAATTTTTGCCCACACTCATTCAGGCAGAGCGTACCGGGTAAAGTTCTGTGCCCCAAGTAAAAATTTCAGTATATATGAGAGCTCTGAATTTGCCAATGTGCTGCGTTCATTGCACTTCACCATTGGTGATAACTGAAAAGGAGCATAATGAAGAAAAAGACTTCCAATACAGGTGTGCTTCCGGAGGGAAGCACGCTGAAAGGGCGATTCACAGTCGGTGCACCATACCTGATTGAAGACGCTGCCGTATACAGAGGCACTTACGGTACCAGACCTGTCATAATCGTTGAAGCATCACTGTCTGACAGGGGAGGGATCGAGATGCTGGAGCAGCTCTCCTTCTGGGCGGAGCAGCTTGGCCCGTCTCTTACCCAGGAGGTGCTCGACCAGTTTGAAATATCAGGCCGCCGATATCTGGTGATGGAATATATTGAAGGCAAGAACCTCAATGCCCTCATCTCTCCTATCAGTGGCGTTTTTCTGCAGGAAAAGATCCTGATGGAGTGGGCACCTTCGCTGTATTCTCTCTTTTCCTCTCTCCACAGTAAAAACAGAAAAAGCATGTATGGAAATGTCATACCGTGGAAGTGTCTCGCCAGGCCTGATCACATCATACGCGACAGGGAAGGGCGGTTCCGGGTTATTCTGCAGACAATCCCGATCATACAGGTCTCGGTATCGGAGAACCAGTCAGACAGCCCAGGCTTTGCTCCACCGGAGCTGTCTCCAGGTCGTGAGTGTGATGCCGGAAGTCTGGTCTATATTGCAGGTGCCATTCTTTATCATCTGGCCACCAACGGCCATGACAGGATCGCCGGCGAACCATCACCACGCTCAATAAATACCCGGCTCTCACCGCATCTCGAAAAAGTTCTGCAGAAAGCCCTGGCATTGAATCCATCTCTCCGCTATCACTCCATTGAAGAGATGGAGAGATGCCACATCAGAAAAGATACAGTTGAATCACCAGGAGACAGGAACATCACTAAGGATGAGAACCCAATCGTCTCAAAGAAAGGTCTTGTCTACCATATTGACACTCCAGCTGATCAGGCTGCTGATACAGATCTGAAAAAGATGGCGGCTTATGTCGGGATCTTTATAGTGGCAGCGATCTGTATCCTGCTGGTCCTCAGAGGATGGCTGGGAGCTCTTGTTGCAGGGGAGCAATCGACTGCATCCCCCTCCCTGGCCGCAAAAACCGGAAACCGGCATAATGCCCCGTCAACTCAAAGGATGCCTTCAGAGCCGGTTGCAGATGGAGCCAACGAGACTCCATCTGCCGGCAGCCCTGCACCTGGCGCTTCAGAAGAGCCGCTCTTTGCTCCGCCTGCATTCAGTGACAATGCTCCCAGGCCGATTGCAAAGGCGTCAGCGCCGGAGATTCCGCAGGAAGTGCCATCTGCCTCGGCGCCGGCCCTTCCCGGAGATACATATCCCAGAGTCGCGCCAGTCAGGAAAAAGCCTGACCGTCCAAAGGAAACCACAGATCCTTCTCTCTATCTCCGAATTGCACCGGTATCGAGAGAGAATACCAGATATTTTCTGACCCCCAGGGAACAGATCCTGGCAGGACTGCTGAAAAGGAATGCCTCTGATTTTAAAGAGCCTGAAGGCCGCCAGACAGGCAATGGAACTCTGATCAGAGGCATGAGCGCTTCATCATCCTCCAGGGAGCCAGCTTTCGAGATCGTTGTGCCACAGGGATACTATCAGATGAAAAGCGAAAGAAGAAACTTCTACGAGTTTGCCTCAGTTGACAAAGGCAGAGAAGACTCTTCTCTCCGCCTCCTTCTAGTACGGCCTCTGCCATTTCCAAAGCAGGCAACACCGGAACAGGCATACGGAATATATCACGCAAGCCTTGAAAAGAAGGGGGCAACAGATATAAGGATGGATCAGACATATGTAGGTGACAAAATCGCCTATGGCTTCAACTACAGCATGACGATCCCGCTTTTCGATGAACCGCTTCAGTACAGTGAAGTATTTTTTCTCTCAAAAGACTCAGACACCGTCTACATCATAACCCAGAGCGCAACACAAGATATTTTTCCAAAATATAAAGCAGAGTTTAAGACAGTAATCAATTCCTTCAGAGAGTACTGACTCATGCAGGATATCATCTGGGAGACCTGACGCTCTCTTTTAATATCATCACTGCATCATCCACGCCTACAGCCCCGTCACCGTTCATATCAGCAGCGCTGCGCTCAGCCTCTGTCGGTTCATGTGCTGAAGGAGAAGCCGTATAGCTTATTGTAAGGTTCAGCGTTATCTTCAGACAGAGATCGCCGTCTGCAGAGGTAATGGCACCGTCACTGTCTATATCTCCCTTAAGCGAGGAAGAACCCTGCCACAGAAACTGCACCTCTATCCAGTCGTTATCGGTCATGGCCAGATCGTCCAGAAAGACTCCATCGGCAAGATCGATTCCTGCGGCGTTTTTTACAGTTCTTCCGAAGCCATCCCTGCCGTCATTATAACCGTTCTGAAAGGCTGCCTGAGCCTCAGGGATATACTGGGAGAGATCTTTCCACATCTCACGCTGCTCAGAAGGGTTCCAATAATCATCTTTAGTGTTCCACGGTCCCACATCCCAGACCGGCACCCGTACTGAGCGCCCGTTATAAGTAAGAAGCACTTCGTTCTCTTTTGTCGCATCGCTTTCGCAGAGGCTCCTTCTGGAAGGAAGAGCCACGAAGTGGTCGCTCTCGGTAATGATGTGCCCGTTGGCTGTAGTGCCTCCCACAAGACCTTCTCTTGTGGCGAATATGAGATGGCTGCCCTTATTGCAGCGTTCCGGCCTGGGCGGAAGAACCACATCAGGAAGCGGGAGCTCATCTATATTCCTGACAACAGGATCGTTCCTGTCTGTGAGAGCAGGCTCCATGTAAAGGGTCAGCCTATCTGCAAGAGAGGCGCCGGAGACAATCGTGATATCCTGCACAATAAGAGGCCGATATCCCGGTTTCTGCAGCATCAGCACATAGCTCGACGATGTGGAGATATCGATGGAAGGAATCTCAAAGACTCCTGCCTCATCGGTGTACGCCTGATAGAAGCTCCCAGGCCTTTTCATATCAGAGCTCAATCCACGTTCCAGGAGATTTTTCACAGTATCCTGGCTTTTACACAGCACCACATCTACATTTTCCAGAAATTTCCTGCTCCCGTCGTGACAGACAGTTCCGGACAATGCACCGGGAATTCTCTGCACCTCGCCGGATTGCACAGAGATGTCAGGAGTGAGCAGAACTGCCATGAGAAGCAGCGCTATGAGGCACAACACTGATGATCGCCTGCATGTAGTGGTCATTCGACAATCACCGTCCCTCCCTGAGAGGTAATATTGCAGAGACGCTCTGCAGAGGGAGAAAAAAGAGCCAGGCTGCTGAAGGAGAGATTGGTCGATGTGCCTGAAGGAACGGCATTGACTGCAAAACGGAGGATCATCACATAACCTCCTCCTGCCATGCTCTGAGTGCCTGCCGAGACAACTCTGACCGATCCGGAAGAAGGGCGCTGCTCGAAAAGAAAGCCCTTTGCTGCGTCACCTTCATACAGACCCTGAAAAACCAGTATCGAGCTGTCGAAAGCCACAGTGATATCAATACCGGCAACACTTTCTGTATGGTCGATCGAGACAGGAACTTCAACTGTCCCGCCTGAGCTCGCTTTAGAGATTGAAGCGAGATTGACGGTAATGTATTCTGCACTGCCCGGCTCGCTTGAATCTCCTATGCCGAAGGGATCGCTCTGACCGGTATTGCCGTTTCCACACGATGAAACAACGAGCAGAAGCACTGCCGTGCATATGCTGAAGAGGAAAAGACAAGGGAACCGCTGCTTTATCCGCACGCAAGCCTCCAGCCGTCACACAAACATGGTGATATCGCCTTTACCTTCTCTTATCACCTTTGGTGCCGACTCGGTAAAGTCTATCATCGAGGAAGGCTCCGAGACAAGGACACCGCCATCAATGACAATATCGATTGAGTGGCCGAAAGTGTTTTCAATCTCAACAGGGTCGCTCAGGATCTCTTCTTTAGAAACTGAAGCGCTTGTGCTGATAATCGGGTTTCCAAGCTCCCTCACAATTGAAAGGCATATATTGTTGTCAGGTACACGGATACCAACAGTACGGCGCTTTGTGAGCATTATCTTTGGAACCATTCTTGTGGCGCTGAGAATAAATGTGTATGGACCTGGAATCAGGCGCTTCATGATCTTATATGCCGTATTGGAAACCTGGGCGTAGACAGAGATGTCCTTCAGGTCTGCGCAGATAAAGCTGAGAGGCTTATATCGAGGCATCTTCTTGATCTGATAGACTTTTTCGATGGCAGACTTGTTGAAGAGATCACATCCTATGCCGTAGATGGTATCAGTTGGATAGGCGATAAGACCGCCATTCTTCAGGATCTTGACAATATGTTTTATATTCATCATCTGAGGGTTATCAGGATCGATCTCTACGCGCATGCCGTCTTCTCCTTAACAATGTGCAGATATCCAGAGAATTGTTCTCTATAATCTGAGTAAACCCTTCCATGCCTGCCCGATCTGCTCATCACTTTTTGTAATAACTGTCAAAATGTTACATGATGTTAACACATATAAAATTGATTTTTATTATGGCTTCTGATATTATAAGGATAACATGAACTCTTTCATAATCAATACGAGGGGGAATAACGATGACTATCAATCCTAATATGAATGTCCTGGGAACTGCACCTCAGCTTTCATCCGGTGCTCCCTCAGCATCGGCAAAGCCTGAGAAGAAGGATCTCATTCAATCAACCGATGTATATGAAGCTGGCGCACAGCTCAAGGAGATGGGGTCTAAAGAGATTGAGCGCGGCTTGAAATATCAGGAAGATGGACGCAACACCATCGCATCCGGTGTACAGAATGTTATTGCAGGCGCTGGAAAGGTTAAAGAAGGCGAAGGGCTTGCCGCTGAGGGAAAAGCGGCAGTCACTGAAGGTCAGGCAGAACAGCAGCAGGGACTGCAGGATGTAGCTGCCGGTCAGGCAAAAGAGGCCGAAGGACATAAAGCCGAGCAGGAAGGTATTGCCGCATTCCAGAAAGGCATCGATGCTGATGCAGCCGCTCAGGCAAAGAAGCAGCACGGTGCCCACAAGCTCGCAAAATCACTCGAGTGTGAAGCAAAAGCCATTGCAACAGAAAAAGAGGGACTCGCTTCCTTTTCTGAAGGCATCCTGATAGGAGAGCAGGGTATCCTGAAGCAGCAGCAGGGTGTGGACGGCATGACTCCTGCCATCACCAACGAGAAGGCAGGCCAGAAAGATGTAGAGACTGGTATGGGCACTTTCAAGAGCGGCTCAGGCAAGGTTACCCAGGGCGATGCTCTTGTCGCACAGGCGAAACAGGACTATGCAGGCGCCGAAGTGCTCGAGAAAGAGAGCAACGCGGCGGCAAGCGAGAGTAACTCCCTCAGAAAATCAGGAACATCCAAGATGAGAGAGGCCGATAACCTCAATGCTTCAGCAGAGGGCAAGGAAAAGGAAGCTGCGGGCAGAGAGAACGACGCCGCTGTCAAAACAGCTCAGGCCATCGTGGAAGAGGAGAAGAGCAAGAAAACCCAGCTCCTTGCCGATCTGTTCATAAAAAAGGCGCAGGCCGATAAAACAGCCGGTGCAGGTCTGGAAGCTCTCCCCATCTTTGCAGCCGAAGGCACCGCCTCTGTTGAGGAAGGGAAGCTCTTTGAGTCGATGGCTGCTTTGAGAGGTAACGAAGCAAAGACATATCACATGAAATCCACTGCCCTTCAGACTGAGGCCGAAGCGCTCAAAGCACAGGCCGGAGCGCTCAAGACTGAGGCCGAGGCACAGCGCACACAGGCTGAGAAGCTCATCACTGAAGGGAAAGTCGAGCTTGCCAAGTCTGATGAGCTGAAAGCCACCGCTCAGGAAAAGAAGAAGTTGAGCAATGAGCTGATGAAAAAAGCTGTCAAGGAAGAGAAGGACGGAAACGCTCTCATCGCAGGAGGCATGGCAGACAAGGATCTGGGAACAGCACAGGTTCAGACAGGAACCGACAAGGAAAAGGCTGCTGTTCAGGCCCAGAAAGTCTCTCTCAGCGATATGCAGGCCGGCGACGCCCTCATATCTCAGGGTCTGGAGAAGAAACAGGCTGGACTCGGAAAAGTTCAGTCAGGTCTTGCCAGGCAGGGGCACGCCATTGGAAAGCAGAAAGAGGGACTGGCACAGCTCCAGCAGGGAGGCCAGGAAGTGGATCAGGCCATGGCCGCCAAGAAGAAGGCTGCCGATCAGATCGCTCTGGGAAATGCGCTTGAAGGCGAAGGCATTGCTGCGCAGGGCAAGGGCTTCGAAGCAATAAAAGCAGGCGATGTAAAAGAGCACGAAGGCTCGAAGAAGGTCGCTGCAGGTGAAGCCGCCATCTCGGAAGGCACCAGACAGGAACGGAAAGGTGTCGAGGAGATTGATAAGGGTGCGCAGACTGCCAAGGCAGGAAAGGTTATCCAGGAGAAGGGCGAAGATTACATCAAGATGGCAGACGAGATTCCCTTCCGCATTGCAGGACAGTAACAGGAAGATATGACAGACAGAAAAAGGAAGCCTTTCGGCTTCCTTTTTTTACTTCTGCCCGGTTGCAATCGGTGCCGGAGAGCATTTCAGCATAATCAGCCCGACTCACGAAAGGAATTACTCTGCACATGAAGAACGAAGAGGAGAATTCATATACAAACGCGCATTATAAATTGCACTATCAAAACTTCTGGAATCATCTATCAACGCTCATCTGGCAATTTAGAATGCTGCAGTCTGTTATGCTGGTAAGTATCAGAACCGCACATTTCACAGTTATTGTAAAGCAAGGGAGGTTTACCATGGCTAAAAAGGAAACTGCAAAGATCGACGTTGATACCCTGGCCACATTAGGGCTTCATATGAGATACGCCCTTGAGATCATCGAGGAAAAGCTCGATGAGATGGGGTATTCTCTGGACGATTTTGAAGAAGATGATGAATACGACGAAGAAGCTGAAGAAGAGGAGGAAGCCGAAGAAAGCGACAAAAAGAAAAACCCGCGCTTCCCGAACGTGACCGGAAATCAGAAAGGTAAAGCATAACATGCTTAGGAAGAGCACTCCCATGAAAAAAAAACTGAACACATTCTTTGAAGAGTATCTTGGAGAGTATCTTAATCTCAACCCCGTTCTCGGAAGTCATCTCGGTCTTCCTGAGCACGACGGAGACATGCCCAGAGACTGCAGGGAGGGGATGGAAGAAAGGCTCAGTCTTTTCAGGAAAACAAAGGCGGAGCTTGACAGTCTTCCGAAAGAAGAGCTTTCATGGGAGGAGACCATAGATGTAGAAGCAATGAAGCAGACTCTGGAAGAACAGATATGGAGCGATGAAGAGCTTCCCTTTGCTCACTCCTTCCCGGAAGGTGCGCATACTGTCTCAAACGCTCTCTACACTGTTTTCTCCCGTGATTATACACCTCTTGCTGAAAGGCTGGAAAAGCTCTCTCTCCGCCTTGCACAGGTGCCTGAATATCTGCTGCGCTCCAGAGATCTGACCGATGACCCGGTGAAGCTTTGGGTAAACACAGAGCTGGCGGCAGGCAGACATATCCCTTCCTTTATTGACACCATCGAACAGGCCGGAGCAGAATCGCAGTTCGAGGGACTTCAGTCTCTCAGAAGATCGTGCATTAAAGCAAAAGAAGCCCTTCTGGAGCATGAAAAATGGCTTAAAGGTGAGCTCATGCCCGGAGCAAGAGAAAACTTTGCCATAGGAAAGGATAAATTTGAGGGAATACTGGAAAAAAAGCATCTGGGCATAAACTCACAGGAGCTGCTCTCACTTGGCGAATACTACCTTCAGTCGACCAGGGAAAGGATCGCGAAGATAGCGGCACAGATCGACCCCTCTCTGTCATACGATGAGATAAAGAACAGTATCCGCGGAAAGCACCCGTCCACCTTCGAAGAAGTGCTGGTTTTCTGCCGAAGTGTGATGCAGCGTGCCAGACAGTACGTAGTGGATTCAGGCTTTGCAGATATCCCGGACGAAGAAGAGCTCATTGTAAAAGAGACACCGGAACTCTTTCGCCATCACACTCCCCTGGCAGCATACATCCCGCCGGGAAAGTTCCAGCATCCCCAGCGCGGCGTATATATAGTAACCAGAACCGATGATGTGGAAGTAATGAAAGACTTCAACTATACCGCTCTTTTCAACAAATCGCTCCATGAAGCCTACCCCGGCCATCACCTCCAGTTTGTATGCTGCAACAGGCATCCGTCTTACGGAAGAATTCTGACAGGCGGAGCAGAGTTCGTCGAGGGCTGGGCTCATTACTGTGAGGATTTTGTAGCACAGAACGGCTTCCCTGACAATCTGGAGCTTCAGTTCACCATGTGTCTCGAGCTTATCTGGAAAGCCTGCAGAATCATCATCGATGTAAAGCTTTCCTGCGGCGACATGACACCTGAAGAGGCAGTTACGATGCTGATGGAGGTGGCAAGCTTCACCAGGCCTTCAGCTTCTGCGGAGGTTCAGCGCTATACCTATACACCTACCTACCAGCTCTCATACCTGTATGGCAAACACCTGATCATGGAGATGAAAAAGAACTTTGCTGACAGATTTGGAAGAGCCTTCAGCCTTCGAGAGTTCCACAACCTGATGCTGCATTCAGGAAATCTACCGCTCAACATCATGCACAGGCTGATAGAAGCGCATTTCAGCAGCAGGGCAGATCCGGCAGTATCCATCCAGTGACGGCTTTTTGCCAGCGGAGAGGCCGGAGCTCACCGGTGCCTGATTCGGCATGATCTCCCATCGGCAGGAACCTTTGCACGAAATGTCATCTGCCACAATGGTAAGAGGTTTTACAGAAGAATATGAAGAATTCTCGTCTATCATGCCTATATCTGCCCTGGGAACAACATCACTGTCAGGACGGCTCAGATTTATCGATGCAGCACGGGGACTTGCCCTTATACTGATGATACAGGTCCACGCCTTCGACTTCTGGATGCGCATGTCAGCGAAGAACTTCCATTCCTGGGCCTGGAAAAGCTCTAACTTCCTGGGCTCGTTGAGCGCGCCGCTCTTTCTTATTCTTGTGGGATTTAACACCGCTCTCTCTGTTGAGAAGAAGACTGTAAAAAAGAAGGGGAAGACCTCCATCTTTATCAGGTTGTTCATCAGAGGACTCCTTATCTTCATTTCAGGATACATCTTCAACTATATAATGTTCTGCTTCCCTGACACCAGAGGCTTTTCTCTCGAAGAGACGCTTTTTATCGTGCAGATACTGCACAGTATCGGGATTTCCATGTGCATTCTTGCTGTATTGACGCTTTTTGAGCCTTTTGCCGGCTATCTCTGTGCCCTGGGTGCGCTGCTCTTTGCACTGGGAGGCGCCGTAGTATGGAATATGCAGGCACCGGACTGGGCACCTCAATATCTTATGACACTCCTGAGAGGACTGCCCTTCAAGGCATACTTCCCTGTATTTCCCTGGTGCTTCTTCCCACTGGCTGGATATGTGGCAGGCCGCATATATATCATGGCAAGAGAAAAGAATGCCCAGACGCCTCTCTTCGGATGGTTCTTCATGGCAGGCGCCTGTGCAACGCTGGCCTCCTTATCCTTTCTGGTGCTGCGGGATCAACTGGTGCTGCTTGTCTCCATGGCTGTTGATGAGAAGAAGTTCTTCCACATGTCCTTACCGCTCATCATCTTCTGGACCGGCTCTGTCATCCTCACACTGGCTGTTTTGTACTATATACTGGAAGTCAAGAAATCCGGGCATATTGTGTATTCCTGGCTTGAATACTGCGGAAAGGCCTCTTTCTTCCTCTTCTTCTTCCACTACCTCTGCTTCAGGGTGTCCGAGGCCTTCGGCTTCACCAGAGGCTGGTTCCAGGGAACTCTGGAGATCCCTGTAATACTGGGAATCATGCCACTCCTGATGATCATCAACATCTTTGTGGCGTATGAGTGGATTCATCTCCGCGCGCCGCTTCTCAGGATAACCCGCCGCATATGACATCTCGTGCTCCGGAGCATGAGAACTGTTAATTCAGAGAGGTGCACATGAATAAAGACAAAGAAAAGTTCTCACCTTTTTACGGAAAGATGAAGGAAGAATGCATACCGGACATTGCCATCAGAACTTTTGAGCATTATTACCACAGACTCCTCGAGGGGTCAGACGGCTTCATAAGAGAAAGGGATATAGTGCCGATTGTATCTCTCCCTGATCTTGAATCCCTTCCTGCCAGACTGGCCGAAACAGGACAGAGGGCTGTTCATGAGACTGTCATCATCAAGCTCAATGGGGGGCTGGGCACCGGCATGGGACTCAACGGCCCTAAATCTCTACTTAAGGTGAAGAACGGACTCACCTTTCTGGACATCATAGTCCGGCAGGCTCTGCACGACCGTATTCCTCTCCTGCTGATGAACAGCTTTGCCACACGCGATGACACACTTGCAGCACTTGAACGATATCCGGAGCTGGCAGGGAAGCTTCCCATCGATTTCGTTCAGCACAAAGTGCCCAAGGTGACAGTGAGCGATCTCAGCCCGGCGGTGTGGCCGGATAATCCGTCTCTTGAATGGTGTCCTCCCGGCCACGGCGACATCTATACTTCACTGTTGACCGGGGGAGTGCTCGATCTCCTGCTTCAAAAGGGCTACCGTTATGCCTTCGTATCCAACTCGGATAATCTGGGAGCGGTCATGAACAGAATCATCCTGGGCTACTTTGCAGAGAACCGCATCCCCTTTCTGATGGAAGTAGCCGCCCGCACCGAGGAGGATAAAAAAGGCGGGCACCTGGCCATGTACCCAGACGGCCGGCTGCTGCTGAGAGAATCTGCACAATGTGCCCCAGACGATCTCTCCTCATTCCAGGACATAACCCGGCACAGGTATTTCAACACAAACAGCCTCTGGATCAATCTGTCTGAGCTGAAAACGCTGCTGGACAGCAGGGATAATATCCTGGAGCTCCCTCTCATTCGAAACAGGAAGACAATAGACCCCAGAGATCTCACTTCTACGCCGGTATATCAGCTTGAAACAGCAATGGGTGCAGCCATATCACTTTTCAGCGGCTCAACAGCTCTGAAAGTACCAAGGACGAGGTTCCTCCCTGTCAAGACAACCAACGATCTCTTCGCCATATATTCTGATGCATACGTTCTCTCAAATGACTGCAGAGTTGTGCAGAATCCCAACAAGGAATCCGGTGGACCTCCCATGTCTATCAACCTGGATCGGAGGTATTACAGGTATATTGACCAACTGGAAGCCCGTTTACCATATGGACCTCCATCACTAACAGAGTGTGAGCGTGTCACCATAAATGGAGATATAAGATTTGGACGAAATGTGGAGTTCAAATATGCAGTAGAGCTGATAAACGACACAGACAGTCAGATCGAGATAGCCGACGGATCAATAATAGAGGGGCGCTGCCTGCTGTCGAAGATGCCGGGAGAATGCTCAGGAGCATGACTGCCGCTCCAGTGAAGTCTTTACAGACAACTCACGGAGGACATTTTCAAGATCTTCCATATCCAGCGGCTTGGTGATGCACGAATCCATACCGGCCTCAATGAAACGCTCTAAATCATCTTTCATCGCATATGCGGTCATGGCTATTATGTGCTGATGGCCGCCTCTCTCTAGGTCTTTCCTTCTTATGATCTCGGTGGCCTCAAGGCCGTTCATGACAGGCATCCTGATATCCATGAGCACCACATCATATACATCTTTCTCCAGCGCATCCAGCACTTTTTTCCCGTTGTCAACTGCAAAGACCTTGTGCCCCAGGGAAGTCAGGTAATCTACAATGACCCTCCTGTTTATCACCTCATCTTCTGCAACCAGCAAAGTGAGAGACGATGCACAGGATTCAATTTTTTCAGGAGATTTACCGTCTTTTTCAGAAGTAGGCTTCTGCTCCTCAAGCAGTACGGTGAAATGGAAAGTGCTGCCGAGGCCTGGCGCGCTCTCCACCCAGATCTTCCCATCCATCAGTGAGACAAGATCTCTGCAGATAGCCAGTCCGAGCCCTATACTGTCGTGTGTTCTGGTAAAGGAGCTCTCCCCTTTTTTGAAAGGCTCAAAGATATCCTGCTGCATCGATTCAGGAATTCCGCAGCCTGTATCACTTACAGAGAAGTGCAGCACGATGCCGCCTGGTTCAGTGCCTGCAACTTTGACTGAGAAGTCTACATGCCCCTTCTGTGTAAACTTCACCGCATTGCTGATGATATTCAGTATAACCTGATGCAGTTTCATGATATCGCCGTGAAGCGCATCAGGAACATCACCGGCAATAGTATAGCTCATCACCAGGCCTTTCTGCTCCGCGAACTGCTTCTGCATTTTTAGCGTCTCAGCCAGAGCCTCTCTGAGATGGAAGTTGGTTTTGACAAGCTCTATCCTGTGAGCCTCAATCCTCGACATCTCCAGTATTTCGTTTATTATGCCCAGCAGGTTCCCTGCGGAAATCTTCACCATATTCAGATACTCTCTCTGTATCGTTGTAAGCTCTGAATTCAGAAGCAGTGTTGTCAGGCCGATTATCCCGTTCATGGGGGTGCGGATCTCGTGACTCATATGGGCCAGAAATTCTGACTTTGCCCTGCTTGCGCGTTCAGCACTCTCCATGGCCTTTATGGTTACCTCTTCCGCCTTTTTACGCTCAGAGATATCTATGCCCACTCCGACTATATAGGTCCTGCCTGTCAGTGCAACGCGGACTCCTGTCAGATAGTATGGGATTCGGCGTCCATCCTTTGTAATCAGAGATGTCTCAGTTGCAGATCTGCCCTTTGAAAAAACCTGCACCGCCAAATCGTCGATACGCTCTCTATCCTCTTCAACTATGGTATCTTTGATGGTGATAAAAGACGCTTCTTCTGCCGTATATCCCATCACCTCTTCCTGAATTCTGCTCCACCGCACAAAATTACCTTTCTCATCGAAGAAATAGAAAAGACCCGGTATGGAATCAATGACTGCATCTGAAAATTCCTTCTCGTGCAGAAGATCCTCTTCAGCTCTCTTCCGCTCTGTCAGATCACTGAATATGGCAAGCAGCATCGAGCCTATCCTGGCTCCTGCCATGTTGACAAAACGGAGCGTGCCGTCTTTGCAGGCAATGGCCACCTCTATGGATGAGGCGCCCTCCTTTTCTGCCTCCTCTTCCAGAATTGAGCTCCAGAGAATCCTTACTGCCTCGCGGTATCCAAAGTCGGGGCATGTGTGAAGGAGCCAGTCCTCCATCGTGGGAATATCCTCGAGAGTATATCCGAAAAGCTCGACAAACTTCCTGTTGATAAACTCTATCTTCCCTTCAACAGCCCACATGATAGGCGCCGGTGAGGCTTCAACGACGGCTCTAATCTTTTCTTCGCTATCTCTCAGCGCTTTCTCTGCATCTTTCCGGGACGTGATATCGCGGATTGTCATGAAGATGCGGCTTACACCTCCGATATCAGAGCGCTTCATGCTCACCTCCACCCAGAAGAGGCGGCCTGATTTGTTCCTGGCGTGCCATTCAAAGATCTGCGGCTCTCCGCCGGCAGCTCTCTGTATCCACTCAATCGCTTCTTTTCCTGTATAGGGCGGTACATCAGCCGATCGCATCTCTACGGTACTTGCGAGCAGCTCTTCTCTGGTGTAGCCGTAAATCTCACAGGCCCGCTCATTGACATCGATGACGGCACCGCTGCCAATTTCAAGAATAAAAATGGCGTCGTTGACAGAGTTGAATATCTCGCTGTACCGCTCTTCAGAGATCTGGATGGCCTGCTGCATCTGCCTCTTTTCTTCTTCCGCGCGCCTCAGTGCGCGCCTCTCTTCGGCATCACGCAATTCTCTCTGTACAGAAGCCACAAGTCTGGCCGGATTGTTTTTCCGCAGAAAATCGTGAGCGCCCTTTTTTATCACATTTACTGCATACTCTTCGCCAAGTGTGCCTGACACAACGATAAAGGGTATGTCAAGGCCGCTCTTCTTATAGAAATCAATCGCTTCCAGCACATCATACTGAGGCATGAAATAATCAGAGATGATAATGTCCCAGGGTTCGCTGCTGATAGCATCTTTCATATCTGCGTCAGTATCAACACGCCGATATTGAGGTGCATATCCGGCTCTCTCAAGTTGAAGAATCAGCAGCAGCGCATCATCTTCAGAATCTTCTATCATCAATATCCTTATTGGTATTGACATTTTCTGCTGGCTCCCTGCTCTTTTGGAAATATGGGTAGTCCGGACCGAAGAGTCCTGTAGCTCCTGTGGAAATGTTGCAAAAACCCTGTTCTTCAGCCCTGCTTAGGTGAATAACGGCTGCTCCCGTTAAGAGTACAGGTGGGGTAATGACGTTGTGTCCTTCAAAACCATCCTCTCCCATGCTCACTTGTCAAAACCCTGATTCTGAAATTTCGCGGAATGGCAGAATAAACCTTCCATTAGCATTTCCACTTTATTGTTCCTTTTTCTTGACAATAGTCTGCTTCAGTTCGCTCTTGTCGAAAGTGGTATATGGCTGATGAAAGAGGAAAGCTGCTGAGCCGAAGTTACTCTGCGGCAGATTGCTCGAAGGTCTGATGGCCGGATGTTTTGCCCGGCTGGTTATAAAGTCAACAGGCTCAAAAGTATTTTTCTTCACCTGCTCCAGACTGTCGAGGCGGTTGACAGGGTGAAGTGGACTCGAATAAGGGTAGGCGCCGGTACTGTCCGGATAATAGGGAAAGGAGTTTCTGTCAATCTGAAAATGAAGGTGCGGATAAGGAGCACCTGATGCGCCTGAATAGCCTATCAAATCACCCTTCCTCACAGCTCCCTTTCCCTTTGTTATGCTTGAAAGATGGCCGTAGCAAGAATATACCTTACCCTCACGAGGGATTATATGCTCAATCACAACAAGGTTCCCCCACCCGACGCGCCATTCACAGAATATTACAGTGCCGTTGGCTACCGATCTGATCGGCGTTCCAACATCAAGTGCGATATCAATGCCTGGATGTGAGCCGCTTCCTGTCGAGCGAGAAGCGAAGCACTGCATTTCACTGTCATTCTTCGGTGTATAATTTGCAGGAAAATAGTAATAGCTCCCACACCATACCGTATCAACAGGATGGCGGTTCGGCGATGGTGCAGACCACTTTATTCCTGAGATTCTGTCAACCGGAAATATCATCCCGTCAAAAGACTCTGTACCGGAGGTGCTTTTAGCCATACCTGAAGGCGGCATGGGAGAAAAAGGCGTATAAAAAGGAGCGTCTGGTGATGATGTGGCAACAGATATTCTCGTATGATATATGCCCCAGGCAAAAAAAACGACAATTGCAGCTAATAGAAGAAAACGGGCATATTTCATCACCTTTGCATACCTTTCCACGACTCTACTCAAGATAGACTGCAGAGTCCTGCAAAAGATTCAACAGTTGTGAAATAAACCCTCCATTAAGGTGCAGACCTCGCTTTATTGTTCTCTCACGAATTTGTCTATCCTGAACATACCAGCGGAATAGAAAATATCATCTGTATCAATGGTTCAGCAACATTCCCATGAAAAATCTCTGTCACTGTTGATTTTCAGGAAGGATGATAAGATAGAAGATAGAAGATAGAAGACAGAAGATAGTCCGCTTCCCTTATAAACTATCTGCAACCCTTTTCCCTGCATAATCCGGAGCGCTTTGTGCGTTCTACAGACAGAGGTGAATATTAATATCATGAAAAAAATTAGCATTCTTCTCTCGATCGCTGTTCTTATAGTCTTTCTTACCGCTGCAGCTAATGCCCAGTGCCTCATCAACGTCAATGTTGTGCCTTCCACAAAAGATGCCAAAGGCAGGACGCTTATCTGCCATCTCACTGGCGACACTAATGGGAAAGCAGTCTGGCTGGGCTGCTCATTCTACCCTGCCAGATACAGCGACAAGCTCAGAGACGGCTATCACGAAATCTACCAGGTATCAGGCACATTCCAGAAAAACTGGGAGTTGCCCGAGAAGTTTTATGAGGGCTCATTTGAGATGGCACTGTGGGGCGACAAGGTGATGAAAAACAGGTGCAACCGCGTGGACTGCTTTCTATGCAACAAATTCGGCTACCATCTTGAAAATATGCTAGATTTCTGCTCAGGCACCATTCTGGCCACCAATACCACAGGAATGAGAATCAACATTACAGAGAACGGCGATAAGCTCACAATAACCGCCACAGGGGTGGCCGGAAACGGATCGGCCTATCTGGGCGCATCATTTTATCCCAAAGAGTGTAAGGATATCTTTGCCGACGCCCAGCACGACTGCCGCCTCGTCCATAAAACATTCCATGAGTCGTGGACCGTACCGAAGCGGTTTAAAGATGGAAGATATGATATTGCACTGTGGAACAGGAAGATCAGCAAAAACGCCTGCACACTCAAATCGTGCGCATGGTGTGAAAAGCTGGGATATCACCTCTGGTGGGTACTTTTTCTCAAGAGCGGAAAGCTCGATCTGAGAAAGGAGATTTAGAAGCGTCGGGAAATTCCCGATTCAGGGAATCACTGACATATAAAACAACTTTACAGGAGGAGAGCCATGGATCTGGAAAAACTGCTGAGACTACAGAAAGAGCCCTGCATCTTCGTAAACGATATTGAAGAGCACCATCTCCTGATGGAGCACAGGGAAGACTACTTTAAAAACTTTGAAGAGGGTTTCAGATTCTGGGCCGCCAACCCAGACAAAGTCATGATCACGCCCAAACAGATATATACAAGCCCTGAAATAAAAGGAGACTTCAGGGTCATGCCCTGTCAGATCCACGCCGATGAGGGCTCTGTCAACACTGTAAAGCTTGTCGGTACAGACGAGGAGGAGAGAGTAGTAAAGGATAAGATCTCGGTAGGAAAGGCCTTCATATTTCACCCGACTGATAATTACATCATGGGCATCTTTGATGCCTGCATACTCTCATCGGTCCGGACAGGCGCCTGCGCGGCGCTCGGATTCAAATATCTGGGCGGAAACGCAAAACGGGTGGGGATAATCGGCTGCGGCCGGGTCGGCTATTATTCTGCAGAGTTCATCTCCATGTTTCCATCAGTGGAAACCCTGGTCTGCTATGACACAAACCCGATGAACCTGGAATGCTTCAAGGAGCTGGTAAGCGTCAGGGGTATCAGGTGTGAGTATCCCGGGACAATTGATGAAGTGAAGCGGAATTCAGACGCCCTGATCCTCTCCACCTATTCGCCGGTATCGCTGGTATCCGGAGCAGATCTCAAATCAAACCATATCCAGTTCATCTCGAGCTCCGGCGCAGACGCCGATAACCTTTCAGAGCTCGACCTGACAGTCTCGGAAGTAGTATCGAAGGTCTATGTAGACACAGAGCATTCCCTGAAAGTTGCTGATCTGAAGCGCTGGAAGGCACAGGGGCTGATCAGAATGGAAGATGTAATAGAACTGAAAGAGATAATTGGAGGGCGGCACAATCCTGATATGACAAAGATCCGTCTCTTCGTCACTACAGGCTTCGCATTCCTGGACTGCCTTACCCTTGACTATATGTACAGAAAAGTGACAGAAAAGAGCGCTCACGAAGGCCTTCTAAAGCATTAGACAGATGAAAAAGAGAGAAGCACCGGCGGCTCCGCCGCCTGAAAACTATATCAACACTATTGTCACAGATTCAAGGAAGACACGGGACGAGCTTCGAGAGCTGCAGACCACGCAGTTGAAGAAGCTTGTCTCGTGGGCTTATGAATCAGTGCCCTTCTATAAGAAGAAATATGATGAATGCGGCGTCCATCCCAGTGAGATCAACAGCCTGGATGATATCACGAAGCTTCCGATAATCGGGAAAGCCGATCTGAAAGGACTTCCTGCCGGCGATCTCATCCCTTCCGGCTCAAGCCCTGACGAGTTCAAGCTCCTTCGTACTGCAGGCTCAACAGGCGAGCCCCTGACTATCTATCGTGACAGCCACAGCATCAACAGAATCCGTGACTACAACATGTGGATCTTCTATCGATGGTGCAGCGGCAATCCCCTCTCAAGCGTGCTGTATATCATGACTGTCTCCGACACAAGCCTTGAACGGATGCTTCTGTCGCGGTTTCCAGTCGAAGAAGACAGGATTATGGATGTAATGCTCCCCACTCACGTACACTTTCAGTATCTGCAGAGATATGTACCGCAGTATCTCTCAACATATCCGTCGGTGATCAGAAATCTGTCTATTGAGCTTTTAAGACGAAAAAAGAGAGCCGATTTTGTAAAGCTCATCCATTCAACTGCAGAGCTCCTCGATGAGCCAACAAAGGATATGGCGCGCACTGCATTCCCCAATGCAAGGATCGTGCAGTCATACGGATCTCATGAAGGAGGGCTGATGGCCTTCCAATGTCCTCTGCACGATTATATGCATATCTGCAGCAACAGCGTCTATATGGAAGTGAAGGAAGATGAAACAGTCAAGGGCTCTACACACGCCATCATTACAGATTTAACCAACTATGCCACTCCCATCATCAGGTATGCCGGAATGGGTGACCTGATCAAGAAAAGTGATGAGACGTGTCCCTGCGGCATAGGTTACCCTCTCATCACCAAGCTGGAAGGGCGGATCATAGACTCCATAATCCTCCCGGACGGCACCGGCATAAGTCCCTTTACTGTGACGCTCATCCTGAAGGAGATCAGGGGGATCCACAAGTTTCAGATCATTCAGAACGAGCTTTCCTCTATTGAGATCCACGTCGTTCCGGTGTCAAAGAGTACAGGAGAGAGAAAAGAACTGGAGCTTCATATAATACAGGAGCTGAAGAAGACCATCGCCAGAGGCCTGGAGTTCAAAATAAACTGGGTAACTGAGATACAGGCAAGAAAACCAGGCTCTCACAAAGTGCCTGTCGTAATCTGCAACCTGAAGACAGAGGAAATCCTGAGGGCTGCAAAGAAGGATGAAGATGACATTGACTGAATGGAGTCCTGCATCTTTTCATCATGACAAGAGATACACTGACAAAGTACTACAGACAGCTTACCATAATACCTGCTTTCGATTTCATTGACTCTGTTCTCCGGGGCGCGGGACAGCTGTTCCTGTGCAATAACCCTGTCTCAGGGCTTTTTTTCATCTGTGCACTTATGCTGCTCTACCCGAGAGAGGCCCTTCTTGGTCTAGCAGGACTCATCTGCTCTATCTGCATATGCAACGTCATATATGAAAAATACTGGATCGTGAAAAATGGCATTGCCGGCTCCAACGGCTTCCTTATAGGTCTCCTCTTCCTTCTGTTTCCGGATCTGCCAATGCTTAATGCTCTTGGACTGGTGATAGCCGGCTCACTCCTTTCATCACTTATCATCCAGAAAGTGTACAAGTGGCTGGGAGACTATTCGCGCTTTCAGATCCTGAGCTTCTCTTCGGTGGCAGTCTCCTATATTATCTGCTGGCTCATCTATTCGTCGTCGATCGCCTCTCCTCAGGCTGTCGGAGGATGGGTCGAATATACGAAGGGCAATTATTCAAAGAGCGCAGAGAAGTTCATCTCCGCCGTTACGGAAGCACCTCATCTTATGTATGCCCATGAGGGACTCGGCTGGAGCTATTACCGCCTGAACCAGCACAGCTTCGCCCTCAGGGAGTTCTCAATCGTGCTGGATAATAAGCCTGATTTCTATGATGCATGGATAGGGACAGGCTGGTGTAGCTTCAGGATGGGAAATCTCGAGAAGGCTCTGTCCTCCTTCGAACAGGCACTTAAATGCAACAGCGAGGCTGGTGACGCCTATCTCGGCATCGGATGGATCTACTTCACAAAGGGCGAAAATGACAGTGCTGTCTTATACTTCTCCCGAGCCCTCACGAGCCGCGGAGCCCTCTCTGATACATATATCGGCCTCGCCTGGTGCTACATGAATATGAAAAACTACAGAAAAGCCAACTCGATGCTGAACAAGGCACTTTTCTTCAATCCAGGCTCCCGGGACGCTCAGGATGCCCGTGAATATCTGCAGTCGATACAGCCCCATGTGGAGCGTATCGTTCCAGTGCCTCTTATCACTCCGGATGATGTGCCCCCGCTTTTCAGGCGCTTTCTTCTGCCGATAATCCTGCCATTTCTCCTCATCTTCGCAGGCATTGCGGTACATTCTCGCAGATCACTGCTCTATGCCTTTCTGGGGCTGGCAGTCTCGATTCCTTTTATCACGATACGCGGAGACTACCCTGAATTCGGGAGCACCTTCTTTATCTATAACTGCATGGCTGTAGCCATTGCCTTTGGAGGGCTTCAGTATCGCCTGTCCTGGAGTGCCAGAATACTTGCGGTTGTCGCAGTGATAGTCTGCGCATGGTTATGGCTGATCCTGGACCGTGGCTTCACTCCACTCGGCTTCCCGCCGCTTTCTCTGCCTTTTTCCCTCACTGTATTCCTTCTAACCTTCCTTCACTGCTCCGATGTAGTGCAGGATGGCGTGCTGGGCCTTAGAATGGTGGGCTTCGACATGATAGCCACCAGTCCGGAGCAGGTTATAGAATGGCAGAAATATTACGATATGAGCAGCGCATACTGGGAACGAATAAGGATTTTCGAGGAGGAAGACTGAAAGGTGGCAAAGCGGGGGTGGAACGAATATCTGCTGCAGGGCCTTCTGATACTACTCTCTGCCTCTCTGATCTTTCTGCTGTGCACAGGAGTCTGGCAGCTCTGGGTTAAAGCCTCACCGCTCCGATGGATCATCACACTGATGACTTTCATAGCTTTCACAGCTTTTTTCCTCTCCTTCACGATTAAAAGGCTCACTGCCGAGGTAAGGATATGGTTTCTGGCCTGGAGCTTTCTCGCAATGCTGCTGGTCTCATCTGCCGCAGAAGGCACGACATCTGCAACAGGATATTCGGTCTTCAGACTTTCAGTTGCTCAGATCTTCGCCCTGATTGCAGGCCTCTTCATCATCGGGAGCCTCGTGGCTGTAATCATATCTTCATTGAAAAGCTGGGCCAGAATAGCGCTTCTCTTGCCGGGGCTCTATGCCCTGGCAGGGATAGTCCAGATCTACAGTGGAGGAGGCCTGGAGCTTGCCATTGCAGGTCCTGGCATCTTTTCAAAGATGCCGCTGCCTCTCCGACCTGCAGCCTTTGCCACAATGCTCTATCTCCCTCTCCTCACACTGACAGCCGGCATCCTCTTTGCGGCATCCCTTTTCGGGAAGGACTCCAGAAAGGCCCAGTCACCGTTTCTTTTCCTTACTCTGATTCTGCTTGCAATCATCGGGGCGCTCCCTCTGTTCAATCTTCTGATATCGCCATCTGCTGTCAAGGAAGGATACTACACTTCCAGGAAGGGCATGGTAAATGTACTTTCGGCCTGGTACGGCACCGAAGTAGTCGCCTTTTCTAGCCAGTATGACTATAACTGGTCAGCCACAAGAGCCATTGACGGAGTAACTCATTATCATAACGGCGGAGGATGGTGCTCTAATGATTCCGCTCCTTTTCCGCACACACTCACCTTCGCAATACCGGGAGACAGAAAACCTGTACTGCGTGAAATAGTCCTCTTCAACAGAAATCCTGAAGAGAATAAGGGAGTAAAGGAGTTTGAGCTTCTTGGCGGAGCAGATTCTGCCTCAATGAAGACGCTTGGCAGATTCAAAGCCCGCAACACCTTCGGACCGCAGCGATTTACCTTTCCCTCCCGGGAGGCCGGCATCCTGACAATGGTAATAAACTCCAACTGGGGAGATCCCCGCCAGACATCTTTTTACGAGATTGAAGCCTACGAAGCCTCACTCTCGCCGCTTGAACCTCCCGGACCCCTCTCCAGAAACATCCTGGATGAAAGTGAAGGGGCTCAGAGCTTTCTCTTCGAGGGAAGCGGGAAAGGAGTCCAGGGCGAGGAAAACCTGTTGAAAGGCGATCAGGGAGGCAACTGCCTGATCGATGGCTCGTTGCTTCCTGCAGAGATATGCTTCAAACTGAAAAGAGGAGAAGGCCACCTCGTCAATTCGGTGTATCTCACCTTCCCTGGCGATCAGTCTCTGGCTGGAGTAAAAGACTTCGAGCTGTACATATCCCGGGAAGGTCTCTGCCGGGGATATCGCAGAGTGGGACGGTATACAAGGCCTCCAGGAACAAGGGAGATGAAATGTACCTTCCCGCCAGCCGCTGCACAGGCCTTAAAGCTCAGGGCAGTCTCATCATATCCAGGAAAGGGTCCTGTAATGATCTGCCGCTGCAGTGCCTTCGGGCCTCCCTGTGAAGCGCCTCAGCGGGTGAACGAAGAGCTCTCCCCAGGCCTCCTTGCGCAATATTTCAAGGGCCTCTCCTATAAGGACCTCCCTGTCACACGGGCTGAAGCCCCTCTGGAATTCGCCTGGGGTACAGGAGCTCCCTGCGAGGGAATACCTGCCGCGCCATTCTTCGTGCGCTGGAAAGGCTGGCTGCAGATACCGGCCCACGATATCTATGAGATTGGCATCAGGGCGGATGATGGATTCTCCCTTTTCATTGATGGAATAAACGTGATGGAAAAGTGGAGATGGCATAACATGGAGCGCTGGTGCACAACCAGGCTTGCACTTGCAAAAGGATGGCACCGAATCGAGATCTCCGCCTGCAACACCGAAGGACCTTCAGGATTCGCATTGGCCTGGAGAGCAGCTGGCAGCGGAAAGGAGCTGGCAGTCATCCCTGGAAATGCCCTCTTTCATCGGAAGGAAGGAGAGGATATTACCCGCTCTCCCCGGCGTGCCGCACAGGCAGGAGTCACCTGGCTTGAAGGAGCAGCCATTGACTGGCAGTGGGAGCACAGATGCTACGGATGCCATGTGCAGACACAGGCTCTGATGGGCCTTTCCATAGCGCATAAAAACTCATATACCGTATCATCGCACGATATTGCCGAAATGGCAAGCTACCTGCAGAGCGGAATAAACAAGGACGGGAGCCTCTCATTCCAATCTTCTGACAACCTGTCAGCAGTTCAACATCTCGCGATGGCACTTGCATTCTGCCACCGCCTCACAGGCCTCCCTTACGACGGGAACCTGGTGAAGCTCTCTCTATGGCTCATGTCAAAACAGGACTCGAAAGGAGCCTTTCCCATAGACAGGGTAGAGCCCCCCATAGAGCAGGGCTCTGTCATGACCACCACAAACAGCCTGATCTGTATCAGCAGGACTTGGGAGACAACTGGGGAGCAGCGTTTCAAAGACGCACTCGACAAAGGAACAGCGTGGCTGAGATCGGCAGAAACCCAGACGACACAGGACTGCATCTACCAGATCATCGGCCTTTCAATGCTTGACAGGGAAGGCTCAAAGGAGATCATAAGGAGAAAGGTTGAAGATATATACAAAATGCAGCGTGCTGACGGAGGCTGGAGCGAGCTGCCTACGCTCGACAGCAACGCCTATTCTACAGGACAGGTGCTCTACTGCCTCAAGACTGCAGGTGAGAGCGTAGCCGACCTGCGCTTCAAGAAAGGTGTGGACAACCTGCTTGCGACACAGCACGTGCAAGGTTCATGGCCCTGCGTAAACTCACAGGCCAGGCGTCCTTCTGACTTCAGCGCCACCATGTGGGCGGTAATAGGGCTTGCCGGCTCATTTGAGTCGTTCATCGTATCGCTCGAAAGCCCCCAGGCCCGGGCCCGGTTCCCAGGCAGAGACACGTCCAGGGAGGAACAGATAAAGGCACAGGTCTATGACTATTCAGGAGGCGAGACGAAGGAAGTGACCTTTCACATCGACGGCGTAACGATAGCCAGCGTCACGAAGCCTCCATACGAGACCACCTGGAAGCCTGCCTCATACAAGACGGGACTGCATACGATAAAAGCCATCGGAAAGAACAGCATCGGCCTCACCTCTTCTGATGAAAAGGAAGTCTATGTGACAGGCCTTCTCTCCATATCCATCACCTCACCAGGCCACAAAGAGCACGTGAGTGGAAAAACGTCGTTCAAATCAGAGGTTAAGAATGACACCATATCGCCGGTAAAATGCGTTGAATACTTTGTAGACGGCAGGTCCGCAGGAAAATGCGGATCTACACCTCCTTTTGAACTGGCCTGGCAGAGCGGGTCTGTACAGCCCGGTGAGCACGTGGTGAAGGCTCTGGTAAACAACGATGCAGGTGAAAGTGCTTTTGCAGAGAGAGTATTCCTGGTAGACAAGGCATTTAAAGTCACCATTACAAGCCCTGCAGCCAATACAGTGCTCGACAGAACAGTCAGCATAACATCAGAGGTAAAGAACGGGACAGCCGACCCGACGAAGGAAGTTCATTATACGCTTGGGTCGACTGGGCTGGGCAGCTCTGCGTCGCCCCCCTTCCTGGTAAACGGGGACATCAGGACTGTTCCTGACGGCACATATATGCTGAAGGCACGGGCCTGCACAGCAGGAAAGGACACCGCCGAGGACAGCATCGCCATAGAGGTGAGTCATCCCTTTCCTGTAACAATGTATGCCACTGTAAAAGATCGGCATGGGAGACATATCACCACTCTTGACAGAAGCGATTTCTCTCTATGGGAGGAGGGCAGTGCCCAGGCCGATCTGTCTGTGAAAAAAACCACTGAAGAGACGCCCCTGTCTATAGTGATGCTGCTTGATGGAAGCGGGAGCATGGCCGGAGCCACCGATCTCGTCATCAAAGCAGCGAAAAGCTTCATCAGCTTTCTCTCGCCTCACGACAGGACAGCAGTTATCACCTTCAACGACAGAGTAAACCTCCTGACAGACTTCACAAGTGACAGGAAGGCTCTGGATGCTGCAGTATCGCAATGCCGGGCCATTGGAGGAACAGCCCTGTACGACAGCATCCTCCGAGCCTCCGAGATGCTGAAAAAGGAAAAAGGCATGAAGGCTCTCATCATACTGACAGACGGAGTTGACGAAAACAACGACGGGACTGCTCCTGGAAGTGCCCATACCTTCAAGACTGCTCTGGAAAAAGCCCGGGAATCGGAATGTATCATCTATTCAATTGGACTTGGCAAGGGTGTCGATAAATCAGTGCTGTCCAAACTCTCACTGTCTACAGGTGGACGGATGTACCTGCGCCCCAGGCCTCAGGAGCTTCAGGATACCTACAGGGAAGTAGCCGAAGAGCTTCGCTGCCAGTATGCAATCACTTATTATCCAAAGAACAGAAAGAAAGACGGCGCCTGGCGGAATATAACGATAAAGACAAAAAGAGAAGACTGCACTGTCACCACGAAGCAGGGCTATTTCGCGCCACGCTACTGATCGGCGCTGCTCACGATCTGCTCATGTGTGCCGATTGTGTAATCCAGAGCATGACAGGTGCCGTGAGGTAAAGCTCATTGAGTCAAAATCAGGACTGTTCTATGATGGTCTTTATTTTAACGTCAATAGAGAAGAAAAAAAGGAAAAAAGCATCTGAAGATGTAATTATCTGATCAGGGATCCTTTGTAATAAACAGCATAAGTAATAGCAGCATTGACAGTTGAGTATTCAAATTGAATCATAATTCCCGGTAACATGTATGACGCAGCTTCAATGTGCGCTCCCATTAAGCTGCCAGAACGGCTTTGGCACAATAAAAATGCTTACGAAGAGGAGGTAAGTCTGTGGGGGACATGTCAAGAGAAGGCAAGCTCCTCAAGGGACGTTTTGAGATTATCAAAACCGTTGAGGACACCGCCGAGCACATTCTCTATCTGGCCAAAGACAAACAGACAAGCGGAAAGTTCTTCCGAGTCCGTGAGATCAAGACGAAGATGAAAAGCACAGGGAAGAACACCCGCCTCGAGATGGCCCAGAAAGAGGCGCAGATCCTCTCTTCGCTCGATCATCCAGGCATCCCCAGATTTATCGACTTCTTCCCAGGCGTAGACTGTCATTACCTGATCACCGAATACATTGAAGGAGATTACCTCGACACACTCCTGAAGAGCAGATCCTCTCCGTTCTCATATGAAGAGGTAGCGCCCTGGGCCCAGCAGCTCTGTGAGATTCTGAAATACCTTCATACCAGAGAGAAGCCCATCATCGTAAGAGCGGTACAGCCATCCAACCTGCTTCTGACCTTCAAGGGGGAGATTAAGCTTACCAACTTCGGCATGGCGCGACAGTTTGATGAGGTAAAGAGCATTGATACCGTCTTTGTCTGGAATCCGGGCTTCACCTCACCTGAACAGTATGGGAAGCAGAAATCTGACAACCGTTCAGATATTTACAGTCTTGGCGCCACATTGTACAACCTGCTTACAAATCAGGACGTAGGTGCCATGAACTTCAACTTCCCTCCTGTGAGCCAGTTCAACAGCACCGTGCCTCCAAATATTGAACAGGCTATAATGAAGTGCCTGGCAGTCAACCCTGACGACCGCTTCCAGATCATATATGAGGTGCACTCGGCCATGCTGTCATCGGCTCAGGAGCCGCAGAAAACCTCTGCAAAAAGCCCGGCTCCCAGGGATGGAGGCTCCGGGCGAGGCGGATTCTTCGCAAAGCTCTTTTCTTTCCTGAAAAAATAGCACCTCTGTTATGATATTTATTTACAGAGGGATTCAGAATTTTCCGGACAGTCCCGGCCCGGATTCTTCCTCCTCGCTGAGGAAGTCCATCTTTTCATAGTATTCGATGACAGGCTTTTTATGCAGCAGGTTGAAAAAGCGCTGAAACTGCTCATTTCCTATTCTTTCACGATATTTCTCAAGAACATCCTGTGCTATAAACTTATACTGGAATTCAAGGATCTGAATAATAACACCGGGAACGCCTACAGATTTAAGATAGCTGTATCTTATAAAGCCCGGCTGCTCCCTGATATGGCTCACCCATATCTTCATCGCTTCTCTGAACTCATCCTGCAGATGAGGCTTCACGTGGAAAATGACAACTTCTACAATTGTGTCCACTCTGTCTCCTGATACCTCTGCGAGATCTCACCATCTTACTTCGCCTCTTTTTTCGCTATTTCCTTTGTATTCATCAAAGGCCTCTGCCTGTTACGGCAGTCTAATAATTGGTGACAGACTCGAATTATTGAGGACAGACTCGAAATTGTTATACTCACCAGCATAACAAACTGCAGCATTCTAAATTGCCAAATTAGCGTTGATAGATGATTCCAGAAGTTTTGATAGTGCAATTCATAATGCGCGTTTGTATAATATAAGAGTCTGTCCCCATTTTCCAAGACATGTTAAAAATGTTAATATTGTTAATATAAGAGTCTGTCCCTGAATGAGGAGGAAGGAGAGGCTGGGATGACATACGAGGCTGAACTGGAAACGGCGATCAAGGCTGCGAGGGCTGCGGGAGATATGCTTCGGCGGGAGTTCTATCGTCCCGGTGGGCCGAGAGGCGGTGGAGAGCACGCTGAGGTGGACGAAGAGGCTGAGGCAGAGATCAGGAAGATCCTGACTGGCCTGCACGAAGACTGGGGATACAGGGGGGAGGAGACAGGGAGCGCAGAGGCAAGGGACAGGGATAGCCACGTGTGGCTCGTGGACCCTGACGACGGCACCAGCGCCTTTCTGAGAGGCTATCGCGGCTCTGCAGTCTCCATAGCGCTGCTGAGAGGAGGGATGCCTGTTCTCGGTGTCGTGTACGCGCCGGTCTCACACGATGACAGCGAAGATATGATATCCTGGGCGGAGGGATGCGGGCCTCTCAGGCGTAACGGCAGCGAGATTCAAGGCAATCTGATCTCAAAGGCATTGACCAGGGATGACAATGTCCTCGTCTCCCACAAGGCTGATACGAAATCAGATTCGAACGCCCGTTTTGTGCATCCGGCGGGATATCTCGCCATTCCAAGCATCGCCTACCGGCTGGCCCTTGCGGCTGCCGGCGAGGCAGCGGCGGCAGTATCGTTCAACTGCCCTTCAGGGCACGACTACGGAGCCGGCCACGCCCTTCTCATTGCCAGAGGAGCCCGCCTGATAGATGAGAGCGGAGCAGATGTATCTTACTCGCTGAGCGGAATCAGCTACTGCCAGGCCTGTTTCGGGGGACCTGAAAGCATCATTAAAGAATTGGCAGGGAGAGACTGGAAGGCGATTATGTCCGGACCACGCAGAGAAAGGCTCCAATATGACCTCCTGGAGCCGGAAAATGCGATGCACATGCACGATGCGGCAGCGCTGAACAGAGGGCGCGGATGCCTGATGGGGCAGTGCGCAGGCGATGCGCTCGGAAGCCTCGTTGAATTCCAGAGCCCGGAGAGAATAACGGCAAAATACCCGGACGGAGTCCGGACACTCCACGACGGAGGAGCCTTCAACACCATCGCCGGCCAGCCGACTGACGATTCGGAGATGGCGCTGATCCTCGCGCGGTCGATTGTGAGAGCCGGCAGCTATCTTCCTGAAGAGGCTGCCAGAGCATATATCTACTGGAGAGCCTCAGGCCCCTTTGACATAGGCTCTACAACTTCTTCCGCGCTGTCTGAGCTGGCGGCGTCACTGGAGAAAGGCTCTCTGCAGCCTCCTGGCGGCAGGAGGCGAGGCTCGCAGGCGAATGGCTCACTGATGAGGGTCAGCCCGATAGGCATATGGGGCCATGCGATGAGTCCGGACGAGGTGGCAGGCTTTGCCAGGCAGGACAGCAGCCTAACACATCCAGACAGAGTTTGCCTGGATGCGGTCTCTGTATTTACCGTGGCGCTGTCAAAAGCCATTTCTTCGGGATGCGGGCCGGGGGAAGTCTATGAAAGCACGGTTCGATATGCTGAGGGAGCGGCCTGTAAGGAAGTCCTCGAGGCTGTGCAAAAAGCTCAAAAGGAACCTCCGGCAGATTACATCCACCAGATGGGATGGGTCCTGATCGCACTTAAAAATGCATTTTACCAGATGTTACACGCTGCAGACGTGGAGGAAGGCATCGTCAATACGGTGATGCAGGGGGGCGATACCGATACGAATGCTGCGATAGCAGGTGCACTGCTCGGAGCCTTACACGGCTGCTCGTCGTTCCCTGGGCAGTGGCGGAAGACGGTGCTCTCATGCAGGCCCATTGGCGGGCTGAAAGGAGTTTTCAACGCAAGGCCGCGTGCATTCTGGCCCGTAGACATACCTGAGCTGGCAGAAAGACTTATGGTGATTGGCTTGAACGGCTCGTGCCACTGATTTGCCCGAGCTGGATAGTGAAACAGAGACGAACTTCCTGAACTGCCTGTTCGTCACTTCATACCTGTCCGTATAGTAATCGCAGGAGATGCGCTCTCAGCACCTGAGCCCTGCGATCAGCCTTTCTGTCCTGAGCAGCAGGTCGAGGCCATCTTCGGCTGAAGTAACAACAACCTGCGAAGCCATCAACGTGGCCGGTGAAGCGCCCTCCGTTCCGAGTACACATATCCCGAGAGCGGCTTCCTTTACCATCAGGCTGTCGTTAAAGCCGTTGCCCATGGCAGCAGAGCTTTCCGCGCCGATACTCTGAAGAAGGGCGGCCTTTGCCTCACGCTCCCTGTCAGGGGCGATCAACCGGAGTTCGATTCCCAGCTCCGACGCAGTGGCAGACGCGTTTTTTCTCGTATCAGCGCTCGCGAGGATGATCTTTATCTTCTGCAGCAGAAGACCGATCTTCTCCGCTGTTCCGCTTGAAACTACGCCGTCCACCGCTATCGTCCCGTTCAGATCGAGAACAAGAGTCTCTATCGTGAGAGGCTCTCTTCCAGGTATCTCGATTTTAATCATCTGCAACACCACCCTTCACTGTCATTTTCTTGCAACATCTGCCGCTACACCCCATAATCATAGAATCCCTTCCCGCTCTTCCTGCCATAAAGCCCGGCGTCCACCATCTTCCTGAGATACGGGCAGGGCCTGTATTTGCTGTCATTAAAGCTCTCATACAGAACCTCGAGGGAATAGAGTATCGTATCCAGGCCGATGAGATCAGCCGTTTCCAGGGGACCCATCTTATGCTCAAAGCACTCTTTGAATATTCTGTCAACATCCTGCGGAGGCGCCACCTGCTCGGAAACCAGGAAAACTGCTTCGTTAATGGTAAGCATGAGAACCCGGTTCGATACAAAGCCTGGAGAGTCATGGACGATTGCGTAATTCTTCCCCAGATGCGCCAGCATCTCTTCTGTCGCTCTGATTGTCTCTGATGAAGTATGGTATCCAGGGATTACCTCTACAAAATGTTTTAACGGCACAGGATTCATGAAATGTATTCCGATGACCTTATCCGGGCGCTTTGTTGCCGAGGCAATTCGAGTGATAGGGATGGCTGAGGTGTTGCTTGCAAATATGCAGTCTCCCCTGCATATTTCATCCAGCTCTGTATATACTGCCTTTTTTACGTCCCATTTTTCCACTACATTCTCGATTATATAAGGAACATCTCTGAGAAGAGCATAATCATCGGTGAATGAGATGCGCGATATGATATCATCGGGATCATCCACCATGGCTTCCCTGTTGAATAATCCCTGAAAGCGGATGGTTTTTCTTATCTCGTCTTCGGCCTTCTCCAGAACATCCTTTGAAAGATCGAGCAATACAACATTTATGGATTTCTGAGACAAGTTGTGGGCGATGCCGCTTCCCATCACTCCTGCGCCGATTACACCAATAGTATTTTGATCCATATGCACTCCTTGAATGGACGGATTAAATATGAATCGAAAAATTCTCCAGGTCCAATGCTTTTCCTTTCGCTCTAAATGCGGGCAGAATCCTTTTTTATGGTGACTCATGATGTACCGCCCTGCAGGCTTGTTGCATTGAATACCGAATGCTATCATATCTTCACTATCCCGGCCAGATCAGACAATGATATTCTGAATCCGAAGAATGGATGCCTTATGAACAGCCATTACGGGCGCAGGATACTTTCCATAAGACATAATCTTATGGTTTTCTGCTTTTCACTGGATTCTGAACCGCTTTTGTAGTACAATGGTGATATTGCAGAAAGGAGACTACTGTCATTTTTAAGAAGCTGAAAGCCCTTCTCGGACTTGGAAACCCAAAACCTGCACAATATGACGGACCGGTGGTGCTCGTGGAAAGCAACAGCGAGGTCCTGTTCCATCAGTCAACAGCTCAGGAGACATCACAGCAGGAGAAAGTTATTCAATCTCTCAACGAACCGTTCAACCGGATCTTCAGACAGTGTATCGATGAATACGGTTCATCAAACGCCATACTCTTCGATCCGGAAGAAGAAGAGTGCTTCATATACTTTTATGATGATGAAGAGATGAAAAACCGTGCCAGCATGGACAGGAGCACCTGGAGCTCACAGATAGAGTATCTAAAATCTCTGAACTGTTCACAGGTGACGATTGGAGACACACAGTACTGCATTGCCCTCATCATATCCTTCTCCAACTTTGGCGAGCGCATATCGGTGATCTTTCACCTCCTGGAAGGTGATTACAAAGACTCCATCAAGGAGGAGACAAAAAAATTCATCAGGATTCTGAACCGTCTGAAGCCCCCCACTTCCCTTACAAACCTGAACAGGAAGCATATTATCGAGTTTATCAGGCAATATAAGCAGAGAGCAGAGTCAGGCCTCTTTGCGATGCTTTTGAAGAACAACATGCTCGATGGTCCTGCCAGGGAAAAGTGTCTGGCAAAATCAAGAGAGACCGGGCTGGCTCTGGATGAAACAGCCATCTCCACAGGAGTCTTTCCCCGAAAGAAGCTCGCTGAGATTATCGCACAGTGGGTTGGAATACCATACGCAGACATCGAAGAGGAGTCTGTCGACACTGAAGTGCTGGTACTGGCAGGCAGGGAATTATGCACCTCTTTGCGGGTGCTCCCCTGCAAGATTGTCGACAATGAGGTATTCTGTGCCGCCGCTGACCCTCTGAATGAAAGAGTCAAGGAAGCTGTAGAAAAGAAGTTTGAAAAGAAAGCCCGTATGTATCTTTCTGCTGAAGAGGACATAAGGGCCCTGACAGAAGAGCTCTTCAAGCATATTGACAGAGCCTGAAAAGAGCCGGCAGCCACCTGACACCTCAAATCTAAAAAAGAGACAGCTTTCGCTGCCTCTTTTCGTATATCGTGAACATATTCCTTACTGCTGGCCTGTCGCTCTTTCCATGGCTTCTTTTGCATCCACCCAGCCTTTGCCCTGATCATATCTGCCGTACTGATCTCCCATACTGTCAGCAGTATCCATCAGCACACTCTTGATATCTCCAGGTGTGAGCTTCGAATTGGCTTCCCTCAGGTCAGCCACGATGCCGGCGACGATAGGTGCTGCAAAAGATGTGCCGGGAGCTGCGAGATGATCCTTGTCAGGAAGGTACATCGAAGGCAATGAGCTCTTTACCAGCTTCTCTATCTCCTCGGCGGGATGCTCCAGGATGTCCTCCGGCAGTCCGAAGGCTTCTATGAGCTGAGGCTTCTGGATGAGGAGCTGCACGAGCTGATCGGCCGGCATGCGGCGGAGCGTTTCAGCAACAGCTGCAGTCTTTCCCATCTGTGAATCTGGTACGTTCCATGATACGATATATTCACCAGGCGCTATAATATCAGGCTTTTCAATACCATCATCTGTCGGGCCGCGGCTCGAAAAATCACTTACTGTTTTGTTATTGAGACCAGCTCCAACTGTAATTGCCTCCGGATCGTCGGCCGGTGAGCCGATTGTGCGTGCATCCGGTCCGCTGTTACCTGCGGCGTTGACGACGGCGATGCCGTTATCAATGGCCTTCTCAACTGCCATGTTGATCGGATCAAGATAGTAGGGATATCCATCCGGGCCTGCGCCGAGGGAGAGGTTCATCACGTCTATGCCATACTGCTGCTGGTTATTGATGACCCATTCTATTCCTTTCACAATATCTGAAGGACGTCCTGTGCCGTCAGGTCCCATAACTCTCACCGCAACAATCTCTGCCTCCGGTGCCAGCTGATTCACACAGCCGGCCACGTGGGTGCCGTGCCCCACCTTGTCTTCCGGAGTGTTGCTGAAACCTGCAATGTCTTTCCAGGTCTTCAGATTGAAGTCTGATTTCTGAAAGCCTGAATCCACCACGGCCACGGTCTTACCTGTGCCGTCAAAGCCTTTTTCGTGAAGGGCATCAGCCCCTGTCATCGTTATAGGTTCAATAGGAGGCATGTCCCAGGTGTTCCCAAGGAGTCTTATCTTGGGAATGCCTGGCACGAGTGTTCTGGGGCTGTTGTCATAAACCATGTAGCCTTCGTTTTTCAGCTGATCCAGTTGCTCTGGCTTTATCTTTGCCTCAACACCGCCGATACTTCTAAGAGAATCGCTGACTTCAACACCTCTGCTCTTGAGATTATTCTCGATCTGCCCAGTCTCTGTGGCGCCTTTATAAGCTCCAGGCTTGGACATGATGATAACATCTAATGTGTCCGTCTGGGCCGGCTTCGATTCAGCAGCCTCTGCACTGGGGCCTTTGAAATCCCTGCCCTCCATTATCTGGTTGATTTCTACGAGTTGATTATAAGAATAGTAGTCGCTTGCTGATCCACCGATTGGTGCGGCCATCATTATCCCAACCTTTCATTTTGATCTTCTCACCATTTAATATATCATATGTCCACATCGGGAATAAATCACTTCTTGTTAAAAAAATGTAAACTTCTCAGGGTAACTTTCCGAACTGAGAACAAGAGTAAAAGCCCTTAAACTGGAGTATGCAGAGCGAGCGGCAGCAGTCCGCTCCAGAGCTCTTGCAGGTAATAAGCATCCGTATTCACCGCAACATTAACTCTGCTCTGCATCTCTGGAAATTCACCCATTAATACTAGACTTGAAAGGTGAATATCCGCCTCTGACCCCCGGAGTTCTGGTTCTCATGCACATGACAATATACTACCGTGGAATGAGTCGTCCTGTCATTATCACCTGCAAGGCTGATCTTGCCTGCCGCAACGAACATTGGAAGCTTCAACTTCATAATCCTTTGAAAAACGGCAGGAAGAAAGATAAATGGCGAGAATCACTAGATATTTTCGACTGAAGGAGGTTCAAAATGCCACTTTTTCTTAAAGGAAGAAGTATCACTTCAATGAACGATCTCAATAAAGAAGAGATTGGCTATCTTCTCAAAACTGCTGAGAGTCTTAAAATCCAGCGCAGAACCGGCGTCGCTCATCCGATTCTGCAGGGCAGGACACTGGCAATGATCTTTGAGAAGCCTTCTACAAGGACCCGCGTCTCTTTTGAGACAGGGATGAACCAGCTTGGAGGAAGCGCCCTGTATCTGTCATCACAGGACACTCAGCTAAAGCGGGGAGAGAGTATAGCAGACACCGCCAGAGTACTTTCCCGATACGCTGACTGCATCATGGCAAGGGTTTTCTCCCACGATACTATAGTCGGACTCGCAGAATACAGCGCCGTACCGGTAATCAACGGCCTCTGCGACGAGGAGCATCCCTGTCAGATCGTGGCAGATCTATTCACCATCTATGAAAAGAAGGGGAAGCTGGAAGGACTGAAACTGGCATATCTGGGTGATGGAAACAACGTATGCAACTCACTGCTGCTTGGATGCGCCCTGATGGGACTTTCAATTCATACAGCTCATCCGGAGGGTTACTTCCCCAAGGAAGAGTATGTGCAGAAGGCACAGGCCATTGCGAAGAAGACCGGATGCACTGTCAAGATAGGCTCAGATCCGAAGGAAGCGGCAAAAGATGCTGATGCACTGTACACCGATGTGTGGGTCAGTATGGGCCAGGACGATAATACAGGTGACAAGAAGAAGCTCTTCCGCCCTTACCAGCTTAACTCTGAACTGCTGCAGAATTCAAACAAGGATGCCATTGTGCTCCACTGCCTCCCTGCACACCGCGGTGAAGAGATAACCGATGAGCTGATGGATGGCCCCCACTCGGCAGTCTTTGATCAGGCGGAGAACAGACTGCATGCCCAGAAAGCCATTCTTGTCTCTGTGATGTAAAGTCACCATTGAGCTCAGGGGTAATGATAAAGCTTTTATACTCACCAGCATAACAGACTGTTGCTAATAATGCTCATCAATATCAGCCTCCGGGATGGGACTCCTTCCGGAGGCTTTTTCTGCACTGAACAGTTAACGTTTTTTATCCAGGACTCTTGAAAAAGAGACCGTATTACTGTATACTCTATATTGGCCAGCGGCGTGATCTGCGAAGGGCAGACATCTATATTGCGAAGATATCGCCACAAGATGAGATATATTGACATGCAGGGGGAAATGATATGTTCTGCAGGCGTTGTAACAGCCTACTCCATCAGGAGAAGATGTATGACCTCCCGAAAAGCTTCATCGAATTCTACTGTATGAAATGTGGTGAGCGGATCTGGATTGATACGTCACACTTCAGATGGGACGTCACATGGAATTGAGGCACAACACAGTGAAAGTTCATACAGGCCAGCGAGAGATATCTACACAGGGCAGAGGAGAGATGATCGATATAACGCCTTTTGTCTCCTCTGAAGTCGAAGCATCTCTCGTTTCTGAGGGGACGGCGACAGTATTTGTCCCTGGAGCTACGGCCGGCCTTACAACCATAGAATTTGAAGACGGACTGGTGCGCGATTTCAGCTCTTTATGGGAACGGCTGGTGCCGGAGAACGATCACTATGCACACAACGCACGATGGGGCGACGGAAACGGGCATTCACATGTAAGAGCATCACTCCTGGGGCCTTCGCTCGTCATCCCTGTTACGAAAGGCAGACTCACGCTGGGAACGTGGCAGCAGATTATTCTCGTTGATTTCGACAACCGACCCAGAAAAAGGCGGTTCGTCTTCCAGATCATGGGAATCTGACAAATATCCGGTGCAGCTTCCATGGAGGTGAGTAAGGCAGGAATCATCACACTGCTCACTGATTTTGGCATCAATGACCCTTTTGTCGGGATAATAAAAGGAGTCATCAATCGTATTGCTCCAGCAGTGGAGATCATCGATCTCTGCCACGGAGTGCCATCATATTCAGTATCTCAGGGAGCAATGATCCTCGGCTCGTCTTACCGGTATTTTCCATCCGGCACTCTGTTCGTCACAATCGTAGACCCCGGTGTGGGAAGCAGCCGCAGAGTGATATTTGCAGAAAGCAGCGGGTATCGGTTTCTGGCGCCTGACAACGGCATTCTGAGCCGTGTCTTTTCGGGAGAAGAACCGCGACAGCTTATCTCGGTGGAGAACAGAGACTATTTTCTTCCCACAGTAAGCAGTACCTTCCACGGGAGAGACATCTTCGCACCGGTGGCTGCTCATCTGATACAGGGCCTCGACCCGCTCAGGCTGGGGCCGCAGCTTGGAGAAATGGTCAGGCTTCCCTCTCCACACCGGAGAGAAGGTCCGGGGTTCATTGAAGGGGAAGTTGAGAGCATTGACAAATTTGGGAATCTGACGACGAGCATCGATGCCGGAATGCTGATCGGGAAGAGAATTACAAGAATACTCTATAAGGATTATACGATAACAGGTCTTTCAACATCTTACAGTGAAGGAGATGAAGGAGAAGTAATATCGCTGATAAACAGCCTTGACCACCTGGAAGTGGCAGTGAACAGAGGAAATGCAGCGGAACGGCTGCGCGGAAGTACCCTGGACAGAGTCGTGGTAGAATATGTGGATATCTGAAACCGCCAGGCCAGATGGCAGAATGGCAAGAGGAGCCTTCATTAAGACTGAAAAGCATAATCACGAGGGTGAGAGCAGTGTATAGAATCCTGGTGCTCAACTCAACATATCAGCCCCTCAACACAACATCCATGAAGAGGGCCATGAAGATGCTCTACCTCAATAAGGCTGAGGTAGTAAGCCTTAACGGCTGTACTGTAAAGACTCCTCGCATGACCATTCCGGTTCCATCGGTAATAAGGCTTTTTACCCTCATTAAGATACCGGTGCGTCAGGTCCCCCTTACGAGAAAGTATATCCTGATGAGGGATCAATATACATGTCAATACTGCGGTGTGCAGGAGTTCAAGTCCATGACGATAGACCATATAGTCCCACGCTCACAGGGAGGGGCAGCCACATGGGAGAACCTAGTGTGCGCCTGCAAGTATTGCAACCACAGGAAGAATAATAGAAATCCGGCAGAAGCGAATATGCGCCTTCTCTCACATCCGAAGAAGCCTCATTTCAGGCACCTGCTGAATATCAACATGCAGAAAATTCCTGAAGAGTGGAAACCATACCTCAAATAGAGACAGAATGACAAGCAGAAAGGACTTAAGAAGATGATGACGACAGAACCAACCTCAGGCCAATCCCTGTATGATATAAAAGAGAATAACCAGCGCGAAACTCCCTATTTCGACAGACTTCTGGAATATGTGACAAATGGAGTGCTCCCCTTCCATGTACCGGGCCATCAGCAGGGGAGAGGGACACCGGAAAAATTCCGGTCTTTTGTCAAGAATTACGGCCTCTCCGCTGACATCACACAGGTGCTGGGACTCGACGATATTCACCAGCCTCTCAATGTCTGCAAAAAAGCGCAGGAACTGGCTGCCATAGCTTACGGAGCCGACCACACATTCTTCCTGATCAACGGATCTTCGTCGGGGAATCACGCGATGATCCTGTCGGTGTGCAACCCTGGCGACAGGATCATCGTGCCCAGAAACTCACACCGCTCTGTCACCGGCGCCCTTATCCTGAGTGGCGCAGTCCCCATATACGTGGAGCCTGAGTTTGACATGGAGATGCAGGTCGATCACAACGTCAACTATCAGACTATGGAGCGGGCGCTGCAAAAGCATCCTGATGTAGTTGGAGCCCTTCTTGTAAGCCCCACCTATTACGGCTCCACAGCAGACATGAAATCTCTCGTCGATCTCATTCATCAACACGGAAAGGTGGCGCTCGTCGATGAGGCCTGGGGTGCCCATCTCCGCTTTCATCCGGCTCTCCCCATATCCTCAATGACAGCAGGCGCAGATATATGTGTTAACAGCACCCATAAGCTCATATCCGGAATGTCGCAGGCCTCCATGCTCCACGTAAAATCGGAGCGCGTCGATGTGGGCCGTGTCCATTCGGTGCTGCGGCTCTTTCTCTCAACGAGTCCGAGCTGCCTGCTCGTGGCATCGCTTGATATCGCCAGAATGCAGATGATGACCGAAGGTTATGAGCTGCTCACAAAAGCCATGAAGCTCTCTGAATATCTGAGATCCCGCATAAATGAGATTCCAGGCATGCGGTGTTATGGCAGAGAGATTATAGGGCGGCCGGGAGTCTTCGATTTCGATTCTACAAGAATAGTCTTCACTGCCAGGGACATCGGCTATACAGGCTATGATATCGAGCGGATCCTTCGCTACGAATACAACATCCAGCTCGAGCTTTCCGACATCTTTAACTGCATTGCCCTTGTAACGATAGGACACACAGAGGAGATGGTGGAGATTCTGGCAGACTCCCTCAGGGATATTGCGTGCAACAGGAAATATCCAGCCAGCATGGCAAGCATTGAGAAGCTCGCCAATTACAGTAATAGAGGAAAGAAGCGTTTTGAGCTTCCAGACTGGCCTCCAACCAGGATAACTCACCGTGATGCCTTTGTGGCTCCACAGGAAACAGTGCCTTTTGACACATCCGCCGGCAGAATATGTGGAGAGGTTGTGACCCCCTATCCTCCAGGCATTCCCATACTGAGACCGGGTGACGAGATAACTCATGAAATCATAGAATACCTCAAGATTGAGATCGAGGGAGGCGCCCATATTCAGGGACCGGTCGACCATACTCTGCACACAATTCGTGCAGTGATAGAAAATGGAAATATCAGTGAGCTGAAAAAAAAGTATTAGGAGGAAGCCTTACCTTACGCGCAAGGGAACGACATGGAAAGAACACACACCATACATATAACCGACGATCTCGAACAACTGCTCGACATACTGCCACAGACGCTGAAAAGTGCACTTGCATCGCTTTCTCATCTGGAGACTCTCATTGAGGTGGTTCTGGATTTCGGGCGTCCTCCTGAGGCGCGCTTCCCCAAGGAGTTTCACATTCTGAGCCGGGAATGCATCGCCAGAGAGGACATCAGCTATGTGGTATCCCGCCTGGGAGCTTTTGGAAAAGACAACCGGGCAGGCATTGAACGGACGCTTCACCGCATCTCGGCCATACGGAACAGAACAGGAGACATTGTGGGCCTGACCTGCCGTGTTGGGAGAGCTGTCTACGGGACCATCGACATTATAAACGATCTGCTCGAGAAGGACAGGAATATACTCTTTCTGGGGCGTCCAGGGGTAGGAAAGACTACCATGTTGAGAGAGATGGCCAGGGTGCTGTCAGATGTGCACAACAAACGGGTCATCATTGTCGACACCTCCAACGAGATAGCCGGCGACGGCGATATCCCGCACCCAGGAATAGGAAAGTCGCGAAGGATGCAGGTCACTTCTCCGGATCTTCAGCATTCGGTGATGATCGAGGCAGTGGAGAATCACATGCCTGAAGTCATCGTAGTCGATGAGATAGGCGTGCAGGAAGAGACATATGCAGCCCGGACCATCGCAGAGCGCGGAGTACAGCTCATCGCCACCGCACACGGCAACACACTGGAGAACCTGCTGCTCAACCCTACTCTTTCTGATCTTCTCGGCGGTATCCATGCAGTAACGCTGAGCGACGAGGAGGCAAAAAAACGGGGCACCCAGAAGACGGTACTGGAACGCAAGGCCCCCCCCACCTTCGATACGGTCATCGAGATAAAGGACAGAGACATGCTGGTTGTGCACCACAGCCTGGACGAAGTGGTCGATCAGCTCCTCAGAGGGAAATCTCCTAATCCGGAAGTACGGGTTCGCCGAGAAGATGGTGAGATCGATGTCATAACAGCTCCACCGGAGCTGGAAAGTGAGGAGAACGGCAGCTCTTTTGTCGTGCATCCGCGGACTCTCATAGCCAGAAAAGACAATGTCAAGATCTTTCCATACGGCGTAAGCAGAAACCGGCTGGAAAAGGCCATCACCAACGTAAACTCGACTGCGAAGGTGGTTCGCACGTGGGATACAGCAGACGTTATCCTGACTTTGAAAAACCAGGAAAAGAAGGAATCCAGAAAGTTCAGAGCTGCCATCTATCAGGGCATACCCATCGTCTCCATAAGGAGCAATACAATTGTGCAGATAGAAAACTTCCTGAAGGAATATATAAACGGCAGAGAGCCGCGGGAAGAGGAAGAGGCTCTCAGGGAAGCAAAAAAGGCCATAGAATATGTGATTCGAGAGAGAAAACCAGTTGAGCTCGCGCCGCAGAAGTCGTCTATACGAAGGCTTCAGCATACTCTCATCGAAGATCACAAGCTCGGCTCCACCAGCATTGGAGACGAGCCGCACAGAAGAGTGAAAATACATCATCCCGGAGAAACCTCACGCGATGAGAAAAACCATAGAAATTGATGAGCCTTATAAAAGACTGTTATGGACGCTTTATGCACAGATCTCAAAGGATTTTTTGCGAGGCTTTCAGAATTACTGTAAGAGGTCACTAAGGAACCTGGTTCGCTGCGCTCACATTTTGGAATGATGGAATACTGGAAGTCTGGAATGATGGGTTTAACAATGAAGAAAGCACCGGAGTTTTATTTCCTCCTTCTTCTTTCTTCTCTTCAACCAGTCTTCCGTGACCTGTTATGATATACTAGTGATGGAGGAATGATGAATGAAAGGATTCTTCATAACTCTCGAGGGGATTGAAGGAACAGGCAAGAGCACTCAGGCAAGAGCTCTTTATGAGAGCCTTACAGAAATGGGATATCCCACCGTATTCAGCAGGGAACCAGGCGGAACAAGAATCGGAAATCTCATCAGGGAGATACTGATCAACCCTGAGTATCAGGAGATGTGCGTGCTGACAGAGATCTTCCTTTTTGCCGCCGCAAGGGCGCAGCACGTGGAGCAGCTATTCAGGCCCAAACTGGAAGAGGGTTACGTCGTAATCTGCGACCGCTTTGCTGACTCATCCGTTGCTTATCAGGGTTATGGAAGGGATGTGCCTCTGGCTCTGATAAGAGAGATAAACTCTGCCGCCACGTGGGCCATTCAGCCCAACCTTACATTCTTTCTCGATCTTGAACCGGAAACGGCACTCCACAGGGTCCGTCTCAGGGTCGAAGAAACAGAGACCATACCTGACAGGCTCGAAAGAGAGCAGCTCGATTTCTTTCACAAAGTCCGGAACGGTTACAGAAGAATCGCACAGGAAGAGCCCCACCGCTTCAGATGGCTTGATGCCACACTGGAGCCTGAGACGCTTCACAAGAAGATTACCGATATTTGCCTGAGGGAGATGCGCAAGGCAGGCATCCAGTCTCGCAGAGAGCTTAAAGCGCCTGAGAGCTGGCAGATTATTGATTCCTGAGAGATTCTGTCAGGAAAGAGGTGAAAGTGTGGAAAAGCCCGATATCGAGAAAAGGGATTGCAAGCCCGACAACTATAACTTCCTCTCCACCACTCTGCACAACAGCAGAGCCTTCTGCGGGAGAGAGGAGATTCTCCTCAGTCTGGAGCAGCTTCTTCTGAAAAGCCTCCTTACTCCATCTCCGACAGAAAAACCTGAATCAATAAACAGAGTCCGAATATTTGAGGGAAAACAGAGAATGGTTACCACTTTCCTGTTCTCAGAGCTTAAGAAGCACAGGTCACTGGCTTCTCAGCTTCTTCGTATCTACCGTGTAAAATACAACTGAGTATCCACACATTTTGATGTCTATGTTGAGTATATATGGCCAGGAAAAGCCTCTCCAGATACTGCTCCACGCATACAAAAGCGGTGATGTTCCTCATTCCGTTCTCTTCACAGGAGCCCGGGGTGTGGGAAAGTTCACCACTGCAATGTGGTTCGCATCGCTTCTGCTATGTACGGAACCGGCAGAAGGAGCGTCTCCCTGCGGTCACTGCCCTGCATGTAAAAAGATGGCCGGGAACAACCATCCTGATGTAAGAATCATCACGCCGGACAAGAAGACCCTGAACATAAAGATCGAGCAGGTGAGAGCTCTTCAGAAAGAAGCATATTATCTGTCTTATGAGGGCTCATGGAAGGTCTTCATCATCGATGACGCTCATCGCCTGCTCGATGCCGCAGCCAATTCCTTTCTGAAGATTCTGGAAGAGCCTCCTTCGAGGATGATAACCATACTGGTGACAGATAATCTGCACGCCTTACTCCCGACCATCGTCTCCCGCTGCCATATCGTGCGGTTTGCCCCGATATCCGACGACAGACTCGTTCTGATATTAATCGATAAGGGTATCCCTGAGGACAGGTCGAGAATCATCGCGCAGATTGCAAGAGGAAGCGCAGGAAGGGCCATCGGCCTTGCAGAAAGGGAAAGCCTCTGGGAAGGTCGGAGACGTATGCTCGATCTCCTTGTCAGTCTTGGAACGGCATCACCGCAGACGGTTCTGGGAAAGATAGAACGATTTCCTCCCGGCCTGGAAGAAGCTGAGCTGGCTCTTGATGTTACGCTCTGCTGGCTCCGGGACCTCCTGCTGCTGAAGGAGCAGGTCACCGGTGAGCCGTTGATCAATACTGACTGCAGAAAGGAGCTTTCTCTCCAGGAATCGTCGCTGACTTACTGGCAGATAGAGAACAGCATTTCCGTTGCCAGGGAGGCAACGCATCAACTGGCACATCAGATCACGCCTGCCCTGGTAATGCAGAGACTTTTCATACAGATGAACAGAATCCAATCGCTGAACTATGATTTCACCACCTGAGGAGGCACATATTCATGCCCTTGCTGATAGGAGTATCATTCAAAAGAGCCGGCAAGGTCTATTTCTTTGACCCCGGCACGCTCGAGCTCGCCATGGGAGACATGGTCGTCGTTGAAACGGCGCGAGGTAAAGAGCTGGGAAGAGTCTGCACAAAGCCGCATAATGTCGAGGAGGGTGCAGTGGTCTCCCCGCTGAAGACTGTAATGCGCAAAGCCACAGAAGAAGATTCTGACACCTTCTTTCAGAACAGACTGAAATCCACTGAGGCCTTCAGGATATGCAGCGACAAGATACAGGAGCACAAGCTCCCGATGAAGCTCATTGACGTGGAATACACCCTTGACTCCAGCAAGGCCATATTCTACTTTTCCGCCGAAGGCCGCATCGATTTCAGAAACCTTGTGCGCGACCTGGCCTCAGTCTTTAAAAAGAGGATAGAGCTCCACCAGATTGGCGTTCGCGACGAGGCCAAGCTCATCGGAGGGCTCGGGCCGTGCGGCAGGCCGGTCTGCTGTGCAAGCTTCATGACAGAGTTCGACCCTGTCTCAATCAAGATGGCAAAAGAACAGAATCTCTCGCTTAACCCGGAGCGCATCTCAGGCACCTGTGGAAGGCTCATGTGCTGTCTGAAACATGAGCACGTCTTCTACCACGAGACTCTCAAAGAGCTTCCCGACCTGGGGAGCATTATAGAGCTTCCCGAGGGAAAAGCGACAGTTGTAGAGCTTTCTGTGCCAAAACGCTGCGTCATAGTTGAACTGGCAAACAATGTACGGGTTGAGCTCCCTGCAGAGAAGCTACCCCCTCGGAAGAGTCATAGAAAGGGGAGAGAAGAGCATTGTGACAGATGTGAGTCCAGAGAGCATATCGAGATGAATGGAGTCTCAAACGGAGTCCCAGATGGTATGCAGGAAATAACTGAGCCGGAGGAGATTCCGGCCTCTCCTCTGGAAGAAGATAGAAATGCTGACGAAGGGCGGTGACCATATGGTGCTTTCAGGCATAGATTTAATGGTTAAAAAAGAGTTTTCACCTCTTAAAGGTGCCTCTATCGGCCTTCTGGTGAATCAGGCTTCAGTGAACCGCACTCTCACACCGACTGTGGAGCTGTTCCGTTCTGCACCCCATCTAAAGTTGAAGGCTCTCTTCGGCCCTCAACACGGAATTGCAGGCACTACTCAGGACAATATGATAGAATGGGAGAGTTTCAGAGACGGCTCGACGAGCCTGCCGGTATACAGCCTCTACGGAAAGGTGAGAAAGCCGACCAGGGAGATGCTGCAGGAGATAGACTGCTTCGTAATAGACCTTTTCGACGTCGGCGCCCGTTACTATACATTCCTGTGGAGCGCCCTGCTGGCTCTTCAGGCCTGCGCCGAGAATGGGATCAGAGTTGTAATACTGGACAGGCCCAACCCGATAAACGGCATCACTGTAGAAGGACCGCTGCTTTCAGAGAACTTTCTGTCATTTGTAGGTCTCTATCCGCTGGTGATACGTCACGGCATGACCATCGGCGAGATTCTTTCCATGATAAGGGCTGAGAAAAAAATTGACGTACAGCTTGACATAGTCACCTGCAATGGTTGGAAAAGAAGCATGTGGTTTGATGAAACAGGGCTTCCCTGGGTATTGCCGTCGCCCAACATGCCTGCGCTGGACACCGCCATAGTCTATCCCGGATTCTGCCTTCTGGAAGGGACTTCGCTATCAGAGGGAAGAGGCACCACAAGGCCATTTGAGCTCTTTGGCGCACCGTTTGTGGACCCTGCGGCACTTAAGATCGATCTGGAAAGGGAAAAACTGGCCGGAGTCCACGTACGAGCCGCCTCATTCGAGCCTGCATTTCAGAAGCACAAAGGCCTTACCTGCGGAGGTGCACAGCTTCACGTCACTGACAGACGCCGGTTCAGATCGGTGCTCACCGCTGTGGCGGCACTGAAGGCACTGAAGCGGCGCTATCCCGGTGAATGGTCCTGGAAGGCGCCACCATACGAATATGAGTATCAGAAGCTCCCTTTCGACATTCTGGCCGGAGGCGAGGCCATGCGCACGGATATAGAGAACGACACCCCTCTGGAAGAGATCAGAGAAGGCTGGAAGGCTGATGAAAAAGCCTTCCTGAACAGGAGAAAGCCTTATCTTCTCTATGATAACTAGAAAGGGAAAATTGACATGAAGGCACTCATTCTGTCAGCCGGTCTCGGGACAAGGCTTCTGCCCCTTTCAGAGCTGCTACCCAAGCCTCTGGTGCCGATCCTGACAAAACCACTGATCGATATCCTCATTCATCGACTGAGGAGCTTTGGTATCAACAGCTTCGGCATAAACCTCCACCATCTGCCGGAACTCATCAGGAGCCATTGTGCAAGGCATTACTCAGGTGATCATTCTTTTTACTTCTCCTTTGAGCCTGTCATTCTGGGAACCGGTGGAGGAATAGCACAGTTTAGGGAATTTATCGCAGACGATGACGATTTTCTGGTCCACAACTGCGACATCATAAGCACAATTGACATTCGAAAGGCTCATGCCTTCCATCGGGAGCGCAGAGCCCTGGCTACCCTCATCCTTGTAGACCACGACCCGACTAACTGCATCGCCATCGACGGAGATGACACCATAACGGATATTCACGGGAAGCTCGGCAGAGCTTCACAAGATGCAAGGCTTTTCACCTACAGCGGCATCTCAATATATTCCACTGAGATAATGGAAGAGATGCCTCAGGGATCAGCCTATTCAGTAATCGACCACCTCATCGAGGTGATAAGAGCCGGAAAAGGTCCTGTACTGGGATATCAAGCCTGGCAGGCAGCCCCCTGCTGGAGGGATATCGGCAATGGCGCTTCATACCTGTCTATTCACCGGGATCTTCTTCTGAAAAAAATCTTTGCAGTTGAAGGAATTGACATACCCAGGGAAGGAAGAATTATCGATGCCACTGCAGTTGTCTCTCCGCTGGCATCACTGGAAGGCTTTGTCTCTATCGGGGAAAGAGCAGTAATCGAAGAAGGTGCCGTACTGAAAGACGCAATTGTCTGGAATGACACAACAGTACCTGAAGGAATGATCCTCAAAAGCGCCGTATATGCACAGGGTCTCAAGCTCGACTGTGCCGGAGGTGACCATGAAACAAATCATTGAATCTGCCGTACACCTCCCAAAAGGAGCAGTGAAAGCACTGGAACACCTCCTCAATGCGGAAAGAACCTTCATCTTCATCCCGCTTACCAGGGGAGGCTCTGACAGAGAGTTTTACCGTACGCTGAATCCAGAGTCAGGCAGCTCTGTGGTGATCTGTCTCACTGAGAATCTGGAAGAGATGGAATACTATCTGCAGCTTGGCACCTTCTTCCATCAAAGGGGCGTGGTGGTGCCGAAGTTCCTCTATTCATCTCTCAATGAAGGCCTGGTGATCATGGAGGATGCCGGCTCCTGCTCACTCTATGATGCAGAGAGAGAAACGGAAAGTGATGAGGAAACGATTTCACGTTATACATCGGTGCTGGAAAAGCTTCTCCATCTGCAGAGCCTCGAGTGGAGCAGCGGCGACTGGCTGTCCCGCAGGCCCTTTGATTACCATATGCTCCGGTGGGAGACATCATACTTCCTGGAGCGCTTCCTTGGAGGCGTGATGGGCTATGATCTGGTCGATGATGAGCATCTCAGTTCAGAGTTCCACCGCCTCGCCGAGGCAGTGTCACAGGAGAAGCCTTTCCCGATGCATCGCGACTTCCAGTCCCAGAATATATATCTCCGGAACGGTAAGGTGTTTTTCCTGGACTTCCAGGGTGCAAGAACCGGACCGCTGTTCTATGATGTGGCGTCACTGCTGGCAGATCCCTATACCCATCACCGTCGAGAAATAAGAGATGCACTTTTTATCCGTTACTGTGAGATGGCTGAGTCGCTCAGGCTTATCAGTGAGAGCATCAGCACAATGAAAGAGCGCTACACAAGAGCTTCGATGCAGCGCCTGATGCAGGCTCTCGGAGCCTATGGCTTTCTGGGACTTGTAAAAGGGAAACGGACATTTCTTCAGCATATCAGGCCTGCTCTTTCACTACTCCTGGAGACAGTGAACGGAACCAGGAACTTTCCCCGAATCGCTGATGTGGTAAGAAAAGCCCACAATGATGCAGAAGAGAGAGATGACATACCGTGACTCTGCAGTCATCCTCATATCACTGCTGCTATTTGCCGAGAATGTCAACATACTTGGCCGATGGAAATACCAGGATAGACTGTACAGTATTAGTCTCCGGATCGAATGAAAAACCGATACCCTTACTTTTGTAAAGAAGAGAATAGAGATCTCTCTTCACACCGTCAAATCCCGTGAAGCTGTAATTTTCCTGGTCAAGAGGCGCGCCGTATTCAGCCGTGACATCAAAGCGGGAGCTTCCCACCTTAATCCCTGCGGTTGTTTTGAAACTTTTGCTGAAGGTCTCCACCATGGCGAGTGAGCTGCCTTTCACATAGAAAATTGTAAGGTATCGTGTGTTCCGGTAAAGCGTAAGCCCGTCAGCCAGTTCCTCTTTTACTTCAGCCACGCCCCAGCCTTTCTGAACCAGTGAATAGTCCATATTCATGTATGTCCCGTTAATGCGCACACCTGGCTCAATCAGGCTATCCGCCCATGCGGCAGAACAGGCAATCAGCAGCATAACAGCTGTAACAAACAGAAAAGAATTTCCCTGCTTCATAGTCTATTGCACCTGCCTTTCTACACTGCAGGTACATGAGGGCTGGCAGGATTCGGACCTCTTTTCGGCAATAAATCACATTCTGCCTCCGGCAGAAGTCATGTAACCCATGAGTGCACCAAAAGTCCCGCTCACCCAGGGATTACAGAGAAGACCTCAGCCGAATACTCCGGCTTTCCTGGCAAGAAAATGAAGCGCAATACCTATAAGCGCCCCAATCACTGCAAAGCCTATATCCTTATAGAACTTCACATCTCCCATCATGCACCTCCCTATCGTATACTATATTCAGTGAATATCTCCTGTGTCGGTACAGAGAATAATAACAACACTAACCGGCATCAATATTTTCCCTGTCAGTATATGAGATGAAGGCGTGCAGAAAGAGATTCATACTATACAGGCAATCCGCACCGTTACCACCACAGGAGAGGCAGATAACATTTCTATAGAAATTCAGAGACATTAAAATATGACAATATCGTAATATTTAAAGGTTGTCCCGGCCAGAAATTCCCCATACCACGATGGAACCTGAGATTCCGAATAGTATGGATCCCCATAGCAGCGCGAAAGGGTGATTGAAAAAGAAGTGATGCTGTTGTATAATGATCATGAGAAAGGTGATACAGCAACATCTGTGATGAAGAAAAAAGCGAGAGCACTTACAATCATAGAGATGATCTTCGCATTGTGGATGGCTGCGATTGTTGTAATCTCGATTATGATGTGCTTTGGCTACACCTACTCGAGAGCAGGAAAGAACAAGGCCATTGCCACAAGCATTGCGAAAAGGGCGATTGAAGAGTACAAGGGCAATACCAGAGGGCTGAGGGAGGTCGTCAACGGAGACGGTACGTTTTCGTTCGTTGAGAATGTTCAGGATACAGACAGCGGAGACACAGTACCTTTCAAGGCTGAGGGAGAGGTGACGGCGCAGTCTTCAGATGCTCAGTTCTATGTGAAGGTGAAGGTCAGTTGGCCGGATAAGGTGGGGGCGCGTCAGAACGCTGCAGAAGAGCCCCCCACCAGGGAGATTATACTTGATGCGATGATTATGAATGACTGAGGTACTTCACAGCCATTGATAATGTCGATGGACGGTTATATGAAGGAGAGGATTTCTTGAAGCGAATAACGGTTAAGGGCATGACACTCGTTGAAGTTCTCATTTCCATGGGAATTCTCGGGATCATCATGGCAGTCATGTATGAAACGCTTGTTCCTTCACTTCGCGGCCTCAACAGGACATCTGTAGACACTGAAGTCCAGCAGAGTGCCGTCATTGCCGGTGAAAAGATACGGGAAAAGCTGAAGATCTCCACACCATACTCCATAACCAACACCAGCAAAGCCATCAGCTTTCTCTCCCAGGATCGTCCCATAAGCTCATCCATACTGGATCCTTCTGCAGATAGCGCCAATTTTACTAATACCGGAGTCGTTGCAAAGGATATTTACTGGAAAAAAATGGAAATCATCTATTTCGATAAACCATCATACTCTATCAGATGCAAGGAGATAGCCCTCTCTCCGACAAATCAGAAGGTCTGGAAACTCACCTCCGCCGGAGTCAATCACTACAAGGCAGAGAATCTTCCTGAAACGATAATCGCCAGAAACATCTATAATGCAGACTTTTATATACCCCGCTACCCCTGTGTGATGGTGGACGTTGTTGCCTACAAGAGCCACACAGGTCTGGATTTTACGAAAAAGAGAAATGAATCAAAGGCGCGTATAGTAAGCGAGATTTTACCTCAGAACTAGGAGGAGATCGTATGAGAAACAAAAAGACAGAGAAAGGCATAGCACTTGTCATAGTGCTCCTGATCTCAGTCCTGCTCCTCATTCTGCTGATGACCACTCTCACGCTCAGCTCCAGAAACGCCCTTTACATGGCACATCATCAGGATCGAACGCAGGCACTGCTTGCTGCTGAAGCCGGCATCCTGGGCATGATAGCCCATCTGGAGGGCCTTGCACAGCCGCAGAATGAACCGGTAAATACAGTTCGCACAGGAGAGCTTACACATAGTAAAGCAACGTGGAAATCGTCCATTGTGGAGAATAACCTTTCCCAGCCGGAAAGGAGTATCGTTGTGCAGTCAACAGGCACAAAGGGCAGTTTCGCGAGAACAGTGCGGGCAGTATTGAAGCGCTCTGCAAGCGGTTTCATAGGCATGGGCTGCAACGGCCCACTCCTTTATGACGGCAACAACTTCATCAACGGTCTGCGGAATATCGACAATCCCCAGCCGGAAAATGGATGGCTCTATGCGAACAGTGACTCCGGAATCGAACAGGGCGCCGACGGAGGCACATTATACTGCAAGGGCTCTGCAGGCTCAAAAGGAGAAGCCGGGGGTAACTTCTCGCCTGGCTGGTCAAAAAACTCCTCCAGGAAGCCGGACCGCTTCCCGAACTTCAGCAAAGATGATTTTACATCACCTGATAATGAGAAACAGAGCACTCAGTTTCAGGATGAGATAAAGGGACAGAATGCTGTCACCATAGATGAGGATGTGAAGGTAACCGGTGATGACAAAGTCACCATCGACGGCGATCTGAAAATACAGAACGGAAAGATATTCTGGGTCGAGGGAGACCTGGAGGTGAAAGGGTCAATTGAGGGGAGAGGCATCATAATAGTTGAAGGAAGCGTATCTTTCAAAGGTGGACACCTGGACAGAAACAGTGACAGCACCGGGGTGGTTGTTTACAGCGAAAAGGATCTCATACTTGCTCATCCGACTGTAGACAAGGACGAATCCGGAAATATCTCCGGAGCGAGCACCGATGTTTCAGACTACTTCGCCAGGATGCCTGATTTCGCTGCTGCCCAGATAACCAACGGCCTCCCATGCAGCGAGGAGGATAAGAGCGATTTCTTCGGATGGTTTAATGAAAACTACAGCGACGATCCAGACAGCAGGGATCAGAAATTCAACCAGTGGTGGGATGGTGTGAGCGGAGACCCTTCAAATCCGGGTCTTCCAAAAGAGGTGAAAGAGTGGCTTAAGGAATCAAGAAATATACCTGGGCTGTCCAGCTGGCAGACTCAGAATATGGAGAAGTAATCTTTATTTGAAACGGAGGGAGCTTTATGAATTCCAGACTTTTCAGGATCGCAGTCTGTATCATCATCGTTGCACAGCTTTTCACTCTGGGATGCGGCGGAGGCTGCAACAGTTCGAATTCAACCACACCTTCAGCCTCCACCTCAGGATCTGGATCAGGCTCAGGCTCAACCCCATCGACAACAACAGCCTCTGCCTCATCATCGTCAGGCTCGGCCACTACCTGTACCATCATAGGGAGCAGTTCATCAGGTGCAAGTACTACCTGTACTCAGCCTCAGGATTCAACACCGACAACAGCCTCTACCAGCCCGACAAATGCTGGATTTACAACAATTTCCCATACGGACTGGACTCCTGAGCCTCTTGCACAGGAGTATATGAGCTGGTTTTTGAACCAGTCGCAGGATCCCAGACTGAACCTCTATGTTCCCGGCTATGCCTATTTCCAGGGCGCACTGTATTCGAAAGGAAAAACTGAAATCGTAGGGCCTGTCAGAATTCTTGGCGGTGTTTACAGTGAAGGAAGCGGAACCACAAAGCTCCAGAAAGGCGCGATGATAACTACTGATACAGAGTATCTGGAAAGCCGTGCCGGATTTGACGGCTTTTCACAGGGGAAGAACAAATTCCACGTCTCTGAGTGGGAAGAGCTTCCGAACAACTGACAGAAGTGTGTTAATGAAACAAGTATTGAAGCAGGGGCGGGTTTTGCCCCTGCTTTCTCATCAGCAGCACGTTCTGTTCCGCCCTGAATGTTTGGCCCGGTACAGTGCCTGATCGGCCTTTTCCACCAGCTCTTCAGGCGCCTGTGCATCCTGAGGATATGTTGCCACACCCAGGCTGATGGTAACTCTCACATCCTCCGGCAGGCCTGGGAAACGGCTTCTTTCCACAACCCTCCGCATCCGCTCAGAGATATCAAATGCCACTTTCTTCTCTGTGGCCGGGAAGATCACCGCCATCTCCTCCCCCCCATAACGGGCAGCAATATCCTGAGATCTGAGATTGCTTTTAATGAGGCGTGCCACTTCCCTGAGCACTGTGTCTCCCTGCTGATGGCCATAAGTATCGTTGAATTTCTTGAAATGATCGATGTCGATCATGAGAAGCGAACAGCCCTGAAGAAGCGATTTTGGCGATTTGAGATGCTCTTTCAGCTTCTCCCTGAAGTAGCGGACGACATACAGATTTGTAAGGCCATCATATACTGCAAGCCTGTAGGTCCGTGCTTTTTCAAGTGCTACTGCAACCATGCCGGACGAAAGAGTGAGAAAGTTGCTCTCATGAAGCTGATACGGTGTGCCTGTTTTCTTTCTTCCCAGAAAGAAGAGGCCCTGTAGCTTCTCCTTCTCTTCCATCAGAGGAATCAGCAGCTCAAAGTTGTCATAGAGCTCTCTTTCCACCTGAGTCGGCAGAAACTTGGGCCAGTTTTTATCCTTGCGCGCCTGCTGAAGAGGCATCGGAAAATGATTGTCAGTCACCCACCGGTACATGAGAGGAGAAAAGTCTATATCCCTGTTCTTGACAATGAGACTCTCCCAGTTATAACCCGCTATATATGAGAGTACCATCTTCTCCTTGTCAACGAGAAAGATGGCAGCTCGCTCACACATTACCGCATCTGCCATCTTCTGAAGAAATACCTTCCCCAGCTCTTCAGGTTCATTTGTGGCAGAGAGAACAGCGCTGATCTCACGTAAAATCGACATCTGAGGATTAGATATTCTTTCAATGAGGTTGGAATCTTCACCTTTCACCTCAAACTCCTTTTCATGATGGGAAAGACCTTTCTGCGCTCTCTGCAGCCGCGCCGAATAATATGGGCAGAGCACGCAGAGCGCCCTGTCTTTCTGACAGCAGGGCGTTTTCTCTAAAGACCAGCAGTTGAGACTTTCCAGGAAGGCCACACAGGATTGTCTGACATCGTCATTGCATTTGTGAAGCTGCCAGCAGGTCGAGCCTTCGCTTCCTTTCTGAGTAATCTGATCAACGCTTCTGTGCTTCCTTTCCTGAATTCTATCAGATTTTTCAATCTGTGCATCTTTCTTCAGCAATGAATCACTGTGCAAGTCTCTGGTCGGGAGGATCGATTCAGATATTCTGGCAGCAACTTCACTTTCAATCTTTTCGGAAGTTACATGTGCCTTGGTGAAATGGAGATATGCAGCTATGACAAGTAAAAACAGCACTGCAAGTATGGCTGCCATTATCAGCATTATCTGTCTTTCACTGCTGTTCTCACGGCTCTTTGAGGAAGAGGAGGCAACTGCAGATGGAGAGGCTGGAATATCTGACATTGAAGGAATGGGGTTGCCTTTTCTCTTTTCCAGCGTATCGAGAAAGCTTCTGGCATCCTGATCATCCGGACTTTCCGCGAGAAGAGATGAGATCTCCTGTCTGGCTCTTTCGGCATTCTCTTCCTTCATTAGAAGTGCCCGGATCAGGTACTTTCTGTTAAGTGAATTTGCAGGCTCTGCATCCATGAGCTTCTGAGCGTGAAGAGCTGCATTGTCCGAGTTATTCAGCTCTATATAGGCAAGCACAACCTGCCTTCTTGCATTTGTAAAAGCCGGCTCTATAGTCAGCACGTGTTCATATATCTCGACAGCTCGACTGAAATTCTTCTGGCCTTCATAAGCTTTGCCAAGGTTGAAGAGAATTGTCTTGTCATTCGGCTTGATAGAAAGGCCTTTGTTAAAAAGCTCCATTGCCCTTGCAGTGTCGCCCATGCTCAGATGACAGCAGCCAGCATCATTATAGGCCTCAACGAAGGAAGGGTCTTTCTCCAGTATTTTCTCATACTTCTTCGCCGCGTCAGGCAGGCGCCCTTCCCTGTAATCCTTCAATGCATTGTTATAGAGACTCAACACTTCTTCGCTGATGGCAAAGGCAGATGTTGAAAGCAGAAAAAACAGCAGAGCAAGCTTTACAATTCGTACAAATGTCATGGAAATACCGCTTTGCACCACAGGTGCGCTATGTTCATACATATCAATTGTATCAGAAGAAGAATTGCTTTGCAATAACAGATGGCCGGGTTTTTTACATGGATCCGGGAAGGAGCACATCTGAAGTGATAGTATTACTGTCTTTCAGAAAGGTTACATTATGCAGAAAAGAAGGAGATTCTTTTCAAGAGAGAAAATAACATGAAGGTTTTTACTTTTTGCACTTATGAAGGCGGTTATACATTGAAGATTCGCTTCTGGGGCACAAGAGGCTCCATACCCTCACCGGGACCATCGACAGTAAGGTATGGAGGCAATACTCCGTGTGTTGAAGTCCGCACTGAAGATGGATCGCTTATTATTATTGACTGTGGCTCAGGGATCAGGGAACTGGGCAATGCGCTGCTTGCTTCCGGAAAACCTGTCAAAGGCTCCATTCTTCTGTCACACACTCACTGGGATCACATACAGGGGTTCCCTTTCTTCAAGCCGGCCTTCATACCGGGGAACGAATTCAGTCTTTATGGGCCGGAAGACACAAACCATCACATTCAGAAAGTGCTCGAAGGCCAGATGGAGCATAGGTATTTCCCAGTCACACTGAATATGATGGGTGCAAAAATAACCTTTCATGAGCTTCGGGAAGGCCAGTTTAAAATTGACAATGCCACCGTTTCTGTCCATTATATGAATCACACTTCTCTCACTCTGGGCTTCAGAATAACAGAGGGAAATACGTCAATCTGCTACTGTACAGATACAGAGCCCCATTCACTTCTCACCGAGCCTTCAGATGGAGATAAATCGGCACTGCGCAGATTCATACACAAAAGTGATACACGCTTTGTAGAGTTCATACGTGGTGCAGATCTCCTCGTTATAGACGCCCAGTATACAAAAGAAGAATATTCATTGAAAAAGGGATGGGGCCACTCGAGTATTGATTATGCAGTTATCACAGCGCTTCTTGGCGGTGTAAAACGTCTATGCCTTTACCACCACGATCCCGAGCACCCTGACGAAATGATTGACAGCTTTGTCATATACAGCAAGAACCTGATTGAGCATTTCGGTGCGCACCTGGACATTTCAGCCGCAGAGGAAGGAATGGAAGTGCATCTTTCTTGTAAAGGAGCACAGGATGGCAGTATCACAACCACGTATCCTCGTAGTAGATGATGATCCTGATATTCGAAAACTGATCAGATTTGCTCTCGCTGATGAACAGGTTTCGCTCAGCTTCGCCAGTGACGGAGAAGAGGCGCTGGCTCAGGTAAAAGAGATTAAGCCGGATCTGGTGCTTCTTGATATTCAGCTTCCGGTAATAGATGGGCTGTCTGTGTGCAGGATGCTTAGAAACAATGAAAGCGATAAACAGCCGGTGATTATCATGCTGTCCAGCCTCACTGTAGAGCATGACCTCGTGGAAGGCTTCAAGGGTGGCGCAGATGACTATATCTCCAAGCCCTTCAGTGTGGGAAATCTGAGATCGCGGATAAAATCGTGGCTCCTGAGACGGGGCACTACGGCATCCTAGTCGGCAGGACCGATATTTTTGAGCCTTCCATCTTTTTTCGTGGTAATCTTATCTGCATTTTTGAACCATTTTATCATATGCTTTCTGAAATCGCCATATTTCTTCTTATCTTTTCCCTTCAGCATGACAGACATCCCGGTTGTTCCATCTCCAAGATAATCTCTGGTGGCTACAGTATAATGCTTACCAGACATAAGAGGCTCACCGTTTTCTCTGGTTACAGACACCACCTGCCGGCCCTCAGGCTGAGTTGTGTCAACGACGACATTGAGTCCTGAGAAGGCAATGCCGTTCATCATTTTGCTCATCCCCTGCTCAAGCATCTGTTTGATCTGAGTGCCTGTGAGACTGAGCGTCATAAGCTGATCAGGCCACGGAAACATGGTATATACATCACCGGCTCTCAACGTTCCCTTGTAAAGGTTGCTGCGCATCGAAGCTGCGGTCAGAAAGCCAATATCGGCTCCTGTATTCTCTCTGAGAAGATCTGTTATGGCATTGCCGATATTGGACTCCTCACGATAAATATGGCAGTCCCGCTGGGTAAGGTTGGTTTTAAGCTCTGTGAGCTCCTCCCGCAGTATGGGCCTCAGTTTGTCCTCATATTTCCTTACAATCTTACTCACTTCAGGATCGGGCTCAATCCTCTTCTTTTCAACTGAGATTAACTCATACTTCCTGAGGCTGACTTTTTTAGTCTCCCTGTCAATTGATAGATGGGCATCACCTACATATTTGCCGTTGCATCCTGCCTGCATGATAATTGTATCTGCAATAGTGAGCGGCTTCTGAAGCTTTGTATGGGTATGGCCGCCGACAATGACATCTATGCCGTCGAATTGTTCAGCAATCTCTCTGTCTTTCTGAATACCCAGGTGTGAAAGCACAATTACGACATCGACGCCGTCTTTTTTCATTCGAGGAAGCTCGTGCCTCAAAGCTTCTTCCGGTTCCGTAACGGCTATCATGTGGCACTCATCCTGGCGTTTGATCATCTGCACCGCATCAGGGGTTACAAGACCGATAATTCCCACTTTCACACCATCAAAATCCTTTATTATATAGGGAACAGTCTTCCCCTCCAGGTTGGAGCCTTCTTTCAATATCTTGAGATTTGCTGCCAGAGCGGGCGATTTGGACTTTGCAAGCCGATCGGCCAGCACCGCAAGGCCGTTATCAAAGTCGTGGTTTCCCAGCACGGTCGCACTATAGCCAATCTTGTTCATTGATTCACGGATTGGCTTCCCCAGATAAAAATCGGAAAGTGGAGAGCCCTGAACACTGTCACCGGCATCCAGAACAAGAGTATGAGCCTTATCAACGCTTCTCTCCTCTTCTATTATTTCAGCCAGATAGGCAAGACCTCCGACAAGCTTCTTCCCTTCGACGAAAGGCTCCATATGACCGTGAATGTCGTTGGTGTGGAGAATGGTCAGAGGGACGCTCTCTGATTTGTAGGACTGGAGTGCTTTCCTGGTTTTTTCGCAGGGGGCTTTTTCCGAACGGGTTCTCAGCTCTTTTTTATCATCTCTGGCAATATTGCCAATGGAAACAGAGTCGCCCGGCACAATACGCTCTGATTCCTTTTCAGATTCAGCGGTTCTCTCTCTGCGAACTTTATTGTCAATATTGCTGAATTGTCTGGTTCGATCAGTAGAGTGTATTTCCATAGAACCTCCACCGTTATGTGGCGTAAAATCCCATGTTCATTATACTCCAGAGAATTATGGGAAGACAATAGCTCAGTGTTAACAAATTGTTAAAACCTGGACAGCCTGCCTTCAGAGGAAGTGTGTAAGGAAAGGGCGAATAACATTGCGGGAGCGCATGAGAGAATGAGAGATGAACACAAGAGAGATATAACGGAGCATGAAGACTCCGGTGAGCCCTCCTCTCCTTCCAGGACCCTCACCATAGATGAGCTTGCCTCAACACCGGATTGTGGAACCCTGATAAGAAAAACGCTCCTTTACGGCGATAAGGAGAGCCATCAGGTAATCGCCCTGGCTTTTATGCCTGCTACAGTAATGAGTCTGCCCCAGAGGCTGAGAATTACCCTTCATACCATAGATATCCTGTCAGAAAAGCCAGAGAAGAAGCCTGAAGATGAAGAGCTTCTCATCACTGCACTCGCCATTGCAAAGGATATTTTCCTCATTCCACAGGAACGGACAACATTCCTCAGTATCCTCACTACGATGAGGCTTTCTGCGGTGAAAGCGGTTAAAAGCCATATTCTGTCAGAACTCCCTGATAACACAGTTGGACAGCAGGCGGTAATGCACCTCCTGCTCTTTTCCCGGGGATACTTTCTGGCTCACGGCAGCAATGATGCAGCGCTTGAATACGCCGAGGATCTGCTGAAGAGCATCTGCTTCGAAGAGACGGATATTGCGACACTCCCCCTTCCCTGCAGCACAAAAGAGACAGTGCCCAGGGAAATGCTCAGAAGAAAGCTCTTCTCTTTCATTTACAACAGCGATCCTAAATGGATTACTTCCAGACCGAAGCTCGCACTTCAAAAACTCGGCCACAGAGAGGCAGGAGCAGAAGAAAAGTCTTTCAACGGCTTTGGCTGGAGAGTCCATGACATATGCTACCAGTATGAAAGAGGACTTGACAATAGAAACGAGCTGAGGCGCATCGCCCAGGACCTTCTGGAGATGGACGATCCAAAATCTTATGAGACATACGGGAAGCTCTACATGGTTACCCCTCTTTCTCTTCTGGCGGTGGACAGCGCCTATGCATTCATTCAGGCAACACAGTTCAGGACCAGAAAGCCGAAAGGTCCGACTGAAGAATACAGAAAAATGGCCGATGACACTCTTAAAAAGGCACTATCTGATGAATCTGTTCCCAGAGAGGTCATATTGCGGCTGCTTTCGATTCACAGGAATCTGGGGAGCTTTACACTCCTGCACGAGCATTTCAGGCGCATTGAAGCGTCGATGGACTGGGAAGAGAGACAGGAAACCTTTCTTTCCATTCTTTCGTGTTATATCCAGACATTGACCCGTCAGGAGCAGGAAGAAAAGATGGACGAGATGCTTGATCTGCTCCTCCCCATGATCAAAGACAGTAATCAGAAGCTCTATCTCCAGATAGTGCAGAACCTTCACTCTCTATCGGCTCAACCCTCCCCGCTGAGAGACCGGCTGAGAAAAGAGCTCAAGATCATTCTTGCAGATATCGATGTTGGTGTAGAAGTCAGAAAACGGGCCCTCGAATGCATCGGAATGCTCGGCGAGGCAAAGCCCCAACCTAAAAAGCGCTCCACTGTGCTGGAAGATCTTCTGAATGAAAACGATGATGACGATATTGAGCCGGAGGAGAAAACAGTCAAGACCTCAGGAGTGGAAGGTGATAAGATATCATCTGCGCTGCAGGCGGAAAAACCATCTGTACCCCATCCGGCGCCTGTTCAGGAAAAAGCAGGGATCTCTCAAGACCTGGAAGACATGGAGATAATCCCGATAACCGCTCCAAGTCTCCCACAGCCGCTCCAGCGATTTCTTTCATCCCGCGCAAGAAGCGATGAACTGAAAGCCGAATGCGCACGCCTGCTGCGTGAAAGAGATCCAGGGACTGTCCGATATTATCATCATCTTCTGGCCGCCAGAGAGAGCGAATCAGGAAAGCTCAAGTATGACCATATCTGTGCTGCAGCAATTAGCCTTCTTTCTCATCTGCAGAAAAAGAGAGAGCAGGCTCGCCACCACTCGCTGATGAAAGAAGAGCTCATGCTTGAGGAGAAAGCTCATGAAGCGCTTTTCTGGACATTCTTCCACAGAGAGTGCCCTGATCTGTTGAAAATGGAAGCGTTTGAAACATTGCAACACATACACTACTTCGAATTTTCACAGAGAGATACTCTTAAACGTATCTCTCTTGCATTTGCAAGGCTGGCCCTTATCACAAAATCCAGCAACACTGCCGTGAAAGCACTTGCCGATCTGATAAAGCTCAGAGCTTCGACCCGCTCCATCGATTCCCTGGAGGGAAAAGAAAGCGATGAGCTTATGGAAGATATGATCTTCCATCTTATGAAGGAAAACGATGAATCAGTAAAAGCAAAGTGGATAGACCTCCTTCACCACGTAACCTTTCAGGATGTAAAAGCCCTGGGAGCGCTTGCATCTAGAGTGCATCCAATCCATTACAGAGGAGCCATCGATGTGGCTGCAGCACTGGTAAGCCGTCATAACAGAGGAGCGGGAGATCTGATCATTGAATCAACAGATCGTGAATATAGAGATATCCGGAACTATGCCATAGAGACCCTGGGCCGGGTGGGTTCCTCTCTGTCAAGAGATCAACGATTAAAAGCCATCTCCACTGTGCTGGATAAATTGGATGAATGCTACGATGAGGAGATGCGCTCCATGTTTCTCGAAACTGTGCTGAAGATAGAAGCAGCTGCAGGCGCCGCAGAGATCCTCACCAGGCTGATGAAAGTATCGTTCCATGAACGCAGAGAGTTTGGAGAGCTGCTTTTCAGATGCCTTGAGCAGCTTAAAGCCCCTGCTTTTGTTGAACTCTTCGAGAAAGAGGACAATCTTACCATCATCAAGGCATTTCTGACTTCCCTTCCTCCAGATGCGTCATTACGCATGAAGGCAAAGAAGTTTGTAGGCATGTATCGGGAAAGCTATATTGAAGTTTGTGGGAGGAAGTCCTGGGAAGAGCTTCAGAGCTCGGTTACTGACAGCAGACGCACGTCGCTGCGCGACATATCAAGGCTGATCTAGTCAGGCAACAGGCAACCACGGAAGGTGGGGCCCCTGAGCACATACAATGATCACATGTATCTGTTTGGCACACGTGGCCTTCGATCCCGAGCATGCCATCGTCACAGATGGAATCCATCACGCCGATGTGATACTGGAACACCCCGCCTGGAGCAGGGAAGCCATCATGCAGGTTATCAACGATGAGCTTCCGGGATTCTTTCTCGGCGCAGTGATCTCTGAGGAATGAAAAGGGTGGAACATAATAGAAAGGTGTACTATATCCTTGACAGTGAAAGCCGGTGGACATATAAAAAGTCAGGCAGCCCGGCCCCATCTGAGCCACCAGCCCTCCAGACAGGACGAGCCGGGGCTCGATCAGGCTCGCGATCTACTTACGATAGAGATGCAGTTCCGTCTTGCCGTGGCGAGGATCCCCCAAAGCCGTGAGCTCCTGGCGCAGTATGGCGATCTCATCTCCCGAAGCCCTGTCAGTCCTCAGGGAATACTTGGAGTTTGCCGATTCAGGCAGTGAGCGGAGCCGGACAGAGCTGCAGCGTTGATGAACTGCAGCCACTGGACATAGGCTGGATCCGTTAGAGAGACATTGAGGGGGCTCAGGGTGCCGATCGTGGCAATATAAACAGGGATGACGACCGACATTCCGTTATTGGCATCAAGAGCCTGCACGGAAACGGTGTAAGGGGTTCCTGCATAAGGAGAGAACATGTAATGACTGAAAGGCTGGTGTGACATGGGAAGCTTGTTCGCAAAGCGCTCTGCATCGGAAAGCCCATTTTCCATAGAGTACATAGAGGAGTTGCTGAGAATAAACCCTGATGCCAATTTGACCTTCGGCAATGATAAAATCTCATTGCTTCACCTGGCCGTAATGAACAGGCACCATGAAGCAATCCGGTATCTTATAACAAAAGGGATCAATATCAATCTCAAAAACAGACGTGGCGAATCTGCACTGGTATATGCAATTTACTTCAATGACATGGAGATTGTCAAGCTCCTCATAGAGAAGGGGATCAATCCGAACATATCTTCAGAAGACGAGATAAACCCAATGGAAATTGCAATAGGTAAAGATCACGCAGATATTGTTGAGATTCTTCTGACGGCAGGCAGCAGAATTGATACATATAACAAGAAGGGTTTTGCGGGCCTTCATATGGCAGTGATTCTTAATGCCTTGAAATCGATGAAGATCATACTTGCAAAAGGAGCAGATCCTGATATAAAAAACAGGTATGACGAAACACCGCTGTATATGGCTTCCTGTCACGGAGTCCTTGGAGCGGCAGAGATCCTCATATCGGCACATGCGGTTCTGGATAAGAGAAACGAGTCCAATAGAACCGCTTTACACGCTGCAGCTTCAAGAGAGAACGCCGCGATAATTGATCTGTTGCTGAAAAATGGGGCACGTACAGATATCTTTGATAAGTTCGGCTTCACCCCTCTTCATGATGCAGTAATGGGGAAAAAGATGAGATCGGCAGAAGTCCTTCTGGCAGGAGAAGTAGATCCGAATATACTCAGTTTTGATGGTGAACCGCCGATTGTATACGCCATTATGACAGAAGACGTTCCCATGGCAGAGCTTCTCTTTAAAAATGGAGCCCAGGTTAATCATACATTCCCCGATGGCTCAACTCTGCTGCAGTTCGCCGTCGCGTACAGAAAAAAGAAGATGGTGGAGCTGCTCAGAAGGCACGGAGCCCGTGTCTGATGGAAGAGCCCTGTGTACAGTGAGCATAAACCATGCCATTGAGAACATAGAACATAATGGGCTGTAAATCTAGTCTGCGCTCTTTTTCGCCTTCGACGAGGATTTTGCCTTAGCCGGCCTGGCAGTCGGCTTCCCCTCTTCCTTAACAAGAAAGATGGCACACATCAGCATGGCCAGCGAAATTATCACAGGCACATAGACAGGAGCCACCCACGGCCTGGGCACGAGAAAGAGCACATCCCAGGTGTCAAGACTTCTGGGCCATTTAATCAGAAAATAGAGAGAAAGGTAGTGAAAGAGCTCCCATATTGCATAGCTCCACAGGAAAAAACCAAGTCTCTGCCTCATCGAGACACCGGCTATTAAAGAAATGGCAATCATCAGCACCAGAGTGGAAATCTGTCTGGTCTGTTCAGTCCAGAAGACCTTGTGAGCGATATAGAATTTTTCCAGTGTCTCCAGATCTTTTACACGAGCCTGCCACTCAGTCATGGGCATCAGCTGACGGAGGTAGATCTCCACAATGCTGTCTCCATAAGCAACGGCACAGGCACATACAGCAAGAATCAAAAGTCTGGGCATCAGAGAACCCTGATCTCCCTTTGCCATTCAGTCCTCCATTATCTGCGGGGAAGCAGGGTGCCTTTCAGCATACGCCCGAGCTTTGCCGGATTCTTTGAAGCCCAGTCAATAAATGCGTCTGTTATCTCTCCGGCCTCGGACAGTGTTTCTCCAATTGTATTCCAGAGATCGTGGATAATGAAAAAATCATTTATCACCCCGACAGTCTCTATCGATTGGACTGAGACCATTGTGCTGATGACAGAAAGTATGGCTCTTATATCCCGTTCTCTGAACTCCCGCGATACACTGATTATCACATCCGCAGGGAGTGCATTTAGAAGAACCGAAGCCTTCCAGAGAGGCTCTCTGCGAGCTATACATTTAAAAAGGACCGTACGCGCTTCATTTACCAGTATGCATTCCATATGCTGCTTCGCCTCACAAACTGCTGATCCTCATATCCTTCAAAATCACAGATGAGAATAATACGACAGACTCTCATGTATTCCGCACCATCTCTTCATGCTCCTCTCATACATGAGATTGAGAAAGAGTGACCAGAGCATATGACGCCATTCCTCTTCCTTCCCCGATGAATCCCATACCTTCAGCGGTTTTGCATTTAATGCTCACCCTCTGCTGAGAGACTGAAAGCACATCTGAAATATTTTTTTTCATGATTTCCACATAAGGGGCAAGGCGCGGCTTTTCAGCCAGAATCACCGTATCCAGGGCTGTAACTCTGTATCCGTCGGTGCCTGTCATATCATGACACATTGAAAGGAGAAGCATGCTGGATATCCCTCCATATTTCTCATCAGTATCAGGGAAATGCCTTCCTATGTCCCATGAGGCCATGGCACCGAATATGGCATCAATAATAGCATGCAGAAGCACGTCGCCGTCTGAATGACCGCGCAGCCCTTTTTCAAAAGGAACGTGCGTGCCTCCCAGCATAAGCGGGATGCCGGGCTCGAGCCTGTGACTGTCAAAACCAAAGCCGGTTCTCACCCCTGCAATGTCAGAGCCTCTCTCCTGAAGGACTTGAGTGAGCGTATCAAGCTTTAGCTCCAGAGCATCTATACGAGACTGCAGAACTTCCATCATTCTGCCATCCAGGTTTTGATGAGAAACAGCTCTGTCTTGTGACATTCCCTTCGAAATCGAGGAAATGCCGTTTCTGTTCCGAACCCGCTCTTTCAGATACTTCCTCACTTCTTCCCGGGCCCTCATGCGTATCTTTCCGCACTGTTCAAGGAGCAGTGATGCTATTGTCTCATTTTTACTGGTGATCGCCAGAAAGAGATGCTCCACCTCGATCACCTCATCACCTTGTGATGCCATCTCTTCAACAGCGCGCTCAAATGATCTGGTTGTACTTGGATCAAAGAAGAGGTTCCCTCCAAAATCAAGCTTCTCTCCCCATCCGGTTAGCTTGACAATCTCGCTTCGAAGCATCTCTCTGGAAAGGCCGCAACGTTCGAGCGTCTTGGATGTATGGCTTTCATCACATAGCATGGCATATAGAAGATGCTCCGTTCCGACCAGCTTGTGACCGAGTGTGCGCGCTTCCTGCTGGGCACTCTTTATAACGGCTTTAGACTTATCATCATATACCTCAAACATTACCTCACTCACCGTCCTCTCGTGTCTATGACGACTTTCAGCTTGCCGGTGCGTTTTATACGTGGAAGAGCACCTGGCGCCACCACTTCCACGATGAAGGAGCTCAGCCATCCCTCTCTTATTACAAGCTCCAGCTCCGGATTATGTGACAGAATCTCGTTTAGGCACTTCCCTGTCAGCATGAGTCTTCCACCCACCTCCAATGATGACGAAGCTGTGCTCTTTCAGCACTGTAACAAAAAGCCACAGAATGTTGAAAACATCGTCATAGCACTGAAGACTGGCAGGAGTGACACCGTGGAAATGACAGTATCCACATCGTTCTCAGGCATCTTCCAGCTCCTCCCAGAGACGCTGTGAGTATATCTTGAAGAAGGCCATCAGATATGCCTTGGAAATCTCGGTAAGCTTCAATCCTTTGAAGTGGGGAGGCACAAAGGTGCAGCAGGTAACGAGATAATCAAGCCTGGTGCCATCAGGCTCTGACTTCGCAGCCGGAAAATATGCACAGGGGAGAAACTCAGCCTCATAAGCCATACGCTGTATATCAGGATCTCGGGCCGGGATCAGGAACTCGAGATAACCTACTCCAATTGATTCACAGTATTCACCAATAGACAGAAGGACAGAAAGGAGATCATCCCTGTCTGTCCTTATTCCCATAAGACTCCCATAGCCGTCTATCTGCTGATAATGCAGAAAGACAACCGTTTTCTCATCTTTTGTATATAGCTTCAGCTGAGGGTAATGAAGAGGGTAGAAGCTGAAGAGGAGCTCTCCGTTATCTCTGGCTTTATAATACTCCCACTCGATCTCCGGAGACTCTTTCACCAGAAACTCTATCTTTTCGGCACTTCCTCCGCGCTCCACCCTGACCTGCTCTACCCTCGCCATCTCCAGACCTAGCATATCCCTTATGATTGCATAGATCATATCAGATTCAGGCGTCAGAACAGGGTTCTTTCTTCTCTTCTCAAGCACGCCTTTTTTAAACATGACCTTCAGACCGTGTGTCTCATAACGCTTCACCTTTCTTACATTTGGAAACATACCCGTATCTATGAAGCCCAGTTCCTTGAGATCGCGATGAAAGCTCCGGGACACAAAGGTCCTCACCACTGCATATATCAACTCGCAGTATGAATGCTCTTCCATCAGGTATCGAATGCCCCGGGCAATGCTCTTCACCATCATTCTATATCCCCGGCAGCGAGGATGCACGACTCCTGCAAAGGTCTTGCCTATCAGATTCTTCGGATCCACAACAAAGAGAACGGAGCCGACAATCTCTCCACCCTTTTCATTCAGAAGCCAGAGGTAGTTTGGATCGTGAATCGCCCACTTCATCTTGTCGCGATCGTTCACTTCAGGGAGGGTATAGTTGCCGCCATAGACAACATCATAAAGAGCCTTGATACTGTCCATGTCTTTTTCTTCAGCAACCCGGAGGGTCACCTGCAGATCAGAGGTTACTTCCATCTGCTCATTGATGGCATGAGGCTTTTCATCGCTGCTGCCTGCTAACGTCAGCGGTAGATCAGGTGTCTTTTCCATTCTCCAATTCGCCTCCCGTTCTTATCAATGAGCACTGCAGAGACATTCGGGTATCAATCTCTGCCTCTCCTCTACAATATAAGTATTAAACGAAAAGCCACTCCTTCCTCTTGTGCCTGTGCATATCAAAGAATGGCACCATTGCAGTGAGGATTGGTCTGATAAAAGATTTAAACACCTTTATAAGAAAAAAGGCTGCAGAATCTGCAGATTCAGATGCAGAAGCCTCTCAGTTCTACTCTATTCAGGAGAAAGGTGGAATAAAGAAGGGGATTGCAGAGCTCTGTTGAATAGTTTCCATGTGGCGTATAATTAACAAAGGAGGCTACTGCAGTGAGTGACACAATAAACCTTGAATACAAGATGAAAAAGGGGGAGGAAATCAGATATAAAACCATAGTGGATTCAGACCAGTCCATCAGGGAAAACGATGTGAAGCAGGATATGAAATCCCATCTTGAAATGGTTATGCTTCAGAAGTGCAACGATCTGGCAGCAGACGGCTCAATGAACATAGATGTCATCATAGAATCAGGAAGCCTGAAAAGAGATGGACAGGAAGAACCGCTTCCCAATGTCGGTCAGGTCATCAATATGACAATGAAGAAAAACGGCGATATTGTAAAAACAAGCGTCGATATGCCTTTCACTCAGCCTCCTTTCCCGTCAAAGTCTATCAAGAAGAAAGATACGTGGCAGGAAAAAAGCACCGTCAATATTCCTGGACGGCCTGAGCCTATTACACTCAACTATAACTATATTCTCTGGGATTTTACCAAGGCTGAAGGTTATGAATGTGCTGAGATTAAAGTAAGCTGCCCTGAAAACAGAGTCACCCTGCAGGAAGGCGTGGAACAGGTTCTCTCTGCAACAGGAACCACATATTTCTCCCACAAGGAAGGAATGCTTGTTAAATCAGAAGTAGAGACCAAAACAGACATTACTGCCCCGAACAATGCAGCGGTGAAGACACATATCAAGGTTCGAGTTGAACTCGTTGACAAGAAATCGTCCGGGAGCGGTGTATCTGCTGCACAGGATGATTTCCAGATAGCAAAATAAGAGCTGCACTATAGTATATATCGTTCACAAAGAGGCCTTCTCTCTTGAGAAGGCTTCTTTTTTACTGTAAAATATCATTCAGTTCCTTAGAAGTGCTTTCATGATCTGCCTTGTGAATATCTTAACCTGTTCAGGAGTCAGGATTTCTCTTACCTGAAAGAATTCATCGAGATAAAGACGCTGCCTTGTTCGCTCCAGCTCTATTATCTCGTTTAGCCTCCCTTCCAGCTTCTTTCTATCCGGACTGTCTTCACGAAAAAGCTTTGCAAGCTCCAATTTCTTTTCCCTGATACTGAAGTTTATGTCATCCTGTTTATCTTCAAAGCTTTTTCTGATATTCCTGAGCTTTTCCCTCTGTCCGGAAGTCAAGTTCATCCCTCTCTTTTCGCCTTTATCAAATCCTGGAGACACAGTGGGCCTTGGTGTTGCACCACTCTCCTTTTGCGCGCTGAGCGGAGCTGCAATCAGGAAAGCTGAAAAGATCAGCACTGTAAATGAAAGAATAAACTTCCTGAACAATCTTTTTCCCGAATACATAGTCACACTTCCCTTCCCGTTATAAAACTCCCTCTTCCAGCTCTGTAATAACACTCTGTGCTCCTTCCAGGGCAGACACTCCGGCATCTCCCAGAGGGATATCAGGATAAAGAGATGGCTCGCTTTCAACGGTGTCGTCCAGATATACCGGCACCGTGAGAATCACATCTGTCCTGGCAATGAGTCCGTCCTCGTTTTCACCACTAGTGAGGCTGTAATTAACTGAATGAATATATGCCATATAATCCAGCGGCTTCCACTGCTGCACTTCTGCAGTAAAGAGGTCATCGCCGCGATTGTGTGAAGGAATGAAAAGTAGTGCAGAAATAATAAGTAATATCATGCAGAGAGCCGGAACAAGAGCGAACCTGAATCGTGGAATCAAATCTGAAAGAACCTCCCGACCTGCCTCTTTTTCCCAGAAACGCGCTCTGTAAAGATGGTGCGGCTCTATCTCACTCCATGAATCGAGAAGATCCCAGGTTTTTCTATGAAGATTCTCTTCAGCGGCACAGGCCCGGCATTGTGACAGATGACCGGAGATCTTTTCAGTCATATCTGCAGAAAGGCTTCCTTCACAGTATCCAGGCATACTATTCTGAACTTCATCGCACTTGATATTTTCGAACTTTTTCTTCATCTTACATACTCCTTCAGGCTCTCCTTCAGATTGAGCCGTGCTCTGTGCAATCTGGATTTTACTGCAGCAAGTGAAATTCCAAGCGTATCTGCGATCTCTTCATACGATATGTCGTGATATCTGTGCAGTATCACAACGGCTCTCTGCTCCTCAGGGAGAGCCATCACCGCATTTTTTACCGCTCGTGACAACTCCTGTCTTTCCAGATGCTTTTCAGCTGAACTATCCCGCCCTTCAACTGCATCAGCATTCTCTGCCATTTCTTCTACCGACAGAGGGATATCCTTTCTCTTTACAGCTCTCTTTTTAAAGCACAGGTTCATCGTAACCTTATAAAGCCAGGTGAAGAAGCGCGAGCGTCCTTGAAATCCCCTGATCCCTCTGTAAATTCTTATGAAAACCTCCTGTGCGATGTCTTCCGCTTCCTCTCTGCTGCATCCGTAAAACCTGTATATGATATTCAATACAGATTTATAGTGGCGCTCCATGATTATGTTGAAAGCACCTTTGTCGCCTTGCTTTATCCGTTCTATGCATTCAAGGTCTGGATCCAAGAGAGGTGCCCTCCTGTGATATATGACCCCTGTGGGGTCATAAAAGTTTCGCAAAAAAGTGACAGACTCCTTTTCTTTCAGTTTGTCACTGTAGTAAAATGGAGTCTGTCCCCATTAAAAAGAGGGCCTCATTTCTGAAGCCCTCTCATTCGTCGCTTTCAGGCGAACCTTAGAACTTGACCTTGAACTCGGTCATAATCTGTACGCCATTCCACTCGAACGGATTGACATCTCTCCAGGTTGTGGAGGCTATGCCAGAAGCATTCGATCTGACGTTTCTGGTCGGTGTGAGGCTTGAGCCGATCTTGTCGGTTGTGCTGTAGAACTGCACGTTGAGTCCCCACTCGGTGTTCTTGTTGATCTTGTAGTCAAAACCAAGGTACGGTATGGACTGCTGTGTGTCCACGTTCTTGAATGAGCTGCTTCCGGTTGACATCGCATGGAGCCAGTAAATGTTGTTAGGATCATAATGGCCGTTGATGTTGTTCCAGTCGTAGCCGATTCTTCCTGTGAATCTCTCATTGAACGGATACTGAAGTCCGATATGGAAGCCAGTGATTTTGAAGTCGATATTGTTGGCGCTTGCGGCCGGTCCTGCATACCAGTTTCCTGAGCCGAGATTGTATACGCCATTTACGACCATTCCGGTATTTCTCTTGAAGCTCTGATCGTAGTAGTTTGCATCAACAATAAGTCCTGATTCGGGGAACTTGTAGTCCACACCGATTGAGAAGTTCTCCATCTTGCCTTTGGGATCTTCCAGCGGCTTGCCCCAGTTGGCTACTGTATTAGGTGCAACTGCGTTCCACTGATAGTATGTGCCCATTGCGTATGGAGTGAAGACTGGATCTATGAAGCCAGGTGTATAGCCCATCACGAGTGAGTTGGGCACCCAGTTCAGTGCGCCTCTGCCGCTCAGTGAGCCTGCATAGTATCTGATGTCGTATACGCTGGTTGTCTTCTGCTCGAGTCCTTCGATTGATGCCCAGACTTTACCCTTCTCATCGGGGAATCTGTAGGTTACTTTGAACTTCCAGCCCTGTCTGTTGTTTGGGTATGTCTCTGAATCATGGAGCTGGTACATTCCCGGGAAGTATGACATCTGCGGGAATCTCCACATTGCCTGGTTTACACCACCAATTGTGGGATATCTGAAAGTCATCGGATCGAAGAATGCATCAGCTGACTTGTAGGTGAGGTCCAGGTCGAGTTTGCCCTGGGCAAGTGTTGCACCGAGGCCGGCTCTTCCGGCGCCACCGGTCTTGGAGAAGCCTGAGTTCATGTTTGGTTTCCAGGTGCTGTTTGCATACTCCACGAAGAAGCGGAGCTGGCTGGGATCCCATTTGTAGCTGAACTTGGCATTCCAGTTGCTTGTGCACTGTGGGCCATAGCCACCCATTGTGCCGTCATTGATCATGGCATCAGGTCTGTTCAGGTTTGTGCCTGAAGCATAGGTGAAGATTGGGGACTTGTTGATCCACGCTGTATCTGCCACTGTGCCATTCACATTGGGGTTGCCGCCGGCGAGCTGCACTGCATAGTAGCCTGAAGGATTTACCCACTGGAACGGGTTGGTCATTGCGTTGCCGTAAGGGCCAATCTGGTTGATGCCGTTGCCCATGTAGGTGTATATTCCGTTTGTGCCTGTTGCACCACCAGTTGTGGCTGTGCTGTTTATGTAGTCGTTTACTGCGCGGAGATATCCGATCTTGAAGTTGCCGCCGCCGAAGCGCCAGTTGAAGTCAACTCCATATGCCCAGTTGTTGTAGTCTGAGCCATAGAAATTGTTGATCTGATTGAAGGCTGCGCCTGCAATATATGCAGGTGTCTGTGACATCGCAGCGCCTACTGCTCTGTAAGGATCCTGATCGGCCAGCTTGGTGGCGAATACTTCCCAGTCCATATCGGCGAGGAAGTGGGTTGTGCCGAACACTCTGAAGCCGTAGTTGTTGAGATATTCAGGGCCGTTCACACAGGGATTTGGAATACCTGCATAAAGGAGAGGCTCCGCATTGGTCTCGCCGAACGAGCCGCCGATGAGCTTGATTCCTGATGTTTTATGCTTTACCCAGAAGTTGTCGAGAACCATTCTGGTCCAGGGCTGATTGCTCATTCCCTGAGGGTCACCAGTGGTGCTAAGTCCTGTTGCAGAGAACGCGTTGCAGAGGTAAGGAGCGCTGACGCCGTAGAAGGCGTTGACTACCGGGTCACCCATTGATGTGTAGGCTGCCAGCTCCAGGCCTGCATCGATCTCGTCGTTGATCTTGGCGTTGATGCCAAGAGTCGCCTTCACTGAGAATCCTGTTCCGTTGGTGAGAGGTCTGCCTGTTCTGTAATCGGCAACCGGGAATACACCGTGATAGAACGGATTGATGTTGGCGCCGCCCTGAGTTCCAACCATCTGGTTGTACATGTGGCTGGGATTTGCAAGGCTGCCTATTGACATGTTGTTGATAGAGTTCAGGCCTAACACGGCAGTGTTGAGTCTTGAAGAAATAAACGTTGAAGCTGGGACATTACCGTTTGCATCAGTGACAAACGGACCCCACTGCTGATATGAATTTGTTGCAGCTGTGAATGCACCGGCTGAGGTAAGTGCATTTGCACCTACGTGAATTTCGGCGCCTCTGATTCCGTTGTTCTGGAATCCCTGAGTGACGAGCATGCTGTCAATTTCGCCGTAGAAGGTGATTCTCTCGAGCTCGGTGACTCTCTTGTCGAGTTTGCTTACATTTTCTTCCAAGTTTGTCACGCGGACACCCAGAGCATCTAACTCATCTTTGAGCTGCATGACGAGCTTTCTGAGCTCCTCAAGGTCTGCCTTGGTGGCAAATGTAGCGTGCTCCTGATCGTTCTTGGCCAGGAAACGGGCAATTACCATTGCCATCTCGTAACGTGTTGCGGCTCTGTCGCCTTTGAAGGTACCATCGGGATAACCTTCCACCAAACCTTTTGCTGCCAGATTTGCCACGGCATCTCTTGCCCAGTGCTCATCGGGCACATCTCCGAAGAGAGGTGCTGAGAATGCTGGGGCTACGAGTACGAAGAACAATGCCGCAACAAGTAGCCAGGTATACTTCTTCATTAAATTAACCTCCTTTGTATTATAGATACATTGTGTTTGATATTTGCCCCTCGAGGTTTTGAAGGAGTATCCTGGTTGTCTCCTTTTTCCTCTCGAGGCTTTCGTCCATTAACGCATCCCTATCACGGGCTGTCTGCCCTTCACCTCCTTTGCACCCTGAATAATAAGAATGCAGATAAATGCACTTCTGCCTTATACAGGCAAAAAATTTCTCTAATTATTCTGCGAAGGCTTTCCCAAATCCTTCTTAGCCGAGAAAAATTTTTACCTGATTCATGCCTGGACTTCACCAACTGACTGATAAATCATCAGGAATCTCTTCCTGTACAGTTTCAGTTCCTCTTGATATTCGGCAGACATCCTGTTATCCCTTTACTTCAATGAAGCCCTGTACAACGGACTTTATTGTGATTGAAAAACCAGAACGCATCTCCCCGGTCATGACAGAATTACTTTTCCCAGAGACAGGCACAGGCGATCATGACTCTCTGCCTCATCAGGCCTCCGGCACATTAACACTGTGCCATCGTGTTTCATCACTCCTGTCGCTTCAACTACCTGAAAAAGTTCCGGGACACATTTCACCCGAAGCTGCGGGAGTCATTTCACTTTCTCCTGTATGCCGCCTGCATCACATCTAAACGGAGCGGGAGGTGGCCTCCATCTCCAGAAAAGATTGAATGAACGTGTCCAGATCCCCATCCAGAACTCCCTGCGTATTCCCAACCTCGCGGTCGGTACGGTGATCCTTCACTACAGTGTACGGATGCAGCACATATGAACGAATCTGATTTCCCCAGGCTATCTCCTTATGTTCTCCCCTCAGCTCGCTGAGCTTTTTTTCCTGCTCCTGTCGCTCCAGCTCAAAAAGACGGGCCTTCAGGATCTTCATTGCTGTCAGGCGGTTATAGTGCTGCGAGCGCTCATTCTGGCACTGAACGATGATACCGCTGGGAATATGGGTGATTCTGATAGCCGAATCAGTCTTATTGACGTGCTGTCCGCCGGCACCGGAGCTTCGGTATGTGTCAATCTTGAGATCCTCGGCGTTGATCTTTATATCAATCCTGTCATCGCGCTCCGGAATGACCTCTACCTGCGCGAAGGAGGTATGGCGCCGATGAGCCGCGTCAAAAGGCGAGAGGCGCACAAGGCGGTGAATCCCGCGTTCAGCTTTCAGAAGCCCGAACGCTTTTCTGCCAGTCACCATGATGGTGGTGGATTTTACTCCCGCTTCTTCGCCATAAGAGAGATCGGCAACCTCTGTCTTCATGTCATGAGTAGATGCCCACCTGAGATACATGCGCATCAGCATCTCCGCCCAATCCTGGGCATCAGTGCCGCCGGCACCGGCGTGTATGGAGAGAATCGCATTATCTTTGTCATACTCTCCGGAAAGAAGCGCATCCACTTCACATTCGTTTATCTTCTTTACAAGCTGCTCCAATTCGCTCTCGAGCTCTTTCTGGGCATTAGGCTCTTCATCACCTGCCAGCTCTCGGTATATAGAAATATCTTCCAGACGCCTGTCCAGCTCTCTGCAGATTTCGATGGGAACCTTGCATTTACTGATGGTATCATAAAGAGTCTGCGCTTTCTGCGGCTCATCCCAGAGACCTGGCTGGGCAAGCTCCTCTTCCAGCTTTTTTAACTGCTTTTCTGCGCCAGCGAGGTCAAAGATACTCCTTGATCTTTTCTACTCTCCTGATGGCATCTTCTATGTCTTTTTCCGTCTGTGCTAACACGTTAATTACCTCCCGCAGCATTTCTTGTATTTTTTGCCGCTTCCACATGGACACGGCTCGTTTCTTCCCACTTTTTCAGATTTCTTTGTCGTGACTGCGGCTCCATCTTCTCCACGGTTCGTGCCGGTCACCTGTACCTTTCTCTTCTCCCTCATCGAATCAACCTTCACCTGTACACGGAAGAGGAACTTGATGGTGTCCTCCTGGATTCGCTCCTTCAGATCTTCAAAGGCGTCAAAAGCCTCATTGATATATTCGATTCGGGGATCCTTCTGGCCATATGCCCGCAGACCGATGCCCTCCCGCAATATATCCATTGAGTAGAGATGATCGATCCACTTCTCATCGAGAATCCGGAGCAGCGCGAAGCGCTCGAGCTGCCTCATTACTTCTCCACCCAACAGCTCTTCTTTTTTATCATATGCCCGGCTGGCCCATTCTTTGAGCAGCTCTTCCAGATCCTCAACACGGTCTGCAGTCATATCTTCCAGCTTGACCTTGAATGGCGTGGGAAATGCATCTCTGAAGCTGGTGAAGAGACCTTCCCGATCCCACTGATCCGGATGAATATGAGGAGGCGCATAGAGAGCCACCATCTTGCCGATCTGATCCGCTATCATATTCATCAGATGTGGCTTCAGCTCTTCACCTGTCAGGATCTTCCTGCGCTCTTCATATATTACTTCACGCTGCTTGTTCATAACGTCATCGTATTCAAGCACCTGCTTTCTGATGTCATAATGATGCATCTCCACCTTGGTCTGAGCGTTCTCAATCGCCTTGGAGATCCACTTGTGCTCAATCGGCACGTCATCTTCCAGTCCGAACTTTTCCATCAGCCCTGAAATCTTATCTGAACCGAATAGACGCATCAGTTCGTCTTCAAGAGCAACATAGAAACGGGATCCGCCTGGATCACCCTGCCTCCCTGAACGGCCTCTGAGCTGGTTATCGATGCGCCTTGACTCGTGCCGCTCAGTGCCGATAATGAATAGTCCTCCACATTTTTTTACCTCTTCAATCATATCTGGATCAGGGGGATTCCCTCCCAGCACTATATCAACGCCCCGTCCCGCCATGTTTGTGGCTATGGTGACAGCGCCTTTCCTCCCTGCCTGGGATATGATCATCGCTTCCTTTTCATGATACTTGGCATTCAGAATCTGATGGGGAATACCTTTTCTCTTAAGCATGAGACCCAGAGTCTCTGATTTTTCTATGGAGCGTGTTCCTACGAGCACCGGCTGTCCCGCTTTGCTGAGCCTCTCGATCTCATCCACAACCGCACTGAACTTGGCCTGTTCATTCTTGTACACGACATCGGCGTTGTCAATGCGAATCATGCTTCGGTGGGTAGGAATCACAACCACATCAAGGTTATATATATCTCGGAACTCCTTCTCTTCTGTAGCAGCAGTGCCAGTCATTCCGGCAAGCTTGTGGTAAAGACGGAAATAGTTCTGAAATGTAATTGAGGCCAGTGTCTGATCCTCTGAACGCACCTTCAGCCCCTCTTTGGCTTCTATGGCCTGATGGAGGCCGTCAGAGTACCGCCTGCCGAACATGAGCCTCCCGGTAAACTCATCTACGATTACTATCTCCCCATCTTTGCACACGTACTCGACATCCTTCTTATAGAGCTCTTTTGCCCTCAGTGCCTGATTGATCTGATGGGAAAGCTCCATATTCTCATTGTCATATAGATTGGTGACACCAAGGCTTGCCTCCATCTTTGCCACACCTTCATCGGTAAGAGGCACCGAATGCGCCTTCTCATCGACTGTGTAATCGGTTCCCTTCTCGAGCTTTCTTGCCAGTCTGGCAAAACGGATATAGAGCTCGGTGCTTTCAACGCCTCTTCCTGAGATGATTAGAGGGGTTCTGGCCTCATCGATAAGGATGGAGTCGACTTCATCGACGATGGCATAATAAAGCTCGCGCTGAACACAATCCCGAATATCGAGCACCATGTTGTCTCTCAGATAGTCGAAGCCGAATTCGTTGTTTGTACCATAAGTAATATCGGCAGCATATGCCTCCTGCCTCGTTATCGGCTCCAGCTTATCAAGGCCTGGATCGTCGTTGTGATAGTCAGGGTTATAGAGATATGCTACATCGTGCTGAATTGATGCAACAGAGAGACCGAGCGCGTGATAGACCGGTCCCATCCACCGCGCATCACGCTTGGCCAGGTAATCGTTAACAGTGACGACGTGAACTCCTTTTCCGAGAAGGGCATTAAGATAGACAGGTGCAGTAGCTACAAGTGTCTTTCCTTCTCCTGTCTTCATTTCCGAGATTCTTCCCTGATGCAGCACTATTCCACCTATGAACTGCACGTCAAAGTGCCTGAGGCCAAGCTTTCTTCTGCTGGCTTCTCTTACGGCTGCGAAAGCCTCTGGCAGGAGATCCTCCAGATCGTCCTCTTCCTTTATCCTGCTGCGAAATTCGTCTGTCTTTCTTCTGAGCTCATCATCGGAAAGCTTTTCCATCAAGGGTTCAAGCTCATTTATCTTTTTGACTTCCCGCTCAAGCTTTTTTATTTCTCTTTCATTTCCATCAAATATCTTCTTCATCAACTGTAACATGCTGTACTCCTTAAGCGCTTCATAACCTCTATCATTTCCAAGCTTCATGCTTTACTGTATTCTGAGCTCAAAACCGACTCTTCTGTTTTCCAACTGCAGTGTTTCGCGCTGACTGCACCATTCCCTGCATCTCTTCTACAAAGTCTTCATATAGCCCTCTTCGGTGTGTGACAGTAATCGCGCTAATTAGGACACCACCAGTTTTATTCGAGGGATAAGAAGGCAGGATCTGAAATTGGTAACTGTGTGCTTACAAGACTTATAAGAGCTGGCCGGTGCCGCTGCACGTCCAGTCATCACAAGGCTGACAGGCTGATGGCGATGAATCGTCATCGCTGTAATCATCTCAGCAGATACATTTATACTCACCAGCGTGATTAAATGTCTCGGAACCTCCATAGAAACGTTGCCTGCCCCTCTGTGGTTGTAACAGCGGTATTCCACCATTCCGATTGTGAGCGAAGCGAACCATGTTCCGCCATGAGGCAAGCCTTATGTAATCAAAATAAACCCCGTTTTATGATGGCGTTTATTTTGAGCGTTAATATAACAGTGTGCGATCGGACCGTACCAAAAAGACTCATCACGGCCTGATTGCAATACCAAAGGGCCGGCTTGACGTAGTCACGGTCGTAGTCTGTATTGCTGCGTTTATTTCAGCATTGATCACAGTTACAGTACCCTCTTTGTTGTTAGCGACAAAAACCCTGCTTCCGGAGGAGTTGATGCCGATGCCCATAGGCCCCTTTCCTGTATTTACAGTGGCTATGACAGCTCCGTTCCGGCCATCTATTACAGTGACACAGTTAGATCCGTTGTTTGTGACATATACTCTGTCTCCACGAGAGTTACATATGATCCTCATGGGCTGAATGCCTACCCTTACCTTCCCCAGATGCTGCATGGAAGCGGCAGCAATCACTGACACATCACTGCTGCCGAAATTTGCCACAAAAAGGAACTGACCGTTAGGCGCCATAGTAATCCCCTGCGGATAAGCACCAACTTCACACGACGCAACAGCAGCTCCGCCTGCCTTGCTGACTGCCAGTACCTCACCTGCCTGAGGAGAAGCCATTGCAACATAGACCACGTCAGTTCCTGCCACAAGAGCTCTTGGCTGCGCATCTGGAACCCGAACCGGCTTGACCCTGAGATAGCCGATGGCTGCACTGGTCTGAGGAGAAATAACAAGCACACCTGGAGTCGCTGATGACACCGACACATATATGTTGCCGTCAGGCCCCCTTGTCATATCAGTGACAATGCCTCCGGCAGGGATGGAGCCGATTACCTTGTTGCCTCCTGCCACATCAACAACCATGATATATTGACTGTCAGTGGATACAAACAGCTTCGAGCCTGATGTGTCAAAGCACATCCAGTAAGGCTTTGCATTGAGGTTGACAAACTTCATCTCTCTGGGTGTATTGGGATCCATCACCGTCAGATTGTTGGGATACATGCTCACCGGTGTCTGAAGATCGCCTGGGCCTCCAGGAGCGCGAAGGTCCGGTGTGGGGAAACCGGTAAGGCTGTCCAGATCGGCGCCGTTGGCCAGCGCAGATTTAAACTGTAGTGTCGACATATTGCTTCCTGGAAGAGGCATCTGGTTGCCTGGAGTGGTTGACGAGCCAGGTGCTGCAATTGCTGCAAAGGCAACATATACTGCATTGGGAACAGCTGCCTCACTTGGCCCGGAGCCTCCTGAAATCCCGGGAGCCGTCTTTTTCCTGTTTATGACTATGGTAACACTGGCAGGAGCTCTCCCCTCAACTTTGACCTGCTTTGTAATAACGTTGTATCCTTCCTTGACGCAGGCTATATTATATACACCATCAGGGAGATCTGAAAACCAGAACCAGCCCATGATATTGGTTCTGGCCTCCATCTTGGTGCCTTCTATCATTACCAGTGCATTTTCAACACCTTTCTGTATCCTCGCCTCCGGATTCTTTACACCCATCGATTCTCCGCCTGCTGATTCAACAACATACCCAATTATCGGAGCTGCATTGGCGATTACCCCTGCATCAAGCAGGAACACCGCTACCAGTAATAATATGACAGAGATATGCTTCATGCCACATCACTCCCCTTTTTCTCAATAAAATATTTCTCAGCAAGCACGATTGCCGCATAATCATCGACAGGCTCTCTCGGCACCTGTAGTGTGGTGGGAATGAACCACCAGAGACCGCGCGGCGGATTCTCCCTGAAATACTTCCTGCGCGCTTCTTCGGTGGAATGCTTCTCATCCACCACTTCAAGCGGAAGCTCCTGCTGTATATTCCTGATACGCTCCCTTATCTTCCTGGAAAACGTTCCTGATCCGACCAGTATCTTTTCAGGGTTGAAGGTCACAAGCACATTCTCGAGCTCCTGTTCAATATTCGTCGTACTGACGACTTTCCTGTACTTCACTTCAAGCAGATCGGACACAACGGCAAGACCGCACTTGTCCTTTCCAGGGTCAAGAGACACTACAAGATGCTCCAACTTTTCACCTCTTGATATTTACATTACAGATATAGTGTTTATTCCCACTTCTACAACTCTAGTATAATAAAAAAAACAGGGAAAAACAAGTAAGATCCATGGTCCACATTCAGATCGGGTTTTCCACCAGATCATCTGATCACGTGATCACCAACACACCTTACTACCTGCAACTGAACTATCCATTTTCTAGAGAGGGTTCAATTTCAATCTGAACGAAAGGGGGCCTGGTGTTCTGAGATCAGAAAGGGCACAGGCTGAAACCTCTACCCATCCGCCATAAGAGTAAATCTCATTTTCTGCTTCAGCCACCATTGAAAAAGGAATCTCTATCAGAGATCTGCGCCTGGGAACACGAAGCATTCCCTTCCTTTCAGCCTTCTGCTCAACCTCCTCCAGGAATCTCATCAGCTCAGAGAAGATCTTTTCCTCATTTTCATCTCCCTTAATATGAGTCGAGTATATTGTTTCTCCCTTTTTTATGATCACTTGATCAGGAATAAGCGAAAAGCCGACAATCACTTTATCCTTGAAATATGCATTTTTTCTGGAATATACCACAACAACAGTCGGTGAGCTTTTAGCTGCGATCTCGTCTATGCGGGTATCTACTTCTTTCCTGTCATACTGAAGAAGGTCTGCCTTCTTTGTCCTGGAAAGAAAAGACAGCTTTGAAAACAGTGCGAACTCATCGTTTCGCTGTTCAACCTGATCCGAAGTCCGGGACAGAATATTTTCAAACTGTCTGTCAACAGAGGCTCCGCCTCCGGAAGGATTTACCACACCCATTGCAATAGGCTCGTTCAACTGGTAGAGAGCCGTATTGCTGTGAAGAGCTCTGTTCTTCTCATCTATCTCCTTCTGCAATTTCATCTTTTCTGATGAAAGCGCCTTCATACCGACAAGAGCCACCTGAGCTCTCTGCGAAAAAAAAGCTATCATCGTGATTGTGAAAAGCGAGATGAACATTCCAACAGAGACAGTGATCAAAATCGATGTGTGGCGGGGACGAAGACCGAGGAAGCTCATCTTGCGTCTTCCCACCTGGCGTCCGAACTGATTGCCAAGATATGCCAGAAGACCTCCTGAACAGATGGCAATCATAACCACAAACAGACCACGAGCCATATTCCGCCCCTTTTCTAACTCCTGCTGGCCTTTATCAACAGATAGATGCCTGCCACCCCAAAGATGATATTGGGAGCCCAGGAACCCAGAGCAGGAGGAAGTGTCCCGTTTTCGCCAAGCGCTCTTCCCACTGTCATCAATACATAATAAAGCAATATGAATACAAGGCTCAATCCAAGACCTATCGACGTGCTTGTTCTGTGGGGCCTCAATCCCAGTGGTATTCCAAAAAGCCCAAAAACGAATCCTGTAAAAGGCAGGGCAAGCTTCTGATGAAAAATTACATCGTAGCGTTTGTACAAACGACTGTAACTGTCATTTGAGCCGGTTTTCTCTCCCATGACTCTCATCAGCTGAAGCTTCTGCTTCAGACGCTCCCTGTTCATCTCTTCGGGCTTTCTGTCCCTCATGGCCAGCTCTGTGGGGGACTCATCGACCGGGAGTCTTCCTACTTCAGACCTGGACTCATACTTGATCCCCTGATTCTCGTCAAAGTCATAAGTTCTGGGATCTATCAATCTCCAGAGGTTGTTCTCCCATACCGCTTTTGGCGCATAGACTTCACGCAGTCGGTGGTTTTTTTTAAAATAGAAGATCATGACTCCCCGGAGCAATCCCCGCTCTTCATCCAGGCTTTTTGCAAAGATCCGGCGCTCTGTACCGTCCGGATCGATATCTGACATGATCAGATTTTCTCTGTCTGACTTTGCCTCTTTGACAAGCTGGCGGATAAATATGTTTGTTGCGGTGTAATTAGCATCCGGAACTATCTTTTCTCCCAGATAATAGGAAAGAACAGAGATACACAGAGTAAGAAGAAGGCCGGGCATTGCTATGCGTATGAAGCTTATCCCGCCTGCCTTCATGGCTATTATCTCACTGTCTCCTGAAATGCGGCCGAAAGTGAGAAGACAGGAGAGCAGCACGGCCATGGGGAAAGTATAAACAAGTACCTGAGGGATAAGACATGTGATATACCTGGCGACCAGATCGAAGTTGGAAGATCCCATGGCAATCATATCCGAGATGATACTGCTGGAGGATACAGACATGAAAAGGACAGTGAAGGCTGCGACTCCATAAATGAACGGAAAGATCATCTCAGAAAGAATATATCTGTCAAGGATTCTCATTTTCATCATCACCCCAGAAATCAAATCTGAAACGCTCTCCCAGATAATATTTACGTGCTATGGGGCTCTTGGCCACTTCCCTGCTTTCACCTGAAACCAGAATCTTTCCCTCCCTGATTATGTATGCCCTCTGAGTGATGGCGAGAGTCTCGCGCACGCTGTGGTCTGTAATTAATATCCCTATGCCTTTCTTCTTCAGGTTCATTATGATTTCCTGAATATCGGACACCGCTATGGGATCTACACCGGTAAAGGGCTCATCAAGAAGAAGAAAATCAGGGTTTGTAGCAAGAGACCGGGCTATCTCAACTCTTCTGCGCTCTCCACCGGAAAGCGTGAATGCAGGCTGCCTGGATAGATTTGAGAGGCCGAACTCTTCCAGGAGAGGGGATAGTCTTTTCTTCTGTTCGGCTGAAGGGATATGGTTCTGCTGCCATATGAGCCGAATGTTTTCTTCGACAGTAAGGCGCCTGAAAACCGAGTTCTCCTGGGCAAGGTATCCCATTCCCATCCTGGCACGCCTGTGCATGGGGAAACGGGTGATATCGCGACCGTTCAGCACAACTCTTCCACGCTCAGGCCTGACCAGTCCCACCATCATATAGAACGTTGTGGTCTTTCCGGCACCGTTGGGTCCAAGAAGTCCTACAATCTCACCCTTTTTAAGGGAGATACTGACACCGTCTACAACTCTTCTGCCTCTATAGGTTTTTACCAGTTCCTCAAGGGCGATCTCTATCGTTTCCTGCTCCATCTCAACTCCATATATCTGCTGGTCGCAGAGAGGCGCCTCCTTACTTTCATATTCAGGGAGTGGGAGTGCCTGTCTTCCATACTACATCTACATCTCCGATGATCTCAAGATACTTTTTGGAGGGATCTCCCACAAGGTTCCTGCCGGTGAGTACTGCCATCTCTTTAGTAATCTTCACATATTCATAGCCAAAGAGTTTTTTCTTCTTTCCGTCCCAGACCATCCGCCTGATTTCGACGGTATCTCCTCTTGTGGTATGTCCTGTCACTGTTCCCCTGAAGTAAAGGCTCTGGGTTTTCATATCTATATCAGCACCGTGTGAGTTAAGGGTCATGGCTGCCTTCCCCTTATCATCAAAAAAAGTCACAACAATCTCCGTGGCGTCACCCTTTTGTGTAACCTGACTGACTTTGATCCGCTTTGCTTCCATCTCCCAGTACTTAATTTTATCCTTTTTGGAAAGAAGCCTGGTCAACTGCAGTTCTACGTTGTTTCCAGTGCCCGGCTCTGCTGCCGGAGTCTTGCTTTGAGATCCGGACGGATCATCTCTGTCAAAAAGATCTTTCTTCAGAAACAGGAAACAGAAAAAGAGTATGAAAACAACCACAAAGCCATACTTTGCAACTCTCTTCAGCAGCTCTAATCTGTTCATGGAAAATCACATCCTGAATTCTATCCCATTAGTATACAACATTTCATCTGCGATCACAATAATATTTCCTGAGCTTCCATCATTTCATAACCGACACCTGTCATAACAATAGTCCTGCTATCTCCAGCGCACATGCAATGTCTGAAAGTCCATATGCATGTGATGTTGCTGATCATCAGATCAGGTGATCTCAGATCATCTGATCCAGGATCACCTGATCAACCGGCAGAATTATATGGAATACGTACATCACCAACTCTCCTGGTAAAGTGTATATTATCAAAGTATTCAAGAAGAGGTATGATGTATTTCCGGCTTGTTTTCAGTATATCACGTGTCTGCGAAGGATTTATCGTTTTCTGTGACTCAAAGTGCCGGGATATCAGCTCCTTTGCGTGTTCAACCGACGATCGGAGCATCAGAAACTCATGTGTAATCCTGCACAGCCCATCTGCTTCAATCATGTAATCTTCAACCATTTTGAAGCTCTGATCATCAATGGAGAGCTTCTTGATCATATCAGTACGAAATTCAGGTGAAAATTCATTATCTCTCAGCATATTCAAAATCTTTCCTCGAAGCTCTTCAAGTCTTCCCTCCAGAACAGGCCTGTACCCGGTTCTGGCTAATATACCTCCTCCTTTGACAATGAGCAATTTCTCATCAATCAAAGTCTCTATGACTATCTCCATCAACCTGCTCTTATCCATAGCTGATGCTTTCATGATCTCATCTTTCTTCCACCCGGCCTTTGATGGAAAAGCCTTTTCCATCTTCTCAAAAGTTGAGGAGAGTAAGCTCTTCGCTTCCTCGAAAGCAGCGCGATGAAAGAAGACACCTTTCACTGGACGGGAGATAAGAATGCCTTTTTTTACAAGACTGTCTAGCACGCTAAAGAGTGTAGAATCGGAAATCTGTAATCTCTTTACCAGATCGACAGATGAATAAAGAGCGTCTTTTTCTGAAAGGAAATGACTCATCACCACTTCTTCCAGATCCCCGCTGTCCCGTTTCCGAAGTATTTTCATTACCTGATCCTTACCCTTTCGGTGACGTTCAGGACAAGGATCAAGGACTACACCTCCCCCGATTGTATAGAGAGCTGATGAATTTCGTACTATGAAGCGATCACCACGCTTGCAGACACAGCTCTCTTCCAGAAGTACCTGCACATAACCATCATCTCCGGGTGCTATCTCAAGGCCTTCCAGTATCTTCATCTTTCCAAGATATTCACCGGTTCCCAGATATATGCGGACCGGCATATTGTTCCTCAGGGGGTGTGGCGAATTCTGCAGCAGATTGATCTTCCCGTCATACTGCTTCGTGGGAGTGAAAATGTCAGGAGTACATATTTCATTTCCACGTCTTATCTCTCTTCTGTCCAGACCGGATAGGTTCAGAGCCACTCTCTGGCCTGCTGAGGCAGACGATGCATCTCTGTTATACACCTGAATGGCTCGCACCTTGCATTCTATTCCCTGAGGCATCAGGGCTACCCTGTCGCCTTTTCTGATAGACCCGGAAAGAAGGCTCCCCGCTACAATTGTTCCGAAGCCCTGCTTGATAAAAACCCGATCAATGGGAAGTCGATATTCTCCGTGAGAATCACGGGGAGGAATAGTCGCGAGCAGAGAGTCTATCGCAGATATAAGCTCTTCCCTGCCTTCTCCGGTAACTGCCGAAATCCCATTTACAGGAGCTCCATCAAGAAAAGTGCCACAGAGGAAGGTCTCAATGGATTCTTTTTTCTCTGCGAAATCCTTTCTTTCAATGAGATCTATCTTATTCAGCGCTACGAGCCCCCCTTTTATGGCAAGAAGGTTCAGTATATCAGTATGCTCAACAGTTTGAGGCTTTATACCTTCGACTGCATCCACCACGAGCATGGCAATATCTATTCCGCCTACACCGGTAAGCATATTTCTCAGGAAGCGCTCATGTCCGGGCACATCAACAATACCCAGCAAATGACCGGAAGGAAGCGTCATATGGGCAAATCCCAGATCGATCGACATGCCTCTGGCCTTTTCTTCAGGAAGCCTGTCTGTCTCAATACCGGTCAGAGCCCTTATCAGCGAGGATTTTCCATGATCTATGTGGCCTGCTGTCCCCATGATGTAATTTGCCATTCTGATTCATCTCCCTGATTATCTCTGCATCTCCTGCATTCTCTGCTGCAAATAAAAAAACCACTTTCCGGACTCCCTGTTACACGCCTGGGAACAGAAAATGGCGGGAGCGGGAAGGAGTCGAACCTTCCAAGGATATTACCCCCCCAGCGGGTTTGAAGTCCGTGAGAGCCACCGGGCCCCATCCACTCCCGAGCTAATATTCTGCAGGATCCTATTTCTTTTCCTTCTTTGATCCTTTCTTATCATCTTTTTTTGTTACTTCATGAAGCAGAAGCGGGCGATAGGCACAGGAAAAGAAAGATTTTCCCTGTTTAAAAAAAGAAGATGTCCCGGGCATTGAAAAGAGGCTCTTGTTCCAGAGCTCATTCTTCACAGATCGGGCTTTCTTTCCCTCCAGTATCACACTTGCATAACCGGACAATCCAGCCTCCTGGGAAAGAGACTCCAGATCTATTTTTGGTCCCCATCGATAGATCTTTACGCTCCCACCTCTGGGCTCATTCTCCATCTTCTTCACATAAAGCATGATCTGTGGAGATTCATAATCAACCGCATCGTCTGCTGAAAAGATCAGAATCTTCCTGTACGCCTGCACAAGACCTTCAGGAAGAGTTTTTGTCTTTACTCCATAGTCTATTCCCCGAACATAGACCTTTTTCATTCCTCGCGGCAGATTCAACAAAAACCTTGTGGTAGGCATCTCCTTTATCGGACAGTCTTCATAATACTCATTCCATTCTTCCGCACCCTTTTCCATAAAAAAATCCAGGAGACTGTTTATCTCTTTCTCATCAAGATGAGCCTGCTTTACTGTAACATGGTTCTCCTTGTCATTGAAGAAAGAATATACAAGATCACCATTTTTATAAAGACAGAAAACAGGGACTCTGGCATAATCAGAGAGAGGAGCGTTGACTCCACCCTCTACATCTATCAGAACAAGGAACTGATCCGATGGAGGCTCGTATGCGGCATCACAGGAAACTGTGGGAAACCCGCACAGTAGAATTATGATAATCAGGATTCGCATATGCCCACAGAACATGAAAAATCCTCCCTCTCACGGCAGTAGTTTTATATTGCGGGAAATCCATCACTGTGAATGATTCTATTCGTTCTGATAATCATATGAGTGAATTACCCGTATCAGTAGTTATATGATAAATATACAAAACCCTTCTCAGTATGCTGAAGGTTTAATAATAAAGACAGTGAAATGGTAGATATGAGGAAAGAGCCAAGCTTCAATCCGGCACTCACCCTTACTTCGCTGGCAGCCATCATGCTCTCCAATATCAGTAATGCACACGGTAGTACATACTACTATCTAAACCTTGCATGCGATCTCTTCCCGTTTATTCCCTTCTGGGTTTTACTCCTGGCGCTCTGGCCCATTGCTCTGATCATCAGGTCCCGGGAAAAAAGCTCAATTATAAAGGCTTCTTCAGTTATCGCAGCGATGATCATCATGGTGATCACAGTGCCTTATATGTTTCATATGAGCATGATCCTCTTTACTGTTCTCTCGCTTTATTTCCTTATTGACTATATCCTGTTGTGGAAGAGTAAACATGACACCAGGCTCCTCCGGACGTTGAGCATGATCCTACTGGCAGCATTGTCTTCAGCTGTTCTGATTACTCTGATCTATCATTCTCCACCAGTGCTGGTTTACCGCCTGAGGTTTTCTCCAACTTTTCTCGTGGAGGAATGGATTAAAAGAGGAGGAAAGGACTACGACGAACCGCTTAGAAAAGCACTTCTGGATAAAAATACTGCAGACAGGCTGAAAGTAATGCATATTCTGATGGAACGTGAAAACGCAATCGCTGTGACAGATCTCCACACAATCCTGTCACGTCGTAATGAAGACAGGAAACTCGCTCTCAATATCATAGACTATCTCAGAAAGGTTAAATCCAGAGAATCACTGCCAATTCTTGTTACCATTCTGGTGGAAGAAGAATCATCAGCTCTTTCATCCGACTCAAAAGATACCGCTCTTATCGAAAGCCTTTATGACGCTATTGAATCAATAGATAGAGACGAAGCAGCCGTTCTCCTTTATGAAAAACTTTCTTCGCACAGGGAGCTTCTGACACAGATCTCCCTGAACCTCAATCCGACCAAATATACAGGCGACAGCAGGATAGTAGCCGGAATGAATCAGGAAGCTCTTCTTTCACTTCTGTCACGAAGCTCCATATCAGACAGGGAACTGAGAAAAGACATATTGGCAGAGCTTGCTGCTCATCACCACAGTGATATAATCATCAAAGCGCTCGAGGATGTGAAAAAGAAGAATGATCGCGACAATATTCCAACGCTGATTTCATTGTTGAAAGACAGCGACGCTGCCGTGCGAAGCACTGCAAACTGGGCTTTGATAAACATTGCAGAAGAAAACTTCGGCTTTGATGCAGAGGCGATTCCGGTTGAGAGAGAAAAAGCTGTGCATCAATGGGAAGAATGGTATGAAAGGCAGTGCAGGTGATTCGAATCATATTGGCATCTACTTTATTTAATGCATTAAACCTGCTATAATTATACTAGAGGTTCATCAATCGCAACTGTTAAGACGAATGCCTGCTATTTAAACGGGGGAGCGGTATAATGAAAAAAAGGTATCGAGGCTTCACTCTCATTGAACTGATGGTCGTGCTTGCCATCGTAGGTATTCTGATATCCATAATACTTCCTCAGATGATGAAAAGCAGATACCAGGCCCATTATTCAGCATGCACAGGCAATGAGAGAAATATTGCAGCAGCTCTTGAAAACTACTGGATCGAAAACGACCACAAATACCCGGATAAACTGACAACCCTGTACGATTCAGGATTTGGAAAGAAGATGATATGCCCGGCGAATCCTATGAAGACCGACTACGGTTATGGAGCCAACAACATCGAGAAGTCATATACAATCTGGTGCTCAACGCGCCACCTGAGCGGCTCAGGTCTTATTCCTGAGGGTTTTCCTGAATATGACAATATGCAGGGACTGGTGCAGAAACATTAGCGGCACTCATATACTCTGATAGTCCAGGTATTTGTCGATGACCTCAACAGTTCCATCCCCTTCTATGAAGCCAAAAATTTTTGTTATGACACCTTCGGCATCGATTCTCTCTCTTGTGACATAGGCTATTCCAAGAGTAGCTCTCTGCCATTTGTCGTGATCATCGACTTCTGCAACAGATGCTCCAAACTTGTTTCTTATCCGCTCTTTGATGCTTCTGACAACCTGCCTCTTTCCCTTCAGGGAGTTTGGCTCATCCAGAAGAAAAAGCTCCAGACGACATAGTGCGACAAACATACCTATATAAATCTCCTTATGTTGAATAGCAAATTTACACAAATTTTTCTCTGCATCTGTGAAAAAACGTATGATCGATCTGTGTTATCTGTTCAGCACCGGAACAGCTATTCTGCCGATTATGGAGGAAAGCACGCCATTCCCGCCAAGGCTCCTCTTACAATCATATCTTCCGATCATACGGTGTGACAGTGTGACTTCTGCCATTCTTTTTATATCATCAGGAAGGATATAATCTCTGCTGTCAAGAGCTGATGCAGCCTGAGAGGCTCGAAAAAGGGCAAGTGATCCACGGGGACTCGCACCGAGAATATAGTCTCCACTTTTTCTTGTTTCCTGTACAATCTGTACAATATACTCACGCAGAGCCGGTTCCACAAAGATCTCCCTTACCTCTTTCTGCAGAGACAGCAGATCATCACTATTAACTACAGCTTCTATTCCCTCTATGGGATGAATAAGCTTCTGGCCCATCAGCATCTCATTTTCTGCATCAAATGAAGGATATCCGAGGCGAAGACGCATGAAAAACCTGTCCAGCTGAGCTTCCGGCAGCGGAAATGTTCCTTCATATTCAATTGGATTCTGTGTAGCTACAACCATGAATGGTCGAGGAAGAGTCCGGGTTATTCCATCTACAGTGACCTGCCGCTCTTCCATACACTCCAGCAGAGCAGACTGCGTCTTGGGAGTCGCTCTGTTGATCTCATCTGCAAGAACTATATGATTAAAGACAGGGCCGGGCCTGAATTCAAAAGTGCCGGTCTGCTGGTTGAAAACATTGACACCCAGAATATCAGAGGGAAGAAGGTCGGGAGTGCACTGAATACGGGCATAGGAACAGCCTAGAGAGCGTGCAATTGATTTGGCAAGCATCGTCTTACCAACGCCTGGAACATCTTCAATGAGGAGATGTCCTTCACAGAGGAGAGCCACAAGGACAAGTCTTACCTCTTCATGCTTTCCAAGGATTACCCGCTCGACGTTGTCAATTACGGTGCTGCTTATTTCCCTGATTGATGGCAAAACACTCAACTCCCATCGGGGTAATATATTTCCACGAGGGGTTGACTCCCAGGCATTCCATGAAGATCTATATTTATTACTTTTCCATCATATGCTATATAGGGCTCGACCTTATGCATTGGCGTATGCCCGACTACAAAGCCCCGTATGCCCATCTTCTTCATCATCTCATCAAGCTCTTCATTGGTAAAGGGCTTCGTCCTCATACCGGTGTAATAGTCAAATCCCCATACCTTCCTTCCCCACAGAAAAGCTTCTTTTGCTTTATCCTTCTGAGGTCCGTCCAGATTTGCCACCTCATTGATTGGCATCCAGAATTCCTTTTTATCCGGTATGGAATGGGAATAGAGCCTTCCATTCACAACCACACCAAGACGGAGTGCCTCCCTGAGGAAAACTCCCATACTGCCTTCCATCGATCTTCTCCAGCTTTCTATCCCACCAAAACTGCCTATTGTGACATCTCCACCCTGGACATACCAGTTAAGAAAACGAAGGATGACTTCAGCCGATTCATAGCTTATCCCTTTTTCCTTGACATATTTCTTGACTATCACGCTGTACTGCTGAGGGTTGTCCATAATAAACTGAAGGTCTTCAAAAGTGATGAATTCAAAGACTTCGAGAGCCTCCAGCATCATCTCATCGTGATTCCCCAATACAAGGTAAATGGTGCTGTGAAATCCGGGAAGTGTGCGTTTCAGAGTTGCAACCTGATTAAAAAGTTTGTAGATCATCATCAGAACCTTCCAGGGTCCCCGCGGCCACTCACTTTCGTCTCCCTCCATGGCCTCGCCTCTCCAGTCTACATAATCCCCAATCAATATGAGATCAACATTTTCACTCAAAGGATTCCAGGCTGTTGTCCCGGAGATGATAATCTGCTGCTCTTCAAGAATCCTTACAAGACGGTAGTAATCACCGTGCAGATCACCTATTGCCACTGCCTTTCTGAGCGTTCTCGCTTCTGGCCCTTTTGCTGGAATTACTGCGGATGGATTGGTCATAATTTGCTTTCTGTCACTCCAGTCCTGGTAGTACTATCTACTACAGTATTGCTTCATGAGATTCCCCACACAAACCTGTGACTCCTCCTGGAAGGATTCAGCAATTTTTCCCTCAATGAAGATAATGAGTGCTGTTCTGTGAACAATTACCTCATTGTTTTAAGGTATCTTCAGGAAGATCTTCTTTCTCATTTCCCAGGGAATGCTTGAAATCTGGAATCAGACTCTTACCTGGATCCTTCTGTACCTTTCCTTCGGCAATTCTGCTGAATTCATTAATACCCCTGCCAATAGTCCTTCCTATCTCTGGAAGCTTTTCCGGCCCAAATAGAATCAGTGCAACAAGAAAAATTACCACAAGCTCCGGAAAGCCAATTCCCATATCTGTCAGCCCTTATCTTCCTTGGTATCACTATCGACATCAGAAGACTTACCGCTGGATGATATCCCTTTCTTGAACTCATTCACTGCTGAACCGAGCGAACGTGCTACCTCTGGTATTTTTTTCGCTCCGAAAATCAGCATCACGACAATCATAATCACAATCAGTTCGGGAAAACCTATCGGCCCCATATTACACACTCCAACATAACAATTTTAATAATGCCACTCACTCAGAGCATCTCCGAGAAGCTGAACATTAAGAATCTCACCGGCCTGAACCTTCTCACATTCCTCAGGAATCACCAAGAGCCCGTCGGCCTTAACCATCGAAGAAAGAATTCCCGAGCCCTGCGGCCCTGTCGGAATGGCTCGATAGACCTTCTCTTCATCCTTCGACAGCGATACTCTTACAAAATACCTCAGACCTCTTTTCTTCTCAATATCCCTCTCGAGCACTGCCTTGACAGTCTTAATCGAATCGAATGGCAGACCTCTCATGGCAAGAATAGCAGGTCGGACAAATTGCATAAATGTCACCATCGAAGATACAGGATTTCCAGGCAGGCAGAAAACAGGAAGCTTACCGGCTTTTCCAAATGCAACTGGCTTTCCCGGGCGTATCGCTACCTGCCGGAAGACCATTACCACACCGTTCCTTTCCAGCACCTCGCGAACGAGATCGCCTTCACCTACAGAAATACCTGCCGTAGTGATCAGCATGTCTGATGATTCAAGCCCTCTCCTTATCCTTTCAGCAATCTCATCTCTCCTGTCTTTTGCAATACCTAGAAGCTGTGGAACACCTTCACATGTTTTTACCATAGCCTCAATCGAATAAGAATTGGCATTTCTGACTTTTCCTGCATTTATAGGCTCCCAGGGTTCAATTAGCTCATCACCTGTTGCCAGTATGGCAATACGAGGGCACGGCACTGCTTTGACATCGAATTTCCCCAGTGTGGCAAGCATTCCGACATGAGCCGACCCTATGATTGTTCCTTTTTTTAAGACCGGCAATCCTTTCTTACAGTCTTCACCGCGCCTTCTGATATTCTCCCCGACTGTTACCGGGGTGAATAATGCCACTTTTCTCCCCTTCTGTTCGGTGCGCTCCACCACGATGACAGAATCTGCTCCCTCCGGCAGAGCACCGCCGGTCATTATTTTCATTGTCTCTCCACGGTTTATCCCTGCACAGGGGAGGTGACCTGCAAAGATCTCTCCAACTATATCCAACAGGACTGGATTCTGTTCTGATGCACCGGCTGCATCCTCGGCATAAAGGGCATATCCATCCATTGCAGAGTTGTCATGCATCGGAATGTCTTCAACTGACTCAACATCTTCAGCCAGTACACACCTGTAAGCTTCGTTAAAACGCATAGTTCTTGATGGAAGAGGCTGAATAAAAGTAGAAATTTCACTCATTGCTTCATCGAATGTTATCAAATCGATCCTCCTGAGTCATCATCAACAGAGCTTCAGAACTACTGAAGTAACGGCTCAATTCTGTTCCCTCCGTTTTTCATCGCACTGTCCATGGACCTTCGCGACGTAAGTATTATCTCTCTGAAGCTCTTTACCGTATGGGGATAAGAAGCCATTCCCATACTGATTGTAATCCGTTCTCCAAGATCACCAAAATTTCTGCCGGCAATAACTCCGATGATTCTGTTTCCGAATTCCAGCGCTATCTTTGGGTGAGTATCAGGAAGGAACAGCGCAAAGCCGTTTTCCTCAATACGGGCAGGTACATTCTTCCCCTGATATGCCTGAGCTTTAATAAGTTCGGCAATATCCTTGATAAGCTTCCTTACTTTAGCCGCTCCGTGTTTTGTTTTCAGCTGTTCGAAGCTGTCGATCCCAAAATACAGCAGTGTACACTGGCCTGGCGTCTTGCTAAGCCTCTGTGCCTCTGACAGCAGTGCCTGTTCAAATGATGAACGCTGATAAAAACCCGTCAGAGGGTCATATGCAACATCTCCTGATGTCGGGGGAGAGGCAGTCTGCTGCGGAGGCTGCGGTATTCCGGCAGGGGTTGACGCAGGCTCCTGCCCTGAGGGAGGGGCAGAATCCTTTTTCATCTGCTGTTCTGGTGTTCCTGCAGCGCTCTGCTGCTGCAGCGGTACTTGTGCAGCGCTCTTCTTCTGTTGCTGCATCGAAGGCTGCGGAGGCTGCCCTGAAGGCGGTCGAGTCTGCTGTAAAGACTGAGGAGATCGTGCTCCAAACTGTTGCGTCCTTGCTGCAGGCTGCTGCTGCACCTGTACAGCAGGCTGCTGTTGAGAAGAGCCTGACATCAGAGGGGATTTTTTTAAAGGAGTCTGAGGAGCAAAATGACTCTGATCTTTCTGCTGAGGCGGCGATACCTGACCATCGGTACTGATCGGCAGCTGAGCAGGCATTGGCCCTTTCAGAGAAGCTCCGGAAGCTCTATCATAAGGTTTATCCTGAGTCTCAAGCTCATTCATCTCTTTTGAGAAATCAAGAGGTCCGGACGGCACGGTGGGTCTAGATTTTATCTGAGCAGACTGAGGCGCTACCCTGGGAATAATTAGCTCAGGTCTGCCTGATTCGGTTTTTTTAACTTCCTGAGCCTCAACTCTCATCTGTTCGTGCTGAGCAGGTAAGAACGAATCCTTCCCTGACGAAGAAAGCGCAGATCCTGATGATGGCTCTGCGGCTCGCGGTGCCACATAAGCTGCCTGTTCTCCTTCGTCACCCTGAGTGGATTCTGCAGACTGCCCCTTCGGAGACCTTCTCACAAACGGTGATAGCATGGCCGGCTTCTCCTTGGGCTTGGCTGGTATGGGAAGGGGAGCTCTTCCGGTTTCCTGAGAGGAGATTGGTCTCAGCAGCCCCTGATTGCCGGCAGGTCTTATGGATGGTCCCTCCTGTGACATCGTTGAGGCAGCGCCGCGCATGGGGGCAATATCACTGTCACTAATCGGCTCCAGAGGTGGAGACGATGAAAGCTGCTCTGATATCTGCGGTGCAGAACGCCTATCCTCCTGCTGAGGAGGCATCGGCCGATCAAAGGCACGGTCAGCCTGGCGAAGTTCCTGGGAAGGTGAAGCGCTCTGCCGATCAAAGGCGCGTGCGGCTTGACGTGATCCCGCGGAAGACAAAGACTGATCCTCCGGTCGCTGCATGGCAGGTAAAGGGCTGCCTGCAGCCATCTCATTTTCCTGAGAAGAAATCGAAAGCGGCTGTTTCTGCTGCAGCGAGGAAGCCGGTTCTTCGAAATAAGGAGCCTGGGCTTTCCAGGCAGGTCCACCTGCAGCGGGTCTCTCCACCACAGGCGAAAGCGGCGCTCCCATAACGCCTGGGCCGGCAGAAGAGGGCTGACTGAATGATGAAGACTCTTCTTCAGGATACTGCATGGTTTTTCGCGCCTGCCGCCGTCGTTCCACTGCAGCAAGAACCTGATCGCGCGTCATGCGCGTTGTCTCCATGGTTCGCAGCTTCTTCTCTGCCACCTGAATCTTATTTCCACCTTCGCTCTGAGCTTTCTCAAGTGCATCGCAAACAAGCTCCAGAAGTTTTTCAGCATAAATGGCCGTGGCTGGGAAAGTACCTACGCCGATACTGGCGACAGCCGGAGGAATATGACGCGCCACCTTGACTGTCGCCACCTCTTCGGCAATACGCTCTGCAATGACTGTTCCCATGTCAAGCGATGTTTCCGGACAGATGATACCGAACCTGGAATCTTCGATTCTGGAGAGTACCGCACCATTCACTTCACCCAGTACAGAAGCAAGTGCTATTGAGGTCATCTTCAGAAGCTTTTCGCCGTGGTCCTCACCGAAAGTATCTATCATCTCCCTGTATCCATCGACCACAATCATTAAGAGAGAGCACATCTTCCCGTTGTTTCGAGCCTCGTCTATCATGACAGGCAGACGCTCATTGAAATACTTCTCATTATAGATCCCTGTCAGAGAATCGGTAATAGCCTGCTTTCGCATAACGAGATCGAGAAGATTTTCAGCCGTTTCATGGCCAATTTTAATGAGCATGGGCAGATTCTGTTCAAAACCCTTTTTAAATTTAAGCTTATCTTTCGTCTCTTCACATCCAAAATAAGCTATTCCAAGAAACTGCTTGGCAGATATGAACGGCACTCCAACCCGCATCTCGTGCTGGCTCAGAATCTGTCCTGAATCAGGAAAAGCTCTGCAGAAGGCCACTTCACGTCTCTCCAGCTTAAAGATGAAAGGCCGTCCGTTCCGCTCATCCACCCAGTCAGATACATCACTTTGAGAAAACTCAAGGTTTTCAATCTCACTGTAAACTCCGAAGTGAGCCTTAGGCTCAAGCAGAGTGCCTTCATCATTGGGGAGATAGACTATCGCTCTGGGCATCTGAAGAAAGTGCTGAAGCTTCCGAAGAGCCATTTTACTGACATCTTCAGGTGAATTGACATCTCCTGTCGGCTCTTCTCCATCCTGCCCGGACGACTGACGGGAAGATCCCTCTTTTTTATTTCGAGAAATGAGCACCTTTATCACAAGTATGACAATGACAAGTACGACCACTACCGCAGAAATCTTTACGATCAGGAGAATCGGCAGGCCACTGACCTTCTTAATGTGATCCAACTCTTTCTGAGCTTCATTGACAATAGCCTGCTTCATATTGAGCTCTCCAATACCTCTGGCTTCTTTCAACTCCGCTTCAGCTTCCTTATACTGCTTTTTTCCACTCAGAGCTTTTCCGATATAGAGTCTGACCTCACCATCCTTTTCATTCATCTGCCGCGCCTTGTCGAGAGGTTCAAGGGCGTTCTGGTAATCGCCAAGAGCGACCAGGTTCTTTCCCAGAAGCTTGTATATCTCCATCTTATTCCTGCGCTCATCTTCATTATCTCTGAATTTGAGCGAATCAGCCTTTTTCAGCTCAGCAACGGCTTTCTCGCGGATTTTCCTGACTTGTTTGACATCAGGAGTTTTTTTCTCCTTTTCCGCCTTCTCGACTATATTGTCAGACCACTGAGTATATATCTCACCCAGCGACTTGTGAACCATCGCGTCCTTAGGCTCAAGCTTGACAAGTATCAGATATTCCTTTTCAGCAGTATCAAAATTCAGGCTCGTTCGATAGATCTGGCCAAGTGCATAATAAGGTAGTGGGAATGATGGATCTGCCTTTTTTGCTTCCAGAAACTTGACCAGATTCTCAGGATTCCTTTTCTTCAACATGTCCAGGCCTTCAGAATAGAGCTGTTCTGCCTTCGCCCTGTCACCGGAAGGAATACCCTGACTCATGGCCGGAAGAACTGTGCCGAAAAAAACTATCAGGAGAATTAATGCTGCTGAAAGAGTGTGAATTAAGCTCAACGACGTACGTTTCATGACCGGAAATCCTTATGAAAAATAACATATCAGAGCATACACAGAGTGCCAATGCTCCATAGTGATTCTAAAAGTTCTTCGATGGCCTGACAGCCAAGTTCATTATACTTCAAATTCGACACCGGATCAATTTTCCTTTCGCCTCAATCCTCACACATGCGAACTGCAGAAAAAATGCCGGTTCAATGTGAGCAGGTCAATGGCCGTCCTGTATTCTGTTATACACCATGAAATCAAATTTGTGAACAATCTCTCTCGATGGGGTTGAAATTTTTCTTGTTTTTCTCTATAATTTTTTCTGAGTGAAACTCTGATTCTAAAAAACTCCATCTAGAATCAGGAAAGTTAGAATTTATCAATAAATATTAAAGTAATGGCGTGAAAAAGCAACTCTACGCATTTGGTGATCTTTGCCCTGAAACAAAAATGGAAATAAAAGGAGCTGATCAGCATCATGGATGACGATATCAGAAGAATCAATCAGATTGTGGAAAAAGAGAGTGTCTTTGTCCAGCAGATAGAGCGTGAAATCTCACGCGTCATTGTAGGGCAGAAGGATGTCATTGAACGGCTCATAATAGGACTGCTGGCCAACGGACACATCCTCCTTGAAGGCGTTCCGGGGCTTGCGAAGACTCTTGCCATCAAGACTCTCTCCGATATAATTCAGACAAAGTTTCAGAGAATTCAGTTCACACCTGACCTTCTCCCTGCAGATCTCATCGGCACGACAATTTACAACCCCAGAGGAGAGGAGTTCACCACAAAGAAGGGGCCTATCTTTGCAAATCTCATCCTTGCTGATGAAATAAACAGAGCTCCGGCAAAGGTGCAGAGCGCTCTCCTGGAAGCCATGCAGGAGCGCCAGGTGACGATAGGTGACACCACCTTCCCTCTTGAAGACCCTTTCCTGGTCATGGCGACACAGAACCCCATTGAGCAGGAGGGAACATACCCTCTCCCTGAAGCCCAGGTCGATCGTTTCATGCTGAAGCTCAAGATCACCTATCCGAAAAGAGATGAAGAGTTCAAGATACTTGAACGCATGACTACCGGCGAGGCCCTCTCGGTGAATAAAGTAATCAGCCCTGATGAAATCAGGAAAGTTCGGGCAATAATACCTCAGATATATATTGATGAAAAGCTCAAGAACTACATTGTTGACATTGTCTTTGCCACAAGATTTCCTGAAAAGTTCAGGCTCGAAAAGCTGAAGCCCCTGATCGCCTTTGGCGCATCTCCGCGCGCCACCATATATCTTGCATTTGCTGCAAAAGCCATGGCCTTCATAAGAGGCCGGGGCTTTGCTACTCCTGACGATGTAAAATCAATAGGCATGGACGTATTGAGACATCGCGTCATCATAACATACGAAGCTGAAGCCGAAGAGATGACATCGGAACAGATTATACAGAAGATATTCGACCAGATAGAGGTTCCATAGATGATCGAAAGCGATATACTCAGGAAGATAAGAACTATCGAGATTAAGACCACAAAGCTCGTGGAAGACTATTTCTCAGGCCAGTACGAGAGCGTTTTCAAGGGCATGGGAATGGAGTTCTCCGAAGTGCGTGAGTATTTTCCAGGCGATGACGTTAGAGCAATCGACTGGAACGTCACTGCCCGATTCGGAAAGCCCTTCATCAAGAAGTTTACCGAAGAGCGCGAGCTGACCATCATACTGATGGTTGATCTCTCCGGCTCAGAAGAGTTTGGAAGCAGAGAGAAGAGCAAAGCTGAAATCGCCTGTGAAATAGGAGCCATCATTGCATTTTCGGCACTGAAAAACCAGGATAAGGTAGGTCTCATTCTATTTACGGAAGAGCCCGAAAAGTATCTTCCCTCTAAAAAAGGGAGAAGACACGTGCTCAGAATAATAAGAGAGATCCTGATGTATAAGCCTCGAAAGAAGGGTACAGACATCCAGAAGGCACTGGAGTATCTAAACGATGTCGTCAAACGAAAAGCAGTTGTCTTTCTCATCTCTGACTTCATAGGAGAGAACTATGAAAAGCTGCTGCAGATAACAAATAAGAAACACGACCTGATCACCATAGTGCTGAACGATGAAAGGGAAAAAACACTGCCTCCGATAGGTCTGGTTGAACTGGAGGACAGCGAGACAGGTGAGCGGATCCTGATAGATTCCAGCGATAGAAAGTTTACGGAACACTATCTGAAACTCGTAAATGAAGAGGAAGAAAAGCGTTCGATGCTTTTCAGGAAGACAGGAGTAGATTCAGTCGAGATACGGTCTGATCAATCATATGTGACCCCACTCTACCGGTTTTTCAGGATGCGCGCCAAACGAATCAGGTGATACTATGAAAAGAAAAGATCAGAAGAACAGAATAATCCTTTATGCCTGCCTGTGCGCCTCGGTATTAATGCTTTTTTTTACAGGCACTGACGCCGCGTCTTCACCTGAAGTAACGGCATCTCTTTCACTTGACAGGACGAAAGCCACAGTAGGAGATATCATCACAGCTACTCTGGAAATAAAAGGTCCATCTGCATTAACTGTGAAAACACCAGAGCCATCAGAATTTCTCGGAGACCTGGAGCTCAGAAATGCAAAGAAGCCTCTGACGCAGGAGCGGGAAGGTAAGAAAAGCATCATCTGCCAGTTTGAAATAACTCCATTTACGACAGGGAAAAAAGAGATTGGCCCATTGACTGTCAAATACTCCCTGTCTGGAAAGTCGCCTGTCCCGGAAGAGGGCTCATCAGAGGAGGTAAAATCAAACAAGGTGAGTCTTGAGGTGACATCGGTGCTGCCAAAAGATGGAAAGAATCTCGATATTAAGGACATCAAGCCTCCAATGGAGGTTAAATATCCTCTTTCATATTATATCATTGCAATTCTGGCCATCCTTCTGGCCGCTCTCCTCATCTATCTGCTTGTGCGGTATCTGCTGAAAAGGAGGCAGAAAATGAAGGAGGATGCGATCTCTGCCCCAAAATCTCCTGAAGAGACAGCCATGGAGAAGCTGAAAAACCTCAGGGAATCAACACTTCTTTCTCAGGGGAAAGTAAAGGAGTTCTACTCCATTCTGTCAGATGTGCTGAGAGAATACCTCGAAAATCGCCACAGCATCAACGCTCCTGATAAAACTACAACAGAGCTTTACAGGGAGTTGAGGGATTCAGCTCGTCTGGCGCCGCTCTCCGGTGAGATAAAGAGCCTGATGGCTCAGAGCGATATGGTGAAGTTTGCCAGGGCAGTACCGACAGATGCGCGAATAGATGAAGATTACAGGGAGACTGAGAGACTCTTCAATGCGCTCATTCCTCTAGACATCAGAGAAGAGCTTCTGAAGATCTCTGAGACTGGCGACAAGAACAACAGGAACAGATCCGGAGAATGAAGCCGGCTGACAGAAAAGCCTTATGACGGCTGGAAAGGAAAGCATTTACAGCAGAAAATGTTACACATAGCGAATCCCTGGTTTCTTCTATTATTGATATTGCTGCCGCTCATCCTTGTCCATTACCTGAGAAGGGGCTCTAAGCAGACTGCAGCTGTAAAATTTTCCCGTATCGGAACGATGAAAAAGCTCTCGACGCCTTTTATGCCGCAGTTTCGAACTGTTCCTCTCATTGTCCGGATACTAGTGTTGGCCCTTCTAATCCTCGCACTGTCAAGGTTTCAATTCGGCATGAAAAGCCAGGAGCGCATCACTCAAGGCACTGATATCGTAATATGCCTCGATACATCCCCCAGCATGAAGGCTCTCGACTTCAAGCCTAAAAACAGAATCACCGTGGCAAAGGAAGTCGTTCAAAGCTTCATAAAAGGCAGAAGCTTTGATCGAATTGCAATGGTTGTTTTTGCCGGCGCAAGTATCACTGTATGCCCGCTCACTACAGATTACCAGGCTCTTCTGGGCCTTCTGGGCAAAGTCGATGAAGGCTATACGAAAACAGACGGCACTGCAATCGGTGATGCAATCGCCACTTCCCTGAACAGGCTTAAAAGAAGCAACGCCAGAAGCAGGATCATCATACTCGTCACAGACGGAAGAAGCAATGTGGGAATGATAGATCCCGTCTCTGCAGCAAAGCTCGCCAAGACGCTCGGCATCAAAATCTACACCATCGGCGTGGCAGGAAAGGGACCGGCACCATACCCGATTGACGACCCCATACTGGGCACTCAGTATGTGCTCCTCCCGGAGGATCTTGATGAGGAGACTTTATCGGAGATCGCAAAGACTACAGGTGGAATCTTTAAACGTGCAACAGATCAGGAATCCCTGAAAGAAATCTTTGCAAATATCGACAGACTTGAGAAGACAGATATCAAGACAAAGGTTCATGTGGACTACAGGGAGCTATATCCCTGGTTCCTCTGGCCAGCCCTGGCACTTCTCATACTGGAAATGTTACTCAGAGGAACTGTATTCAGAAAAATCCCTTAGATCCAAGGAGGTACATCAATGCATCTTTCTGCTCCATCGGCACTGTATCTGCTGTGTATTGTGCCTCTTTTCATCGTATTCCAGGTTATCATATTCAGCAGAAAGAGAAAAGCCATGGCACTCTTTGCACAGGAGCCTCTTTTCACAAGACTTGCACCGACCCTCTCCCTTCGAAGACAGAAGGTGAAGATCTTCCTCACAGTGATTGCACTGATATTTCTGATCATAAGCCTATCAGGCCCTCAGTGGGGTGAAAGGGAGAGAGAGGTGACCAGCAGGGGTACCGACATCTTTATCGCACTTGACTGCTCTCTCTCCATGGAGGCGGAGGACTACAAGCCCAGCCGGCTGGGACTGGCCAAGACGATTCTGAAAAAGATTACAGAAAAGCTCCAGGGGAACAGGATGGGAGTCATCGCCTTTGCAGGAAAGGCATACGTCGAATGTCCGCTCACTGTTGATATCAGCGCAGTCAACATGTACATCGACGACCTCTCCCATTCGACTATCCCTGTGCAGGGAACATCGATCGGCGACGCGATAACGACGGCCATGGATTTCTTTCCAAAAGATGAGAAGGCAGTTAAAGTTCTGATCCTGCTCACCGATGGGGAAGATCTGGAAGGGAAGGCAAAGCAGGCAGCGCTGGAAGCGGCAAAGAAAAATATAAGGATCTTCACGCTTGGCATAGGCTCGGAAAAAGGATGCGAAATACCTGTGGAAGACGAAAAAGAGAAGAAAACAGGCCCCAAGATTGACAAAAACGGGAAAGTGGTTCTATCCTGCCTCGATGAAAAGGCTCTTCGTGACATAGCCAGGATTACAGGAGGAAAATACTGTAAGTGCTCTTACAACGAGCAGGAGATAAACGAGATATCGAATTCGATCCTGCAGATGGAAAAGCGAAATTATCAGAGCTTCCTGCAGAAGCAGTATGTGGAACGTTTTCAATACCCGCTCGCACTGGCCTTCATAATACTTGCGGTTGAGCCCTTCATATCAGAAACAAGGGTGGTGAGGAAAAATGGTCAATAACAGAGCGATAGTTACGCTTATAATTCTTGCTGCCCTTCTCTGCGGAAAAGTGAGTGCCACTGAATACGGTGATGTGAAGAAGGGGAACAACGACTATAACAAGGGAAAGTTTGACAAGGCTGTGGAACAGTATGACAAGGCTCTGAAGAAGAAGCCGCTGTGGGAGATACCGCTCTTCAATCTGGGTAATGCTTTTTACAGGCTGCAGAAATATGATGATGCCGTAAAGAAATACAGCGGGAACAATAAGACAAAAGACACATCACTGCTTGCTGAAACGCAGTATAACATGGGAAATGCCTACTTCAGGAAAAATGATTATGAAAAGGCTGTGGAAAGCTATAAGAATGCTCTGCGCATCAAGCCTGATGATGTTGATGCGAAGTTCAACCTCGAGCTTGCCCTGAAAAAGCAGCAGGAGAAGCAGAACAAGAACGATAAAAACAAAGATAAGCAGGACAAGGATAAGGGAAAGGATAAGGATAAGGACAAGGACAAGGACAAGGATAAGGATAAGGACAAGGATAAGGACAAGGATAAGGACAAGGACAAGGACAAGGACAAGGATAAGGACAAGGATAAGGATAAGGACAAGGACAAGGATAAGGACAAGGATAAGGACAAGGACAACGGTCAGAAGTCTGAAAAGGAGGAGATGCCTGAAAAAGGCGAAATCTCGAAGGCTCAGGCTGATAAGATTCTGAATGCCTTTCAGAAACAGGAAGATAAAAACAGAAAGAACATCAAATCAAAATCTCAGGTTATAATCAATTCGGAAAAAGACTGGTAGAGGCACAAAAGCCATGAGGATGGAAAAATTGTTTTCATTGAATCATTTCGCTCCCGGCAGCGGCAATATGTACGGCTTGTCACAGTTGGATTCAGCACACCTGATCATCAGATCATCTGATCAGGAGATCACCACTCCTGTCAAAGTCCATAAACATGAAAGCTCGAAGGAGCAATTGACAGAGAGGTCTGGATGTCAGCGAAACTATGGCCTGAAAGGCCGGGAAATCATCAGAATGAAAGGTCTGCCGGTATACCTGAGAAGCGCTGTTATTTTTTTCGTCCTTTTCATACTGATCGCGGTGAGAAGCACGGCGTGGCCTCAGGACATCGAGCTCTCGGCAGAAGTTGACCGCTCATCTGTATCGCTTAATGAACAACTCCTGCTCTATGTTACTGTACGCGGCGATATCAACAACGTGCCTGAGCCTGTCCTTCCAGATCTGTCTGACTTCTCAATCCTCAGCAGATCTCAGTCTCAGAACATTGAAATCATAAACTTTCAGACAACGGCGTCAATCAGCTATCAGTATATACTGCAGCCGCGCAAATCAGGTGCACTTGTCATTGCCCCTGTCACCCTTGACTATGACGGGAGAACCTATAAAACAGCGCCGATCACAGTAGTGGTTTCAAAATCAGGCGGGGGCTTCGCCATACCTGCCCCGACTCCCTCACACCCTCACATCCCCAGTCTCCCTTCTTTTCCATCCATACAGGCTCCCACTAACTTTCCGGGTTCTTTCCCTAACGTTTCCTTCCCTTTCAATGACTCACCCAATATCTCGGCATTCGCCACTGTAGATAAGAAGACTGCCTATGTCAACGAACAGATCATCCTTACCGTGCACTTTTATTATCCCGCAGCGGCATCTGTGGAGCGGAGGTTTCTCCCACCTGTCAACAAGGGATTTCTGACCGAGGAGATCACCCCGTCACAGAAGCGTACTGTCACCCACCAGGGACGTCGCTATGCAGTCGAGGATATAATGTTTGCAATGTATCCCATCCAGTCCGGAACATCTCTCACCATTGGAGAGGTCACCATCAACTACCAGGTCCGTGATTTCTTTCACACTCAGGATACAATCAAGACTGAGCCTCTATCCATAGATGTGCTCAAGCTTCCAGAAGGTGCTCCATCTGGATTTTCCCAGGCAGTTGGGACATTTCAGCTTGAAGCCTCACTGGATAAGACAGAGACGCCAATGGACGAGCCGGTGACATTGACTGTGAAAGTCACCGGTGAGGGGAATATATCTACACTCGAATTCCCCCTTCAGAATATTGAAGGCTTTAAAAAGTTCGATACCACTGAGACTCACAGCCTGGCATGGGATGGCTCCAAGGTGGTCGGCGAGAAGATTTTCAAGACTGTGCTTGTACCTCAGAAGACAGGGACAATCTCGCTTCCGGAATTACCTTTCATATATTTCGATACTTCCGGCAAGGAATACAGGACGCTCACAACAAAAAGCCTTTCACTGGCGGTATCCCCCTCATCACAGAAGGGAGTTACTGCAGGTAAGCCTTCGCAGGGAGCTGCAGAGCCTCTGGCTTCTCAGAAATCTGACATCCATTACATAAAAACAGAGCTTTCAGACAGGATAGGAGAAGAATCTCCTCTTTATCGGAATACATGGTTTCTGGGAATACAGATCATACCGCTTCTTGTGCTCATCGGCATGACCGTCAATATAAAAAGACAGGAGTTACTCCGGCGTGACCCTCTCGGTGCCAGAAAATCGAAGGCATACAGCACCTTCAGGAAGAATCTGGATATGGCTCGACACGAGCTCTCCAGGAAAAAGATCTCCGAATTCTACGGGGCTCTGCAGAAGAGTCTCATCGATTACGTGAGAGACCATTACCAGATGGAGGGCTCAGGACTTACAATCCAGCAGATCCGGGAAGCTCTGGAAGACAGGAAGCTTCCTGCCGATCTTCTGGATTCACTGGAAGCAGTCCTGAAGGCTTCTGAACAGGCCAGATTTCTCCCTGGAACCATGGATGCGAAAGATTGCCAGGAGCACCTCAGAAAGAGCTCTGAGCTGGTGACCCGAATGGAAAAGAAATTTTCATAGAAAAGTGAGATGCCTTATGAAAAAATACATTGCCGCAGGCGCACTCCTTTTCCTGCTCATTACAGGGTATGTTACAATCTGCAGCGCCAGTGGGGAGTCTGCATCTTCACTTTTCCACAACGGAAATGAAGCATATAAAAGCGGGAATTATGCAAAAGCACGTGAGTGTTATGAAAAGCTTCTCCACGATGGCTTTGTTTCACCTTCATTGTACTACAACCTTGGAAATACATGCTTCAGAGAGAACAGAATCGGCTATGCTCTTCTCTACTTTGAAAAAGCCCACCGCATTGCGCCTCGGGACAGAGATATAACATTCAATCTCAACCTTGTCAGGGAGACATTTGCCAGATACTCCCTCTATGCCAGCGATGAGCATCTTTCATGGTTTAAGAATATCATTACCGTAAACGAGTGCACAGTACTCTGCTCATTACTGTACTTTATCTTCATGGTACTGCTGATAAGCTATCTTTTCTTCAAACAGGAGCGCTTCTTCTGGGCGCTCTGCACCACAGGTTTTTTCCTGATCTTCTTCTCATCTGTGCTTGCAATGGCAGTCTACGACAGAGAGACATTTCACTACGGAATTGTAGTGTCACCATCGGCTGAGCTGAGAAGCGGTCCAAGTTACAGGGACAATGTAACCTCAATCCTGCCGGAAGGCTGCAAGGTAAGGATCATGAGAAAAGAAGGCGAATGGGTAGAGGTATCAGTAAAAGGGAAGCTCTCAAAAGACGACCCTTCCTATGGAAAGATAGAAGGCTGGATCCCTGAAAAAGACCAGAGCACAATCTGACCCGACTTCCGCGTGCCGTGCAGAACACGGCGCACCTAAAGCAGCGAAAATCTTTCCCTGTTGCAGTCAGTTAAAAATGTTACAGAATTGTTAATATTGGAGTCTGTCCCTATATATGCTCAAGTATTCTGGTGAGATCCTTTTCCATTATGACCACCCTTGAGCGCTCTGCCAGTCTGTCAGACTTACAGTTGAAAGCGATTGGGAATCCAGCCTTCTCTGCGATTGAGAGGTCATTTTCGTTGTCTCCGATAAATACACAGTCTTTAAGGTCTATTCCTTCCCGGGAGGCCAGCAGTTCGAGCCCCTCACCCTTCTTCTCCACATCATAAGGCGTTGCTATGCCTCCTGTGATCTCACCTTGTTCGTTAAAGTGGATCTCATTTATCAGAACGTGGTCAAAGGGGTGATCAGGAAAGAGTTCATCCAGCACAATCCTCAGACTCCCTGAGATAAGCGCCAGTATATACCCACGCTCTTTAAGGGACCTGAGAGTCTCTCTGGCTCCTTTCATAAGCCTGAGCGAGCGTACACAGTCCAGTATCTTCTCCCTGGTAACGCCGCATGATTTGAACGTCTCTATGTCGTGGGTGAACCACTGTTCATATGTTATCTCCCTGTTGAAATAGGCTTTTGTCACCTTTTTCTGATCAGTTTTATCAGGTACGTATCTATCATAGAGAGTCTGCCATATATATATGGTTCCATCGATGAGCGTGCCATCAAGATCAAATGCAGCAAGCTTTTTTATCTGAGTATTCACTGAGACACCTCCAGATCAACGATAAAGTCACTCCCTCTCCTCTGAGGGCAGTCATAGTCATACACCAGAACAGGCCGGGCAGCCACTTTGCAGGGGAAGAGCGCTGTAAATACAAGAGTCAAGGCATTGTCAGATGATGATGGCACTGAAAATACTCTGAGCTCCTGTTTTGTCAGTTCATAATCGATAATAACTCCTTCCGCTCGGAGGACGTTGAGTGCCTCTCTGTCTACTCTGAAACCCCAGGGAACTGGAAAATCCACCACCATTACTCTGGGGCCAGCTCCGAAGCTGTTCCAGCTAACATCACAGCGAACCCTGTCTCCCCGCTTCATCTTTGTTCTGTCAAAACGTCTTGCCACAGAGACTGCGAAAGGAGGGACTCTCCTGATCCGTGTAGGAATATAGTATTCTTCTGCAAGCTGATAGATCAATGGAGCTCCGCCTGAGAGACGGAATTTCAGAATATTCTCATCACCTGTCAGGTATTCACTCAGATCCACTTTCCTGCAGATGCTTTCCCTGCCCCCTCCTCCTTTGAAAGTATGAGTGTGAGTGCCGTTGACATTGAGAACAATATCTCCAGGTGAGCCCTCACCGTCATATATGAGAAAAAGCGCTTTCAATGCGGGATATGATGACTGCACAGGGCTCCAGATTCCATCTGCCTCCTGATTGCTTATCAGGAATCTGGCGATACCGTCTCTATCGTTCCCAAGCTTCTCTCTGCCGAGCGCACAGACTGCTCTGGCTGTAACCTCACAGTCTGCCGGAAGAGGGGATGTGCCGGAAGAGCCGGAGGCTCTCCAGAAGCGCAGATCCCCTTTTGACTGGATGAGGTTGATGAGCCGCGATGCAAGTGCATCAATCCTGCTTCGATCAGCTCCGCTCTGTCTTTCTATTTCAAGCATGAGAGCAAGTATGAGAGGATCTCTGCTGTCTTTCGAGTCCTCCCTGAGAGAAAGCACCGAGGACTCAAGATCCTTTACAGAAAGGCCTCCTTCAAGAAGAGCCCATATGACATACGCCGAAGTGGAAAGAGACGAGGCAGAGGCCTCATCGGCAATCCACATCCCCTTTGGAGAGCGTTTTGAGAGAAGCCATTTCAGCATCTTCGCCCTCGATTCGTCATCAACTGCACGAAGGGCTTTTATCTTTCCAAGAGTCATGAAGGCACAGGCTGTTTCATTTGACGAAGGAGCCCTGCCGGGAAGAAGAGAGATGCCGCCTCCCTGCCCGAAATCTCTCATAAGAGCAGCAGTGTCTTCATATATGGCATCTTCATATACACTCTTTCCGGTATTCCCGCTCTTTTTCAGCTCCGCCTCCATCTCAGCCTGCAGCAGAAGCCTGGTCATAAGCGCCTGAGACGTAACCATCCGCTTGGACGAGAGCGCCTGCAGAGCCCTCATGATGGGAGAAAGAGCTCCCTGGTAAAGAACCAGGGAGAGAGACCTGCCTTCATGCAGCGAATCACTGGGATAACTGATTTTTTCGGTAAATTCATTCCGCTCGATACCCTGAAAAGTCTTGAGCTCCCTGGCTGCTCTTGGCAGCACCTCATACTCGCCGCGCACTTCTTCCATGGCCCCGCCCATAGAAGCCGCAACGGTCATCTTCTGCCGGCCTGTGACTAGAATGTCGAGATTAAAGAACATAAAACCTTCTTCATAAGCTCCTATGGAAGTCTTGAGCTTTCGATCGCCTTTAAGCTCAAACCATGGGCGCCTGGAGATCTCTACAGAGAGATTACGCTTCTCTCCGCAATAGTTTACCAGTCTCACCGGAAGAGAAATCCTGTCTCTCTCGGTCAGCGCTGTGAATAGCAGTGGAACATCACAGAGCAGCTGCTGAAAGATAGTTATTCTGTGAGACAGCTCACCATTCCCGGTAAGAGCCCTGACAGTCAGCTCACCATCGAAGTTGTGAGGTGGGAGAGGGATATCCCGCCTGATGATGCCGTCTTTTCCTGAGACCATGAGAGGCTCATAATAGTAGACTTCCTCTGCTCTCTCCAGATTCGGAGGAGAGGGAGGGATAGAAAGAGATATCCGGTACGGTGCCGTTTCAGGAGATGCCGAAGTGGCTGTCCCGCTGTCGGACAGAGCCCGATATATCTCCTTCTCAAGCAACACCTCATTGCAAGGCATTGGCACAGCGCCGGAATAATCTGATAAAAGCTGTCTTCCCCGCTCACCTGAAAGAGCGTGCCTCCAGAGAGTATTGATTGCGGCGTCCAGCCTGGGAGTTGACATCCCTTCCGGAATCATATTGCAGGGAGCCGTCACTGCAGAATCGGAGCTTTGCCTGGGAAGTGTGCAGATAAAGCTGCCTGATTCGACGCGGACGGTTGCACATAAAAGGGCTGCCAGCTTTTCCTTCAGTGTGTCAAGCCTGCCCACAGGCGACGTGATGAGCGTGAGGAGTGCCTCTCTCTTGCCGTCCTGATGGAAAGGAAGGCCTTCCAGCGCTGCATGAAGCAGAGTGTTGCCAGCCTTCAAGACATGAGACTTCTCTCTATTCTTTCGCCCCAGGAGCAGCTCCACTACACTCTGAGAAGTTGATTCGCCGCCATGTTCCGATGATATGGCAAGCTCCAGAGGCAGAATCTCTCCAGGTATATAGCGGTTTTTCAACGAAGAGACTTTGATATTAAAAGAGACCTCAGGATCATAGAGCACTGACAGTTCATCACCAATTCGGACATCGCCTTTCAAAAGACTGCCTTTAATGGAAAGAGGGCCGACAAAACGCTCCCTGTCTGTAACCACGAAAGTGGCACGGCCGTTATTCAGATCCACAGAGTCAGTTCTCATGATCTGATCATCTGCGATAAAATCAAGGTATACCACACCGGTCTTTTCTGTCGAGACTATTTCCAGCTTCAGGGCTTCTCCCTTTATATAAAAATGTCTGTCAGGTCTGATCAGCAGGCTCTGCAAGCTTCTTTCAACAGGAAAGTTAAAGGACTCCTTAAGGATATTGCCTTTTGAATAAGCAGCAGAGAGAGTAAAGTGTCCTGCCTCTCTGTCCCGGAGAGCTGTTTCGAAAGAAGCCCATCCGCGCAGAGCCGGATCGATATTCTCACTCAATCCGTCACCGGTAAGGTGAGCTTTCAGAGGGAAGGGAGCACCCTCTCCATCTATGGAAATCACCGTAAATGATGACGGTATGCCCTTCTTTAAAGGAACCCTTTCAGGGATAAGATTCAGATAAGGAACAGAGGCAAGGATGGGAAGTGCTCTTACGCATTCTCCGACTCTCCTGCCTTTTATGACCTTTGCCTGAAAAATCAGGTACGCCGGAACATTTCCCTTCTTTTCGTTAAAAAGCGACGGCACCTGTGACTTGAAGCGGTAGAATCCCATCTCATCTGTCTGTCTTTCCAGCTCTGCCAGAATCCTGTCTGTCTTATCGCGGGCTTTTATGACGAGCTCTATTGATGCATTGCCGGCAGGCCTTCCATCAGGGTAACTGGCCTGCACTGTCCCCATAATCGCATCTCCAGGCATGAGAGTTGTTTTTTCGAATGAGAGGTTAAGCAGAAGCTCGTCAGACAGTGAGCCGGGAACCACAAAACGCCGGCTTTTGCCGGCGTGCTCACCTCTGACCCTCAGCTCATAGACAGTCTGGGAGCGCTGAGCCGGAAGCTGAAATTCAACTGCTGCGAAGCCTCTCGGATCAGTATTGACTTCCCGCCGCGACAGGAAATTACTCTTCGAATCAACAATCTCTGCAACAAGCCGCTCACTTCCTATTCCGGCAAAGTCAGGTCTTGACATGAGCCTGATTCTTCCAATGAACACTCTGTCTGAGACATTCTGCTTCAACACTCCGTCCAGCATCAGAAGATCTTTTCTCAGAACGTCAATTTGATGGGAGCTTATACTTCTCTTTGCTCCCTCTCCGACGGTTATTTCGAGATTCATCCTTCCCTGCCGGCCAGGCACTGAAAGAAGAGGAGACAGGGTGCCCCTCGAATCGGTAATACCTTTGAAATGGGCCTTCTCTTCTTTTCCATCGAGGAGGGCTATCTTAACCGGAATACCGGGCATACAAGCACCATCAATTTTACTCCTGATAATAACACGAACCGAGAAAGAGCTGCCTGCATATACCTTTTTTCCCATACACAGAGCCACATCATAGTCTGATGAAGTGAGCTCCTGCTGCCATGACCGTTGTGCAGTACAAAGAAGCGCCACTATAAGAACAGCTGCTGTTAAAAAGAAACGCTGAAGCGCTCCTTTCCATATGGTTTTCACAAGCTGCCACCCCTCCTGGAATTAAAAGAGAGAGCCGCCAGGCTCCCCCATACCACTTCCTGTCAGTGAATCATCTGCCCCTATCTGTTGTGATATGCCATTCGATAGCATCCGGTAGGCTCTACCTTGATATAAATACCGGGCCTTACAGGGAGTATTGAAATCCTGTTTGTATATCCCAAATCGGCAAGAGTAAGGCGGTAGTTGGCTCTCGCCTCCATCATGGCGATCTGAGCTTCAAGACTCAGGCTTACGCGGTCACGAAGCCACGGGCTCTTGAAATCGACACCAAGCACACTCTGATCAGGAGCAAGGCTTGGAGCCGCTACCGGCGCAACAAGAGAGGCTTCCATCGGGGATATGCCGACCTGTACAGTATCGCGTCCCCTCTGAGCCCTGATCTGATCTATTCTGTCACTGCGCTCCCTGTTCATCGTTTCTCCTCCTTCTCTGCTGACGCGCACTATCAATTCATAATGCTCTCGACTTTAAAACAACGGCTTGTCTCTGTCACATACAACCCCTATTGTAATTATATCATACCTTTCCCGGCTTGTTGTTGCAAAAATGTTAACTTTGAAAGGACCACAGGTACATGATACGACTCTATGGATAAAAAATCAAGCCTCCTGACAGCGAACGATAGCTATATTAAAAAGGGAGGCTTTAAGCCTCCCCTTGTATGACATTCAGAATATGCCGCTGTTATGCGATCCTGTTCTGATCACCGCCAATGGCCTGATTTGCCAGTCCATAGAGACCGTTATTTCCCTGCTGAGTAGTATCCACACCGGACATGTTCAGAGCCATCTCGACCATCATCTTGGTCTGAGAGTTGACTGACTGCTGGCCTGACTGATCCTGCTGGCATTCCTGCCAATCAGACTGGAGCTTCTGCACTGCAGGTGACTGCTGGCCGCTACCTGTCTGGCCCACACCGCCTACCTGGCCCACGCCGCCAGCCGGACCGGCTCCTGCCTGACCAGTCTGCTGAGCCTTGCTCGCGTCGGTTACGCCATTAACCATCTGAGCCTGTTGAGGCGCCTGAGTTCCCTGCTGGGCCGCATTGATGCCTCCCATCTTCTCTGTGATAACATCCTCAACATCCTTCATCAGTTTGGTGTTCCAGTCTTCAGCACCAGTCGCCTCATTGGCGGGAGCTGCCTGCTGGGCCTGCTGGGCCTGCTGAGGCTGTTGAGCAGCGGCGGCTTCCTCTTTTGCAGGAGTTTCCTTCTTCTCTTCTGTCTTCTCAGTCTTATTCGCTTTTAGCTGCTCTATGATGCTTTTGAGCTGATCTACTTCTTCCTTCAGCTTGTCGATCTCTTCCTGTTTCTTTTCCTCTTCGGCCTTCTTCTTTTCCTCAGCGGCTTTCTTGTCTTCTTCGGTCTGTTTGTCGTCGTCTCCGCCCTTTTCAACCTTATCTGTCGTATCTGTTGCTGCCGTCTCTTCAGCCTTCGCGGTCTTATCAGCTATCTTTGTCTCACTGCCGGCTCCGATGCTCGAAGTCTGAGCAGTTTCACGAGCGCTGCCGCTGCCACCAATACCCTTGATTGTAAGATCATCTGACATGCTGTAAAAGCTCCCTTCAAAATTTTTATCACATCTCCCGGCTTTTGCCCGCTTCTCCGGGGAGTGTGATAGAATCCATACTCTCTCAGTCAGTTATCACGCTGGATAGTCCAGGAGTTAAGAGTAGAAATGTTAACATTATATGAACATTGCAGTGTATTCTTTAACAAAATGTTAACACAGACTCTGCCAGATGTCTCAGGCAAGCCATAATTCACTTCTTATAACCATGAACCCCGATGAGAGGAACAAACCTGCACTCGACGAGGCGCTCTTCAGCGTATCCCCTTTCATGCCTTGTCACCAGTACGAGCATCTCGCTGTGTTCTGATTCTCTGGGGATAATGAGGCGCCCTCCGATCTTCATCTGCTCAAGAAGGGGCGCAGGGATTCCTGGCGAGGCGGCAGTTACAATTATTGCATCATATGGAGCAGAGGAAGGTAATCCCAGCGTGCCATCACCGACAATAACACTGATATTGTCATATCCGCAGCGGTCAAGAAGACTTTCCGTCTGTACTGCAAGTCCTGGAATTCTTTCAACAGTAAACACCTCGTGTACAATAGAAGCCAGAACTGCTGCCTGATAGCCTGATCCGGTCCCGATCTCCAAAACCCTGTCTGTAGGCAGAAGCTGAAGAGCCTGCGTCATGCAGGCTACAATCCAGGGCTGAGAGATTGTCTGGCCTTCACCTATTGACAGCGCACGATCCTCATAGGCATGTTCTCTCAGCTCTACAGGCACAAAGAGCTCCCGTGGTATTTCAGCCATTACTGCAAGCACAGTCTCATCGTGTATACCCCGTCGTCGAAGCTGGTGCTCCACCATATACAGGCGCTCCTGTTCACTGTCAAATCTCGGCACGGCTTTGACACCTCCTGACGTTCCGGTTCAGACCTTTTCAGGTTATCGCTTTTCCAGTATCTCCCTGAAGTGCACCCTGAAGTCTGTCATTGGCATCTCTGAGACGTGAGCTCAGTATCCTGCATACTTCAATAGCAATCTCAGGCTTTTCATATATTATTGCATAGAGCTTTTCACGGGTGAGCACCGACAGCACGGCAGACTCCAGAACCATGGCTGATGCCGATCGCGGCGCATCATCGAGAAGTGCCATCTCACCGAAATAACCCTTCTCCCCAAGCTCTGAGAGCACTATCTCCTCTCTGTTCTTTCCCCGTTTGAAGATCTTGACTTTCCCTGAATAGATAAGATACATCTCATCACCGATGTCGCCTTCCTCAAATACAATCTGACCGGCATAGTAATGCTTCTCTTCGGTAATCTCACTTATATCTTTCAGAAGCTCCATATTGAGGTTCATAAAGAGCGGTATCTTTTTGAGAATAAGGATCTCCTCCAGCACCTTTCTCCCTCCTTCATCGGCATATTTAAAGCGTCCTCTCTCATGAGCGAAAAGAGAGCTGCGCCCCGTCATTTCCAGAAAGTAGAATGTGGCTTCACCTACCCATGGGTCAGGATGATGCACTCCTTCTTCACAGAGCTCCTCGATAGAAGGCAGGGGACGTTTCAGCCTTGTTGATACAGCCTGAAGACGCTCCTTCTGCTCATCATACTCCATAAATGGGACCAGAAACTGCGACACCCTCTCCTCCATCCCGCCGAGAAAGGCATGCAGCAGTTCACCTCCACTGCCGTTCTGATGGAATGGATAGGCATGATTCTTTTTGGATCTGCGCTTCTCCCGCAGCGCCTGAAGTACAATAAAGGCATGATGAAAAGTTTTTCTCGTATTGTCACGAAGCGCACAGATAAGAAGCTCCCTGTCTCCCTCACACCGTTCAAGCACTGACCGCATCTGAACATTCCTGTAAGAATATGTAAATTCAACATGGAGAAACCGGTATACAAAATCCAGCGCGGATCGGGTATCAAGAGAAGACAGCACTCTCAATGCAGACTCTACGGTCCGCTCATCTTTTTCATAGAGAAAGCTTCTCATCTCTTCGACAACAGATTCTCCGCATTTTGCCAGAATTGCAACTGCCTCATTCCTTACTGTTACACTCCTGTCACCGAGAAGCGGAGCAAAGAGCTCTACAATCCCATTGTTTCCAAAAGACGCCAGAATATTCATGGCTATTATTCTCACTGCAGGAGCCTTATCCTGAAGAGCTTTTCTGATTACAGGCATGAGCTCCCCGTTTTTATAATCGATCAGCTTTTCCATAGCCTCGATCGCTTTCAGCCTTACACTGAAGCTGGGAGAAGAAAGAAGGGGCACAAGATAGTAGAAAAAGCTCTTCTCCGTGGTGAGGCCTGCCGCATATGCACCCCAGCAGGCCCAGTCTCTGTTCTCGCTTGTGATCATGTCTCTTATGACTGCCAGTCCGCTCTCACCACTAACTCTATCCAGAATCAGTGCTGCGGCGGCTTGCGCCCTGGCTTCCGGATCTTCATCATCAAGGCCTTCGATAAAGTCATCTCTGTGAGCTTTACAGTCTATCTTCCTTAATGCCTCAAATGCACGGGCTCTCAGAACCGGGTGAGGTGATTTGAGATACTTTCTGATCTCTGCCTGTGCGCCTTCTGCGCCGTTATCTCCCAGCAGTTGCAGTATCAAAGCCTTAACAGCAGTGCTTTTCTGCGGAAGAAGCTCCAGCAGAGGCTTTTCCATTGATGACGGCATTATTTTCTTCAGAGAGTTCAGGATGAAGAGACATGCACGATCGTCGCTGCCGCGGAGACCTTCCAGTATAACCGAATACTCGAAGGCGACTTTGCGGCCAAAACCTTTTGCAACTGTAAGAATATCGGTGTTTCTTTCTTTGAAAAGTGAGACAAGCGAAGAAATATACTCTTTTCTGACCCGGAATGAGACATAGAAAAATAGAATGCATATCAGAGAAGCCATAACAGATAAGACTGTTCCGTTCAGATCTGTCCCTGCAATGACGCAAATCAGAGCTCCGGAGAGAAGGAATGCGCAGGGAGTGGCGATGCACACCGACAGTATCTCCAATCGAGCTTTCATGGAAGACGGCAGATTTTCAGCAATGACATAACAGGATTCATCATAAGTCATGCTTTTTACGGCATATCTGTTAACAGGAAGAAGAGCCGCCAATGCAGGGCCGCCGGTGGCAAGTGCTGCAACCGGCAGCAGAATTCCCGATGATGGGAAGAGCATATAGACATCTCTTACACCAAAGCGCATAACAATGCGTGGATCAATAAAAAGCATGCCTGCATGAAAAAGAGCTCCGCCGAGAGCTGCAATCAATCCCAGCACTGCTGCGGTAATCCTGGGCTCCAAACCAGCCTTTGTCAACAATAAAAGCGCCACACAATCGTGAAGCGCTACAATCGGTGCAGCAACTACTGATGCCACCAGCAGCCAGAAGGCCAGAGGGAGTCTGGGCAGATTTCTGAGCAAGGCTGTGCAGGAAGAAATGATCTCACCTCCGGCGTGCTCCGAATCTGCTTCCGATCGGCAGGTGCATCTTCTGTCGAGAAGCACGGGCACAAGCGAGCAGATAGCCCCGGCAAGAGGCAGACACTCCATGACGCTCCACATCTCAAAAGAAGCACAAAAAACTGAAACAATCCCTCCGATTGCAACTCCAGGACCTGTCAGCGCCTTATTCATCCTGGCCTGAAAAGCTGCATCCAGAGACGAATGGCGGCGGACCTCATCTGTAATCACCACATACAGCAGGGTACACAGAAAAAAGTAACCTCCTGTGACAAGGGACATACCTGTTTGACCTGTTATCAAAAAAGGCGCATAAAGGCACAACAGTGCAGGAGCAAAGGAAATAACCGCAATCTGGAGAGGTGAAAAACTTCTCTGTCTGAAAGAAAATCGAAGCAAGAAGACAGGTATAGATACAAGAGCGTAAACGACAAGAAGCGTTCCATATCCGGACAGACCTGCAGGAATCAGAAAGAGGGTAACTAAAAAGACTGCACCTGCAGTAAGGCCGACACCGTTTAGAAGAGTCAGCAGGCCGAGACATCTGCTCTGAGACTTCCTCTTCCTCTCTGCAGTGAAATCGCTGGCGTGCGAAATCTGTTCCTCTGCCCTCTCAAGATAATCCATGATAAGGCTGCATTCCTTTCAGCATCAATCAGCCTTCACGCCCGCAGCATCTGTCTGTTGACAGCGCTTCAGACTCTTCCTTCTCTCTTCGTCACATCTGGAAAAACAGCTCAGATATTCTTCACAGGTGCTCATTGTAAACTGTTCTGCAGCTTCAAGCACTCTAAGCAGTGCAATATACTGCTCCTGAATCTGCAATTTGAAAGATTTACTCTGTCCCTGCTGTGATGAAATATTGATTCTGATGTTCTGCAGCCATTCATTCAATAAAGAGAAATAACATGTGACTGAAAGATATGAATCTCTCTTCTCGCGAAGTGCGGTATACTCCTGCAGCAGATTCTGATTGAGAAAGGAAGATGCCTTCCACTCATTGATCAGCAGATCTGATAGAGCCCACTCCCTGAAAAATACTTCAGGAGCCGATCTGAGAAAGGATGACTCTGTTAAAAGTGCTGCCCGCTCTGTCACAGTCAACGCCCATTGTGCCCTTTCATCAATACGCAGAGAGAGATGTGCGCGTCTCTCCTGCTCCCAGAGAGCCCTCACTTCCCAGAGAGAGCGCTGAATCTCGCGCTGAGCTTCCTCTTTAGCATTAATCAGCTTACGGATCTCATTGGCACGGCGAAAGTATCTGATTCTGCTCCACAGGGATGACAGGGACTCCCGCTCCACTCTGGCGGAAAACAGCTCTCTTGCAAGCATATCACGCTTCAATCTGAGCTCGCTTTCTCTCTTCTCCAGCTCCGGGTTGAGATTTCTGATATCATCCCTGAAATCCAGTCGCTCTTCTTCATCATCAAGATACTTCTCATTCTGCAGAACAGCAGACAGGATAAATCTCAAAAGCTCCTTTCCCTCTTCCTTTCTCTTTGTCAGTAGACGCTCGAAAGTGTTCCGATCATCTAAAGAAAGGTCTTCATAATGATCATCAAGCTGTTTCATGATCTTACCTGTGATCCTGGTATACATTGTCGTGATATCATAATCAATCATGGAGCAGAATGCCTTGTAACTTCGCTGCAGTGACAGGCTTACTCTTTCAACTGCTCGAGTGATCTCTTCACCAGTGATCATCTGATCATCACACTGATCACTGATATGATCAGGTTTCTGATCACCGGAATGAAGTGGCTTGACGACAACATCTTCGTCCTTGCCGGTATCTGGACCGGAGCTATCCTGATACTCCCCGAAGAACCTGCAGATGCTGAGAATTTCATCGCTTCTCAGTCCCAGGAAAGCCTGTATATGAGACATCTGTTTTTGAACTCCGGTAAAAAGCAGAGAAAGAGAAATGTCCGCAGGGAGCTTCACGATGGCAGTGAGGTCCTTCCTGCCTGCTTCAGGAATAAGGGCCCACAGAAGCTCTTCGCTTCTGGTTACAATCCCCTTCTCCTTTACTATCTCCTGCACCAGCAGAGCCCTGTCTTCCATTACCTTTCGGAGAAGGCTCTTGTCTTCAGTCCATACTTTCATTGACAGAGAGAGAGATACTTCTTTCAGAAACTGATGAAGGGCCTTTCCCAGTGCTCCATCAGCTTTGTCAACCATTGACAGAAAAGTCTTCTCGAGATAGTCGCAGCTTTCGAAGTCTGAGCCTGTCATATCAATATGGAGCTCAGGTTCATTACAAACCTTTAAAACCTTTTTTTCTACCAGAGCCAGGATCATCGTCACTGCCACTGTGACACTGTCTCCTGTGAGCAGTGATACTTCGCACGGGGACAATGCGGGAAAGTCCGGCATACGGTTCTCTGACAGGTCGGGCCTGTCATGAAAATGGGCTATCTGCAAAAGATAACGCTTCTGCATCATCGGATGCCTGCTTATCAGATATAGAGCCACAGCCACAATCAGAAAGGAGAAAAGAATCAGCGCTGCTGAAGAAAGACAAGACATGTTCACCGCCGGAGCTGTCACACCCTTGGCCTCCTGTGTTAATTCCCTGTCATTGTTGAGTTTGTATTCTCTTAATGCTGCTATTTCCCTCTCTTTGAACGGAACAGGGTTTTATAACAGAGCAGTTGAATTGACCATCTATGAAGCCCGGAGAGTTCCTGGATCTGCTGTTCACCGCATGTATCAATATCATATATAACTCCAGCCTGCGGTTGTATGAGATGTGGAGATTTGGTCGACACTTCTGGTGGTGGAAATTTACAGCTCATCTCTGGCTGGCCTACCTGCTCGATCCTCCATACCGCATAATCGCCAGATTTCAATATAAGAACAATGCTCTTGATGATAATCTCATCTATGGTGAGACTCCTCTTCTGACAGTAAAGAAGTTCCTGGAGTTCCTGAAGCCGGGCCCGCACGATCTATTCATCGATCTTGGCTGCGGAAGAGGTCTTCCGGTTTTCTACGCTTTTATGCTTTCCGGAGTAACCTCAAGAGGCATAGATATAGTCCCAGAATTCATCGAGAGGGCTTCCTCACTTTCATCGCGACTCTCACTCAAGGGTGTCTCGTTTTACAGATGCAGCTTTAACGATGCCGATCTGAGCGATGGCACACTCTTTTATATGGCAGGTACAACCTTCAACGACGCATTGATAAAGGCTCTGACAAAAAAGCTGGAGGCACTTTCTCATCCTGTCAGGCTCATAACCCTCTCAGCCCCTCTTCCGTCAAAGCGGTTTACCGTGGTGAAAAGTGTCGAACTCAATTTTTCATGGGGAAAGACGTGGGCTTTCTTTCAGGAAAGCGTGGATGCCGAGAAGCAGTAGACAGATGCCCTCTTCAAAGCCGTCAGCAGGTGAGTGCCTCTTTAAGCCTTTCCTGCTGGGAATCGCTCAATTCCGAAAGGCTTACAGTCACTTCATATTGAGAATCGTCACTCTTTCGAAGACATGAAAGCACTTCAGCATTGAACCTGAGAGGCTCATTGAGAGGAATCTCGATTGTCAATATTATATGCGGCTCAAAAGACACTGAAGAGGTTAAAAGGAATCCGAGAGAGGTAACTTCCCGTGCAGTTCCTTTATACTCCTTCTCGCCGTCTCCGATTACCAGTGAGAGGCCCGGCGGCTTTTCCTTGACAGCAGGTTCAGCAAGACTGGCAGGAACAATCTCCTCCCAAATAATATCAGAAAGCAGCTGCACCGCAAACAGCGGTGGATTCTCATCAGGAAATATCTCCATTACTCTCGCTTTAGAAGTGCCAAGAAGATCATTCCTGGTGAACCTTACCGTAATATCCATATCAGGCTCAAAGGTTGAGCGCCTGATAACCTGAGGGGGAATCTGAAGATAGAGCTTCTGATAACCCTGCTGTGAGATCCTGGAGACAAAAACATCAGTGCCTGCAGATGACGGCAGTGATACTTCAACTTCCTCATCCCTGGAGAATTTAACAGGCCTTCTTTTCAGGAATTCAAAGACCAATACATTCACTCCTAGGCCATGGCCTGCTTCCTGTTTCTTCTCTGGTTATAGAGAAGTGCATACCGGAAGACAGACTCTTTTTCCTTAGGTCCCATATCTTCAAACTCTATTTCTGTGAGACTCTTCCTGTTTTCAGGAGGAAGTTTTGTGCTCCCGATGACTCTTCCTTTCGCCTTGATAGTAGGTGAGTCTGGAATATCAAGTTCAAGGTGAAGCACAGTCTCTCTGGGGATGGGAAGGTTGGTAATTACCTTGATACCCCTGAAACTCAGCTCCGTGGTTGTTGCTGTCTGGAGATGTGCTGTGCTGATGGCTCTATATTCAATTGGTATGGGGATATCAAGACAAAAATCATTTTCTGTGAAAGAGCTCCTGTCTTCCGCTATATCTGCAGGAAGGGTCAGATCAACTTCTTTCTCTCTGACTTCCATGATTTTGGATTTAAATGAAACGACAGTGCTCCCATCAACATACACCACCATAACATCGTCTCCAATTGAACAGGGATAAGGTTTGGTCCCTTTCTGCGGAGTTCTCAGTGTGAAGCGCTTCTTTTCCAACTCCAGTACTGTTGTGAAATAGCTCTCTTTCCCTTCAGGAGTGGTAAATTCAACCTCCACTTCTTGTTTGGGGTCCAGTTTGAGGCTTGGTTTCTTCTTTTTAAAAAACCCGAACACCATAACCCTACCTCCTCATCTGGCATACACTGAATAATATTTGTGATATTCTCTTCTCCATCCCATATCTCCTTTTTCCGAGTCTTATCTCTCCATCAGGATGCACATTAAAAGAGGAAAAGAGCCATCAGGCTAGAATTACACTTAGATTACGCAGATACAGTTGGAAACACTGTTTCCTGTTGAATTGATATCGCCGGAAGAAAGAGGGAGAGCAATGCTAGAATTCAGCAGATCATATCTTAAGAAATATTATGACAATTTTCAATTTTTTGACCTTGAATGTGACGACAAAAGAATCCGTGAAGTATATATGCGCACAAGACGCTGCCTCAGATGTCCCGGTCTTCCGCAGTGCAGGATGCATCCCGAATTCTGGCTTGAAGGTGAAGGAGAGAGACTCACCGAGGATATGAAGTTCAGAGAGATAGAGAAGGCACAGGGAATTGTATACGACGAGGAAGAAGAGGAAGAATACGAAGAAGAAGAGAGTGTAGAAGAATCTCTGGATGACAAGGAGTAACAGGAAAGGCACCCTCATATCCGGTGAAGGGGTGAGTGCGAGCGCCTATGACACGGGAAGAAAATCCTTCCTTTGACGACCCGAGAAAGAGCGGATGGGAGTCCTCCAAGCTCAGAAAGCTCAAGACTTACACATATGTGCAGAATAAGCTTGAAGCTCTGATGAAAAAAGATCCTATCCTGGTAAGCACGCTCAATGGGAAACGCTTCGATCTGAAAGACCCATCGCGAGATGACTATGATCTTGCCATGGCGCTCTGTCTCGTGCAGAGCGGAAAGCTCACTGATGAAGAGATACATCTCATTCTGAAGAGCTTTTTCTCCCACGGTCGCGGGAACGATGCGCCGAAAGAATACTTCGAAAAGATCATCAACAGAGCACACGATACTTTCAACTCCACTTACAGTGAAAAGCTCACGCCGACACTCACTTATGAATACAGAAAGTTCGGCTCCCTGAAAGATAACGTGAACATCCTCTTCCAGGAGCTCAAGAAGCGGGAAGAGCGGCACGACTCGAGGAAAAAAAATTTTTCAGGGTATGACACAGGTTTCCAGGCCCTGAACGCTGCGACTGGCGGAGTGCACGAGGGAAGGCTCACAGTCCTCTCTGGCCTGCAGGGAACCGGAAAGACCTCCTTCGCACTCCAGTGCGCTGCCGCAATTGCCGGCAGGGAGCACGTGCCCTGCCTCTTCGCAGGGTATGAGCAGCCTTTCATAGATCTTTATCTGATATGCGCATCACAGCGCTCAGGCATCCCGCACAGCAGGCTCTCGCTGGGTACAGCCAGTATGAAGGAGATGAAAGCGCTTCAGGACATTTTCTCCTCAGAGATGGAGGCTTGGGGTGAGTTCCTGTTCATAGTCGAGGGCGACGATAACCTCACTCCTGCACAGCTAAGAACCCACTGTGAAGAGCACGGCGTCAAATTACTTGTGATAGATTCACTGGCGAGCATCCCGACAAGCGCCTATCCCACACAGGAAGCGAAAATCCAGGGGCTCGTATCCCACTTCTCGCGCATGGCCTTAGACCTGAAGATGGCAGTCATACTGCTTCACACCCACGACGAGCGCATAAGCCCTTCGGCATTTTCCCTCTGTGATGTACTGATCAGCATTCACAAGCAGGCCGGCCATGATCCGATGCAGACCGAAAGGGCGCTCAGGATAGACAAGAACCGCCTCGGACCATCCGGCATAACGATATCATTTAAAGTAAACACCCAGACATTCACATTCTCGGAGAGCAGGTAGATCCGGGCTTCAGAGTTCTATGTAACAACCAGTTGGCTCAGCTATCAAAAGATAATTGATCAAAGTGCCGGCAGGAACTTTAAATCAAACAGCAAAAGCTATATAATGGAGATGTAAGAATTGTCATTTACATCGGAAACCAAGGAAATTTCGGAAGGAGTGATAGTATGCCCGTCACAACGTTAAGACCTTCGGATATTGTCGCCGGGATCTTTGCCGAAATCTTTGAAGATAAAAAAAGCTATAAATTCTCTCACAAAGCTCTCCATGAGGTGTTTTTTGCTCTTAAGGAAGACCCTGAAGTCGGTGTCTTCCTGGAGGACTTTCTTTTTCGTGAGAATAATGTATATCCCATATGTGATCTTATCGATGAGATCCTTTCAGAGATGCAGCTTACCGGTGCTTTGAGCAAATTGAACCCTGTATTGAAAGTGAAAAAAATCAACTACAAGGATACTGAAACACTTGAAAAGCTCCTCAGCTCAATGAACAATGAAGAGGAAGCAAAGTTCAAATTGCTCTCTACCAGGTTTCTTGAAAAGATCCGGGAAAGTGAATCCCGAGAAGCATGAGCCTTTCCGATCTTATCCAGAAGATTGACTCATTTGTCGAACGAACACTGCACGACTACAAACCAGCAAAGACAGATTCAAAAGTCATTCACGACGCCATTTGGGGCTCAAATATCTATTACCCCTGGGAGATCTCTCTTTTAGATTCACCTCTGCTTCAACGCCTTAGAGATATACGACAGACTGGCCTCGCCTTCCATACCTATCCCACAGCCGGACACTCAAGATTCGAGCATACACTGGGTGTTATAACACTGGCAGAAAGAATTGCAAGAAGCATTAATTCAAAACAACAAACGCCACTCATTAAACAAAGTCAGATATACGCACTAAGACTTGCAGGTCTCTTTCACGATATCGGTCATACATTCTTTTCCCATTTGACCGAGATCTACTACTCTGAACTGCCAGAATTCAAGAGTATTTCTAAAGAAATAAACAGGCAATACAAAAGATCTCCAAAAGGACATGAGATACTGTCTTTTTTAATTACCAAAAGCGCTCATGTCAGAAATTTGTGGGAAAAAATCAAGAAACTGTATGGAACTCGTTTTTTAAAGGATATCAATCTGGATGAGGTTGCCGGTTATATAATCTCCTACGCCAAGGATCCTTCGCTTCAATATATGGCGGATATCATCAACGGCACATACGACGTGGATAAACTCGACTATCTTGCAAGAGATGCAAAATTCTGTGGTGTATCAATCGGATATGACTTTGAGCGATATCTTACCACAATAATGGTGAATGTGGATAAAGCTTCAGGAAAACAGAAGCTCTTCATACCTGTCTCCGGTATAAACGCGCTGGAACAGATCATCATTAACAAGCTTATGCTTTTTGGGTATATCTATCACCATCAGAAAGTAAGAATCTGTGAACTGATGTTCAAGTATATGCTGCACCGAATTTTTACATACTGCACAAGCATTCAGACCGCAGAGGAAAATTGGATAGATATCCGCAATATCACAGATTTCCTGAACTACACTGACAGCGATTTCTGGAGTGGAAAGACTCTCGAGAGACTAGAGCCTCCGGATGCACGTCAAATATTGAAAAATCTGATCTCCAGGAACATCCCAAAGAGAGCTTTAAGAATCTCCAGGCTCTATATAAAGAATTTTGAAACAGATGATGAAAGCTTATTGGAGAATTACGGAAAGGATCCCGAAAAATCGCTGGTAAGCCCTGGTTACAGGAAATTTTATTCTCTGTGCGATAGCTGGTCTGAACTGCTGAAACTGAGAGAAGATATATTAGAAGCAATTCCAGTTCAGAAAAGGAAAAAGATACACATTGATGATATCTGGATTGATATACCTAAGGAGCCTATCAGCAAAGAAGCAGAAGAAACCATGATACCTCTCGATAAAAAAGGAACCAAGCTGATGCCTCTGAATAGCTTCTTTCCCATTGGAGAATGGGTTAAAGGCTATAGGCACTCGAAATGGAAAGCCCACATTTATACTGAAGACAGGTTCATCGGAATAGTAAGAGATGCTTCCAGAATAGTATTGAAAGATAAGTTCAATATGGAACTCTCCGAGCTTGCCGATATGTAAATAATGACTGTCCTGTCCTAATTCGTGCCAAGCGCCTTTGTCGCCGCTGTCAAGGGATCGCTGTAGAAGACCGGATCGACGCGCTCCATTATATCGGCAGCCACATCCAGGAAATGACGCTTATTCTCAAGGGGGATGAGGGCCCGGCGTGCGCCGTTGTCCTTTGCCGTCTGAAGGGGCTCGGAGAGCGAGCGAACCGGCTTTATGTTCCCCTGGATACTGAGATCGCCGAGGATTACCAGGGCCGGCAGGGCAGCCTGTCTCTTGAGACAAGAATAGATGGCAACAACCAGAGCGGTGCCGGCTTCACATGAGACCCTGTTACTGATCAGATCGATAGCCTCGACGTGAAAATCGCTGCTGACAAAGGACTGGGCGATGCCCATCTCTACCTTGTGAGCCTGAATATAGGCAAAGGCCCGCTGGAACGACTCCTTCATCACTGAATCGACAGTACCTGTTATCTTGAGCTTTCCGGTACCCTGAGAGCAGCCTACCTCAATTCTGTACAGCCCGACTTTGCCCTGATCGTCAATAGACGAGGCATATACAGAGCCAGGAGCCAGAGGATCGGTTGCGATGAGGTCACGGCCTCCCTCCTCAGGAACTCCAATAAAGCGCTCTTCACGCGTCTCGTTGTCGATATAAGAAAAGGATGTCTGGTGATACTCGAAGGAGCCGAGCTTCTTGAGCTGCTCTTTCACCCTGCGCCTGCCTTCCAGGGCAAGATCCAGCAATTCCGCGACATCACTGCGTTGAAACTCTCCATGAGGATGGATGAGCTTCAGGAGACCTGAAAGGGTCTTTCTCACTGCTTTCACGTCACGGGCATTTAGATGCGTACCAAAGGAGAAGAAACGATCTGCTACTTCTGTAAAATTGTGCTTCCGCAGCTCTCTCATCGCCTCAGCGATGTAATCCACCACGAATCCATAGTGATCGGTGAAGAATTCCATCTTCATCTTGGGAATTTCCCATCCCGGAATATAAAAGTGAAGCCTGTCCAGAAAGGCCATGTCTTCTCTTATCACTTCAGGCATCGGGATGAAGAGATGAGATGATTTCACCATCACCTCCACAGGCTGGTTTGTATTTCCAAAAAGGGCGATGGAGGCATATCCGGAGAGAGCCTCCTTCCCCCTCGCAAAGGTGCCGGATTCGCAGTAGGTTTTCAATGTTGTGACCACTTCCTTCGGCATCCCCTGAAGGTCCGCCACTTCATCGAAGGCCACCGAGTCCCAGATACCAACAAGTCCCATTCTTCCTGTGGCTATATTGAAAAAGAGGTTTGCCACTGTCGTCGGCCCTGTCATAAGAATCACATAGGGTGAGAGCTCCTGATAGGCAAACGATTTTCCCGTGCCGCGAGGTCCCAGCTCCACAAGGTTGTAATTCTGTTCACAGAGCGGGATCAGCCTTACAAGAAAGAGAAGCTTGAGGCGTCTGTCGAAATGGGCGGGCTCAAGTCCTATGCTTCTGACAAGAAGATCGATCCATTCATCCGTCGAGAACTCCCTTCTGCAGGCGCGGTATTCATCGAGATCGAAACTCGCCACCTGAATGGGCAGCAATCGATCAATCCAGAAAGGGCTTCTCTTTCCCTTTGCTTCCTCATCAAACTCATGGCGAATCTCCATCTGGGCCCAGATCCCGCCCATCAGAAGGCGGTCGTAGCTGAAAATGCAGTCCTTCGGGACATGGACAAATTTGTGCCCAAAATTTACACATTCAGCCCAATATTTATCATCGTCAGAAAGATACCGCACCTTCACCTTGTCGATGATTGTATGATAGCCCTTTTCCTTGACAAGGGACTGCACCTTGTTCGCCTCATCGGGCCTTACGAAGTTGCTTGCCAGTGTGTCGTTGACGACATTCATACCTGCCTCAATCGCCCTCTCATCATCAGTGGCACAATATTTACCTAGCAGATATTCGAGAACGAATACAGGCACATGGGCGCCCACTTTCACCTTTCTGACGAGATCCTTCCTCACTACTTTACCGGCACATTGGGAAGTGACTTTCTGATCGAGTTGTGCCATGGTCATACTCCTCTCATAGGGACAGTTTCACAGGAACAGAGACCAGCCGCCCAATCTCCTGATTAAGAACAGTATCGTATATCAGCACTGAAAGCTCATTGATACCTTTTTCCTCTGTGAGCATGAAGGTGATTACATTTGGCCTGTCCTTTGCAAGGGTAATCTCCTTGGTGCCGGGCTCGTAGCCGTATGCCGCCACTGCTGCAAATCCCACTTCTTTCTTCTCCGACACAGGCAAGGCTCGGATCCTGATCTCATCGGGGGAGAAGAAATCCACAGCGCTGTATGCAACCGTCACGGAGAAAAGCCTTGTGGTGATGAGCAGTTTGTCCATAGACGGCTCGATACGCATCATCTTCTTTGTATAAGGTGATATGCTCTTTCGTTTCAGCACAAGAACCGGGATAACCATCTCCTGCAGGGAGAGCCCTCCATGAAGGTATGCAGTGCCTCCTCCGGCAAGGAAACACCCGATGCTCACAGGAAACGCGCATTCCAGATCACCGCCCAGCCCAATCTCGTGGGCTGCCACCCTTACATAACCCGGCGCCTGATTGCCGCCCCGGCCTATCCACACCCTACGGTGAAGCTCAACGGTCTTCCCTCCAGGCGGCTCCATCTTCATGCCGCTTTCCAGAGCCTCACCGAATATATGTCCGTGATCTGACGTGACTATGAGAGTGGTGACCTCCAGCGCCGCAAGCCGCCGAATGGCCTTCCGGAGCTTGTCGAGCACCTCATCCATGTAAATCCTGGTCTCAGCTTCGTCATCTCCGCTTTCACCGAGACGATCCAGCTCCTGTGAGGTGATAATCACACATCCGGCTTTGCCGATAGCCTTTTTACATTCCGCTGTGGGCTTCAGGAGTTCTCTGAGCTTGAAAAAGACTGGCGAATACTCGTTCAGACTCTCCCTGAGAAACTGTATTCTCGCCGCCCTGTCTTTCATCACTGTTTTTCCAAGCGAAAGCACAGCCTGTGTTTCCGAGACTTCACAGAGCTCTAGTCCCTTCTCAGCGCCGGGCAGAAGAGAGGCAAAACCTATCGATGTGAGAGTGGGAGGCTGAGCCAGCGCTGTAGCAAGCTCAGAATCGAATTCGGCATGGAGCCCTTCCAGAAGCTCACTGCCCATCTCAAAGCGGAGAGAATCCACAAGCAGAAGAGCTGTCTTTTCCTTTTCTGCCATCCGGGGTATCACCATTGTCTGAAAAATCTGGGGCTGGGCAGGAATATTCGGTATCTGAAACTGAGCCTGCCTGAGAACAGTGACGAAAGACTCGGCCATGAGCCTTATTGTCTCGGTATAACTGGCCCGGACAGAGGCTAACACCAGCTCCAGTCTGTCGTCAGCGCCTGAAGGATCGAGCTCGAAACGGGAATAGAGGCTCTCCAGAGCCCTGTAGTGCCTGTCCAGCAGATACCACGGTGATTCCCCCTCAACATAGGCCCGAACAAAGCTCTCAGGATTCTTCTTACCCTTCTTTATCTCAACTTTCACCGTTTTTCCCACTGCAAGCACCCGGGCGCAGTGATGCAGAATAGCCCATTGAAGCTGGAGCTGTGGTTTGTGGCCTGTCCAGAACGATGAAATCCTCGCTTCGGCAATCGACAGAGCACGCAACCCATCTCCATCGAGCACTGCCTGCTCAGAATGATTGAGAATAAGTCTCTCCATCGACAGAAATGTGTCACGGTTGATACAGAGCGGAACAGGAATTCCAAGTGCCTCAATACCACATGAAAGGTCCACTTCTTCTGCAGCCTCAATATAAGCCTGCCTGCAATCAAGCCTGTTGCGCCATTGCGCACAAAGTTCTCTTATCCTTCTCAGGTGCTCTGCTTCAAGGGAGATGCCATACTTCACCGCTTTCTCTTTCAGCGGCTCATGAGCAATATCTGCAATGTCGCCTATGAGAAGACGCTCTCTGAGATGACGCCTCATCTCAGACGGGGTAGCCGATGCTGGAATGGAAAAACCATATTCCATCGAGAGAAACGACGCAAGCTCAGGAAGCGCTCCTTTGCTGATAATCGTATCATCCAGCGAAATTTTAGAAAGGAAGGATAGTGTAACCTGAGAGGGATCATGGGTGCCGAACACAAGTGTTATCCGCGTCGTGTCGAGGGAGGTGAGGTCTGTAGAAAGCCTTTCCAGAGACTCAAAATCGAAGAGGCCTTCGTCGGTCTTTCTCACTATGTCTCTTACGCGATCCGGCGTAATTTTTCTAAAGACACGCTCTGCAACAACGCTGAGGCGGCTGTTTTTCTCCCTCGTCTGCGCTCCAGGCTCGAGGACCACTCCTGCACACTCTGCCTCGATCATCGCACATGAAGTCGTTTCCCTCCCACGTGGGATATAGATGACGACACGTGGAGGAATGCCGCAGTCGTGGTGAGGCCTTCCCTGCTCATCGATGAACTCCAGGAAGGGCTCCAGCTTTTCCCTGAGCCTCAGAAAGCTCCCCTCGTGAAACAGCACCGTAGTATCTGGAACCGCAAGAGTTGCGGCAATCGAACCGTAGGCCTCTTCAGGGTCGTACCACACCACCATGCCGCGCGCATCGACCTGGGCTGCAATCATTGACGTCAGCTCATCCGCAATTCTGCCCATCACTCATCACCTTCCGTGAGGCGATGTGCAATGGCATATGATCTGTTGGAGCGGCACTTCTCCCTGACACGCTCCGGCCAGTGATCCATCGCCTGTCCCGCCCAGTCGTAGTCACCGCGCGAGAGGGCCTCCCAGGCCTTCTTCGGCTCAGACTGCCATGAGGGGATGAGCTCCCAGAGAGGCGCCATCGTAAGGAGCACGCCGTCATCGATGTGGGGGGCAAAATGACGCTCATTGATGACATACTCGAAACGTCTCCTGAATTCCCGAATATCATCGGAGATTTCATTATGAGCGGCAATCTTCTTTTCCACCAGCCGCCTCTCCCGACCCTGCAGAGAATCCCTCTGCTTCAAAAGATCACTCGTCTGAGCTTCGAGCAGCTTGATCTTATGCTCTACATATTCAGTCTTTATCCGGTAAAGAGTATCATGAGTCATGCGCTCGTGAAACAGCCATACGCCATATTTCTTCTTCGGAGACTGCAGAAGCCAGTAGACAGGGCGCTTCTTGTACTGCTGAATATGATTCTTGAAATAAGAGCGCTCCAGGTAGCCGCGAAGAAGCGGCAGTGGATCGCCCTGGCCGCCGGTTCCCTCTCTCACGATCTCTGCAGACGCATCATCGCCGTGCATACTGACCAGAGCCTCCATGACGCAGGCAGGGAGATCATCAGAGTGTCCCTCATCCATCACCATAACAGCGTCGGCATCACAAAGCGATCTGAGCCGCTCTGCCGTCCCTTCATTGAATCGTCCTCTGCCGATTGCGCCGTCAATCCCAGGCAGAAAACGCCCCATCACGACACCCACGGCATAGCTGATCCATTTCCTGGCAAGCGCCTCCCTGGTGAGGGCCGCCTGACTCTCCTGCGCCTCATCATCTTCATCCTCATGAGACTCATTGACCTCATCGGAAGAATCTTCACCGGATGCCTCATCGCTCAGCTCCATCTCGATGGCTGCCCTGTCCCCCTCGCTGAGTCCATAAAGGCTGTAGACCTCTTCATCAATGAGCTGCTCAATCTCATCCAGCATCAACCTCCGTCCAGTGACATCGGCGATCCCTGTCTTCCAGTCCGGAGGGGCGATGAAGTCGTATGTCGTCTCATCATCACGACTGTCATCCTTCGCAAGCTCAATGGCCTTCTCGACGAGGCTCTCCAGCTCAGTGCTGGAGTGATCCGGGACAGGAAGACGGGCAAGGTCGCCGACCTGGAAACTCACGGTAGGGTTCAGAAGATTCAAAGCATAATGAGCAAAAGATGAATTTAGGAGCCCAAGAATCAATGGTATGTTATCTGGAAAAGCCGAGGAACCTTTCACATCAAAAATAAAGCCTCCTGGAGAGAGTCGAGCGCTGAAACGGCCGGAGGTAAGATCGGTCCAAGTGACACCACGGCGGAAGTAGAAATTCTCATTGCTTATCTTCCAGCCCAAATTATCACCAAGCTGAGGATAAACATGCTTCGTGTTTTCCTTTATTATCAAACCGTTAATGTGCCATTCAACGACTCGTTCCTGATTGCCATACCATCTCTTAAAGCCTCCACCTTTCATATAGGGAAACCAAGTCCTACGAGAAACGACAGCTTCATCGGCTGATTTACAGTGTAGACCAATTTGAGAAAATCCGACCTCCCACCAGAACCTCAAAAACCTTTTATTATCACCTGTTCTCATACCGATACAAACAGGATTTGAATCACCAACTTTACTTTTTATGACAAATAGTCTCCTTATCCCCTCACCCACCCAGTACACCCACGGGCTCCCCGGAATCGCATCGAAGTCCTTCTGTACATAACGAAAAACTATCTCGCTCCCATCTCCCTGTCTGAGCCGGGAAAGCACTGTCTCAAAGCGGCGGCACTTCGCCTCACAATCCAGCTCCTTTACGAGACGGAAATATGTGCCTCTGTGCTCATCTCTCTTAGCAGAATCCAGCTCCTTTTTCAGTACAAAAGCCGCTGTATCAACACGTGCGGCAAATAGACCATAATCAAACTGAAGCAGACATTCTATTTTATGAGAAGAAAGGCAGTTTTTTCTGAAGCTCTCAAAGGAGCTTATGAACATGAAGCTCTGTCCTGTAATAATGCCCATTCGACCCGTGTCTTTAAGAAACCCGAGAAATCTTTCCGTGCATATGGAATAGAGGTTTCTTTTACTCTCAGGATAGTATTTGTCCAGATAAGACTTGAGCGTGGGATGATAATCTCTGCTGTCCAGATAGGGAGGGTTGGTAAGAACGATATCATACTTACCGGATAAAATATTTGAGAGCCTGAAGCCCTTTGATGTCTCATCAGTAAAGAACTTCATCTCCAACGAAGATTCCTTGTGTAAAGCCAGAAATTCTCCAAAATTCCTCTCGATATCCTTAAAAACTCCCTTCCAATAACCCGGACCTGATTCATAGATTTCTCTGTAACACTCAGTATCCCTCACGGAAGGATGTGATAAAACCCATTCCCGAGCTTCTCTTACAATTCTTGTAATCTCCTGAGCTGGTTTCAGAAGCGAGCCACAGTAAAAGGAAGCTTTGAACAATACCCTGATTGTCTCAAGAAGCTTCGCGGTGAAAGGCTTCTGAGTGGCTATCTCCTTGATGAATGACTCAAATTTCTGCCATGAGGTCACATTGAGTGTTGCACAGGAGAGGTTGGATTCCGTGATATGCACATGAGGATTGAACATCTTTGCCTTGATCAAAAGAGCAAGGGCTGCAAGCTGTACTGCTCTGAGATCTATATCCACGCCGAAAATGTTTCTGGCAATAATTGATGATGCAATTTCATCTTCCTTAGTCACCGAAGCTTTTTCCGGCCATCCCGATCTCCCTGAACACCGTAGCTCTTCCTTATACATCTTTACGAGAATATCAAATGCAACCACACCGAAATGCATGGTTCCACAGGCAGGATCAATAATAGTTATATCACCAACAGGGCGTAATGGTTCTGATTCACTATCCTCATCAACAGGGATCAGGTATTCAAGCTCATCTTTCAATGAAGAATCAGGATGCATCCTCATCCAAAGTCGCCCAAGCGTGTTATGAACGAGAAAATTAACCACCCAATTAGGAGTGTATTGCTGGGTGCGTGGTCCGATTAGCTCGAGCGGGACTTTGATCGAGTTTTCACCTTTGAATATCACAAGATCAGGCTCATTGTAGTATTGATACACCCACCCCACCGTCTCTTCATTCCCCGGTGCCCAGGCTTCACTGAGATCAGGGGCGTTCATCATGTCAATGAGCGCCGCGATGACTCGCGGTCGGGGAAAGAGCCTGCTCGGAAGAGAGTCGGGATCGAAGAGGACCCTGATCTCCTTTGAAAGCTCTCCGCACTGCCAGAGTATGAAATGCCGGTATGCCCTGTGCCGGGGCCCTTCACCGCAACCGTCGGCAGGGAGCTCTCCTTCCTCGTGAAGGGCATATTCATCCTCTCTGCCTGGCTCGGTAAGCCATCTGAGAAAGGCATTGGAGCTGAGACCTCTCGAGACAGTCTGCCTTATAAGATTCCTGGTCTCCATCATCCTGAAGGCCACGAAACGGTTGAGCCACGTAAAGGATGCCTCTCTGACGAGCTTCTTCCTCGATTCCGCTGCACCGACTCCACCGGCATTCTCGTCATTAACATATATCTCAATCATCTCCCGGTTTCCGTGGGCATCAGGAATGGCTGAAAGAGCCGGATAGGCATCAGCCGCCTTCAATGTGCCGTCAGGCAGAAGCCCATAGATACCTTCGAGCTGCTCAGAAAGCTCAGTTTCAAGCAGATCCCTGGCCTCGAGCGTAAAGTCATGAATCCTGGACACAGTGCTGCTGTTCATTGTACCAATCCCCCAAGGCATTCCTTATGCATCTTTTCACTCTCACATTTCAATTTTCCCTTTCCAGCAAAGAAATTCCTCTTCCGCAAGAATCCCACTGCTCAACAGGTAACAAAAATTTCACAATCAACCGATGATTTGTAACACAATATAAACATGATAGATCCATATTGTATGATAGAATAAAGGCAGTCCAGACAAATGAGGTTCAGAGGCCAATATGAAGGAGACCTATAGATCTTAATGTAATATACTTCTGGCAATACTACTATTTCAGGGACGAGAACTTGGAACATTTCTCCGGGAGGATTTATCCTATGATCACAGTTATTCAGGGCACTACGAAGAAACCTGTCTCGAGCAGGCAGTTGGTGGAATTCTTTGCACGCTCAACGCATTATGACGGGTTTCTTTACGTAGGATATCCTATAATCGGCACTTCTGAAGGGCCATATCCCATAGACGCTCTCTGGGTCTCCAAAGAAAAAGGTATTGTCATATTTAATCTCATCGAGGGTCGAAACCTGGACAATTATAAAGAAGACCAGGATGACAGCGTCAACAAGCTGGAAGCGAAACTCCGCATCCATAAAGCATTAATGAAGGGAAGAAACCTTGCAGTTCTTATTAATGTATTGACTTTTGCACCTGCGCGGGAGGATGTCATACGGATATCAGAGGAAGAATATCCACTTTGCAATATATCAAATTTGCAGCATTGTCTCGACAATTATAAATGGGATGAACCTTCCTGTTACAACTCTCTGGTTTCAGTCATTCAAGCCATTTCGACAATCAGAAAAGGCCGCAAGAAAAGAATTATTGCAAAAAAGGATTCCAGAGGCGAAAAGCTTCAGCGTTTGGAAGACTCTGTTTCTAATCTTGACAATCAGCAGGGACGTGCGGTCATAGAAACTGTTGATGGAGTGCAAAGAATCCGTGGACTGGCAGGATCCGGAAAGACCATCGTCCTGGCTCTCAAAGCGGCTTATCTCCATGCACAACACCCTGACTGGAAAATCGCAGTAACATTCAATACTCGATCACTCAAAGGTCAATTCAGACAACTCATCAACACCTTCACTATTGAACAGACTAACGAAGAGCCCGACTGGGATAATATCAATATCATACATGCATGGGGAGCACCAGGCGGAGGAGAGCGTAGCGGAATCTATCACACATTCTGTCAAATCCATGGGTTGGAATATTACGATTTCAATTCAGCAAAAGAAGCTTTTGGACGAAACGCTGAATTCGAAGGGGCATGCCAAACGGCTCTTGACAAAGCTGTAAAAACTGAAAGCATATATGACGCTATACTGGTGGATGAAGCTCAGGACTTTCCTCCATGTTTTCTGCGCCTTTGCTATGAGCTGCTCAAGCCAGAAAAACGTCTTGTCTATGCTTACGATGAACTGCAAAATCTCAGTTTGCAGTCGCTTCCTTCACCGGAAGAAATCTTCGGTAAAAAAGAGGATGGTACACCACGTGTTCGATTCGGATTGACCGATACTAGTAAGCCACAACAGGATATCATATTAAATAAATGCTATCGGAACTCAAGGCCGGTTCTCGTTACTGCCCATGCACTCGGTTTTGGCATATATCGAGAACCGGACCCTGAAACAGGTACTGGATTGGTTCAGATATTCGATCAAAGTCAATTATGGGTGGAAGTTGGGTATATTGTCGAATCAGGAGATCTTGCAGATGGGCAAAACGTTACATTGGCACGAAATGAAGAGAGTAGTCCAAAATTTCTTGAAAATCATTCACCAATTGACGATCTGCTTCAATTCCATTGTTTCGATACTCAAAAAGAACAGGCCAGATGGCTCGCTGATGAAATTATTAAGAATTTGAAAGAGGATGAGCTTCGTCCCGATGATATTATGATAATAAACCCAGATCCATTGACAACACGAGAAGCTGTTGGTGAGATTAGAAAAATCCTGTTTGAAAACAATATCAATTCACATCTTGCAGGGGTAGATACATCACCTGATGTATTCTTTGACACAAATCATGAATCTGTTGTTTTCACTGGAATATTCAGAGCTAAAGGCAACGAAACCGGTATGGTATATATAATAAATGCTCAGGACTGTTACACATCATTCGCGAAACTACCAACAGTTAGAAATCGCCTTTTTACCGCCATCACCCGCAGCAAGGCATGGGTCCGTGTGCTTGGCATAGGCGATAATATGAGGAAACTTAAGGAAGAATTCGAGCAAATAAAGAGACATGAATTTAAACTTCAATTCCGTTATCCAACAAAAAAAGAGAGAGAGAATTTAAACATTGTCAACAGAGATATGTCAGAAGCGGAAAAAGAACATATAAGAAAAGGTAAAAATGAATTCGCAGCATTAGTAGAAGATTTGGAGGCTGGAAAATTCTATCTTGAAGATCTAGGCGCCGATAAGATAAAGAGACTTCGAGCACTACTGAAAAAGAATGGTGATGATTAATGCCAGGACCCCGCAATATTCGTCTGCAGGTTGAAAAACTCACAAGCGATCTTATAGAGTTAAGCCTGTGCAATCATCAGAACTATCCCTCTATGACCGAAACAGGCTCTGGTTATGTGGAAATCGGTATAGGTAGAAACTGTAACAAGAGTGTATCCCTGAAAAATATATCATATCGAGAAATATATGATGAACTGGTTCGTACTAATTCCTATAACCTGAAAATGATAGACGGGGCATTGATCCAGATGTTCTACAGATTCAGAAATACTACAATAGAAGCTCATAGCCTTTCTTTTTACTCTTCACCATACACAGAAGAATTTCAAAATGACCCCGAAAACTATATAAATGACGAATTATATGCAGATATCGTCAAAAAAAGCATCATTCCTTTCCCATTGCGCTTTGATTTTGATAATCAAGAATCGGTAGTATGTGAACTGGAACATCCCATGTCCCATCTGACACTTGGAATGTATGAAAACTGCCGTATTCCTGTAAGTGCACCGCTTACACCATATCATTTCATCAGCTTCATTTTAAGAAATTTCTATCATACCGCCTATAACAATTACTACAGCAGAATAAGAACTCATAACGAAGCGTTTGAGGAGACAATTCGAGGTCAGGAAAATAATGTAGTTCATGTACGTGTTCCATCTTCTTTACCGACTGCGCCTTGAGGCTGATCATCACGCCTTTGCCGCCTGCCTGGCGAGCTTTCGAGCCTCTTCCTGCTCTTTTGCTATTCTGATATCATCTTCAAGCTTCCGAATGGCTTTCTCGAAGAGCTCGGCGCTGGCAGAAACGATCGTCTTCGCCGTCTGAATTCGCTGATTCGTCCATGCATGACTTATCGGACGAAGTCCATGGACATCGGCTTCCTCACCTTTGTCCTCGTCAGGGCGATCTGCCCTGTGAGCAATCTGGTTTCTCCGCTGAACCAGTTCGTTGGTCTTCTTCTTAAGCTGCTCTTCGCTTTCCCCGGTGATTCGCTCCACTTCTTTCCAGAAGTTCCTCACTGTGAGGATCTTCGCTATGTTGTCGAAGGCTCTGTCATCATACAGAGTGCTCCTCTTGAAATTGTTGAGTATGAGCTGCTTGAGCCTCAACTCCTGGTCGTCATACTGCTGGAGTGATATATAATCTCCAAGTGTGAACTTTAGAGAGGTGATTGATTCATCGGCATTTGAGCGCCTTGCTCTCACCACTGTGAGCACATTCTCCCGCAGCACATCCCAGAAAAAGGACTCAAGCGCTGTGCAGGCGACGACGACTGCCTGCCTGAGAAGAAAATCAAGGCCATTGTCAATGGACAGATACTCTGGAATTGTGGTCAATGAGCGCGCCAGCACGAGCACGCGATCATTCGAGGCGTGATGAAGCGCTGCATTGGTGGGGGTATTCCATAAAGCACAGACGGCAAGTCGCAGATCTTCCCTGAGATCCTTTTTCTGGAGCCCATTGAAGAGCTGATAGAGCTGCATCAGACTCTCTGCAACAGCAAAATTCTGATTAAAAAGAGTTATAGCCTGCATACACATCACTCCAGAATTATTTTTATTCCGCTTCCAATGAGCTTCAGCAGATGCTCCTTGAGCTGTTCGAGGGCTTTTTCAACATCCTCCTCTGAGACGATCGCTCCGGAAAACAGCGAAGACACTTTAACACGCTCAACAGCCTCATCGGGAGATGAAGCCTTTATGATCTCTCTTATCACATATTCTTTCACAGCTTCAATCACTTCAATGTCATTTTCGAGCTGAGAAAGTGAAGAAGAACACCAGCGGCATAGAGATATATCTTCAGAAAACTCAAAGGGATCATCAGCCTTTCGGGCCAGAGCTCCTGTCAGTCTGCTTTTTTCCATATCAGACATTGAGTTATCAGCAGCGATAACCGCCCATTCAGGAAGACCTTTTACTTCGTCCAGAGCATTGACGTAAAGCTCTGTGCGCTCTGTATGGGTTCTGCAATACAGGTTCTCGTAGTGATCTGTTATAAGCTTCGCAATGTCGCGAATCTCAATAAGTGAGTCATAAAAGTTTTCATCAGCAATCAACTTCGGCAGCCTTGTTGCAGAAGACTCAAATGAGGCGTCTGGTCCGCGCTCCTTCAGAATAGGCCAGAGAGAAGATGATGCATGCCGCGCTCTTTTCATCAGAGCGATCGTATCATCCGTGGAAGCCTCGATGAGCCGGTGCGCCTTATTCCTGGCCTCTCTGTAACTCTGCCCCTCACCTGCCAGCGTCTTTACACAATCATCAGACGGCATGTCAATGATACCTTCCACCGTCTCAAGATGACTCTCGGCAAAGTCTTTTCCCGGAAGCTGTGCCACTTTCATTCGCTCCACAAGCGGTACGAGAGCCTCCCGGTCCTGCATGGCAAGCTTCCTGAAAGCGTCTGCAATGGCCCCTTCCTCAATATCCACTTCTTTTCCGGTAATCTCTTCATAATGACGCGCCGCACCGGTAAGTGTCCTGAGATCGATGGGCTCACGCGGAGAAAAGGACGCGGCCCTGAAGGCCGGTATCTTGGAGAAGGGGCTGTGACATGCAGGATCGCTGTAATTGCCATATTTTCTACCCTGATGGGTCACTTCTATCGCTCCGCCCCGAAAAAGAACTGCCAGCACAAGCTGCACTGTTTCCACATCCCAGCCGAATCCAAGCCCCTGAAAATGGCTCTCCAGCATCTTGCCGGTAACCTTTGTTCCATACTTGTGCTCCCTCGTGAGATAGTCAAGCACCTCCCGGCAGATTTCAGCAGCAAGGTTTGGCACATACTTGCCCTGAGCGCTGAGAACGAGGGTCTTCGCCTGATCTCCTTCATAAAAGCCAGAGGGAAGTCCGTTCAGATTGGCTGCGCTGAGAAACTTGACAGTCTCTTCAGGAGGGATCGATATCATCCCTATATCCAGCTTTGGATAAAGCTCAGGAATCGCCTTATCCAGAAGACCTGAAAGAATCTCGCCGAGCGTCTGGCCGAGCAATGAGCCGTCGTACTGGATGCCCCGGAAAAATCCTTTACCGGAAAGCAGCACCTCCAGGAGCTTTGTCTTTAGATTGCGCTGCGTCCTGTCCCGGCGCACCTTTTCCTCTGAGAGGCACGATGATTCCTCCGGCGTCAGTTTCCCCTGTGAAGCAAGACGTTCATGAATCGTTACCATCTCACGTGAGCGGTACAGCTCATTGAATAAAGTGTGGATCTCATCGTTAAAGGCCAGACCCCAGAAGAGCATATTCTGTTCCCTGTTGCTCTTTTCTCTCAGCTCACCTGTAAGCCCGGGCATTTCATCGAGCTCTTCAGCCTTATTGAGATTCAGAACGATCTGACCGTCAGAATCAACTGCTTCATCCTCAATCGAAAGGGCAAGCCTGAACTGTTTGAACTGGCTGCGGATGCCATATCGATGCATTTTGACACCGGGCTCACTGAATATCTCTTTCATGAGCTCCCTGAGAATTTTGTTCCTGTCTGCAGGCTTGGGCAGTATTGCTTTTCTGTCTATGTCCCATTTCTTTTCCTGAACGGTGAGAAGCTTGTAACCTTCATCGGTTTCCCTGACAATCTGGGCATCCATAAGAGCTTTTAGCGCCTCTTCAACTTCCTTGACAAGCGAATCGGCCACCACGGAAGGATGGAGCACCACCGCTATATTATGTGGAGTCCTGGGAAGGTCTTTCACCACTTCGAAAAGAGCGATGGCTTTTGCCACTTTGAGCGCCAGATCGTTACCTTTCAGATTTTTAGGGATATTATCAATCTCCTTCGATACTTCGCTCGGTAGAAGGTTTCCCATATACAGCAGCTCATACACCTTATCCAGAGTCACCAGGGAGCCTACAGGAAGCTCGGCGACCATGGTGCGTGGATTGATCATCATCTCCTGGGCCTGCTTGATGATAGTCCTGTTGCTGCCACCGATATGGCGATGGACACTGCGCTTCAGTCTAAGGCCCGCTACGATATCTATACAGAGATCTATCTGATAGGGAAGATAGGGGTAGAGATTAACAAAGTCATCCATACTGATTGAAACATCTCTGCTGGTATGCTCCAGCACACATAGGCTTTTCAGGCGTCCTTCATTGTCCCGGTAAAGCTTCTCAAGTGCTGCTCTCGCTTCCTCACTTTTATCAAGCACTCTTTTACCGGTAATGGTGGCAATATCTGTCTGTTTAAGATCGACAGTGACTCTGAACCTGTCCTGAAGCCTGGCAAGCTCTATTTTATTGGAGTCAAGGGCATCGACTATCTCGTTCAGCTTTTCCTGTGAAGTTACTACTATCCAGAAAGGCGCCACAGCCTTTTTCTGAATAATTCTGTTCTTGCCTTCCCGTCCAAAAGCCTCAACAACACCCTGAAGATCGAGCATTTTATCAACGCTCCTGGAAACAAACTGACCTACTTCGTCGATGATGAATATCACAGCTTTGCCGGGTATTCTACGGCCAGCAAGCAGAAATGCCCGCTCAGCGAGTATATTTGGAGTGATATCCGCTCTCCCCTGTGATAGTGATTTCCCATAGGAATCGGCGTACGGATAGGTTTTCGGGTCCATCCTGTGAAGCACCGCGCTCGCCTCATTCAGTGCAAAACCGAGTTTTCTGCGGGTTTTCCAATCCTTTCCATCATGAAGTTCGCTGAAAAGATGCATGAACTCATCGAGCTTTCCGTCTCCTTCGAGCGTTATCTCCAGCTCTGCGAGATCAAAATCCTCTGCATAGTCAAGCTCCCTGAGAAGGGCGTGATAGAGTATCGCAGTTATCCTGTCGCCTCCGATGCGTATACCCCTGTCGTGCGATACATCAAAAATGACGGCATGAAGGGGGATAGTGGTGTTAATAACGTCCAGGAGGCTCGATGTCTTTGTGTCCTTTAGAATTCTCTTGAACAGAGCGCCTGCTTTCTCACTTCCCACTATCCTGTCAGAGACAGTATAGCCAAGAATCTTTGCAAAGCTGGACTTTCCTGAGCCGAAGAATCCTGATACCCATAGCCCTATGCCCTCCCGGGGATTTCTCGCCACATCGATGATTTCGTCATACACCTTCTGATAGTGCTCTTTAATGGATTCGGTGACGATATACTCCTCAAATTCTGTTTTTACGGAGCTGTCTTCGAACTGATCAACCTTGATGACCTCCTCAATCTTTCTTTCAATCGGCTTCGCAAAGAGAGATCTTATAGTGCTCATCAGTTGCCTCCATATATCTTTACTCTGTAGTTGTATATGCCCATATGCGCACGATGCTCCATATTCATGAACCTTATGTCTGTGCTGCCTTCCAGAGTCCCACCGTAGAACAGTACGACAGGTATCATTGTGTTTCCGTGAAGCCTGTCCAGCAGCGATGAGCCTCTATACAGAGCTGGTGCAAGCGCTCCTGCTCTGACCATGAATATAATATCCTTTCCGGGATTGAGATCTTTAATCCGTTGAAGAATAACACGATGAAGAGGCATAAAATCCTCATCGCTGAGGAGGCTGTAAATAGTCTGCTGCGATGCTTCAAATCCCCGCTGAAGCTCATCACCTGCAACGGCATCAATACCTTCGGTATTTTTTATCACATGCCAGAGAAGCTCTCCCAGCGAGATGAATATTACACGGCGATAATGATTCTGCTCTATATCTATAGCCATAAGGCGAATCTGCTTTCTAAAATGGAATTCCTTGTGCGGATCATAGCAGAACAGAGCAAAGGGCAGATCGTGATAGGCGCTTATCCTTATAGGATCGCAGAGAAGATCGGCCTTTAATGTTTCAAGATGCTCTTCCAGTGATGGCATCTGCCATTTCCTCCATATTCATGACTTTAAAATCTACCCTGCTTATCTTACCTGCTGCGCTGAAAGATAAGAAACCATACTGGTGTGCCTCAAGAAGAAGCCTCTCCACAACAGGAACATCCATCAGAAAAAGCTTCCAGTCCACATGGTGTAACAGATTCTGGCCTGAGATCCCCAGAGATGAAAGGATATAAACTATGAATGAAAATGTTTCTATCGGAATATACTGAGAGGCGATTCTCTTTTGTACCTTTCCTTCCAGAATGCCGAAATCCCTGAGAGAGGAAAGTAGACCGGATGCAACTCTATACACCACATTTTCAGACCATTTCTGGCCTGACTGGGCAAGCTTTTCCTGTATCCACCGGGAGGTCTCATTTATCGTAATTACCGTTTCATATTGCCGAGACTGCAACATCAACTCTTCAGTCACATACTGATAGAGAAGAAACTCACCCCGGGCGGTAATCCAATAGTAAAGAGGCTTCAGGATCTCGATGGCTGCTCCGCGATCTTCGAGACACCGTGCTACCTTCCACGCCTCAGGTGGACTGCCTTTCACAAAACGGGGGATAAAAGCGCAGCGAAATATATCATGCACTCTGCTCTTCGTGTCTTTGGCGAGAAGGTTCTGTTGAATGATACGCTCTTTCTGCTCATCGACGGGAGAAGATGAATCCCAGCACCTCACAAGTATGCGCATGTCATCAAGATGGGCACTGCACTTCTGGAGATAGGCCGTATAGAGCTTCTTTTCTTTTAATGTATCTGCCATATAAACTAATGAATACAGGTTAATTTCATGAGAAAGCCGGAAAAGGCGGGTAATAACTCTCTGGATACCTTTATAGTTCTATGGAAATAACTTTCTTCCTGCGATAACATCTGTGTTATAATGTATCGGGCTGTTCGTCGTGACCATTGAAGATGAGAATGCCTGTTCCAGCCTGTCAGGCAGAGTCCATTATAAAAGACTGGCGCTCAGAGGTCTGAAAGCATTTCTCCAAGATTATCCAATGTCCAAAGCAACACTTCACTATTATGGAGGGGAGCGCCGCATGCTTCAGGATGGCGTCGAGATAGTCCCTCTGGAAGATACCCGGATTGAGCTGCCGTCTCTCCTGGGAAATAAATGACCTGGATTTTTTCAGCCAAACGTGATATAATTGTCCGGAATAAGGCTCGAAGCTTACTCCCCGCCACGCCTGTCGTTAATCATTGATTTTTATATGAGGAAAACAAGATGAGTATTGAAAAGACGAATGCCAGCCATCTCTCCCCCTCTATGGAGATCGACACACTCAAGAAAGCGTTGAAAACCATTGAAGGAGCCGCTCCAGACACACAACTGAAGGTGGAGACAGATACACTGCAGCAGCTGTCAAAGTCTGACAGCCTGATAGGGAAGATGTCCCGTCTTTCCCTTGAGGCCCTCAGCAGGTCAAAGGGAGAAACAGGAGTTGAAAACAGCTCAATATTGGGCTCCAATGCAATGAAATGCATGATAAACTGCGGCGCATCGTGCACAGCCAGCTTCTCTCTGGGGGCTCTGAGCTGCGCCATTCTTTACAACCTGAAAGACATTCAGAATCCCAGGGAATATGTTATTCCAATCCTGGAAAAGACCGGAGCTCTCGGTTCACCTGAATACCAGGCTGTACCTGATACTCTCAAGCGAATACTCAAGGAAGCAGATCTTAACCCCGATAATCAGAATGCTCTGCTCGCTGCTGCCGGAGAGGCGATGATGCAGCCGGATTCTGCTGAAGGGCTTGAATACTTTGCCCTTCGAGTAAGGGCGGTGGCAAAGAACTACACGGCAGTCAAGATTGCAGCAGAAGCGATTGCAGCAAACTCTGATTTTCAGGGAAGTGCAGAGACGCTCAATCTTGGATTGAATGTATCTGAAAAGATAATCCAGGGCTCAGGTGCCGGGAAGTATCCCGCTCTCAGCGAAGAGATGCGCAATACTCTGGCCACAAAGATAATGGCAGTGCTGATTGAATCTGTCCACCAGAGCCGCCGCGCAAATATTTCACCTGACAGAGTCCTTCTGGACGGCTTCGGCATGCTTAGCGCCTTCATTACGGAACCATCCGATAAAGGAGCCGTATCAGCTGCAAAAAAGGATTTGATGAGCACCCTGATGCTCGATGGAATCATGCCCCTCCTTCAGGACCCTGTCAGCCGGGAAATATTCAACTTCGGAAAGGAAATGGCCGATCTGGCCGAAAGAAAAGGTTATCCGCAGATGGCAGGAAGGTTTGCAGAGAGTCTGATACAGGAGACAGGCAATAAGGAGCTCAGGGAGCTTCCCCACCATAAGAAGATGATTCTACTCACCATGGACCCAGTCGATGAATGCGGGATACTCTTCGAATGTGCAGGCAATGAAAAGCTTGTTCATGCAATTGTCGATGAGGTACTGGACCGGACTGCAGTCCAGAAAGAAGATCCGGCAGCCTCTGAAGAAGCGCGCCTGGGAAAGATCCGGCTGCAGAACACCACACTTCTGTGCAAGTCAGGCTACGACGAGCTCAGGGAGGTTTTTACCAGAGTGCTGAAAGCCGGTGAACTAAGAGAAGAAGCACTGGATGAGCTTAAAAGAGCTGGTGAAGCTCAGGCAGAGAACGATGGCATCGAAGTTGGCGACGATTTTGTAACCATAGGAGACATCACTCTTCCCCGCTCAATGAGAAGCCTCACAGGAGGAAATTTCCTCACAGCAAGATAAAAAGGCTCCCGAAAGAGCCTCAAATATAATCGGGGCGAGAGGATTTGAACCTCCGACCCCAGCGTCCCGAACGCTGTGCGCTACCAGGCTGCGCTACGCCCCGTGTGCGTATAATTTAGCATATTATCGTGTGTTTGTCAAATATTTTCTAAACGTGCAATATTGGCTCAGATCGGCGTTCCCTCCTGTGAAGTGCAGGCCCTGTAATCGGCGAGCAGTTCTGTTGTAATACCGCCTGGCATCCCGCTGCCAATCTCCCTCCCATCAGCGGCCACAACAGGTATTATCTCTGCACCGGTACCGGTAACGAAACACTCATCAGCCACATAGATATCATGAACTGTGAAAGGCAATTCCCTGACGCTGATTCCACGCTTTACAGCCAGATCCATGACAGTATCTCTTGTAATACCTTTTAAGATTCCAACATGGACAGGTGGAGTTGTAAGCTCACCTTTAACCACGATAAAGATATTCTCAGTGGTACACTCTGTGACATAGCCATCCCGGTTAATCATCACTGCCTCGAAGGCTCCTGCATGAATGGCTTCCAGCTTGGCAAGAATATTGTTAAGATAGTTCAGAGACTTGATCTGAGCGCTGAAGGCGTCGTTGCTGTTCTTCCTGGTGGCTGCAGTCACGATCCTGAGGCCTTTTTCGTAAGTCTCAGGTGGATAGAGGGCAATCCTGTCGGCAATGATCACCACTGTAGCGCGGCTTGTGCATTTGCGCGGATCTATCCCCAGATCGCCGACACCTCTGGAGATGACAAGGCGTATATACGCATCGATAAAGCCGTTTTTCCTGCAGGTTTCCAGCACTGCCGCCTCCATTTCGTCGATAGTCAGAGGGATGGTGATCAATAGCGATCTGGCAGAGTTGTAGAGGCGAACCAGGTGCTCTCTGAGCCTGAATATTCTGCCGTTATAAGCCCTTATCCCCTCAAAGACTCCATCTCCATAGAGGAAGCCGTGATCCCACACCGAGACTTTGGCCTCACTTTTGTCTACAAACGCACCATCCAGATATACAATCGGTGGCATAAATTTCCCCCTTTCTCATTTTATTTATGAAAGCAATCATCATTAATCACAGCTCATAAAGAAAGTGTCAATCATTGGCAGAATCCTTCTCTTCCATCGTTATATGAGGGACGGGATGAGGGTTGAGGAAAGGCTTGAGTGTATCTATGGGCACCGGGAAAAGAATAGTAGAGCTCTTTTCAACGGCTATCTCAGTGAGAGTCTGAAGGAATCGAAGCTGAATTGCCACAGGGTTCTTGGCAATAACCGCTGCTGCGTCCTGAAGTCTCTGGGCAGCCTGAAACTCTCCTTCAGCGTGGATGATTTTGGCTCTCTTCTCACGCTCTGCCTCAGCCTGCTTTGCCATGGCACGCTGCATCGTCTGAGGGAGCTCAATATCCTTGATCTCCACCGTGCTGACCTTGATCCCCCACTCTTCAGTCTGCTGGTCGATGATCTGTTGCAGCATCTGATTGATCTTCTCCCGCTCTGCCAGGATATGATCCATCTCAGACTGGCCCAGTATGCTTCGCAGCGTCGTCTGGGCAATCTGTGATGTAGAGCGTACATAGTCAAAAACCTTTATGATGGCGTTGTCTGGCATTACCACCTTGAAGTATATGACAGCATTAACCTTGATTGTGACATTGTCTCTCGTGATTACCTCCTGAGAGGGTACTTCCATCGTCACTATCCTGAGATCGACCTTTATCATCTTCTCGACGAACGGAATTATGAAGAAGAGGCCGGGCCCCCGGGTTCTATCGAACTTTCCAAGCCTGAATATGAGCCCCCGCTCCCATTCCTGAACGACTTTTGCCATCTGAGGCACAATAATGATGAGTGCAAAGATCAGCATAGTCCCGTAAGTTGTAATATAAGCTGCAAAATCTCTCATATTTCCCTCCATTCCATTAGTTCAGTCCATGTTACCATCTCTCAATCGTCTGTTTTCAAAGTTCACAAGCCTGAGAGCTCTTACTCCCGGTCAGATGCCTCACGCTGCCTGACTTTGAGCGTAAGACCCTCTACATCAACGATAACCGCTTTCTCACCTTTTTTAATCACTTCACCTGCTGTCTGTGCATTCCAGATCTCCCCGCCAAGGGCGGCAGTGCCCTGCTCTCCGATATCAGACAATGCTTTCACCGTCACCCCGATCATCCCTTCTTTTCCGGAAACAGGTCTTCTGTGGAGAGATTTTGCCACCATGGCAATCAGAAAGATGAAAAATCCGCTTGTGATCACAGTGACGCCAATTATCACAGCCTTTGAGATGGCCAGATAGGGATAGCCTGCCGGGATGAGAAGCACTGTTCCCAGCACCATGGAGATTATACCTCCGATAGTCAACACACCGTGAGACTGCGCCTTCACATCGGCAATGAAGAGAATAACTGCAAAGATGATCAGAAAGAGCCCTGCATAGTTGATGGGCAGCGAGCCCAGCGAATACAGTGCCAGGATGAAACAGATGCCTCCAACGACACCGGGAAGAATCGCGCCGGGAGACATGAACTCATATGCCAGTCCGGACAATCCCAGCATCATCAGGATAAGTGCTATGCTGGGGTCGCTTATGATCAGAAGGAAGCTTTCGACACCTGTCATCGGCAGCGTCTCCGGAAGACTCTGTTTGGGCCTGAGTACCACAGCAGCATCTGCCAGCTTAACCTTTCTCCCATCGAGCTGCCTTATAAGATCAGCATGGTCTGTGGCTACAATGTCTATCACGCCTTCTTTGAGCGCTTCCTTCGAGGTGATCGAGACGCTCTTTCTGACAGCATCCTCAGCCCATCCGGCGTTTCTGCCGTGCTTTTCAGCAAGAGCTTTGATATATGCCACTGCGTCGTTGGTGATCTTTTCAGTCATAGTCTTGTCTTCCTTCTTCTCGTCACCTCCACCTGATATTCCTATCGAAACTGGGTGGGCAGAGCCCAGATTTGTGCTGGGAGCCATTGCCGCGACATGGGCTGCATAGAGCATATAAACTCCTGCAGAGGCAGCCCTCGAACCGTCGGGATAGACATAGATGACCACAGGCACGGAAGAGTCCAGGACCTTCTGATTGATGATCCGCATCGACTTATCCAGGCCGCCTGGTGTATCGAGCTCGATGATGAGGATTGAGTCCTCCTTCTCTGCATATTCGATTCCTCTTATGATGTAATCTGCAACGATGGGGATTATCGGACCGCTGACTTTTATCCCTACAACAGGCTGATCATCCTTCCTCAAAGCCCAGACTGGCAGTGACGTGAAAAAGGAAAGAAAGAGAAGCAATATCAGAACTTTTTTCATATCAGGCAGAAACCTCCACTAATACTGTTGACAGGCAACAGGACAGGCATACAGACGCCGATGCCAGTCAGATTAAAGTTTTGTATATACCGGGCATCGTAATAAGTACTTCTCGCCAACTTTCCAGGTTCCTGCGAAGAAGAAGGAACTTGCATCGTTAAAAAGAATTGTACTGCTTGTAACTGAAAATGAGTTCCGATGAAGAAAGGCGCAGAGTATGAAAAAAGTAACCGAGCAGAGCCTTAAAACTGCATTCTCAAATGAAAGTCAAGATAACATGCGCTATCTTCTCTTTGCCGAAAAGGCAAAGGAAGAAGGCTTCAACAACCTGGCCAGACTCTTCCAGTCCATCGCCTATGCAGAGAGAGTCCACGCCAGGAAATATCTTCAATGTCTCAGCGATATAGGCTCATCACAGGAAAACCTTCAGACTGCCCTCACCAGCGAAAAATTCCAGATAGAGGAGCTCTTCCCCTCATTTTTTCAGGTGGCAGGTCTTCAAAATGAAGTGGAGGCCCAGATCGGATTCAACTGCTCGCTGGAGACAGAGCAGGTGCACGCAATGCTCTTCACACGGGCTCTCGAGAATATACAGCAGGGAAAAGACATTATCCTGGGAAACATCCACATATGCAAGAGCTGCGGATACACACTTGAAGGCGAACCTCCGCCCACCTGTCCTGTCTGCGGTCTTGCGAGAGATACTTTTAAAAGCTTTTAGACCAGAGGATGGGGAGTCCTTTCACTGCAAGCCCCTCAAAGGAGAATGATAATTCCATAGAGAAAGAAGATATTGCTGCTGCCCGGGAGAGAAATATCTGCAGAGCAGCCCTGATAACTGCTGCAGTTAAAAACATCTTTGTCCGAGGGAATCTTGAAACCACATCCAGACACCCAGAAGAATATTGAACGGGAGCAAATAGAGACCATCCTCATCAAGGCCCTCATCTGGAAGAGCCCTCATTCGACTGAAATCATCAAGCTCGTCTCGCCAAATGACTTTTCTCCAAAGAACAGAAAGATCTACGACGCCCTGCTTAATATGATTGACATCGGCATCGACATCAAGGCTGCAACACTGAAAGACGCACTTGAAAGCGATGATGAGCTTCCATTCTTTGACATAGCACCAAAAGAGAAAGAAGTGCTGGGAACGCTGGAGTTCTTCAAATCTCGCACCGTCGAGCGAAGAAGAGCACTGGAGAAGATTCATGAGTGGAAGAAGACTGTCGATAACCTGACTGCCATGGTCAATCACGGCGAGATAGATCCATCCAGATGGATGGAGCGCATTCAATCTCTGATGCCACAGAAAAAAAATGAAGAAAAGGCGGAAGAGACCGGAGAGACAAAAAAGCGCGATGAAGTACCGTCATCTGATGATATCCTGTTAGGCGCCATTGAGCCTGACTGGAGCGCTTCAGTCAGGGAGTTTGAAAAAGGTGAGGGGAGAGAGTATCTGGGGCTTCGAACAGGCTTTGAGGAACTGGACAGAAAGAGTCTGGGTCTCAAGGGGATGATCATGATCGCCGGGCTTCCCAAGATCGGAAAAACTACCCTTTCCCTGCAGCTTGCTTCTGAGATACCCCGCTTCAACAACGCCATATCTATCATGTATTCTCTTGAGGTGGACAGAAAAACGCTCTTTACACGCATCCTCTCCAGGATAGCAATAATACCTGACAAGGTAATCGCTCTGCGGCGATGGAATCTTCTGAAAGAAGGCGATCTCGAGCGCCTGAAGAAAGCAAAGACACTTTTTAATACATACAAAAACAGGATTTTTCTCATTGACAGGACATCTGCAGACGTAAACAGAGACCAGATCTTCTATCAGATAGACGGTATCATGAAAAGGACAAAAAGCGAGAAAGTATTTATCGTCATCGATTCAGTACCGACACTTGCAAACATAGGCGGCGAAGGAGACAGGATGGCAGGCCCAAATGAGCGTATCGAGAAACTGCTGGCCACGCTGAGGCTGACCTCGCAGATATTCAACGCCACCATTCTGCTGGTATATCCCAAGAACTATCAGCCGATAATGAGCGAGCGAGTGAAAGAGCGGGATCGCTGTTATGACTATGTCTACTCAGTTGACTCCTACTTTGAGCTGTTAACGAAAAACAAACCTTCCGCCCAGATGGATTATTACCAGGATTCGGCACCGGACGAGGAGATAGATCTCTGGGCGACCTGCAGGGATACAGGACAGTGGTACGTTCCTCTGACATTTTCAAAGGCCTTCTGCAAATTCTCATATAGGAAAAGCGGCTTCAAAGCGACCAAGATTACCTGGCAGCCCCAGAGTCCCTCAGCGGAAGAGGCGGAGAGCCCACAGGATGAGGACCTGCAGGGCTAGAGTCATTTTCCACAACATCGCCGGAGCCTTTGATACCTTTGTAGAGACATATCTTGAACACTTCATCGTTCCTGATGAAAAAAGTGATCCCCTCTTCGACATAATCGAGCGTATAGACATCTCTGGAGAACAGGGCTCTTCCTGTATTGCCGAAGGACTTTCTTACGTCTTCTGACCTGCTCCCCACTCTGACTCCGCGAGATGTCGAATAACGCCGCTCCAGGAAAGAGGGCTTTACAATTATGATGGCTTCCACCGAGTTACCCGGTGCATAGAACTCAAGGCCTTCATCCTTGTACCAGTGAAGAGCGCCCATATTGTCCCGGGCTTTCCCAAAGAAGTCTTCTATCTTTTCCATGCGCTCACCAAGGGATATCCATCCCACACTCCTTCCAGAGACTATGCTCCATTCCTCAGCAGAGGCATATACCTTCAAGCCGATGAAAAAGAAACAAAATGAAAACAGAAGAACAGTGAGTCTCTTCATGATGCTCTCTCCTTATGTTATATCCACATCTCTTATCTGAACCGTGGCTGTGCAGTCAGCCGGTTCTTTGTCTCACTGCAGAGAGGGTCTCGGCAGTATATCTCAAAAGGGGCGGTATATTCCGCCCTCCATCTTCCAATGAAAATACGCTCTCCGTAAGTTTATTCCTGCACCGCAGCTCCGGAACGCTGCCTCTCAGATTCCATCTCAGACTCGGTAATCCTCCCTGGAACCACTGCCAATGGCAGCTCTTCACGGAATGTGCTGCCCCCTTTATCGGTAACTTCCACCACAGCAACATACTGAATGGAAAAGTCCTGGCAGGAAAACGTAACAGGGCCTTTTCTGGGGACATCGACGCTCCACTGAATTGTCAGAGGGCTCTCTTGTGAGAGTTCGAAAGCGGTATACTTCTTTTCTGATACGAGATAGGCTTCCTTGACTTTCTCACCGACTATCAGGCGGCATTCTGCCAGGAGTGACAGCGATGTTACGGAAGACTGCCCGCTCTCGACTGTTACCTGCAGTTTGTTTGAACTGCGGGTCAGAAGCTGAGATGGTGATACTCTGATGGTATACTCCGCCACTTACAGGCCTCCATTGACGGGATAGACTACTATGGGCTTCTTCTCCTCAATCTTATTGAAAGATTCCTGAAGTTTCACAATATAACCGAATTCCCAGACTATCCCGTAATCTCCCTTATAGCTTGTGAAGGTGCCTGGCAGATATTTATCCTTATCCATTTCAGGCACTTTTATGGTGGTCTTTTCTTCTATCTCGTGATTTCTGTAAAGCGTAACATCTTTCAGAAGCACATTTTTGCTAAAAAAGAAGGTTTTCTTCTTAGGCACTCCTTTTTCAGGAATCACAGTAAGACATTCTACAAAGGCTGAAAGCTCTTCAATAAGGACCTTCCTTCGGGCTTTCACCTTCACATTGATCTCGAAGGGCTCTTCAAAGAATACCCGCGTTGCCTGAGAATCAAACTCCACAGAGACAGCTTTCGCCTCAGGAATCACTTTTCTGAGAATCAGGAGCACAATCAGAGCAATAACACATCCGGAAAGGATGTGAATATATCCCTTTTCGATGAGAACTTCAAACAGAATACCAAGATCCACGCTTACTCCGGAACCTTATGATCTTTTCCAGGCAGCCCTCTCCGTGTAAAAAAGAGCTTTCCCGGCTTCTTCTCCTGGACTCTCGCTCTTCTGACAGGTCTCAATGATACTTTACACAGGTATCACCAACGGTGACTTCATCTACGATACCATACACGATGGTACGAACAGGCGCTCTGGAGTCTTCCAGAATCTGCCGGGCGCCGTTACCCTCGTCCAGGATGAGCACCACATCGCCGATACCGGCATCGAATTTTTTATCAACAGCCATCATGACCTTACCGGAAGGTTTTCCTGTAACACCATCGATCTGCCTGACCAGCAGAAGCTTGAGACTCTCAAGGCACTTATGCTTCACTGTCGCCCATGTTACACCTACCACTCTGGCAATGAACATGATCCCCTCTATGCCTCCTCCAGCGTCACTCCATCTATTATACCCAGAATCGCGGCATCGATTGGCGGTATGGCCTCAACAGCTACGGCAGCTTCACGTGCACCGACATAGAACACAAACTCGCCTTCCGCACCTGTTCCCACTGCATCGAGCACCACGATGGGATCGCCGCTTTCCTTCCCGCTCCAGTCAGTGGGCTGCAGAAGAAGAAGGCGGGCCCCTGTAAGTGAAGGGTCTTTCCTTGATGCAATGACTCTGCCTATGATCTTACCTGCAAACATTCAGCAACTCCTGTCAGTCGTTGATACCTTTCTGATAGATTACCGAGCCTCTCATTTCAACTGTATCAACAATAGCCATAATCACAAGGTCACACGGACGATTTGTCGTTGCCTCAGTCTGCCGGGCCGATGAGCCGCTGACCAGCAGTACCAGCTCACCTTCTCCTGCACCGACTGAATCAATTGCCACAGCAGGGCTCTCAGAAGGCTTAAATGTAATGTCCACAGGCTGAACGAGGAGAAACTTTCTGCCCTCCACCTTCTCATCTTTCTTTGTTGCTACGACAGTCCCTATTACTCGCGCAAACTTCATGACATTCACATCCCTCCAGGAATCTCTGCTTTACTGGAAATATCGTTATCCTGCTGTCTGTTCTATCTCGATCAGCTTGAAGATATCAGGCGCTGATGCAGATTCACCTCTCACCACGACTTTACCTGAATTGGCGCCAGGCCAGAAGATGGCTTCGCCATAACCTTGTTCGCTTATCTTCACGGCAGGAGTGATCTTGCCATCACCTTCAAGGACTCTGAATCTTACCTTTTCATTGACAGCTGCGTTTCCATCGCTGTAGGAAAGCGATGCCTTCACCTTGACACCCTTCTTGTCCCCTACCTGAACTTTCTTCTTCTCAACATCCACTTCAATCTTTTCTATCTTGACCAGCAGAATCTCTATCACCTGGCCAAGGCCCGGATTCTCTTCAAGATATACGGCAATGCACTGTTTTCCTGTAGTATTGCCTGCCGTGTAATAGTTGAAGCACTCACCTTTCCTGATTTCGGCTGATTCTGCAGTGAGTCGGCCGTTCTCCTCTTCAAGAGTAAAGCGGACTTTCTTTCCATCGATTGGTTTATCAGATAGATCTGTGAGACGGACTTTGATCATGCTCTTGCTCTTTCCATCGGCGAGTACAACCTTGACATCAACGCCTACATCAATCTTCAGGTTTGCTTTCGCATCCTGTGATGAAAGCCCTCGCGCCATTGAAGCAGGTGTGACCTTGGCATCCGGCGTGACAGATGAGGCGATCTTTTGAGATACCGGTGAGACAGGTGTCGACAGGCCGGTCTTAAGATCTGCAGATTCAGGAGCAGGCCGCTTTTTCATATAGAGCATTACGCCATAGAGAGTGACAAATATCCCTACTGCAACACCGCCGACAATCGGGAGAAATCCCCCCACGCCACCTTTACCTGCATCGGTTGACACCGCGCTCGAGGAAGGCGTTGGAGCAGCTGCTCCGGCCTCCACGAATGCGATCTGATCGAGGTATACGAGCGCTCCCACTTTGGTGGGCTCAAAGGAGCTTGTCACACTTTTCAGGAAGATGATTTTAAAACGGTAATTATCAAGATACCAGATGCCTGCAAAAGCAGTAAACTGAGTGCCGGAAAGCTGAAAGAACTGTCCGGAGTGGCCGCCGAAATCGCTGCCGGTTCTCATCCTCCTGTCACTCTCGGCAGTTCTTCTGACCCAGTCCTCCATGAAGATTGCAAGCTGCTGATTGAGGCTGGCAAGCTGATCCTTATCCTTTACCGCGCCCATCTCAATATAGAGCTCGCCTGTGCCGCCTCCCTGAAAGTATCTGTTGTATTCCAGATCGGCTTCCCTTGCTTTGAATGACGTCAGAATGTCTTCGACCCGGCTCAGTGGGGGTCCGCCTTTCACAAAAGCGTAGGTACCTATCGAATTGGAAGCAGGGTATGTAATGGTGTATTGTTTATCTTCCGCTCGTATAAGCTGTGCCAGGAGCAGCAGAAACAGCATCATGACTGCGTGCAGCATTATTATTCGAAAGTGAAGCTTCACCGGATGTCACCTCTTTGCTATAATCGTAATCTTCTTCGAGAAAAGGCCCCTTTTTCCCTCTGTACCGCCCTGTCATTTTTGTTCAAGAGCAGTCAGGCCTGCCTTGACGGCTCTTGAAAGATCAGATACACATACAGAAGAGCCGCCACTATACCGGAGAAGATGAGCTTACTCCAGGGCGGGATGGGAAGAGGGGTTATGAAGCCTTCGATGAGGGCAGCCACTGCAAAGAGAACGATGGAGCCCAGCATGAGGAATGCAGCTTCCTTACCGCGTAATTTCAGAGCATCAAGTCGAGAGTACTGTCCGGGATCGATGAGTGCCTGCGCCAGAAGAAAGCCGGCACCGGCACATATGAAGATGGCCATCAGCTCTATGACACCGTGAGGCAGAATGAGAGACCAGAAAAGGATACTCTGATTCTGATGAGCTGAAAGCGCAGCGAGCGCCCCGATGAGCTGAGCGTTATGGACGAGCGAATATACGGTGCCCAGGCCGAAGAAGATCCCCAGTGCAAAAGCACGGATCCCCACTTTGATGTTGTTTATCATGATCTGATGGGACATGACAGATTTCTGATATGAAGTAATGGCGCCTCGAGACAGCTCCCCTTCGGGAGTTATGCCTGATTCGATTCCCTTTATCATACTCTCAGGGATAAGACAGACAGCGCATTCAGGCCGGGTATAAACAAGATAACCAAAAAGGATGGCACTGAAAATAAAGATGAACGCTGCAAGTCCAATGGGACCGCTCTGCGTCCGGAACTCCCTGGGAAAGTCATGGAGAAGAAAACGCTTCACATTATAAATCGTGAAGGGCTCGCCCCGGTATATTTCTGCATAAGCCTTTGCGACACAGTCGTTCAGGTAGAGAAGGAGCTTTCTGTCATAACCATGCGACTTCGCATATGCAAGGCTTCCCGATGTTCTTCGATAAAGCCCTGAGAGACGCATCAGCTCATCTGCAGACAGCCTCCTTATCCCACCGGTGCGGATGGCAGTTGTCAGCTTCTCCAGCTCTTCCCAGATCGGCGAATTGAGACGCACGAAACGGTCCTGCTCCATTATTCTAATCACCTCATGCAGAGCTCTGTAACTGCACTTCTGTCTTCAAAAGAAGATTTTACAAAAGAGATTGAATACCTGCCTGTTTGCCTGAGGCTTCACTTCATCAGCAGGGAAAGGATTTCCCGGCCATCTGCATAATTCTGTAATGATGCCGTGAAGGCTGCACATTATCAACTGTGCATCAGCCATGTTCTTCTGAGTGTGCCATTATGCAGACCGTTACCATAAGAACACCTGAGCAGATAGAGCTCTCCCATGATCTGGCAGGAGCAGGCTCCCGCTTTTACGCGCTTGTCATTGATACGCTGCTCCAGTCCGGCGCTTTTATCTGCATCTGGCTCACCCTTTTGCTTATAGAAAGCTTTCTCAATATGAAAATCTCAAAAGGCCTGACCGGTGCCGCTGAGTCATCGATAAGCCTTTCAACGCTCATCCTGGGAATTCTGGGAGGCTTTGTGATAATTGGATACTACCTCTTCTTTGAGACAATATGGAACGGAGAGACACCCGGCAAGAAAGTGGCAGGCCTGAAGGTAATAAAGGATAACGGCTCATCCATAACCGTCTTTGATGCAGCCGTGCGGAACTTCATGAGGACAGTCGACTTTCTTCCGTCTGGCTATCTGCTGGGAGCAGTTGTCATCATGATGAATGACAGGCGGAAACGGACAGGTGACTGGATAGCCGGCACAATGGTCATAAAAGTACCGATCGAGCTCCCCCCCGTACTGCTCACCGAAATGGAGGTGGAATCGCCTGCATCACCTCCTGATCTCTCACTACTTGCAGCAGAAGAGTATCACCTTGTGAGAAACTACATCATCAGACGCACCGGGCTCTCAGGCAGCACCCGTGCAGAGCTGTCAGAAAAACTCGCATCCCTCGTGATGAAAAGACTCTCGCTCCGGCAGAACCCCTTCGGAAACAGTGAGGAGCTGCTCGAGTGGATTGCCGTCAGCCGGGAGAAATAACGGAATGCGGTTCCGGCTCGCCTGGTTTCGTTACTGATCAGCAGCTTCCGCACCATTTTGCACATTGTTTCAGAGCAGAACAGAAAGTCTGCAGAACTTATCCTGCAGACTTCTCTTGGACTCTATACTCTTTTCAATGTATGCTGTCACACGCCCGATTCAGAGAAGGACTCATCATAAAGCCTGTAATCTGTAATTGCATCCTTGAATATCTGAGGATAGCCCTTCTCTTCGAAGGTTTCCTTGTCCATCTTCTTCATGATCTCATCCCTGTAATCGCTTATGGCACGCCAGTATTTCTCCTTTGTTGGCATATCCTTGCTGCACGACGAAAGTCTTTTTGTCACATCGGTGTGTATTATCTCACGGAGCTCTTTGTTGTAGCGCGCCATGAAGGATTCCAGGATCTTTTCTTCCTCTCCCCTTTTACCTACAGGCTTAAACTCCTTCAGACCAGTTCTCCTGTCGGTATAGCTGTAAATCATGATAGACGGATCGTCCTTGTCAGGAGCCAGTACACCGATGGCAATTCCGATCAGGAGTGCAAACTTTGCCTTCCGCTGCTCTTCCTGTGAAGGCATGTTGATCTCGGTAAGATAATCGGATTCGCCCTTTCTCAGATGAAGAGGGTTCTGAAGGCCTTCTGAGAGCTGATCATACTTGGCTTCATACTTGTCAATGTCGTTGAGCATACGGAGAGGAAAAGCGCCTTCTTCAGTCGTGAAGAGGATCTCGTTCTTTCCCCTGATGGGCTGAATGCCGCGAAGCTGTCCTGGTTCGGAGCAGCACTTCTCAAGGAGCGGAATCAGCTCTCGGAATTCAGGAAGAGCCCCTTCTCTCCCACCGAAGACGCCTATCAATGATACTTTGCTGTTTGGAAGCCTCACAAAATCAGGGATCTGCTTGAAGTTCAGGAAGACTTCGGCAGAGCTGAAAATATTCCTGAGCGCCATGAGAGCCTGCTGCTCATTAGGATATTTGTCGAAGAACTTCTTTGCCACAGATATTTCCTTCACCCCTTCAAAGTATGGCTTGCTGCACGAGACCAGCTTTGCCATGATCTCCTTATCCCTGATCTCATCCTTTCGGAGGTCAAAGAGAGTAGTCGCACCGAGCGCCTTTACCACATCGCTGGAAAGAAGCGATACTGAGTCACGGTCGTGAGTCTTGTCCATCTCGTCTACAAACTGAGTATAATATCTTTCAATGTCAGAAGGATCATAGAGAAGCTCTCCGTTCATCACCAGTCCCGATGTGTCATCAACAAGGTTCTTCTCGTTCTCTTCAATTCTTCTGTACATGGCCTCCATCTTGGTCTTGAACTTGCCTGTCTCTATGATGACGTTGTTCAGATACTCCAGAAGCCTGGAGCACAGATCGATTGATACTTCAAGCACCTTCTTGTCCAGCTTTCTCTTGAAGTAGCAGTTGGTAGCGCCTGACGCGGAGTTGCAGATCTTCGCCTCCACCTCCTTCATCATCACTTCCTTCTTGTTGAACATGAAGCCTGTTGCCATCTTCTTGAGATTTTCGAGCTCCTGAACACGCTTGTTTGAGAAACCTGCCTCCGCTTTGGAAAGCTTATCAAATACTGTCACAAAATAATCCTTGTATCTCCCCATCTCTCGGGCAAATGCCTCGATGAACTGCTTGGCAAAGACAAGTCCTTCATTGGAGTTACCTATCATCGTAGCCAGGTCAGTCTCCAGTTTCTCAACAGTTGCTTTTACTTTCTTTTCCTTGTTCTTATATATGCCGCGGCAGAACTCGCCCCACCGATCAGGGTCCTTGTCGCCGTCATAGAACTTCTGCTGAAACTGCTCATCACGCTTGGCCAGTGCCTCACTCCATTTTTTCTCATCAGGCACTTTTGTGAGACCCTTGTAAGAGATGCTCATCTCTTCATCAACACGGCTGTAATATGTCTTATTTCCTTCACCGAGAAGCATCTCATCTTTCAACTGATTCTTCTTTTGAGACTCCACATCTACATACAGCCTGTTGATATCCAGATAGTGATTCAGATATTCATCCATCCGGTCAGTGCTGCTGCCTGAGAACAGCCAGCGCTTCACCACATTCCTGGCCATCCGGTATGAACAGGCGTTGACGACCCGCTCCTTGGGGAAGTAGATGCTGGCAAGGCCCAGGCTCATATAGTTGAGCGGGCAGCCCAGCTTGTCAAGACCAACAGCCACTGCAGAGACGTTGTCTTTCAACGATGCCTTATACTGGCCGAACTCATGGGCAAACTCCAGATATATGTTATGAGCAATCATATCAAAAAGATCGGAGCTCCTGGAGAAGGTGACCCTGGAGTTCCTGTTGTCGACAAGGTAGCAGAAGTCAAAGGGAGGAGGCTGAATGCTCTTCCCGACACGATCTTTTTCCCAGTTTGCTTCAAATTCGTGGCCTGCGCTGTAGTAGTTCAGCTCTCTGAGTGCTGCATAGCCGGAAGCATAGGTCATATCAGTTCCGAATACACCTGGAAGTATGAAGTAGCCGATCCTGGAGTGCTCCGTGCCTTCAAGCCAGCTTTTCACAGAAAATGCAATGTCCAGGAAAGTTCCGCTGCCAGTGCCGCCACAGAGAGATGATACTATATATACATTCAGACCTGATTCGACCTGTATGCTGTGAGTCTTCAGCATATAATCCATGTTGTTCTTGTCAGTCACCTTGGAGCGCAGCCCCATGAATGCGCTCTTTATTCTGGAATAGTTGAGGAAGTAGGCAAGCCTTCCGATAGCTCGAATGCCCTTGGCTCCCACAGTGACATCACCAAGCTCCAGGACCTTCCTGTCAATCCACTCGCAGAGCTCGGGATAGCTCCTGATCTCCTCTTTCAGCTTCTGTGTTCCTGTGACAGTGCAGTGGATGAACTCTGCAGGGTTGAGGGCTATCTCATGAAGGAGCACTTCATCTACATCAGGGAGGATGGGCTTCTCAGGATCTGTATCGAGTACAAGAAATCCTACTATGGGAAGCCTGTCAAGACTGTCATATGATTCTACTATCTTTCTTCTTATATTCATCAGGATCCGCTGCCCGGTTCCCCCGATGCCGATGAGGATGCTGGGCCGGATAGGCCTTAACTGACCTACCTTTTTAGTACTATCCATAATGTTCCTCCTTGCGCTGCATCTTGTAGATTTTTTGCATGCGTCCCTATAATTTTGGAAAAGAGTAATATATCAGATTTCTCAGTGTCCCTATCATTTCCTTCAGAAGTTGAAAGGCTCTCCGCCATCGTCTCCGGTTGGCATCTCATTAAATGCATCCTCCGGGGGGGTATCGGCCTGATCACCTTTCAGTATCTGCACGGCGTAATATGTGCCTTCCACATTCAAATTGAAGCTCTGCCCGAAAGAAACAGGCAGGCCTTTTGGACCGGCAGAGGCTGCATCTGTCAGCACGCCTTCCTTGAGAGGTGAGATGTAAAATGCCCTCCCATCTCGCTTGAGTGACACCGCCTGGATGCTGCAGCCTGCCAGCTCGAAGTCTGAGCCGCCTCCTACAGTGATGCTGTCTCCGTTTTTAAGGCTGAATGCCTGCGATTTCGACTCTGTCTTGAGCGTAATGGTGAATGGAAGCGCATTCTTGAACATGTACAGCATAAAACCCAGCAGAAGAGCCAGTAAGCTGCCGATAGTGACTATAAAGAGCTCTATTGAAGGAGGGAGTGTCCCTGAGACAGGCAGTGAGATCTTCTTAGGGATGAACGGGTATGTGTACGAGAGCACCTTCTTCGGCTCAGCAGGATTGGCCGGAGAGGTCTCGACATCTACCTCCATCATTCCTGTCAATTCCACATCGACAGTGCCCTGGTAAGGTTTCGCAGTGAAGCTCCAGTTCTTCGGAAACTGTATATACCATGACAGAATTCCGGCACCTCCGGGCGCAAGAGAATTCACAGAGAGCTGCACGCCCTTCGGGATCGTTCCGGAGCCTGAGCCGCTGTAGGTTCCTGTCGCGACCAGGTCCTTAACCTTCATCTTTCTGAAGTGCGATACAACGTCGTAGCTGTACCGCTTCACCTCCGGATTCTTTGATGGAGGTGCCTTTTTCTCGTTCAGCTCGAAATGCCCTGAAAGCCAGTTTATGTAAAAATCAAAGGGGGCTTTGGGGACTGTCTCCTTGTCTTCCTTAATTCCGGCGCTGTACTGTCTGTTAAGTACATCCTGAAGCTTTTCCATGAACTCCTTCAACTCTTTTGAGAGCTTCTCATCGCCAGGTTTCGCAGAGCCTTCAGTTTTGATAGTCCTCAGCCTGGGGACATAATTTTCAAATTTCATTCCGATTGGGAGGATGTTGATGCGCATATTCTTCTGTGCATCAGAGATGAGATCCATCATCTCTATTGACTCGGCACTGCCTGGATTTCTGAAGGGGCTGTTATCAGGCGGAAGGTCATCTCCGTCAGAGATGAACACAACCTGCTGCAGCCTCACCGGTTCGCCTTTCCTGCTTCTCCCCTCATTGAACTCCTTGAGAGTCTTGAGAGTCTGCCAGTATGCACGCCGGATATCAGTGCCCCATCCACGGGTTGTTGCTGTTTTTTTAACATTGCTCTTGAAGAGCTCCTTGTCTCGCTCTGTCTGTACTTCCTGGATTACAGGCGACTTTGTATTCGCATCAAATCGAAGCAATACGAGAGTATCGCCGGTCTGTGCAATATCTATGGTTTTCTCCGCCATCGCCTTCCATTCAGAAAGAACAACGTCCATGCTGTTGGAGATATCTATGGCCAGAACAATATCGTAGTTGGGATTTTCTGTGGCACACATCAGAAGGATGGTATCCCGCTGAGTCTTCGTTATCGTCTCGCTTTTCTGCGGTGTTGAGAACTGATCTGCATTGCAGGGTATGGAGAAAAAGATGAATAACGCCAGAAGAATGATGGAAAAGGCGCGGATCACCATGGCAAAACCTCTTTCAGTGGATAAAGCAGGTTTAAATATTCTCTCTCTTAAGGCCCTTATCCTTTTTGGGCAATACGGGGATAGAAGGCGCTTAGAAATCCATCCTGAGCTATCACATATATGAAGCCATCAGATATGACCGGCGAGGAAAGTACCTCTTTTTCAAGACGGTAGCTCCATATCTCCTGTCCCTGCATATCGAGGGCATAGAGATAGCCAGAGTGTGTTCCGAAGATGACTGCCTGGTTCTCCAGCACGCATGGGGTGGAGGAGATGGCGTCCCAGACGGTTATTCTTTCGTTTCTGAAGCGCCATTTGATGCCACCGGCCACTGCATCGAGGCAGTAAAAAAAAGCCGCCCACGTTCCCACGAAGAGATTGCCGCCTCCAAGAGCCACTGAAGAGTTAATCGCACCGTCAACCTGCGTGGAGAAATGCCAGCTGTCTTCTCCGGTATCGAGCCTCAGAGCATATATCCTCCCTGAGCGATCGGCTGCATAGACATGATTCTTCCATATAGAGGGAGTGCCGCAGACAGGTGAAGAAAGAGGCGCATCTCCGGGGAAGACCCACTGCTTCTCACCAGTGTCCGTCCTGAGCGATACCACACGACCGCCAGGAACAGCCACCACAAGAGAATTTCCTGAAAGAGCCGGCGATACACCTCTGCCACATTCCTGAAGAGATACTTTGTGTTCCCTGTACCACCATACCGGCTCACCTGTATCTCTGCTGAGGGCAAAAACCTCTCCGGCAAGAGTGATGCCGTAGACGTGCATATTATCTATCAGAAGTGAAGACTCCACAGAGGCGATCTTTTCACCAAGAGCCTTCGGATAAACCCACTGAATACCTCCTGATTCTGCTCCAACCGCGTATATCTTCCCTTCTATGGTAGCCACATAAACAGTATCATGATAAATGACAGGCGATGATACGATGGCTTCACGAACAGGGCGTGACCATATCTGCTCACCGCTGTACTGATTCAATGCATAGAGGTTCCCTCCCATATCACCGATATAAAGAGTTCCACGCCAGATTATGGGAGCGGCTGCAAAGCCTTTTACATCACCTTTGTCCGGAAAAGACCACTTTGGATAAAGAGGAAACTGAAGAGTCTCATTCGATGTGCCTGTCCTTGAGAGATCTCCTTTGAAAAGAGGCCATTGTCCTGTAACTTCCGGCAGTGTAATATCACAGTTGAAACAGCGTTCATTGCCAATGCTGTTAGCACTCTTGCAATAAACGCAGTATACGATCTTCTTTCTGCACACCCTGCAGAAAGGAGCACGTTTTGAAAAAGGTGCTTTACAATCTTCATATGGGCATATTGCGCCCATGTCTTTTCCGCAGAGAGGGCAGAATCGTGAATCCGGTTTGCGGAGCAGCACTTCTTTCCCGCAGACAGGGCATTTTCGGCGGAATATCTCCTTTCCTGTCACGCCGCAGTAGCGTGCTCCCTTCTTGTGAAAGCCCCCACAGAGCGGGCATTTTTCTTGACCTTTCTTTGGAGCGGCAGCCCTGGAGGGTGCGATCTCCATTGGCGGAGGCCCGGCACGCTTCACCGGAGGAGTATCCGGCTTCGCCGGAGGTGGAGGCGGCACCGATTGCGGCGGTTGTGCAGGAGGCTCTGTCAGCTCTCCGGGCAATGACAGCATCTTGGCAGAGAGAGAAGGCAACGATGAAACAGGGGGAAGCGATGAAGCCTGATCATTAACTCCCTGAGAAATAGGCTGCGTGAAGCTTTCTTTTATTATGATATCGGACTGGTCAGGCTTTCCATTCTGCTTTGCCTCTTCTATCAGAGGCTTTCCGGTTACCGCGCAGAACTGTGCTGTGGCCTTATGCGACCTTCCACAATATTTACAGGGAACTCTCTTTTCCATATCGTCTGATGCTTTCAGCATGATAGATCGAGGGGTATGGTCTGCCTCAATGGACCCCTCGACCACATATTCGTGAATGCCGTTCCAATCTCCTCGAAAAAACTCAATATCTGAAGCGGTCAGAAGATCAGAGCATTATACTGACACACTTTTTCCGGGATCACTGGAATTTTCATGCAGCTTTTATGCCGTGTAAAATAAAAGGAGTGAGAAAAGAAAGAGAGAACCCTACATATCTTTCCCAGGAAGATGAAAAGGAGACCATCATGCGAGCCGAAACTGAAAAACTTCTCAAAAAGAGCTGGAATATATTTCCAGCTCTTCTCAAAAGAGCCGATCTATCGGAAGAAATGACAGCAGAGATGCGGGAAGAGCGCCGCTCAATCACAGAATACAATCAGCTCAGAGTATGTGCCGCCTTCTGCGAGGAGAGGGTGGAGGAGCATCACTTCGCCGGCTCAACCGGATATGGTTTCCACGACTCAGGGAGAGACACACTCGACCGGCTCTTTGCGAGGATATTTGGTGGTGAAGAGGCGCTGGTAAGGTGGCAGTTCGTCTCAGGCACTCACGCGCTGGCATCGATCCTTTTTGGAAATCTCCGCCCCGGTGACCGTTGGCTCTCCATTGTAGGAGCACCATATGATACACTGCATCCTGTCATTGACGGAAGCTCACAATGGCCGGGCTCGCTCCGTGAATGGGGAATTGAATACGATGAGATATCCCTTACAAGCGATCACCGAATTGATACTGAGAAGCTTTCAGAAGCAATGACTGAGAATACAAGGCTCGTATACATCCAGCGTTCCCTAGGCTATACATTTCGACCCTCACTGTCCCTGGAGACACTGACAGAAGCAATCGGAAATATCAAGTCGCTTCAGCCTTCATGCCGCGTCATGGTAGACAACTGTTACGGCGAGTTTGTAGAGATCTCTGAACCACTGCACTGTGGAGCCGATATAATAGGAGGCTCTCTGATAAAGAACTCGGGAGGAGGTATAGCTCCTGCAGGCGGCTACATTGCAGGGAAGGCCGACATGGTGAGGCGTGCCGCAGTTTATCTTACTTCTCCAGGCATTGGCCCTGATGAGGGAGCCACGCTGGGCATCAACCGCCTTCTCTTTCAGGGACTCTTTATGGCGCCTTCGGTAGTGGGGCAGGCAGTGGAGGGAGCCATCTGGGCCGCCCATCTGCTTGAGTCACTGGGTTTCAGAGTCCTGCCCAGCTGGGACGGGAAGCGTACCGATATAATCCAGGCTGTGATGCTGGGCTCAAAGGCGTCACAGCGTGCATTCTGTCGTGGCATCCAGAAGAGCTCGCCGGTAGATTCCTTTGCTGTGCCGGAAGCAGTGAGCATGCCTGGGTACAGAGATCCGATAATCATGTCAGGCGGAACATTCATTCAAGGCTCATCGATAGAACTCTCTGCCGATGGCCCTGAGCGGGAGCCATATGCTGTGTATCTTCAGGGAGGCCTCTCCTATCATCACGTAAAGGCAGGAGTCCTCTGTGCACTGCAGGAACTGCTGAACGAAGGCATTTTAAATGGGGACAGACTCGAATATTAACAATTGTGTTAATATTCGAGTCTGTCCCCTTACATAGGAAAAGGACCTACCTTTCCTCGTTTTGGTAAGCCCTTTTGACCTTTTCTCCCTAAAAAAGACTACTCTAACAATCCTTTGGTGGAGGTATGGGAGTGCCCTTCACGGGATCCTTGGGATCATAAATAACGAACTTGAAATCCTTGTTGTGACCGGAATAGTTTCTGATCTTCACCTTGATGCTGTCATAAAGAAGGGTATTGTTGGTATGAGGAATACAGAACATCTTGTATGCCTGACGAACTCTGACCTTGCCAAACAGTGAGTTATTCGGTGTATAGAAATAAATCTCGATGTTCAGTCTTGGATCACACATGAATTCATCATACTGGATCATGAAGAACTTTCCGTTGTTGCTGTCAAACTTGGTCTCAAACTCGTGAGGAAGATAGAAATAGCTTTCCCCAGTCGGATAATGATATACATTATACCGGACTGTATCTACCGGAGTGTGAAACAGTTTCTCTTCCTGGGCAACACCATTCCCTGCAAGGAAAAGCACAAAGGCAACTCCTACAAGAAGCGTCACCGCCAGAACAGAGCCCTTTACTCTTTTTGTCACCTCTTTTATCTCCTTTCTTTTAGACTGGTATTGTGATATATTTAATGGGCCATACAATGTATGTACCCGTCCGGTCACCTCCTCTCCGCATACACATTTCCTAATGCCATCTATACTGCTTCTTATGCTAATAATTCAGCTTATTATTCTTCAATGGAAAAGAAAATCCTTCCGGGTGGAATTAAAGTCCTCCACAATGTCATTTTTCACCCTCCCGACCTCCGTATTTCCGCTCATGATATGATTATACTCACCAGCATAATTAACACCAACTGTCCTGCGCACCGGGAGCAGGTAAACCTGATGTTATCAAAATCTCCGCCATTTTTTGATGACGAAAATTTTGAGCGTTAATATAAAAGTTTGCCAGACAGCTCAGAAGTGAATGAAGCCATACGAAATAACCGCGCCGACCTTCAACAGAGCCCCTTCCCTCGGAGAGGCATGACCGGCATGCCTTCACTGATGCCTGGTCGCATGATCATCCTCTGCATATCTGCATTCGAAAGGGAGAAGACACGCTCACAGGCAGAACCGGCTACCACCCAGAAGCAGGGCGTCAACAAAGAAGAAGAGACACCCCTGAAGGTGCCTCTTCGCTGAGATCGATGTATCAGTCCTGCTTAACCTCTGATGTATTCATCCCACTTGTTATACATCTTATCCTGGACCTTTGCTCTGTTGAGTGTGACATCCTGCTGAATTTCATAGATCTTTGTCTGCGTATCCTGCAGAACTTTCCACTTTGTCCATTCATTCTTCTGCTTCTCAGCAGCCATCTGCATTGCTGTCTGTTCCGCCTGAAGTGAATCTGTCTGCTGCATCTGAGCCTGAGTCATTGCACTTGAGCTACCACCGCCGCCTATTCCTCCGAACATGTGTACACCTCCGATAATTATAGTATTTCTTACCTCTATTATGCCATCTTGCTCTCTAATTGTAAAGTGGCTTTTGTTACAAAAATGTTAAGAATTCATTAATAAAGCGTTAACAAAGTACCTCCATTACAATGAGACATCCCCTTCATTCCATACTCGGTACCTGTCCGCAGCCAGGCTTCTGATGAAGTGGATAATCCTGGCAACCATGAATATGGATGATAATCTGAAACCACGAATGGCAGCCTGTTTAAACGACAATATCGACAGGAATAGAAAGAGACACGGTAAGTGTCCCTTATTTTACGTCAACAATGATCTGACGCGCAACGCGGCAGTTTATTATGGAGTCTGTGATTCAGGCGCCGGCACCTGCGGAGACAGGCTGATACCCTGAGCGCTGAGGACAGTTTTCAGATCATGATGGATCTTCTCATTGTTCTCATACATGGTAAGAATTGCACCGTCGCGGGCTGCGGTGATGACTACCTCCAGCACTTCCATGAGGCACTTCTGAGTGATAGGCTCTTCCCAGTTTATCTTCTCCCGTGTTTTCTCCCATACATCGAGATACATCCTGTTGAACATGCTTATCATCTCTTCTGGTGTAAGGCCAAGATTAGTTTCCATTACGACACCTCCAGCACATCAAAAAAATTATCACTTACAGCTGTCAAGAACAGTATATAAAGATTCTATCTCTTAATCACAACTCCTTTTCGTCCTGGAATTTATAAAAATCTGCCCTGTCAGGGAGCAGGCAGTGAAAGGATAAATCCCGTTAAACTGCTGCAATAATGCTATCCTATCGTTACCATGCCGACTGAGTTGACATTTACCTTGGGAGCAATCTCATTCCACGACAGCACAACAAGGTTGGGGAAGGATCTATCAGTCAGTCTCTTCAGGGCCGGTCTGATCTGAGGCGCACAGAGAATAATCGGCTGAAGACCTCGTTCCTGCAGCTTTCCAACCTCCTGACCTATTGACATCAGAATCTCCTGGCCCATGTTCGGATCGAGAGCAAGAAATGAGCCCATCTCAGTCCTCTGAATGGACTGAGCTACAATCTGCTCGATCTGAGGATCCAGGGTTATTACGTTAATTACGCCCTCATTGTTCATATATTCCTTGCAGATAACCCTTGAGAGGGCAACACGTACACATTCAGTCAGCACTTCAGGATCCTTCGACATATGGACATTATCGGCCACCGTTTCAAGAATCGTTACAAGGTCGCGCACCGACACTCTTTCACGGACCAGATTCTGCAGCACCTTCTGCACCTCTCCGAGAGATATCTGGTCAGGCACGAGGTCTTTGACGACTGCCGGATGCGTCTTCTTGATGGTATCCACGAGGGCCTGCACTTCCTGGCGGCCCAGAAGATCGGCTGCATGGGTTCGCACCACTTCGGTAAGCTGTGTGGCAATTACGCTGACAGGGTCGAAGATCATGCAGCCGAGACGTTCAGCATCACCACGCTGTTCCGGCGATATCCATACACCAGGCATGCCATAAGTGGGGTCGACCGTTTTTGTGCCCCTGAGATTCTTGAGCTTATCTTCAGGACCGATAGCCAGAAACTGGTTCACCATAACCTCACCTGTTGCTACTTCTATCTCCTTGATCTTTACGACATATGCATTTGGCTTGAGCTGCAGGTTGTCTCTGAACCTTACACCGGGAACGACAATACCGAGCTCCAGAGCTACGTGACGACGTATTGACGTGACACGCTCCAGCAGCTTTGCTCCCTGATTTGGATCGACCAGTGAAAGAAGCCCTCGGCCTACTTCCAGTGATATGGGGTCAACCTGCATGAGCTGCACGACGCTCTCTGGCTTTTTAGTGTCAGCCTTCTTTGTTTCCTGCTGCTGCGTCTGCACCTGGACTTCCACCTTCTTGTTCGCCTTTTCAACCACATTACCCATTATGAACAAGGCAACAGCCAGAATGAAAAAGGGGACGTACGGGAGCGCAAACAGCTTCAGAAGCCCGAGCCCTCCCAGGATCGCCATGAATACAGAGGCTATATGAAGCGCCTTTGGCTGGGCAGTAACCTGCCTCACCACATCTTCGCCAAGGTTTGCTTCCGATGCTGCCCGGGAGACAATCATACCCATTGCAGTGGACATCAGGAAGGCAGGAATTGTAGTGATCAGGCCGTTTCCTATAGACAGAATGGCGTATGTCGACAATGCGTCACCGGCCTTCATCTTGTGCATTATTATGCCGATGATCAGGCCGCCGAGGATGTTCACGATCATGATCACCACGGCAGCCATGGCATCACCTTTCACGAACTTGCCGGCACCGTCCATGGAGCCATAGAAATCCGCCTCTCTTTCGATATCCTTTCTCTTTTTCTTGGCACCTTCTGCATCGATAAGACCTGAATGAAGGTCGGCATCTATGGCCATCTGTTTACCAGGCATTGCGTCCAGGGTGAATCGGGCGGCGACCTGGGCGATACGCTCGGCACCGCTGGTGATCACCATGAACTGGATGATGATCAGGATGATGAACATGATGAAGCCCACGACGAGGTTACCTCCGACCACCACCTGCCCGAAGGCTGGGATGACCTCGCCTGCGCCAATGGGAACGCCCTTTTCATCCTTTATATGACCATAAAGAAGGATCATACGTGTGGCAGAGACGTCGAGGGCCAGGCGAAACAGCGTGGCTACCAGAAGCATTGTCGGGAACACGGCAAATTCGAGAGGGTTCTGGATATAGATTGAGATCAGGATCACAATAGTCGAAAAACAGATATTGATCACCAGCAGCACATCCAGCATCTCTGGAGGAAAGGGTATGACAAGCATCATGATGATACCGACTACGACCACAGCTACGACCACATCGGCCTGTTTTACCCATTTAGCTATTGGTGACCCTTCCGGAATGCCCACTGCTGATTACCCTCCTTGCTGACCTGCTGAAAATAATACTGTTTCAGAGCCATGTTGTCTATTGAAAACACTGAGACTGATCTTCATTACTCATATATGAGATGCACAACTCTTACGCTCGAGGCATTAATCACTGCCTGTGTCATTATTACCTGATGATTCGCAGAATCAACCACCTATCTCAACGTCTTCCCGCTGCTTTCCGGCCAATCCTCTTTCGCTGCTCCCGCCGCTTTTTCAGACGGAAGACATAAGCCAGCACCTCAGCAGTTGTCTTATAGAGTTCCGGCGGAATCGATTTTCCGACTTCACAGGCGGAAAAGAGGGTTCTGGCCAGCTCAACATTCTCTACAACAGGTATTTCATGCTCTTCTGCAAGCGCCTTGATCTGAACAGCCATAAGCCGCTCACCCTTGGCAACCACGACAGGCGCCTTATCCTCGCCCTGCTTATACCTGATGGCTACTGCCAGATGTGTCGGGTTGGTCACCACGGCAGAGGCGCCGGGCACATCACCCATCATTCTGCCCATGGCAGCCTGACGCATCAACTGTTTGATCTTGCCCTTCACCTGAGGATTTCCTTCTGTATCCTTGTATTCGTCCTTAAGCTCCTGCATCGACATCTTCATCTGCTTCATGAACTGCTGCCGCTGAAAGATAAAATCGATGATGGAAAGAGCTGTCATGCCGACCAGCACGTTGCTGATGATCCTTTTGACTATTATCTTCAGAAAGCCTGTTACCTGGTAGAGATCCCATTGAATGGCCTGAGACATTGTCATGATCTCGCTTTTTACAATGCTGTAGACGATCCATCCGATAACAGTCAGCTTTGCCACCTGCTTGAAGAGCTCGATCAATGATTTGACTGAAAATATCTTCTTGAAGCCTTCAATAGGGCTGATCTTGCTCAGTTTAGGCTGAAGCGGCTCGGTGCTGAAGATAAACTTGATCTGGGCGATATTGCCTATTATGGCCGTTACGAAGGCTGCTGCAAAGAGCGGTATCAGACACTGAAAAAAGACGATGACAAGCTGCATCCCGTCAGCGAAGTTATTCCTGAGCGCTATCGGGTTTCCCGGAATAGTGGGAATTATCTCCCAGACCCACTTTGTGTACTTTGCTATCGACCAGAACAGATAGGTCCCGGTCGAACCCAGTATGCCGGCCGTAGCGAGAAGAAGTAACGTTGAAATAATGTCCTGGCTCTTAAAAACCTGACCTTTCTTACGTGCCTCCTGAAGCTTGTGCTCAGTCGGCTCTTCAGTTTTGTCACTGTCACCGCCGCCCATTACACTACCCCCTTTGGGTCGCTATTTTGGAATCATAGCCTGTATCACGCCCATCACATCTTCGTTGTTCCTGTTAAAATAGTCAGAATATGTCATGACAAGTATATACATAGATGATGATATCAGAGTGAGTCCTACGGCAATATTCAAAGGGAAGGAGAGCATGAAGACGTTCATCTGAGGCGCAACCCTTGCAAGCATGCCCAGCCCGATCTGAGTGATGAAGAGCGCTGCCAGAGCCGGTGCAGCTATGTGAATACCAAGCACATAGATTGTCCCTGTAAGCCTTACCATTTCAGGCACGACATCTCCTGTAAACTCAACTCCTGTCAAGGGTATCACCTCAAAGCTTCTGAAAAGGGCCCTCAGCAGAAAATGATGTCCATCCATAACGAGATAGAGGATCATGGCAAGATAGAACTTAAGGCGGCGCATCATGTTCACCGAACTGCCGCTTGCAGGGTCAAAGCTGGCCGCCACGGAGAGACCCATCTGCGTATCGAGCAGCTCTCCTCCGAACTGAGCCGCTGCCATTATCATGAAGGAGGCAAAGCCGATGACAAGACCGACAATTATCTGCGTGACTATCATAAGAAAGTAAGGTACCGGCTCAAAGGTGAAGTTTTTTGGCACAGGAAGCTCAGGAAAGACTATAATCGCAACAGACGCCGCCAGAGCCACAAGGACCTTCTTGTCAAAGTGGTGACTGCCCCATATCGGCGCCTGCACGAAGAATCCTATTACGCGCGTCAGGGCCAGAAGCCAGAGACAGAAAAGCTTCAATCCTTCCGTAACGTTATCCATTGGCGCTTCCGCTCTTCTCCTTCCAATCTGTCACTGCGCATTGATTATATTTGGAAATCCACCGAATATCTCTATGGAAAACTGGCAGATCATCGATGAAATCCACGTTGCAGTAACAATAACCGATAAAAAGGTTGCTATAATCTTTGGCACAAAAGAGAGAGTCTGCTCCTGAATCTGTGTCGTAGCCTGAATGATGCTGATTACAAGGCCGACTGCAAGAGCAGATACAAGCATGGGAGCAGAAAGCAGAAGCGTGAGATAGAGAGCCCGGCTCGTGATATGAAGCACGAAATCCTCAGTCATGTTTTTCACTCCTTACTTTCATTATACCGTACTTACGCTCTCAAGCCAATACTCAATATTTAAAGCTCCGAAGCAGGCCTTCCACGACAAGCTGCCATCCGTCAATCAGCACAAACAGCAGCAGTTTGAACGGCATGGAGATAGACATGGGCGAGAGCATGAACATACCCATGGCCATCAGCACGCACGACACCACCATATCCACCACAAGGAAGGGAAGATAGATCAGGAAGCCTATCTCGAAGGAAGTCTTGATCTCAGACATGACAAAAGCCGGTACAAGTACATATGTCGGCACGGCATCTCTGTTCTTCAGCTTCTTTATCTTGGCCATCCTGATGAAGAGGAGCAGATCCTTGTCCCTGCAGTTGCGGAGCATGAACTTTCTGATAGGCGCTTCACCTTTCCTCATGAACTCGTTCCAGCCAATCTCCTTTTTCGTGAAGGGCTTAATGGCGTCTCTCTCGATATCCTTCCCGACCGGCGCCATGATGTAGAATGTGATGAAAAGGGCAAGGCCCATCAGCACCTGTGTAGGAGGAACCTGCTGCGTTCCCATTGCAGTTCTGAGAAATGAAAGCACCATGGTTACCCTGATGAAAGAGGTCGTCATGACCAGAATGTAAGGCGCAAGAGACAGGAGCGTCATCAGGAACAGCATCTGGAAAGGCAGGAGCATGGAATCAGGATCTTTCGCATTTGTCGTGCCGATGTTGATCTCAGGAAGCTTTATCTCCGGCATGGGTGCAGGGTAAGATGGCGGTGAAAGAAATGCCATAAGTGTCATCAAAGCCCCGCAGAGCATCAAAACAGACAGGATTCGCCGCATTTTTTCCATTCTCTCCATAAACACCGTCACCTCTTTAGTGGATGCTACATCGGTGTACTCTCACCGTCACCCTTCCTGTTCTGCATCTTCTCCAGAAGCTGGGAAAAAGGCTTTGGAAGAGGATACTTATCAAGTGAAACCAGATTTGCCTGAGTGGGCTGCTCCATCTCAGACACTCTGACATCTATGAGATCGCGGTCGATCTCGGTAAGATACTCCATCCTGTTTTCCGAAATACCGATCAGTATATATTTGCCAGCCACATCGACAAGGTATATTGCCTTCTGCGGCTGCAACATCTGACGCTCCACCACTCGTATCATCTTTGAAGGCGTCTTCAATGCATTCGGGAGAAGTCCCTGTTTTGCATATATGTAGCGGAGAGCCAGGTAAGTTACCACGGTGATGATTATGAGGGACACAAAGGTGAGCCAGAGTCTTTTGTAGAACTTGCTCTGTACCTCCTTGTCACTCTTGGTGCCCTGTTTTGCATCATCAATCCAGTTCACCTGCTCGCTCTCCGAAGGGTCCGGGCTCATGAGCCGCCCATCTTCCGGAGTCTCCTCAGGCGTGGTCTTCACAGTCTCTGCCTCTTTCGCACCAGTCGGGGATGGCTGAGCCGCAGCAGATGCATCCGGTGTCTTTTCACTGTGACTCGGTGACGGTGTCTGGGCAAGACACGGAGATGAAAAACCTCCCGCAGCATCATTCCCTTGTGCAGTAATAAGCCATAGTAACGCAACAAGGCAGAGCTTCCAAAGAAGAGGGAGACCTATTCCCTTATTTCTACATTTCATTATTATACCACATCCATCACACGGTTGACACGCGCGGAATCAGGCTACCTGTTCATTATCTCGGTAATCCTGACCCCGAAGTTGCCATCGATCTCAACAACCTCACCTCTGGCGATCATCTTGTTATTGACCAGCACATCAACAGGCTCTCCTGCCTCTTTGTCAAGCTCAATCACCGAGTTGACGCCAAGCTTCAGGATCTCCTTCACAAGCATCTTTGTCCTCCCCAGCTCTGCCTGAACAACAAGCGGCACATCTTTAAGGAGATCAATGCTGGAGGCAGGACCTGCCGGACCGCCCCCACCTTCGATCTGCCCGAACTGAACAGATCTGACAGTTGGCTGTCCGCCATTTTTTCCGAACATTCCCTCATTACTCAAACTCTTCATCTCCTTCTGCAATTACTTTGGTAATCTGTACCGACATCTTGTTCTCCTTGACTCCGGGCCTTCCCAGAAATTTCGGCTTGTCGTTGATAGTTATCCTGAGCGGAGAGGTTACTTCCACATCAAGCTTGATGCAATCACCTATCTCAAGGTAGAGGAGCTCCTGAAAGAGCAGCTCTGCCTTTCCCAGTTCAACCACCACAGGCACTTTTGCCGCCTCGATCCCCTTCGCAAACCACGGGCTGACCGGCTGAGCAGGAGGGGCCTGTGTCTGTGAAGTCCTGGAAAGGAGAAATTCATCGAAGCTGGACTTTGGGATATTCTCCTTGAGATGGCGGAAAGGTATACAGAGATCGATGGCGCCCCGAGCCTGAGCAATATGGGCCTGGAAAGTGATGACTACCATCATCTCATTTGGAGTCACGATATGGACAGCCTGAGGGTTAAACTCCATATCGGCATACTGAGGGGCGAAATCTTTCACATCCTTCCAGGCTGTCTGATAGCTGTCAAGTACTCTGGAAAGGGGTTTCTGTATCACCGCCTTTTCAAGGTCTGTAAAACACCGGGCCTCCTCAAGCGGAACGCCCTTTCCTCCCATAAGCTTGTCAAGAAGGGCGAAGCTCAGGGAGAAATCTATGCATACGAGCCCTCTTGTCTCAGGATCGACTCTGAAGATGAAGATTGTCGTAGGGTCAGGCAGAGAGTTTATGAACTGTGAGTATGCTCTCTGCCTGACATCCAGAAGCTCCATCTGTACCCTGGTCTGTAACAGGGTACCCAGCTGAATCATTATATTCTCTGAAAAGTTCAGGAAAATCTGCCTGAGAAAGCGATCCTGATCATGAGTCAGCTTCTCGCCTTTCTTAAAATCATATCGATCTGCCCTCGGCAGATTTCTCTGTCCATCACCACGGCCGGTACGTATTACATCATCAAAGGAGAAGGACTCTCCATCCCTCAATCAACTCTCCTCCCCTCGGCTACATCCATCAGTGCGTCATTATCGTGATATTATAGCACAGATCGCATTGTTTGTCTACGAGAAGAAGAGATAGCTTCACCTTCCAGAGAATGAGGAAAAAGCTATTTGACAAGCTGAATGGCCTGTTCCAGAAGCTTGTCCATGGCTCTGAAGGCTGCAAAATTGGCGTTATAGTTGATCTTGGCCATACCGATTGCCGCTGCCTGCTGGGCATAATCCACATTGGCAAGCTCCACACTCTCCGGCACAACCGCGCCGAGCGACCCCTGTCCAGATACACCCATTACAGCCTTGCCGGAGTTCTCAGTTTCCACAAAGGTTGTGGTTCCTGAGCGCTGAAGGCTCGAAGCGTTTGCAAAGGATGAAAGAGCCATCTGGCATATCGGTGTCTGCTCCGTCACTGTCTGGCCTGTGACAGGGTCGGTAATGGTCTTCTGACCGTACATCTTGCCTGAACTGTCAAATTTGAAGGAATCATACTGCCCCATATATTTCTGTGTGGCAGGATCAAGGTGCATGTCAACATCTGAAAGCCCGCCTGAGATATTCCCCTGGGCATCGAGCTTGAAGGCCTTAACCTTCATGCCTGTCGCCTCATGGACCAGCTTGCCGTCTTGTGATGCCACGAAGCGGCCGTCTCTGGTGTAATGAGTGTTTACTCCATCAGACAGATTGAAGAAGCCGTTCCCATTAATGGCAAGATCAAAAGGACGGTTTGTCTGTGAAATGGCTCCCTGGCTGAAGATGATGCTGTTCTGCTTGGACTTTGCCTTGGAGCCTCCGGTAGAGCCCATCAGGTCGTTGAAGTTTACTGATTCTGCTTTGAAGCCAGGTGTGAACTGATTCTGCAGATTGTTGAAATATGTATTCATCATCTGCTGATTGTTCATTACATTGCTGGCCTGATAATTCATATCAAACATTGCCTTACTCCTCCCTTTCTCATCGACATGATATTTCCTAAGAGGTTATACCTTCTTTTCACCCCCTTAAAACGCTTTTTATAATTAATTCACTTTTTTCTCGACTCTGCAGGACCTCAGAAGATGAGACCCTCACACTTTTATTGTAACAACTCATGGTTTCCAAAAAGTTAACAGCCTTTTAACAAATTGTAAACAATATTTACAAAAAGTCCATATCTGCCATAATTTCTAAGATACACTTATTGTTATATTCACACTTTATTCCGGCATGACCGGATCAGACCACCCTGTCCACCAGATTCACCGCTATTTTTCCTACTTTGATTCCTTTTGATGCAAGAGCCTCAAAAAGCTCACCGTGCGACTCCTCAATGGCTTCCCTCACATAAGGCGATACAGTATTGAACTCGGCAGTCACTTCATCACCTTTCAGAATCAACTTCAGCTTCATCTCTCCCAGATACTCCGGGTTGAGCTTCAGGGACAGCTCTGTCCTGTTTCCGACGTCGCGCAGCTCGGCGTGCTGGATAATCTGCTTGATAACCTCTTCTCTCTTGACGTTGCGCTCCGCCTCTGTGCGCTCCGCCTTCAGATCGGCCAGACTCGGATCTGTCGGCGCACTTCCTTCGGAAGCAGTGACGGAAATACCGCCAGACAGATTTCCGGCTGCGTTCTCGCCACCGGCCTTTCTCTGTTCATTGACCATTTTATCGAGGAAAGACGTAATCTGCTCCTTTGATGAACGCTGCATCAACTGCGAGAGCTGGTGCATATTCATGTCATTCAGCTTGAGGTTTCGCGACGACATCATGCGTTGAAACTCATCTGCGCTGACCCCGGAAGCACCATCGGCATTGAGGCCGAGAGTCTGCTTCTGGGAAAGCGACAGGACATCCCGGTCCTTCAGGGAGAGGTCGTGAATCATGGTTTTCATGGAAAGTGGCATGCCATCCTTTGCCGCCCGGAGCTTTTTCAGACGCTCCTCTTCCTCGGCCTTGGCCTTTTCCTTCTTATCCGAATATATCTCTTCATGATGCTCTTCCTTCATGCCTCCCTCGAGCTTCGACGAGCGCTCTTCCAGCATCCTGGAGAAAGCGCCGATTTCATCGCCACAGGATGCTTCATCGGCTTTCTCCCCCCGCTCTCGTGAACGGAAGCTGTTAGACCGAGAAATAGTATTATCCATCGTCATATCCTCCTCTTCACAGCGTGATGGCCAGCTGAAATATCAGCTCTTCTTCTTGTAATCTTCATACATGCCGAGTATGTTTTTGACATAATTCTGAGTCTCCGAGTATGGTGGCACGCCTCCGTATTTCTCTACAGAACCAGGTCCTGCATTGTATCCGGCAAGCGCCTTTGTTATGTTGCCATCAAAACGAAGAAGAAGACTCTTCAGATATTTGACGCCTCCCATGACATTCTCGCGGGCATTCCAGGCGTTATTCACACCAAGATCCTTTGCTGTTTCCGGCATCAGCTGCATCATCCCCATGGCGCCGCAATGCGACTCTGCATTCGGGTTGAAGCCGGATTCCTGTCGTATAACCGCCCTGATCAGGTCTTCATCGACTCCGTGAGCCTTCGATGCATCTTTGATGAGCCCCTCAAAATCCTTCTCCGTGCCCTGATATGGCACCCTGGAAGGCCCTGATGCGGACCCTGCGCCTGATGCCGATGCTCCCTGATATGTGGAAAGGAGCTGTTCAAATGTAATGTTGGATGAGGTCGGGATCGAGGAGAGCCCTCCCTGCGCGGATGCCTGTGTGACTCCCTGGCTGGACGGCGTCATTGAAACCTGTGAGGAGTTGAAGCGGCACTGAAGCTGCTGCATCCTCATGTTAATCGCCGAAATCCTGTCAAATATGGCCATACATGTTCCTCCTCTCTCTTACTTGTCATTCCCTGAAAATCTTATCCCCTCCCTTATTCGCCGGCACTGGCACTTTCAATCTGTTCACGGGCAAACTTTATCGTCGAAAGCTCATCGATGAGCTTTTTCTCTTCAAACTCCTCTTCTGCAGTCCAGGCCTCCTGCTGCTTCTCCTTTAATTTCTCATATATCTTCTTCTCCTGAGTGGCCTTTATCAGGTTCTGCCGCTGCTCTTCGACCTTGATAGCGATCTCCTTAAGCCTGAGCTGCTGGTTGATTATATCGTTCTTCAGCTTGTCTATTATGTAGGCGTACATCTGCAGCTCCATCACATTGATGCCGCCAGCTCCCTGTTTCTCCTTGAACTCCTGAATCCTCTGCTCCCTCTGATAGTGCAGGCTCTGCAATACCTGCTCCTCCCTGGCCTGGAGGGCAATGAGGTCGGCTAGCTTTTTCTTTTCATCGTCCTCCATCTTTACCTTCAGCTCCAGCACACTCTGAAGCTTGAAGCGGAACTTCTTTTTTCCCATAACCCCTTTCCTCTCATCTTTCCGCTCACCGTGGAGCGTTGAGCCTTAATACCCCCGTGACATCGTGTTCAACATCTTGGCTATGGTCTCATCAAAGGTGGAAGGCTCATCGACGCCCTGCTTGAGGAAGCCATATACCTCGTTGATCATGCTCTTTGCATAGTCCACCTTGGGGTTGCTTCCATCCTTGTAAGCGCCGATATTTATGAGATCTTCATTCTCCTTGTATGTGGCAAGCACGTCTCTCATGCGCCCAGCCGCACCCTGGTGTTCCTTCGTGCATATTGCCGTGAAGAGACGGGATACACTCTGCAATACATCGATGGCAGGGTACCTGTTCTCATGGGCGATCTTTCTGGAGAGAACAATATGGCCGTCCAGAATGGACCTTACCGTATCGGCGATCGGCTCGTTCATGTCATCGCCTTCGACAAGCACAGTGTAAATGGCAGTGATCGTGCCCAGTGCCGACGTTCCCGATCTCTCCAGGAGCTTCGGAAGAAGCGCGAAGACCGAAGGCGTGTAGCCTTTCGTGGCAGGAGGCTCTCCGACGGCGAGACCCACTTCGCGCTGTGCCATGGCAAAACGTGTCACCGAGTCCATCATCAGCAGCACATCTCTCCCCTGGTCCCGGAAGTATTCAGCTACACAGGTGCCTACATAGGCGCCTTTCATACGCACAAGTGCCGGCTGATCCGATGTGGCAACCACTACAACTGATCGCCTGAGACCTGCCTCGCCGAGGTCTTTTTCGATGAAGTCCCGGAGCTCACGGCCGCGCTCTCCGATCAGGGCAAGCACGTTGATCTCGGCGCTTGTGTTTCGGGCAATCATGCCCAGCGTAGTAGATTTGCCGACACCGCTGCCTGCGAATATGCCTACACGCTGGCCCTTTCCAAAGGTGAGAAGTGAATCGATGGCACGCACGCCCAGAGAGAGTACCTGCTTGATTGTAGGTCTTTGAAATGGATTTGGAGGGCTGTTGACAATCGGATACTCTGTCTCATATTCAAGCGGCCCTTTGCTGTCGATGGGATTTCCAAGGCCATCGAGAACTCTTCCCAGCAGTTTGGGCCCCACCTTGACCATCAGAGGCTTCCCTGTAGCTCTCACCTCGCAGCCCGGGCCGATGCCGGTCATCTCGTCAAGAGGCATCAGAAGCACCTTATTGGCCTTGAAGCCCACTACTTCTGATTTTACAGGCTCGCCGCCGCCCTTGCGATAAATATAACAGACCTCTCCCATCTGCACGGCAGGGCCCTCAGACTCAATTGTAAGACCGATGACCTGCGTCACCTTCCCGTGCATCTTGACGAGAGGAGTGGTGTCCAGCGCGTTGTAATACCTGGAAAAGTCTATCTTAAGATTCTCCAGGCTCATCGCCCCCCTTCTCGGCCTTTTCAAAGGCCAGCTCAAGTGTATGTATCTGTACCGCAATCCTGGCATCCACATTGCCCAGATTGGTCTCAATGATACAGCCGCCGCGCTCAACACCTGGATCCACTATGATCTCCAGCGATTTGAGACCTTCGATCATCTTGGCAAAGATGTCTTTCCGATCCTTTACATAGTCAAGATCGGCCTGATTCACCTTGATGACAACCTCTTCACGCTGCTTGACCTTGTCGAGCGACGCCCTGATCATGTTTATGACAATGTCCTGATTAAGCTCCACCTGTGTCTGAATTATCTTTTCTGCAATTCTGATGGCCAGTTTGGCCATTTCAGGCTCAATGCTTCTGATCAGAAGATCCCTCTCCTTTGTGGCCTGCTCCAGTACGTTTCTGGCCTCCTTGATATGGTTGCTGACCTCTTCACGGCCGGCCTCGAAGCCGTCTTCCTTCCCCTTCACAAAACCGTCACGCTCAGCCTGGGAAAAGGCTGACTGACTGTAGAGCTTTGTCTCTTCGATGAGCTTCTTTGCTTCTGCCCTCGCCTTCTTTATTATCTCCTCCGCCTTTTTCTCTGCCTCTTCAATGATGATTTTGTCAAGCTGAGGTGGTGGTGGTGGAGGAGGTGGTGGAGGCTCTGCAATCTGCTCCTCTACGATGGGAGGTGCTTCCTCTCTGGCCTCTTCTCTTTCAGGAATATCATCGATCACAGGAGGTGCTGTCTCCTCTTCCTGTGCAGGCTCTTCGCACTTTTCCTCCTCTACAGGAGGGATGTAGGCAGCAAAGGTTCCGCCCTTCATAAGCCCTGTTTTCTTTTGCATGACAGCTGTTCTCTGGGACATCGGAGGAGGAGATGGAGGTGCTTCACTGCCATCGGGAACCACTTTGTTGTGTTTAATAAGAGCCACTCTCTCACTCCTGTTCTTCTGCCACAATAATTGAACAGTCACCTTACACGCTCTTCTATCTGAACTTCACCTTCCCGAGCGTCACAAGACCTCTCAGAATATTTCTGATCTGCTGCTGCGCCGCCTTGATCTCCTCCCACGGCACCGAGCCGAGAGAGTCCACATCATCGCGCAGCGCTTTCGATACTTCAGGAGACATGCAGTTGTAGATCCGCTCTGCAAGCTCCCTGTTTGCACCTTTCAGGGCCAGCACGAGATCCCTGATATCGGTCAGGCGAAGAACCTGCTGCAGCGAATTGTCATCGATGTTGTTAAGATCTTCAAAGTCACAGAGCTTGTTCTTGATGTCACTTACCAGATGGGGGCTCTTTTTAGTAAGACCTGTAATGATCTTCTCCTCTGTTGAGCGATCAGACTGGCTGAGGATCTCAACGAGTGCCTCCTTTCCATCTGCATCCCCGAAGCTTTCTCCCTCGACTATCGAATAGAGTCTGCTCTCCAGCACCTTCTCTACCTCCTGAATCACCTCAGGAGATATCCGGCCGATCTCTGCAAGCCTTCTGGCCACCTCTGTCTGGAGATTGGCAGGAAGCTCGGATATGACAGCCGAAGCCTGGGATGCCTGAAGATGGGAAAGCACAAGCGCAATTGTCTGGGGATGTTCCCGGCGTACGAGCGCCAGAAGCTGTTTCGGATCGACGTTCCGAAGAAAATCCAGGGGCCGGGGGCGGGCTCCCTTTCCATCCTTGGATGAAAACTGGGTAGCCGTGCGCCTCGTTGTCTGCACACCTACAGTGGGGAAGCTTCCCATCTGGGTCTGCTCCCTCAACCCCGGTATATCGGTTGTCGAAAGAAACTCTTCTATTACCTTCGCTCGGACATCCGGCGATATCTGCGGGAGCTTGGATATCTCCAAGCTGATTGCCTGAACTTCCTCCGGACCAAACTCCTTGAATACCTGAGCTGTGACTTCTGGCGGTAAAGACACCAGGAGTATTGCTGCTTTTTGTTTAGCTGTCAAACTGGAGGTGCTGATGAGGCTCACCTCTCTTTTTCAGCAAGCCATGTGCTCTTCAAGAGCTCAGCCACCTTGGTCGGTTTCTCCTTCGCCAACTTCTCAAGCTGCTCTGTCGTATTCACCTTGGTATCCGGCGGAGCCGTCGAGCGGCCGACCTTGTCGCTGATGAGGTCGGAAATATCGCTTGCTGTTGCTCCGGGACCTGTTGCCAGTATGAGCTTTGACTTTTCAGTCTGCACTCTCTTCTGCCGCGCAAGGAATACCAGCACGGGAATGAGGAGGACTACCATAAAGGCACCGGTGAGATAGGGTAGATAAGAGCCGTTGATTTGGTTAGGTCTGCTTGCTGCTACCGGTGGTTTGTTGCTCATCGCATAGTTCATGTCTTCGATGAACCCGTTGTTGAAAGGCATGCTTGCAACTGTTACTGAATCACCACGCGCCTCGTCGGCACCGATGGCGTCTTTGACTATGGAGGTAATCTTGGTCACCTGATCCGGTTTCAGGTTGTCAACCATGACGCTGGCCGTAAGTCTCTCGACACGTCCCGGAGGTGTTACGGTTCTCTTCTTGACCATGTCAGATCTATAGATGACTGTCTTGTCTTCTTTTTTATAGTTGGCGTTGTCGCCTGTATTGGTGCTTCCCTTGAAGGACATCTGGGAGCCGCCTCCACCCTTCTCGCCTGGTGCGGATGTGAAGAGCTCTGTCTCAACCTTTTCTTTTTCCTTCACCATGCCGGTCGTATTGCCGGGACCGCCCACCTTGAGAGTTTCGGTCTCGCTTGATGAGAAATCAAGAGTGGCATTTACAACAACTTTCGCCTTGTTGGGACCAAGCACCTCGTCGAGCATACCCTGTACCTTTGACTTGAGCTGATTCTCAAAGGAGACTTTCTTGTCCTGCTGCTGCGAGGTCATCACTGACGGATCATCACTGTTGCCTGCGATGGCCGGATTCTCGTTCAGAATAAAGCCCTTGGTGTCGAGAACTTTCACATTCTCCGGCTTGAGCCCCTCGACCGAGAAGGCCACAAGATGGACAATACCTTTAATCTGGCTGTTGGTAAGCTTTCCTCCTGGCTGCAATCTCAACATAACCGCTGCAGTTGTCGGCTTCTGATCGTTGTTGAAGTAATCTGTGTCTGGCTTTACAATCTTCACATATGCATCAGCCACGCCTTCAACCTGCCTGATTGACTCTGTGAGGTCTCCCTCAAGGTTCTGCATTCTTTCATAGCGCTTGTCATCAGCTGTCTTGGGCGCCATACCGCCTTCTTCCATCTTGGAAACCTGTCTCTTGGGGAGGCCATAGCTTGCAAGCTGAATCCTCGCCTTATTTCGGACTGACGGGGGCACCATGATTCCAGAAGCGCCTTCACCGACTTCATACTCTATGTCCATCTCAGTCAATTTCATCGTTATCTCTTTGACATCAGAAGGAGCAAGCTTCGTGTCATAAAGTGGCACATATGCTGACGCCTTGCTGTACATTGAGAAGGAAATGGCGCTTATCACTATCACAGCCAGCACCACTCCACCGATTATCTTCTGTTTTGCTGTAAGACCCTGAAAAAATTGTGTTACCTTTGCCAAAGGTGTTCCCCCGCCCGGCCCCGGCCGCGCACCTGTGGGAAGAGGAGCGGATCCCGTTCTCATCCCTGTTTGCATACCAGTACCTGTAGCCATTATACGATACACCTCTCTTTCACAAATTTGCCTTCATCAGGTGGAGTGCCTTATGGCTTCCACTTTTCTGTATCTGCGCTCTTCCTTACATCTGCATCTGGAACAGGGTCGTAGTAGCAGAAGAGAGCTTTGCTGCGATCTGGGTGGTAAGCTTCATCATGATCTCCGCCTTCATACCGGCAATCGAGAGCTTATGCAGACTCTTTAAATCTCCTGTTGCCACCTGATCACCGAGATCCTTTGCCTTCATCATTGTCGTATTCGCCGTATTCATATAATTGGTGAAGATATTCTCGAATTTTCCAGAGCCTTCTTCCTCACCGACGAGTATGGATTTTGAAGGGGCAAACGACGGTGTCTGAGATATGGGAGATGTGTTTATTCCCTGTATTGCCTCAAAAGGAGTACTCACTATGTATCTCCTCCTTTCATTTTCTACTTATATTCCATAGTCGCAGAAATCAGTTAACCCTTCCCGATCTGCAGCGCCTTCATGGCCATGGTCTTTGCAGACTCGATAATCGTCGAGTTTGCTTCAAAGGCACGGCTGGCCTTCATCATCTCTGTCATCTCATTGATGATATTGATGTTGGGCATTGCTACATATCCTTTCCATTTGCCTTCCTTGATGGAGTCAGGATGGCTTGGATCATAGACATAGCGCACTGCATTCTCAGATGTATCGACCTCGAAGCCGGCTACATTGACGCCACCACCGCAGGCTGAAGCCTCCTCACTGTCGCCCAGTCCGCAGGGGAGAGCAAATTGAGGTGCATCATTAGGTGTAATGACCGCCATTTTCCTCAGATAGGGAGTGCCGTCTTTTGTCCTTGTGGTGTTGACGTTGGCAATGTTGTCCGAAATCAGATCGAGCTTGAACCGCTCCGCTGACATGCCGGTTGCCGCCACGTCCATTGCTTTGAAGATGTTATCCATTGGGCTTTCTCCTCCTCTCCTTATCTCTAACGGCCGAAGTTCTCGATGATATACTTGAAGCCGGAATACCTCCCAGTAGCCTGGGAAGACAGGGCCTCAAATATAATACCGTTCTTTGCCAGATCGACCATCTCCTGATTGATATCAACCGATTTGCCGCTTTTCACTACTGCGGGATTTATCTTGCTCTCATCGGTAGGCGTGCCTTTGACACCCAGATCTTCGTCGGTGAAATCACAGACGACCTGGAAGCCATCCTGGTCCTCTTTGGCAACCATACATTTCTTGAGCTCATCCTCAAAACAGACCTTCGACGGAGCAAAGCCAGGTGTGTTGACATTGGAGATGTTGTTTGCGATGACCTGCTGACGCAACGACGCAACATCCAGAGCTTTCTCAAAATGTGGACTGATATTTAATATATCCATATACTTCCCTCCCTCCTTAGAGGACAATATCCCAAATATGATAAGGATTCTCTGGTTTAATCATACAGAAGTCATATTAAATTTATGTTAGCAAAGTGTTAACAATGTGTTAACTTTCGATCATCTTTGATAACGATTGTTACAATTTTTTCACATTCCAGAGCTCTCATGCCGGCAAAAGCTCTTGACTTTTTATATGATGTCGTGATATACCACAGAGAGACATCCCTGTATGGTGAATTGCAGGAATATGCGCCACAGAGCCTTTCTGCCCGTTACAGATGTACTCTTGGCAGAAATTTTCACAGAAAAAATAGCCGGCATGTCCGGAAGGAATCGCCGCCTGAAAGAGAAAGTATAATACTTTACTCCTCTGAGGAGGCATTCAGATGTTCGAGGAGGTCTGTTCATGGATCCGATAGATGCGGGCAAAATGCAGCCCAAACCTGGCGGTGGGCTCGCGCCACTCAGCGAAGAGTGGTTCCTCCAGCAGAAGAAGAAGCTCAAAGAAGCCAAAATGGAGCAGACTTCTGCACCTGTCGAATCGCGCGATGTCTCCTCCCTTTCTCCGGAAGCCGCCGGACAGCTCCCTCAGGATAAATATGAAAGCTTTCTCGAAACAGCAAAAAATAATATACTGAAGATGGACAGAGATTCTGAGAGCTTCCTGCCTGAAGCAACCTCCAGGCTCGTCTCATCGGCACTGGAACAGGAGTACGGCCAGGGCGTCATCGAAAACCCCGGCTATCCACAGATGAAATCAACCATCACCAGGAGAATACTCAACGACCCTAAATACAAGGAGATTGTAGAGGAATTCCTTGAGCTGCTGAGCCTTTCGGAACAATCATCGAACACGTAGCTCTCTCAGTATCAAGATATTTCCTGGCCACTTTCAAAACCTGCTGGGCTGTCACTTTTTTTATTCTGCCCGGATACCTGTCCAGAAAATCAGTGCCGAGCCCCATCAATTCATAAAAGGCTATTTTGGAGGCCTGTGCCCACTTCTTCTGCAGCGCGATTTCATGGAGACCCAGCATATAATGCTTCGTACGTTCAACCTCTTCCAGAGAAGGACCTTCATCCTTGAGGATTTCAAGCTCCCGGATCAGCCCCTTCAGCGCTCTCTCCTGTTTATCCGGACTTGTCTGCATATAGGATTTGAAAGAGCCGAAATCTTTTCTTGGAGAATAGGTGCTGGACACCACATATGCAAGGCCCTCTCTGTCTCTCAGATTGATGAAGAGCCTGGAGCCCATGCCGGACAGAATGTAATCCAGAACCTTGAAGGGGAAGTATTCATCTGAAACAAGCGGAGGCGCAAGGAATCCCAGCACTATCACTACCTGCTTCTTTTCCCGCTCTTCCACCACGAATTTTTTCTCCATCTCCATCTTCTTGCTGAACTCGCAGGGAAGAGCGGCACAGTTGCCTCTGAAGGCGGAGAAAGCACTCTGAAAGCGTTCCTGAACTATGCGGGTCCTCACGTCACCCACCAGCGACAGCACCATCCGCTCAGGGCGGTAAAAACATCTGTGCCATTTTATGATATCGTCTCCTGTTATCCTGGAAACCGATTCTTTCCGACCGATCAGAGAGAATCCATAAGGATTGTCGCCAAACAGCCTTTCATCACAACGTTCGAGACAGTAGTTGAGCGTATCATCCTTGCGGCGCTCAATCTCAATCAGCACATTTCTCTTCTCTTTTTCGAGCTCCTCTTCTGTAAAGCGGGGGTTTATGATGCAGTCGGCAAATATCTCGACACCGGGATAGAAATGCTTGGAAACGGCACTCATTGACAGCCCGAATGCTTCCTTACCGGTGAAAGGCGAGAGATAGGCCCCGAGAAACTCAAGTTCTCTGGCCACTTCTTCAGCGCTTCTGGAAAATGTTCCCTTGATGAGAAGCCTCTGCATCAACGCCGTAATCCCCTGATTCTCTGATGTTTCATGCAGCGCTCCTCCTCGAAAATATACACAGAATGAGACTATAGGTGTAGAATGATTCTCCCTTGTAACAATGCTGAATCCGGAAGGGGCGTCGATCCTGACCGGCTCATTAAGTGGAAGCTTTTTTCTATTCATCTGTTTTCCTCTACTGCCTTATCGATGTGAAAGGCTGAACATCCCTGGGGGTATACTCCACAAGAGAAAGATTCCTTTCCACAAGATATTTCCTTGCCACTGCCTGAATCTCATCAAGCGTTACATCATAGAGCTTCTGGATATATGTATCGGTAAGAGTGTAATCCCCCATCATTTCATAGTATCCCAGCTTTTTGCACAGCCCTTCCACCGTTTCCTGCGAGAAAATATAGCTGCTTTCAACCATGTTTTTAGCCTTCTCAAGCTCATAAGGCGTTACGCCTCTATCTCTCACAGCCTCGACCTCTTCCAGAATAACACGGCTGGCTTCCTTCATGTTCTTTCCTGCCATGGCGGCTTCAATTATAAATAGACCTTCTTCTCTCTCGGCAAGTATGCTGGAGCTTATACCGGTGACAAGCGCGTTCTTCTCTCTCAGGCTCTGATGAAGTCTGGAGCTTCGTCCCTCTCCGAGTATGCTGGCGAGCAGATCACATGCATGAGTTTCAGGATGAAAGATGCCGCCCACGTGAAAGCCCATCTGCAGGTGTGAGCTCCTGATATCGCCGCTGTAGGATCGCGACCTTCGAGAACGCTGAGAAGGCTCAGGAGGAGATGGATTGACCAGTATATCAGCCGGTACCATGCCGCCGAAATAACGCTTTACCGCTTTCAGAGCCTTTTCCGTTGTAACATCTCCAACCACCACGACTGCCATGTTGTTGGGCCGGTAGTACGCATTGTAAAACTCCACAAGGTCTTCACATGTAAGGGAAGCTACCACATCTTCGCTGCCGGCGATCGGACGCCTGTAGCGATGACGCCGAAATGCAAGCGACATCAGCTTTTCATAGCAGAATGCTTCCGGCTTGTCCTGATACATCTTTATCTCTTCTATGATTACAGAGCCTTCCTTCTCAACCTCCAGAGGCTGAAAGAGCGGGTTTCGCACGGCGTCCGCCTGAATCTCAAGCGCTGTTGTAAAATAAGCACTGGGCAGCACAATCCAGTAACAGGTGCAGTCATAAGAGGTAAAGCCGTTGATGTACCCTCCGAGACCGTGAATCTCCTGGGCAATCCTGCCTGCCGGACGGTTCTCCGTGCTTTTAAAGAGCATATGCTCCACAAAATGAGAGATGCCAGCCCGGTCATCTTCTTCATGGCAGGAGCCCACCTTTGCCCAGAGGGATAGACAGACCACCGAAGCAGGATAGACTTCCTTTACAAGCACTGTAAGGCCGTTCTTCAGAGTCTTCTTAGTAACCTGAGAGGCGAGAAGGGCATGGGGGATCTCGTGGGCAGAGAATGGATCGGTAGGTTGAATTCGAAGACGCTTCACCGTTCTATATTTCGCCGGAGGTTGAGAGATTCCTTCCCTGCGTTCCGTGAGTACATTAAGAGAGGGCCTTTCGGCCCCCTCGATTAACATCATTTCACTGTTACTTGTTCTTGTACATCATGACACGGCAAGATGAGCTGCCGCCAGCCTGAAGATCCTGCGGATTGAAGTTATTATACTCGGTCCAGTAGAAATACGTTCCATCTGTCTCAAATCTGAAAGGATTTGAGCAGGTTGTGCTTGATCCCAGAGCATTTACCGATGGCTTACTCAGATCAGAAACCATATCATAATATATGGTGCCTCCTGATGAGCGCGTCACATTGAGCGAATAGTAGATATTTCCGACTTCAGGACCATCAACATCAAAGGCTGTTGCAAGACCTGTCTCTACCTCTTCGGCTTTTGCAGTCTCACCATCAGCCAATACGGTTTTAACTCGATAGACACCGCCATTGCTCTGATAGTTGCACCAGTAAAGATATCCGGTTGAATCGTCATATGATGTTGAAGTAACATACAGTGTTTCAGGGCCGCTGTATATCTGTGAGGCAGTGGAGTTAGGCGCGAGCGCCACTGACATGAGGCGGGAGCCTGAACCTGCCATCTCACCTATATATGCCTTTGTATAGCTCTTGTCGAAACAGATACCGAAAGGATTGCTGAACGTATCACAGATCGTCTCGACTGTGGGAGTTGATGATTCTCCTGCCTTGGCTCTGTAAAGGGCACCACCGGTCGTCGTATACTCGAGCCAGTAAAGGAAACCGTCTCTGGTGTTGTATGTAATCCAGACAGTGTTAGTCCGTCCTGTGATATAATCAGTCGCTGTAGAGCCGGTATCGGTGGACACCTTTCTGACGATCTTGCTGCTCCCTACGCCGTTGAACAGAGTCACATATGTGTCTCCACCTGCAAGAGTCAGTGAAAAGGCATTATCCAGACCATTTGCCACTGCTTCAGGAGATGTGGATGTACCGTCAGTTTTGACCCGGTAAACTCCGCCGCCGCTGTACTTTTCGGTCCAGTACACATACTCACCTACGACTGAAAGGTCATAGGTATTTGCTCTGCCTGTGGCAAGCTCTGTCTCCTTAGGGCCGCTGCCGCCTGAGCTGCTCGGGTTTGGTGAAGGGCTTGAGCCACCGCTGCTGTTGTAATTGTGATCGTCATCGTTCCCGCACCCGTAAAAGAATATCATTGACAAGAGAATTCCGCTCACCAGGAATGCGATGAGCACCATCGAGCCTTTGAAAGACTTCATCTTCCTCCTCCTTGCTGCTATAAAAAGTAATGAGATAAGAGTTCGTTAGGAGACTGTTAAATCCTCCTGGGAACCACTACGACTCTTTTTCCTTGTCCTTCCTGCTTTCCGCAATTATCTTTTCCGCAATCTGTCCAGGCACTTCTTCATAATGACTGAACTTTGTTGAGAACTTGCCCCTTCCCTGCGTCATCGAGCGGAGATCAATGGCGTAGCGCTGCATCTCGCCGTGCGGAACCTGTGCTCTGACCTTCTGAACACCCTTGGGAAGTGGATCCATGCCCATGATCCTGCCTCTCTTGCCGTTGATATCACCGATAACATCGCCCATATACTGTTCAGGAATAATTACCTCCAGTTCGTTTATGGGTTCGAGCAGTATGGGGTTGGCATCGACCATCCCTTTCTTCAGAGCCATGCTTCCCGCAATCTGGAAAGCCATGTCTGATGAGTCAACCGTATGATAGGAGCCGTCGTAGACAGTCACTTTCAAATCACAGATAGGGTATCCGGCAATTACGCCGTCCTCCATGGTCTTGCGCACGCCTTTTTCAATGGAAGGTATGTAGTTTTTAGGCACAACACCACCGACAATCCTGTCCACAAACTCAAAATACTTGCCCTTCTCAAGAGGCTCAATCTCCAGCCAGCAGTGACCATACTGACCGCGGCCTCCGGACTGTTTCTTGTATTTTCCTTCCACCTTGACGGCTGTCTTGATGGTCTCCTTATAAGGGATTCTCGGCACGGTCATCTCCACTTCAACTCCGAACTTTCTCTTCAGGCGATCCTTCACAATCTCGAGATGGAGCTCTCCCATCCCTGACGCGACAGACTCCTTTGTTTCAGGATCACGGCGCATGTGCAGAGTCGGATCCTCATCGCTGATCCTTGTCAGACCTGAGCTCAGCTTGTCTTCATCACCCTTGCTCTTGGGATAGATGGCCATCGACATGACAGGGTCGGGAAACTCTATTCCTTCGAGGATAATCATCTTGTCCTTGACGCAGAGGGTATCTCCGGTAGTGGTATCCTGAAGCTTTGATACTGTTATTATGTCGCCTGAGCCCACAGCCTCAATCGTCTCCTGGTGTTTGCCACGCATGACGAGAAGGTTCCCTACCTTTTCCTCCTTCTCGCTCCTCGTGTTATAGACCACACTGTCGCTCCTGAATACTCCTGAATAGATTCGGAGATATGAGAGCTTGCCCACATAAGGATCTGCGGTAGTCTTGAATACCAGAGCGGCCAGAGGCTCTTCATCTCGAAGCTTGCGCACTACCTCCTCCTTCGTCCTGGGATCGATTCCTTTGATCTCACCCATATCCGCCGGAGATGGGATATACTCCACAATTGTATCCAGAAGGCTGCTGAATCCTATGTTTTTTACCGCTGAGCCGCACAGCACAGGGATTACTTTTCCACTCTTCACGCCGGCCTTCAGGCCTTTCCTGATCTCTTCATCGGTGAGCTTCTCTTCTCCGAGATATTTCTCCAGCAGCTCGTCATCACCCTCAGCGGCAACCTCTACGAGCTTCTCTCTCATCTCTTTCAGCCTGTCATTGAGATCGGCGGGGATATCGATCTTGACCATCTTTCCTCCCTCGCTTCTAAATGCAGAAAGAGCAACTATATCGACATATCCGGAAAAAGTGTCGAAAGAGCCTATCGGTATATGAAAGGCTACGCAGTTCTTGGACATCCTCTCGCTCAGATCATTTATCACTTTGAAGAAGTCTGCATTCTCCTTATCCATCTTGTTGATAAGGATGATACGGGGCAGCCCCATGTTTTCGGCATCCTCCCATACACGCTCAAGGCCAACTTCAATCCCGCTGTTTGCGGAGACTGCAATAACGGCACCTTCAATGACTCTGAAGGCACTTTTCTGTTCAGAGATAAAATCCATGAATCCCGGTGTGTCAAGACAGTTTATCTTGTGCTCCTTCCACTCACATGGAGCTGCGGTCAGGTAGATGGACATCCCCCTCTTTACTTCATCAGGGTCATAGTCCATGGTAGTGTTACCATCATCAACTTTTCCCATTCTGTCGAGCACGCCCGTATTAAAGAGCATTGCCTCTGCAATAGATGTCTTTCCAGTGCCTCCATGGCCGAAGATGGCAATGTTTCTAATCTTACTGGCTTCGTACTTTTTCACCTTATCTATCCTCCTTAGGTCACCTCAACATTCTGAACTGGAACCGGCCCTGCCTTTCATCCATACCGGGTTTACCGGCGGGATGCCGCCTGAGCAGGAACAGATCTCCGCCATCATCCCATAATCAGTGATTACAGAGAATCTGTTGAAGCTCCGATACATGTATCAGACTAATTGCTGCTCTTATACTCTATCGGTATCTTCTTGCCTTTCTGCTCGGCGCACTCTTTATGCCATTTGTTTCCGCCTACCTTGACAACATCCTTTCCCTCCAGAAGACCACCGCAGCCGCGGCATTTAGGCTCTCCCGGTTTTTTTGAAGAACCACCCTTTGCCATTGTTATACACCTCTTCTCTAAAAGTAATGCGCATCAGTCGTGCGCAAGTTACAGCATGTAAAAAAGCGCCCTCTTCAGTATAAAGGCTTCATCCTGAAAAAACTTCTCCAGGCACGGTGCTCCTGGAGGTATTTTCTGTGATTCTCTACCTCTTCGCAAAAGACCTTCTAAATTCTCCACGCTATTTAAAATCTTCCAAGTACAGGGGTCCGACTCATTGACGAAAAACAGCAGTCTCTTTATTGCAATTGTTAATATTCGAGTCTGTCCCCTATTATTTCCACAGCACGGGTAAGAGTGGACAACTCATCCACATTGAAGGATATATCGGCGTGAGGAGATTCAATTCCCACAGCCTGAATTCCGATAAGGCGGGATATGCGCTCTTCGAGATCAGATACAGAGAGAGTGAACGTTAAAAATTTCACTATTACCTTTATCCCGAGAATGGACGCGATCTCCAGTGGTTTTTTTCTGGCGCCCGTAATCCTTGTAAAAAAAGCACTGCACTGCTCCAGAATTGAAGGTGCCAGAAGCACAAGGCTTCCACCGCAGAACACACCTTCTCTCAGGCGGGCATATGTATGATGAAGGCCCGGATACTTCTCCTCAGATACGCGCCTGGACAGGAAGGAGTAATACAGAGAAGCACCACGGCTCTCACAGCGTGAAAGAAAATCAATGACAGCCTGTGAGGTCAGAAGCGGGACATCACAGGGAACAATGAGTACTCTGCTGCCACTGTCAAACGAACCGGATGATGCAAGAGCGGCAATCCCAGACTTCACCGATTCCATGATGTTGCTTCCACTCTCTGCACAGAGATCCACTTTCTCCTTAATCGTGTCAGGAAGATCTGTCCCGGAATACACCAGAACCTTTCTGCCCAGGGAAGACACTTCATTGAGCGTGTCAATGACATATTCAAGCATCATCTTCCCGCAGATCGGGATGAACGATTTATGTGATACATCAAAATATGAGCAGAATTCCTTTTCAATGGAGCCGCCTGCCAGAATCACCACATCATACACAGGACTCCCTCCTTTTCGAAGCAGCGGCATATACATCACCAAGACCCCTTCCGCTTATGGCTTCTGCAATTGAAGAAGCATCTTCTTCCGTATCAGTAATCCCGAAAACCGTTGATCCGCTTCCTGAGAGAAGAGCTCCTCTGCAGCCCTCTGCAAGCAGCAACTCTTTGATCTCTCGAAGGACAGGGAAACGAGGAAACAGCACCTGCTCAAAGCTGTTGAAGTACATAAGCTTCTCTGGATCCGGAGGAGAAGAGAGCTCTTCCGGATTCCAGATCTCCATTGAAGACACGGCTTCATCAAACCACCGATAGGAATCTACTGTCGAAATTGAAAAGGGAGGCTTGACCAGGACCATATGCATGGATCTGATATCACAGAGAGGTGTGATACTCTCTCCCTTTCCCTCTGCATATGCTGTCCCTCCATAGAGGAAAAACGGCACATCAGCACCAAGAGAAGATGCAATGGAGAGCATCTCGCTCTTCGAAAGCCCGAGATTCCAAAGTCTATTTAGGGCCAGTATTGTGGTGCAGGCATTGCTGCTTCCTCCTCCTAGCCCTCCTCCGACAGGAATCGTTTTCTTGAGCGCCACTTCGACACCGCGCAGAGCGGCAGTGTGTCGACACAGCGCCCTGTATGCTCGGTAAATAAGGTTATTTTGAACAGGCGGCATATCCGGATAGTCCAGGTCTGTTCTAAGCGTTATTCCATCTCCACAGGATTTAAAGCCGAGCTCATCGCAGAGACTGATGGCCTGCATGACTGTCTGCACCTGGTGAAAACCGTCTGCGCGACGGGCTCCAACTCGGAGATACAGGTTTACCTTGGCGTGTGACTTACAGATAATCACCGTTACAGCGCCTTACGCTTCTCCAGTATGATGTGCTCTTTGCCAGCCTTCAACGCTGCAGAAAGAATTTCGATGAAGGCTTTGATCTCCGGCTGAGGGATAACGCCTTTCCGAACGACCATTCTGCTGTAGTACCATATATCGGTACCGCTGGTACTGCAGATTACCTGAAAGGTACCGCTTTCATTTTCAATAAGGATATCTTTGGGGAGGCTCCTGATCTGTGCACCGGCCGGGATGATGATATGGAGCCGCCGATCTTCCTGGAAGGGGCTCCCTACTACAAGAGGCCAGGTTCTCCTGTCTGGATCGATTGAAAGAATGTCTCTCATGCCTGAACCGGTAATGAGAGGAAGCTTGACATTCCAGGTATCTCCGGAACGGGCGGCAAAGTCATTTATCCTGAATCTGGTCTGTATCGAGAAAGGCCCTTTTGACTGTGAACTGTCCCTGAAGGAGTGATCGATTATCAGCACCAGCGGATTAATCTGACCCAGCAGAATGCGCGGTATGTTAGAGCGCTCCCTTTCACCGAGAGAGTTATATATCCTGAGCCACTGCATCTTGTTGGAGCCAAACTCGCTGAATTTAAGAACTCCGTCAAGCGAGCCGTCATCGTTCAGCTTCATCTCTGCGCGCATCTCCTCCCTGTTGTCCACATAAGCGGACTGAGGCGTGCTGATAAAACTGGAACAGTCCCCCTTGACAAGAAGAGCCGGTCTCCCCTGCAGATCATTGGAAAGAAAGCCAATTCCTCCATGAGCGGCTTCCGGTTCAATCCAGTGCATTGTATTGTCTATGCAAAGTGCCACAAGTATTGAATCAAACTGCTGTATTGTAGGAATCTCGCTGTATACTGTGCCTGTAGTAGTCGAGCTTGCAAGTGACGGATATGCTTCATACCCCTCACCTTTGAGAATGGTAAGCAGAAGAAGAGAAAAATCCCTCGCACTGACAATTTTTTCTTTCATGATGAGCGAAGCATCATGAAAATCATAACCTGCCGAGCCCATATTGATATCCACTATATCCTTGTCGCGGGAAAGCCAGGCGTGGATCAGCCTAGCTTTTTCCAGCCCCTTTGAATCGCCTGCGATCTGACTTACCTTTTCCTTCATCTCATCAGTGTAGATCATATGATCCTTCATCAGATCATCGAGAAAGCACCCTACATCATTCCAGGACTCAAAAGAACTGACCAGGACACGCGATGCAAGATCCTGCAGGGAGGGCATTGCGACTTCTTCCTTTACCGGTTCGACTTTCTTGAACTCCCATAAATAGTGGGTCTTTCCACTGTAACGGGTTATCCTGGGCTTTACAACATTTTTATAAAGAGGAGTGAAATAGCTCAGCTTTCTTTCGTCAGGAATCTCCGCAAAAAAGGATGTTTCGGCAAGGACACCATAATCCTGGGTATATGAGGTTTCAAAAAAAGCTTTCCCTGGATAGGGTTTTTCGGTGATCGTATTGATCCTGTACTCTATTGTAGAGCCTGGAGCGAGATCTTTGAAAGTTATCACCTTCATCCGCATGTTTCGATAAAGCTGGCTCTTTTTAAAGGCAGGGATTTCAGTTTCCCTGATCTGAGTTGACGGCACCATCACACTCTTCCCATCAGGCTGTATGACTCTGGCCAGAAGCACATCGATTCTCGTTCTGTCTTTATTAAACAGGCGCACAACCTGGGTGAAGCGCTCTATGCCACGCTTATTTAATACCTGTATGGCCTCATCTTCTATCTGCGTAAACTTTCCATCATTATCCACAATAAGACCGATATTGTCTCTGGTGAATCTATATCCGGGTCCTTCAACCTTCTGCTGATTCTTGTCATCCTTCTCCTGCTCGGCCATCACACCGGAGATTGGTGAGAAGAGAAGGACAGCACACAACAGGATGAGAAGCAGTGCAAAATACTTTTTCATGACAGATCTCCTTTCATGTAAACACACTGCAGTCGCTGCAGGGGTCATGCTGTAAAAATTCGCGCAGGGGTTCGGATATCCGGCCCCTGCAGGTATATCATATCATTAATGTCAAGAAGTTCTCTCAAATGTTCACAAGTCCTCTCCAGATCATTCACAGGCGAAGCAGGAAACAAAATGACGAGACTCGACTTCTTTCTGTTCCGGGCGCTCATTCCTGCAGATCTCCCCGGCCTGCTGACATCTGGGGTGATAATGACAACCCGATGGAGGATTGACAGGGTTGGGGAGTTCTCCGCTCACTGCTCTTAATATGGATAAACCTTCTGATATATCAGGAACAGCGTTGATAAGGTCTTTTGTATAAGGATGGAGAGGATTCTCACACACCCTCGAGGCCTCACCGCTCTCAACTATCCTCCCCAGATACATGACGGCCACCCGGTGACTGACAAACCTTACCACAGAGATATCGTGAGAGATGAAGATATATGAAAGCGAGAGCTTCTCCTGCAGATCCAGAAGAAGGTTTATGACCTGCGCCTGAATTGACACATCGAGCGCCGAGACCGGCTCATCAGCCACGACAAGCTCCGGTTTAAGTGACAAGGCCCTGGCGATCCCTATTCTCTGACGCTGCCCTCCGCTGAACTGATGGGGATACCTGGAGAGACAGTCCTTCCCAAGCCCGACCCAGCAGAGGAGCTTATCAATCCATTCCCTGCTCTCCTCGGGCGAGACCCCGTGCACTGCCAGCGGCTCCTGCAGAATAGCCCTGATTGTCATACGTGGATTCAGAGAGGAATACGGATCCTGAAATATAATCTGCATCTGCTTTCTGCATGAACGCAGCTTCTCCCGGTCCAGTGTGAGAATATCCCGGCCTTTGAACAGTATTCTCCCTTCAGAAGGCTCTATAAGCCTCAGTATGAGCCTTCCCAGCGTTGTCTTCCCACAGCCCGATTCTCCGACAAGCCCCAGAGTCTCCCCGGCAGCGAGAGTGAGGGAGACCTTATCAACAGCTTTCACCATCTCACGGCGCTCTCCGGACAGAATACCGCCTTTTCTGGAAAAGGACTTCGAGAGATTCTCAACTTCGAGAAGCCCGGTCTTACCGGTAGAGCCAGCATCGCCCATAATGGCCCTCCTCTGCCTGAAATGGCGGCGGCACATCCCGCTCACACAGATTGTCTATCCGCTTCGGACAGCGTGGATGAAATACGCATCCTGGCGGCCGCTCCCTGCCGGGAGGCTGCCCCTCGATGGCAGAGAGCCTTGTTTCAGATTTACCTTTCACCTTTGGCATTGAGTTGATCAGACCTTGCGTATATGGATGAAGAGGTCGCCTGAACAGAGCACCGGTCTCTCCTGATTCCACAATGATACCTGCATACATGACTGCACAGTGGAGGCATAGCTTCATCACCAGACCAAGGTTGTGAGTGATGAGAAGAACAGCCATGCGAAAAGAGCTCTGAAGATCTTTCAAAAGCTCGATAATCTCTGCCTGAATTGTGACATCCAGCGCGGTGGTCGGCTCATCGGCAATCAGAAAATGAGGCCTGCAGATCAGAGCCATCGCAATCATCACGCGCTGCCTCATGCCGCCGCTGAACTGATGAGGGTAATCAGATATCCGCTTGCTGGCATAAGGAATCCTGACCATCTCCATGACTTCCACCACACGGCTCTGTGCCTCTTTCCTGGAGACCTTCTCGTGCATCAGAAGATTCTCTTCTATCTGGGAGCCTACTGTGATGACCGGATTAAGTGCTGTGAGAGGATCCTGGAATATCATGGCAATATCTCTGCCCCGGAGAGCTCTCATCTGCTTCTCGCTCCTGGCAAGAAGATTCTCACCGTTGAAAAGTATCTCTCCTGATACTATCTTTCCGGGAGGAGGCACCAGCCTGAGAATAGAGAGAGAGGTGAGGCTTTTTCCGCTCCCTGACTCTCCAACCAGTCCGAGAGAGCCGCCGCGCTCAATGGATAAATTAACTCCATCTACTGCCTTGTGCACATATTCACGGGTGATGAAATGAGTTCTGAGATCGCTCACATTGAGCAGGGTATCCATTACTGCTGCCTTTCTGTGTGGAACTACCTTGACTCTCCTGTCCAGTGCTCTACATTCCACATCACGGTTCCAAAGCCACGGGGAGCAACATTCCGGATACCCTTTCGGACTGCACATATCTTTAATCTGAAGTAAAGAGGCATGAGGGGGAGCTCTTCTGCCACCAGAGCCTGATGCTCGGCGAGAAGCTGATTTTTTCTTTCAGTATCTATCTCCTGCGAAAAACGTGTACAGAGCTCCCTGTTTCTGTCGCTGCTCCAGCGGGAAAAGTTCTGAACAAACCCCCCGCCTTTCGATGTCGGAATGCTATGGTCACCAAAAAGTGACACCATATTGACCCACGGCGGCACATCGACAGTGGCAATCACTACCGAGGGGTAATCTTTTTTCTCAGCTTTTTCGGTGAGCTTTGAATGAAAAGCCTGTGGCGGGACCTTCTCTTCCTTTATAATGACGCCGATTCTCTCCCAGTATTCCTTCAGGGCTTTTGCCACTTTATCATACTGTTGGTCATCAATGTAAAAAACGGAGAGAGCGAGTGTCTCATCTCCTTTTTTCCATCCGCTTTCTCCTTTGACCCATCCTGCTTCTTTCAGAAGCAGAATGGAAGTCTTCTCGTTATAATCCATGGCGCCCAGGGAAGGCCTGAAGGCTGGATGCTGCAAAGGCACCCAGCTCGCAGCCGCTTTTGCCTTCCCGTCATATATGCGGGCCACTATGTCCTCCCTGTTGACTGCATGAAGAAGAGCCTTCCTGACCCTTATATCAGAGAGGAGCGGTGATTTCACATCAAAAAAGAATGCGTCAAGAGGAGAGCCTGATGTAAAATACACATTGAATGCACTGTTTTTTTCAAGATTCAGTCCTTCCTCGAATGTAATGGAGGGCATTACATCAAAGTTTCCAGCATACATGTCAGACTGGAGAGCATCTCTTGTCTGGAAGAACTTGAAGCTGAATCCTGGAATTGAAGGCTTTTTCTTGTAATACTCGGCATTTTTGACAAGAGTCAGGGAGATAAGCTTTTCATTCTTTACCTTGCCGTCTTTGATTTCATAAGGACCGTTAACCACTTCTTTGAGCCTGATTGGCATAGAAAAATAAAGTCGGGCATTTTTGTAGATCGACTCCTCAAGCTGTGCTCTCGGAAGCGGCTTCAGATAGGCAAGAGAGCCAATATCAAAGGTGCGAAAGGATATTTCCAGCTCATCCTCACCGGAGCTTCCCATTCTGTCAATAAGACGTACCCAGTCATACGTCAGATCCTGGATTCCTGGAAACATCGCAAGCTGATAGAAAAAGAGAAAATCATTTGCCTCAACATAGACTCCGTTAGACCATCGGGCAGTCTCATCAATCCTGAACTCAGTCTGGAGAGAAGCTCTCCCGCGCTTTTTAACGGTGCCTTTCGCTACTGAAGGAATACTCTCTGCCGTCTGAGGGATCATCATCCATTTCTCATTCCAGTCTACAATCCCCCTGTAGAGAATATCTATCACTTCATTTGCTGATTGCTCTTTTGCCGTGAGAGGATTCAACGATCCGGGAGGAGAGATGAGGCCTACCTTCAGAGGCTCTCCCTGCTTCTCTGTAGAAGTGGTTTTTGAACATCCCACTGGAGAGATACAGAAAACCACAACAATACACAGCGACAAAAACCAGTGTTTCAATGCCTCAATCCCTCCTTGTGAGGCTCAAAGAACAGCATAAAGGGCTGAAAGACTCAGCCCGTACAGCATCAGCAGATCGATCAGGAACAACTTCCATCTTAAAACTTTCTTATGAGCATGAAGATGACAAAAGAGCCGATAATGAAGCCTGCCGCGAGATAGGTAGTGAAAGTACTGATCTTGTCTTCAAAGCTCTTCTTTCCTCTGAAGATACTCTGTGTCGCTCCCCCCATCATGCCGGAAAGGCCTTCAGATTTGGTTGTATGAAGCATGACGGCTATGATCAGACCAATGCATATCACGCTGTATACCAATTGCAGAACAACGACAAAAGGACTCGAATGGGGCACTGCTGCCGCAGTGGTCGGCAAGGCAGTTACCTCAGGGATCTTTCCCGCCTCTGCCTGAGCCTGTACTAAAAACGCTCCACATTTATATAGAAAATCACCAATCATGATCTTGCTCCTTCTCTCGATATTAACGGTAAGGATTGTATCATCTCACTCCTCCGATGTCAAGTGCCCGGAAGGACCGGAATTCTCCGTTCCACGGCCGAAAGCGCACAGACAGAACTCATGCCTTACACGATCGGAAGATATTTGACAATCCTGGCAAAGCTGTCCGCTGTCAGGCTTGCTCCACCGACGAGAGCCCCGTCTATACCTTTCTGTCCCATGAAGCCATCTATGTTTTCAGGCTTGACGCTTCCACCGTAGAGGATCCTGACCTTTTCGGCACTCTCATTGCCGAAGATGGATGCTACGATATTCCGTATCATATCGATCGTCGAAGCAGCCTCAGGAGGTGTATCGGTCTTACCTGTGCCAATAGCCCAGATAGGCTCATATGCAACGACAAGCTTCTCTATCTGAGTGGCTGTCAGCTCTTTGAGAGCCTCTCTGACCTGCACATCGACCACCGTCTTTGTCTTCCCCTGTTCCCGCTGCTCCAGTGTCTCTCCCACACATACAATCGGAGAAAGACCGACATTGAAAGCGGCCTTGACCTTTCTGTTGACGTCAGAATCACTTTCATGGAAGTATTTCCGACGCTCAGAATGTCCGATTATGACATAAGTGCATCCCACATCTCTCAGCATGATCGGCGCGACTTCGCCGGTATAGGCACCTTTCTCTTCCCAGAAGATATCCTGCGCTCCAAGCCTCATGGTTTTGCCTTCAAGAGCCTTCGCCACCGGATAGAGAGCAGTAAAGGGCGGGCAGAGCACCACTTCCCTGTCATAAACAGCACCGAGACGTGTGTGAAGCTCTTCCACCAGATCGATCGCCTCACGGACAGTCTTGAACATCTTCCAGTTTCCTGCAAGCAGCGGTGTTCTCATATCAGTCTCCTTTCATCGCACGGCAGGGAGACTCCGATCAATAGAGTCTCCCTGACCATACACATCATCTGTATAAACGTACTATGCCTTAATCTTTTCCTTGTCCATCAGGATTGCAACACCTGGAAGCTCTTTTCCTTCCAGGAACTCCAGAGAGGCGCCTCCACCTGTTGAGAGATGGCTCATCTGGTCTCCGAAGCCAAGCTGTTTCACTGCAGCCACAGAATCGCCTCCGCCAATGCAGGTGAGGGCCTTGGTATGTGCAAGCATCTTTGCCACCTCAAGAGTTCCAGTGGCAAAATCCTTGACCTCGAAGACACCCATCGGTCCGTTCCAGAAGATAGTCTTTGCTCCGACGATATATTTCCTGAACTCCTCAACAGTCTTCGGGCCGATATCGACGCCCATCATGTTCACAGGTATCTCGTTGACAGAAACCACCTTATGAGGAGCGCCTTCCTTGATCTCTTCAGTCACCACCACATCAGAAGGAAGAACAATAGCCACCTTCTTCGCCTTTGCCATCTCCAGAATCTCCCTGACCAGATCCTCTTTCTCATCTAAAAGAGACTTGCCTGTCTCTCTGCCCTGCACCTTCAGGAACGTGAAGGCCATGCCGCCGCCGATAAGAATACTGTCAGCGAGGTTCATAAGATTCTTGATAACTTCAACCTTGTCACTCACCTTGGCTCCCCCCAGAAGCGCTGCAAAAGGCTTTTCAGGGTTGTCGATGAGCTTCCCGAGGAAGGTGAGCTCCTTTTCCAGCAGAAGTCCGGACACGGCAGGCAGGAACTCTGCCACACCATATGTGGAGGCATGAGCTCGATGGGCAGTGCCAAAGGCATCGTCAACATAGACCTCGGCGAGACTGGCGAGCTTTTCCGAAAACTCTCTGTCGTTTTTGGTCTCCTGCTTATAAAACCTTAAGTTCTCAAGAAGCACTATGTCACCTGACTTCATGTTCTTGACTGCCTGGGCCACTTCATCTCCAATGCAGTCGTTCAGCATGGTAACCGGGCGCTTCAGAAGCTCTGAGAGTCTTTCTGCCACCGGCCTGAGACGCATCTCCTCAACCACTTTCCCTTCCGGCCTTCCCAGATGTGACGCGAGAATGATCTTCGCATTCTGCGAGAGAAGATACTGAATAGTCGGGAGTGATTCCCTGATTCTGGTGTCATCACGAATGACGCCGCCCTTGAGAGGTACGTTATAATCAGCGCGCATGAAAACGCGCTTGTCTTTCAGATTGATATCCTTTACTGTGGCCTTCTTCATCGGTCACTCCTCCTTTATGCCTTTACAAGGTTCTCCTTCATGGCCATGTAGTGTGCCAGATCGGCCACTCTCACCGAATAACCCCACTCGTTGTCATACCATGTCAATATTTTGACGAGATTTCCATCAATTACTTTGGTGGAAAGGGAATCAACGATGCTGGAGCGCTCATCTTCCTTATAGTCTATCGACACAAGCGGCTCATCACTGTATCCAAGAAAACCCTTCATCTCGCCTTCGGAAGCCTTCCTGAAGGCGGCGTTGATCTCTTCTGCGGTTGTGCTCTTTTCCACTGTGCACACAAAGTCTACCACAGATACAGTGGGAGTAGGTACTCGCATGGCAAATCCGTCAACTTTCCCCTTCAGATCGGGTATGACAAGAGCCACTGCCTTTGCAGCTCCTGTAGATGTGGGAATCATGCTCAATCCTGCAGCACGAGCCCTTCTGAGATCCTTGTGAGGAAGATCGAGTATCTTCTGGTCGTTTGTATAGGAATGGATAGTGGTCATGAGGCCTTTCTGTATCCTGAAGTTATCGTGTACCACCTTGGCGGCCGGGGCGAGACAGTTGGTTGTACACGACGCATTTGATACAATATGATGCTTTTCAGGGTCGTACATCTTCTCGTTGACGCCCATCACGATAGTGATATCCTCGTTCTTGGCAGGTGCCGAGATTATGACTCTCTTTGCTCCTGCATCGAGGTGGGCCTTCGCCTTCAGGGCATCTGTAAAGATACCGGTTGATTCGACAACCGTGACTACTCCCAGCTCACCCCACGGCAGTTTCGAGGGGTCTTTCTCTGACAGAACCTTGATATGCTTTCCGTCTATGATCAGCTCGTTTTCGCCGGCCTCCACCGTTCCGGGATATTTCCCGTAGTTAGAGTCATATTTGAAGAGGTGGGCGTTTGTCTTCGCATCGGTAATATCGTTGATGGCCACCACTTCCACATCAGGGTACTTGTGAAGAAAAGCCTTCAACACCTGTCTTCCAACCCTTCCGAATCCGTTGATCGCTACCTTAAGTGCCATACTAATTCCTCCTTCAGCTTAAATATCCAGAGCTCCCCCTGTAAAGGAGCATGACCTGCCTTATTACTGTCTCTGATTTTCTGCCGCACTGGCGCCTGTCAGTTCAGCACAGCCATACTGGTGACAAAATCATTGGGCGCAAGCCTGATCAGCATGACGCCGCCTCTCGTTCTGCTCCCCTGGGGAATCTGATTGCCTGGGAAGCGGATTATATTACCTTCTCTTGTCACGATAATCATTTCATCATCAGGCTTGATCATCCTGGCTGCGACGATGTCGCCGCTCTTTTCTGTCACATTCATCGTTATGATACCTCTGGCCCCACGCTTCGTCCTGCGATATTGTGAGACATCAGTCTGTTTTCCATGTCCTCTGGTCGTTACCACAAGAAGGTTGCTTCCATTGACACAGTCCACCATGGCCACCACATTGTCGTTTGGATGCAGGCGCATGCCTATGACTCCCCTGGCAATCCTTCCCATGACCCTGACCTCATTGCTGTCGAAACGCACACAGATTCCCTTTTCAGTGATGAGGAAGATCTCCTTACTGCTCTCAACAAGACGGGCGCCTATGATCTCATCACCTTCCTCCAGTTTGGTTATGTTAACCCCGTTCCGCCTGCAGTGGGCATACTCGATCAGATTTGTCTTCTTCACAAAAGCCTTCTTCGTCGCCATGAAGATACTGTACTGATCGGTAAACTCTCTTACAGGTACCACGGAAGATACCCGCTCACCCTGCTCAATGGGCAGCAGATTCACCAGAGCAGTGCCTTTGGACTGCCTGCTGGCCTCGTTGATCTCATAGACCTTCAGACGGTATATCCTTCCTCTGTTGGTAATGAAAAGAAGAAAATGGTGTGTCGAAGTCACAAAGACGTGCTCCAGAAAGTCCTCCTCCTTGAGAGTCAGCCCGAGAATTCCTCTTCCACCGCGGTGTTGACTTTTATAGGTATCGACAGGAAGCCGCTTGATATAGCCTGAGTGAGAGATGGTGATGACCACTTCCTCCTCAGGGATGAGATCTTCTATCTCGTAATTGTCAGGCATCGCATATACAATCTCTGAACGCCGGGCATCGCCATACTTTTCTTTGATGAAAAGCAGCTCATCCTTAATGACTCCCATAATCTTCTGCTCATCAGAAAGCAGATCTTCAAGATAGGCAATTGTATTCAACAGGTTTGCGTACTCCTCTTCGAGCTTGTTCCGCTCAAGGCCAGTCAGCCTCTGAAGTCTCATCTCCAGAATTGCCTGCGACTGTGGATCGGTAAGACCGAAGCGCTCCATGAGTCGCTCTTTGGCTTCCTTATGCTCTCTGGAGCTCCTTATGAGGGTGATGACTTCATCGATATGGTCCAGAGCAATCCTGAGGCCTTCTACAATATGAGCCCGTGCTCTGGCTTTCTTAAGCTCATAATGGCAGCGCCGTGTAACTACATCCAGACGATGGGCAAGATAGTGCTTCAGGATTTCGGCAAGTGTCAGTGTCTTGGGCACACCGTCAACCAGCGCCAGCAGTGTTATTCCGAAGCTGCACTGCATGTTGGAGTGCTTGAAAAGCTGATTCTGCACGAGCTGAACATTGGCATTTGCCGTAAGATCGAGAACAATTCTCATCCCTGAGCGATCTGACTCATCACGGAGGTCGCTCACATGGGATATTTTCTTTGCGCGAATCTGTTCAGCGAGCTGCTCAATAAGGCGCGCCTTATTTACCTGATAGGGAATTTCCTTGACAATGAGGGTCTGCCGCCCTCCCTTTCTCTCTTCCACCTCGATGCGCGCTCTCATGATCACGATACCCTTGCCGGTCCGATATGCCGAACGGGCACCTTCCACTCCCATGATCAGCGCACCGGTTGGAAAGTCCGGAGCTTTTACTATATCAATCAGCTCTTCGTCATCAACATTCGGTTCATCAATTATTTTCACAGTTGCATCGATGATTTCACAGAGGTTATGGGGAGGAATATTGGTTGCCATCCCCACGGCAATTCCTGACGAGCCATCAATTATCAGGTTGGGAATTCTCGAAGGAAGAACGACAGGCTCCTGGAGGGTGTTATCAAAGTTTTCTCTGAAATCGACTGTATCCTTATCGATATCCTCGAGCATCTCCATCGCTATGGCCGACATCCTGGCCTCAGTGTATCGGTATGCCGCAGGCGGATCACCATCGATAGAACCGAAGTTGCCGTGCCCCTGGACAAGTGGATAACGAAGATTGAAATCCTGAGCCATCCTGACAAGTGCATCATAGACAGACGCGTCGCCGTGGGGATGGTATTTGCCCAGCACATCACCGACGATGGTGGCTGATTTCCTGAATGGCTTGTCGTGTGTAAGGTTGGCGTTATGCATTGCATAGAGAATCCTGCGATGCACTGGCTTAAGGCCGTCCCTCACATCTGGAAGAGCCCTCGATACGATAACGCTCATGGCGTAGTCGATATAGGACTCTTTCATCTCATCATCAATGGTTTTTGGTATTACCTGATCTACTGACATTGTGACACCTCAATACATGGTAAAACGGCGCCCGCTCCACCGAGACTGACAGGACACACTTTCCATCCAGGGAGAGTATCTCTCCGAAGATATCGTGCCTGCGTCATCGAGAGCGGCACCGTCTATATATCTAGATTTTTAACATAGTGCGCATTTGCTTCTATAAAGGCGCGGCGAGGCTCCACTTTATCTCCCATGAGGATAGTGAATGTCTCATCGGCACTCACTGCGTCCTCAAGTGCTATCCTCCGCATCACCCTGTTCTCCGGGTTCATCGTGGTAGACCAGAGCTGATCCGGATTCATCTCGCCAAGGCCCTTGTATCTCTGAATGCCTACATTGTCACCGCCCATCTGAGCTACAATCCGGTCTTTCTCAGGATCGCTGTAGGCATACTGTTCTGTCTTTCCCTTCTTCAGCTTGTAGAGTGGAGGCTGAGCGACAAAGACGTGACCTTCCCTCACCAGATCCTGCATGAAGCGGTAAAAGAAGGTGAGAAGCAGTGTTCTGATATGAGAGCCGTCGACATCGGCATCGGTCATGATGATGATCCGGTCATATCTGAGCTTCTTCGAGTCAAAGTCGTTACCGATACCGGTTCCCATGGCAGTGATCATGGTCCTGATCTCCTCATTGTTCAGCATCCTGTCCAGACGGGCCTTCTCTACATTCAGGATCTTGCCCCGGAGGGGGAGGATGGCCTGAAAATGACGATCGCGACCCTGCTTGGCAGAGCCCCCTGCAGAATCGCCTTCCACGATGTAAAGCTCACATTTGCTGGCATCCTTTTCAGAGCAGTCTGCCAGCTTTCCGGGAAGTGACGTGATTTCCAGAGCCCCTTTCCGCCGTACTATCTCCCTGGCTTTCCTGGCAGCTTCACGGGCTCTGAGAGCGCCAATTGACTTGTCGACGATGTTTTTCGCATATGTCGGGTTCTCTTCCAGAAAGTCTCCCATTGTCTGTTCAATGATACTCTCAACTATGGATCGCACCTCAGGATTCCCCAGCTTGGCCTTCGTCTGACCTTCAAACTGAGGCTCATGGAGCTTGACGCTTACCACTGCGGTGATGCCTTCCCTCACATCTTCACCACTCAGATTCTGATCGCCGTCCTTAAGCCATCCTCTCCTTCTGGAGTATGTGTTGATGGCCTTTGTGAGGGCTGCCTTCAAGCCGGTAAGATGGCTTCCGCCTTCGTGGGTATTTATGTTGTTTGCAAAGGAGTAAAGTGTCTCCAGGTAGCCGGTGTTCCATTGAAAGGCGACTTCAACATCTACTTCATCTTTGATCTGATGAAGGTAAATAGGATCGGAATGAAGTGTATCCTTGTTCTGATTAAGATGAGCAACAAAAGAGGCTATTCCTCCCTCATACCAGAAACGGTGGCTCTTCTGGGAGCGCTCATCGCTAAGATTGATGGTGAGCCCTTTATTCAGAAAGGCGAGCTCTCTCAGCCGCTGGCTCAGAATATCATAGTGAAACTCAGTGGTCTCCTTAAATATTTCAGCATCAGGCTTGAAAGACACACGCGTGCCAGTGTGCTCTGCCACACCAAACTCTTCGAAGGCACTGGAGACCTCTCCCCTGGAAAATCGCTGCCTGTAGGCTTTACTGTCTCTCCAAACCTCAACTTCAAGCCACTCTGAAAGTGCGTTCACCACTGAAAGGCCAACACCGTGAAGTCCTCCTGAGACCTTGTAGCCGCTCCCTCCAAACTTGCCGCCTGCATGAAGCGTGGTAAGAACAACTTCGACGGCTGGTTTATCCTTGCCAGGCACCATGTCGACAGGGATGCCTCTTCCATTGTCAATGACAGTGACAGAATTATCAACATGGATTGTCACATCGACTGTAGTGCAGACTCCTGCCAGTGCCTCATCGATGCTGTTGTCCACTACTTCAAAGACCAGATGATGGAGACCGGCCGCGCCTGTGCTCCCTATATACATGGCAGGACGAACTCTAACCGGATCCAGACCTTCAAGAACCTGAATATCTTCAGCGCCGTAATGAGCAGGCTCCTGAGCGGCCTCCTGAGCGGCCTCCTGAGCGGCCTCCTGAGAAGCCCCCTGAGCAGGCTCCTGAGAAGCCTCCTGAGTGAGCTCCTGGAGAATCTCCTGCCCGGGAGACTCTTCAGATGAACACTCCTTAACGTCTACAACTGTAGGTTCATCCATTGACTGTAACTCCTTACTAGAACTCTTCCTCTGTGATTCGTTTCTTTGTTGCAAATTTACCCCAGATGAGGCCAACCAGCGCTCCGAGAAGAGATCCCACTATGAAGCCCAGAAGGGCCCCAAGAGCACCAGTAACGATAGTCGGCATCGGGTTCTGCGGTGACGAAAGAAATACATTTCCAATGATGATCCCTGCAATAGTCCCGATAACTGCTCCGACAACCACAAAGACCAGACATCCTCTGAAACACCCCTGCTCTTCTGCCGTTTCTTTTAACAGTCCAATCGCCTCCGATGCCTCATGAAATATATGGACACTCCCATATCGGTTCTGAAAGTTCCTGTAAATATTATCATGAGGGGCCTTCTTTATATCTGCAAGTCCTTACTGGCAAGGATTGCGCATGTCCCTCATCTGCAAGGATGAATTTTCTCCAATTCTTCCTCTCTACCTTTTTTTCCTGCTTGCATATCACAACTATTATCAATTGCCGTTGCTGTCATAAAGGGATAATACTTCATCAATATCGCCCCAGTAAAGATTCTGCCATTTCCCAAGAAAGAATACCTTCTCATGGAGATGGAAGCCCATAGCGATAAGAAGCCTGTTAGGGCCGTCATTTTCTGTATGAGCACTCACTTTGACTTTTTTTATTCCTTTTCCCTGCAATGCTTTCAGCACTTCCACCACCAGTGCTTTTCCCTTGCCCTTCTTGCGGGTGGTCGGCACAAGGACGATATATGGCATTTCGGCTTCAATATCCGGCATGGAGGTCGTCTTATTATAGTGCATTATCTCCCAGGCCTTTTTCCAGAGCCAGGGTCTCATCAGAACAACAAAAAAAGCACTGTGTGCCAGGGAAATCATCTTCCTTCTCATTATATCGGAAAAAAGCTGCTTCATGCTCGTTGTTCCCACGATGAATCCACGCACTTCTCCTTCATCATCATATGTAAAAGTAACTGCAAAATCAGACGAGAGTATGCCCTGGTAGAGCACTTTCATGAAAGCCTTTCCAAAAAGAGGAAGATCTGCATCACCGATGAGCGTGCAGTGCATCTCCACCACTTCCTCAAGATCTTTCGCCTCCATTGGACGTATCATGCCAATCCTCTCCCCTCACTGACAGGTCGCCGGCTCATCAGTTTAAAAACCGGAATCCTTAATCCCTTCATTGACCATACCCCCCCTTTTCCCGTATAATTGCCCCATGAGTATTTCAAAACTTCTCATCTTCATTCCTCTTATTACAGCGCTTCTCACGATACACTCTATTCCTTTACAGGCCTCAATGATTACCGGCGAAGAAAAAGTGTATATTCTTACAGAATCTCTCACTGTTCATAACAGAGACAATGAGACTCAGAGCAGAGGTCTGATCACCTTGACAATACCCTGCTCCATACCGCCCTGGCAGGAAGTGAAGATCCTCTCCATCACTCCAGCCTCACATCGAACAACTCTGGACAATGATGGGAATGTGCTTCTGGAGACAGCGCTCCCCCCCCTTGGAAAAGGGGAGAAATTCACAGTCACTGTAAAAACCGAAGTCACCTCACAGAGGGTTCTCTTCGACATTGATCCCTCCAGACTCCCCCCCTTCCCGGAAGCATTATCATCCTACTGGACTGGCACACCTGTATTCCCATCAGAAGACAGACTCTTTACAAGGACAGCAGAAGAGGTGGTGGGAAAAGAAAAGAACCCATACCACCAGAGCCTGCTCCTCTATGATTTTGTAAGGAGCTTCACCTACAGACTGTCTGATGATCCCAGGCCTGCCATTCAGGCTCTTGAAACAAGAAAAGTCCAATGTTCTGATGCTGTTGCAGTACTCATTACACTTCTCCGGGCTCTGAAAATACCTTCCCGATATGTGGCCGGTATCTCTCTCGTGGAAGGAAAGAGCTCCATAGTGCATACACATGCATGGGCCGAGATATACTTTCCTGGTGAAGGATGGGTTCCGCTCGACCCCACTCTTTCCAGATTCAACGAAGGAGCCCGCCTGACACGCTTTGCCGAGCATGAGCCCGGTCAGATCCTCTTCTCCCTGAACCGGATGAATCCATATGTTATATCGCTCGAAAAAGGAGCTCCGCTGAAGAAAGGCAATATGGAAATATCGTTCTCATACACTGAAAAAAAGGTAACAGGGCAATCTGCCATATCTGACTATTACTATAAGAAGATAAGCCCTCCAGGTGATCGGAGCCGGCATAAGGAAGAAGATCCATATGGCAGAATCTCTCCTTCCGGGAAAAAGCAATTTGATTCAGCGATGAGCTTTCAGCGGAAAGGAGAGCTGAAAGAGGCCGGACAGATGCTGGAAACACTTCTTTCAATGGAAAGCAGATATATACCGGCCTGGAAGAAGCTCATTGAAATGTCCGGGATCAATGGCAGGGCAGATCTGGAACGACGCAGGAAAGAGTTTATGAAATGGAAGGAAAAGGACGGGGGCGATCCGCTCCCGTGTATGCTGCTTGGGCTTGTTGCTGTGGAAATGCGCGAAAACAGTTCGGCATGCCAACATTACAAAGATGCGGAAAAACAGGGAATGAAGTCTCCTCACCTCTCCAACTCCATGGGCTATCTTGCCATCATGACCAAACAGTACGGTCTGTCTGTCGAGAGCTATTCAAAGACACTGGAGCTTGACAGCGCTGATCTGATGTCTCTCGGTAATCTCATGAACTTCTTCTCTCTTTACCGAGGCTGGGACAGCGTGGCTTCACTTTCCATGTATGCAATGGATCAGCATCATAAGGGACCGTTCGAGCCCTATTTCGCAGCCAGTTACGCGCTGGCACTGATAGAAAAGAAGGATAATGACCGTGCACTTGCCTTTCTTCTGCCTTCACTGAAGAAGTGGCCGCGCGATGGATGGCTCACATGCCTCACAGGACTTGCATACTATAGAAAAGGAGAGAAGGCTGCTGCCAGAAATCTGCTCACACAGGGACTAGACCTCAATCCCCCTGACAGAGCTTTCTTCGAAAAGACACTTCGGGAGATTCAGAGGAAAGACAGCCCTTCACATAGAAATTAAACAGTACAGGGGGGGCAGAATGGATACACCGATAGAAAAAACTGACGGGAACAGTGAAAAAGCAGAAGGCTCTTCTCCGGACACTGAAAAGATCGGCGGGCAAAAAGCGCAGATGACTGATCTCAACAGCCTCAGCGATGACATTCAGAGCCTCCTCGATGAAGCAGTTGTCAAGGATCATATCGACGACAGGATCATTACCGCTCTCAACAATCTGGGAAAATACTCTCTCTTTTATCTAATCAGCATTGCCGGTACATGTGCACTCGTGGTGCTTCTTTACGTCTGGGCTTATATGCTGATGGCAGATATTTATACCTGGATGGGAAAGACAACCTTCATGGTTTTTGCACTTGCAGTATTCCTGGTGTTTGCATCCCTGGCTGTCCTCTTCTTCAGAATTGCCTTCAAAGCCTCATCAACTCTCTTCAGCTTCAGAAGGGCAGTCAATGTGCTTACTCAGGAGAAAAAGGAACGACTCATGTCAGCCATGCAGGCAGGAAATCTTGAACGCATCCAGGCAATCATCGATGATGACCGCGCCTTGGCTGAGCTCAAGGACGATCTGGGAGAAAACCTTTTTCACAAGGCGGTCTCCTCCGGGCGAAAGGACATCGTGGACTTTCTGCTCGAGCGCGGATTCAGCGTATATGAAAAAAACAGCTCTGACCGGACGCCACTCCACGAGGCCTCTGCTAAAGGCTACAGAGAAATGGCAGAGGCACTCATCTCTCACGGTGCAGATATAACAGCAAAAGACCTGAAGGGCGATACTCCGCTCCACCTGGCTACAAGAAACGGCCATAAGGATGTTGTTAAGCTTCTCATCTCGGCAAGAGCCTCTGTCAATATTCAAAACAGCACAGGAGAAAGTCCCCTGTGCTGTGCTCTTTCACAGCAATTAAACACATCTTTTGCAGAGATAGCAGTTCTGATAATTGAAAACGGTGCAGACTCCAGAATGAAGAGGAACGACGGAGCAACACCTCTTCATATTGCTGCCGAGCAGGGATACACCAAGGTGGCACGCTCTCTGATTGCAAAAGAAGCCTCAGTTGATGCCGTCGATTCATCAGGGTGGACGCCCCTCCACAAGGCTGTGCAGCGCGGTAATATAATCATAATGGAACTGCTGCTCGCCAATGGCGCTAAAGTAGATGCAAAAACCGACATCCAGGCCACAACAGTCTTTGGAGGATGGACGGCGCTCCATTTTGCCACCAACCTCGGCTATATGAGCGCTGTAGAGCTCCTGATTAACAACGGTGCAGATGTCAATATTAAGATCGATGATCGATCGAAGCCTTACGGAGGTTATCGCCCCCTGGGAATTGCCCTCGATGCATATGCAAAGAGAAAGGGCGGCTCTGAAGCGCAGATTTATAAAGAGATTGCCGAGCTCCTTGTAAAACACGGCGGAAACGAATGAAGCATCTGCCGGTATGCCCTCTGAAAAGGTTGATCACCACAACAGATCCCCATTACAAAGGGTATTTGACTCTTGATCACAACAGGTGATCACCCAATAATAATGAATATTTTTCATTTCAATAAAAACAGCCACACTGTAACTTTCCCTGTTACAACGGCGATCACGACAAAATCCCGGAAAGAAGGATTTTTCATGACGCCATGTAATTATGATCACCAAGAATCGACAGGCTCCCATCGGTTCCCATTTATTTTATGGCAGGTGGTGATCACCAATGATCAACGTATTGACACAGGAAGAAGAATGGGTCTCTCTGAAAGAGGCAAGCTCCATTACCGGAAAAAGCATGACTGCCCTTCGAGTGATGATCAAGAGAGGAAAGGGCATAAGAGCAAAAAAGATACAGGATAACAACAGAGAATACTGGTTCATCCATCGCGATGAGCTGAAGGAGCTTCGCAGCTCGACGCATTTCACGCACGATGATCACGATGATTATGATCACGATGATCAGCGATCGGTGCCTCACACCGGCGAAGTCATGTCCATGATGTATGATATGCTGGAGCGGCAGCGCAAAGAGATGACCCGTGAACGCGATCAGATCCTTCAGGGGCTGATGATGTACAGATACAAGTATGAAGAGCTCGACAGGCAGGTCAAGGCGCTTCCGGCCCCGCCTGAGGTGCTTTCCTCAGAGCTGAAGGAAAAAGAAGGACTAATCAGGGAGAAAGAGCTCGTAATAGAGACTCTCAACGAAAAGCTCAGCGCACTGCCCGCTCCGCCTGATGAAATTGCAGTGACGCTGAAAGAAAAAGAGATGATGCTCAGAGAGAAGGAGAGGATGCTCGAGGAGCTGTCAAAGAAGATAGATGCGCTTCCCTCACCGCCTGAGACAATCGGCGAAGAGCTTATGAAAAAGGAAGTTCTTCTGATGGAGAAAGAGCTGCTGCTCGAGGAGCTGGACAGGAAGATCAAGCTCCTCCCCACCTCGCCGGAAGATGTGAAAGACATGCTGGAGAAGAAGGAATCGCTTCTCGGAGAGAAGGAGCTGCTACTTGGTGAGAAGAAGCTGCAGCTCGAGCAGAAAGAGCTGGAGATAGAAGAGAAGGAAAGGCTGATCTCCGAGCTCAGAAACACTCTGGACGCGGAACGCAGGCGTCCGTGGTGGAAAAAGATGCTGGGTATGTGACATCGGCGGCGAAAATTTTTGTTTTACCGTGACGCTCCTGACTGTGCCATAAGCTCATACACCAGGTCCCTGTCATCTTCATATACTTTTTTAAGAGAATCGCCTTCCAGATTCTGCAGGAATTTATCGAGTGAGGTTGTAAGGCCAGATCAGAGTATTGGAGATGGCATTGCCGGAGGCGCTGCTGAAGAAGACGACATTAATGCCTGCAGTGTCGCCGCGCTTTGCTGCCGGAATATAGACGAGGGGGATCCTGGCAGTTAAAACTCCACGCCCTCTGGGGACAGGCAGATAATAATCACGCATATACATCATATCATTTTTACTTTTTATATTGCTGAAGCGCAGCAGAGCATATAAAGGTGAATCGCTGACAGTATTATAGGCCAGCTTGAGCTCAAAAGGAGATTTGATTCCGGCCTGCAGGAAAGTGCCTGGTGAAGGCTTTACCGAAAGGACCTGAATATAGTCACTGCCGCTCACAGTGCCCTTGTATTCTGCAGAGAGCTCGCCGGTCAGGTTGTTACTGCTGCTGCAGGAGGCAAGCTCCCTTCCATCAATTGAAGTCAGGGAGACCACGACTCTCAACTGCCCCAGCCCCCCTGCTTCCCGCCTGGCATCGGCCTTGATGAAGACTGTAGTGCTCTGCAGGTAAACAACACCAGTGCCTGAGCTGACAGGCACCATCTGTGACCTTGCTACCAGATCTTTCCTGCCGCCGTGAAGACGGAGCACCCTGAAGGAGACAGAGCCGCCTCTCGACGATCTGAGCGAATATGAGACAGTGGTGTTATATATGAACTTCGACGGCGTCAGAATATAATGGCCGGTTTGGGGAACGATACTGGTTACATTAACAGAGTCCTTCCCTGTCATAGAGAGCTGCTCAGCACCGGCACAGATGAATGTCATTATGATTAAAGCCACAGTGAAGGCTGAAGATAATAGTACAGACAGACGCCGGGACATATGTGCACCTCTCCTGATCAATAACCGGAAGCTGCTTTGTTAAACAGACTTTCGGGAACAGTCTTTGTGATATTAGTTACCTGTCCTGAGGTGAAAAACCTTCCGGGCCATTAAAAAATTAGATTCTGCTGAATTACCAACAAGGTAATTTGGAACTTGCAAATTATTCTAATATCCTTTATAATAATTGATAGAATGATTTTTTAATTGATCCAACTATAGTCGATAGTAATACAATTTTCTGGTAGTGAGAAATGCATGTTGATTTCAGGAATAAACATCTTGTCGATCTTTATCAGGATGGAAAAAGCAAAAAATACAGGGTACCGCAAGAGATTCTAAAAAAGTTTTTTATGAGAATCCAAGAGCTTGAAGCCGGACGAGACATTCATGATATCTGGAAAAAACCATCACTCAACTATGAAAAGATGCAGGGCTATGAAAACAGGTATTCAATAAGAATTCAAGATAAGTGGCGTTTGGAAATGGAAATAGAATGGGAAAATGCGGAAATGACTGTCGGCGATATATATGTCATAGAACTTTCGAATCATTACAGGTGATACTATGATTACAAAACACAGACCTTTTTTAAATGTCCCTCCCGGTGAATTTATCAGGGAAGAAATGGAGAACAGAACATGGTCTCAGGAGGATCTTGCTCAAGTCCTTGGAGTTTCTCCCAAAACTGTGAGCAAGCTCATAAACAGCAAACAGGGCATTTCAATTGACATAGCCAGATTGCTCTGCAAAGCTTTTGGACAGTCGCCTGATTATTGGTTGAATCTTTACAACAACTACGCTCTTCGCCAACTGGAAGATTCAATGAAAGAGCACGATGTTGAATTGAGAGCGCTTATTTACAACCATATGCCCATAAGCGAGATGAAAAATAAGGGTTGGATATGCCATACGACATCTGCTGACACACTGAAAAATGAAGTTTTGTCTTTCTTTGGAAAGGCAAAACTCGACAGCTCTATATTTGGAAGAGTAGAGCAGCCCGTTTTACATAGAAAGTCGGAAGCCTATCAAAATTACAACCCGCACCACTCTTTTATATGGTTTCAAATGGCCAGAAACAGTGTTGCACATTCCAATGCTCCGCACTATGATAAAAAAGGCCTGGAAAACCTTGCCGATGATCTTCATAAGTATACGGTTACTTCGCAAGGTATTAAAGATTTTCTTGAACGACTCACCGGTGTGGGGGTTAAATTCTTTATATTAAGCCATCTCTCAAAAACATATATAGATGGAGCTTCCTTCTTCGACAAAGAAAATCCGGTTATTGTATACTCACTGCGTCTCGACAGGATAGATAATTTCTGGTTTGTGGTAGCACATGAGATAGCCCATATTCTTTTGCATATAAAGAAAAGTGATGATTCTTTTGTTGATATCGACCTTTATGCCGATTACTCCAAAGTGGAACGGGAAAAAGAAGCGGACGAATTCGCGCTGAAAGTCATCAAAGAAAAAGAAATCATTCGCTATTTGAGATCTTACACCTATAAATCGAATAATCTTGTTTTAGAATGCTCACGAAATCTTCAGATCTCCAGTGGTATAATAGTGGGCATCCTTCAACATAAGGGAATGCTTCCCAGGAAAAACCTTAATAAATATAAATATAAAGTTTCAGAGCTTATCCCGGACAAATATTTCATTGAGAAGACAGTGGTGCAGGGCTGACAGGAACATAGCTGCGAGGCTGTGAAACGGAGTTTCTCCATCACTGACATGAAGTGGTGAAGTAAAGTGAAAAAATATCGGAATACCGTTGACATAAAAATAGCAGGAATAGAAGCGCTCAATAAAGCTCTGGGTCCTGCCGGCGCACTTCAGTTTCTCACTCAGCTGCAGCGGGAATCAACCGATTATGTTAAGATTTCACAACGTTTATATGAAGGTCAGTCAATAAACGAGATATTTGAGCGCAGCAGAAAAGAATGGACCGATAAATAATGCCTGGTTCCTTTGCAGGGCCAGGCACGATGACAGTCAGACGGCATCAGATTATTTCATGAACGTGATCCTGTCAGAAGGGCTTCCCGGATCTTCGATGGCGTCATTGCCGTCAAAAACTTTGGTCGCATAGTTGGAATCTGTTCCTGGGGCAAAGGCATTCCCCTGAATTCGAATCGCATATGTATTGACGAGCCGGAGACGCTTCCAGGTCTGATTGTCATAAGTCTTCCCGCTCTGGGTATAGAAGTCGACGGTGAGTGTCTCCGTGGTGCTGTCATAAGAGAATGGAGCTCCGCTGGTGCTGTAGAAGTAGACGTTCTCTTCCCCGCCGAATGTGATATCGCCCTCTTCCGTATAGGTTGTCGTAGTAGGAGCGTCATCCCTTGTGATAGTTCCATCAGAAGCGTTGTAGGTATAGGTTATGGTGTGTAAATCTCCTATTCCCGTGCTCGAGCCTTTTATATAGCGCCCTATGGTGAGTACGGAGCCACCTGTGACACTCACATTATTTTCAATGCCTGCGTGAATGTCTGTTGACACCCAGTCAAGGAATTGAGAAGCATTCTTCTTCAAAAGTGTTATCGTCTCACCCTTCTTGTAGGCTCTCAGTCCACCGGCGAAAAGGTTATAGAGAGTGTAGGTGAAAAGGGAAAAGATTACCGCTGCGACCATGAACTCAATGAGTGTGAAACCTTTCTTTCTACGCATGATACCACTCCATCCTGAAATATTTAACGGTAGTTAAGCAGGTATATCCAGGCATATATGGAGCTCCCTGCGGCATAGTCAGCCTTCTGAATAGGATTCTGAATGGTCAGATAGTAACCATAAGTGCTGTCATAACCTCTACCGACGATCTGAACCGGCTCCATATTCGTCCCATCAGAGATAACGGCGCAGAAGTTTGCCGGATCCACATACACTGAAACACCTGCTTCAGGTGTATAAGCCAAAGTTTTGGTACTAATAAAATTCGGAAGATAATCAGTTGCGGTGGCGCTGGCTGTGCGCAATTCGACAGGATAGCTGTAAGGTGAACTATATACAGATCGCCCTGATATAGCGCCACTCCCGTAAGTGACTGTCGAGGTCCCGGTGGCATATATTTTTGAATAACTGTCTGAAAAATCCAGATCAGAGACAGTGGCCCCTCCCATCATCATGCTGGTGGTAGATCTACCGTCATCACCCTTGTTGAAGATGGGAAACTTGAAGCTGTCTTCTTTAGAGACCACATAAATTCTGTCACTATCTATTAAAGTAGCTGTGCTTGTAATAGCGGATATCTTCCTGTTGGTTCTGATCGCTGCAACTACCACGACATTCCCTCTATCCATCTGGTTCTTTTCAGATGCCCACAGATTGGAATTAGAATGACCCGGAATGACCGGCGGAATTGTCACATAGACGGTGAGTCTCCTTGTGACCTGATCTATGTAGAGAAGGTGAGGGTCTGAGATATTGGCCACTTCAGGCCGGTAATAATACTGGTCAGAACCCAGAATGTCGCCGTAATAGGTAGATTCAAATTTGCGATAATCGGTATAATCCACCAGACTCATCGTGGTGGAAGGTATGGTGAAAATTGTGTCTGCCGTGCTGTCGGCTGCAGTTGAGTTTCCTGTTCCCGTTCCGTTGAATGTAGTATAGAACTCCCCGGCAAGATCACTGGATGAACTATATGTAAAAGTATTGAAAAACACTGCATGGGCAAAGATTCTCTCGATCTTCGTCTGCGCCATATGATAGGCGATCTCCCGAGCCCTGGCCTTGTACGCTATCGCGAATGCTCTCGGGAACAGGTTGAACACCACGAAGAGCCCGATGAGAAGCACTATCATGGCCACAAGCAGCTCGAGAAGAGTGACGCCTCTCTTTAATCTTTTCATATTCATCATAGAGAATCTTACCTCCACTTCTCAAACCATGTAGTCACCCTGAGTGTTCCTGTTTTTGTCCAAACAGGAACAGTAGGAGTAGCACTGGTATCTCTATTTACGGGATTACCGACACTCACCACCGCATAGGCAGTCCTCCTGTGAAGGATACTCCCGTCGGAACGGGTTACCTCCCCTTCAGATCTTAATGTAGCTTCCCAAAAACCAGATGTAGAACTATAAGCATAATCATCCAGGTAGAGATTGAACCTCCCTTGCGCCTTGAGCCAGTATGCATCGTCGAGACTCGACCCTGTAGAGGCGGGATAGGTCAGCTCGCTGATTACGATGTTGGTATAAGGCACAGTGGAAGTTCTTGGTCTAACGAAACAGTTGTGGCGTATAAGGAAGAGGCCATATTCCAGCCCGGAATCTGCCAGCATCATTGAGAGGTTGGACTGGTACTGCCCCATTCCGACCTTTGCATCCTGCGTTATCATCTGTATGAACCCAGTGGAAATGATGAACATGATCACCAGGATGAGCAATACCGAAATGAGGGCGACCCCCTTTTTCCTTTTTCTGCGCTCTATGTATACTCTCATCACTTCCTCCGATTTCAGAGACTGATCACATAGCTATACATCATATTATTTTGATGGAGGACCTGCAGATCCCCTATCCTTCCTTGACGTGACATTTACCGTTTTTAGTAACCACGACACTGTAATTTATACCTCCGCTCTTGACCTGGACAGTCTCACTACTGTTGGAGGTATCAACAAAACCCTGAGAGACAAACCTGATCTCTGAAAGGCTCCCGGTATCCAGGCTCACGCTGGCGCCAAAGTCCTTTTTAACCTGCACGCGCTTGTAAAGCCTGTCAGCGCCCTTGCTGTCATCATAATAATAGATATCGTAGCGATTATCAGTAGAGCTGAAGGTTATATATGCCGGATTTTCAGTTCGAAGCGACAGATTTCTCGTCTCTTCAATATCTGCTACAAGTGATCTGGCACACTGATACGCTGCTGAGGTGGCTCTGAACTTCATAAGATTTGGAACTCCAATGGCAATCAGTATGGCAAAGAGGCCTATGACGACCATAAGCTCGATAAGTGAGAAGCCCCTTCGGGATCGTATTTTTCCAAATCCGGAACATGACATTTTCATCAATCGCACTCCTCACGAAAAATACTATAAAAATCCACGTATCTATTACATTCCATGGACTGAATATCCTGTTACAATGATCATTATATCATAAAGATCAGGAAAAAAACAGGGAAATATGGGCGATTTTTACTCGGCTTTCAGAGTCCTTTTAGAGGTCCGACAGAGCAAGACAAAGAACCTTCTGGACAGATTATCGGCCTTCCGCCTGGAGGTGTCAGAAGTTCATGTATGACTTCAGTGTTCCTTTTGACAATAATCTTGCAGAGCGCGATCTCCGAATGATGAAACTCAAAGAGAAGATATCAGGTACATTCCGGAGCATAGAGGGTGCAGTTAATTTTTGCAGGATAAGAAGCTATATTCAAACCGTTAAAAAGAGCGGCCTTAATATCTTGGAATCTCTCAAAAATGTCTTTCTGGGAAATCCTATTATGTACGCAGCAGACTTTATTACTCTGAGCAGTAACATAAATTCTTTCCTGGCATCTCAATACTGTTCAACATATAGACTCTTATCTTCAAAACTAAACTAATAGAAAACTACTTAATTGCCTTCAATATGTATTTAGCGGCTCCATCGTCAAAATCCCACAAATACAGATTTTTAGAGATAGCATTTATTCTTCACAGGTTAAGAAATGGGGGTACGGAGGATCGCAGAGGTCTGGAATCTGAGTGAGCGGACGTTCGATGAACCCACCGGGTGCGCTTCCTTGTTTATATTCACGAGTAAAG
>Ga0302251_1000017_pt1 | contig 234150 bp, 184 predicted proteins | sample AAG_RA_Gln_MG_FD_193534 | JGI IMG/M metagenome (GOLD analysis project Ga0302251, IMG submission 193534) | Enriched activated sludge microbial communities from anaerobic digester in WTTP, New Holstein, Wisconsin, United States - AAG_RA_Gln | ecosystem: Engineered > Bioreactor > Anaerobic >... | reverse complement strand
AGGTAATGAAGCCGATTCGGCGTTGGGTCATCGATGACTGTGAAGAATATAATGACGAAAAAAATACGACTTCCCAGTAACCAGGCTTTTTCTTGGCTTTTCACGCGGAAGTCGGGCTAAACTTCCGGATATGCAGAAAAACAGATACTTGTCCTTCTGAGTACATCGAGGGCGCGATCTTTGTATAATGACAAAGCTCGTCGGAAGAAAGAAGAAAAAGTAGATACTCTTCACAGAGGTGAACGATGATATCTATACCATATGAGCAGTTATACGAAAACCTGCCTGATGGAATAACCATCCAGGACAGAAGTTTTACTATCATCTATCAGAATAAATCCATGAAGAGCATTTTTGGAGATCGCAAAGGTGAAAAATGCTATTCTATCTATGAAAAAAGAGATGAGATCTGCGAAGGCTGTGGAGTGCTTAAGGTCTTTGAAACCGGCAGGAGTAATATGGTCCTTCGGACGGCCTTTGCAGCTGATGGCAGCACTGCTTACTGGGAGAACTGCTGCTACCCCATGATGGATGATAACAATAATATCATAGCAGGCGTAGAAGTCTGCCGTGATATCTCAGGGAGGATCACACTTGAGACGGAGGTCAAGGACAGAAATATCGAACTGGGTCAGCTCAACAGAGAGCTCAAGAGATATACCGATGAACTCGAGGCATTCAGCTATTCAGTCTCCCACGACCTGCGGACGCCATTGCGCAGCATAGAGGGCTTCAGTCAGGCTATTATGGAAGACTATATCGACAGGCTGGACGAACGGGGAATAGATTATTTCAACCGCATATGCAGGGCCACAGACAAGATGAGCCAGCTCATAGACGACATACTGAAGCTTTCCAGGCTTTCCCGCAGGGAGATGAATACTACGCCTGTCGATCTGACATCCCTTGCCCTGGCATCATTGGAGAAACTGCAGAGTAACGACCCTGGGAGGAAGTTCGTTTCGGCTATTCAGGATGGAATGAGCACACAGGGAGACAGAAAGCTTCTGGAGATCATGTGGGACAACCTTATTGGAAACGCCTGGAAATATACTGCAAAGACAGAGCGACCTGTAATAGAATGTGGCTCTACAGAACAGAATGGTGAAACGGTTTTTTTTATTCGCGACAACGGAGCAGGCTTCAACACAGCATATTCTGAAAAGCTTTTCACACCATTTCAGCGGCTCCATTCAGAGCGCGAATTTCCGGGCTCCGGCATCGGCCTTACCATTGTCCACAGAATAATTACAAGGCACGGAGGAAGGATCTGGGCTGAAAGTGAGACAGGAAAGGGCTCCACATTCTATTTCACCCTGGGCCAGTCCTGAGCGGTATGGGAATAAAGTGCAATTGCCTTTCGATCAGGAGGGTATAGAAATTCCGATATATTATTGTTAAGATGCTTAACTTTTGTTTATTGTTTTTTTCTCCTGTAAACGGGAAATCCGCCCGTCCATTACATCGCCTATTGTTTCCAGCATGACAGAGATTGTCGCCATCTGAGATGTGGAGAAAGCGCTTAGACGTTCTATCAAATCGTCCATCTCACTTCCATGAAATGATTCATGAGCATGAAAGGCACGCCGCCCCATTTCAGTCAGCGAAAGAAGATACTCCTTGTTGCTGTATGGTGACTGCCGCTTCTTGACGTATCCACATTTTTCAAGTCTGGCAACCATTTGCGAAGTTGCGCTTTTGGTAACACCAAAGGATTTGGCAAGACCGGTTATGTTCATATCCTTATGACTGCCGATCATCTGAATGATATGTGCCTCCCTTGTCGTTACACTCCTTTCGGAATCGACCTGGATTGGCTGAGTCTCAATAAATGTAAACTTCCTTGATATCTGCATAAGCCTTTTTACTGCATCTGTAACAAGCTCTCTTTTACTGTCCATGATTATATAATAAAGCATCTTAACCTTTTTGTCAACAGATTGGCTATATGCAATCTGATCCTGTTTGATCAGGAGTTCTTGTTCTTGACCTTCCGATCAAAAGAGTCGGGACAGGGGAGCCCTGCATCAATCGGATGCCCTTCCAGTATTTCAAGAGACAGCAGGGATCAATAGTAATAGATGATGGTGGAGATCAATACCAGGCCGGTAATGAGCGGCCAGTAAAGAATCTTGGACAGCAGGCAGTCTTCATACTCAAGTATGGACGGCACTTGTTTCCCGATATAGAAAAAGGTGGTCACCGACATGTAGAAAAGCATTAAATATGTTATGAGATGGAAATTCTCCATGAAGGTTATTCGCTCCACATTGACCTCTGTTCTGAAAGACGATTGTGAGAGCAATGTGGAGAAGAAAAAGCTGATCACTGTTCCAAGCACGGCAATGCCGCTGAGACCGAATGTTCTCTTATCTTCCTCGCTGCTGGTAAATTTCAGCTTTACTACGAAGAGCATTGACAGAATTATGAGAAGAGGAAATACTTTTGAAACAAGCGGGTTCAGCACATTCCTCTTTCCTACTACATGATAATACAGCTCAGGGAATGTCTCCAGATTGCGGGTATCTTGAACACCGAAATCAGTAGTGGCTATAGATTCCCTGTAATCAAAATAAGAGGCTAGAAGAGTATAACCAGGGAGAACAAATCCACTTTCAGGCAGTCCGGGGCCGTTCTGGGGTGATGTGGCCTTGTAAGAACCAAGATCAGGAATCAGGACCTCCCTCTTTTCAAAATCACCGCTTTTAATCCAAATCCATATATCAGGACGATCGAGAGGATATTTTGAATAATCAAAGTTTTCCCGCAAGGTCAGCTCGAACCTCCATCGTATCACGTCATATTCTTCACTGTTTCTACGAGATACCTCCTTCATCTCGATCGATGTAGCCTCCGGAAAAGTGGGTTCATTTATCACAACATCTTTGTTGCCGGTCGGAAATTTAAGCCATACATAACCTACTGCCTTCAGATCGTTTGAGGTCAAGTATTCAAGAGATTGCAGATAAATTCCAGTTGGAATTCGAATCGGACGTTTCATATGTGTTTTTGAAATAAATGCTTCATACTTCGACAGCGCCTTCTGAATCTTCACCTTATCAGTGAGAAATATTCTGTCATTTTCCTGTTTGACAGGAGCGGTGTAGACAATACTCCAGATATATAATGTGCCTGCAAGACACATGAAGGTGAAGACGATTGAGGTGCACCAGAGGCTCAACTTATTGAGAAGATATGCTCTTGAGAGGAGAGCGGTTACGGTAGTGATGAACACAATCAGCGCGAGGATTAACTGTATCTGCTGTCTCCTGAATAGTGTTTCACTCAGAGTAAACTGCTCAAGCAGATAGCTTCCGGCAATACACCATCCTGTAGAGGGGATATGCTCATAAAAGCTCATATAGGTGGAATTGCTGCCAGGCTCCCTGCTCTCAAAAGAGATATTCTCACCGGATAATACCCTCCTGATCTTCTCTTCCAGAATGTGATCTTTCATCGTCTTTACTGCATCCAGAATATTTATCCGGTTTTCCACAACCTCATTCAATGGATAGTAGACAAACAGACCTTTCTTTGAGATTATGAAGCGCAGAATGGCATTCCCGAGCTCCATTGAACTGGCATACTCTCTTATACTGCTCAGCAGGATGGCGAAATGCACAACACCTGCAATGCCTTTTTCTTCTCCGGGAAGATAAAAGGGAACGTTGTATGATACTGTGCAGCTGTTTATTTTATCCTCCATCGAGGGCTCTGACCATACAGGGATGCCGCCTGCAACCGTGTCCTTATACCACGATGTCTCTGTGTAGTCGCCATCTCCTTCCATCTGAAAGAACAGGATATTGTCCTCTATCATCTGAGCAGAGGGGGCGTAGAGACGATTCTCAAGGTCGTGTCGATAGGGAGCAAAGGCAACGCAGACCATCACTATTCCCAGATCTGTTTTCAGGATTTCACTGAATCGCTTATGGAGAAAGGCTGTGTTTTTTATTTCTGAGGACGCTCTGGAGACAGAATTGGCAGTTTTCTCTATCTTCTTCAACAATGCATCAACCTGTTCGGCAGAGCGCTTCACTTCTTTCAAAGAGCTCTGTTTCGCATCGGCAATTATCTTACTTTCTTTTCTAACATTAGATATAATCAGTATGACTGAGGCAATGAAACTCATGAAGCAGATGACCAGCAGAATGTAAAATGAGATCTTCAGGTTTTTACTCATTCTATTCTCTTTCGACTGATAGATATAAAAGTCACCACGACCTCATGAGGGGGTGAATATATCAAAGCACAGATTTCTACACATACAGGTGAATCCCTGTAGAGGGCTCAGACAGGGTCCGGCGAAATAATAGATCATAGTTCGCTTCGCTCACAATTGGAATAATGGGTTTATACTCACCAGCATAACAAACTGCAGCATTCTAAGTTGGCAAATGAGCGTTGATAGATGATTCCAGAAGTTTTAATTGTGCAATTTATAATCCGCGTTTGTATAAAGACATATTGCATCTCATTGGCTTTCGTAGTATAAAAAGAGTATTGATTGTAAAAGCATGAAAAGAAGAATCAAAAATCTCGGATTCTGGATGGATTGTGAATAAGATTATTACTGTCGGGAGAGTTGAACAATGAAATTCCGGATAATCCTGATGTTTATATTCACGTTATTAATGACAGGTATGAGTTCCAGCGCCACATTGACGCTGGAAGAAAGCATTACCATAGCTCTGAGAAATAATCTGGATATCAAACAGGAAGAGATTCTGCTCAAAATCAGCACCTACCAGGAAAGAGCTGCACTGGCACAGTTTTATCCTACCCTTTCAGCTGCCGGCACCGATCTTTATCTGAAGGATGTCCCCATCATGAGCCGCTACTCAGGATTTCTGCTCAAGCAGCCTGTATATACGGGAGGCAGACTGACAAATAATCTGAAAGCCTCACAGGAGAATAGAAACGCACAGCTCTATGGATTTCAGGTCACAGAGCTTGCAATCGAAAACAGGGTTTTCCGGGAGTATATGAACTGCCTTCGATACTGGAAGTTCTCAAGAGCCTACCGTGATGCTCTTGAAAGAGCCGGAGGCCACCTCGAGAAAGTAAGGAAAGACATATCAGAAGGGAAGAGAGGCGATGAAGACAGCCTGCGATGGAAGGTTCTGATTGACAATTACAGGGCAAAGCTTGTAAACTCTGAGAAAGACCTCGCCAATTCAAAAGTCAGACTCAACACACTGATGAATCGGGATATCTGTGAGCCGATTGAGATAATAGACAGCCACAACCTGAGATTTGAATACGCTGATTTCATGATTCGGCAGATGCGCTACACCAGCGAGCAGATGCTGGATATGTACAACGACTATGCCCTTGTATTCAGCCCCGGCTATAAGAAAAAAATAACAGAAACACTTATGGCGCATTACAACCTTCTTTCAGAGCAGGCATCACTGCTCCCTGCTGTGGATATCCTCAGCAACTATAACGGACGATCCATGCCGCTCATGGGAGTTTATAACACATGGGATACAGGCTTGTACGTGAACTTCGATCTATACAGGCAGCAGAAATATGAAAATATCAAGATCAGCCAGCTACAGTCAGAGCTTTCAAAGGTTAAGGAAGAGACATATCTCAGAGATCTGAAATCCGGCATCAGGACTTCCTACCTGAGCAACGCTTCCAACAATGAGCGTGTCAGCCTTCAGCGATTACAGGAAAAAACGTCACGTCTCTATATGAAGGAGATTACATCGAAATACGCAGAAGGCAAGGCATCCAACCTCGATGTTATCGAAGGATTCGATTCATTCTATCAGAATCTTACAACACTGATCGATTCGATATATAATGCCTTCACTGAATTTGCCAATCTCTACAACATGATAGGCTTTTCTTTTGTATACGACAAGCCCGCACCCAATGTATACTGGAGATATAAAGAACATGGGCTCAATGTCGATTATGATCTGAAAAATCTGGATGACCATACCTTCCATTTTACAGATGACCCTGACTTTGAAAAAGTTAAAAGCACTTTTAAAAACAACCCATCCCTGATCAAGCTCCACGATAAAACCGGACAGACAGCGCTTCATTATACGGTTGACAGAGGAAATATCAAATGTGTGGAGTTTCTGCTGCAGAACGGTGCAGATCCCAACGCTGTCAACTATGTCGACGGAACTCCCATGGTGCGGGCAATCTGCTTCGGCCCTCCGGAAAACAGGCTCAGGATAGCTGAACTGCTGGTAAGCCATGGAGCTGACCTGAACAGAGTCTCACATTACCATCCTCCGCTGAACTGGGCGGCAATGAAGAACAATCTGGATATTGTAAAGTTGCTGGTACAGGCAGGTGCAAAGGTCAACATATCTGACGAATTTATGAAGCTGACACCCCTCCACTTCAGTGCATTCTGGGGCAACGTCGAAATGGCGAAGTTCCTGCTTGAGAATGGAGCAGATCCATCTATCGTGAACGCCGACGGAGTTACAGCGCTTGATCTGGCGTGGCAGTTCGAATTCAAGGATTATATCCAATTCTTTGAAAGTTCAGGTATCAAGTGAGAAAGCTGCCGCTGCTCACCTGCCCCTCTCCTGAAAGGGGATGCCCAGCTTTTCCTTTGTTATCAGTTCAGTTTTAACAAATATGTGAGAAGGCACAGATTCACCGTCGATGATTTTAATCGCTGTTTCAACACCTGCTTTGCCTATCTCATAAGGCGATTGAGTTATTGTAGCATCAATATCTCCGTCCTCAATCGACTTGCAGCCGCTCTTTGAGCCATCAAATGAGATTATGCATATCCTGGGGAGCTTCATGCTTATCAGCGCATCTGAAACTCCTATGGCCATTGTGCCGTTCAGTGCCAGAACCCCTTTAATATCAGGATTTTTCCTCAAGACATCCCTGGCAACGAGAAAGGCTCTGCTCCTGTCATTGTTAGCAGGAGTAGCAGCGATTACACTGATTTCAGGATATTTTTTCACTACCTCGGAAAAACCCGCTTCCCGCAATGCTCCCGTATAACTCCTGGACATTCCCTCCATAACAAGTATCTTGCCTCTCCTTTTGAGCTTGTCAACAAGATACTCGGCGGCAATCCTTCCTCCACCCCAGTTATCGGTGGTCACAACAGATTTGACTTCTGCACCGGAATCATTGAGCTTCTCATCATCTATCCCGGAATGAATCAGAATAACCGGGATTTTTAGAGAGTTGGCCTGTTTTATTACTGGAATACAATTCTTAACAGCTCTTTCCTTATTTTCAGGGAAGATAATAAGAGCTTTGATCTTCTTCGCAAATACAGGGTCCAGCAGAGCTTTCCGTTTTGAGGTTTCAGACTGATCACTCACCATCACAAGGAGTTTCAATCCCTTTTCTGATGATGTCTCTCTGAGCCCACTCTCTATCTCATCAGTGTAAGGAGGATACAGAGCCCTGAACATAACGCCAATGGCAATGTTTTTCTGAGACTCGGATTTCTTCGGACACCCCGACATGAATAAGGATAAAAACAGGATGAAACATGCAACGGCTATTGATATCTGCCTTTTCATATCCAGGCTATCTACCCTTCCGCGGTTTCATTTCAGACTGCCTTGTAGTTTTGTTGGATATGTTGTGTGCCGTGATGTATATAATAAGAGACAATCTCTTACAGAAATCCCGCATCAGATATATACTATCAGAAATGTGCCTTCACTGCAAGAATGCTGTCGAGATCTATGAGGTCGCTACTCCAGACATTGCAGAACAGACCATTGGTTATTTCCACGCTATCATTATACAAACGCGCATTATAAATTGCACTGTCAAAACTTCTGGAATCATCTATCAATGCTTGTTTGGCAATTTAGAATGCTGCAGTTGTTATGCTGGTGAGTATAATATTGGAGTCTGTCACTATTTTTCAGATAAGCCACCGAGTTATATGTTTTAATCTGCCAGCAGCTGCCGTCGTGCTCCAGAATGTTTATGCAGGTATTCTTTATGTTGGTCTCTCCCAGGTCGATGGAGCCAGCAGAAACCACTCTCAACAGTGCGTTTATCACTGCCCCATGAGCCACAATGACAATCTTTCTGTCTCTGTTGCTCTCTATCACACCCTGCAGGCCTCTGAAAACCCTTTTCTCAAGAGCATCATCGTTCTCTTTTCCAGGTATGTCGCCATCAGGAAAAGCGGATTTCTGAGACTCCAGGGTCAAGCCTGATCCTTTTCCAAAATCACGCTCGACAAAGGCCTTGTCCTCAATGATTTTAGTAATCTCGAGCCTCTTTCCTATAATCTCGGCTGTGGCATGAGCCCTTTTCAGGGGACTCGTTATGATGAGATCCCATTGAAATTCTGAGAGATGTTCAGCAATCAGTGAAGCCTGCGCTCTCCCGTTTTCATTCAGCTCTATGTCTTCTCTGCCCTGAAATCTGCCCAGCCTGTTCCAGTCGGTTTCTCCGTGTCGAACGATGCAGAGTGTCGTCATATCTAAATTACTCCCGCACCTGTGAGTATATCCCTGCTCGATTTGGGTCTGTTCATCGTATAGAGATGCACTCCCGCTGCACCGCTGTCGATCAGATCCTGAATCTGCGCAGCAGCGTAATCTATGCCGGCCTTCCTTAAATCATCAGGATTGTCAGCATACTTATCCATAACAAGCACCAGCCTGGCCGGAATTGAGCACCCGCTTCTGGCAGTCATCGCCTTGATGTTGCTGCTGAAAATGGGCATGATTCCAGGCACTATCGGGCACGTGATGCCAACCGCAGCTGTCTTGTCCAGAAAGTCATAATACAGTCTGTTATCGAAAAAGAACTGGGTGAGAAGGAAATCGACTCCCTCATCCACTTTTTCCTTCAGATGCAGCAGATCATCCTTCAGGCGCCTGCTCTCCGGATGCCCCTCCAGATATGCGGCAGCAGCAATACAGAAGTTGTTATTGACTCTTATATGCCTGATCAGCTCAGAGGCATACCTGAACACATTTCTGCTGAAATCAAAGTCGGGCTGATCCAGAGGAGGATCGCCCCTCAGGGCAAGTACGTTTTCAAGTGAGTTTTTATGCATCGATTCAAGCATTGAATCGGTTTCTTCCCTTGAATGGCCCACACAGGTAAAATGAGCCATAGTCTCAATACCGTAATCACGTTTAATCTTCGACGCTATTTCAACGGTCCGACCCTTTTCACTGCCGCCGGCTCCATATGTGACGCTGATATAGTCTGGTTTCATATCGTTAAACTGCTCAAGTGAATTGTACAGCTTTTCCAGTGGGACATCAGGTTTAGGTGGAAATATTTCAAATGCAATTACTGGTTTCTTCTTCTTAAACAACTCTGAAATTCTCATGACAGCCTCCTTACAGTTTTATACAAACGCGCATTATAAATTGCACTATCAAAACTTCTGAAATCATCTATCAACGCTCATTCGGCAATTTAGAATGCTGCAGTTTGTTATGCCGGTGAGTATAACACAGCATTCTATGCGGGAGTATCTGCTGCATCTGGAGAAGGAAGTTTATCCCCGCCGGTCTCTTTACTCAGATATGTTATTTTCATTCTGCACAGGATTACATTATACATATAGTATAGCACAGGTCAAGCAGTCCGGGAAAAATCTGATGAGATCCTTTGGCTCACTGCAGAACTACCCATTTCTCGATTGTCTGCCTGAGCCTGTCAATGCTGATTGGCTTAGTAAGATAATCATTCATACCGACTTCCAGACATCTGTTCAGATCATCACTGAAAGCAGCAGCGGTCAGTGCAATTATAGGCAAATCGCGGTATCCGCTTTTTCTTATAATCTCAGTCGCTTCAAGACCATCCATCTCAGGCATCTGAATGTCCATAATAACCAGACTGTATGAATTGTCGGTCAGCATCTGTACTGCTTCCTTCCCATTGCCTGAAATATCAAATTCGAAACCCAGCTTCTTCAGAGCGGCACTTATGAACTTCTGATTTACCAGGTTATCTTCTGCAACAAGAATTTTCACAGTATTAACCGGAGAAAGCAATGATGGTTTCGAGAGCTGAAGACTCTCTGGAATGAAGCTCTCAACAGGGAGCATATCAGCGTCGGCGGATGGCTCTATCTCCTTAAGCATCAATGAAAAGACAAACTCGCTGCCGCTTCCCTCCAGGCTATGTGCCGAGATTGTTCCACCCATCTTTTCCACAAAAGCCCTGGATATGGAAAGCCCCAGGCCGGTACCTCCATACTTTCTTGTGGTAGAGTTATCTGCCTGCACGAAGCTCTCGAAAATCCTGTCTATCTTCTCTTCTTTTATACCAATTCCAGTATCCCTTACTGAGATATTGACTTTTCTCATAAAATCCGGGCCGGCTTCATCATCCATCGAGTCATAACTCACATCGATATCGATAGATCCTTTCTCAGTAAATTTTACTGCATTACCTACAAGGTTTAGAAGTATCTGATAAATCTTCATCGGGTCTCCGGAAAAATAGCCTGAAAAGCCTGAAGGGAAAGTGCTGTTCAGCTCAACGGGAAGGTTCTTTAGCTTCGGCCTGATTATCTTCAGAATTGACTCAACAATCCGCCTCAGGTTGAATGGCACATTTTCGAGTGTCAGGCCATTTGCCTCAATTTTGGATACATCCAGCACATCGTTGATGAGAGCGTGCAGAATCTTTCCGCTCTCGAGTATGGTATTCGTATAATCTGCCTGTACACTGTCCAGCGAAGTATCTTTCAGGATGTTTGAGAAACCGATCAGCGCATTGAGAGGAGTGCGGATCTCATGGGAGATATTGGCAAGAAAACAGCTCTTTGCCCGATTTGCAGATTCTGCGCGCTCCTTTATTGCTTCCAGTTCTGATGTACGCTCCCTTACTTTCTCTTCTACTGATTGATAGGCTCTTTCAAGCTCTTCGTTTTTCATTCTGAGCTCATTGAGAAGCTGGACATTCTCTATTGTAAAAGCTACCTGCCGGAATACGAACTCGATGAGACTGAATATTTCCTGGGGTATCATCTCGGCAGCCCTTACTGATGACATAAGCATAACACCGTGAATCCGCTGATTGGAGGTTAAAGGAGCAAAGATGATGCTTTTTTCCCTTCTTGATACTCCGGAAGGCAGCTTGAAAACCATCATACTGCTCTGCCTGAGACCCCAGGCGAAATACCCTCTCTCAATCAATTCATCGACTGTACTCTGTGATTCCTTTTCCCTTGAAGCAGGAAATACTGCATCGTGATAAAATTCCAGGGTCTTTCTGTCCAGACTGAGAAATGAAATGAAGTGACAGGGTATGATCTGCCTGATTCCCTCCGTTGTGGAGATGATTATCTTACTGATGGCGACAGAAGAGTCGCTGCCTCCATAGCACTTTACCAGATCTTCGCTGATGAACAGAATATTCCAGATAGTTTTAAACAGGGATTCAAAATAAAGAAGGCGCCGTCTGCTCTCCCCATGGGAGCGTTCTCCGAGTGCTCTCTTCATGTTGTATTTCTTACGAGAAGATCCTGATAAGCTCATGGAACTCCTTTAATGTTTCTTCAGCTATCAATTCCAGCATGGCTGCCTTAATTTTCACAATCTCTACTGCCTTCGCTTCAATGGGGGGAACTCTTCTGTACCCGGAATCTCCCAGTCTCAGCGCCTTTGCGATAGAGTCTGCAATATGTATCACTGCGACCTGCTTCGGATTTTTCATCTTGTCCGGCAGCCTGTGATGAAAGGAAATTGTCTCGACAAGCAGGTACGGCAGCCCCCATCTTCTGGCTACCAGAGCGCCTACATCAGCGTGTGTATATCCCAGCACATTCTTTTCGGCTTCGCTGAACGTGAGATTTCTGTTTTCACTGGTCATCGACATTATCGTAATAAAAAAATCGGTGAGATACTGATCGATTATAACTTTTCCGATATCATGGATGAGCCCGGCAGTAAAAAGCTCTTCAATCTCAAATTTTCCAGTATATTTTGCAATAACCTTTGCGGCGATCGCACACCCCAGTGAATGCTTCCAGAACTCTTTTCTATCGAAGATGCTGCCGTTGCTCTGCTTTAAAAACATTTCTATTACTGATGTTGCAAGAATAAGCTCACATATGGCACTGAATCCTATGACTGAAACTGCTCTGGGGATGCTGTCAATTCTGGATGGAAACCCATAGAATGCGGAATTTGCTATCTTGAGGACTTTGCAGGCAATGACCTGATCCTGGGATATCAATCTGCCAATTTCATTCGCAGAGCATCGGGGGTCTTCTATCGATCTACGGATTCTGTAATATGTTGAGGGCAGCGTATCGAGCTCCTTAACCTTATCGTTGAAAAACATAAGATCAGGCGCATCTCGTTCTGTCTTCTCTGCCTTCTTTAAAGAATCAGATACTCTAGGGCTCAAGATCTTTTCCCTTCAATTCATCAATATTATTAATCAGTGCATTTACCGCAACACGCTTCAGCTCCATGTTGAATTCATCGAGGTTTTCAAAAGGGAATAGAAGCGCGATCTCTTTCTCTGCAATCTGCCGGTTTTCATCATTTAGAAGGGCCAGTCTGTCAACTTTCCGGCATTCAACACCATCAATATTGAGCTCTACAACTCCCCATGTTTTCAGCAGTTTAATATGCTTCTCCGAGAGAACTGTGCCGGAAGGCAGAATAAGCTGCCCCTGATAGTTATCGACCGGCTGCGCAACTTTCATTCCCGGTTTGACTTCTTTAATGCTGAGAATCCCCATTGTTTGATACTTGCCTCATATATCAGCTGATGCGAAAAATATTTACAATACAAGATGTCTGAGTATCTATCATTAATATCGGAAAAAAATTTTTCAGTTAAAGAGATATCTGCTCATTTCTTCGCCGGAAGCGACGGTGTCAATGCAGTAAATACTGTTACGGCAGATGCAGGGAGCGTTATCACACCCTTCTTACCTTCTTCCGGCGCCACAGCCGGCCTGTTCAGATAATAGCGTCCCACAACACCTTCCGGAGTAAAGCTCTGCTCTCTCTCCAGGTTCAGATTGCAGGCTATCAACAGAGGTGGATTCTTACCTGCAGGGTCGCTGAGAAGGAGACAGAGTATATCAGGCGCGCCTGCCTCATCAAGCACCTGCATGTGAGTGTTCCTCTCAAGGCTAGGCTTCATCTCCCTGAGGGCACTCTTGACGGCCAGCATCTCCCTGATGATGTTTTTATCATTCGTCCATTCGCCTGTGAGTCTTTCAGGCTTCGAGAGAAGCAGAAGCCTGGGAGCTTCGGGATGAGCCTTTCTTTCAGCCTCAGTCATGTACTCATAAAACTGATTCGCTTCCCTGATATGGGTTGACAATCCAACATTTATCGTAGAGTCGGCCACAAACTCGGTGCCGAATACCGTATTGGTGATGAAAGGGGTGCCTGCCTTTTCAGATATTATTCTGAAGAGGGTGTAGTACAGAAGAGTCAATCTTCTGGCTTTATCTCTGTTCACCGGGGCCTCGGTAAAATCCGGGATGGAGGTACCTGCACGGAGGGGTGCCTTCGAAAGCTCGCGCGTAGCCGGTGTCTCGCCGATGCGCTTGGTGTTATAGTTGTCAGCAGATCCGAACATCCTCCCCTTTGCTGTATCATACTTCGCCACTTCCCGGAAGAGCTTCTTCGTCCCTTCCTTATAGAAGTTGACGGCCTTTTCAGGACTGTCTTCGTAGAGCTTCATCTCTGTCCTGTCGCTATATGAAGCCATGCAGTATGCAAAAACCAGGCCGGTCAGCACTCCCTGATGTGAGGACAGATAGTCGAACCCTGCTCCAAGGTTTTCCTCCCAGACACAGGGAAGGACTTCTCTGATCGTACCTTTCAGGTCTTCCGGCAGGGCGTGACCCATGTCCAGCACAAAACCGTCAGCTCCCATCTTCTTATAGACAGAAAAATAACTTCCGATCATGTCCCATACAGGCTGGTTCCTGTACTTCTTTTCAATGGAAGGCTCAACGTCCTTGAAGAACTTGGCTGTCACGAAAGAGAGGGGGCCCAGCATGGGGAGGCTGCCATCGACATCATCGTAGAGCCTCAGGTATGTCACATCACTCCAGAAAGGCTGAATCTCAAATGGAGTGTCGCAGAAGGCCGGGAATACTTCTGAACGCAGAGCTGCATCTATCTCACCCTTTATCTTTTTCCCCTGTGCATCGTTCTTATAGTAGCATCCGATGAGCTTACCTGAGTCCTCCCGCTTCACCAAATCAGGAGGCGGCATGAAGAAGCCTGCATATTCAGGATCTGTCCTGGTCACATCGATAAAATCCCTGCATAGATATTTGCCGCCGTAAATCTTCTTCTTGTACTCATTCTGGAACCACTGCTCAAAGGAGGCGCGGTCATTGAACCGGCGAAGACCGTCGGCAGTCTGGTAGTCATAGTTGGCGTTATAGTAGTCCGGCATCCGCCTGGGAGTGCCTTCCTTTACCCAATAGCCATATGAGGGATATTTCTCGAGAATGCTTGAATCGATGGATACGGTGCGGGGGATGACCTCCTGCACAACCTTCATGTTCAATGCATGCGCCGCTTCTATGAATGCCTTGTATTGATCGTCCACAGATCCGTCAAAGAGCGGATCTGAGAGGCGCGAGTCGATGTGGAAGGGGTCGCGTATGGCAAAAGGTGAGCCGATATTTCCCTTCCGCCCGTACAGACCGATCTCTGTTATGGGCTGGAAGTGAATGGTATTGTAGCCCAGGGCCTTCAGATAAGGGAGAATCATTATGTTCTTGATGAATGTTCCCATTTCGCGCCGGCCATCACCGTTCAGAGTTATATCCCGGCCGCTTCCGGAGCCAATATATCCATCCTGGTCATGGTCATACATCGAGATAACTCTGGGAAGTGCATTCATTGCCACAACTTTCTCCCCTGTCCTGAGATCAGGCACAGGGGTTTCAGTTGGATGCTTCTCCCTGTATGAAACAATTCCGGCGATGACTCTGCCCATAACGTCGTACAGTGATGATATCTTTACGGGCTTTGTCAGCTTTCCTCTCTCTGCCAGCTCCAGCATCTCAGTCTCGCCCTTTTCAGGGTCTATGAGCCATGCCTGGGGTATGCAGTATGTGCCTTTTCCGTCAGACATCCTCTTCTTGATGCACTGCTGATAAACAGCATTGAGAGCGGGAAAGTTTTTCAGCTCCCTTTCAACACTCTCCCTGCCATTTGAGGCATATACGCAGCAGATGCTGCATAGCAGGAAGAGTATGGAAGAAAATACAACGATGCCGGAAAGGTGTTTCATGAAAGCCTCCTTGGAGTGAAAGAATCACTCTATCATTTTTGTACAGGATAGACTCTTTCCTTTTATTCAAAAAATAGTGACAGACTCCATTTTTCGAAAATAGTGACAGACTCCCTGGGGAGTCATCATTTTTCTGGGGAGTCACCTTCATAACCCAATCTGCTTATGTCAGTTGAAATTTTCATGCAAGACTCTTGTAATCTCTGAAATCTGGAGTATAATACGGTAACGATGATCAACATCGACATTTTATACTCCAGAGTATAACTGACCACAGCATTACAGACTCTGATACAGGTCTTACAACCTGAGTCAGTTCACACGATTGCCCTTGCAGCACCTGGAAACACAGAGGAGACACAATAATGGCAGAAACATTACCAATAAGAAATGTAGCAATCATCGCCCACGTCGACCACGGCAAGACAACTCTGGTCGATGCGCTTCTCAGACAGAGCGGAACTTTTCTCGTCAATGAATCAGTGCCCGAAAGGGTGATGGATTCAATGGATCTGGAGCGGGAGCGTGGAATCACCATTGCGGCGAAAAACTGCTGCCTCAGGTGGGAGGGCTATGTTATAAACATAGTCGACACACCTGGACACGCAGATTTCGGAGGTGAAGTAGAGCGGATCCTGTCAATGGTAGATGGCGCACTCCTGCTGGTGGACGCTGCGGAAGGCCCTCTTCCCCAGACAAGGTTCGTTGTAAAGAAGGCATTGGAAGCAAAGCTTCCACTGGTTCTGATCATCAACAAGATTGACAGGAGAGATGCACGGACAAAAGAGGTGGAAGATGAGATATTCAATCTTCTCCTTGACTGCGGCGCAGATGCCGAGTATCTGGACAGTCCTGTGCTCTATACAAATGCAAGGACAGGAGCTGCAACGCGTATCATGGAAGCAGAGCCTGTCGATATGAAACCGGTCTTCGAGGCAATCATTAATTCCATACCCAGCCCTGAAGTAGATGCAGATAAGCCGCTCAGCATGATCGTGGCGAACCTCGGTTACTCCGACTATGTCGGAAGACTGGCTGTCGGGAGGATGAAATCAGGCACTTTATCGGTGAACGACTCTGTGCTCATTGCAGGCTCTGAGCAGAACCATAAAGGCAGAGTAATGAGAATTTACGGATATGAGGGCCTTAAAATGATCGAAGTTCCCCAGGCTCAGGCAGGCCAGATTGTGGCACTGGCAGGTCTGGAGTCCTTCACCATAGGCGACACTGTTACCAACATCGAAACTCCTCTCGTGCAGCCCAGAATCCACGTTGAAGAACCGACAGTGAGCATGATCTTCTCCGCTAACACGTCTCCCTTTGCAGGGCGGGAAGGAAAGTATGTCACAGGCAGCAAATTGAAGGAGCGTCTATTCAAAGAAGGCTGCTCAAATGTATCGTTGCTGGTGGAGCAGGGACTCACTCCCGATCAGTTCATCGTTTCAGGCAGAGGTGAGCTGCAGCTTGCAATCGTCATTGAGACGATGCGCAGAGAAGGCTATGAGATGGAAGTCGGTAAGCCGAAGGTAATTGAAAAAACGATCGATGGCCAGGTCTGTGAGCCATTCGAAAACCTTGTAGTCGATATTCCTGAGGAATACATAGGCGTCACCAGGGAGTTCATGGCCATGAGAAAGGGAACGATCACAAACATGACCGGCTTTGGCACAGGAATGCTGCGCCTGGAGTTCATCATCCCTTCCAGAGGTCTTATCGGCATACGCGATACCTTTCTCACAATCACGAGAGGTCTTGGTATCATGCACTCCATCTTTGTAGGCTACAGACCGCTGGCAGGGTCGATACCCTCCAGGGTAAATGGTGCACTTGTGGCCTCTGTGAGCGGCTCTGCCACTGCCTATGCCATTGCAGGCCTGTCACAGAGAGGAAAGCTCTTTGTGTTACCCGGCACCGAAGTCTATAACGGAATGATAGTAGGAGAGCACGCCAGGGAAAACGATCTTGATGTCAATATCACAAAACAGAAAAAGCTTACCAATATGAGGTCATCTACCTGTGATGACACGGTAGTCCTGACACCTCCCATCATTCACTCACTGGAGACTGCCATTGAATGGATCAATGATAACGAGGCCATAGAGATAACTCCAAAATCCATAAGAATGCGAAGGCTCTATCCTGTAATGTCTCAGAAAAAGCGCACAGACAACGGGCAGGAATAGGATTCATACACACTGCTCTGATGCGCAGGTTGCTGTAAGAGATTAGCCTGAATTTTTACCGAATCCTGTCACAATAAAGGTTCGGCTCCTGGCGTCGTGTTCAATCTGAAGCAGCCCCAGCCTTGACGCATCTTTCATCAGGTCGCTGAAAGTCCGGTAGCCATATGCTGACTCAGTGAAAGACGGCTTCTTCCTCTTCATGGTCTCCTTGATCATCGAAGAATAGAGAATCTCCTTGTTTTCACGCATCAGGGCCACGACAGAATCGATGAGAAGCTGAAATGCCTCTTTCTTTTCCTCTGGTATACTCTTTCCTATTCCCGGCGGAGTTCCAAGGGGGCTGTCCAGATCCTCATAGAAGATGAATTCGTCACAGTTGGAGATGAGCAGATTTGATGCCGAATCCTTCAGACTGATACCAATGATGTGTTTTCCGTTCTCCTTAAGCTTGGAAACCAGAGGGGAAAAATCACTGTCACCTGACATGATGACAAATGTATCGATATGCTCCTTGGAGTAAGAGAGATCCATGGCGTCGACACACAGCCGTATATCGGCGGAATTTTTTCCCACCCTGGAGCGCTTCGGGATCTCAATGAGCTCGATTGCCGCCTCGTGTAGATCCCTCTTCTGGTCTGCATAGCGCGCCCAGTCTGCATAAGCCCTCTTGACGATGATCTTGCCTTTTTCAACCAGTCTCTCCAGGACTTTCTGAATATCAAACTTTTTTTTGCGGTTTTCAAAGCCATGGACGATGTTTTCGAAATCAATAAAAAGTGCTAAAGTGTTTGCATGTTCCACCAGCGATGCCTCCTGCGGTTTTACCTTTTCTTCACTCATGAGTTCGCCGCTTTCCTGATTGATCCTTGCAGTAATTCACATAAACAATAAAATGAATCTCAGAATTCTACCTGAAATCGATGTGCTCTGCGATGTTGAAGGAAATAAATGATGTCAAAATACAGAATGTTACAGGAATATCAATCGAAACAGATAATATCTGACATACCATGAAGAAATTTTTTCTGATTCCATCGATCATCTTTCTCATCTTATCGCTGTTTCTCCCTGCACAGGTCTCCGGAGTTGATATACCTGCCAGATATCCCAGAATGTTTCAGAGCCTGTCTTCCATGGATCCCGGCGACATCGCCAGCCTGGCTGATATTGGCATAAGAGTTGACTATAAAGAGGAAAACAGCTACAGAGAGCCTGGCTCCTTTTACATCTTGTTTCCGAGAGATCTTGACACCAGATGCACAGAGGACGCTCCATATCGGAAAGACTTTCCAGGCCTTCATCTGAACCTTCCCCTCCTGCCTGAAAACAGTCCCACCACATACCTTGTGATAAGCGATCAGCCTGAAAGCATCAAGGTCGACAATGAATATCTGGAAGGGAAAGGCTCCGGAACAGACGGACTTTACGGGAAGGCCACTGCCCCTGCCGGAAAAAGAATGCGATTCCTGGCGGATCACTATAATCAGAGCGGGCAGACAAAGTGGCTCAAAGTGTTCATGACTTCAACAGAAGACACCACTGTTAACATACACAAAAAAGGAAGCTGTGTTGCAGCCGATACAATCGTGGCAGGCTCTTTAGCGGATCAGCTCTCACATCAGGTCAATGTGTCCGACATAAGGGAGCTCAGGGCAGACACGCCGACACTGCTTGGACAGTGGGGTCCGGCAAAAAATGAGGACACTGCGGTTGTGCTGTATGAGATGACTCCCGGAAAAGATGTGACATTCTGGACTGTCATTACCGATGAAGAAGATTCAGGCTCTCTATCCACTGCAGATCTCGAGGCTCTGCCGAAGCTCAAATCCAACCGGTGGAGAGACAGGGAGGACAGGCTCAGGACACTGGTCAAGAAGGACCGCTTCCCATCCAGATATAAAAGGGTCATGGACTGCTTCATACACGCCAGGGGGCTCTTCCATTTTCCAGACAGGTACTGCACCTCCAGCTATGATTACATAAAGAGCAATCAATGGGTGCAGGTATACTCACCTTTTGAATACACTGAAGGCACAGATGAGCTCACTGTCGATGGAAATCCTGTACAGACAAACAACAGGGGAAATTATGGCTGTTATATACGGACAAACATAAAGCTGAAATCTCTGCCAGAAGGCGTACAAAGCGTTGCAGTGGTTTTATTAAATACCTCTGACACACTGGGAGGCATTTTCAAGACCACATTGAACAGGACAACCGGCACTTCGTTTGTCTTCAGCAAAGCCAGCCTCTCAAATGAAATCGTCACACAGAAAAAGGCAGTTCTTCTCTGGAAAGGCAAAGCTGCTCCAGGAGATGAACTGGATATTCAGTTCTTCACTCTGGCCAACACATCGGTGCGGCCATGGTATCTGGTGATTCCAATGCCATAGAGATCCGTATCCTGAGCATAACTGCTGAATCCCCACAAATCTCTGCGTCAGTATCAATACAATGTCAGTCTGTGAAGCGGGCAGTCTTTGTCATAAAATAATACTGCAGGACTATCGGTGTTGCAGACATTTCACCTCTCCTCCAGACCTCAACTGTCACCGTTCTGGCTCCTTCATTAATATTGGCGGGATTTGCAACAGTGGTGGGTATGGTCACCCACTGACCTGAATGAGGCTTTATCTGGCTGACACAGGCAGTATAATAGCTGTACACCCTCGGCTTGCCGTCTGCCAGGTCTCCTGCGGATACTCCTTTATTGTCTCTGAATATCAGGTTGACCGTTATGTCAATGGCGCATTTATCGCTGGCGTTTTCAACATAAGCTTCCACTACAAGATTATTTGTAACGCTGCCATCAGTTTTCAGTTTACAGTTGGTGATCTTGACAGATGCTGAAGGATCTGCCTGCGCAATCAGTGAAGAGTACTGATTATCTGCTGTACAGCAGGTTGAGGTGGCAGCACAAAAGCAGTATGCCAGAAAAACAGAGAGAACAATTGCAGGAAACAATGGTTTCATGAGAACTCCTCCTTATATCTTCAGCTTCTCAGATCGGGAAATACAGTATAAAGCTCTTTTCGACGTATGTTGGGGAAATACTGCACGATTCAAAGTCATCGTTTTTCTCAGCATTCCACAGCAGGAGATCAGACGGCGGTTCATTGAATACACTGGAGTCTGCATTCCGACAGAAGACAGTGAGAAAGGATGCCGCCCGGCATGAACTATGCGATCGAAACAGAAAAACTGACGAAGATATACCAGAACAGCAAAGTAAAAGCTGTTGACAGGCAGGACCTTAAAGTACCGTCAGGCGAGGTCTTCGGCTACCTGGGTCCCAACGGCGCAGGAAAAACGACGACCATCTACATGCTGCTGGGGATTCTCAAACCAACATCCGGTGATGGGAAGATTCTCGGTAAACCCCTGGGCAGCAGAGAGGCGAAGGAGAGAATCGGTTTTCTTCCGGAATCGGCCACCATGCACCTTCATCATTCCGGTTATTCACTTCTCAATTACTACGGATCCCTGCTCAATATGGATCCCGGAAAGATTAAAGACAGGGCCGAACAGGTTCTGGAGATCGCCGGACTCAGCAAGGCCATGCACCAGAATATCGAGACCTATTCAAAGGGCATGATGCAGAGGCTGGGCATCGCCCAGGCAATACTGAACAATCCTGACCTTCTGATCCTCGATGAGCCCACGGCCAATCTGGATCCCATAGGCAGAAAAGAGGTAAAGGACCTGCTGATGAGCATCAGAGAAAGTGGCAAGACCATCTTCATCAGCTCTCACATCCTTTCGGATATCGAGCAGCTCTGCGACAGAATAGCCATTCTGAATGAAGGAAAGCTGGTTCGGAGCGGCACCATTGCAGAGCTTATCGGTGACAGCGGCACGACTCTGGAAGACTTCTTCTATCAGACAGTAAAAGGTGACAGCCATGAGGGTAGTTAGCATAATTGCCAGGGATACACTTCTGGAGCTCTCGAAAAGGAAGGTGCTGCTGGCCATACTGATAACTGTTGCACTTACGGCAGTGCTCTTCATAGTCGCAGTTTCAGTCATGCCTTCTGTAGTGGAAAGAATGGCCGGCCAGATGATAATCAACGGAAACAGACCGGCACCTGACCAGATAGCTCCACTGGTAATTCAGCTCAAGAAACAGGGCTGCAACCTGCTCGTCACGATATTCTCAGGAGTGATAGAACTGCTCGGCACTCTGCTGGCGCTCATCATGTGCGTGACCTTTCTTCCTGCAGAGATTGAAAGGGGCTCCATCAAGTTCCTTATCTCAAAGCCGGTGAGCAGGCTGGAAGTGGTGGCAGGCAAATGGGCCGCAGCATGCACAGTACTTCTCTGCTACAGTGCCGTCACTTCAATTCTTCAGATAATTGCAAGCCTCTACCTTACCGGTGCAATAATCCCTGATGATATCCACGCCATCCCCTTCCTCTTCTTCAAGCTCCTGATACGTGGCTCTGTTGCCATGTTCCTTTCAATCGCCATGAAACCAATATTGGCTGCTGTGCTTGCCTTTTTTATCTCCGGAGACATATTTGGATTCTTCGCCGGCATAGCCGGCGATTCTGCATCAGGTTATATTCTCGCTGCCATCTCCTACCTGCTTCCAAACTATTCCATCTTCCCTGTACGTTCATTCTTAAACTTCCTTGCCAGCGCAATGGGAGCAGCAGTGCAGGAGATATCTATTTTCTCAATGGCCGCAAGGGGCGCCTATGCCATTTTCTACTCGGCTGTAATGATCTACCTTACGATCACCTGGTTCAATAAAAAAGACCTGACATAGTAATCTCGACACTGCTCAGCTTCCCTGTTTCTTACCCTCCCTGAGTAGCAGCAAAATGTCATTATGATCAGCACTGACTGGACTCCAAAGAGATATTCATGCTTCAGTTCGCGCTTTGCCTGCACTGTATCATCTCAGAAAAAAGAGGATTTCACCTGGCTCTGCAGAAATTATTCACTGCGGGAACTCGGCTGCATGGTAGTCGCTAGTTTCTATTTTTATTCAGGAGGTATCCTAATGAACAGCGAACTCAATGCAAACTGGGATGAATTCATGGATGTGTTGAAGATGATATGTGACGATATGGACAGAGACATCCAGGGCTCATAGTTTCCGGATATTACTGTTGCGGCAGATCATACAGGCCCTCTGCCGCAGCATTCTACTTCCCCATACCTGAAAAACCTCACGGAGACTCATACAATCAGGAATTTTATAGTTTCTCTCTCTCTGGCGCTGATAAGCCTCATATACGATACTGTCATCTTCATCTGCGAGTCTCTTGTTTTTGGAGCCAGAATCTGGTGGTGGAGACTTAACTTCTATTATTTCATCGAGTATATGCTGGGCTTTCACCGGATTGCAAATAAAGAGGCACGCAAACTTCCTCTTGACAGAGACAACTATATCTGCGGAGAGACACCGTGCATCACTTTGAGAGCAATACTCAGAAATCTGGAGATCAGGCCTGGAGATCTCTTTATTGACCTGGGATGCGGAAGAGGGATGACAGTGTATTATGCCAGGCTTCTCTTCGATATGAAAGCCAGAGGATACGATCTGATCGCCACATTCATTCTTAAAGCCAGGCTCATCAACTGTTTTCTCCAAATCAGCGATGTAGAGTTCATCGAAGATACTATTCTGAATGCTGATCTTGGAGATGCCAGGGTAGTCTACATAGTCCCCACCACCTATTCGCCAGATTTTTTCGAAGAAGTAAATAAAAAACTGCTGGAAGTTCCAGCCGGATCCTACATTGTCTCAGTATCACGCCCCCTTCAGGAAGAGCACTATGAGCTGATCAGGAAAGAAATTCATCTGTATTCTTGGGGGAGATCGCCTGTCTATTACCATGTAAGAAAGTCTTGAGAGTGAGGCTTTTCTGTTGACATTGTTACAAATTGTTAATTGTTGAATCAGAGGCTTTCTGCTAGAATTGATATGAAAGACTATTATAATTCTTAACTTACCACAGAGTCAATGAATGGCGGCTTCCATATGATTCTACTTCCCTGAAGAAGCGGAGGAAACAATGACAGATTCATCATCAATCAACATCAGCCAGCGCCGGGCATTTGAAAGCAGCAGAATCGAAAGAGCTCCCAGAGCTGAGAACGAGAGCCCGCTGTTAAACAGTGCTGACTCGGTCTCACTGGGAGAGTCTGGTAAAAACAGAGAAATAATCGATGCCAGAGCTCTGCACTCGACATTCAGAAGCGAAAAAACGAATCTGAAAGAAGGGGTCAGGCTTGATACAGGCAAAAGCGAGTCTGTGAGCACACCCAGTGAAGATCTTGTGAACAGAGGCTCAGGTGTCGGATATGATGAATGCTTCCTGGGTGAGGGAATGAAGGTTTCACTTCCATCTGTCGTCGGGGAAGCAGAGAAACAGGTGCTGACCATTCCCGGCACTGATGAGAAAGTACGCCACTATACTCACTTTTCGATTGTCATGAACAAGGAGAGAAAACTGGCATTCTTTACCGCCAGCAATATAGATGGCCCCTCACTTCGCACAGATATCAAAAGGGGAAAATGGGAAATCGATGAGGTAATTGGTGCAGAAAACCAGTTGGGCAACAGCGTCTATAGCGACAACAGCCTTGACAAGGGCCATATGGTCAGAAGACGCGATGTAGTCTGGGGCTCAAAAGGAGAAGCTTCAAGGGCTAACCAGGATACATTCTACTACACTAATGCAGTACCTCAGCACGGTTCATTGAATCAACATAAATGGCTCGAGCTGGAAGACTGGCTCCTTCAGAGAGCCGATCAGCAGAAGAAGAGGCTGACCGTTTTCACCGGCCCTGTCCTGGCCGATAGTGATATAAAATACAGAGGCGAAAAGATACCGGAAGACTTCTGGAAGATCGTTGTGCTTGAAAGAGAAAGTGACCACAAGCTGACAGCCTGCGCCTTCATGATGAGCCAGAGGCAATATCTGAGAAACGTGGATGGTAATAAGAAACCAAAGGGCGGTGGAGGCGAGAGTGATTCCGGTGGTTTTGTCAACACTTCCCAGGTTGCACCGTACCAGGTAACACTGGCAGAGATAGAAAAGCTTACCAGCCTGGACTTCAGCGATCTCAAGGAAGTTGACGCATATGCCCTGTTCCAGGAGGAGCAGGCAAAGGTCGGAAGACACGAGAGCAGCAGAGGAGCTTCACCCTATCTGACAAATCTTGATTCATCTATTGCCGAAGAGATGCTCCCTGAGCTCTTCAGGCGATATATCAACTCGCCTGACGATATAATATTATAAGCAGAGCGGCGATACGCTGATATGGAAGTCTCTGATGTTCATGCTCTGGCTGGATACTCATCGTGGCTCACGGATTCTGTGAGCGTTGCCGTGGCAGAAAGCCGTTATCCTGTTACAGACTGAGTGCTTCTCAGCCTGCATTAACTCAATGTATCCTGACTGAAAAGCTATGGGGAACAGCTTATTACTGAAATGAACGCCTGATTCTTTATCCCCGAATCTTTAACCATCCTTCTTCATCAGAATTCCTGCAGAGTGATGATATTGAATATTCAACATAAGGGGGACATTACAATGGAAGTTAATGAACTGTGCCATGACCTGGGTGAATACTTTGAAAAAACACAAGGTATCGGTGTTCTCGCAACATCAGACGACAAAGGAAATGTTGATGTGGCAATCTACGCCCGTCCTCATGTTTTTGAAGGTGACAAGGTGGCTTTTATTATGGCAGATCGCCTGTCACATAAGAATCTTCAGTCAAATCCTCATGCAGCATATCTCTTTTTGGAGGAGGGAGGGCATTATTTCGGCAGGAGACTCTTTCTGACCGTGGTGAATGAAGAGAAAAACAGTGATAAGATATATGAGCTCATGAGAAGAAAAGACAGGAAATCGGCTGAAGCATATAAAGAGGTGGATAAATTTCTGGTCTACTTCAGGGTAGACAAGGTTCTGCCTCTCGTGGGAGATGATATTCAATGCTTCTGATGAGATATACAAATGCGCATTATAAATTGCACTATCAAAACTTCTGGAATCATCTATCAACTCTCATTCGGCAATTTAGAATGCTGCAGTTTGTTATGCTGGTGAGTATAAGAAGCAGGGAAGGCGGTGATGCCTGTGGTTAACAGATCTGGTGCTGCTGCTCTGATGGTATTTCTGATAGTTGTATTTGCCACAGCATTGATAGGGTCCATGTTTACCGTTGAATCTGTGAAAACCTGGTATGCAGCATTGAATAAGCCCAATTGGACACCGCCTTCCTGGCTTTTCGGACCTGTCTGGACTCTTCTCTACTTTGCCATTGCAGTATCAGGATGGCTGGTCTGGAGGGAAAGAGCGCAGAAGAACATATTGCCGGCCATGGTAATATATGCCGTTCAACTTGTCCTTAACGGGCTCTGGTCATATCTCTTCTTTGGCCTTCACAATCCCGGCCTGGCCTTCGTTGATATAGTCGCCCTGTTGCTTATGATAGTGCTTTTCATAGCCCTGTCGTGTAAGATCTCCCGCATTGCGGCTGCTTTGTGGGTGCCGTATCTCTGCTGGGTAGGATTTGCAGCAGTTCTGAACTATACCATATGCGCACTTAATTAAGCATTGGTGCCTTCAAGCCTGATTGCCGACGGAAGGATGTTGTGCTCATAATTACTACAGTTTTAATGATCATAGGCATCCCGATGAGCATAATTGCGGCTGTTATGGCTTTTATTATTACACATGAAAAGTATGCCACTCATTATCCAGATAAGAAAACCGCGATAAAAAAAGGATTGGAAATGGCAGTAGGAACGCTGCTGATCTTCCTGATTATGATTCTGATTCTTTCATTCGCGATGACCAGAATCCCATTGATACAGATATCACAGTAGATTATCTCTTATCAGACTGAAAGCTGCAGAATAAAGGCAGAGGGCGGCGGGAAGAGAACAAGCTGGGATAATCTGCTCTCACTTTTTCAGCTCCAGAGAGTTGAATATCCCGTCGAATTCCCTGCTGACCCTGGTGTAGTTTTCTTTTTGTGTTATTGCAATGATGAAGCATATGTCATTTTTATGACCGGTATGAAAAAGCAGCTGCCGTATTATCATATTTACCGGTTGAGTTGACGAGCCATCTGGCAACACCCGCTTGATTGTGTGGATAATTTCATAACAGTCAATATTATTGATCATTATTTGCTGCCTGGAAACTATTTTTACACCTCTTTCAGCCAGTATTTTATCGTTTATATGCAAATCAGCCGCCTGTTTAATAGTTATACCATGAGGAAATTGATCAACGATCATGAGCTGCACAATGCGCAGGACACCTTTGCTGTCTTTCTTTACCAGAGCGGTTTTTTCCTTAAGCGGAAAGTTCATTACCGATTGCTTATCAATTAAATATCCCTTTGGAACGGTGATCTTTACGTTCCCATTGTTAAATTTGAATACTCCCCCATTTCCCAATTCAACATTTTTATTGCCAGACTGGCTCCTGCTCTGATAATAGGTGCCGGCAAAAAAGAGCACTATAGCGACCAAAGCCAGCAATGCAGATACAGGGAAGCGCTTTCCTTTCTTATCACCCTTGTCGAGCTCCATTGTTGCAGTTTCCGCCCCGACAGTTCCTGCAGTCCCGGCAGTTCCCCTGGCATTTTCTGAATAATGGCCTGAGCCCACATCTGAGCGTAAAGAAGGCTCTCCGGATTGGAGACGGGCACCGCGCATCTCATTAATGGATTGAAAGCTCAGCATGGCGGCGCGAAGCTCTGCGATGCTCTGAAAACGTTTTTCTGGATTGAGGTCGAGGGCTTTATGGATGACATATTCAAGGTTAGACGATATTTTAGAGTTAATGGAGCGTACAGATTCATACTCAAAGGGGATTTCGCTTCTGTCTCTCCCGTTTGTGGCCAGATAATGCAGAGTGGCTCCGATGGTGAAGATGTCCGAGCGAACATCAGTCTGTCCTCTTCCGTAATGCTCAGGAGAAGCGGTAAGCGCAGAGCCCATTGATTCTGTGTCTTTGCTCTTCCCCTCACGATAGAGGCGGGCAATGCCGAAGTCAACGAGGTGTATTCTTCCATTTTTATCTCGAATTATATTTGAAGGCTTCAGGTCTCTGTAGATTATCCGGGGACTCTGCAGATGGAGGTATTCGATGATATCGAGAATCTGTGATGCTAATTCGAGTATGACACGCTCCTGCAGGAATACATTCTGAATAGGTGAGATAAGTCTTTCAAGTGTCTGGCCGTCGATAAACTCCTGCACCAGGTAATGGAATCCATCGTATTCAAACAAATCATATACTTTCACTATTCCCGGATGGTTCAGCTTCTCCAGTATATCTCTCTCCTGCATGAGAGAGTTGACCTTTTTACAGTCTGTTGATTCCACTTCCTTTATGAAGTAAATTAATCCGTCTTTCATACCTTTGTAGGTAACGCTCATGCCTCCCACGGTAAAATAGCTGACTGTATAGCTTTCATTAATCACAGTATCATAAGGGAGTACAAGCACTGGATGACCGTCACGGCCTTTCTTCCCGTCAGGTGCGGGAATGCGAAAACCCATTTCACCACTCCTTCGTTATCAGTTACACTTGAAATTGTGATTTATGATATTATACAATGAGCATTTCTGTGAAAGACGTTCAAACGGATTTATCAGGATTCTTAACTGCCGATGGAAAACGAAGTGTAAAGGCTGTACCTCTGCCTTTTCTGGATGATACGCTGATCTCTCCATTGTGCTTTTTGACAATCTGGAAGGTGATTGTGAGCCCCAGCCCAACTCCCTGTCCCACTGGCTTTGTAGTGAAGAAAGGCTCATAGATTCTATCCAGCAGTGTTTCGTCAATTCCTTCTCCGTTGTCTGTTATCTGTATTATAGCGCTGCCCTCATTGCTGCAGCTTCGCACTGTGATCTCTCTTTTATGGCCCTCTGGAGAAGTTCTGAGTGCATCCCGGGCATTCATCAATATATTCATCACTGCCTGTGAAAGTTCACACTCGTCAGCCGTAATGAAGAGATTCTCCTCCAGACCGTGCCTTACCGTGATATTCTCTTTCCCAAGCTGTTGCTCAAGAAGAAGCAGTGTATTCTGCAGCATCCTCCGTACATCCATCCGCTCCTTCGCATCCTGGGACATATGGGAGAACCGGAGCAGTGAACCTACTATCTTTTTACATTGGCTGGTGGCATTCTCAATGACTTCTAACCTTTTCAGAAAACGCTCATCAGTTGTCTGCTTCTTCATCGACGAGGCAGTGAGCTCAATAGCACCTAACGGATTATTAATTTCATGAGCGATTCCGGCGGCCAGCTGGCCCACCGCTGCCATCTTGGATGACTGAAAGAGCTGTGCCTGTGTCTCTTTAAGCTCTTTTCTGGCTTTCTCCATGCTTTCTTCATGGATGCGCTTCATCTTTTCATATAGCCGGGCGTTTTCTATGGCAATGGCAGCCTGTCGTGCAATGGATTCGAGCAGTGTCTTCTCTCTTTTTCCAAACACACAGGTTTCAATCTGATGGTCGGCATAAATTACGCCCAGTGTTCGACCGTGAATTATGAGAGGAACGCAGATAATTGATTTAAGATCATACAGGGAGACGCTGGTTTTACCTCTGAGCCGACTGTCGTGAAGGGCATCGCTGGTCACAATGGATCTGCCTTCAACGGCCACCTGTTCAGCAACACTGCGGGATATTTGAAAATCTTCGGCTTTTATGGTGCCTATATCGATATCTCTGGCAGTTATGAACTGCCATTCTTCATCGATGTCTTCTCTCATGATGATAAAGCCGCGCCGGGCTCTTATTACTTCGATGACCTGGTCCATCAGCCTGTCGAGGATATCTTTTATTTCAGGTGAAGAGCTTAGAAGTTCGCTTGCATGTATGAAAAGATCCAGGTGCTCTCTTTCCGGCGAATTATTATCCGACAGTGGCAAGTTCTTTTTCTCCATACAAAGTATTTCATCGAATGCCGGGGGAATCCCTTCGGTAGAGAGAGAGAAGAGAATAACGTGTGCACTCACATTTTCACAGAGACTAATGCGGCCACCTCTGAAACTTGAAACAGCAAGCCGGAAATTTTACAAAAGTCATAGAAATATTTACAGTTTAACAGGTCTTTTGAGCTTTCTGTGGGCTTTTTATGGGCTTTCTGAGAGAACTGTGCGGTATGATTATAGCAGAGAAAAGAATTACACAGGAGGTAAAAAAAATGAATATCGGAAGCATAAACGGAACAGGTGGAGGTTATGAGAATATCCTGGCTCTCCTACTGCGCCTGCAGAGCGAAAATTCAACGTCTGATTCATCAACTTCTGAAGGGCCCCAGAAGGAAGGCGATCCTCAGCCCCATCTTTACTGGAATGATTCAGTGAATCTCAGCGACGAAGCCAGTGATTCCACAGAAGGACCTCAGAAGGTGGGGGATCCGGATCCGATAGGCCACCCGAACGGTCCCGGCCCACAGAAGGAAGGCGACCCCGATCCGATAGGCGACCCCGATCCGATAGGCCACCCGAACGGTCCCGGCCCACAGAAGGAAGGCGACCCCGATCCGATAGGCCACCCGAACGGCCCCGGGCCCCAGAAGCCTGGCGATCCGGATCCGATAGGCCATCCGAACGGCCCCGGCCCACAGAAGCCTGGCGACCCACAATAATACAGATGCAGAAAGCCTCTGGAACAGAAAGATCTTCCAGGGGCTTTTATGCATTTTCTGTATCTCCATTACCCAGATTACCCAGGATTTCGTGGAAATGCTGCACAGACCCTCCTGGGCCACAAGCCTGACTTCGGCAGAGCAAAGATTGAGATTTCAAAGCAGAATAGAAACTGGAATCCCACTAAAGTCGAACCAATGACTGAAGAGCATATACGAGATTTCGAGGATTTGCTTAAATCCTATAAGACTGCTTGGGCGAATTTCGAGAAAATGCCACGTTCTTCCCGAAAGGCATATGCGGCATCGTATATCTACACAAAGACGGCGGAAGGCAAACAAAAAAGGCTTAACACGATAATCGAGCGCCTGAATCTTAATGTTAACCCGATGGAAAGCATGAAAAAAGATAGGAACTTTTCAGCCTGTCAACTCCATTATACCCAATTTCCAGGGTTTCAGTCATCGGCAGTTGTGAAATCGGCGGAGAGCCCTGTTCAACAGCTCTTCAGGTGCGGCTTAAGCTCGATGATGATGAGACTATTCTGACTGATTGAGGTTTGTCTGCCAGGGGATCCGGACCCATGGACTGCTCGGGTCGCTGCAGAGCTTCCTTACGACTCCCTCAAATAGTGATGCTTCTGACTGATACAGCTCAGGCTGCCAGAACTGCCTGCCGAGGAGATAGTTGCGACCCATATCCTGCCAGGATGTGTAAGTCCTCTGCAGAATCAGAGCCGCAGGCCTGATGCGCCCCCAGGCCTCCTGTTCAGTGATGTAGCCCGCATTGTAGCACCATCCTGCGACATTGATGAGACGGCACATGTCCCAGGCAGTGAGATTCCTGCCCTCGAGATCGCGTGAATGTTTCTGAACAAAACGTACCTGACTGATTGTCTCCTGATCAAAGCCTTTGGATATCAAAGCCTGATCGGTTACCAAAGAGGGGTCTGATATCTTTATCAGGCCTGCAATTTCTTTATACTCCCCACTGTGTCCCTGGGTTCTCAACCAGTCAAGAGTTGAAAAGGCATCCTTTCCGTTTTTTATATCCCAATATTGGCGCAAAACCTCCTGTGAGCGATGCTTCTGCGATGAATTCAACGGTCTTCCGCCAAGAAGGTCGTGTCTGTCACCGTTAACCTGATTTATTATGGCTCCGGCAGCAAGACACCATTCCTTTGCAGAGCCTGCGACTGTCCCAGTCTGCTGTGTATTTGGCTTCGTCCTGCCATTATCTGAATCCCTGGAGCTTGCATTTTTCGTGGTAATGGATGAACCAGTCTGCCTCTGGGTGCCTTGATCCTGGTCTTTGGGGATGAAGACAAACATGCGCCCGGATGGGGAAGAGCCGTCTGGACTGGTGCCGGAGAAACCGTATGGATTTCCTGACAGCGTATCATTGCCATCCGGTGCCGATGTATTATCAGAGCCTCCTGATGGTGCAAAGCCATAATCAGAAGATTTCGATGCGGAAGAAGACTTTGCCGAATCCTTTTCATCAGCTTTCATTCCGATGGGAACAATGCCTGTCATGGCGCGTTTATAATCCCATGGGGCTTCGGGATTGGGCTGGCTCCATATTCCCAGCTTCTGTTTTCTTGCTGCCTGTTCGGCAGAAGCCAGCTCGGTATTCTTGGAGATCTTGTCATAATACCAGGCCAGTCCAACTTTAATGAGCTCCAGCGAAACTTCTTTTCCGTCAATTTTGACTGATGATACATGCCGTTTGTCGTAGTCTAACGTTTTTTCATCTACAAAAATATCTTTCCCCAGAATCAGATTCGAGATGAACTGCACAGCCTCGTCATGGAAGCTTTGTCCTGGTTCCGGGCATGCGATCCCTGCAAGCCGGACTCTCACTGCATCATTGCCCTTCATCACCACGATGATATTGCCATCGTCAATATTTATGCATTTGCCGGTGAAAGAACTGGCAAAGGCAATCGAGGATATGATCAGAGTAAATAACAGAGTGATTGAAACGACCTTGAGTTTCACAAAATCCCACCCCTTTCAGAATGTATTCTCTTACCCCTTGTTCATGGCACACATCAACAATTAAATGAAAAGAAAAGTTAGATTTATCGTGCGGGCGCTCAGTTCAACACAAATATGAGCGGTAATGGATATTTATCAATCCTTTTTTCTCCAATTATACAAGATTTCCTTCTATAAATAAACTTGATTTCTGCAAAGACATATCAGGGAAATAAGAACAATGCCAGTATCAGATCCTCAAGCCTGTCATCGGTATCATATGCCCGGATCCGGAAGACAATCTTCCGAGCATATCAGGATACTTTTCCACGATGGATAAGGAAATATCGGAAACACTACTGCCGCAGAAAAAAAGGCTCCTCACCTCCTGGGCGGGGGTCTCGCGCTGCCTGGCTCTCGACAGTGACACAGTGCATCATCTTCTTACAGTGCTGCTGGAGACAATGGCATCTTTCCCGGAAGGCGCAGCGCCTGTTCCGGAAAAATTACCGGCCGCACAGGAGCAGACATTCCGAGCCACCGCCGCGCACCCTAGAGCTTACAGAGGGACAAAGAGCCACCCTCCAAAGGTCAGGCAGACCGAGCCTCTCGACCTCCGCCTGTACATCGGCACTGCGCATAACCAGAATAAACTGCTCAGCGATTCCAGGACGCATCTGCAAAAAGCGATGGATCTGCTGTGCCGGGACGGGTATGACAGGGAGAGGCTGGCCTTCATCTCATCGGCGCCGGGCAGAGTCGAACCGTACATTGCATATCATCACGGCATCACCGATGGCGCGGCACCTGAGATGCCGGCGCTCTTCTCATCTCACCTGCTTCCATTGCTGAAAGGTCAGGGAAGCGAAGCCATCAGGAAATACCTGTCGCTTTTTCATGTATTGAATCTGCAGCAGAGGCCCGATCTGCTCCCTGTCTTTCTCATGCTCGTATCTCTGGAGCCGGGAGAATTCATATCAGGGTGGGCAGGGCTGATCGCCTCGCAGAAACCGGATCGGCAGGCAGAGCTGGCCTGCTATCTCATCGAATCAGGCATTACTGAGCGCAATCCCGGGATCTTCACGGCAGATGACCTGGCACGCTTCAACGGCATGACATCTGAGGATATCTATTCACACAGGCTGTATTATCTGCTTTCCGAATTGGCGGAGGACTCTTCGAAAGAATTTCTCTTTTCGGGATTCCATACCCTTTTCCAAAATGTTATTCTTTATTTGGGCTTATAATCTCTGAACAGGCCTTTCCTGTTTCCGGGTCAAGATACAGGTGGTATTCTCTGCCACTGAATGCATTGTGGTTATACCCACTACAGAAAAGGGTATAGTTATCCGGCTTCGTGCGTGACTTGTAGGAATGCGAATAAGTATCGGTACTGGATGCAGGGCAATCGGGGATGCGTTCAATATAACGGGGGACCAGTTCTCCGAGAACGGAGGGATATTGCCCTTTGTGCTCCGCCGAGTATGCTTCGAGCGCCTTACCGATCGTTTCTAGGTTGCTCTTGCATCCGTACTGTCTTTCCATCGCCTGCTTTGTAAGAAAGCCCGGGACAATCAGCATCGCCACCAGTGCGATTATCGTTAACGCTATGGCAGCTTGAATAACAAGTCCCCAATTGAAATTGATCTTATTTCCCATTATTCGCTCAGTCACATAACTGAAAGAATGGAACAGGATGACAAGTCCAATCAGGACAATGAAAAAAATGACAACAGGTATACCGACGAATGAAACAGCCGCATCGAACTGGAAAATGAAGGCAAGCATTAGGGCTGCAAGAAGGAACCAGAATATGGGGTGAATTTTCTTGATTGCTTCCATAGTCTTTCTCTACATCGTTATCTAAAAATGTATTATAGACAACCAATAATTATCCTTTCATTATCCGTTATCATTCCGGTGTTTTTGCATGGCGGAAATACGACTCTTCTGCTTTGCGATCAAACTGAAGTTAACATTTCGGTAGTGTCTTAATCTAATATGCCTTCATTGTTGGGATATATCTCAACAATTCTTCCATGCTCCACTTCAATTTATACAAACTGCAGCATTCTAAGATGATGCCACCGCAAGCCTTACAATGAGAGTGATCACTCGAAGGAATGCCATATCAGAAGTGTGTATCAGCTCTCACTTTACTATGCAGGAAGGCTGGAAGGAAGGAACGGTACATCATCGAATACTTCAACCTCTGTGGGAAAGATACCAAGTCCTCAGACATGACAGTAAGAGGTGAAGTATGGATCGCATTCTCATAGTTGATGATGATCAGTTTATGCGCGGAAGCCTTCAGATGGAACTGGAAACAGAGGGTTTTCAGGTTTTCACTGCTGAAAATGGCACGAAGGCCATTGAGCTTGCAAAAGAGCAGAGCTTTGACCTGGTCCTATGTGATGTGAGGATGCCCGATATAGGTGGCATAGAAACAATTGCTGCGATTAAGGAGCTCCAGCCGGTAGCTAGAAGCATAGTCATCACCGGTTATGCAAGCCAGGAAACACCTATCTCCGCGCTCCGCCTGAAGGTAGATGACTATCTGGTGAAGCCTTTTCCCATAGACAATCTACTTAAAAGCATACGTTCAACGCTTGTGCGACTTAAACAAAGTATCTCCCACACTGAAGGGGTGGCCCGATATCGAAGAAACTTCCTGAAGATCGTTACCGGCATTCTGTTTGAAAATAAAATATCCTATCTTGTCGGACACGCTGAAAGGGTGGCGCGTCTTTCCCTGCAGATCGGTAGAAGTCTGGAGCTGTCTTCCGTGCAGCTGCAGAACCTTTATACTGCGGCTGTACTTCACGATGTGGGGTATGTTGAGCTTCCTCCCCATCTGATGGATAAAAAGGAGTTCAAAGAGCAGGATTTCAGGCAGATCAAGAACCATCCCCTGCTCGCAAAGGAGCTCCTTTCTCCCTTCAAGGAGATGAAAGAGATCGCCACCATGATCTTTCATCATCACGAACGTTGGGATGGCAGTGGATATCCCTGCGGCCTGAAAGAAGAAAGGATACCCATTGAGTCCAGAATAATTTCGGTGGCTGAGGCTTACGACAGTCTTGTAAGTGAGCGCCCCCACCGCGGGAAAAAGACGGTCCATGAAGCGCTTAAACATATAGAGAAGGATATCGGAACATCTTTTGACCCCCGGATAGTAAAAGTGCTGCCGCCGCTGGTAGGGCTTTATGACGAAGAAGAGCATCCCCTGCTCTCGTATCTGGATGACGATGAAGAAAAAAAGGTTACACTGATGTTGAATCTCGCCGATATATATAGAGAACAGGGCAATCTGGAGATGGCCCATAACGCCTGTGCCAAAGCCATTGAGTATCTCACTGTGAGTGACTCTCACGAGTTGAAGATGAAGGCAGGTATGGGAGAAATTCAAGTGCTTTCCGATCAGAGGCGCTTTGATGAGGCACTTGCAAAAGCCCTCCATTACCGTGAATCTGCCGAAAAGAATTCTCTTGCATTTATGAAGGCACTGCTCTCTCTCCAGATCTCCTATCTTCGAATGAAGCTTGATGTAAGGGAGAATGTTGCAGAGGAGCTTAAAACGGCCCGTGAGATATTCACAGTATGGGAGTCTTCATATCAGATCTGCCAGACAGATCTGCTGATGTCCTATTTCTACGCCACTGGTGGTGAAGAGTGCTCCCTTCTTTTCCAGAAGAGCTTTATTGCATTTCTGAAAGCGCTTAAGTCCGGACACTACTATGAATTGCTGAGGAAATATTCGGATCTTTCCTTACCGCTGATAAGGAAAGGTCTTGAAAACACGCAGCAGTATAAGGAGATGGTGCCTCTCTTCAGAGATCCGCAAAAAGCACCTCTGGAGATCCTTGAGAAACTGATGGAGGACGAGAATGGCACGGTGCGACTCAGAGTTCTTGACATATTGAAAGAAGTAAAAGATGCCAGGGCACAGGCGCTGATTGCCAAGGCTCAGATTGATCCGGACAGTGCCGTGTCAGAAAAGTCCAACCTTCTTGTGCGTTCTCTGCCTGGGGTAACTGCCATACCACTTATCAAGATCTTCTTCTTCGGGAAGTTCAGAGTCTATGTGGGAGATATACTTCTTGAAGAGGAAGTGTGGATTACCCGCAAGGCCAAAAGCCTCTTTGCCTATATTGTATCACGCCTCGGTGAAGAGACAACTGAAGAGAAGCTGATGGACATATTCTGGCTTCAGGGAGGCGTTAAAGCACTCCACTCTCTGCATAACTGTATCTCTCTGATAAGAAAGATATTTAAGCCCTATCTTGGACAATCTGCCAAAAACATACTACAGAACAGAAAAGCCGGGTATGTGTTCAATATGAAGACTGGATGCCAGATTGATATCAAGGAGTTTAATGAGCTCTTTCACAGAGGAAGAACTCACTTTGAGCAGGGTGACTGGTCTCTGGGACTGTCAGATCTCCAGAAGGCCGAACGTCTCTATACCGGCGACTTCATGGAAGGCTCTTACGACGAGTGGAGTGATGATCTGCGTCTTTCCAAAAGAAACAGGTTCATCGAGCTTCTCTCTTTTCTTGGCACCTACTTCTTTAAGAAAAATAAATATGAAGTGAGTATAGACTATTGGAAAAAGCTTATCTCCCATGATAACTGCTTCGAGGATGCCTATCTGGGTCTGATGCTCTGTCTTGTGGCAACCGGTAAAAAAAACGAAGCAATCAAAGTATACCATCAATGTACACAGACATTGAAAAAGGAGCTCGAACTCCCTCCCCCGGCCAGGGTAGCAGAGGTTTATCTAAAGCTGATAGAAGGTCAGAACGTGCCGCTGGTGATGTAGCTCGAATACCGGAAGCCCCAATGAGAAAGAGACTTACGCTGATTTGCCGCAGAAATGTCTTTGCAGGTAACGCTCATCCCCCCTGCGGTAAAATAGGTGAAAAACCGGGATAATCTGCTCTCACTTTTTCAGCTCCAGAGAGTTGAATATCCCGTCGAATTCCCTGCTGACCTGATCGTAGCTGTCTTTCGCTGCAATTGCAGTGATAAAGCATATGTCATTTTTATGGCCGGTATGAAAGAGCAGTTGCTTTATTTTTATATCTACCGGTTGAGTTGACGATCTATCTGGCAGCTCCCGCTTGATTGTGTGGACAATTTCATAACATTTAATATTATTGATCATTATTTGCTGTTCGGAAACTATTTTTGCACCGCTTTCAGCCGGTATTTTATTTGTTTTATGCACATAAGCAGCCTGTTCAATAGATGTACCGAATGGAAATTGATCAACGATCATGAATTGAAGAGCGTGCCAGCCATCTTTGCCGTTATTCTTGACCAGGGCTGTTTTTACCTTAACCGGGAAGTTCTTTACCGATTGTTCATCTTTGAAATATCCCTCTGGAACTGAAACACTGACTCTTCCTTCATCGAATTTGAACACTCCTCCTTCGCCTGATTCAATACTTTTGTTGCTGAACTGGTCACTGCTTGGAACTGGAACTGTCACTCCTCCCTGGCCTGATTTATCATTTTTGTCACTGAACTGGATCCTGTTCTGGTAATAAGTGCCGGCAAAAAAGAGCACGATAGCTGCCACAGCCAGCAATAGAGATACAGGGAAGCGCTTCTTTTTTCCGGTATCCCTGCCTATCACCATTGTGGCAGTTTCAGCCCCGGCAGCCCCTGCAGTCCTGGCAGCCCCCCTGGCATTGTCTGAGTGATGGCCGGAGGTCACTTCTGAACGTTGAGAAGACTCTCCGGATCGGAGATGGGCGCCGCGCATCTCATTAATGGACTGAAATCTGTTTGCCGGCTCTATCTCGAGAGCCTTTTTTATAATGCTCTCAAAGTTTTCCGACACTTCCTTATTTATTCTCCGGACAGGGAGGAAATCAAAGGGAGCGGTGCCCTTTCCTCTTCCATTGGTGAGAAGAAAGTTGAGTGTGGCTCCCAGGGTGAAGATATCTGAGCGCTCATCAGTCTGCTGCCCTCCATAGTGCTCCGGAGAAGCGGTTATGGTAGAGCCCATAGGCTCAGTGTCGGATATCTGATTATCCTTGAAGACCCGGGCAATGCCGAAATCCACAAGATGAACCTGCCCTTTCACATCGATTATGACATTGGATGGCTTGAGATCACGATAAATGATCTTCGGACTCTGGCTGTGAAGATATTCGAATACATCATAAAGCTGCATCAGCCAGTCGAGCACCACGTTCTCAGGCAGGAACTGCTCCCTGGCTGGCGAGATCATACTGTCGAGGGGCTTCCCTTCGATGAACTCGGTCACAAGATAACAGAATCCATCCTGTTCGAAAAAATCAAAACATTTTACAATACCTGGATGGTTCAGCCTCTCAATCATTGATTTTTCCTGGGACAGGGAGAGCACATTCCGCAGGACGGTTGATTCAACCTCCTTAATAAAATATGTGATGCCATCTTTTACACCTTTATAGGTGATACTCATTCCCCCGACTGTAAGATAGCTCACTTTATAGGCAAAGTTGAGGATTGCTCCCCCAGGGAGCACGAGAAGAGGACGTCCATCACGAACCTTTCGACCATCCGGCGCAGGCACTCGCTCGCTCATGGCATTCTCCATGCATCAGATCTATAATCAATAAATCAAAAGGACTGATGAAGATCATTCTGTCCCTGAAATGAATTAACCTTCCCAGGTATAAGGTATTCAGGAAAATCAATCACAGGAAGCACCCTCTCAGTATTTCGACAATGTTGGTCGCCTGTCTGCCACAAGGGGCAGCAGGGGCAGAGTGATTTCTTTTCATCTTTTAGCAGGATTTTTTAATTTCCTGAGGCATATTCTGGAATGCAGAATTTCCGGGCAGAAAAGATTCAGAATCAATGCTCCGGATCAATAACAACTATCTAACCGAGGCTCATGAAATGAACGAAGAAAATAATACACCAGAAGAAAAAGCCGACAGCACTACCCTGGTTCATCAAGACATAATTGCAGATACAGAAAATGTATCAACCTCTGTGAAAAGTGCTCAAAACCGCACCACCGGCGAAAAGAAAGCCAGACCTGCAAAAAAACCTGAACCGGAACACGAAATAACAAATGTACGGGTCACGCAGAAGACAGGGCAGGTCAGGCTCGAATGGGATCTAAATACAAAAGGCGTCAGTCACATTGAACTGCTCGGAAAATACCGTAAGGACAGGCATTTCTGGAAGCTGGAAGGATACCCGAAAAGTGTCCGCGCAGTGGAATTGGAGCTCCTTCCACTTGCGCCAATAGAAATCAGAATTCACCTGGTTTTCCGGAATGGGGCGTGGAGCAAGGGTGTCTCAGTAAAGACTCACGCGCTCCACAGCAATGTGGTCGAAGATGAGGTTGACGGCCGGACCATTCATGTCTATCTTCCAGATGGTTACTACGAAGATGATACACGATACCCTGCCATCTACATGCACGATGGGCAGAACCTTTTCTGCGAAAAGCTCTCATATGTAGAGCACTGGAAGATTGATACGGCTATTGAGCGGCTTGTCAGAGAGGGCAGAATAGGTAAAGTCGTGGTGGTAGGCATCTTCAACTCATCCCGGCGCGCAGAGGAATATACTCCATTCGCTGACAGGCGATTCGGCGGCGGAAAAGCCCGTGATTTCTCGCAGTTTATAGTTGAAAGAATCATTCCACACGTGGAAGAAAAATACCGCGTCTCACCAAGGCGGGAAGACCGGGCTGTCATGGGATCTTCTTTCGGCGGGATCCTTTCCCTCTGGATGGGATATGCTTATCCGGAATACTTCTCAATGGCAGGAGCCATTTCACCTTCACTCTGGATTGCTGACGGTGCAATGCTTGAAGAGCTCAGGATCCAGCCTGTTAAGGACATCAAAATCTGGATAGATCAGGGAACAGGAGAATGGTCCACCTTCACCCGCAACGCCGTCAATATACTTCTCGAAAAAGGGTACAGGTACGGCAGGGAGCTGATATATTATGAGGTCAAGGACGCCCCGCACAACGAGGTTGCCTGGGCTGCCAGGGTCGATTGCCCGTTTATCCTCTTCAAGGGGAAGCCTTCAACGAAATGCATTGACATGCGCCTCGACGTGCAGTTCATCCGCATGTTCAACGTGGGCCCCACAGAAATCATTATCAATCCCATAGGGATCTTCGACAACGGCATGTGGTACTCGCTGTATACAAACGCTCAATACTCAATCGAAGGTCTAACTTCAGAATTGCATGAAAAGATCGGTGAAGCAGAAACAGATGAGCCGACAGCCCTGCAGAAGCCTGAGATCACCGCGTCAATCGACTGTACAGGTGTTCTAAAGTTCAATGAAGATCGGGTTGCCACAGTAATCGTGAAATATGAGGATCTCGAACGGAAGGTTACGGTGCAGAATCCAAACCCACCGGCAAAAGCTGCGGAAAAGCCTGAAAAAACCGAGCCTGACGCTGTCCGCTCCTGATCTTTGTGCAGACTTGATTTGAATAACACATATTGGGACAGTCTGGCAGAATACCTTGTATAAGCGGGTGGATATCATTAGCCCATTCTTCCAGTTATTATGCTGATCCGTCTGTATAAAAGAAGGAAAAACTGCTGATGAAGATAAATACACATCCCTCTATCACCCTTAAAAACAGAGAGAAACAACATGCGAAGATGGATTGCCATTATAGCTCTTCCACTGATACCCCTGCCCTGGATACTTTTAAGAACAGCCGGGTATCATCTCGATCCGGTCCAGGCGGCACTGCTCTCCGGTCTCTCAATTTTTGCGGCGGCCTTCATGCTTTCCTGGGCAGCAGAAGTCGCCCAGCTGGATATTTCACCCTCTCTGGCAATAGCAGTGCTTGCACTCATTGCAGTTCTGCCTGAATATGCTGTGGATATGGTCTTTGCCTGGAAAGCCGGCAAGGATCCTATATACGCTCACTACGCGGTGGCAAACATGACAGGCTCCAACCGCCTCATCATAGGTGTGGCCTGGGCTCTGGTTGTGATTCTCTACTGGTGGAAGACGCGAAAAAAGTGTGTAAAAATCGAATCATCATATCTAACGGCAATTCTGGTTCTGCTGATGTCGACCATCTATTCCTTCATAATACCGTGGAAACGTACCATTACAGTTATTGACGGGGCAATTCTGTTTTCATTCTTTATTGTATATATCTACTTTACCATGAAGGAGAAAGTAGAAGAGCCGGAACTGGAAGGACCTCCTGCCACGATAGCAATGGCACCGAAATTATGGAGAAGGATCATCACCATTTCAATCTTCCTTTATTCTGCTGTTGCAATTTATCTCTCTGCAGAGCCATTTGCCGAAGGACTGATTCATATTGGAAAAACATACGGCATTGAAGAGTTCCTGCTTGTACAGTGGCTGGCTCCCCTCGCTTCTGAATCGCCTGAGTTCATCATAGCTGCCATCTTTGCGTTGAAAGGCAGTCCCGGCTCGAGCCTTGGCACTCTTGTCTCGTCAAAGGTAAACCAGTGGACTCTGCTGGTGGGCCTGCTTCCTGTGGTATTCTGCATTTCCTCCGGCACGATCCATCCGCTTCAACTCGACCCGAGACAAGTTGAAGAGGTTTTTCTCACCTCCTCCCAGTCCGCCCTTGCTCTTGCCATGCTTTTGGACCGAAGAGTAACCCTTTTCGAGGCCTCTGTGCTTTTCGGGCTTTTCACTGCCCAGCTCTTCATGAACAATCCTGAATCAAGACATATCTTCTCATATATATACCTTCTTTTGACTGCAGTTATCATTGTGAAACAGCTGCGAACCGGAGGCTATAACTGGGTTAATGCAATGACTAGAATCTGGAAGAAGAATGCCAGGAAGATCCGGAACCAGAACGGAAAGATGTAGACGGAGAGATCCGGTAAATCTCCCCGGTGGAATCGATCTCCAGTGTATTCACTTTCCCCGTCGGCCTGCTAAAGGAAATTGACAGAATAAGCAGAATAACAATGATTATTGAACAATTCCGCAGATGTGCTCCCTCTTTTCTTGTAGAGAAAAACCTGTCATTCAAGTGGGAATGTGGTTATCATACAGAACGGTATAAAGGAGAATATCATGAAAAACGAAGTGACCGTTGTTACTGCATCAAGCGCTGAGTTTTTCCACTTTGCTGTGGGAACGATCCTTTCGATAAGAGAAAAGCCTCAGGGAAGGAGCGTGGACATATCTCTGTTTGACCTGGGCCTCACCGATGAGCAGAAGGAATGGCTCAAAGGTCAGGTTGACAATATAGTGAAGCCTGAATGGGAGTTCGGCTTTACAGATAACGACGGCTTTGCCTACCCTTTCAAGGGGATTCTGGCCCGGCCCAGGATACGGCAGTATTTTCCCGGCTATGAAGTATACATGCAGCTCGATGGAGATGCATGGGTGCAGGACTGGGATGCTGTTGAAACCTACGTGAAAGGTGCAAGAACAAGCGCCATAGCGGTGACTCCGGAGATCCACAGGGCCTACACGAATAACTATACAAGCAGCGCAGGCTTCAGACAGCTTATTGTCACCATCATGACAGATTGCAGAGATGACAGCTATGCGAAAAAATACAGAGACTGGCCCATTATAAACACAGGCGTATTCGCCATGAGGAAGGACTCCCCTCTCTGGGACATGTGGGCTGACGAGATACAGATAACGCTAAAAAAAGCCAAGCACCACACCCTCGAGCAGGCTTCCCTCAATATTGCCATCTTTGACCATTTTGAAGAGTTCGACAGGAAAAACATCCAGTTTCTGCCTGCTGAGTACAACTGGCTCTGCCATCAGTGTCTTCCTGTTTATGATACACAGCACGATGTCTTCGTCGAGCCGTATCTTCCCTGCACCAGACTCAAGGTCATACACCGCTCAAGTGATGACTTCAAGAAACAGAAAACCGGCCATATAATGACCACAAACGGCGAAACAAGGGAGATGAACCTCAAATATCGTGAAGGCAATTATAACATCGGAATCAAGACAGAGGAGCCTCATCTGAGCGGATGGCAGGCACCCACATGGGTGGGATAGCAACTCTCAGTAAAACTTCACGTCACTTCGCAGTAAAATCAACAAAGAAAGAGTTACAACCGGAAAGATGGCTGGCTCGGAAGCGCCTGGCATAACTGATATCAGAAAGTATCTTATGGTGACTGGATGAATCAAAACGCAGTCGGGTTCAGGAATCTATTCCCTCTTTTTATCATAATAATGATTGATGCAATGGCCTTTGCCATGATTGCGCCAGTTTTGTCATCTGCACTTGTTGACACCCGGACAGCAGTAATGATGCCGAAAGCATCAGACGAACTCCGCCAGATGATATTTGGATTTACCATAGCAATATGCCCTTTAATAGCACTCTTTATGGCGCCCATTCTGGGATGCCTCTCAGATCAGGCAGGCAGAAGAAATGTACTGATCATATCCAGTGCCGGCCTCTTTCTGGGAAATCTGCTCGTCGGGGTATCAATTGCAATGAAAAGCCTCATCCCTCTTTTCATAAGCCGTATCATACTGGGAGCAACGGCAGCAAGCCAGGCCACAGCGCAGGCGGCGGTCATCGACATGAGCACTCACGAATCAAAGCCCTTCAACTTGAGCATGACCCTGCTTTTCTCTTCCATCGGATTTATTCTGGGACCTGCCATGGGAGGCTATCTTTCTGATAAATCAATATGCAGCCTTTTCAGCTTCCCCCTGCCGTTCTATTCCATAGCAGCACTTTCTCTTCTGAATCTCCTTCTTCTGTTTTTTCTCGTCAAAGATGCAAGACCTCACATCTCTGAGAGCGTACCGATGCTTGCCATCATTGCCCGGGGAGTCGGGGATCTTCTTTCGGCATTTCGGGAGAAGCAGATGAGAGCGATTTCAATATGCTTTCTGCTGATGCAGATGGGCTGGGGATGCTTTTTCTCCTTTGTATCAATCTTCCTGATTCACAAGCACGGCTTTTCCCCTCAGGAGGTCGCCTCCTTCATGTCTGTTCTCGGAGCAGGATTCTGCCTGTCTTACGGTCTCATTCTGCCCTTTATCATAAAGAATTTTAAAATCAAAATAGAGCATATATGCACTGCAGGCCTGCTCCTTACTGCAGCGGGGATCCTGGCTCTCATCTTTCCAGCCGGCAAAACCGTCATGTGGCTTTTCCCGCTGCCGATTGCCATCACGGTGTGCCTTGCCTATGGAACGATAATACCCATGTTTTCAAACATAGCAGGTGAAGAGAGGCAGGGCTGGATCATGGGAACCACGACTTCACTGGTGGCAATGGCCTGGTTCGCGTCATCCTTCATCGCCAGCTTTATAGAAGCTTTCTCGGTATATGGAACGATGATCTTCACCGTGGCACTCTTCCTTGGAAGTGTGCTGCTTTCCCTGGGAATAGGGAATTCCTGTAAGAAGCTTATGGGAGAAAATCACTCAATATAAAAGGAGGTATCTGTCATGAAAGTCATCATCCTTGCAGGCGGTTTCGGCACCAGGCTTTCAGAGCACACTGAAATGGTGCCCAAACCAATGGTGCATATCGGGAGATATCCCATCATATGGCACATAATGCATACCTATGCGCACTATGGCTTCAAGGAGTTCGTGGTGGCCTGCGGCTACAAGGCCGAGGTCATCAAGAACTATTTCCTCCATTTCTATCCAATGCACGCCGATTATACGGTGGACCTGTCTACCGGGAAATGGAAAGTTCACGTTGACCCTGTCATGCACGACTATTTCCTGAAGATGCCGGAGAATGACCCTGATAAGTTGAAATACAAGGATATTCCCAGAGAGATACACGACGTGCCTCACGAAGACACTATCTTCGTTGATTGGACAGTTTCTCTTGTAGACACAGGCCCAAACACCATGACTGGCGGGCGGATCAAGAGACTGACTGATTTCGTAGGCAAGGAACGATGCTTCCTTACCTATGGAGACGGTTTATCCGATGTAAATATCAATAAAGAGCTTGAGTTCCATAAAAGTCACGGAAAAGTCGCTACCATGACGGTAGTTCATCCTCCTGCACGATTCGGAACTCTGGATGTAAAGGACGGATTTGTATGCAACTTCCAGGAAAAGGCACCGGTGCAGCCTGGCTGGATCAACAGCGGATTTTTCATTCTGGAGCCTGAGATTCTGAAATATATTGACAGCGACTGGACCTCCTTCGAAAAAGAGCCGCTGGAGCGTCTTGCCAGGGACAGGCAGCTCATTCCTTTCGAACACGAGGGTTTCTGGCACTGCATGGATACGAAGAAAGATTTCGATTATCTGACCGATCTCTGGAACAGCGGAAAAGCACCGTGGAAAGTCTGGTAAGCACTACGATTCAAGGAGGTTTCATCAATGTTCAATGACTGCTACAGAGGTAAAAAGGTTTTCGTCACCGGCCATACCGGCTTCAAAGGCTCATGGCTTTCCAAGTGGCTTCTCAAGATGGGAGCGGAAGTAACAGGCTACGCCCTTCCTCCTGCATATGAGGAATCACACTTCGAGCTGCTTCAGCTGAAGTCTCACATACATCACATAGAAGGTGATGTCCGAGACTGTCAATCGCTTAAAAAAGCCATTCTGGAGGCAAAGCCTGAGATCATCTTTCACCTGGCGGCCCAGGCGCTTGTCAGAGAGGCATATCGGGACCCCAAGTACACATTTGACACGAATATAGGAGGAGCGGTCAATCTTCTGGAGGCTGTGAGAGAAAACAACACCGCCAGAGTTCTCGTATTCATCACATCAGACAAGTGCTACAGGAATATGGAATGGGAATGGGGGTACAGAGAAACAGACTCACTCGGCGGCAATGACCCTTACAGCGCTTCAAAGGGCTGCGCAGAGATCGTCTTTAACTCATACTTTGAATCGTTCCTCAGGGAAAAGCCTGAACTGCAGGTTTCCACCGCGAGGGCGGGAAACGTGATAGGCGGCGGAGACTGGGCCAAAGACAGAATAATACCTGACTGCATCAGAGCTCTTCGCAAAAAAGAGCCCATAATCGTGCGCAATCCAGGCTCGACCCGGCCCTGGCAGCACGTGCTGGAGCCTCTGGGCGGATATCTGCACCTAGGCTTCCTGCTTTCAACAAAAGGCGGATCACTCCCCCACCACAGCTTCAACTTCGGGCCGGAAAAGACTTCCAACAAGTCGGTGATTGAACTGGTGGAAAGAGTGATAAAGGTCTGGGGCGAAGGAGAAGTCGTGGTCAACCAGCCTGCAAAGGCACCGCATGAAGATATGCTGCTGCAGCTCAACTGCGACAGGGCGTGGCACTACCTGAAATGGAGGCCTACATGGCATTACGATGACTCTATCGAAGAGACCATACTGTGGTATAAAGCTCTCAACGAAGGGAAGAATATCCCTGAGTTCACACAATCGCAGATTGAAAAATATGAACAGAGATTCAAGGAGAACCTCAATGCATGGGATTAGCGTCATTCCACTGAAGCAGTTTCACGATCAGAGGGGCAAGGTCATGCGCATGCTCCGGGCAGACGATCCCCACTTCATTCAGTTTGGGGAGATCTATTTTTCATCTGTGTACCCCGGCGTAATTAAAGGCTGGCACCTTCATACCGAAAAAACCGTCAATCTAGCCGTGGTTCAGGGGCTTCTGAAACTTGTGCTCTACGACCCCAGGGAAGACAGCCCCACAAAGGGGGAGATCAAAGAGCTCTGCATAGGGCCTGAGAACTACTGTCTCGCAATAGTGCCACCGGGTATATGGTACAGCTTCCAGGCTGTGGGTACTGAAACGGCCATCCTGGCAGACTGCACGACTCATATCTGCCCTCCGGAGGAGGGCCGGAAAAAGCCGATAGGAGACCCGGAGATCCCCTATCAGTGGTAGTCATACAAGCTCTTCAGGAAGGGACAGGAATCTGCTGATCCCCTCTTCAATGGGGGCAGGCTTCCATTTAAGCCTCTGCAGTGCTTTTGAATTGTCGCCGTAACATACAGGCGCTTCAAGAGCCCGCTGCTCCAAAGCTCCAAAGGAGAGCAGAGCGGCATCTGAAGAAAGAGCACCGGCAATGGAGAGCAGGAGTTGTTTCAGGGTTACGGCTTTCCCGCTGCAGATATTAAATATGTCGAATATGCTGCTGCGCTCTTCCATATCGCGTATCAGCGCCATATACCCGCAGACCACATCATCTATATAAAGAAAATCTCTTGACTGTTCGCAGGAGGAAAGATCGATGACTCTCCTCTCCCTCAGAGCTTTGACGGTGCTGGAAAGCATCTTCTGTGGAGCGTCGAGGGGACCGTACGGTATGAAGAGCCGTGCAACTCTTGTAGGTATGCCGTGCTGCATTGAAAGCTGGTATGACCTTATGGTCTCAGAAAGCTTGGAGAGCCCGTAAGGAGTCAAAGGCATGCAGGCTTCGTCCTCCCTGTGTATTTCATTGCTGTTTCCGTATTCGCCATCTGTTCCAGTTATGATCACTCCGCGGCAGGCCGTTTCTTTAAGAGATTGATAGACAGTGGCCAGAGGAGCCACATTTATTGCGTAAGCCCTGCCCAGATCAAAAAGCGGGCTTCTGTAATCCTTTGTCCATCCTGCATGGTGGATCCAGAAATCGGGCCTGTATCGGGCAATGAATGAAGTCAGCTCGTCACTCTTTGTGATATCGAGGCTTTCTGAGATGACAGAAGAGTCAGCAAGCTTCATCAGGCGGAGGGCTTCGACTCCATCCCGGTGCTTTACTGCTCCTGTTGAGGTACCGACAACAAGGAAGCCCTCCCGGCTGAAGTGCCTGGCGAGATGGTATCCTGCAAAGCTTGTTATGCCCGTTATAACCACGGTTTTCTGTCTGCTCATATGATGTTGAAGTTATCCAAAGAAAGAGGATCTCCTCCTGAATAAAAATAAAGATATGACAGGATATACTGTGAGCGAAGCGAACTATGCTTATCTTACTCATCTGACACTGATTATGCTCAGGGAGGCCGGCAATGAAATCCATAGCAGTAGCAGCTAATTTTACCGTCGAAATGGTCGAACCTTCATTGCAATTTCTGCTGAACAAAATCGAATATGAGGCAGAAATTGCATTTGCTCCATATAACCAGATTTTCCAGGAGTTATACAATCCGCAGAGTCTTCTGCGGAGCAATCAGAACGGGATCAACGTCATCCTGACCGGCCTGGAAGAGTGGCTGCACTATCAGAAGGAATATTCAGGTCTTTCACAGGGGCGGGAGTCAGTGGAAAAAAATGTGAACGATCTCATCGCGGGAATTTCACCGCTGTCACAACAGAAAGCTCCCTGCATCGTCTGTATTACGGCACCATCACCTGCATTACGCAGCAAACCGGAAGACTTGAAGCTGCATCAGCAGATAGAAGACTTTCTGATAAACAGCCTGCAGGAAATCAAGAACATCTATCCGATTCGCTCAACAGCCATCGACACACTGTATCCTGTGAAAGACTATTATGATGCATTCACAAATCAGGCTGGTCATATTCCCTACACCGAAGAATACTTTGCGGCTCTAGGCGCCGTGATCGCCCGTAAAATATTCTCCATCACTTCCAAACAGGCAAAAGTAATCATAGCTGACTGTGATGGAACGCTGTGGCGTGGAATCTGCGGCGAAGTTGGACCAGAAGTCAAAGTTGATACTGCGGCGAAATTTCTGCAGTCATTGATGATTGAGAAGAAAAATGAAGGCATGGTGCTGTGCATATGCAGCAAGAATGAGTATCAGAGTGTGGAAGATGTGTTTAAGCATAATAGAGATATGGTGCTGTCACTGGATGATATCGCCACCTGGCGTATAAACTGGGAGCCTAAATCCAGCAATATTAAATCACTGGGCGATGAGCTGAATCTGGGGCTGGACAGTTTTATCTTCCTGGACGACTCCTCTGCCGAGATCAGTGAAGTGAGCCTCCATTACCCGGAAGTATTCTCTGTCCTGCTTCCGCAGGCTGTGAACAACATCCCGGCGTTTCTGCAGCACCTCTGGTCATTCGACCGCAGCCGCATTACTGAAGAAGATAAGGAGCGGAACAGATTCTATAAGGAGAATGCCAGGCGCCAGGAGCAGCAGGCGCACGCCAGCTCGCTTGGTGAATATATTGAATCTCTGCAGATGAAAATTGAGATCAAAACACCTAAAGAAGCGTTGATTCCAAGGCTTTCACAGCTGTCACAGCGAACGAATCAGTTCAACAGTACGACCCTGCGCCTGACTGAAGCCAACATAGCCGAGCTCGTCAATTCGGAAAGCAGCCTGTGCCGCTATATCAGCGTCAGCGATCGCTTCGGCGATTATGGCATAGTCGGGTTATTGACTGGAACCCTGCATAGGGATAAGCTGACGGTAAATGCATTTGTAATGAGCTGTCGCGCCATGAGCCGCGGCGTGGAGTATAAGATGCTGCAGGATGCCGGCAGGCAGGCTGAAATCAACCATATAAATTCAATCGAGATTGAATTTATCAGGTCGGAGCGCAATAAACCCATTCTGGATTTTTTTGAATCACTGCCATTTGATAGAAAATACAGCAACTGTAATAAGGATATTTATGTAATAGCCACAGACAAAGCTATCGCCTGCGAATTCGAAGCAAGAGAAACAGCCGCGACAGAAGAAAAACCGGAAGAAAAAGTAAGTGAAGTAAAAAGTAAAAAGCCAGGCCCGCCAGCCGGCAAGCTATATCCGGCGCTGCTCCACATAGCTGAAGAGTTGAACAGTGCTGAAAAAATAGTGCATCAGGTAAAACAGCATAATAAGAAATCTGCACAACCTGACAGAGGCAACTTCATTGCGCCGTCCGGCCCGGTTGAAACCGCTCTCTGCCAACTGTATGAGGACCTTTTAAATATTGATCACGTCAGCTCCGCGGATAACTTCTTTGATCTAGGCGGTTTTTCACTCGCCGCCACACTACTGAATTCAAAGATCAGCACTATCTTCAAAGTGCAGTGCACGCTGGAGACTATCTCTCAATTAAAAACGCCGCAGAAACTGGCTGAATACATCAGCGCTCAGGGAGACGCCGGCAAATTTGATTTTACCGCACTTCAGCAGGGTGCCGGCCTGCGCTACAGCGAAGCAGTATGTCAGATCGATGGCCATGATCTGCATTACGCCACGATTGGGAAGGGCGAAACGGTGGTCCTGCTGCACGGTCTGTTTGGTCGGAAGGAGCATTGCTATGAATTTGCCAACTATCTGGCGCCCCATTTTCATGTAGTCATCCCCGATCTGCCCGGCTTTGGCAACAGTACCGGCTACCCTGATTCAGTGTACCGCTATGACAATCAGATTGAAATACTGGAAAAGTTCTTTGAAGCCATATCCCTTGACAGATTCCACATCGCAGGAAATTCAATGGGCGCTTCTCTGTCCGGCATCATAGCCGCCCGCTGTCTCTGCCAGGTGCAGTCACTCGGTTTTCTGGGACCGCCTTCGATGAGCTGCCCCAGGGAAAGTGAGGTTGAAAAGCTGGCACGGGAAGGTATCAACATCTCAGTGCCCAGGACACTCGACGAGTTCCATCAGAAAATTGAGCATCTGTTCTTTGTGCCGCCCAGGGTGATACAGGATCAACTGGATGAAATCGGCAGAGATGAAGTCGCCCACTACCAGGAGCACATCGCGATCTATGACATAGTGCATCACGATGATTTACTGCTTGATCAGTACATTAAAAAGATCAGAGTGCCGACATTTGTCATCTGGGGTGATAAGGATCGTTTCAAGGATCTGTCAGGCGCTTACTTCCTGCAGGAAAACATCAGGCATAACCAGATAATAATCCTGCCCAATGCAGGCCATGCGCTGTTCCAGGAATATCCTGAAGCCATCGCACAGAGCTACATAAAATTCCTGCTCCATCCGCCTCATTGAGTGAAGGTCGGGTTTGCAGTGAGCGCAGGGCTCCAAATTGGGTCCCGGCACGCAGCGCGGCAGGATCTTCAAAACACCATTCCGGGATGGTGTTTTTTATTTATGGAACATTGCCGCGCCATACATGAATTTGGAACTCCTCTGGAACTTTCATGTCACGCCGGGTTCTGGTTAAATAAGAGCATAGAGATATAAAAAGAGCTTCGGAGGAGAAAAAAATGTCAACCACAACAGTCAACAGCTGCGCATCCACCTTCGTGGGCAGAGAGCTTTCCGAGAGAGTCATGAAGGCTTCATCTCAGGCCGGCACAGACGATGGCAAGCTCAAGACCATTCTGGATGGCTTCGATACAATTATCAGAGATTCACAGACTTCAAAGGAAGAGAAGGAGCTGGCCGAGTTTGCGAAAGGCTTCACTGGAAAGATAAGCTGCGCGCCAAAGCAGGAAAAAGGACTTACAGGGCTTTTCAGAGGGCTCATGCAGGAAAAAACAAAAAGCACCTCATTTCAGATTGCTGCTGCAGACACATTCCTCAGTGCAATGGCCTCTACCTCGCCTGTGACGCCTGGCGTACTGATGGCAGAATCCGTCAAAAAGGCTGCATTGAGTGCAGAAGATAATACAAAAGCTCTCAACATAATGAACAACGGGCTTGACGAGATACTGGGCAGCACAAAGGCCACTCAGGATGAGAAGACTCTTGCGAACTTCGGGAAAATGCTCATCAACAGCTCGCCAGAGCACCCATATATGGCCAGAGTTGCAGGCGCGACATTCCTCACAGCCATAGCCACACTGAACAACGGGCCGGTCGTCACGTCCATAATAAGTGCGATAAAGAACGGAACGGATGAAATCGGCGATACGAATACAGCAGTGCAGTTTATGGACAAGGCCTCAGACAGGCTCCTCAGCGAAGCCCTCCTCTCCCAGGATCAGAAATCGCTTCTGTCATTCGGCAGAGAGTTCTCCAATAAAGTATCAGGCAGCCCTGCAGTGAAGGTGGCAGCGGCGAAGACCTTTCTCGATGCCCTCGGAAGCGCTTCGATACCTCGGCCGTCGTCGATAATGGCGAAAGCAGTCTCAGAGGCAGCCAGTCAGGCAGAAAACTACAATGCAGGAGCGAAGATAATAGAGGACGGGTTCAGCGAGATCATCATAAGCGCCGACACCTCTCAGCAGGAAAAGGCCCTGGCAGCCACAGGAAAGAAGCTGATGAATGAAATCTCCAGCTGTAACAATATCAAGGCTGTAACGGGGAAAGTCGTGCTCGATGAGATCGCTTCAGCTCACACAGGCTCTGCAGTGCCGGTAATGGCCAAAGCCGTCAAGGCGGCTGTTTCAGAGGCGAGAACTGACGATGAGCCTGAGGTCATGAGCAGCGGCTGCGGGCAGATACTCAGCCACAGCGACGGAACCGGCAAGGAAAAACTGCTGGCCGCCTCCGGTCAGTACTTCGGTGAAATGATGAATACTTACGGAAGGACCGGCATAAGAACCATTCTGGACAAAGTTCTTGACGCAATATCATCAGGAAACGGCGAATCCAACGTGGAGACGGTTGTGAGAGCGACACGCACCAGCCTGGATGCAATGAACAAAGATAATACAGAAAAAACTTTCAACGGAGTTCTCGAATCGGCATTAAAGGTGCTGGATTCGAAGGCCCAGGCTTCATCTCATATCAGGGATCTCGCAAAGATCGGGCTCAGCCAGAAGAGCTATTCAGACAGGCTGAAGACCTTGCAGCAGATTGAAGAGGCTGTCAAGGCGGAGCCCGGAATGACTACGGCGATCGAGGAGATGAAGGAAGCCTGCAACGGCGGACAGCATTCCAGGCAAATAGAGACTGAGGAAGACAAGGTCAATATCGACGGAGTGAAGATCTCGAAAAGAGCCCTCGCGCTCGCCGGATCCGTGAAATAACCGGACGGGCAGCGGCAGGTGCCCGGACTGAATGTCACTTATCCCGGTAATAACGCCGCCGGCTCTCTGGCAGGAGGCCGGCGGCGGCTGAAGGATAGGACTTTGCTTTTTTACCTCTCTGCAAGTTTAACAGAAAAAGGCCCATGTGATCCCGGAGACTATGCTGAACGCCTACGTCGCAAGCGCCTGTTCTGTCTTCAGAGTATCTAAAAAGTGCTGCATAAATCTTTCCAGCTTCTGATGATCATCCTGAGCAGCAGTGTCAAGCAATTCCAGCTGCATGCGCCCATTGATTGTCTGCACCCCGAGCCAGAACAGATGCTCACGACCTGACAGCATTGGTGAAGCTGCCAGGGTATGAGTGCGGCAAAGTCTGAAATTGTCATATTTGTCCAGAAATGGTGTAACACCTGCGTTGCTTACGAATGCACAGCCTTCGCGCGCTTTCATGATCGCCACGGCCTGTTCTGAAGTCATATCCGGATGATACAGAGAGCACAATCCTTTCGTATCTGTAACAAATTTATCATCCTGAAAAAAACACTTCAACTGTGTGGTGATCTTACGTGCCAATGGCCAGAATTCCGGCAATCTGCCTGTCTTGAATGGGTGAAAGATACCAGTGACGAAGTTGCCAAGTTCTTTGCTGTGTATCTCCGCTTTAAGATAAGGCCTAAAATCACTTGGAGTGAAACAGAAAGTGTCTGAAAACATATCCCGCTGCTGCAGATATTCATCCAGAGTGTGCATCATTGCTGAACATAACACACCCTGCACAGAACATTGATTCGCCTTTGCGGCATGAAGGATTGCCATTGATTGAATGTTGGAAAGCACATTTGAATGCGGCAACTGATAATGATACGGCGGCTGTAATACGACACGAGTGCCATCACCATATGACACCTGCAGCTCTGCCGCTTTGGCTGGCGGCATCTGCTGCGGCAACATTTTTTCGATCGCCGGAAGCAACGGATAGTAAGTCAGTTTGATGTCACGCCGGCCGCTCTGCAATGCATCCAGGAATCCCATAAAGTCAACACACAGTCCTGTTACAGAGCGGAAATCACTGAAAGCATGCTCAATCGTGAAAATAAACTCATGTTCCTTTTCACCGCGAAGCCAATCAACTCTTAAAAAGGTTTCGTCACCGGCAGCCGGCAGCGGCTGTTCCAGTGCTTTAATTGCCTGCCTGCGCCAATCATCATCATCAGTTCTGTCCTGCAGATACAGAGGCACAGGCAGGGTTGTCGGCTTCAATGCGAAGGGTCGCTCGACTGTCACGCTGCAGTTTAATAGAGGATGTTGCTGCTGCAGCAAAGCCAGAGCCTGCGTTACCCATTTCTCATCCAGTGTGCCTGTTATTGCAAGCGTGTACTGTATAAGAAATGGCTCTTCACGTCCAAGTAACCAGAAAAATGATTCGTAAGAGTTCAGCAGGCGTAACATATTCCCTCCCTATATCAATACTCAGGGCATGATAGTGATAGTTGTCCAAAGGAAGAGGATCTCCTCCCGAATAAAAATCAAAGGTTCATAAAAAAGTCACGCCAAAAAGGGATTTATCTATCGATGTTATAGTATAAATACACACTGTGAATTGCATCTGATGGCAGTCCGCTTGAGCCATGTTCTCTGCAGGAAGGAGCCTTACATGTCTGACGATATTGAAAACACTTATGACTACAGCAGGATTGACGATTCATTGAGGGATGAGGTCGACAGGCGAATACAGGGCGCCCTGGCCCGGGAGAAGCAGGAGCTGGACAGGCTCAGGAAAAACCCTGAGCGCTACGCCTCCGTTGAGGCGCGGGCCAGAAAGATGAGAAAAGAGACAGAAGAACGCATCGAAAGAATACTGCAGTGGGGAAGAGAGCAAAGTTGATGGGGACAGACTCCGATATTAACAATATTAACAATATTAACAAAAAACTTGAAAACTGGAGACATTTCAGAGAAACTGAAGACATACGTAAGTTCAATGAATTTCCTCATTCTGAGAGGATAGTAATAACTCTGTGTTGCCGCCACCGGAATAGACCTGAATATCTAAACTAACTGCAGGACGGCCGTTACCCTGTCATTGACGGCATCGACTGCGGTATACACCGGAAAGGAAGAACAACACAATGCCAGGCCGCTCCTTCATAAAAAGACTCTATCCGTTTAATGCAGCAATCTGCCGCTCACTTTTCACAGTGGTGATCTCCCTACTGCTCACTGCATCATCATTGCAACCGGCCATTGCCGGCACGACTGGGAATAAGTATCCAGCCTGGCGCTTCGCGAAGTCCTACACAATTCCTGATGTCTTCAGCAACAAGGAGAAAGCAGCGGCTTTCATCAGGGAATACCTCACCTGGGAAGGCGAGTTTTTCTCAATAGTCCGCCACCCAGTGACAGGACTCACTTATGACGGTTTCAACCTCAACAGGCAGACCGGCCGCGCCGAGGAGCCGCGCATCTTCTCGGCTCCATCAAAGGAATGCCTCGACCTGGCTCTCTGCACAGGCGCACTCTCAGGAAATCAACTCATCGCTCTTGCCGTCTCGCCGAAAGACCCTTCCAAAGCGCCGCAGCTGGCATTGAAGATACTTGAGAAGAAAATGGCAGGATATGAGAAGTTCCTGAAAGAGAACCCCGGCTATGCAGGCTATCTCCCGTGGTATATCTGCGGCGATGAGGTAAAACCAACCGACGACTGGAAGAACGAGTTCCCCGGACTGGACAACGGCGAATGGATATGGACCATGCTCATCACCGAGAGAGTGCTCGAACTGAAAGGACATTCTGCCCTGGCGAAAAGATACGGAGAGTATAACTACAGGATAAGGAACAATATCGTCCCAATCTTTTACGATGAAAAATCTGGAATGGTGAGGGGAGACATCAGGATTGTGCCTGACGGCAAGGGAGGATACAACTACGTGACGGCGCCAGGCAAGTGCGCCTATCTCGCAGGAGAGCACGGCGTCCATGAGGGGATGATGCTGGCCCTCTATATGTGCCTGTTTGGGAAGGGCCTTCCACCTGATGCAGCGCAGCGTATCTGGAGCAGCACCTGCATGAAGCGCATCGAGCACAAATACGGCACCACATGGGAAGGCTGGTATGGCTCGTCTCACGAGGAGTGGGCCTATCTCTTTCTGCCACTTCGCGATATTCCTGAGTACAGAGCACTCTTTCGGATAAGAGAGAAGATCCGCACGCAGAATTCCCGAGAAAGAGGATATCCCGGCTTTGCGACGTCGTGCCTGGTGAACAGGAGCGAATACAGGGACAAAGCCGGAATAGAGGGGCTCTCAAGCCAGCCTGTCAAAAACAACCACATCTTTGCATTGTACGGCGCTTTCCCACTTCTCATGGAGTGTCTTGATCCCAGCGAGAAAACAGATGGCAACTACGGCCTGGCCTGGCTTCTGAACATGCTGAAGGCAGACAGGATGCAGGGCCCCACAGGGGCCGGTGAAGGCGGAACAAACGACGGAACCAGCGTCGCCGATGTAAAGACCATAGACGGCTCCTTCACAATCATCCTTGCACTCGCCGGAGGGCTGGGTCATGAAACGGCAGAGATGCTGAAGAACGAAAAGTGCTACGACCGGTTCAGGGAGATCATGCTCGGAGAGTACAGGGAAGCCTTCGGCACAACACAGCTCCGGGATCCTGTGAACTTCGCCCTTCCAGGAATCTCAGTCCCTGAAGGAAAACTGGGAGACTATTCACGATAAAAATAGTGACAGACTCCAATATTTTACAAACGCGCATTATAAATTGCACTATCAAAACTTCTGGAATCATCTATCAACGCTCATTTGGCAATTTAGAATGCTGCAGTTTGTTATGCTGGTGAGTATAACATTCTATAACTCCAGCTCAATGGTCTCCACGACCGGGTTGAGCCTGCAGGGGCTCTATGAGGTGCGGTTCGAAGCGGAGCGCATTTACATCAACAATGTGGCCAAACTTACCATGAAGTTTGTAAAAGACAGCCTCGACAATATCTCATTGCCTGGCAACAGATATGTGGCAGCGCTCGAAGTCATCAAACGCCTGCGTGAGAAGGCAGGTCTGGTGACAGACACTTCTGATGACGTGAAGGCGCAGGTGAAGCTCATCCGATTCATCAAGTCACTCAATGAGGAGATCGGCAGGAGAGAAATTGAAAAATCGGCACTTCTGGAAAAGATGAAGAAAGGCTTTGACGAGATACTGGCAGCTGAAAGTGACCAGGGGAGGCGGAAGCGTCACGCTTACCATAAAATGGAAGTGATTTCTCCAGAAAAGCAGGCTCAATACCAGATATCTGCCTTATTCACGGCATCTTCCTGGTTATATCCCCTCTCCCTGCCAGGTAATATAAAAGCCCGGTAGCCAGCATGGCAGGGTATGTGGCTCCGATCGAGGAGGTAAAGACAGGCTGTTTCCTTGCCAGGAGAAAAATCGCTATTCCTGCAAGCCAGACAATGAAAGTTGTTATATTATATCCTTTCCAGTAACAGTATCTCCCCTCTTTATCATCGAGATCTGAAGCGATGTAGTCTCCTTTTCGCAGAATGTAGTAATCCACAATGACGATGGAGAGCAGCGGCCCGAAGACCATTCCTATGTAGTCCAGAAAGAGGATGAAAGCGTGCAGAAAACTTGTCAGAAATAGAGGGATCACCGTTACAAGCGCCGACACTATTGTGGCGCACCAGATGGCCGGCAGGGCCTTCAGCGACTTTGTGATGTTGGTCAGCGAGACTCCTGCGGCCATGAGGTTCACCGCATTTGCCGTAGTGCTGGTGAGTATGATGACGAGAAAGGCCACCACACCCAACCCCAGTTTACTGACAATTGTGCTGGGATCGGAGTTGTTGGGGTCATAGACTCCTGACGATATGGAAGTAGCTATGGTTCCAACAATACCGACAAAAGCGAACCAGAAAAGCCCCAGATTTGCACCGATCATGGGAGCTATCGTAGCCGACGCTTTTGTCCTGCAGTATCTTGTAAACTCCGCAATCGCAGGAACCCACCCCAGGCTGAAGGCAACCATTGCATCCATAGCTGAACCAATGGGCATGAGCTTTCCAGCAGGCGGATGCCACATCATGATTTCTCTCAGTGATATATGACTGAACACTGCGACACTTTCCCAGACCCCCAGAATCAGAATCAGCACTACACCAACTCTTTCTACAGTTCTTACAGAACGGTGACCGGTTATTATAGATAAAAAATGCAGTATGCTCATAAGCACAATGCCGAAGAGCATTGTGGGAACTGCCTTCTCTTCACCGTAAGCAGGCCATCCCAACAGGTCCCTGCATAAAAAGCTGATGGAAATTGCTCCTATGAATGTGTTTACAGCTGTCCATCCAATAAACTGAAGAGTATTCAGCACAGAGGGAAGAATACTTCCCTTTATGCCGAAGGCCGGCCGCGTGAGCGCCATTGTCGATATGCCGACATTGAATCCGATGAGGCCGATAAGAGCCATCACCACATATGCGATGGGATTTGACACAACGGTGGTGAAGATTGCTCCGGAAAACGCGGCCCCTGCCACGACTCCTCCCACGTACCACGTACCATTATTAGCATTGGCTCCGATCCACGTAGCCACCATATCAGCAAAATGAAGAACTCTGGCCTCTTCAGGAACAGGCTCGATTGCAGCATACTCCCTCCGGACGCCTTCCTCAAGATTTTCTTCACTCTTCAATGACTCTCTCATAACTGCTCCAGTACAAATTATGCTCCTGAGTATATCACAGAATCATTTGATTTCCAACTGCAGAAACATTTGCAGAAGTCACACAGTGCAGCACTGACGGCGAAGAATCACAGGAGAACAGTGCGGTGTTGATATATTTTTACAAAAGCAACAATTTGTTAACATGGGTAACAGATTATTAAAATATTATTAACATGATGTTCACAATTCTGTCTGATTTTGGCAAGAACTTTTAAGTATAATGATAATGTCAGGAAAAACTGGTTGGGGGGAGGAAGATGTCAATGTTGAATTATCAGGCACAGTTACAGCCATATTTATTTAGCAACAACACATTTTCGAAGTTTGGATATGATAATTATCTTCAAATGTATCTTTTTCAACTAAACATGCTGAACTCTATTCTGGGAAATCAGCAGTCCGGCAGTTATGGCAGCGCCTGCGGTAATTTCAACCCCTTTGATCCTTCCATGGGATTGAATGGAATGGGATCCATATACTCCAACGGCTATGGGGAATATCCAGTCTTTAACAATGAGCAGCCTGAAAAACAGACAACATTCAATGGAAACTACAGAAATTACAACTTCTCCACCAGTTCAAGTCCCATTAATACACAGATAAACGGAGATTATACCAGTATTCTGGGTACTTTAGGTGACGACAAAATTGAACAGAATGGGGATTTTGCGCGTATATACTCTGGTGGTGGAGACGATCAGGTAAAATATAACGGTAAGTATTCATATATCAATACCGGCAAAGGAAAAGACGATCTTGCCTTCAACGGTTATTACTCAAAGGCAGACCTGGGAAGTGGCAATGACAATGCAAAGACTGTTGGAGATTACAACAGATTCAATCTGGGAAGTGGCGATGATACAATTGACAGCCTGGGAGGCAATAACAGGATTCATGGAGGTCAGGGCAACGACACAATAGCCAACAGAGGGGGAGATAACACCATAAGAGGCGGCAGTGGCAATGACACTATCAAGAACAGCGGTTATTCAAACAATGACATCAGGACAGGAGTCGGCGATGATACCGTCACAGGGTGGGGCTCAAGCAGCAATATCGGCCTCGGGAGCGGTAACGACAAAGCGAACTGGACCGGAAACAACAACGTCATAAAAGCTGATGCAGGAAATGACAATGTAACACTCTTCGGCTCTTCAAACAAGGTGGATCTCGGGAGAGGTAACGATGTTCTTAACTTTACAGGCTTCAGCAATACCAGATCTGCTGACAGCATATTCAACGGAGGACAGGGGAATGATACATTCAACATCAATTCAAAGAACCCCGAAAACCTCTCACTTTATAGAGATGACAGCGGGAAGCTTTATCTGAAGGATTCTACAACAGGAAACAAGTCTGAAGTGTACGGCTTTGAAAAAATTACCCTGAATGGAAAGGAAATGACAATCCCGAGCGACACCAGATCGGTTTCCGCACCTTCGATTGAATTTGAAGATGGCAGAGGTGCGAAGAATCCTGACAATGCAGTGGAGACTCCACATTATCATACGGTGGACGGCAATAACAGAACTGGAAGCGGCAGCGAAAACGGGGATAAATTCCAGGTGAACGGTAATGGCAACCGTGTAGATACAAAAGGCGGGAACGATGATCTGAGAGTAAACGGCGACAAAAACTCCATCACCACAGGAAATGGCAACGACAAGCTCACTCAGAATGGCGACTCAAACACAAACATTCTGGGAGCAGGAGATGACAGTGCAGAGTTGATTGGTGACGGTAATGCGGTGAGAGGTGGAGACGGCAGAGATAACGTAAAGGTGACAGGAGGCAACAATACTCTCAGAGGTGATGAAGGAAATGATACCCTGTATTCCAAGGGGGATGGAAATACTCACGATGGAGGCACAGGCAACGATTCAATTACTGCTTATGGAAAAAATACAACGGTAAGTGGCGGAGATGGCAATGATACAGTATACTCCAACGGAAGTAATGCAAATATAAACGGAGGCACCGGAAACGATACAATCTCAACAGTAAACACGAATGGAAGCACTGTAAACGGCGGCACCGGAAATGATTCAGTCACAATCTCGGGCCACGGCAATGTCGGCTATGGCGGCACCGGAGATGACAGACTCAATGTTACCGGACAGAACAGAATATATGGTGGAGAAGGAAATGACACCGTTCAGGTGAACATGGGCTCCAGATCTGACAGAACAGGATATATAAGCGGCGGCACCGGAAGCGATACAGTCAATTTTACCTCCCAGAATAATTCGAATATCCAATTCAGTCGCAATACGGACGGACAATTGATTGCAGAGGATACGGTCACAGGAAACAAGTATCAGATCGCGAATGATATTGAGAAAATCTCGGTCAACGGAAAGTTGATTTCAATCAGCGGAAAAGTATAAGAGGAACGAAAAGCAATATGTCCCTGCCCAGTTCGATCGTTTTGCTGCTTGACAGGGGATACGATATAATTAATGGCATCGAAAGGCAGGATGGTCTTCCGGAGACCATCCTGCCGGTGAGAGAGCTCATAGCAGGTGAGCGCTCTCATATTGCCAATTATGCACATTTTGCATTGTATTATCCCAATGTCAAAGATATATGCCAGTTGATTGAAGACAGATTGACTGAGTTGGAAGAAACTCTACAGAGAATCAGGCCTGATAATATCGAATCTTTATCCCAGCTACTTTCGGCTGTTGAAGAGAATGCCATTGCCATTGCCTCTCTCCAGCGCAACCTGGATAATGCTGTTAATGAGATACCCCGCCAGCCCCCTGTTCCGACTTTAAGCGATGGGGTTTTTACTCTTTCTTCTCTTCTCCGCGGCGAAATATCTTATGACATCGTTCCTTACTGGCTTAAAGGCATGGGTAAATTCAAAAGGCGGCTTGCAATGGATCTCGCCGCCGTAAGAATATTGGCAGTTGCAAAAGAAAAGCTTGTTGAAGAGCTTGAAGAAGTGATTATCCTGCTTGAAAAGAGTGAAGATCTTTTTTCTCGATATGAAAGAGATAGAAAGACAACCGACCTGGAGAAGCTGATTGCAACCCTCGGAAAAGCAGGCGACAGATTCTATATCATACTGCCTGAAATAGAGGAGATTTTACCTGCCTCTTCCTCCGATTCGGCAGGCAGATATCTGGATATCCTGTCTCTCATGACAGCCCGATATCAGGAGGGAGACAATCTCATCGATGAAATCAGATGCTATACCAACTATCTGAAAGAGCTCGAAGAGACAAAAAATGAATCTCTTAAAAAAGAAATGATTTACTGGTACCTCCATTCGTACAGGCAGGAACAGTATTTCAGAGATCTGTCGCAGTTCTGCAGGGATAAGATCGGGCTCATTGATGCCATTAATCTGCAAATTGCCGAGCCCATTGAAATTTCCCGCCTCTTCTCGGATTATTGTTCCAGGTGCAGAGCGGAAAGAAACGTACTGCTTGAGTTGAAGAGAGAGCTGGAAGAAGACTTCATGGAAAGTGCACCTTATTTCAGGAATCTGTTAAATGTAATGAAAGGTGTTTTCCAGTGCAGACTCCCTCTCCATCATCTGGCCTCTCATCTAGCGAATTTACTCAGGATGCAGGAAGACATCAAAGATTCCCTCACTGATTACAGACTGCATCATCATGAAGATTACACTGATCCGGAAACACTCCTCCAGGCTGTCAGACTCCATGAGGAAGGCGCGGAAAAGATTAAAGAATATCTACAGAGAAGGGAAAAAGACCTCCTGACAGATGGAAGGAATCTTATTATTGAAGGGTTAAAGCTGATTACATCTCTGAAGCCTCTTGACAAAAGCAGAGCTGCTGCACCGATAGACGCATTGCTGAGGAGATTCAGCGTGATTCCGGAAACCCCGAACTTCCTTATAGATTTCAAAGATACCCGCGATGATTCAGGTATGCCTGACGGCGAGTCGATGAGTGAGAATATCTGGAAACTCAGGCAGGCTTTGATACAGGGAGAGTGCGGTGGAACAGGCAGCGAAGAAGAGAAGGGTGTTTTTGAAGATTTTCTTCTCAAAATTACTTTGATCAGGAATCAGCTCGAATTTCGATCCTCACATGAAGCAAAGCCGGCAAAAGATCCCGAACTGGAAACGAACTTCGCGATACTGACTGAAGCCACTGCAGAGCTTCAGTCTGTCGCACAGGAGATTATCCGGCTCATCGAAGAAGGGGCTGTTCCTCCGGCCAGCTATTACTGCAGCAGAATAGAAGAAGCAGCAGAGAGTCTCGTTACGCTGCAGAAGTTTATAAAAAAGATCTTGGAAGAGAAGCACAATCTCTGACATTCACGTCAGAGATTACCCCTTTTCAATCCCTCACTGCAGCAGAAGCATATCTACAGCATCCAGCTTCATGCTATTAAAGATGGGGAAAAAATTCCGATGAAACATTGGGAGTATTACTCAATAACGAACTTAGTTCGTTTCGTTCACAAATCGGAATAATGGGTTCAATTCCGAGACATTTAATTGCAGCGAAAAGGTAAAAGACATGCCTGACAGATTATCGCATGCACTCTATGAGCTCTTCCTGTCGATTCAGGCAGACACTGACCTTGCTTCATTTCTTGAAACTGCACTAAAAGAGCTGACTTTACTCCTGGAATGCACCGGCGCAGCTGTACAGGTATTCCAGGAAAGCTCTGCAGATCTCGCGTTCAGAGAGCTCATCACTGTTCCCTCTTCCCTTCACCAGAATACAGCATATGTCGAAAGCTGCCGACACCTCATTGTTAAAGGATCTGCAATCAATGAATTTAAAAAAACCCTGCCAATTGAAGGCTCATCCAGAAAAGGCGGCTTTTATCATATCATAGAGCTTCCTTCCTTCGGCGTCCTTATACTGATCAAGGAGGAAAAGCGTCTGCCTTCCGAGATGCTGAAAGCTCTCTATTCATTTGCAGGGAGCCTTGCCCGTAGATGCGCCACATGCATCTCTCTGGAGAGGCTTAAAACAGCGGAAGAGGCGCTGAATTACGATGAGCTGAGGTTTGAAGCACTGCTACATCTCAACTCGAACAATAATCTTACCACCAGACAGATGGTGAACCTGTCACTGGAAGAGGCGATCAGGCTTACCAGGAGCACCATTGGTTATATTGCACTGGTAAGCGAGAATGAGAAAGTCATGACCATGTATACATGGTCGAAATCTGCCATGAAAGAGTGTAAGGTAATTGAAAAACCGATAATTTACCCCATTGAGAGCACAGGTCTCTGGGGAGAAGCCCTCAGGCAGCGGCGACCAATCATAACAAACGATTATAACGCACCTGACCCCTGGAAGAAAGGGATTCCCAAAGGGCATGTAAAGATAACGCGTCATATGAATGTGCCCATTTTCGATAATAACCGCATTGTTCTTGTAGTGGGTGTCGGGAACAAGCCTGAAGACTATGTTGAAAAGGATTTAAAACAATTGACGCTGCTGATGGCCGGTATGTGGCGTATATTTGAGCATGAAATAGCCAAGGATCAGCTCAAGTCGAGTAAGCATATTGCTTCAACAAGTCCGGCCGTAAATCAGCGTTCAGAACTCAATGAGGAAGAAGGTCTTGCAACTCTCAGGCTGACAGATCTTTTCGATGTGCAAGAAATTCAGAAGATACAGGATGCTTTTGCTGAAGCGACAGGAGTGGCTTCGATAATCACCGATCCCAGGGGACATCCGATCACCAGGCCCAGCAGATTCTGCCGCCTCTGCAACGATATAATAAGGAAAACAGAAAAGGGACAGGCTAATTGTTATCACTCTGATGCCGTCCTGGGACGCAAGAATCCTGAAGGTCCTGTAGCACAGTTATGTCTCAGCGGCGGCCTCTGGGATGGCGGCGCAAGCATCTGCGTAGGAGGCGTTCATATCGCCAACTGGCTGATAGGACAGGTTCTTGATGAGTCATTCGACAGAGATAAGATGCTCCAATATGCTCGTGATATAGGCGCTGATGAACACGACTGCATGGAAGCGCTTGACGAAGTGACAAGGATGCCAAAAGAACAGTTTCTGCGTGTCTGCAATGCCCTGTTTATAATCGCCAGACTGCTGTCCGATCTGGCTTATGAAAATGTGCTGAAGAAACGGGAAATTGAAGAGACTGTGAGAAGCAGAACCGACGAGCTGCGTCTCATGCAGACCTGTATAGATAATGCTGCTGATGCCATATACTGGGTTGACGTAAGCGGCAGGTTCCTGTATGTCAATGACGCTGCGTGCAGGATGCTGGAATATTCACAGGAGGAAATGGCATCGCTTCGTATAACCAACATTGATGTCAGCATGACTGACGAATCGTGGCTGAGTTTCTGGAACCTGGTGAAACATTCAGGATCTGCAACGATTCAGACCGGACACCGCAACAGATTCGGCAGTATTATAAATGTGGAAATCAACTCAACCTATCATAAATCTGACTCCAGGCCCTGCCTGTTTCTTTTCGCACGCGACATATCAGAACGGGCCAAAGCCATAGAAGAGCTCCGTCAGAATGAAATACGCGCAGGGGCGCTTCTTGAGATCAGCCAGGTGAGTGAATACTCATTGGAAGAAATATACGAATTTACACTCAGATCGGCCATTGAGATAACAGGAAGCTCGATCGGATTGATAGGCTTCAGCAGTGATGACGGTAAGAGCGCCACTGTAAATACATGGTCCTGCAATAATACGGCTGATTATGGAAAGATCGACAAGCCTGTTTCATTTAACATTGAGCAGCGTGGGGTACTCGGAGAAAGCCTTCGTCTGAGAAAACCCTTTATCGCTAACAATGAGTGCGAAACACGGCACACAAGCCTGGCGATGCCCTCAGGAAATATTAAATTTGCCCGCCTTATCAGCATTCCTGTATTTGACGACAGGAATCTGACACTGATAGTTGTTCTGGCAAATAAAAAAGAAGACTACACAGAATCTGATGTGACACAGACCATTCTCCTCTTTGATGGAATGTGGCACATTGTAAGACAGAGGAGGGCTGAGCTGGCACTGAAAAAAAATGAGGAGCGCTATGCTCTGGCCATAACTGGTTCGAATACAGGTGTCTGGGATGTTGATCTCATAAGAGACATCGGATATTTTTCATCCAATGTCAACGAATGGCTGGGCATTGAAGACAAAGAGATATATCCATTTTCGGTGATTTATCCCTCAATAGTGCATCCTGATGACAGAGAGAAAAGATCACAGATCCTCAGAGAACATATTGCAGGTAAAGGTCCCTATGTCGGGGAATACCGCGTAGTTACAAGCAGAGGCGCCACGCTATGGTTCAACGTCAAAGGAGAATCGCTAAGAGATGAAAGTGGCAGGCCTGTCAGGATGGTAGGTTCTGTCACCGATATCACCGAGCGCGTTGAAGCGGAGCTGCAGCATAAACAGATGGAAATGCAGCTCATGAATGCACAGAAGCTCGAGTCCATCGGGCAGCTCGCCTCAGGGATTGCCCATGAGATAAATACACCAATCCAGTACGTAGGCGATAACACGAGATTTCTCTCTGACAGCTTCAGCGATATCATCAATGCGCTCAATGAATGCAGAGCCATGATAACACAATACGCAGATGACCCCCGAACGGCAGAAAAAGCAGCAGCGGTGGAAAAAATAATGGAAGAGGCTGATATTCCCTATCTCGTGGAGGAGATTCCAAAGGCCATCTCTCAGAATCTAGAAGGCATCAGGCACATATCAGGAATAGTAATGGCCATGAAAGAATTCTCCCATCCTGACTCAGATGAGATTGTGCTTATCGACTTGAACAGCTCTATTGAGAGCACCATCACTGTGGCCAGAAACGAGTGGAAATATGTAGCCGATCTGAAGACAGAACTGGATGGCACACTTCCCCATGTGCCGTGCAGGCCGGGGGCTATTAATCAGGTTGTACTGAACCTGATAATCAATGCGGCCCATGCAATCGGCGATAAGATAAATCAGAAGAAACAGGAAAAGGGCGTCATAAGAGTTAAAACCTGCCACTCCGAAAATCTTGCAGAAATACGAGTCAGTGATACCGGTACCGGCATCCCGGAAAAATACCACTCCAGAATTTTTGACCCCTTCTTTACAACCAAAATGGTCGGAAAGGGGACAGGGCAGGGCCTGTCAATTGTCTATAACGTAGTTGTAAAGCAGCATAAAGGCACAATTACCTTTGAGACAGAAGAAGGGGAGGGAACAGAATTCATAGTAAGGCTTCCCATTAACGGGAAGAAGATCATTGAACAGATAATACCATAATCCTCCATTCGCAGGGCTGCTACCCGAAAGATTTCATAAATAAACTCTCCGATTCAACTGTGCCGATCAGAATCATGTGCTGTCCGCTGTTGAGGATAAGCTCAGGTCCCGGATGCAGTATGTTATGATCCTGGTCGATAGCAATAATACTGCAACCGGTTTTCTCCCTGATCCTGGACTCCATTATTTTCTTTCCAGCAAGACCTGCAGGAACTGAAACTCTGAAAACATTGAGCCCTTCGGCAAGCATAAAAACCTGCTCCCGTTCAAGCAGATTGAAAATTGCCTGGGCTCCAAGCGAAGCATAGGATATTACTATATCTGCTCCTGCCCGGTGAAGAGTGGAGACATTTCTTTCCAGAGTTGCCCTGCAGATTATATGTGCATCAGGACAAAGCTTTCTGCAGTATATTGTCAGATATATGTTTGTTGAGTCGTTATTTGTTGTAATAATTATGGTAGGAGCCTCATTTATTCCAGCCCTGTGAAGAACGTCAATGTCTGCTGCATTTCCTGTTATTAATCGTTTTGAATCAACAAACCTGTTGGGAGAGCTCTCCACAACTCTGTAGTCGATTTTTCTCATATCGAGTGCCTCGGCACAGGCTTTCCCTACTCTTCCGGCTCCAAGAATCACTACAGGGGCGGCCTTTATCTGTTTAGCAGGATAGGCGGCGTCAAATCTCTTAAGGTTCTTCTCAGATCCTGCCATCACAAGAACTGCACCGGCAGTTATGATAGTGTCGGGATGGGGAACAATGAATGCTCCACGCTCCCAGATTCCCACTATGGTTACATCGGTTTCCTCACGAATACCGCTTTTTCTCAATTTCCTGCCTACCAGACGGGATCCTGCTGCAGGGGCTTCTGCAATCATAAGGCCGTGCATTGTTGTAATAATGCTGACTCTCTTCGTTCCACTGATTGTTCTCCTTGCGAGGGACTCACCGAGCATCTTCATCAGGTTCAGCACATGGTTGCTTCCTGCAAGAGAGAGGATATCCTCAGAATTATCTGAATCAGCCTTTGCTACAACGGTAATCTTCTCCGAAACCTCCCGGACTGTAGAGACAATATTTGTATTGTCTTCATCAGAACCAAGCGCCACTATCATTTTTGCATTTTGAATGCGCATGTTTCTAAAGGTATCAGGATCATCCAGGTTTCCAAGAGCCACCCGGTATCCCTGGTCGTAAAGCTCCAGTGATTTTGCTATCTCATCGAGAAGAATAACATATTCCCATTTATATGCATTGAGCTTTCCAACCAGACTTGATGTTACCGCATCAGTGGAAACGAGAATGATATGATCTTTTGTAGACAGGGGCAGCTGCCTTGGAGCAATAGATTTCGATTCTGCCTCGATCCACGGTGCGTAGAAAAACTGGATAAATGTAAAAGGCAGTATTATAAGCAGGAAGAGGACTCCACTTAAGAGGACTATCATTGAGAATAATCTTCCCAGATCTGAGTGAAAGGTTATATCACCAAATCCAAGAGTGGTCATTACAGTCAGAGTCCAATAAAAACCTGTAATCCAGCTATGCTGCTGACCTTCATTTTCCATGACCCTGTGGAACAGAACGCTGTAGACCACCATCAGAAATACCAGAACAGAGACAAAGCTGGCCAGGTTCCTGATGTTCCGCTTGGTAGATCTGCTTTTCAGGAAATAGCTGAGCTGTGCTGAGATATACTTAATCGGCTTTGCTCCTTAATACAGATATTAATATGACAAGATTCTCTCAAGGGATTCGACAGCCTTTTTTTTCTGCCCGTCACTTCCTGCTGAATATGGAAGAGGGCGGGGCACCTCAATGTCCGGCATTACCCCCTTTCCTTCCAGACACTCTCCGTCTATCAACACTCCAACAACTGCCAGATAGAGAATCGAGCGATCCTTCTGGACAAAAAGCCTTCCCCCCAGCACGGCTCCTGCCGTTCTCTCTCCTATTACTGGTCCTATTCCAAACTTCCTGAAACTGTGAGCAAGTATCTCCTTACCACTCCTGCTGCCGCTATTCACCAGCATTGCTACAGGCTTTTTCCATTGAGGATCGTATACACGGGACTTTCCATCCCTGTCTATCGAAGTCAATACAGATACTTCCCTGTTGAAGACATTCAGATATTCAGGCATTGCGCCTCCCCATCCATCACGCAGATCCCATATCAGAGCATCTGCATCTTTGAGTCTCCCTTCACTGATTTCGTAAAGAAAAGCTCTGTGAAAATGCTCTCCGGCATAGGACCAGATATGGATGTATCCTATTTTCCCATTCTTCCCCTCGATTATCTCCACGCTTGCCTTTTCTGCTCGAAGGTATTCCTCATTGGGGTTGATCATTTCAGCAGTGACACTTACTGTTTTTACCTCACCCTTTTCAGCTCTGCGTATTTTAAGACTCAGAGGACGGTTCGTTTTGACTTTCAGCGAGTTTACGGGGTGGTATGCTCTGCCATCTGCATCTACAATCTCATCTCCTCTCAGAATGCCGGCCTTAAAGGCGGGGCTCCCTTCCAGAACTGAATTGACAAACAGACTGTTGCCGACAGCGGAGGTCGTTATTCCGATTGAAGGATAAAGTATCTCCTTATCATTGAAAAGCTTCTTGACATCAGAAGTAAACCCGAATACTGCCGCAAGCTGATAATACTCGGGATCATCACTGGTATAATAGGAGGTATGCGATGCATTAAGCTCTTTCAACACGGCTCTGACTGCTGATTTGTATTCATCTTCACTTGAAAGAGTCTCTACCTTTTTTCTGAATTCTGCCTTGATATCACTGAATTGCTGAATCAGAAAGCTTTTATTGTAAAAATACCTCTCGATGCAGTCAATAATCTGATTGGAAGATTCAATCAGGGATATCTGCCGGCTCTCTCTGCACCACGCCAGCGAAGTGAAGAGAAGGAACAAGATGAAAGCTGCAGAAATGCGCCTCACGTCAAATCACCTCTCTGTAAAGAGTTATAACATCATACTTTCCACATCTATCCATGATCTCCTATTCAAATCATTCCTATACCAGCTTTGCTGCTTTTTATATATGCATACTGAATAAACGCCATCAGGAGTCTCGTTTATTTTATAGTAATGCATATGGCATTGAAGGCATATCCCTTCACCTTCAGAGAAGCTTTTTTACATATTCCACCGACTCTCTGAGCCCCTCACCGGTCTTCACTTCCAGCACAACGCTGCATCCCTGCTTCCGGGCGAAACCGAGTATCGCCGGCACATCGAGGCTCCCGTTGCCTGGAGGAAGGTGGGCAGTCTTTCCATCGCTTTCGTGGAGATGCATGTGGCGGATCCTGTCCCGGTGCTTCATCAGAACAGGATAATCGCGGGAGCCTCCCTTCAGGTCGTGGCCTGTATCCCAGGTAAGCCCTGTCTCATCGATGCGGTACGTGATTCATTGTCAATGTCAGATCTTTTCAGGTAATCTTCGACAAAGAGGCTGATCTCCTCCATTGCCTGCCTGGCTTCAGGGAAGAGAGGTGCACAGGCAGGATAACAGTGAAACAGACCTTCTCCCACTCTCAATGTTACATCGACACCTGCTTCTTTCGCTTTTCTGCGAACCTTGTCGAGTCATCTCTGAGAAGCTCATGTCCGCCCACAAAGATGAGAAGCGGCGGAAGCCCGTGAAGATCCCCGTAAAGAGGCGATATCCAGGAATGACCGGGATCAGTATCTCCTGCATAGTATCTGCTGAACACGATCTGAGCCTCCTGCCAGGTGAGGGTGTCTACCTTTCATTGGTATACCATGAGTCTCCGGTATTTTTGACATCTGTCCAGGGAGAGAGAGCCACTGCAGACTCTGAGCGCCATCCCCTCAGACCGACATTATTGACACGCAGAACTATTTCAGTTAGAATTGCAGACGTTAAAGTGTATCCGTAGTTTTACAAACTCCGATCTCTTCCGCCCTAAAGCAGGCATGTCATGGAGAAGGGACGATCCAGGGGTAACTTACCCCCCTGGAAGGCTCTGATGCTTCCTGAAACGTCAGGTGTACAAAAACGGCCTGGAAGAGATGCTATCCAAAAGGAAGCTCAGATACTGATCACGAAGATGTCTATATGATACCGGAATCAGAAAAAAAAAGTGAACGGATAAAAGATGCCGATGATGCATATCTGAGGGAAACGGCGATAAAATGCGCAGAAATAGGCGATGAAATGTTCCGCCTCATCCCTGCGGCCTCAAGGGATATTCGTGAGTTTTCACTTCTCCAGGTACGGGTGCTTCAGATCCTCCATAACGGCCCTGTGATAATGAAAAGTCTCGCATCGATTCTTTCCATGCCGCCAAGCACACTCTCCTACATCGTGGACAGCCTGGAAAGACGCGGACTGCTTGAGAGGAAAAGGATAAGCCATGACCGGCGCAAGGTTACGGTTCACCTCACAACTTCAGGCATAGAGGTAATGGAAAAACTCGGCAATTTCAAAGTCAACCTGTGGATGTCGATCCTGAAGGAGTTTGTCAAGCAGGAAGGCACCTCCCTTCTTGACGGATTTACTGCTGTTCACAGAGCGATAATGAATTTCAGCAGAACCCATGCTCCTCAGTCCGACTCCCGTAAAGATGGCTGAGTTCACAGCATCGTGGCCGTTATTATCATGTGAGGGAAAGGCTCTGCTGTAAGCTCGCAGGAGTTTTCTTATGTAACGATGAAGAATCGATGTACTGCCAGCAAATGCTGTGTGGAGGTGTCATATGTCATTTTTCCAGGAATTCAAAGAGTTCGCCACCAAGGGAAATGTTGTTGATATGGCTGTTGGTGTGATAATTGGAGGCGCCTTCGGGAAGATTGTGACCTCCATTGTGAATGACCTGGTAATGCCCCCGATAGGAGTCCTGATTGGAGGGGTCAACTTCAAGGATCTCTCTATAGTGCTGAAGGAGGGTGTGGGCGATACACCTCCTGCTGCCATCAAGTATGGCCTCTTTATCAATACAGTGCTGGAATTTTTCATAATCGCCTTCGCCATCTTCCTGGTAATAAAAACAATGAATCGTTTCAAGAAAGAGAAAGCAGAAGAGCCGGCGCCTCCTCCGGAGCCCCCCAGAGAAGAAGTGCTGCTCACCGAGATTAGGGATATCCTGAAGCAGAAGTCATGAAATCAGAGAGAGCCTGCTGCAAGGCTGTCATGGGCGCTGTTTGCGCCCATGACAGGCTCATCCATATACGGCATGTAACCGCTTCCCCATTGTATAGAATCATTCGTTTCCGCTAAATATTGATCGCAAAAAACAAAGATATGTCGCTACAGCGCTTTTTCCAGTATCTTCCGGCTTATGTCTGTTGTAAGATCCCCTGTTTCAGAGAGAGCTGTGCGGCCCTTCTTGTCCAACTCTGCGATTATATCGTCAATTTTATCTGCCTTCACTCCATAATCGGACAGATGTGTTTTTACTCCCAGGCCTTCGAAAAACTCACGGGTTCTGTCGATTGCCTTGTCGATTATCTCGTTGTCATCAGCCCCTGTGATATTCCATACCCGCCTGGCATACTGGAGCAGTTTTTCCCTCTTCCTGTCCTTCCTGATGGTCCAGATGGCCGGCTGCAGGATGGCAAGGGTTTTACCGTGATCAATCCCAAACATCGCAGTAAGTTCGTGGCCAATCATGTGAGTGGTCCAGTCCTGAGGGACGCCGGCGCCTATCAATCCATTGAGCCCCATTGTGGCACACCAGACGAGGTTGGCTCTGGCATCGTAATCAGTCGGCTCATCGATTGTCTTCCTGCCGATCTCAATCAGAGTCTGCAGAATGCCTTCTGCTGTCCTGTCCTGAAACCTTCCTTCTGCAGGAAATGTCACATACTGCTCAACAACGTGTATGTACGTGTCTACTATACCATTGGCAACCTGTGTGGCAGGAAGGGTAAAGGTCAATGTCGGATCCAGGATGGAAAATCTGGGAAAGGCCAGGGGACTGAACACAGGATATTTTCCGTGCTCATAGCTTATTACCGCGCCATTATTCATCTCAGAGCCAGTCGCAGGCAGAGTGACCACAGTCCCGAGAGGCACGGCTTCGGCAGCCGGCACTGGATTGAAGCCGTGAAACAGCAGCTCCTGTGGTTTGTCACCGTTGTATCTGGAGGCCAGCGCCACAAATTTAGTTCCATCCATAACAGAGCCTCCGCCTACCGCGAGCAGAAAGTCGACATTCTCCTTCCTCACCAGCTCTACTGCTTTCATCAGAGTGTTAAACTGCGGATTAGGCTCGATACCCCCGAACTCCAGCACATTGCGATTTCCCAGCGCTTCGTTAACCTTCTGCAGCGTGCCGTGCTTTTTAACACTGCCGCCACCGTAAAGTATCAGCACCTTTGACTCTTTTGGGACAAGAGCATCCAGCTCTCCAAGGCGATCCTTTCCAAAGACGATATGAACTGGATTGTAAAAATCAAAATTAAGCATATGCAGTCTTCCTTTCCTTGAAAAATGTTTTTATCTCTGTTCAACAGACGGAGTCCTGATATCTGAGATTTCGGGAACTGTGGGATAAACCCTTCCCCTTGGCTGTTCATCTCGCTTTATCACGCCCTCGCAGAAGATATCCCGGCACTGTATTCCGACAGGCCTGTTCATTCAAAATCAGAATCGGCGTGATAATTGACATATAATCCAGGATATATTATAATAATGATTAGAATCTGGTGTGCACATTTTTTACTGAAATTTTCCCGGAGGATTCTATCGTGATCAATGACGGTGTAAACACACAATATTCAGATGTCAACTGTTACCCCACAGCATTCAAAGACACAGCCGAGACCCGCAGAGCTTTACGGGAAAGTCGGATGACCGAAATGGGCAGCCTGCCTTTTCAGGGAGTAAACAGAAGTGAGGCTGCCAGTTATCTGAATTACATGAATACAGCCCTCTGTCATGTAGATCAGCTCAGATATCCTGAAAACCTTCCCAATATCAGTAAATCTGCAAACGGGCACGAGGCAGGCAGACAAGAGAACAGTATGATGCACGGCAGCTCCGGAGAGCACAGCGGCTCTTTTGGCCATGAAGCGCACGGAGATCATGAAACGAAAAAACATTTCATAGAGGGCACTCACACCACCGAGGGTATTTTCAAATCGCTTGAGGAGATCGGCCGGATTGCACAGGCAGAGCGCAGCACTGTCTCAATTGTGGAAACACTGGAAACTTCAGCGGCAGAACTCGACGAGGCTTCAACCATCAGCCGCTCTGCCAGTAATTCAGCTCTCGGCAGAACAGTCCAAAACACTGCTCTGCCTGAAAATGCCTCCACGGCAAGGCCCATGCTGGAGGCTGCAAAGGCACCTCTCAAGGAGCCCATAACCTGGGAAATGCAGCAATATGTTGACGCAGTCAGAGAATCAAAGGTAGCTGAAGCCGGGCCTCGCACTGCCCCGCCTAATGCTTCCTCTGTGACAGCAGAAGCCGGCACGGCGCATCTGTCGGCAGGCACCAAACCTTCATCGGCACTGGCAGCCGAAAGCTCGGAAGCCGGTCATGCGTCGCACGGCGCAGGGCACAGTGGGAAGTTCCACAAAGTAATGGGAACTGCCGAGAAAATTCTCGCTCCTGCCGCGGTACTGGCAGGAGGGCTTGAAATTGCCCACGGAATTTCTGAGCTCAGACACGGTGAAACTGTTTTAGGCTCCTTTGACGTGGCAGGAGGAGCAGCTGGGGTCACAGGCGGCGCTGCGGCAACGGTAAACGCCTTCGGTCTGGCAACTGCTCCGGCAACGGCAGCAGCACTTGGAACGGTTGCAGGGGTTGGCTTCGGCGCAGTTGCAGTGATTGACGGGGCCAAGACCATATATCAGGGAATCAAGGAGAAGGATACTGAAAAAACAGTGGTCGGAGGAGTCAAGACCGCCGCAGGAGGCGCCATGATTGCAGGAGTGTGCACCGCCAACCCGGTGCTCATTGTGGGAGGCGCCGCTACCTATGCAGGAGCCGTCATTTATGAAAACAGGGAAGCCATTGCCGACGGCGCGAAGAAGGCCTGTAATTACACGGCTGATAAAGTCGGACAGGGCGTAGAGGCCACTAAACAGTTTGCCGGCAATGTAGCTCACAGTATTTCCGCCAAAGCTCAATCCATCAAGAGCGAGGCGGGGGCGCTCATTGATGCCGGAATGCAGAAGGCCGGAGAGCTGAAAGACGCCGGGGTACAGAAGGCAGTCGAAATAAAAACGCCGTAGTCAATAAGGCCGCTGAAGTCAAGCAGGCTGCCGGTAGCGCCCTTTCCTCTGCAGGCACTACAATCTCCAATGCAGCGCCTGCAACTGCAGATGGAGCCAGGAGTGCCTGGAAATGGGCAACATCCTGGATCTGATGCAACGGCACAATACAGCTTTGATTATGCAGGACTGTCTCACCTTCGCAGGCCAGTCCTGTTTCATATCATCAGATGAAATGAGGACAAAAACAGATGGGAGAACAGCTGCTGTATAAATACTGGCCTGACCAGATCCTGGTCTACGATCAGCAGATCAACATGGTGCTCAACGACCCTGAGGAAGGCAAATCAGCAGGCCGGGCCAAAGCCCGTATGCATCTGAAAGTGCTGAAAGAGCATGATGACGGCATCTGGACAATAGAGCTGCGGCAGGATCCCCTCAAAATGGAAGGAATCCTGCAGTCTCACATTCCGGATGAATTCTCCGGTATACCTGTAGTCTTCCAGATGGACAGTCACGGAGTCATAATGGCCATCAAAGATGGAGCCCCATTCAGCAGAATCCCCCTCCTGCCGGAGCGTCCAATTGAAGCAGGTGAAAGCTGGTATTCAGTACAGGGACCGCAGAGAACAGATTTCATCCTCGAGTCATTCAATTTCCAGAACGGTTCCATCGTAGCCAGTGTTGCCAGCAGAAGCGCATCGGAGAGCCCTGAGGAAGGTATGACCACCGCCGCAGAATCAACTATGCTGTTCTCACTGACAGACGGATATCAGCTGGAATCAACCACCGTAATAGAGATGAACTGGGAAAACGGCAGAACAGTCGAAATGGTAGTAGAAAACAGGCTGGTCCGTTCAACTTGATTATCTCTGCCGAGAGCTTATTTCATGGCGATCACTCACGGCGGCCTCGCGGTTTCTCTCGCTGTCCTTCTCTTCCTGTAAGCAGAATTTATTGATTCCTTATATGTTTCATGAGCCATCCCTCTTTTTCTGTCCCTCATTTTCTGTTACAATATCGTCACACACTTTTTACATTTTTTTAACGGGAAATGTACCAAAAGTCACATGGTGCTCATGGATATCATTGCTATAATTGAGGAAAGAAACGAGGAGAACTGTCATGACTGATCAGATAGCTGGATTTAACAATGTGCAGGGCTATACACAGGGAGTCGGAACATTTCCTTCGCAGCAGAGGGCAATGATAAGAGAACAGATGCTCAACACTGCGGTGGAGGAAGCTCCCACAACGCTGCCGACGCCTGAGGAAGCAGCCTCCATTCAGAGCTACTGTAACAGGACACTTGGTGTAATTGGTGATCTGAGAGGAAACAATTATACCATGCCAGCACAGATACAGCCGGATAGTGAGGGCATCGGCTCAGGCTCATTCCCCTTTTCCGGGCAGCATGCTGACAACAGCGACAGCTCATCGCAGGCTCTGGGCCCGAATGGAGAAACCATGCTCGCCTTCAATGACAAGCCGCAGCAATCGGTCACTGAAAAGCCCATACCATACAGAGAGAATGGCCAGAACAAACAAACCAGTTACGGCGAACTCCTCATCAAGAGCTCAGATGAACTGGGTAGATTGTGGCCCAAGCTTGGCTCAGCCAAATATGGTTTCTACGACGGGCTCTCAGCAGAACAGAAAAGCACCATTGACAAAAAGCTGATGGATTATGCCAACTCCCAGGCCCAGAGTCAGTATGACAAAAATGATCCGAAAACATTCGAGAGCTACGGTGTCAATCTGAACCAGATTCCCTGTATCCATGCCATGAATGACAGGGACAAGTCCGAGACTCTCTACACACAATACATCGGTTTTCTGGACAAGAACAATACCACGTTTCCCAAGTGGAAAAACCCTCTCGAGTGGTTTGAAAGAGGCAATCCCGTGGCAGCCATCAAGGACGGTCACGGCCGCTGCGGAGAGCACAGCAAGGTGTTGAAGGATATGTTCAATGGTGCACAGATCTCTTCGGACACGGTGGAGGCCTGGGGAAGCGTCGGGAAAGACCGGAACGGGAACTATAAAAAAGATGCAAATGGGGTTGATGGCCATGGGGCGAACCATCAGAGTGTCATGGTGCAGTACAATGATGCCTCGGGCACTACAAGGGTGGCGGTCTTCGACCCGGCCAAGTATTATCTGGAAAAGACAAACAATGGAAACAAACAGGACTGGGAACATTCGGTCACATGGGATGCATGGGTAAAGCAGTACCATGATCATGGCTGGGACGGCACTCTGAACACCTTTATCCAGGGAGACAATGTCATGGAGGATTACAACAACCGGTGACCAGGATGACGCTTCTCCTTTCACTGCTCTGGATCAGTGTGACACCGGCCTGGGCTGCGGGCTTCACACCGGTGTCTCCCATATCTCAGATAATCCTTTTCCTTCTCGGCATCGCCTGCCTCGCTGCCGTTCTTGCGCTGGGAAGGACTCCCATGCTGATCATCGGTTCGCTGGTCTACTTCGTATTTCTCTATCTCATTCTTCAGCGAGCCTGGAGCTGCATGGTCTACCTTCCCATCCTGCTCTCCCTGCTCTCAATCGGTTTATTCTATCAGATGTACAGACAAAAAATGAAAAAACTCCTTATGAGCATCCCCCTTCTGCTTCTTGTGCTCTGCTGGCTTCTTTACTTTTTCTGTGACCATACCGATCATCTATTTCAGATGGAACGGGAGCGGAGGCTTCAGAAAGAGAGCTCCTATGTGAAAAGAACATTACCCGGAAGAGACTTTGACATGGCGACTGCAGCATCAGAGATTTCCATAACTCACTCAACACAATCCAGATGAGCCTGCCATGATGCTGCCGGAAACTTTTTTAATAATCCTTACACTAATCTTACGAAAGTCACAGGTTTTTATACAATCATCTGCTACAATACTACTGTAATGTTTGGACAGGAGGTGCAGAAGATGATAAATAACCATAGCTGCATATGTGAAAATGAAACCGGCAGAAGCTGCACAACAGATAAAAACCTCCTCATCTCCAGGGAGGCGGGCACCGGCCTTAAAAGTCTGAAAGTGCATACTCAGATGAAGCACAAAATACGTCATCACAGGCTGAAAAAGCTGGCTGGCCAGCTGAGGACAGGAAAAACATGGCCTGACAGCTCTCTGGAGGAGAGCCTCAATGCCTTCAAAGAATCCATTAACCAGATAGAGAAGACCAATAATGCTATCATGACCATTAACGAGTGCAATCTGGAGCTTATCAATGCCCGAGATGAGTTCTCTTTTCTGCAGAATATCTGCCAGATTGTGACAGAGATTGGTGGATTTGAAATGGCCTGGTTCGGCTATATAAGTCCGGGCACCTGTGAGGAGGTTCTCTGTGACAGGGAAAGGACATTCTGCTTCAGGGCTCCGAAGCGCAGCGGTTATACTTCATCGATGTCTGTCCCTGTACATCTGGATGGACAACTGCTGGGGGCTTTGAACGTATGCATATGCTCACATTATCTCTTCGATCAGGAAGCGACAGAGCTCCTTGCAAGAGTCGGGAACATACTGGGACGGGGGATACATAAGATTCGCACCGGGAAAAACCCTGGATGAAATTATTTCAGAAAACCCATTGACTTCATGTAAAAGACGTGATATTCTTAATCTAAGCCGAATCGCAATCCTTACTGGATCTAAAATTTAAAGTTTGCCCAGTCTTGAGAGTGAAAACAGGACTGGGCAACTTATCATGTTTGATGAAGAAGAAAGCATTGCTCGCAACTCTTTCTCCTGAAGCAAATAAGAAAGGAGATAAACAATATGGGTAAGAAGTTATACGTTGGTGGTCTGTCATACAGTACCACAGAGGAAACACTGACTCAGTCGTTCCAGGCAGCTGGTTCAGTTGACAGTGTAAGCATCATCACTGACAGAGAAACCGGCAGAGCCAAGGGCTTTGGTTTCGTCGAGATGTCAACTGATGAAGAAGCACAGAAGGCAATTTCGACGCTGAACAACACCCAGCTGGACGGAAGGACAATCGTCGTGAACGAAGCGCGTCCCCGCCCTGAAGGTGGTGACCGCCGCTCTTCAGGTGGTGGCAGAAGCTTCAGCAGAAGATAATAAGATATTTTCGTCACAGGACGATAATCTATAAGAAATAGAGCCGATACAACACTCGGTTCTTTTTTTTGCTCAGGCGATCCGGTAGCGGCTGAGCACCTGAAACACGCGGAGATTTGAGATTCTCCCGCAGCCTGACCAGATATTAACATAATGTTTTCCTGATTCTGATAGACTTCCATTGATTTTTAATGTATAGTTATTGCAGGGTCAATAACATTGAAAAAGGTGGGTTTCTCATGGATAATGTCAGCTCAGTGAGCTCCAGAGTTTCACCGTTTCAGCTCCCTTCAGCAACGCCTCAGCCGGGCATGGAAAGCATTGAATCATCAAAGGCTGCTGCAAAGGCTCCAAGCGACAGTTTTGAAAAAAGTGCCGACACGGAGAAAAAGGCAGGAAAAAGAAAAGACAGAGTTGCGGTGAAAAGCACTGAGTACAGGCAGAAGCCATCAAGCCCATCCGGCGAAAAGGAATACACGATTCTTGCATACATGGACGGGTGCAATAATCTGGAAGACTATATTCTCGATGATTTGAAAGAGATGGAGAGCACCCCGCACTCCGATAACTATAACCTTGTCGCGCAATTCTCACGCTTTCAGACCAAGGGCATTGTAACATTGTTTCTCTCTGAAGCTCTCGGTCAGGCTTTCCAGAGCAAGGACTTCAAGGAGTCGCTTGAACAGATTGTCCACGATCGCGGACTTATTGAAGGCTATTCTGAATCCCTGAAGGATCCGGAAACCTGCCAGATCATCTCACAGGTCCTGCTGGAAAGAAACCCCGAGCTCATGAATAAACTGGATGTGCTGATATCCAAAAAGGTAAAGGAAGCAATAAACCAGGACAAGGCACTTGGTGACGTCGTAAAAGAGACTGCAGCCGAGGTTCTGAAGGGTGTGGTCGAAAACGAAAAACTGTTACAGGAAGAGGGAGCTGAACCAGATCAATCCGATACAAGGAAGACCGGAATTACCGCATCTGCTGCAACTGTTCTCTCGGCATCAGGATTAGAATTGCTCGATATTCTAGGCGAAGACTTAGGAAAGAGAGAATCAACTGTTTCCTCAGACTTTATCAAAGCTGCTGCTAAACTCCTGAAAGAATCCGGGGGAAATGATACTGCAGGGCTCTTCTCTTTCGCAGGAGGCCCATCTTCCACCAGGCCTTCAAAACCGGGAAACAACATCATCTTTGTTGATACACAGGGCAGAAAAGGCACTCAGTTCACTCATGATGACTACAGCACACTCTTTGGAGGTGTAGGCAGCTCCACTGCTGATAAAGAACCGTCATGGAGAGGTGTAAGGCGTTATGAAATCGAGCACAGCGATGACCCTTCCAAGATAAAATCCAAGGTTATCGCTGATCTCGGCCAGAGAGACATGTCAGCGAGCAAGACACTCGAAGACTTTCTAATCTGGGGGATGGAAAAATACCCGGCAAAACATTACATTGTGCTCTTCAGCGACCACGGTGCAGGGTTCCTGGGCGCCGAGGAAGACAGGGGAAATCTGATGTCAATGCCCACAATAAGGGAAGCGCTTGAAAAGGTTGCTGAAAAGACCGGGAAAAAGCCCGACATCGTGGCGTTCGATGCCTGCCTGATGGCTCAGGCCGAAGTTGCATATGAGCTGAAAGATTCTGCGAAGTATCTGGTTGCTTCGGAGGAGATTATCGGAGGTGACGGTTATCCTTATCAGGAGATACTGCCCAGGATAGATGCGGCGTTGTCGGAGGGGAAGAGCGACCCGAAGGAGATATCGAAGATATTCATAGAGGAAGCCGAAAATGTCAACGAAAGCTCCACCATAACCCTTTCTGCCATCGATCTGAGTGCCGTGGGCAAGGTGGTTAACGCTGCCAATAGCCTTGCTAAACATATACTGGAAGGGAAAGCCGATATCGAGGATGTAAGAGATTCGATTCGGTATGCGCAGCGTTACAGCATAGACTCTCCCACGATGGCTCCTTATGGAGATTTCCGCGATCTCCGGGACCTGGCTGACACGCTTCAGAACAACCCAAATATAAAGAACAGCGAGATAAAAAAGGATCTCACAGAGCTTAAGAAAGCCATAGATGCAGCAGTGGTCAGTGAAGAGCACAGCGATGATGAAGACTACGAAGGCTCGCACGGCATCTCCATATATGCACCGAGGCGGGAGAAAAATGTGGACTCATCACTGATTGAGCAATATGATGAATTGCGGATGTCAAAGCGCACAAAATGGAACGAGCTCATCAAAGTGCTGACTGACTATGACGAAATGGCAGAGAGCGATGATAGCGACAGAGCCAAGTTCAGATTCATCGAGCTTCCTCACAGAAAATAGGAAGTATCTCTTCATTCAAAGAGCTTCATCGCCTGCCTGCAACCCGATGGAGGGTTTATCTCATATTTCCACGAAATCCCAGATATCAGTTTCAGGCTGGATAAGCATAGGCAAAGGAGTTGCTGCCGTGATACAAGATCGGCAATTTATTACGCTCTCCATCATCGCGTTATTCACATTCTTCCTCTCCCTCTCTTCACAGGCCGCTCCATCTGAAAAGATTATCACTTCTGTTCAGATCGAAAAAGCAGAAAGCTTAGTCAAGGTGCATATCATATCTTCTCAGACGCTTACCTGGAAGATGATCAGAAGAGACGGCGGAGCATCTCCGTCCCTGGCGCTTCTCATATCTCCTGTCGATCCCGATCCGGAAGCTCCAAGGGCGATCCCCATCAACGCAGGCCTCATCAAGAAAGTGCGGTTTTCCCATCTTAATGACAGGGACAGGAGCCTGATGATCGCAGTTGATGTAGTGTCAACTCCTCAGTATTCGATTCAGGAGCGCCCAGACAAAAAAGGGCTGACCCTTGTAATGAACAGGGAGATCATGCTTGGGAAGAAGGTGCCCGTGACCACGGCAGCAATGCCCCGGCGAACCGGCACAAAACTTGAAAATGCATTCACTGTATTCTTCGATTCAGTCAGGAAACCGTCAGTCAAATCACCGGAGAGTCCGCTGGAGATCAGGACCGAGCAGGAGCATGCCCTGATTACAGGGCAGGAGTTCAAGAAAAACCTCTCGATTATCATGACAGCTTCCAAAGCCGGTTCACCTTCAAAGCCCGGCAGGGCTGGAGAAAGTCCTCGCGGCGCAAAAAATATATTGAATAACGAGTTCATTGATACCGAACTGGTCAAGGTGTTGAAGTTCATCGCAGAAAAGATGGACCTGAACCTTGTTACTTCGCCGCATGTCAATGGCAGAAAGAGTATTGTCCTGACCGATATGACACCGGAAGAGGCACTCCCGCTGGTTCTGAAAGGAACCGGCTTCTGGTACAGGATAGACAGGCAGATCCTCTTCGTAGGTCCTCCGAACATTCTGGGAGCCTTCTCCCCGGAAGCCGTAATAAGTGGAAAAGAAGATGTAACCAGGATTGTGGTGTTGAAAAATTCCAGGATCGAGCCGCTGGTGCCTGCGCTCATCAGGAAGTTTCCTCTGGCAACCTTTACACCTCACAGCAGCCTCAATGCCATTGTAATTACATCACCGGCATCAATAATTGAGAAGATCGAGGATATGATCAGTGAGCATGAGAAAAATGCTCCGACACCACATCCGGCAGAAGACAGAAGCAAAAAGGGGGAATGATGCCTGCCCCGGCATATTGCTTCCCGGAAGACCTGATTTGTCATATTCCCAAAAAGCACCATCTATGTTAGAATATATCTGTAGTATCACCAACAGGGGGGATTGGCGATGAAACGAGATGATTCTGAATCTCTCGGCGCTGAGGGATATATTCCAAAAGAGCTTCTGGACAGGATTCAATCAAGCCACATTCATGTATCAGTGAACTTTCTTCTTTCCGAGGAAATGAATGTGATGGCAAAAAGCTTCGCGGTATCCTTTTATAAGGAGCTGAGGCGCTTCGGCTTTACTGAAGAGCAGATAGCCGATTTTTCCACGGAGCTCCTGAAGTACCTTCATGCAAAGCTCGCAGCATATAAACGAAAGATTGAAAGCAAATAACAGGGGAATACCAAGGAGAATTGCGCGTTGATCCTGACCTTCGATCCTACCAGCCTCAGAAGCAGCTTTGAATGTGTAGAATTTCTAGCCGAAAAGGGCATTCATATCAGCCAGAAACTGGGTGCGAGGATTCTTTCGCTTAACTCATCCGGAATCCAGATTTCTCCGGTTGTACTTGAAGATGCCCTGCCTGGCAGTACGCTCGAATTATTTCTGCTCTCATCCAGAATAATGGATGAAAAAGTCCGCCGTGATCCTTACCAGATTTCACAATACATAATAGAAAAGGAACTGGAGGATACTCTGGCAGTAAAAGCAGACGGTCAGCTCATCAAACTGGTATCGCGATTCGAGCTGGAAGGAGAAGAGGCTGGGAAGAGTCTTCTCCCTGTCAAAGTAGAGACATCTGCCGAGATCCTCTCTCCTTCTGCTTTCACCCCTCAAAGCGTCCTTTCTGACAGACGCTTCATGGAAGAGATGACGCTCACCTTTCTGGACAGCGACAACATCTCCCTCGTGATAGAAAGTCTCAGAAAGCTGACCAGATTGCTTCTCTTCAACGGCAAAGATCCTGTGCCTCTACTGCTTTTGGCCTTCTCAAAGCAAAATCCTGAGATCTGGACCGCCACTTCATCAATAATAAAGGAAACCCTTGATTACGACTTTGGCACTCTGCTGCTGCAGTTTTTTTCTTCTGATGACGATGAGAAGAAAAAAGACCTCTTTTCCAGAATCGTCAAAGAAGCACTTCTAGAAGGGAATCGACTCAAGGGACAGTGTGCTCTTCAGATCTTCATCACCCTGCTGGAGAAGCAGAAGACACTGGCATTATTCATGAGCTCTCTCGACGGTTCAGCCAGCCTGATGCGCCTCTATCCATCCCATACAGAGAACTTCCTGAAATCCCTCCTCTATGGCGTAGAAGCCTTCACCCCTCTCGATCTCACCGAGATCAAGCGCTTTCTGATAGCAATTCTGGAAGGAGACGAATCTGTGAAGGATGTTCTCTTTCAGGAGCTTGGAAAAAGTCATTCTCATCAAAGCCGCATTATGCTCTCCTGGATCATGTCTGCCCTGGATCTGGATGAAAATGGACGGGAACAGCTCATTACAGTTCAAAAGAGCCTGCTGCTCGAAAATGTGAAGGCGCCAAACATGCTGAACATGATGAAAGCCATTCTCGTCAAAATGCTTCCTCTTTCGCTCCTTCGCATGTCAGATCTGCCATTCTACATGTCTCTGGAAGAAGAAGCCCGCCTGCTGATCCTGGAGACATGGGAGGAGTACTGCAGCCAGCCAAAGGGACAGGTAGAGCACATCGGGGCACTGACAGAGATCCTGCTCGAGGAGATGAGCGGCAGCAACAGAGTGCTGCAGAGAATGATCCTTACCATGAAAGCAGCCCGCCAGGAAGAAGTTGCTGCATCATTGAAAGACAGACTGATCGATATGACGTCTCTTCTGGAATCTGCAGTCATGTGCTATCACGCCAGGGAAGACGAGAAAGAGAGGGAAGCCCTCTTTTCTTTTCTGACCATTCTGACCGGCGAATCGCCTTCACTGGCATTTGGAATGACTGAGAAGCGGCACTACCTTGATGAGGATATTACCGACCACCTCACCTTTCTGGCCTCTTTTGCCGCACATCTGTCAATGCATTCCACCGGCTACGAGAAGTACTGCGAGAAAGTGATTCAGTTTCTCTCAAGCCTTTCAAGAGAGAGAAAAGAGTACCGCCTTCCCTCCCTGGAGGCCATGAGCATAGTGTTCCGTGCCTTCTCAAAAATGAAGCGTGAGCTCGCTCATTTCATAAGGCGTGTGATGGAAGGGGCTTATATTCCGAGAGAAAAGCAGATTTCAATCTTTATCACACTTGTCGGCTCAGAGGCACTCCATAAGAAAACACGGATAAAGATTGAATCATTTCTCATCAGATGCCTGAAAGAAAGAGTGCTGGGCATTGGGGGGCTGACCATCCTGCTGGAGGGGATCAGCACTATGCTGGCAGGGGGCGTACCTTTTGTTTCACAGGACGCCCTCGTCGAAATACTTGGCAGAGAAATCACAATGAAGCTTACTACACCTACTATATCAGAGATGATGAGGAATGAGATGCAGCTCAGGGAGCCCTCAAGATTTCTCCCTGGATATGAATACAATCCCTGGACATGGGATGACGTGACTCAGGCTCTTTTCATCATGCTTGCGCTGTTCAGAGATAAAGGAGCCTCACCGGCTCTTCGGGAGCGAATTGCACTCATCTTCACCAATGTGGTTCACCATTACTGCACAGAAAAGACTGACCGACTCTCGATGCTGTTTCTCAGTGATGCTGTAGTTTTCAGAATAATCAGAGAGACAGTGGAAAATCCCGACCTGATGGCCCCGTATACACGTCATCTGGAAAGAATGTCATCTGCGGTCATATCTCTCCTCTCCAAGAGCAGGGACATTACCACAATGATCATGAACGAGGATCTTCTGAGCTTCCTCAACTCAGCAGGCGCAATTCTGAAAGACGGACAGGTTTCTGCAAAGTATCAGTCCCCCTTCGATTTTCAGAAAGAAGTATGCTCATACATAGCTCTGGCTTACCGGAGCGGCTCACCACACGCCGGAGCACTCATCACAAAAGCCCTGGAGAGCAGCTGGCTGAGAAGTGATAACCGGGCATTTCTGGCAAAGACTGTCAAGAGCTTCCAAAAACAGCTCTGATCTCTGTCTGCTGCTACCGCATATGCCGTTCATACCACATCTCAAACATCAGAAGGTTATATATTCGATATCCGTGATCGCGGACGCCGTTGAAGTGCTGCTGGAGTGATTCACTCACCAGTGACGGATCGAGTATGCCCTCCCTTTTTATGCGCACCGGATCGAGATATTGCAGAAGAAGAGGCTTCAATTCATTGGAGAGCCATTGTGATACAGGTATTCCGAAACCCTGTTTCGGTCTTTCAATGAGTGACTGTGGAACCTTCTCATAGAGCACCTCTTTCAGAAGATATTTCTGACGGCCCTGCCGGCTTTTAAGAGAGTGCGGAAGCCTCACTGCAAACTCTACAAGCCGATGGTCCAGCAATGGCTCTCTGGCTTCCAGACCCCACGCCATGCTTGCCCTGTCAACCTTGGTCAGTATATCACCGACAAGGTATGTCTTGATATCCACAAGTGAGTAGCATTCAGGCTCTCCGATCTCCTGAGCTTCTGAAAGAGCCCTGCAGAAAAGGGTTTCCTGGAGGGAAGAATCCTGATTACCTGTTAGACGGCGAGCCTCATCGGCTCCCCATATCTTGACAAGAGCAAGATAGCTCATCTTTGAGTGCCTGGAAATGGAATGAAGTGCCTCTCTGAGTCTTCCGGGAGACATTCGGGTCTTGAGCCGCTTTCTGAGCAGAAGCTCGGCGCTTCTCTCCATTATGCTCATCACTGGACGAGGCGCACGGGAAAGAAGACGGGAGACTTCCTTCGAAAACGGAAGCCCTGCAAGAGAGCTCATCCGCTTCATAGCCTCGTATCGGTTATAGCCGCAGAAGAGCTCATCGCCTCCATCTCCTGAGAGGCAGACCTTCACATGCTGCCTTGCCAGCCCTGAAACCAGATACGTAGGGATGGCAGAGGAGTCTGAATAAGGCTCATCATATAAATCAGGAAGCTTTTCAATAACCTCAAAGGCATGCTGCGGCGTCACATAGAGCTCGAAGTGCTCGGTGCCGAGGTATTGCGCCACTTTTCTGGCATAAGGCGCCTCATTGTAATACTGCTCCTCGAAGCCTACTGTAAATGTCTTGATGGGATTCGAATTCTGTGCCTGCATGAAAGCGGCTGCCACAGTGGAATCAATGCCGCCACTCAACAGGACTCCCACAGGCACGTCACTGACCTGCCGAAGGCGCATCGAGTCGTCCAGTAGCTCTTCAAGCTTCTTCCTGTATTCATTCTCAGACAGGATTCCAGCGTCCTTGCTCACTGGAAATATATCCCAGTAAGATTCCTCTCGCACTCCGTCAGCGCTCACAGTGAGGTAATGCCCTGGCAATACCTTGAAGGTGTGCTGGAAGATGCCGCGGGGCTCGGGCACATACTGGAACACCAGGTATTCAAACAGGCTCTGAACGTCAATTTCACAGGTCAGCGACGGGTATTTCATCAACGCCTTGAGTTCTGAGGCAAAAGCGAAACGGCCGTTATGGTGGTAATAAAACAAAGGCTTCACACCGAGGCGATCTCTTGCCATGAAGAGTATGCGCTCTTCCCTGTCCCACAGCGCGAATGCAAACATGCCGATAAAGCGGGTCAGACATTCAGCTCCCCATTCCCTGTATGCAGTCAGGATGACCTCGGTATCTGAACTGCTGGAGAATAAATGACCTTTCTTCTCCAGCTCCCTCCGGATATCTCTGAAGTTATATATCTCTCCATTATAGACAATCCAGAACCGGCCTGATGAATCGGCCATGGGTTGATGGCCCCTGCTGGAGAGATCGAGAATACTGAGGCGCCGGTGAGCCAGACCTGCCTTGCCGTCGATGAAAAGGCCTTCATCATCAGGTCCTCGATGGGAAAGCGCATCGCCCATGGACTTAAGCAATTCCTCACCGATCGTCGATACTGTATCACCGTAATGATAAAACCCGGCAATTCCGCACATGAAACTCCTTTACTCCATTCACATTTCATACTGCCAGTCCGGAACTGTGAGTGATTCCCCGGAGAAGCGCCATTTCCTTTTCCGGAGAGCGGAGAAGGTAAAGCTGCGGATTTCGTAGAAGGGTATCTCAGCCTGGCAGATCAGTATAGAACTGCAGAAAGATAATGGGCTCGTGCGATGGATCGCCTTTCTCTCCAAAAAGCATTCACTGGGGCTCAGACACACAGCATCATACGAAAGTCTGTCATGGTGCTGGTGCTTCTTTTTTCAGATACGATATCCTTCATCTTATCATTCCTGCTGGCCCATCATCTGCGAATCCACGTAATCCCTCATAATTTTACAGATGTGCCGGTGTATTCTTTCCCGCTTGCCCACTACTATCCATTCTGGTGGCTCGTCATACCTCTCTACATTCTTTTTCTGATGGAGGGCCTGTATTTCAGACGAAGGCTCTTTCTGATGGAACTGAAGCACATATTGAAGTCGCTCATCCTATACACGGCAGCAGTGCTTGCCCTGATATCACTGATGCAGCTTTCCACTGTAATCTCCCGAATCGTGATAGTGCTGTCTGCCTTCATCACCCTTCTGCTTCTGCCGCTCATCCGGTATTTCACCAAGATTATCGCATTTGACCTGGGTCTGTGGAGGAAGAATGTACTGATCCTGGGAGCGGCGAAGACAGGCACCCTTATCTGCCAGAGCCTCAAGAAAAACAAGTTCCTGGGCTATCAGGTCACCGGATTTCTGGACGATGATGAGAAAAAGACAGGCACATCTGTTCTGGGAATCAAAGTGCTCGGCAGGATCGAGAACATCAGGGAAATCCTGAAGGATACGACGACGCTTGATGTCATTATCGCCATGCCCTCGCTTACAAGAGAGCGCCTCCTGGAGATTGTGGAGATCTGCGAGCATTATGTGGAGAGCATCAGGATCATCCCCGATCTTTTCGGTATCGCCACAATAGGAGCTGAGATCGATTCTATCAGCGACTTTCTGATGATCAATATAAATATCAACCTTAAAAAGCCGTGGAATATCTTCATGAAAAGGGTGCTCGACGTAGTACTGTCTCTTATAGTTCTGATCGCCGGAGCACCTGTCCTTATTCTCATTGCTGCCGCCATAAGACTCGACAGCCCGGGGCCGGCTCTTTTCCTGCAGAAGCGGCTTGGCCAGAGCAGCGGAAAGGGACGATTCCCCTGCTTCAAATTTCGGACCATGTATCTGAACTCCAATGAACGTCTCCAGGAATATCTCGCGTCTCATCCGGAGGCACAGCAGGAATGGGAGCAGTTTGCCAAGCTGAAATCAGAGGATCCTCGTGTCACAAGAGTCGGGCGGTGGCTGAGGAAGACCAGTCTCGATGAACTGCCGCAGGTTCTCAACGTGATCAGAGGAGAGATGAGCCTCGTAGGCCCCCGGCCATACCTCCCCAGAGAAATCGAAAAGATGGACAACATGGAGAAGACCATTCTGGTTGCAAAACCAGGCATTACCGGACTGTGGCAGGTAAGCGGCAGAAACGAGCTCTCTTTCAAGACACGCTGCACCATGGATATATACTATGTCAGAAACTGGTCGCTCTGGATGGATCTGGTCATTCTGGCCAAGACAGCCTATATCGTATTCTCGAGGAAAGGCGCGTACTGATCACTCATCGCAGGCTGGCCCCGGAAATCTCATACCAGCTGACAGTCTGCTCCAGTCCACTTTTCAGATCGAACTGCGGAGCATATCCCAGAATCGAGCGGGCCTTTTCAATGTTGGCATAGCTGTGCTTGACCTCTCCCTTGCGGCCTTCGACGTGGACAGGTTGAATGTCTTTCCCTATAAGAGCTGAGAGAATTCCATGAAGATCATTGACAGATGTCTGATCGCCGCAGGCTATGTTAAAAGCTTCACCAAATAAGGCAAAGCCCGGCAGACAGGCTTTCATGTTTGCCTGAACCACATTCTCCACAAAGGTGAAATCCCTCGTCTGATTGCCATCACCGTAAATAACAGGAGCTTTACTGTTCTGCAGTGCAGTGATAAAGCGTGGAATAACCGCAGCATACTGGGAATCAGGATCCTGCCGCCTGCCGAAAACATTGAAATATCTCAGGATCACTGTCTCAAGACCATAAATCTCATAAAATACCCTGCAGTACATCTCTCCCACAAGCTTGGAAACTCCGTAGGGAGAGCAGGGATTCGGCGTCATCGTCTCTACCTTGCACATTTCCTGGCTGTTTCCATACACAGACGATGAGGACGCATAGACAAAGCGCTTGATTCCACAGGCCTTGCTCTCAATGAGAAGGTTGAGAGTACCGTCAACATTGCAGCTGTTAGTCTCCAGTGGATCGGCAAGTGATCTGGAAATCGAGCCCAATGCTGCCTGATGCAGCACAAAATCAGCTCCGTTCAGCGCTTTTCTCACTGCATCCCTGTCACGGATATCGCCTTCAGTCAGACTTATGTGATCCAGGAAAGGGGTAAGATTGTCTCTCCTGCCAGTGACAAAGCTATCCAGAACTCTTACCTGCTCACCCTTCTTCAAAAGATTCTCAACTATATTGGAGCCGATAAACCCTGCTCCTCCTGTAACTAGAAAAACTGACATTGATACACCAGACCTCACTTGCTTGTTACTTAATGCTCTTCTACCAGACTTTATACCGGAGATATAAAGAGAGTGGATTATTTCTGCATGAGCTCATCCATGATTGCCAGAATATATCTGTTGACTATCTTCTCCTGATTCCTGGCAATATCGTGAAACTCTATGCCTGCCACAGGTGTTTTCTCCATTTTAGAATATCCTGACCAGGCCACTTTCCCGCGAATGAACAGTATTGGAAGATTACCATAAGGACCGATTTCAAGATCGAGTGTCAGCATCTCAGGTATCTGAGCGTTAGTCAGGATTGCCACGCCTCCTTTACTGAAATCGGCAAGCGTTCCCCAGCCCGAATAATACCCCTGCGGCTCCTGATATTTCACCTTTATGTGAGCAGGAAACCTCACAGTGCTTCGCCTCTGTTCCTTATAATCTACCTTGAAGCCCAACAGGTTCAGCAGCGTAAAGATCCAAGAGTCCCTGAGATTGGTCCTGGTATCTGCGAACTTAAGACCTGCAGAAAAATATTCTGAGCTTCTCTTCTTCCTGGCCCATACCACCTTGGCCTTTATGGTATCCTGACTGAATCTCCCCTTTGCCAGCGGGCCTTTTTCACGGGAAGCCTGGACCTGAATGATCTCATCCTTTCTGAGAAGTATTTTTGTCTCGACACGGATGCCATAGACACTCACATCCTTTACAGCACCAGGGGCCGAAAAACCTGTATCTCTTTTCAGGGTCACGTCAACTGAACAGTGACGTCGATCTATGAAACGCTTTTCCTTCAGCTTTCCCTGCGGGACATTGCCTATGAGCTTATCGAAGAACTCCATATCATTGACTCCCTTCAGCCGGAAACAACAAATATACTCAATATCAATGATAAAAAGATGAAGGACATACCCATATCATTATGTTGATTGTTATTTCGTGAGAATTCAATTGAATCCTCCAATGATCTTCTTTATTTCATCATTGCCAGGATAATGTCATCATAAGCGAAATAAGCTCAGGAGGCTTTCGACTTCCATCTGCCGCAGTGATATCTTCATTTCAGACAAAATATTATCGATGAAAGAGGAGTTTGTGGAGGGTTTTTTCCAGAATTACAGAATTATTCCAATGCATTTTCATTATCTGAAAGGAGATATAGAATGAGGAGAAAGAATTGGACTCAAGCGATGCTTCTATTAATAGGGCTTGCACTTCTCAGCATACTTACCATCGGATGCGGTGACAGCTCTCCGGCCCAGCCGGGTCTGAGCAATAACAGCTCAGGATCTGTCTCGGCAACTGAAGAAGATGGTGCAGTACTTCAATGCAGAGTAACAGGTGAAAACGGCACTCCAGTCAGAGATGCAACGGTCACAATTTCCAGCACTTCCGATAAAAATCAGGTAAAAGAAGAGATAACTCTGAAGACCGATTCACAGGGTGAATTCACCTCCACTGTTGCATTAGGCTGTGCGCTAAAAATCTACATCATTGGTGGAAAATGCGGCGGCAGTGACAGTCAGTCTTCGATAACGTACAATACCACTTTTAATGACAAGACTAAAGTACAACTGATCTTCTGCAAGTCTTCATCAGCAGGATCTTCCACAGGTACAATAACTCCATCGGTGACACTTACCGGTGCCGCCAAAGGTGAAAGGTCCACCTACGTGGATCTTTCATGGACCAAATCTAATGAATCGAATTTTATATGCTACAGAATATATCGGAGCACCTCACCTGATGTTACTACAAACAGCAACCTCCTCGCCACCATCAGCGACGCAAATACCACCACATTCTCAGACGTACCATCGAATTCAGGCCTTTACTTTTACAAAGTATTCGCAATGGTGGGCACCAGCACCCTGCTCCAGGGAACAGGAAGCAATGAAGCGAGCGTCACTACTGACACATCACAGCCGGGTAACGCCTGCTACCTCACCATGTATTCCACCGGCTATGTGGGGGCTTCGGTTCTCCCCATATCAAGCGGACTTCCCTCAGGCTCTTATTCGCTGACTCAGCCAGACAGCACAAGCACAGACCTGACCTATACAGAAGGCTCAGCCTGGACAGTAAACAGAACTTATTATGGAAATCCGATTGCAGGCTCTTATTCAAGTACCCTCGACACAACAATCGACCCTCAGTGCTGGTACGCAAACGTCCAGACAAGCAGCACCGGCACTTATGTAATTAAGAATCCTGTGTTGGACTGCACCTATAATCTGACACAGACTGCTCCAGCCGAGATGACCGTCACCGCAACAGCCAATAACGATGGCACCATAAATGTTTCATGGCCCAGCCTGGGCTCCAGTTACCGCTACATGGTCACCGCCTGGAACTATACACTGGCCGATAAGAAGATCAAAACAAGGTGGTGCAACGTCGACCCTGTTACCGTCAACAACACGAAGCCGGCAGAATTCTTCTCCTACGGCATGAGCCAGCTTTATTCAACAAACAGCTGCACCATCCCCTGTGTGTTCAACACAGGCGACAAGGTGAGCATCTGGGTTACAGGCTACGATACAACGAACAGCTCATATTCACTGAACAATCTTCAGATCGGACAGGCGCAGATATACGCCTCTGTCACGTCAACACCTGCCGAGGTCACCGTTGTCGGTGGAATCCAGAGCCAGGGCGTATATGCGCTCTTTATCGGGATAAATGAATACCAGTATATCAATCCTCTCAATCAGTGCGTCAATGATGTCACCGGGCTCAAAGCCGCATTCAACGGCTCAAACATGTGGAGTAATGCAACAATAGAAACTCTTACAGATTCTCAAGCCACAAAAGCAAACATAATGTCAAAGATACAGTCTTTTGCTTCACAGACATCTGCTGACAGTCTGATCTTCATATACTTCTCAGGTCACGGGACTATTGATGACAACAAATTAGCATATATCTGCCCTGTCGATTGTAAAAGCGGTGATGATTCGACACTTATTTCCGGGGACGAGCTTTATGCCGCACTCCAGAAGACAGATGCCAACAAATGTGTGATCTTCGATTCGTGTCACAGCGGAGGCTTTGTCGGCAAGAAAACAGCTACAAGGAACATGACCACCAGAGAGATCAGCAGTTACTTCCTCAAGAGCTTCACAAAGCAGCTCGAAAAGCTCAGTAACATAGTCTTCATCGGGGCCTGCAAGGGAACTCAGACATCTTCGGAAAACCCGGCACTCGAACACGGCGTATTCACATACTATCTGATAGAGGGGCTCGGGCCATCAGGAAATGCAACCGGCCCTGCTGACGTGAACAAGGACGGAGTTGTCAGTGCAGAAGAGGCTTATGAATATTCGAAGCCGCTTGCTGCAAAGTATAATCCAGGCCAGGAGGCGCAGATGCAGGACAACTACGGCGGTGACCTCGAGATAAAGAAATAATCATAGTTCTCACCGATATTCAAAGAGCGGATCATCCTCGGAAGATCCGCTCTTTTTATTGGGGACAGACTCCTTTATTAACAAATCTGTAACACACAGAATCTGATCCCACCAGGCCTTCACAGGACAGAAAAAGAACTATGGAATTACCGGCAAAAAAGAACAATGAGAAATATACTTACAGGGATTACCTGACATGGCCTGAAGAGTAGCGATGGGAGATCATCGATGGTATCGCCTATGATATGACGCCTGCGCCATCGCTTCGTCATCAGAAGATACTCGGTGAATTTCACAGGCAATTTGCAACGTATTTACTAGACAGGCAACGCGTGGCGCTTGTGGCACCTCTGGATGTCAGGATTCCCTTCCACGATAAGTCTGATGACGAGATCGACGTGGTCGTTCAGCCCGATCTTGCAGTGGTATGCGACATGGCAAAGCTCAGCAAAAAAGGGTGTAAAGGCGCTCCCGACCTCATTGTGGAGATACTGTCACCCCATACCACCTCAAAGGATATGAAGGAGAAATTCACACTTTATGAGAGAGCCGGTGTAAAGGATTACTGGGTTGTGCATCCTGTCGAAAAAATTCTCTCAGTCTTTTCACTTGATGAGCACGCTCGATATGGAAGGCCTGAACGGTACGCCGATCAGGATAAAACTCCCGTGGGCCTGTTCGATGGCGACCTTGTGATAGATCTCGGGCTTGTGTTCAGAGAGTAGCGATAACTCTATCGTTATCCTGGTTCTATTTCACCTCAGTTTCTGAAAGGCCTTCTTCACCGCATCAATTACTCGCTCCAGCTCTTCATCGGTCATGAGAGGATATAACGGCAGCGACAGAGTTGAGTCACCAATCAGTTCGGCAGTCGGGAACATGCCTCTCCTGAACCCGTATCGCTCCTGATAGTACTTCATCAGATGGATGGCCCGATAATTAACCGCCACACCGATATTCTGCTCCTGGAGAGCCAATACCATAGCATCTCTAATCTCCGGACGAACCCAGATGGTAAAGAGGTGGCGCCCGCTCTGCTCGCCGGCATGCGGACGGGGGAATCCTATTCCTTCAACATCACTGAAAGCGTCTTCATAACGAAGAACCAGCTCTTCACGCCTGAGCCTGAACCTTTCAATCTTTGCGATCTGAGGAAGCAGCAGAGCCGCCTGGATGTTGTCCATATTATACTTCCACCCCAGAATGGGCATATCGTAGTGTCGGTATTTATGAGTATATCGATCGGCCGCCTCCGTTTCTATTCCGTGAGAGCGCAGCATCTTCAGCTTCTGTGCAAGCTCGCCGTTCATCGTGGCAACAGCGCCGCCTTCACCGCTGGTGATGCTCTTTGTGGCGTAAAAGCTGAAACAGGCCGTTTCCCCGCTGTGGCCGGCTCTGATACCATCCCTTCTGGATTCGAGAGCATGGGCACAGTCCTCGATGATGACAAGACCTCTTCTGTCAGCTATATCGCTCAATGATTTCATATCGCACATATTGCCGTACAGATGCACCGGAAGAATGGCCTTTGTGCGCTCTGTGACAGCGTCTTCCAGCAGAGCTGCATTGACATTGCCAGTCTGCGCTTCGACATCCACAAAGACCGGTGTGGCGCCAGCCATAATAATAGAATTGGCAGATGCAATAAAAGACATGGGAGTAGTTATCACCTCATCACCCGGTCCGATATCACAGGCCAGGAGCGAGATATGCAGCGCCCCGGTGGCGCTCGTCAGGCCTGTGACATATGGTATGCCGAGATATTCGCCCAGCTTCTTTTCAAATAATGATACTTTATCTCCGGTGGTGAGGAAGATGGAGCGGAGCACCGCATTTACCTCCTCGATCTCTTCGTCTCCAATATTGTGCCTGAAAAACTCGATCCTGCCATTCATCTCTTCTGCTTCTGCCTCTCCCTGCAGCCGCCTGTAGTATTCAGGCGGCGTCAGTCATGCTGTTAATAATTCATTGAAACATATCAATGATCAGGTTATACTTCCCTGCCCTGCAATCCTTCAATGAAAGTGAATTCTGTTATACAAACGCGCATTATAAATTGCACTATCAAAACTTCTGGAATCATCTATCAACGCTCATTTGGCAATTTAGAATGCTGCAGTTTATTATGCTGGTGAGTATAAGGATCCTGAATCACTTTTTTGAGAGATGAATTCTTTGTCCACTGTATCAATATTGAAAGGTATTGTCGAATAATCCCTCGAAATCTTATGTTTCACAAATCTCAAAGATTATAAGGAGGAAGAAAGGTGAGTATGAGTAAGAAGCGTTTTTGGATTTTCTCATGTCTTCTGGCCATGACTGTGCTGATCTTCACGCTGCAGGGCTGCGGCGGTGGGGGCTCCAGTGACGGGGGCGGTTACTACTATGGAGGTGACAGCGGCGGCAGCGCCATCCTGATACCTACTGTAACAAGCTGCACAAACGCCCAGGGCGGCACTACCCTCACAAGCGGTAACGACTGCCACATCAGCGGAACCAACTTTGGCACTACCAGAAGCCTGAAGTACAACAGCCAGAGCAAGGTGACCTTCATGCCAAGCACTACATCCACCCCATCAGTGGACGCCACAGTTTACAGCTACTGGTCAGACACGTATATTACCTGCACTGTTCCCACACTCGTAAATGGAACAAACTATACCGTAGTGGTAACACTGGTTGATTCTTCAGGCACTCCATCCTCGTCATCAGATAGTCCGACTCAGGGAAATACAATTACTGCCTCATCTTCCACCGCGGTGACTGTCACCAATGTTTCTCCGTCAACTACAGCTGTTGGAACCAGCATCACCATCGACGGCACGAACTTCGGATCCAGCCAGGGCAACGGCTATGTACGCTTCGGAGAGCCGATTGGCGGCATTGTTCAATCAACAGTGGCTTATTGGTCTAATACCGTAATCACCGTGAATATTCCTACTACAGTCTCAACAGGCAGTGTGCCTGTTTATGTCGTTACTGGCTCAGGCACTACCAGCAACTCCTACGCAATTACCGTTGTATCTGCCACAACACCATACCTCACTGTCATAACACCAACCACTGTGACACAGGGTGCCTCCATCACCATCAACGGAGCAAATCTGGGAAACACTGCAGGCAGAGTCAATTTTGGAAGTGTCCAGCAGACTACCACCACTTCATGGTCTTCCACAGGTGTTACATGTGTGGTACCAACTACAGTTCCCAATGGCTCCTGCAATGTCTCGGTCACCACATCAAGCGGCACAACCACAAATGCGGTGACAATATCAATAGGAACATCATCATCAGGAAAGATATACGCTCTCTTTGTAGGGATCAACAACTACCCATCAAACCCGCTCAACTACTGCGTCAACGACGTGGTCGGCATGCAGGCTAACCTCACTTCAGCCTCCAACTGGAGCGGAGCCAGCATCACGACACTCACTGACGGCCAGGCCACAAAGTCGGGCATTCAGAGCGCTTTTGCAACACTGGCGGCACAGGTCGTTGCCGGTGACACGTTCTTCTTCTACTACTCAGGCCACGGCTCAAACTCAAATGGAGTTGCGTATCTTATTCCCGTTGACAGCACCGGATACACCAACTCATGCATCAGCGCAACAGAGCTGAAGACATGGTCAGATTCTATCAACACCAACGCCAAAAAGTTCTTCTGCCTGGATTCCTGTTACAGCGGAGGCTTTATCGGGAAAGGGATGACTTCAAAGTATGTCCCTATAAAAGGCTCACAGACAGTATTCACCGGTATCGGCTTTGACAGGCAGATGGAGACTCTGAGTAATATGGTGTTCCTCACTGCCAGTTCGGGAACGCAGACATCTGTGGAATCTTCATCACTTCAGCACGGTGCATTCACCTATTATGTGATGGAGGGCCTCGGAACCGGAACCACCATCGGGCCGGCCGGATCAGGCGGTTATGTATCGGGAACAGGCGTATTCAACTATGCCTCAACGCCGACTACAAACTTCAACAGCAACCAGAACCCGCAACTGCAGAACAACTACGGCGGTGATCTTATAATCAAACAGTAACACAGTAACGAAGGGAAGGGGATTCAGCCCGGCAAGGGCTGACCCCTTCTTTTTATTTTATACTAGAGAGCATAATCATAGCACTCCCTGTTACCGGGCTTACAACGTGTGTCATTACGTGAGGATTCTGAACATGAAAGATATAGAAGTATCATTTAGATTTCTGAGAGATAACAGCTCTGTGAGAGTTCCGGCATATCAGACACCTGGAGCGTCCGGCATGGATCTCCACGCCTCCCTGGAAGAACCGTTCACTCTCTCTCCCGGCGGCTTTGCCATGATACCGAGCGGGATCGCCATCTCAATCCCCCCTGGATATGAAGCCCAGATACGGCCCAGAAGCGGCCTGGCGGCGCGCCACGGCGTGACAGTGTTGAATGCACCAGGAACGATAGACAGCGACTACAGAGGCGAAATATGCGTCATCATGGTCAACTTTGGAAGGGAATGCTTCACCATCAGTGACGGTGACAGAATCGCACAGATGATCTTCTCACAGGTGGTTAATGCAAAGCTTGTGCAATGCTCCAGTCTTGATTCCACAGATCGCGAAGACGGGGGATTCGGCCATACAGGAATATAGAGGACTGACTTGAAAATGGAGACTGACTTCATTATTTGTTAAAATTTTGTAAATATTCGAGTCTGTCCCCATATAGCTTTTCAGTCTTTTCCACCATCGCATCCAGTGAAAAGCGCTCTATAGCCACCGCTCTGCCACGTTCTCCCATCATTTTCCTCTTTTTTGGGTCTTTCAGAAGAACTGTAACTCTGTCTGCCAATGCTTCATGATCATCAGAAGGCACAAGAAAGCCTGTCTCCCCGTCTATCACTGCTTCCTGTGACCCCCCGACTGCCGTAGCAACCACAGCCAGACCGGCCGCCATCGATTCCAGTATTGCATTGGGGAACCCCTCCTCAAGTGAAGTGAGCACTGAAATATCCATAAGGGAGAGGGCTGCAGGGATATCATTACATTCTCCCATAAATATCACTAGATCCTCCACCCCAAGAGAACGGCTGTATTCACGGAGCGCTCCACCGATTCCGGAGTCCCTTCCCACAAGAAGCAGGCGAACAGAAGGGAAGGCTTCTGCCACAGGAGCCAGTGCCCTCAGAATGAGCCTGTGATTCTTGTATGGGATGAGGTTCGCAACGACTCCAATCACAGGGGCGGCAGCATCTATTCCCATCTGCAATCGAAGACGTGAGGCTGATTCTTCATTTCCGGAGAAGCGACTGAGATCTACACCGTTGTATATGACTTCCACCCGGTCAGGAGATACGTGCTCGCGCTTAACCGTATCATCCTTCACTGCATTCGAATTGGCAATGATCACATCAGTCTCCATGTTTGTCAGTATCTCAACTAGACGGTGAAGGATGGTCCAGCGCCGGGTCTTGGAAGTAGCGAGGCTCCTTCTGCTTGTAATGATGAGGGGAGTCTCGGAACATCTGCCGAAAAAAACGGCAGCCACATACGATACGAAGAGATAGCCGTGCACTATGTGGGGCCTCTCTTTCTTTAGTATTCTGATGAGAGACATCACACTCCCTAATGCCTTCCAGAGATTTGGAGGGTAAAAAGTGTTTATGACACCCCTGAAGTGAAGGAAATGACAGGGAATGCCACTCTCTTCCAGCCGCTCCAGATGGCCGCCTTCCTTTCGAAGCACCACGAGAGAGGGGGAGAACCGCTCCCTGTCGAGCCGCTCTATCAGCTCCAGTAGCTGCCCTTCAGCGCCGCCCCGCCCCAATGTGCCTATAAAGTAGACGATTCTGATCTTCTCCGAAGAGTATCTCTCTCTGAACGGGGAATCTTTTATCCGCCGCAGAGAAAACAGGCAGGCAATGATAAGGAAGACAAGCAGCATGGCCCGAGAGCTGTTTGTAACAGTATCTGCCATATTCATAACTGCAAGCCCTGTAAAGCCGGCACAGAATGAGACGACAAGCAGCCCCCAGTGCGGAACACTCATCAGGAAGAGTCTACGCAGTTCCCGGATAATCGAAGCAACAAGCAGCAGAGCAGCGGAGACTCCTGCCAGACCGGCATACACCATTACTGCGAGATAAAGGTTATGAGGGTGCTCAGCCGAGAAGAGAGGTATATGCCGCATCCCCTCCGCGATGAAGGCGGCGTGAGAAAAGCCGATTCCCCAGATCGGATGAGAGGTAATTATTTTGATAGAGACGTGCCATATGTCCAGACGGGCCAGAAAATCCCTGTCGCTGTGAAGAGAAAACAGACTCATCAGCCGATGATGAAGATGGGGAAAGAGAAAAATTGCCATCATAAGGGAGAAAACTGTGAAAAAAATGGCAGCCAGACGCACAGGACGCTGCACCCTGGAGAAGAGCAGGAAGAAAAGGATCACCAGGAAAGAGAGCCATCCTATACGGGAGTTTGCAAGCACAAGCCCGACAAAAAGCACTGCAAGAGCCGGCCATGAAAGCCATCGCTTTTCCCTGTCCAGAAGAGCCAGCGCCAGAGCAACAGGAATCACAGCAAGAATCATCATGGCGACGATTGTATGATGTTCCATTGAAGTGGTCATGATGGAGGGGTTGGAAAAGAAATTCTTCTGTACATCCACAGAAGCTCTCAGTATTGTGCACACCACAAACAGAATCATGACGTACAGAAGCCCCAGAAAATCTCTGAAATCCAGGTTCTCCAGCAGAAACCGTGCCATATGATAGACAAGAAGTGCAGGAAGATAGATATCCCGTATCATCTGAAGATCGCGGGCAGGGGAGGCTGCGGTAACTCCGATGAAGATAATGCTCATCAGGGTCACAGGATCGCCCAGGAACCGGACTCTGAATATATCCTTTCTGATAATCCTCAGAATGCAGTAGAACAGAAAAAGCGGATAGATCAAGCCTCTTGTTGTGCCGCCCAGTGATATGAACACGCCGGAAGCGAATTCGACATCAATTCTGCCCCAGCCGACAATCAGAAGTGAGATGACAAAGAGAAGAAAAAAATTCTTCCACTGCCCGTTTTTATCTGCTGCACAGCCCATATATGAGGCTGCTCTGCATTCTCTTTCACCATTCATAAATCTGCTCTTCAAATCTCAGAGTATTCTCGCAGAATTCAATCACGGTGAATAAAAACCCTACTTTGACAGCCCTGGAATTTATACAAACGCGCATTATAAATTGCACTATCAAAGCTTCTGGAATCATCTATCAACGCTCATTTGGCAATTTAGAATGCTGCAGTCTGTTATACTGGTGAGTATAAAAAGCCACCTTCATTGAAGATGGCTCACAAGCAGAGCGTCAACTGTATTAACTGCCTAGGATTTCAGAGCCGCCAGCGCCACACAGTTGTAAAGAATCTCAGCTACAGTCCTGGAACACTCGTTCTCCGCATTTATTATATTCTGTCTTATTTTCTGCAGAAGCAGACGGATAATCTGTCTCGGCGACTGCTCCTTCCTTATGTCCTGATAGTAAAACTCCACAACCTTCTGCATCGTTTTCTCAGATCTCTCCTTCAGCCGGCGATTGAGCGCCTCTGCCTGCCTGAGCCCTTCATCAGAATTCTGTGATCCCAGTGCACGAACCATTTCATCCCTGCCTGAATAGCCGAGATCTCTTGAAAGCGAATCAACTGTCTCTCTGAATCCTCTGGCAAAGGGAGAATACTCTTCCTGCACAAAATTGGAGTCGAAGTTCAATGCATCCTGAAGCATCTGGTTGATATACTGTTGTGTCTGTGACATTTTCTCAGCACCTTTTCTATTCAGATTAGTGCACCCCTCACTATCAGTATAATGGCTGAAATGGCAAAAAAACAGCTTTCTCATCCAAGAGGTAAAAAAATGCCGCAAGATGCAAAAAAGCCGGGGCATGCTGCAATACCCATGCTTTTCCGGATTTTCCACCCTGTCACGATGTGAAAAAAGGGCCTGTCACGGCCCTTTAAATCACTGCCAGGAAACTTAATCGCTGTTATTTTCCGTATTTCTGAACAATCTTCTCCACCTCAGGATCTGAGGGGACGTTGCCTGCCATGGTGGAAATCTGCTTCATGTCGGCAGATACCACTTCTCTGGCATTTGTATCATAAGTGATCTTTGTAAGCGCCACATACTTGGCGTGAGATCCGCTCTCAAATATGTATGTCTGATTGGGATATTTCCCGATCACAAGAGGCTGCTCGGAGAACTGATGGTCATGACCGGAGATGATTACATCCAGGTCGCCTACCTGCCTTGCAACATCGTCGTCTCTGACATAGCCATAGTGAGAGAGCACAACTACGACTTCGGCGCCTTTCTGCTTCATCTCTGGAACTACCTTTTGCAGAGTCTCCTCAACGTTGAGCTTGTCCACGTCCTTGCCAACATCTGGATGAGCTGATGTAGCCATCTTGGGAGTCACTACACCAACAAAACCCACCTTGACGCCATCAACTTCCTTGATGACATAAGGCTCAGTTCCGGGAATGCTGCCGTGGGTCTTCTTATCTTTCACATTTGCGCATACAACGTCTGCATCTATCTTCTGCAGATACTCCTTCTCAAGAGCAGGCTGTCCCCACTGGAATTCATGATTTCCCAGAGTCACAACGTTATATCCGATCCGGTTCATAATCTCTGTCATGGGCTCGTAGTGGTGTTTATCCGAGAAGGACGGGTTGTAACAGACATCGCCGCAGTCGACTATGACAGCGTCCGGATTCTCTGCCTTGAGTTTGTGAATGATACCGGCGACTTCAGGCATGTTTTTCAAATAGCCGTGAAGGTCGTTGGTGCTTATGATGGTAATCTCCTTCTGACCTTCCGCCGGAGGTCCTGATTTGGCGGCGAGTTCTTCCTTACCCTGAAGCTGAGAAGAAGATGAAGAGGTCGATGTGTCATGGCTGTTACTGTAATGGCTGTTATGATGTCTGCGATTATTGCCATGAGCTTTATCGGCTTTGGAATCTGGCGTTTCACGCCTTACATTGACTGAGTCCTGGGGCAGAGATGCCTCATCGTGCTTTTCGGCTTTGCTGAATTCTGCGTACTTATTATTGTGCGTCCTTACCTGCGATAGATCCACAGAGAGGGGTGGACTGCTGTTGATTCGGCTCATGTCCATTAAATTCACCTACCCTTTCACTGTAATTGTAACATACGAGGCATGGAAGCAATATAGACATTATGTTAACATATAGCCATGACTGAATCGTGGAAAGAAGCTTTGACGCACATCGCCTGATTGTGGCACACACTTTCGGCTCTGCTCTGAAATGTGCTTAAACCTCACTGTTACAAGCACTGTCAGATATATTGACAATTACCGTCATAGATTTTTTTGTTTATTTTTAAAAATTTTTTCATTTTGCTCACTTTACCCTCTTTACTTTTTCACTTTACTACGTGATAATGTAGGTAACGGAAGACCTATAAATTAAAGGAGGATTACAAAAATGGCAATGATAATCATCGGTATCGGAGCTAGTCTGGCAACAACAGTCATTGGTGGCGGAATCGGTCTCATCAGCCAAAAAATGTCAGCTGACCGCACCGATAAAATGATGGAGAAAATGGCTGAGCAGAACAAGCAGAGATCACAGCAGATGGCCCAGTTCCTTCAGCAGACAGGCTATGGTGATTTTGCCGGCAAGGCTCTGCAGCAGTCAATTGTATAGATTTCAGAATACAGAATAGCAAAATCAAGGGCTGATCGAATCAGCCCTTTTTGTTTCAGGGGACTGACTCTTCTTATCGGCAACTTTCCTGTCCTGAGGGAAAAAGAGTCTGTCCCTATTTTATCCGGTGAGAGGACATGACCTGCCTGCCTCGAAAGTCATGTCGGTATTCCAGAATCATGATCTGGCATTTCGACGCCGCTTGAAGCAGTAATGCACAGTCATGACAGAAGAGCTGAACAGAGCACACCGGAGCCAGAATATCTTCAAGAAGGAATTTACAAGCCATGAAAATCGTGCTGATCGCCATGGATATCAATGAACAGACGATCCAGGAAGTAGCCACGCCTTTCGGACTGATGTATATCTCGTCATTTCTGAAAAAACATCTCGGTGATGATGTAGAGATCAGCATAATAGACGGAACCTGCAGAGAACTGCCTGAAGATGCTGACATGGCAGGCATCTCAGTCATGACTCCGTACTATTCGCGTGTATCACCGCTTGCAAAAATGATAAAGGAACATTCTGAAATTCCAGTCGTCGTAGGCGGCCACCACATAACCGCATTGCCTTTCTCGCTTCCGGAACATGTCGATGTTGGAGTCTGCGGAGAAGGAGAGGAGACTTTTCTTGAACTGGTCAAACTGTGGCGAGACAGGAAGCGCTATGATGCCTGCGATCTTGAGAAGATAGAAGGAATCGTCTACCGGGAGGAGGGTGTGATAAAAGCCACGCCTCCTCGCACCCCTATCCATAACATTGACGAAATCCCGTTCCCGGACCGCACCATATGGGATATCAAGCATCGGGTCAAGCATATCATAAGCGCCAGAGGCTGCCCTTTCAACTGTGTATTCTGCGCCATGGCAGGAAGCCGCTATCGGGTCCATTCGGCTGAATATGTCCTGAAAGAGCTTTCTTTGCTGTGGGAAATGTACTCACCGCCGCAGATCATCTTTCTGGACGATCTCTTTACTACACAGAAAACCAGATTGCACGCCGTCGCTGAAGGGATATGCAGCATGGATCTCCACCGGAAGACCACTTTTTCTGTATCACTGCGAGCCGACCTTATCACGGAAGAAGTGATGGATACTCTGAAATCCATGAACGTCGTGACAGTGTTCATGGGAATTGAATCAGCTTCAGAACCAATGCTGAAGTACTATAAATCAGACACTGTGACGCTTCAGAAGATAGAAAAAGCGCTGGCACTCTGCAGGCGTTACGGCATGTCTGTGCTTAGCTCATATATCATCGGCGCTCCCAGAGAAACTCCAAAAGATCTTTATGCAACTTACCAGTTCATTGTGGATCATTACAGGGACAGCACAATATCGGGCGCAGCCCTGTGCACCCTCACGCCCTATCCATGCAGTCAGGTGTGGGAATATGCAAAGAAGAGGGGCATTGTAAGCGATGACATGGATTTTACCAGACTTTCCATCACCCTGAGCAGTTTCAACCCATATACATATCCTTACCTGAATGAAGTAATACCTCTGGAAGAGTTTATAGACTATGTCGATCTCTTTGAAGACCTTCACTACCGGATCAACGTGAGAAAATACAGGGATGCCTTCAAAAGCTTCGCAGCCATTGAGAAGAGGCTCGACAGGGAGCGCCTGAAAAGGTTCAAGGAAGAGATGAAAAGAGATGCGGGAAAAAGGATACCAGGTGCAGATTAACATGGAGATAAGAGGCGGGCATCAGCCTCTCTGCTCAGAAATATGCTTCAGACGGGCAGGCAGCTTCATGTCACTGAAATATTCTGCAATGAGCTCTTTTTTTGCAACAGATCGATAAAGTGATGTAAAGCCCTTCACATAGTTGATAAACTTTTCATAAGGCATCTTTTCATTCAGATAGATATATCTGTCCTTGTCAAAGAGCGGTATGAAGCAGTAGTCCTTCAGCATGCTCCAGTTCATCCTGGTGCTCACGAGCCCTCTCTCGATGGCTTTCTTCCACAGCGCCGTACCTGGATAAGGGATGAGCGGATTGATCTCGACTTCGGAGAGCTTCCTTTCATTCTGCGACAGGAAGGCAAAGGTCGCCATAAGATCCTCTTCCGTCTCTTCCGGTGCGCCGATGATAACGCTGCATGAGATATGGAGCCCTTCATCACACGCCATGTCTATCACAGACTGGCTCTCATGAACTGCAGCCGCCCTGTCCTTGAGAGAATCGAGCACCTTCTGAGATGCCGATTCAAGCCCGAAAGCAACACACCTGATGTTACCCCGAAGGAGAAGCTTCATCATCTCCCTGTCCAGCAGGTTGGCTCTGGAAAAGCATGAAAATGTCGCCTCCTGTGCAAGACCACTGCTGCAGAGAAGATTGACCAGACAGGCAAGCCTTTTTTTATCCAGAGTCAGAATATCGTCAAAGAATCTTATGAACTTTGCCTTATATCGGGTAACCATCTCCTCGATCTCTGTAATGATGTATTCCGGTGAAAATGTTCTGCATCCTTTCCAGATGAGTGGGCTGGAGCAGAATGAGCACCTGTATGGGCAGCCCCTGGAGGTCATCAGCACAGGCAGCCCCAGATTGCTGACCCACTTTTCCCGCCTGAGATGAGGAAGGCTGTCAAGATCCTGCAGCGCTTTTCCGGGAGGGTTGATGACATGAGCCCCATCTCGCCAGTAAACAATCCCTGGCACATCATCAATATCAGGATAACAGGAAAGCAATTCGAGAAATGTCTGCTCCCCCTCTCCGAGCACGCCTGCATCAAATACAGGGTCGAGGCTTTCAGGGCAGGAGGAGATGTGTACTCCGCCGATTACGACAGGAACAGAGCGCCTGGACTTGATTATCCCTGCCATTTCAATGGCGCGGCCGTAATTCTCGGTCACTGATGAGATACCGACGAGATCTGGAGCAAGAGCCTCAATCTCCTCAGCAGATTCGACAATCCAGACAGAGAAATCGCTGTTTGCACTGATATAGGCTTCCAGAGCCATCGGGCCGAGATGAACGGAGCATGTGTTGTATGGATCGGCTGTATTTATCGAAGTGATGAGGGCAACTCTTTTCATTTGAACTCCTTAATAGCCCCGCCTGAAATCCACGACTCCCTGCATCGGCTCGTTTTTCAGATAGCGCTCCAGGTTGTCGGCGAAAAATCCAACGGCACGCTCCCAGAACTTCGTGCTGACTCCGGCGCAGTGAGGTGAGATGATGATATTGTCCAGACTGTAAAACGGATGACATGGTTGAAGCGGCTCTTCAGTAAAAACATCCAGAGCCGCTCCGCCTATAGCCTTACTGCGAAGCGCCTCCAGCAGAGCTGCCTCATCCACAACAGGACCTCGCGAAACATTTACGAGAAATGCACTCTTCTTCATATACGACAGCCTCTCGGCGTTTATAAGGCCTCGCGTGGATTCTGTAAGCGGGCAGGCGAGCACAATGAAATCGGCGGAGGGAATCGCATTGTCGATATCAGCGGAAAGGTAGAGCCTGTCCACGTACGGAGGCCTGCCGCGCTCAGTCGGGACGACAGCCATCACCTCCATGCCGAGAGCCCTGCACCTCGACGCGACCTCGCAGCCAATGCCGCCGAGCCCGACGATCAGCGCCGTCGAGCCTGAAAGCTCTCCAAGGGGAGGCTCCGAGGCCACGATATCACGCTCGGCCCATCTCCCCTGCTCCTGATGGTGAAAAATCCTGTGCAGCTTCCTCGATAGGGCGCACATCAGTGAGACAGCCGACTCGGCAACAGGCACCGAGTAGGCTCCTCTCGGAGCGGTTACGATGACTCCTGATCTGATGAGGGCCGGGAACGAATAATGCTCTGCGCCTATCAGCAGCGAGTGAAACCATTTAAGCTTCCTGGCGGCCTTCAGCAGGGCCGGCGTGAACGAGAATGCGAACAGTGCCTCGGCGCTCTCGAGCCCTGCAATCCGCTCAGGATGCCACTCCACGAAGGAGAAGCAGACTTCCGGAAACCGGTTTGACAGCTTCTCCGCCTCTTCACCGCCGCACTGAAGAGATACGGCTTCGCTCCTGAGGGCGAGAGTGACGTGAAGGGCCGGCTCTTCATCTCTCTTCACGTGGAAAATCCTGATATCCGCCGATGCGGCAGAAGGGCCGGTCAGCTTCAGATTATGCCTCTGCACGACCCGCGAAATGTCATTCTGCCCGACTTCTACTACTCTTTCGTCAGCGGCTAGCTTTCTGATGAAATCCTCAAAGCTCAGGCCCAGCTGCCCTGCAAGCTCCCTGTAAGGCCCTGCAGGATAAAGATCGATATTGGCATCGGCAGTGATCATGTCGATTGCCGCAACGCCTCTCTGCGGCGGCATTATTGGTGCAATAAGCTCTTCACCGGCCTTTATCAGTAAATCAAAGTCAATTGGGCCGATACGGCCTTTCCGCCTGAGCAGGGAAACAAGCATCTCGATTGATGCGTTACCAGCTGCCCTGCCCATTCCCTTGAGGCTCCCGTCTACGAATGTCGCTCCTCCGTCTACGGCGGCCAGTGAGTTGGCTACTGCCAGATTCAGATTGTTGTGCCCGTGAAACCCCACTGCAATCCTGAACTCCGATCTGATGAGCTCGGCAAGCTCCCTGACCTCATCAGGCATGAAATGACCTGCTGTATCTACAAGATATACCACATCTGCGCCCATCTCAACCACTTTCTGCACCGAAGCACAGATCATATGAGAAGGGAGCCTGGTGGAGCGCATCATCTGGATGAATATCTTCAGATTCGGCTTTTTCTTTCTTGCATAGGCAATATTCCCTGTCAAGAGCTGAGGTCTGTCCACATTTGAGGCAAAGCGGATGAAATCAACATAATCCACTACTTCGTCTATATTCTGCGGGAGAGTAACAGGAGGCGGGCCGGCAATTACACCGATACAGGCCAGAGGTGCTGCCTCCCGTGCTGCTCTTACATATTCACCGTCCCTTGCAGCAGCCCTTATCCTGAGGTTATCGTGAGACCCAAGACCGCAGCCGTGGCCGATCTCAATAAAAGGGATCCCGGCCTTGTGAAGAGCATTGACAATAACGCCGCATCGCTCCGGAGTGAAGCTGTAATTCACCGCATAACTTCCATCACGAAGTGTTACATCCATAAGATTCACAGTGGAGGTATCTTTGCTGTCTCCTGTCATCACTGCTCCTTCAAAGTTATGTATTCAGAATTTCTCTGCAGGCCATGAGTCTCCCTCTTATGCCGGAAATGACAGAGAATCAGACTCTGCACAGTGCACCTTCGGAATTAAAAGCCACTGTTTTTATGCTCCATCAACGAAATCATTTAAAGGATATCACTCAGCTTTTCAAGAATATATATCTGCACCTGTTGTAAATAAGATGAGGGATAATAAACAGAGCAGCAGTTCACATTCTGTCACTGACGCTCCCTGGATTGAACGACAGCGTCAGTTATGCTCTCAGGAATAGAACGATACCACAGAAGTATGAGGAGGGAAAAATATGCTTTGCGTTAAATGCGGCCATGACAACAGTCCAGGTACACGTTACTGCAGTAAATGCAACGCCATCATGATCCAGGCTGCACCTGAGTCTACCACCACCTCTGTCATCGATGTCGAAGAAGGCACTGAATATGTGTCACCTCAGAAGAACTACGAATGCATGTGGCTTGCCGACTTTGCAGATGTCACTATGCGTTATGCCAATGGAGAAGTGGAGTTCGACGAGGTAAAAAGGGTTTATGAAAACATCAAGAAGATAGTAGAGAGCTTCGACAACAGAGAGCTTCCGGATTTCCTGAACGAGCTTGATGAATGGCGCCATGCTGAGATCGGTAAAGAGTATTCCAGACAGATGACATACCTCTTGACAAAAGGCTTTCAGCTCATGGGTGAGGGAATCGAGGTGCTCAGAGGATACATAGACAATCCTGAAAGCCAGGAATCTCTCGAAACCGGACTTGACAAGGTTCAGGATGGCGTCAACCAGATCGGGCTGGCAGAAGAGCTTCTCAGGCTGAACCAGCAGCTTCTGGAAGAAGAGCTGAACCGCCGCGAAATGGAAGCCAGAGCAGAGCAGTTCAAATCCAAGATAGATGGACAAAAGGGAGCTGCAGAAGAGTCTGCAGAAGAGCCTGCAGAAGCGTGACATATCTGTCATCACGTCTTTGAGACCCCATCATATCAGTTAATGCTTGCTGAAACCGGATCAGGGTTTGCAGGCCATTCCGTGACAGGAGGCATTGAACCCTTAGAAGAAAATGCAGCGAATGTATCGACATGAAGAGAACAAAATGGCTATCCATTAACCTGTTGCATATGGATAGCCCTTTGTATAGACAGGCGCCTTGCGCTCTGCACTGCAATTCTTACAGAGAGGATGGCACACCATGAGTCAGGAAGAACTGTTTCAATCCATGAAGAAGAGCATCGTAGAAGGAAACGTCGAAGAAGCCGGGAAGCTGGCGGAGAAATCGCTGAAAGAAGGAGTAGATGCCAGAGACAGCATCACCAGAGGCTTCACACCCGGAATCGAAAAAGTTGGTGAGCTCTGGGAAGAAGGTGAATACTTCCTGCCGGAGCTGGTCGTGGCCTCAGATGCAATGAAAGCTGCACTGTCAATTCTGGAGCCTTCACTCAAGAGCGGCCTTGGCGGGCATACGAGAGGCACCGTTGTAATAGGAACTGTGGAAGGAGACATCCACGACATCGGAAAATCTCTTGTTGGAGCCATAATGGCAGCCAACGGCTTTAACGTGATAGATCTGGGCGTCGATGTTCCGGTACAGCGTTTTGTAGACAGGGCAAAAGAATCAGGCGCGCAGGCAATCGGACTTTCGGCTCTCCTCACGACAACCATGATGAATCAGAAGCGCGTCATTGAAATCCTCGAGAAGGAAGGTATCAGAAAATCCATCAAAGTGCTCGTCGGAGGAGCTCCGGTATCAAAGGAATGGGCACAGCGAATCGGCGCTGACGACGCTCCCGGCGATGCCTTTGAGGCAGTCAGCTCTCTCATCAAGCTTCTGGTCGAGGGGGTCAGAGCTTAGATGAGCCTGTTTCTCCGGCTTCTCGAAAAAGGACCGCTCATACTGGATGGCGCAACCGGCACCGAGCTTATGGCCATGGGGCTGAAAGCAGGTGAATGCCCTGAGCGCTGGAACCTCCTCTTTCCGGAGAAGGTTGCTTCTGTGCATAAGAGTTACTACGATGCAGGGAGCGATATTGTATATACCAACACCTTTGGAGGAAACAGAATCAAACTCAGGCCTTACGGTCTTGACGGCCACGTGGAAGAGATCAACAGGAAAGCTGTTGAAATTGCACGCTCGGTGTGCCCTCCCGGCGCGCTGGTGGCAGGCGATATAGGTCCTGCAGGCAAATTTCTTGCTCCTGTCGGTGACGGAAATCCTGCAGAATTTCAGGCATCTTTTGAAGAGCAGGCAGAAGCTCTTTCCAACGGCGGAGCCGATCTCCTGGTCGTGGAAACCATGTATGACCTCAGAGAAGCTGAAGCCGCTCTTAAGGCTGCTCTGGCTACAGGCCTTCCGGTATGTGCATCGATGACTTTTTCGAAAAAGAAGAGGGGCTATTTTACAATCATGGGAGATCCTCCGGAGAAAGCCTTCCAGCGTCTCAGGGAGCTGGGCGCTCACGCAGTGGGAACCAACTGCTCACTCGACTTCTCAGAGATGCTCGTTTTCATTGACACAATTGATATTCCGTCGCTCTCTCCGCTTATGATGAAGCCCAATGCCGGCCAGCCCCGCATTGAAGGAGAGACCGCTCTGTATGATGCCGATCCGGATGACTTTGCACAGGCAGTACAGACCATGATTGAAAAGGGGGTATGCCTTGCAGGTGGATGCTGCGGTACTTCTCCTGTCTTCATCGAGCGGCTGGCACGACTGATAAAAGGGCACCTGCAGGCGCATTGAGCCTTCACAACGAAAGGAGATCATGATATGAATAACGCACAAAGACCGCTTCTGAGAATCCTTCCGGAGCAGATGGTTATCTCCATCTATAAGGAAGCACTCAAAGTGCTGAGTAAGATAGGCATCTTTGTCGAGAATGAAGAGGCGTTCAAGATGCTGTCCGATGCCGGAATGAAGACAGATCCCGGCTCAAAAAGAGTCATGATAACTGAAGATCTCGTCAAAGCCTCACTCGGGAGCGCCCCGCATGAGATCAGACTCTATGATGTAAAGGGCGATCTCAAGGCAACTCTGGGCGACAACAATGTGCACTTTGATCCGGGCTCTGCCGCCCTCAATATTCTGGACAGCGAGACTGGAGTCATCAGAAAGCCTGTCACCGCTGATTTTGTAAAGTACTCACGCATCGTAGAGCAGATGGAGCATATTGATGCACAGAGCACTGCCCTCATCTGCGCCGATGTGCCCGAAGAAATTCAGGATCGGTACAGGCTCTATGTGGCCCTTCACTTCTGCTCCAAGCCCATTGTTACAGGTACATTCAAAGATGATGGCTTTGCCTGTATGAAGAATATGCTCACTGCAATGAGAGGAAGCTCCGAAGCCCTGAGGGATAAGCCGCTTGCAATCTTCGATGCATGTCCCTCACCTCCGCTGAAGTGGAGCCATCTGACCTGCCAGAGCGTAATTGACGCCGCAAGAAGCGGAATCCCCTCGGAATTCATCTCCATGCCCCTCTCCGGCGCAACCGGGCCGGTCACTCTTGCAGGAACACTCGTGCAGCATACTGCCGAGACTCTGAGCGGTGTGGTAATAAGCCAGCTCGCCGCGAAAGGAGCGCCGGTCGTATATGGAGGCTCCCCTTCCATATTCGATATGAGAAAAGGCACCACTCCGATGGGAGCCATCGAGACTATGATGATTGATTCCAGCTACGCTCAGATCGGAAAGTTCCTGGGGCTCCCGACACACGCCTACATGGGGCTCTCTGATACGAAGCGCCTCGATTATCAGTCAGGCTCCGAGAGCAGCCTGGGTATACTGATTGCGGCTCTTACCGGAATCAACATGGTTTCAGGGGCGGGGATGCTCGACTTTGAAAGCTGCCAGAGCGCTGAGAAGCTCGTAATGGATAACGAGATATGCGGAATGGCAAAGAGACTGACGAGAGGCGTTGCAGCTTCCGAGGCTTCTGCTTTTGATACCCTTAATGACATCATCAGCTCCGGCGGAACCTTCCTCTCCCATCCAGACACTCTGAAGAATTACCGCTCTGAATTCTACTTCCCGGGGCCTGTCACAGATCGTGCTCCTCTCTCAGAATGGGAGCATGAGAAGCGGGATGCGACCCGCCGTGCCTGCGACCATGTGGGAAAACTGCTGAAAAAGGATGATTATTACAGGTTGGATAGTGACAAGTCAAGGATGCTGCGAGAGATCATGGAGGCAGAGGCAGAGAAGCGCAACATTTCTCAGCTTCCAGCCCTGTCTGCCCCGTCAATGGTGCACTCGTAAAACCTCCTGACAATCGGGGGTTGGAATGGGCGCAACCTTTACATGTGATCTGTTGATTCTGGGTGAGCTTTGCGGCAACGACCTGGTTATGGCTGAACATCTCTCCCGAAAAGGACTAAGATGTGCAGTGGCACGCTGGAAATCTGCCGGAGAGCAGGACGGGGCATCCACAATTCCTCTCCGCTCATATCATACTCATTTCAGGGAAGAGGATATCTGGCATTACCGCAACTGCCTGGATTTTTTGCAGAGAGCAAGACAGAGCAGACTCATAATCAGCTTTTCCGGCTCGCTCATAAATGCCCTTGGGAGACTCTGGCCCCTTCGTCACCTTCTTTCTCTGCCTCCGGTGATAAACTGCACCACCGGTTCAGATATATCAGAGCTCGCCGTGAAAGACTCACAGGAAGGGAGAAGGTACAGAGAGTATCTTGAATATGCCTCAATAAACGCCGTCGTGGTATATCCTGTGGCATTGAAGAATGTGCTGCGGCTCAAAGCTCCGCGAGTGATCTTTTATCGGATACCTTACTACACTGCTCAGAGTCCGAAAAGCTCGTTCAGGAAAAATCCGGATGACGAAGACACCTGTGTCTTCCTTCACGCCAGTAACCTGGACTGGGGAGTAAGGGATTCTGCTCCGGGCAGATGCTCCACCAAGGGAAACGATCGATTCATCAGAGCTTTTGCAAGAGCAGTAAAGGAAGGGCTGAAGGCCCGGTGTGTGATACTGGACAGGGGCCCTGACAGGGAAGAAGCCCGGCATTTGATCGAATCACTCGGCATGGAAGCAGAGTTCCACTGGAAAGGCCATCTCACCCGGGATGAACTGATGGAGGAGTATATGAAAGCCGATGTGATTGTCGACCAGTTTGACGTGGGGTGCTTTGGCGGCATAGCCATAGAGGCCATGGCTCTGGGGAAGCCTGTCATGGTGGCTGTCGAACAGAGCTCGGCATCTCTTCTCTTTCCGGAGATGCCGCCGGTTCTGAACTGCCGCACTGAAGACGAAATTTACAGAGAAATAATGAAATGCCGAGATCCGGAGACAGTTCAGATTATTGCAGCGAAGGGGAAAGAATGGGTGGAGCGTCATTATAATCCTGACACCTGTCTTGCACAGCTTCTTTTCTACTATTCACTCCTTACAGGTCACTGTGTTCCACTTTTCACCGCAGTCACCGAACTGCCGGAGGAGAGATAATGGCGCTTGTCTGTCATCAAAACCTGCCGCCGGAAAAGTGGGATTCACATCTCCATCAGGCAGAGAGGGAAGCCGGGCTATGCCAGTCCACATACTGGGCAAAGGTCATAGCCGCAGTCGACAGGGCCCAGCCTTTATTTCTGGAGGTTTTCCAAGAGGGCGGCAGTGAGGGAGAGGCGCCGGCAGCAATGCTGCTGGCTTTTCTGAAAATCCCCTGGGACCGCCGGAAGAAAAGAAGAACAGGCCGCCTCAAGGATATTCTGCTTCGAAGAAGCTCACAGTGGCTGGAATGGCATGACGGGCCGGTCATCCTCACACAGAATCCGGAAACGGCTCTGGAGGCGCTGGAAGAGCTGCTCCAGTGGCTCAATGAATTTGCCGCCTCCCAGAGGCTCTCCCGCATCAGTTCGCATGGATTCTCTCATGCAGGGCTATGGCTTGACAGTAAAGAAGCTGCCGACTGTTATTCACGGTCAGGTTATAATCTCACCAGATGGGCCACCTTCCTTGTCGATCTCACTCCATCTCAGGAAGACATCTGGAATTCTCTCAGCCACGCCGCCAGAAAAGCGGTAAGGAAGGCGCAGCGAAGCGGACTGACTGCCAAAAGAATGGAAAACTTCCAGCAGTATGAAGCACTCTTTTTCAAAAGCTACAACGACAATGAGCGATACCGCAGGCGGGCCGGAATGGCCCTTCATGTGGCGAAGACATCGTGGGAGCTGGACCTTCATGACTATTACTCATACTATGCTGCAATTGACAGCAGCGGCACCATTCTTGGAACACTGGGCATGTATATCTTTAACGGTGCGGCAACCGAAATAGCCTCCTCAATCTCCCCTGTGGCCCTTTCAGAGAAGCTCCCGGCCCAGGATCTTCTTCACTGGGAGCTCTTGTGTGAGGCAAAGAGGAGAGGCTGCCACACCTTCGATCTTGCAGGTGTAAATCCTTCACCTGCTGACGACAAGGAAGCAGGGATCAGAAGGTTCAAGGAGAAATGGGGAGGGCGCTATATAGAGTATTATCGCCCTGCAAGGACGATGCATTACTCAATGTCACTGTTCGAGAAGGCGCTCCGAAGAAGCTGCAGACTCATAAGGCCTAATTGTGAATAAACGCGCCGGCAGCGGTAATTGACAGAGGTCTGTCTGCCCGCCCTGGGATTCCATTAATGGGGATGCCTGCCCACACACCGGTATCAGGAGGATTCCATCAGACACTTATGTTGAAACGCTTTTTCAAAAACGCCGGCATCATGGCGGTGACAGAGATCATTCTGCGTCTGAAGGGCTTTATATTCATACCGCTCCTCACAAGGCACTTCGGCCCAATCAGCTACGGAGTCTGGTCGCAGGTAGGCGTGCTCGTAAGCATATTCACACCGCTACTGGTGCTGGGAACTGACAGCTCAATCACTCGATATCTTCCCGGCCGGCCCATCGAGGAGCAGAAACGCCTCTTCACAGCATGGACGCTCTTTCTCACGGCTCTTGCACTTCCCGCTGCCATTCTCCTCATATTCTTCAGGAACTCCCTGAAATCTGCCTTTTTCGGTACCGATCCTGAATATGAGCGCTTCATCCCTCTGGCTGCTGCAGCGCTGATGCTCAATATACTGCTCAATCTTGTTCGAAACTGGTATCGCCTTCAGTCTGATGCCCGTCTCTACTCAGCCATATCAATCGCTCAGACCGTTGCCGGTGTTGGAGCGGTAGTAATAATGATGGTCTTAAAAGTGGGGGCTTATGAACTTGTTCTTTACACGTTACTGGGCGATCTCGTCATCATAACGATATTTCTTCTCATCATGACGTGCGGAGAAGTCTGGAGAAAACCCGATTTCGCAATCATCCCGACGCTGCTCAAGTTCGGCCTGCCGCTGGTCCCTACTGCCTATGCGATGTGGGGCCTCAACTGGATGGATCGTCTCTTCCTGGTGAAGTATTCGACACTGGAAGAGCTTGGAATATATTCGCTGGCCTACAACCTGGGCTATATGATCATCCAGGTTCTGGTGAATCCTGTCTGGGTCATGTACCCCAATTCCTCGACAGAGCTTTACAACAGAAACGACATGCAGGGCGTGCAGAGACTTTTTGAGCATACTGCCGGAGCTATTCTGATCTTCACCGTGCCTGCAGCGGCAGGCCTCCTTGCACTGGGACGTCCAATTCTTGCGACACTGGCCACACCACAGTTTATAGAAGGGGCACCTCTGATGGCGGTAGTGACGGCAGGCTATCTCTTCCTGATGCTGGCGGCTTTTTTTGAGACAGCCCTGGGGTGGATTCACCGCCAGTATCTCTGCACTGTATCAGTAATTTCAGCTTGCACTGTAAACCTGATACTGAACTTCATCCTGATCCCCCGCTGCACCATATACGGAGCTGCCTTCGCCACTACTCTGGCATTTCTCTTCCAGCTCATCCTGTCTTATCTTATGGCTCGCCCACACAGGCTCCTTACAGTAAATCTCAAGCTGCCTCTCAAGGTTACACTGGCTTCTGCAGTGATGGGGACTGCAGTCTACGCACTTACATACCTCACACCGGATCACGGAGCAGTTCCTCTGCTTATCCTGCCGGTGGCTGGCATCATCATCTACAGCGGTCTGATACTGCTTATGAAGATAGTTACGCTCGATTTTCTGAAGGCTGCCGTGAAAAGCCTGGCATTGCACTGATAACTTACGACTCTTCCCGCATGAAGTAAGACTGATATAGCGATGCGTACAGCCCCTTCTGCCTGAGAAGCTCTTCGTGAGTACCTGATTCTGCCACCTGCCCCCTGTCAATGACAAGAATCTTATGGGCCTTTCTGATTGTGGAGATTCGGTGGGCGATTATGATTGTCGTCCTTCCTTTGAGAAGGCTCTCGAGCCCTTTCTGTATCAGCTCTTCAGAGAGGGCATCTACGGAAGAGGTGGCCTCATCGAGTATGAGAATACGGGGATTCTTCAGAATGGCGCGTGCCAGAGCTATACGCTGCCTCTGGCCGCCTGAAAGGGAGATTCCCCGCTCTCCAACTGAGGTTTCGTAACCATCGGAGAATTGACTGATAAAGTCGTGGGCATATGCTGCTGCTGAAGCCTGTTCCACTTCGTCATCGGTGGCATCTACTTTTCCGAAGCATATATTCTCTCTGATGGTGCCGGAAAAAAGCATTGTCTCCTGAGGCACGACAGCCATCTGATTTCTGAGAGAGTTGAGCTTTACCTTTGAAATATCCATATCATCGACATAGATTGCTCCCCCGGTGGGCTCATAAAACCGTGCGAGCAGATTTACAGCAGTGGTTTTCCCGCCGCCTGAAAGACCTACAATGGCAAGAACCTGGCCAGCATCAATCCGGAAGGAGAGGTTTTTCAGAACCGGTGTCTCCGGAGTATAATGAAAACTGACGTTCTCATAACAAATACGGCCCTGGACGAGCGGCATTTCCACTGCTTCGCCGCAATCTGATTCTTCCCGCTCCAGATCGAGAAGCTCAAAGATCCTTCCTGCAGAGACTATAGAGCCTCTGATGGTAGAGTATGTCTGAGAGATACGGTTAAGCGGATTTGTAGCCATCACCATATACCCCCAGAAAGCGAATATATCGCCGATTGTGAACCTTCCCTTGATTACCTGATAGCCTCCGTACCAGACAGCTACAGCGATGCCAAGAGCCCCCAGAAACTCCACGACAGGCACCTGTGTTACTTTGAACTGAATGACTTTCATAATTACATTGAAAAGCTCCTGATTCTGTTTTTTAAAGCGCTCAATCTCGAGCTTTTCTCTTACGAAGCTCTTTATGATACGTATTCCGTTTATGGATTCTTCGATTGTACTGTAAATGCGCGATACCTGCTGCTGATTTCTCTTCACTGCGTACTCGACATACTGGCCGAAGCGATATACGGCAAAAGCCACAAGCGGTGACAGAAGAAGTATCAGCATCGTCATCTGCCAGTCCATGTAAATCATCAGCGCCAGTCCCCCGATGAGCACAATGATATCGTTGAGAAAGTTGATGAGTCCAAGTCCCAGCACATTGCCGATGTTATCCGTATCGTTGGTGATTCTGACCATAAGGTCGCCGGTGCGGTATCTTTCAATAGTTCGCAGAGGCAGGAACTGCAGATGCCTGAAGATGTCGTCCCGCATGTCCCTGACAGCCTGATTGACGCCGTGCGGGAGCAGATACCCCTGCAGATATGAGAAGATCCCTTTTACCACGATAAGGGCGAGAAAGCCCAGGATTACTATGTTCAACGACTTCAGGCTGTTCTGCGCCTTGCTGAGAATGACGTTGTCCATGATATACCTGATGAGCTGAGGCTGCAGCAGTGTCATGGCATTCACACCAAGCGTGCATATGCACGCCACGGCAATACACCACCAGTATTTTCTGATATACTGAAGAAGCCTGAAAAGTGTCTGCATTAATACCGTCTCTTCTTTACTGCCGATATACTGACGCCCGTTGTGAAGAACAGAATTTAAAATCGAAGGTGGATTAAGCAGGCTGGAGAGGGAGTGCATTAACAGCTTCAGCGCTTTGGTATATCATCTCAATTGCCTGAACCGTCTTGAGCCCGGTTTCCCCTTTCACCACATTCTGCTTTTTATTCAGCACCACATTGATTACGTCGTTTATGACCTTGTCGTGATTTGAGCTTGTACCCTGATATTTCCCATATGAATTGGGCTTGTCGATAAACTTCACATTGTCAGGCAGCGGATAATCCTGCACATCCCAGTACTCAATCCTGTTCAGATACTCGCCGCCGATCTTTATTGTACCTTTTTCCCCGATTATCGTAATGCTGCCCTCATAATTCTTCCTGTAGACACAAGTTGTCCATATCAGTGTGCCCATTACGCCTGAGGTGAACCTCACCTCAGCAAGACCGCAGTCTTCAATCTCTACTGCGTGATTTTTCGTTTCAACATATGCCTGTGCACTGACAATATCGCCAAACCACCAGATGAGAAGATCAATGAAATGGCTGACCTGAGTATACAGCGCCCCCCCCTCCAATGACTTCCTGCCGCGCCAGTCTGAGCATGAATAGTATTTATCATGCCTGTTCCACAATACATTGCACTGTACCATGAACACGCGGCCCAGCCTTCCTTCGTCCAGCACCTTCTGAGTCAATTGGACAGGAACATTATAGCGATTCTGTTTTACGACCATCAGCCATACGTTATGCTTTCTGGCTGCATCTATCATATCAACAGCTGACTCTATGCTGATTGACATGGGCTTTTCAACCAACACGTGCTTTTCTGCCACAGCAGTCTTGATTGCCATGGGAGCGTGCAGATGATGGGGGGTGCATATATCTACCACATCTGAATCTGTCTTTCGGAGAAGCTCTGCATAGTCGGTAAAGTAAGGAACATTATTGTAGATTTCAGAATACCTGAGACATTTTTCCCTGTCTATATCGCAAATTCCCACGATTCGGGCATCAGGATGCTGCTCCAGCACAGCCAGATGGCGAGGGCCGATGTTTCCGAGTCCGATGACAGCAAATTTCACAGTGTTCATATGATTTTTCAATTCAGGCAGCATTCAGCTTCTTCCTTCTGCAGGAAAGCAGCACGTCGCTGTCAACCTGTTTCTACGCAGCAAGCAACTGCTGGTAAAGGGCACTCATCTTCTGCTCCATCATATGGGGTAGAAAGTTCTTCTCCGCATAAGCAATGGCTCTACCTCCCAGGAGCTCTCGCATTGCTTTGTCCTTTATGAGTTTTTCTAATGCCGATGCATAACCGGGCTCGGTATTTTCTACTGACAGGACCCAATCTCCTTCAATCTCAGGGACCGATGCCACAGGATTCCTGTTAATGACAACAGGCAGACCGACAAGAAGCGGCTCAATGACAGCTTTGGGAATTCCCACATAATCACAGTGAACGGCAAATATATCATATCCTGGAAGGCTTACACAGATTTCATCATTTGACATGGCTTTCCTGAATACAATTCGTTCCTTCAGTCCAAGTCTGTCGGTGAGTTTTATCAGATATTCGTGATAAGCTCCATCTCCGACAACTGTCAATACGGCATCCAGGTGCGTCATTGCCCTGATAATGTTCTCCGGGTTTTTCTCCTTGAATTGACGGCCAACAGAGATAATCTGCGGCGGAGAAGATGTGTCATAGCACTTTTTCTGCTGTATGGCGCTGGAATTAATGACATTATAGATCAGTGAAACACTTCGAGCGCCGTTTTTGATGACATACTCTCTCTGTGATTCATAGACGATTATTACCTGATCCGCACTGCATAGTGATTCTCTCTCCAGGTGCCTGTAGCATTCATACATGATGCGCTTCTTTATCTCCCTTGGAGGCACAGTGCGCCGCATGTCAAAATCGGGATGAGTATGAAGAGACACTGCCAGTGGAATATCGAGTGCCTTCTTTATCCTGGCAGCGAGAAAACCGTTGTGAAAGATTCCATATGTTCTGATCAAATCAGGCTTTATCTTCTCTGCCAGTTTCACTCCGGCATTGATCCAGCTCCTGAGAAGGGCCGGATGCCATCCCAGAGTGCTCTTGAATGGGGGAACAGGAAGATTATGCAGATGAAGACGGGCATTGCCGACAGTCTTCTGAATCGCAGAGAGCTCAGGATTGTCGTCGTTGATCATAAGAATATGAACGTCATCAAAAAACTCTCCCGGATTGTAATATCGGGCGGTTATCTCTCCCTTGCGAATCAGGTCAGTCAAGCGGTCTGATACGATGACCAGTAAATTTTTCATAGCAACACACAATAGCATGACTCATATCGCCTGATTCATCTTCAGCATTCAGGAATCCCTGGCGGCCGTTTGTTTCAGCGCTTGAGTATGCAGCAGTTCCAGTCAAATTTAATAGTATTCTAACAGAAGCGATTAAGTTCGTCAAATGATCTGTCACCGTTCTACGCTTTTTGTGTATGTTCGTGCTCCCCTTTTGAACTATATTTACAGGTAATAACTCCTACCAAAGGGCACTTGATCGATACCTGTTCATGACGTACAATCTTAAAGGAGAATAAAATAATAGGAGGAGGAATCCGGAGGTTCTGATTCCGAAAAGTAACAACGGCTCCTGAACTCACAATATCCATCCCTGCCTTTGGAGCAATAATCAATGATAAAGATGATACCGTCCGTCCTTCATAATGAATCACTTGTAATCATAGTTCTATTAATTTTTCTAACCCTGATAAAAAGCCGAAAACGAGAGCTCTTCACACCATTCATCCTGGCAGGCATCTCACTCTTCATCTGGCACCTGGGCAGCGTTCTGGCGATTCATCTCAAGGAGGACGCGTCTCTGTCATTTTTCTGGGCCAGGGTATCGCTTGCCGCAATGGCGCTCTTCGCTTCGTCAGCAGGCCACTGTATAGTCGCGGCGCTGAGAAGCTCGCAGCACGTTACTGCTTTTCTGTATCTGTCCGGAGCCGCAGCATCAGCCCTGGTATGGCAAAACTCCACAGTATCAGGGTTGCAAAGCACATCTCATTCTCTCACTCCTGCTCCTGGCCCTCTTTTCCCTGTCTTTGCAATCCTCTGGCTTGTTCCATCTGTTTTTTCCATTGTGACACTGCTTCGAGAATCACGGAAGAAGCTTTCCTCAGAATACGGCCAGGTGTTCATCCCTCTCTGCCTGATGACGGCTGCAGTCGTTTCAGGTGCCGTTGATTTCCTGCCTGCCTGCGGCACCTCGATCCCTGCAACAGGCGCAATGTTTTCTCTCATTGGCTTTCTCTGCCTCTATCCGGTGATGATCAGCAGAGAGCCGATTGAATCGCATGTGCTGCTCAGGGCTCTTGCAGGATATGCCGGAGCCTTCATCATCTATCTGGCATTATCTGGTCTTTTCCTGCTGATAACGATGCAGAACATCATTGCCGGTATCGATTTCGAGACATGGCTCCTGCTCTTTCTCGCCATCTCATTCTTCTATGTCATTCTGGCTCTTCTCCTGTCCCTCCCGGCGGTGATCTCCACACTGCTGGACTATCGCGAACACAGAATCCGTGAAAAGCTTCAGGGTGCAATTGATGAGTTCACAAAAGATCTGAGCGCTTCTTACGAGCTTGAGCAGTTCCTGAACAAGACGGTGCTCTTCCTCAAAAAAAGCTTCTGCTTTCATAAAGCTTCATTTCTGCTGCTCGATGAATCCAGAAATATTTACCGCGTCACTGAAGGCGACGCGCTCGGCAATCCAGGCCTCGGTCTGCAGAGAAGTGATGCCTTCATTCAGGCTCTGGAAAAATATAACGACATCATCACCCGCCTCGATCTGGTCACAATTCCCGCTGTATCGGGCAGTCGGGAAGAAATGATCGATTCTTTCGATAAAACAGGATTCTCTCTTTTTCTCCCGCTCTCAATGGATATAAAAGGCTCCAGCAGACTCATCGGGATAATTGCACTGGACAATTCATCGCTGCTGGACTTCATGAGAAAGAAAAACAGAGATACACTGGAGCTCCTGCTGCACAGGACAGTCCCTATCCTGTATCAGCTTATCGTAAAGCGAAGGCGGGAAGACGACCTGATAGTCCTCTCCCGGTTCAAGGAGAAGGTAGTGGCAGCAGACAGCCCTGATGTTGTGCTGAAGAACCTTGTGGGAACCATCAGAGAGCTTATGAACGTCGAGAGAGTATCAGTCATGCTTCTGGACGAGCAGGATCATTCCAGACTGATCATCAAGGAAAGCTACGGCATCAACCCGGATATGGCCCGTACCGTTTCAATCGATGTTGCCGATCAGAAGAAAGTATCGGCCTGGGTTTTCCAGAATAAAAGAGCGCTCCTTGCCGATGACGTGGAGCAGGCCTTCGATGCCCAGGATAAAACAGGCCAGTACTCCACCAAATCCCTTCTCTCCATCCCCATAATCATCGAGGAAAATTCCATCGGTGTAATCAATGTTAACAACAAGGTCTCCGGAGAGCCCTTTGACAGAGTCGATCTGGAGATACTGAAAGGCCTGGCAAATGAAACGTCAATCTCAATGGTTTCGGCCAGAATGAGAAAGGCAGACCGAACCAGACTTGAAAACCTGGTGAGAACTCTGGCAAAGACTCTGGAGGCTAAAGACCCCTTCACACAAGGCCACGCCGATCGTGTTGCAGAATATGCCGGGTATATCGCAAGCCAGATGAACCTTCCCTTTGAAAAATATGCCATCCTGATGTCGTGCGGCATTCTTCACGATATCGGAAAGATCAGCATACCGGACAGTGTGCTGCTGAAGCCTGGAAAGCTTACCGATGAGGAGTTTGCCATCATCAAAGGCCATTCCAGGGCTGGAGAAGAAATATTGAGACAGGCACACATCTCTGATGAAATCCTGAACGGTGTACGCCATCATCATGAGCGTTACGATGGAAAGGGATATCCTGATGGCCTCAAAGGCGATACTATTCCGCTCCTGGCGAGAATTCTGGCAGTGGCAGATGCCTTTGATGCGATGATGTCAAACCGGGCTTATCGTAAAAAGATGAAGTTCAAGGAAGTGAAGGAGCAGATTGTCAAGAACAGGGGCACCCAGTTTGATCCTGTCTGCGCCGATATGTTCCTGCAATGGCTCGATGAGAACGCACCGCCGGATGAAGAGGATATTGACAGAATTGAGCTAGAAGGCTCAATGCAGCAGAGGAAATTCGGCGATCCGGTCAAGTAGCAGAGAGATCCAGTTCAGGCGGCAGCTCCGGTTCATTGATCCCCCGCATCTCCCCTGCCTCTTTGAAAAGAGTATCCAGCTCCTCCCGGGCCGGAATTCGAAACTCTCCACGGGCCCAGCTTATCCAGGTATAAATCTCGGCAGGCAGCTTCATCTTGGCGAAGTACTCGAGCCTGTAACAGGGCTCGACACGGAGAAAGTCCTTGGAGTACCATCCGGCGAGAGGCTCCAGCTTTCCCCTGTTAAGGCTGCAGGAAAAATTACATGGGAAATAGGGATTGAGTCGGAAAAAATCCCTTCTGCCCCTGATGAAACAGCCGTGATCCCCCCGCAGTATGATCTCCAGCTCCGGAGCAAAATGGTAGTTGAGCTCCACAACAAACTCATCAAAACCCTCCAGGCTGTCCTTTATAAGAAACCACTTTTTGTTCCTGAGATAGAGAATCTCCCTGCGATGAATGACGTGACTCTTCAGATCTTCAAAACCGGGGCTTCCTGACACAACATAATCCATGTCATCAGTAAAGATCCACTTTGTCTTCAGATACTGAAGGAACTTCTTGGAGCCTTTGAAATTCTTGAAATGAGACTGCTCCTTCCCATCGATGATGATCACATTATGCGCACCGGTCCTGGTAAAATATGACCCGAACTGCTTCTTTCCCCTGTATGAGCCAGTTTCAATGATAAAAGGCTCTCCTCTGACAGACAGGGCGAAGTTCATCAGATCTTTGTGAGGAGCAAGACCTTCCATGCCTTTTTCAATATACCCCCAACGCTTTCTGGGACCGCTGTGGAAGTAACAGTAAGTGGAATCCCTTTCCCATCCATCTCTGAAAAAGAGGAAGCCTCCTTCCACAAATGCACGGGACCTGGTTTCCGGCACATGTGAAGTCATCCTATCATAGCGCGTGGTGCCATCATCGTGGAAGAACCAGAGAATATCCTCACAGGCATTTCCGGCTATGCCCTTCATATCTCCCCGCTCATAAAGCAGGGCTCCCAGAGCCAGCAGCGGCCTGAAATCTTCATGTGAAGTAACACCGAATCGCCAGGCTCTTGTAATTGGAATCTCTCCGAAAATCTGAGCCCTTCCGTTTGGCTGTATGTTATACATCAGAAACTCCAGAGACTTCAAAACGCTGTTCCTGATTACCGGAGATGATGAGCGGAAGTTGACCCGGTCCCAGAGAAGAGGCACCATCAGAAATTCGGTCAGAAGGGTCTGAAGTCCGAGAGACTGCTCCCTGTGCACACCATCGATGCTGAACTGCTGTGCAGCCTCGCTCTCCAGCGTTTTGACTGCTTTATCCTTCCAGCGCTTCTGGCATTCGAACTCCGGAAAGAGTGAAGAGAACAGGTAGAGAGAAGAGGCGAGTCCGATCAGTTTTGCCGGCCTCACAGTCTTATCGGAGAGATGCTCTACTATGTAGGCACCGTGAAAAAACAGACTTTTCATCAGCGTACAGAAAGTATCACCGGTAAGATGAGGTGATTGAAGGAAAAAACCAAGTGAGAAAATCCATGAAAGCATCCTCTGCGCTACGGTAAGAGGATCGAGCCAGTTCACCCCCCAGTTGACCGGATTCTTATCTATCCAGTCTTCCAGCTCTATGACAAATTCCTGAGCATATTTTTCATCACCGGTTAGAAAATATCCGCGGCCAAGATCGACCAGATGATGATGTTTGTTAAACTCTGTTGTAATCGGCAGATTTGAGATATTGTAAAGCTTCTGCACGTGTCTTTCAGAAAGCTTCTTACTCAGATCACTGATGTGACAGTATATCCAGCTCTTACCATCAAAATCGGAAAACCAGTCGATAAATGTACCGAAACTTTTAGACTCACCTGAAACAGTGCTCATTGTATGGTTGTATATTCTATCGGCAGATTCAATCACTGATCGGAATGAACCGCTCTGGTTCCTGAAGATGTCGCGCTTGCCGGAGCCATAATTAAAAAAGAATACTGGAGATTCTCTTTCTTTATAGTATTTTACCAGCTCCCTCTTCGCCAGATCGAAATCTCTCTCTCTGTAGGCATCCCTGATTGCCTTATCTTCATTATCGGGAATTCTCAGATAGGAGAAAAATTCACCGTCGCTTAATCTGGGAATGCCTTTCCTGGAGCTTCTCTTCTTATAGAGATCCTCAATCAGCAGTTTTCCTTCAGAAAACTTGAGAAAATATCTGGATATAAGCTTTTTTAGCATTATCTCATCTCACGTTCCGGCAAATGAATCTATACAGGATCAAATTCGCCTGCAGGTCTCTTCGAGAGAAATCCATTCCCCTTGACGATTGGATGATTCTCTCGCCGCATTCAGTATCTTTACAACATCGACTCCCTGACATCCATCGCTTCTGGGGCGCTCATTCTTTTCAAGGCATTGAAGGAAATGGCGGCATTCCTGTCTCAACGGCTCTTCATCCAGGAGCTCTATATTTTCAATTTCTCCATTCACTGCTGCAAGTGAATCCGGCTCAATATGACGATGGAAGAGCTTGAGCGCTCCTTTTCCAATTACCTCGTCGACCCGGGCCATCTTCCTGGTTCCGACCACAGTGTGCTGCCGTATCTTCTCGGGAGAGAGCCAGCTCACGTGGATATGTCCCATTCTCTTTCCCTTGAAACGAAGGTTCAGATATGCTATATCCATGATGTTTTCCTGAAGATAGTTCATTCCAGAGCAGGAAAGCGCAACAGGCGAATCATTAAAGACATAGAGCATCGCCGATATGTCATGAGGAGCGAGGCTGAACATTGCATCTTCTTCCCTTCTCACACGACCAAGACCGATGCGCTCAGAATGAATGTAGCATATTTCGCCAAGCTCGCCGGCAGCGACAATCTCACGAAGCTTCACATATGCAGGATGATAGAGAAGTATGTGTCCCACCATCAGATGAAGTCCCAGATTGTGCGCAGTCTCATCCAGCTCCTTTGCCTCGCCTGCTTCCAGCGTCATAGGCTTTTCCACAAACAGGTGCTTTCCGGCTTTCAGCGCTCTCATACCAACACTATGGTGAACATGAGGTGGAGTGGCAACAACTATCGCATCGACAGAGTCTCTCGAGAGGAGCTCGTCAAGATCATTGAAGACCATCACATCCTTGAATGCGCTTCTGAGCTCAAGAGCGCGTGCCTCGCTTTTTTCGCAGATGGCTTCAAGAGCTCCTAGCTCCATGAAGTTTCTCGCGAGATTCATCCCCCACTTTCCGCATCCCACCACTGCAACTTTTGCCATGTACCGTTTCTCCTTTTACGATGAAAATCGCTTTGATTATTATGCCTGGCCGGAGAGCCTTATCCAGAAGAGTGCCTGATCACCTTCTACAACTTTTCCATTCTCCACAAGAACTCTTGCAATCTCTCCCTTATGCTCAGACGTTATCTCATTCATGAGCTTCATTGCCTCAATAATGCACAGGGTCTTTCCAGGTGTTACTGAATCACCTACATCCACAAAGGAAGGGGAGCCTGGGCTGGGTGCGCGATAAAACACGCCTGAGAGCGGAGAGCGAACAACTGCTGTGTGTTCGTCCGGCTGCTCTCTTTCCATCTCAGGTCTTTTTTCAATTACAGTCCTGATTGTCGGAGCTGCCTCACTGCGAACCTCTACGGCATCATTACACGACCGCTTCACGTGCACACGGTAATCCTTGTATTGAACCTCCAGCTCCAGAAGTCCATAACTCTCTGCAACGTCAACTACCTGTTCTATCAGTGATGGATGAATTTTCAGCTCCAAGAGCCACCCTCCAATCGCTTTTTGACTATTTCGATGACGGATTTTACAGGATGCATCTTCTGCTCACCGGTTTTCATGTCTTTGAGCGTCACAGACTTTGACTTCAGCTCGTCTGCACCGACTATGGCCGCCAGCTTTGCATTGCTGCGATGGGCATCCTTCATCTGGTTCTTAAGCCCCTTCCCAATATAGTCTCTCTCCACTCGGAAGCCGGAGTCTCTCAAATCCTTCTGCAGGCTGTGCACCACAAGATCTGACTCATCACCGAGCGCTACGAGATATACATCGAGATCCGCATCTGTCGGTATCACAATACCCCGCTTCTCGAGAATGCTTATGGAGCGCTCCAGACCGATGGCCACTCCCACTGCGGGGATCGATTTCCCTCCAATCTCTTCGGCAAGCTGGTCATAACGTCCGCCACCGCAGAGAGCATCCTGAGAGCCCAGTTCATTTGATATTATTTCAAAGACGGTCTTGGTGTAATAATCCAGCCCTCTGACAATGAGAGGATTAATTGAGAAGGGGAGCTTTACCGATTCGAGATACTCCTGGAGTTTTGTAAAATGGCTTTTACATTCGCCGCAGAGATATCCAAAGATGGATGGGGCCACGTGTGAAATCTCACGGCAGTTTTTCGACTTGCAGTCCAGAATCCTCAAAGGATTCTGTGTGAGACGGTTGTTGCACTCAGAGCAGAGCTCCTCAGCTTTTCCATTGAAGAAGGTGACAAGCGCCTCCTTATATGCCGGCCTGCATTCCCTGCAGCCCAGAGAGTTGATCTCCACCTGCAGATCTTTCAGACCTAGAGAGATGAAGAAATCAAAGGTTGCCTGAATAATTTCGGCATCCAGTGAGGGAAGACGGGAGCCCAGAGCTTCGAATCCGAACTGATGAAACTGCCTGTATCTTCCTGCCTGAGGTCTTTCGTAGCGCATGAAAGGGCCGATATAATAGAGCTTTGTCAATGAGCTCTGCGCCAGATTGTGCTCCAGGCAGGCTCTTACAACAGTCGCAGTTCCTTCAGGACGGAGAGTCATGCTTCTACCCTTTTTATCCTTAAAGACATACATCTCTTTTTTTACAATATCGGTGTATTCTCCAATCCCCCTCACAAAGAGCTCGGTCTGTTCAAAAACAGGAGTCCGGATTTCCCGATATCCATATAAAGCCGCTGTTTTATGCGCGCATTTCTCAACATAGTGCCATTTATGAGCCTGATCGGGGAGAATGTCATAAGTTCCCCGAGGAGCTTTAATATCCATAAAGATATGCCCTCCAGATGGTGCGTGATTTATGATGCAAAAGCTCTGTCCAGTCCTTGGAAGTGAAAAGCCGTAAGGGGGTCTTCTACTTCAGGTGAAAAGACCAGAGGTATGTAAAAGGGAATCGGAACTTTATCGTATATCTTTACTGTTGATCTATGATCATTCTGTGTCGAAGCAAAGCGGAGCCATTCGTTGAATTCATCAGACTTCAGCTTCTGAGCCCTTTTGATCGCCTTTGCCGCTCCCTCCTTGTCATTAATGCTGTATGCGACAACGACCTTTCCCAGCCAGGCTTCAAAGAAGTCGGGATTGAGGCTGACAGCCTTATCAAAAGCCTCCTGTGCCACAGGTATGTCATTTATATAGAATGCCACTATTCCCCGGGAATAGATCACTTCAGGGATAGTGTCGCTGATCTCCAGAATCCTGTCAAAAGCTTCCAGGCTCTTGGTAAAGCTGCTCCTGTCAAACTCAAGGAGTGCTCTCAGAGTCATCGCGGTAATATTCTGGGGCTCGACTTTCTGCACTTCCTCTACATCTCTGTATGCTTCCTCGATCCTCTTTATTCCCCGCAGGCATTTTGCACGACACAGATAAAACTGTATACCTCTCTGAGGTGCCTGTATCTTCGAGAGAAACTCGAATGCCTTTTCATATTCGCCACGCTCACAGTAAAAAACCGCAAGGTTCAGTGAAGAATGATGAACGCCTCCGCAGAGCTCCCTGGCCTTCTTGAAACACTCGCCGGAAATATCGTAATGTTCAAGAGAGTACTCTGTGAGGGCCAGAAAAGACCACAACCGCGGGTCGAGCGGACGGAGATTCATATAGCTTTCAAGGAACGTCAATGATTGATCATACCGTTTTTCATAATAGCACAATATGCCTTGCATCAGAAAGTACTCGGCATCACATTTCCTGTATTTCTTGACTTCCTCTGCAGTTTTCAGGGCTTTTTCCACTTTCCCGCTTCGCAGGTACAGGATGCAAAGGTTCTTAATAAAATAGTAGTTTTCCGGATCCTCGTTCCGAAGCGAAATCAGAGAGTCTATCGCTTCAGGATATCTCTGAGTCCTGAAATAGGCCAGACAGTTATGCATGACAAGAGGAGTAAAAGGTGTTCCCTTATTGTCAAAACTTCTGCTGTATTCCATAAAACCACTGTAATCGCCGGATTCGAGAATAATCTCAGCCTTCTTGCTCTTCAGCAGCAGAGAGTCGGAGTTGTGTCTGAGAGCTTCCTCTATCGTCGCCAGCGCCCTGCTCCTGTCTTTTCTTCTGAGGTAGAGACTCGCAAGATGGTAGAGCCCCATGAGCATCGATTCCTTTGATTCTGAGACTTTCTTGAAAAAAACCTCGGCTTCATTGAACTTGCCCAGATTCTCATTACACTTGCCAAGTCCCAGAAGGGCAACGCTGTCATTGCTCCTTGACTTCAGCACATCTCCGAAGGAGTCTTTTGCAGAGCGTGTTCTCTCCAGGTAGAGCTCCAGCAGGCCCTTTATTGTACTGAACTCCTTCGGGGAAGAAGAAATAAACCATTCTTTCATTCTGCAATCCAGAATCTCTGATGCCACCAGCCAGGCTCCCTCATAATCATTCTCATCCAGCAGGAAAACAAGATACTCCATCCAGGAGCGATGATCTGAAGGGAGGTGGCCAATCCATCTGTGATAGAGATCTTCAGTACTCTCCCTGCTGCAATCCGGAGGAAGGCTCTGAAGCTGCTCACGATAAAATCCGCTGGAGCGAGGATAGCCTTCAATGAATTTTCTGAAGCATTGAGCAGCTTTATCTCCACCACCCAGCTCCTGCTGCACTTTTCCCACAAAGTACCAGCACACATAGAGGGTGGAATCGCATTTAAGCGCTTCGCCAAAAGATTTGAGCGCCTCTGTATATTGCTTCTCTCTGATATTGGAGAATCCCCGGACCATCCAGTCCTCAGCCGAAAATCCTGCCTTTGCCTCCTGCACCACCACCGGATCCTGAAGGCTGCTCACCTTTTTGCCCTTGGTCGCACCTCTCAGAATCTCAACCCTGATCTTTTCCTTCAGCTCTATTGCAGGCAGAAAATCCTTCTTCAGCATCAATGCCCTGTCAAGACTGGTAAGAGCCTCTTTCAGCTTTCCCTGAGCTCTCTCAATAGCGCCTTTGAGATACCACGGCTGCGGATCCTTTGTATTGACAAGAATGTGAGAGAGGTAATAGAGCGCTTCGTCAAAGCTCAGAAACATTGCCAGAAGGGTGGGCATATCCCTGTGTAACTCTTCAACCGGGACAGGTGTATATATGTTGTTGGTCGACCAGAGCATCTGCTCCCGGCGATGCAGCCAGTTTTCACAGGCTGCATTGAGGAGTGAAAACTCCCATCGCTCTTTTCCGTCCCGCTCTATCTCCTGACAGAGAGAAAGAGAATCCCGATACAGCCCCATACGGAAGAGAAGGTTGGCCTTTTCTAGCAAAAGAGCATTGTCCTTGGGCTTCTTCTCAAGAACCTTCTGAAGAATATCGAGCGCTATCTCCCAGTTTTTTATACCGACAAAAGATGAAGTTTCTTTGGGGTTCTTCTGCTGCTCCATGGCAAGGTTGTTCCTGTTCATTTCCCCAGAGCTTGAGTCCATGAGGTATTTCCAGGCACCTGTCGTGCCCGGAATATTAATGTATTCCTCCTGCCGCGCGTAATTCCTCTTATTTTTCAAGAGCCTTTCAAATTAAAATCCTTAACTATCTCAGACTCAAGATAATCCTTCAGTCTCTTCATCTCTACCGGGTCATTATCGAGAAACCTGACTCCGGTAATGTTGAGCGTGCTCATCAATGTTTTTTTCCACACAGGCACGCTCTTCAGATTGATGTCTCCATAGAGAGATGCAAGTCTTATCTGACAGTCAAAGTGGATACCGGGCGGGATGGCGTGCTTATGTACAATTCTCATGCCATAGATGGATATATCATCTGTAAGCGCATAGAGGCTCTTGTTTCTGTTCAATGTGATCCTGACAGGCATTATTTTCTGACAGCGTACTGAGGCCCGCCTCTCATCTCCCCAGCTGTGCTTCAGATTGTTGATCGTTTTCTCAGACAGAAAACGATCAAAGTTCATATAATAAAAGAAAACTCCTGAAAACAGCTCTTTCTTCTCTACCGAATCGACTTCAAATTTGAGAGAGGGCTGGCTCTTGAGCCTGAAATCATATACCGAATCCTGGGAAAAATTCTCAAAGGAAAGAAAGGCAATGCCGCGATGATCGAGGGTCAGCAGATACACATCCACACATTTTAAAAATTCTCCGTCTTCCTTCAGCATTTCCATCGATTCAACACGATACACCCTGACGAAGAGATCTGAAATCGGACTGTATTCCAGAAATGAGAAGCCGGAACCGCCCTTTTTCTTTTCAACAACGGCAATCTGCTGAAGACTGGAGTCAAAACCTGTCATATAAAGAACCGAAACAGAAGGAGATAGCGACAGATAAGAGTTCCTAACCGATGCGTCTTCAGATCCCACCCCAAGCTCTCTGATCGCTGCAGTTAGAAAGGAAGCCTTATGATTCAGCAGAAATGCCCCATGTTCATCTGCAGCGCACATATGGCTGCCAGCCACCTTCAGAGAGGTTTTGTCCTGCTCTGCAGGAAAGTCCAGGACACATTCTGTCCGCCAGAAGTGAAGAGATACTTTTCCGTCGGCGTTATTTTCAGCAGCACAGGGAAATGTGAAGGTGGCGCATCGTGCGCCGGAAAATCTGCGATCCCACTCCCTGCCGAAGACTGCGTCAAGCCTCTCATTCACTGTGAATTCATCAACAGCCTGCAGTGGAAGAGAAAGCTTCTTTTTTTGTTCCGGTGTTATCTGGTCGATGATTGCACCTCGTTACTGACGCCGCTATGGCAGAAAACTTACCATATTTTCTCGAAAAAGCATGATCTTCCTTCTTCATTACAATGCAATAAAAAGGAATATCAATATATGTGGAAGAATTTCATGAAGAAATAAAAGATACTGCGACAGCAGTATAGCCCTGTAAAATGTTCAATACCCCAGTACCAGGGAAGGCCCAGACTCATGAGGGTATTATTTCAATTATAGAGAAGAGCCTGCCTTCAACGCTCAATTCTAGAATGAGGATCATGAATGTTTCATCCTGATGAAGAAGGTCTGCCGCAGCAGAGAGACTCGGAGGAAGAGCTGAAGATTCTCTCCGAGAAACCTGAGGAACATGACGGCCAGTTCCAGAAAGACAGGTCTCCCTGCACTGCCTGTGACCAATACGATGTCACATCAGACCCTTACATACCTTTACCTGGCAGGCAGAATCTGCCTGAACAGTCCGTCATCATATCCGAGAGCGGGAAAGCAGAACCTGGCGATTCTGTCACACCGCTCGATGAGAAGCGTGTAAAAGATCTTCTGACACCGTCTCTCGTAATGCCGGAGACAGAGACCGGACAAAAGACCGAGTCCCGGATTTTCCACGAGATCGTGGCTGCAGCCATAGATATTGAAATTTCTTCAGAAAAAGAAATGCTGCCAGTATCAGAAGAGCACGGCCAGACAGGTGAAGAGATTTCTCGCGACCTGGATTCAGACGAAGAGATGCTGCAGCAGGAAGTGTCTGTCAATCTTCAGAAGGACTTTGACAAGATAAGACTCACTGTCAGTGAGAAAAGAACAAAGGTATTGCCGGATGTTGAGGAGCTGTCAGAAGAGGAGGAGCAGGTCAGGAAATTTCTGAGAGAGGACTCCCCATGCGAGCAGTCCATCGATGAAGAGCCTTTGGAAGATGAAATGGCTGAGGGAGATCTGACGGCAGATTCTCTGGTGGAAGCAGAAGAACCATTGTCGGAAGAACTGGAAGAGCCTGAAGAATCCTTCGACCTGGAGCTGCTGCTGCTTGATACAGAAGAGCTTCCCACCACCTACGATGAAGACAGAGTGGTCATCCTTATAAGAGACCCCTATAAAGCTTATGCTTACTGGGATATCAGCCTGGAAAAGAGAATCGAGCTTGGTCTTGGAGAGAGCAGTGATGAGCTCCCGTCTGGTCAGCTCTACCTCAAGGTCTACCGTGGGGCAGACGAAGAAGAGCTGGCTGCGAATCCGCAGATCCACATCGAAATCGCAATCATAGGAAGCTCGCGGTCTGCATATTTCGATATTGACGAAAGCTTTCAGGCCTACTATGGAAAGCTGGAGTTTGTACCTTTCTTTGATGAGCCTGTAACCGTAAGTGTCTCAAATACCATCTCTGCACCTCCTGCAACACTTACAGCAAACTTCGATGAAGAGTGGAAAGCAGTTGAAAAGATCTACAAACGCTTTTACACTCTTGTCAAGAAGGAGCTGGAGGAAGATCCTCTTCTGAAGGAGATTGTAATTGAGGAAGAGATGGAGAAACTCGAAGAGCTGACCAGCCTGGCAGGGCTCGATGAGATCGAGGAGCTTGAAGAGCTTATAAGAGCAGAGGGGCCTGAAGTTCTGGATAAAATCGAAGAACAGGCATCAAAGGACAGGATCAGCAGGGAGATCCTCTCCGAAATGGAGCCGGTTGAGAGGCAGAATCTCATCAGAAAGCTTAATGAGAGAAGAAAGGTGGAGCAGAGCAGAAAAGGGGAAGGCATCCATGTCTCTGAATACGGCGCTGCGGAGGAACAGGCTGCCAGAGCAGGAGAAAAAATAGCTGCGGCAGGAGAAAAGGTTTCTGCAGAAAGAGAAAGGGATGCTGCGGCAACTGCAAAGGTCGCTTCGGCAACTGCAAAGGGCGCCTCGAAGGAGGAGGGAAAGGAGAATATCTCGCTCTTCTGGATTGCCGAAGATCTGAAAATAGAGAAGAGCGCGCGCATCAGGCACAGGCAGGAAGTGCTGAAGCGTTTGGTCGCAAGATATCTGGAGCATCGCGATCTCCCTGCAGGAATGTACGGACCGTTCTTTCCTCCTGAACGTCATCAGAAAAGACTCTCTTCTCCTGATGAGGTGGAAGGTGCATCATGAGCCAGGGCTACCTGAACATGGTGCTCCATGCGCACCTCCCCTTCGTCCGTCATCCCGAATACAGAGATTCCTTTGAAGAAAAATGGCTTTACGAAGCCATTACCGAAACATATATACCACTGATCCTTGTTTACCAGGAGCTGATAGAAAAAAAGATACATTTCAGAATCACCATGTCCATCACACCTCCCCTGATGGAGATGCTGGCAGATGATATGCTTCAGAAGCGCTATGTACAGCATATCGAGCGCCTGATCGAGCTCTCTGAGAAAGAAAAGGTCCGCACCAGAAATGACCCGGGATTCTACCCGCTGGCCCTGATGTATGAGCGCAAGTTCAGACTCTCCCGGGAAGTCTTTGTCGATCGCTATCACATGAACCTCCTTACTGCGTTCAAGGAGATTCAGTCTCTCGGCTATCTCGAGATCATGACCTGCTGCGCCACTCACGGCTTCCTTCCCCTGATGGAGCCTCATAAAGAGGCAATAAGAGCGCAGCTACATATCGCAGTGAATAACTACAGAAAGCACATGGGTGCTTCACCTCGCGGAATCTGGCTCGCCGAGTGCGGATACTATCCCGGTCACGATGAGATCCTGAAAGAACTGGGTATCAGATTTTTCTTTGTCGACTCTCACGGTATCCTTCTTGCCAGGCCGAGGCCCAAATATGCTCTATACTCTCCCGTTCTCTGCCCTTCAGGAGTGGCAGCTTTTGCGAGAGACCCTGAGTCTTCCAGACAGGTCTGGAGCTCAATAGAGGGCTATCCGGGTGACTTCGACTACCGTGAATTCTATCGCGACGCAGGGTATGATCTGCCATTGGATTATATAGCGCCCTATATCCATGAAAGCGGTATAAGGGTTAACACCGGCGTCAAGTACTATAGAATAACAGGTCCCACCGATCAGAAAGAGCCCTACAACGAAGAGGCGGCCATTGGCAAGACAAGGAGCCACGCCCGTCATTTCGTTAACAGCCGTACAGAACAGTCTTCCTCACTCTCAGAGCTGATGGGAAGACCTCCGATAATCACCTGTCCATATGACGCCGAGCTGTACGGCCATTGGTGGTATGAAGGCCCTGAATTCCTGAAGGCTGTATTTTATGAAACAGCTGCGCAGAACTACCCTATTGAGCCCATCACTCCGATTGGATTTCTGGAACGCCATCCGGACAATCCCTGCGCCACCCCGAGCCTTTCCAGCTGGGGACACAAGGGCTATTGTGAATACTGGCTCGAAGAGTGCAACGACTGGATCTATCGCCATCTGCACAAGGCTGCTGAGCGCATGACCGAGCTGGCCAACGCATTTAAGCGCTGTAATGAGCCATTGAAGGTCAGAGCTCTCAACCAGGCCGCCAGGGAGCTTCTACTGGCCCAGAGCAGCGACTGGGCATTTATAATCAAGACTGGAACCTGTGTGGAATATGCAGAAAAAAGGACGAAGGAGCACGTTCTGTTTTTCACAAGGCTTTATGACGAAATAAAGAAAGGCGCTGTCACTTTACCTTTCCTGGAGGCTCTGGAAAAAAAGAACAACATCTTCCGGGAGATTGACTACAGAATCTACGCTTCCAGGCCTGAAGAGATACAGCCGCATTAAGAGGTGTCAGCGCCTCCCGGAAGATGCAGATCGTGTAGAGAGCCCTGTGAAAATAAGAATTGGAGCACACTGCGAAAGGAGAATCCATTGAAAAAGAGTGAGGAACTTCAGCAGGAACAGATCATCATAGGTAATTACAACCTTCACGGGATACAGGACAATGACGCATTCAGATTCCCTGAGATTGCGGCAGAGCTCGCATTCCATAATGTAGACATATGCGGCCTGCAGGAAGTTATAAGCGGCGACGGCATTGAAGATACGAGCTACCAGATTGCCAGGCACATCTCATCTTCTGATGGAACGACTTTCTCCACATACTGGGCATACTGTCACAGATTCTATGACCTTTACCCTGAGGGGATCTCCATCCTGTCGAGATACCCGATAGAGAATCCACAGATTTTAAGCCTGGATGTGACACTCAGGAAAGGGGCGAAGCCGCTCATGCCCCGTTATGCACTTGCAGCGGAGATAGACGTGAGAGGTCATAGAGTTCTCTTTACCACCCTTCACCTCGATCATCATCCTCTCCCGACAGTCAGAACGGCACAGGCAAGGGTGCTTGTCGCTGCACTGAATAAATGCTTTAATCTCAATGGCATGAGAGCCGTTGTAATCACCGGAGATTTCAACGCCAGAGAGGACTCTCAATGTCTCCGCTTTTTCAAACGGCAGGGCTTCAAAGACACTTACAGGAGTCTTTTCAAAACGGGAGGGAACACCTTTCCGTCCAGCGAACCGGTTGAGCGGATTGACTACATACTGATGAAGGGAGACTCTACTGTTCTGAACTCTTTCCTTGTCATGCACAACCCGACTCTGAGCGATCATCTGGGGATCATTACCGTCATTACACCTTATGCGCCCAGAAAACGCGCTGTCAGGAGAGTCAGAGTTGCCGGGAGAGTGAGGGCTGCCAGTAGAGCCCGGAGCGCCGGTAAGAAGCCCGGAGCGTGAAAAGGACAGTGTATTGCTGAATCAGGAGATTTCATGGGAGGATGGGACGATCGGTGGATAGAACAAGCAGCCTGGTTTACCAATGGGATTATAACTGCCAGCGCATTCACGACAAAATTCATTGCCAGGTCTGGCATATTCAGAAAGAGCTTTTTGACATGGAGTGTGATCACCCTCCGGATCTGAAGCATCTTCTTTTTTTCTACAAAAAATGGCATTACAACAACGAGCTTCACACCAGAACGAAGGAAGAGATTTCGGCGCGCAAGAGAGTGCTCGAATCGCTGCTCAAAAAAGGCTACGGCGTAAGCACCGCGCTGGCGGAAGACCTCGCAGAAATACAGCGCCACGAGCTTTCCAACTGCTATAAGAGACTTCAGGATGTCTTCACAAGAGAGCTGCCGGGTGTCAAGACCCACATCTACCTTCCGCGCGACCAGCAGGCGAACTGCAACTCGGCATACATAATCCGCGAGCTCTGCAAAAAGCTTGGCGAGGACTACGAATCGAATCTGCCAGAAGTGAAGGCTCCCCTCCCGCGCATCCCCATCGATCTCTTCCTCTCCATTGAGCGGGAAACGCCTCCTTATGCGCACATGGCCATCATGAACAGGATGTTTCTCGAGCTCACAGAGGAATCTGCGACTATCATGGAGGGGACAATAGGTGAAATAAACACCGACTCGCCGGAACACCTCAAGTACATCGCCTCAAGGAATCTGCGGGAGCTCTTCACATATCTCTATGACAGCATCGGCAGGGATATAGTGATAGATATTGACTCAATAAGGACAATTCACCACTCTCTTACAAGAGATCTTGATCTCTCCCATACCTGGAAGGCAGGGGAGTTCAGAACTGAAGACTTTGCAGACAGAAGCGGCCTCACCTTCGAGTTCGGCAACTTCGAGCGCGGTATCGGGGAGCTGGACCACTTCCTGTCCCAGGCAGACTGGCAGGCCGGCAACCTGCAGAAGTTCACATCGACACTGGCAAAACTTTACTACATGCTTCTTTCCATTCACCCCTTCCTGGATTCAAATGGAAGGACCTCCAAATGCCTTATCAATCATCTAATCATGCGCCGTGGACTTCCACCGCTTCTTTTCGATGTCCATGAAGAGGTGCTCTGCCTCCCCCGCTACGGCGGAACAGTGATGATGATGCAGCAGTATTTCATGAAAAGAATCGCCGCATCGATAGAGCGGTATCTCTTTGAGCGAGAGAAGATTGTGCACCATAACAACCTGGAGAAGTACTTCTTCAGAGTTGATTTTGATGCCGGCTTTTACTTCAGGCATCTGAATGGCCTCTTTCCGCTGATTGAGGTGGATTTCAAGATATATGTGCTCGATGAGGGCCACGAGCATTATCAGTCATATCTAAACCAGTGCAGAATAGTCGTACCTGACGAGAGGCTCATCAGCGGGATGGACATCTACTACGGCTTCACTAGAAGGGGATCGCGCGAGTGGGAGCTCGGAGGAACACTTCAGATAGCATCGCTGTGGAACAGAGGGACAGACAGCCACGGCGTCCCTTACTGGAACGCCACTGCATTCATAGAGCTCGGGCCGCACCTCGCCCCGTATTTCAACCTCGAGCTGTCTCTGGCCTGCCCTTCCAGGAGCCTGATCTTCAACAACAAATCGCTAAACTATGTGTTTGCGATGGACAGGCCTCATCTGATCAGGATCATTGGAGAATGGCTGGTCAAAAAGATTGTAGACGACCCCTTCTTCTGCGCGCCTTCGCTGGAAACGCTGTGCAGATTGAGAGAGAGGCTCGAGCACAGTTCTTCCAGGATTGCGCACCTTCACGAATGCCCGGAATCAGGAGAAGTCGAATATCGTGCGGCGATGCAGGGCATGCATCCTCAGCCGGCCGCCGAATTCAGGGAGGTGTTCGTACCGCTTGTCCTTCACTTTCTGGAAACTCACAACTTCCTGGAGCGGGAGGATCTGCAGGATCCGGACAACGGTCAGCTTCTTCTCTACTGCGTGCATCATCTTGTTCCATATACTGTAAAAATCTTCGGCTATCCGTGAAATCAATATCCTCAGGAAAGGACAGGATAACGAACAATGGGTGATCCTGCAGAACGATATGCCCTTCCTGCATATAAATGGATCAATGAAAAAAAGACGGTGCAGAATGCCAATCTCCGCCACCTGACAGTCTTTAACGGCGGAATCGGCTTTCGCTTCAAGAACTATTCACATGAAAAACACCTTATAGTGGTGCAGAATATCTACAGAGAAGACGGCACATGTGAGCGGTACATACTGCGGGGATACTTTGTGGAGAACTGGGAGTATGACATTGAAAAATGGCAGACTCACCAGCTTGTGCTCTTTCCTTATGAAAGTCCCCATGGAATGGTGAATATCATCACATTTTCATATGTCGTTCATAAGGACGGCGCCCCCCTTCTGTCTGAATATGAATATAAATTCGCCAGGCGGGAGGACTTCTTCAGGGGATACGTCGAGCCTGATGACTTTCATGAGCCATGGTTCAAGAGAGAATCTTCATACCGGATAGTCGACTACAGCCATTACGACATCCAGCAGGCCTCGAACGCGGTGACAAACAGCCCTCATGAGATTACGGTGAAGCCCTTCTTCACGCGCGGCGAGCCCTGGACTTCATCTCATCCAATCCATGAGATCCACAGAAGGCTCGACATGGTCGCAGAGGCCATGCATAAGGAGCCTCAAAGAAGGCATTACGTCAACCTGGCCATGTTCAACTTCGAAAATGAGCATGTCATCAACCACCTTCTGCACCTGAACTACATGGGCATTGAAGTGGAATGTCTGGGCGGCTGGGAGCAGACCAGCAGCGCCGACTGGTCCGATGATGTAGCGCGCCTCAGAAGGGCCGGAATAGGTGTATACGGCATCGTGAGAAATACCCCTTATATACCTGATGAGGGGATCGCAAGCATGCACACCAAGATCATCGACTTTGACGGTATGATGGTCATGTCCGGTTCATACAACCTGGACTTTCATCGCTGGGGAGGGAACTGGGAAAACGGCCTCTTCATCGACTCGCTTCCGATCAGCTTCCTATACCAGCACATATACCAGACGATCAAGGGAGGAGTCTTCAAGAGACATCAGATAAGGATGGAGAAGCCTTACAACCTTTATTACAGCTTCGGCAGATACTCGGACGAGCAGGAGCGCACAGTCTCGGCGGCAGACGCCCTTCTCAGGGAGATATCGTGCGCAAAGAGCTCTCTGTTCGTGGCGATGTTCGACCTGGGCGATGTATTTCTGAAAGGACCCTGTTTTCACGGCGCAGGCCTGCTCGATATGCTGCTCGAGGCCAAACGTCGAGGAGTCTACATCGTCATCGTCCTGAATGGATTCAGAGCGGAGCGGGAAGATCTTCCCATCGAGTCAGACCTGTCCAGACTGAGGCCGCTCAGGCCGTCTGTGCAGCATCTGATCGACAGCGGGATCGAAGTATTGCTGCTGTATCACCACGACTCTCCATACTCACCGCTTCATCACAAGTTCGCCATCTTCGACGAAGAGACTGTCATTGCAGAATCATATAACTGGTATTCGGCAAGCCTTTATTCTGATGAGGTCTTCTCAGTGATACGTAACAGGAACCTGGCCAGAGCGTACATAGAAGAGATCTTCCTTATGATGAAAAAGTTCCGGATTCGCCGCGGACAGAGCGTGTACGTGTAGAAGACCGGTGATATCTTCATTTAAAAAAATATCGAAAGATCCGATTGCTATCATGAATAACAACGTCCCGGCCTGACCAGAGGATCTGGGGAGAGGAGGCTGTAGTGAATACAAACACGCAGCAGATGCAGGTAAGTAATGGAAAATCTTTTTCGCACCGTGTATTCGGGCAGTATATGCTTGCAAAGAGATGGCTTTCCAGGGATAACCTGCTGGACGCATTTCACTACCAGAGCGCTGTCCAGAAGAAATTCGGCGACATTGCCGTGGAAAAGAAGTATCTCACCAGGGAGAACGCTGAAAAAATAGCCAGAATGCAGCGCACTGTAGACAAGCGCTTTGGAGATCTTGCCCTCTCGATGGGGCTCCTGAAGGCCGAAGACATAGAGGAGATCAGGGACCTCCAGATCATTGACTATGTAAGCCTTGGTGTGACGCTCGTGGATCTTGGGCTTATCACAGAAAAGGAGCTTCTCGAAGATTTCCGACGATTCAAACAGGAGCAGAACTCGATAATCCCCAGCAACGTCGTGATACCTGAAAAAGTCAATGCAGATCAATCGTATGAATCACTTATCATGTCTGTGACAAAAGATGTGGCCTCCAGGATGCTTATCTCAATGGCCGGGGTGCACGTCAAAGCCCTGGATGTCAAGATTGAAACAGGTTACACATACAATCCTTATTACTGCGTGATAATCAATACCACCGGAAATATCAGAGGCAGATTCATACTCAAGCTCTCGAAAGAGCTTGCCCTTGTAATTGTAAGCCGCATGATGGACATGGCGATAGACGGAAACGATGAAGCGCTCATTGCCGATGCAATGGGAGAATTTCTGAACATTATCATGGGCCATATCCACAGCAAGCTCCGGCAGGAGGGAAAATACTTCACCATATCTCCTCCTTATGTTCACAGCAATAAGGATATGACTGTCATCTCATTTAAAAAAAGAGAGAAAAGTATTGTGCTCCCCCTGATATGCAACGAAGGCTTTGCCGAGATGCACTGGGTGGAAGACACAGCCGGGTAGATCACCTCTTCGACTTCACAAAAATCTTGACAGGGAGATCAAACATTCCGGAGTTGGTGGTGGTAAATTTCACCACATCCTTCGTGGCACCCATGGGAAGTCTGGAAGTGTCTGCAACCATCAGAAACTCCCTGTTTTTCTCTACCTCTTTGAACTCTTCTTCAGCTTCAATCCATTCAGGGTAGGCGATGGTTCCGCTCAGACGCCCCTTTCCCTTGTTTACAACCTTGATCTTGATTCTCCCCTTCTTCCCTTTATTAACTGTCCCGAAGTCTACTGACTTCGGCTCAACAGCAAGTATGGGGTCATCGGCCTTGGGCTTGATCCTTATGGCTACAGGCAGGTTTTTGTTACCACCGTTGGTGGTAACCTTGATCTCTGCCGTATACTCTCCCGGTGAGAAGTCAGAGGTATAGGCACGGATATAGAGCGGCCGATTCTGGGTGAAGTGCAGTTCAAATCTGGTATCTCCATGAATCCAGTCAGGAAATTCCACCTCTCCCTTCAGAATCCCTGAGCCGATATTTTCCAGAAAGAATGATCCGAGAGGCTGAACAGTGCGCTCCACTTCATTGAAATCGACCATGTCCTCTCTGATTTTCAGTATTGGCTCGTCCTTGCCCTCTATGACGGTGAACTTTACATTCACCTTCGCCCTTTCACTTCCCATGAGATCATTGAAGAAGACCGGCGCCTCATAATCACCGGGAATAAGCTCAGAAGGATCAACAGTCAGAGTTATCTCACTTTCCATCTCCGATGCAAGTGAAAGGTCCTTTACAGAGGCTGATATCCACTTCTTCTCAATTGACACGCCTCCGAGAAAGGGGGAAGTCGAAGTGTTCTTGACGGCAACGGTCAGGCTTTTTGTCATCTTTCTGGTCAATACCCCGAAGTTCAATACCTTTTCAGAAACCACTATATCCGCCAGAAGCACCCTTGCCTCCTGAACGATATATATTCCAAGGAGAAATAACACTGCAAGTAATATTCTTTTTCTGAAACTGCTCACTCTATCACTTCCTCTCTGCAAGTCAGATTTTTATCACTCACTGATATATATTTTCTGCACCATAGCCTGCAGGCATCAACATTGTTGAAGCGCCTGCTGTAAATTACCTCCAGGGCTTTCTGTGCAGCTTCCTGAACGGTGGCCTCGCGTGTGTTGAAGCTGCACATGGTGCCGTCATCATATGGAACCGCATAAAATGAGCACTGTCGGTCATCAAGACTGGATGCAATCTGAGGCACTGCATCTTTCATCATCAGTATTGCACATGCTTCGAGAGCACAGACCCTCACAAAAGGTGATGAGTCCTGAAGCCCCTTCCTGATCTGCGGAATTGCTGCCTCATCACCGAGAAAAGCCCTGACTCTGAGCGACTCACCTCTTACCGAAGGGGCTTTATCGTCTGATGTATATTCAAGTACCTTCCCAGCTTCTCCTCTCTCAAAGCCTTTCATCGCTGTCACAGCTCTGCAGCGGACTGCCTCACTGCTGTCTTCTGCTCCTTTTATGACATACGATGTGAGGGTTTTCTGCCTGAACTCTACATCCTTAACCTGTGAGAGATAGAAAAGAGCCTCATCGCGTACTCTGTCAGAATCTGCACTGGTCAGCCTGCATAGAGCATCACGGACTGATCCATTGTTGAGAAACCTCCTCAGATGATCAATACTCTCTTCGACCACCTCATTATTCCCACTACCGGATAGAAATATGAAAAAATCCGGCTCGTCATAGTGCAGCCATATCAGCTCTTCAAGAGTCCTGCGGGCCCATGCCCGATCATTGGACAGGAGGTCACATCTGTTGCCAATCTTTGATTCCACCTCTGCAACAGTCTCCCGGTATGGCCTGAGAAGAAGTGATTTCGATCCTCGCTCCCGATAATCAGGAACAACTGTCACAGCCTCTTTCACACAACTGCAGGCTGACAGCACGACAAGAGCCGTAAAGATAAATGCGCAATATTTACTCAATTCCGCTATACTCCACATAATCATTCAACGTGAAAGCACGCCGTCATTCACCATATCCTCCGAGTTTCTCCCTGTGAGCAACTTTCCCTTCTCATATCATATCTGCAGTATCAGGATTCCTGTAATCTGAGTCTTCCTATTTTCCTGAATATATGATAAAATTTTGATAATTGTACTTCTTAATTACAGGGTATCTCTGTGGAAGATCCAGTGATAGTTACTAAATTCATACGCTCTGTGGGACTTGCCTTCAAGAATGAAGGGCTCCTGTTTCTCCACGATTATGGAGATTTTTTCATTCCCTGGGAATCAATTACCCATACCTTCGGGGTATTGACAAAAAAGAAGACTGCATCTCAGCTTCCTCTCTTTGTGATAATCACAAAAGCATCGAGAGACTACTTCTATGTTGACGGCAATATAGTTGCATCAAAATATTTCAACGTAAAGTATCTGTCAAAGGTGTCAAAATCAAGACAGATTGAAATCACGAAGCAGAAGGAAGACTATTTCAGAGAGCTCATCAAACTGATATTTGCCCATATCTCTGCAGTTTTCATAGACAAGCCACTGAAGGCATATCTCAGAAGCGGGCAGATATTCCTCCCCACATTCATAACTTTCAAGGACATGGCCGATTATTGTGTAAAAACAGCGCAGACCGGCGCTATCGAGGGTACAGGCACCCTTAATCTGAAGGATGACGAGCAAGAGACAATCAAGAAGCTCTCAGCACCTTCAAAAGAACGGGAAGATTGGACTCCGGGGAAAGTGCTGGAAGGCCAGTATACGGTTCAGGAGGTCCGCCGCGGCGGCATGGGCACAGTCTATATCGTCTTTGATTCAGAGAATGTCTGCTTTTATGCGATGAAGACCTTTCAGGAGCGCTATCTGTGGGATGAAAACGTCATAAGACAGTTTGTCAAGGAAGCGGAGATCTGGATTCAGCTGGACAGACATACCAATATTGTACAGGCTCAGCTCGTCAAGCTGATCGAAGGAAAGCCCTATATCTTTCTTGAGTATGTTCAAGGCACTGATATGGAAAAGCTTCTTGCCAGGGAGCGGCTCACCTGCCAGCAGGCCATTGAATTTGCAGTTCAGTTCTGCAAGGGCATGCACTATGCCTTCAAAAAGCTGGGGCTGATCCATCGCGATATAAAGCCTTCAAACTGTCTGCTAACCCGCGAGGGCATCCTGAAGATCACTGATTTCGGCCTTGGGAAGATATTCGATGAGACACAGACTGAAGGTGAATTAATACATATACCTCAGAAACACAGAAAAAAAGGTACCGGCACCACTTCAACCGCTATGGTGGGAACACTTCCCTTCATGGCTCCGGAGCTTTTATCTTCAGTTCAGGAGGCCAGTCTTAAAAGCGATATCTATGCTTTCGGCGTGGTTCTGTATATGATGCTGACCGGTACAAATCCGTTCTTTTCCGAAGACTTCAACGAAGTTGTGGAAAACCAGCTCAGCCTTCAGCCGGATCCTCCTGAAAAGCTCAATCACGAAGTACCTGCAGCACTGTCAGAGCTTGTTATGAAATGCCTTGACAAGAATCCCGACAACCGCCATAACAACTTTGCCCAGATTGGAAGCGAACTGGTCGAGATATACAGGAGCCTTTTCGGGGAAGCCTACGAGCTCCGTATCGTTGAAGACACCTTTACAGAAGATGACTGGATCAACAAGGGTCTCTCACTGGAATCTCTATCGCGTCACAAGGAAGCAATCCTTACATATGATCAGGCCCTCCGCCTCAATCCTGAATCGATCCGGGCAATGACCTACAAAGGCCTCTCTCTTCTCAACTTCGGAAAGATCCTGGAGGCCATCTCCTGCTTTGACGAGGCCATGAAGAGCGACTGGCTGAACTGGGAGCTCTGGTCATTCAAAGGGGATGCTTACTGGAAACTTGGCAACGTGGAAGAAGCGCTCCTCTGTTTCGAGGAGGCGCTCAACATCTCCAGCGACCGCTCACCCATCCTGGGAAGAAAGGGAAGGCTGCTGGCCGAGACAGGAAGGGTCGAAGAAGCTTTCCTCTGTTATGACGAGGCGCTAACCATCAATCCGAGAGCTTCAGACATATGGGTGGAGAAAGCCAGGCTCTCTCTCACTATAAGCCAGATGGAACAGGCGCTGGCCTGCCTCAAACAGGCTCTTCTTATCAACCCCCGTGACAAATATGCCTGGCATCTCCAGGGAGCTGCATTTCTGAGGCTGGGTTTTACGAAAGAGGCAATAAACGCTTTGAACAAAGCGCTTGCGCTGGACAGAAATTTCTCAGAAGCCTGGCTTTCAATGGGTGACTGCCATAAGAATCTCGGTAATGTGGAAGATGCATTGAACTCATACAGAGAGGTGCTGCTGACGCAGCCAGACCTCATGGAAGCCTATTCATCAATGCTGATTCTCCTGAATGAAAACAAACGCTGGGAGGAAGTGCTCGATCTGGTCGACAAGGCACTTGAGATGGAGCCTGACAACACCACCTTCTTTATTCAGCGCGCCACAGCTCTCCTCTCCCTTGGCATTCTGGAAGAAGCCCTTTCTCTCTGTCAGGTAGTACAGGAAATTGAACCTGAGAACCGCGATGCTCTTCTTCTCTATCAGTCTGTGTCTCACTGGATGAAAGAGGAAGAGGTGCTCTGGAAAAGAATTCTCCCGAACCGCCGTCCTGCGATGACTTCATCTCTAGATACACTCGATGAAATCCTTTCATATTTCTGTTCTGTGGAAGATGCACTCTTTCATCTGGAGACCAGAACAGAGGAGACTTCTCAGGCAACGCTCATCAGGGCATGTCTTTATTTCTGCGACGGAAACCTGGACAGGGCCCGGGAGATTCTGACCTCACTCCCTGTCGAATTTGCAGAATCACGGGAAGCACAGGGCCTGAAAGCACTGATTGATGAGAATCTGGAAATTACATCGGCTGCGCCGGCAAAAAAGAAAAAAACAGGCGGAATTACCGTCAGAAAAAGCGAAATCGAGCGCCTTCCTGAAGAATTGCTCATGCAGGGCCTTTACACAATGAAGCAGCGTGCATATCACGATTCACGCACCTGCCTGAGAAAAGTGCTCGAACACGCCCCACAGCTGTCAAGCAGTCTCTTCTTCATGGGAAAGTCGTACTCACTTGAGGGAAACAGCAGTAAGGCTCAATATTACTACAACAGCTTTATAAACTCCGTGCCACAGTCTTATGGTTTCTGGAAGGAGAAGCTTCACTTCACAAACACGGCAGATTTTCTGCAGACAGAAGATATTTACTGCTCATGGATTGCCAGGTTCCCTCACATGACTGACCCCTGGCTGAAATTCATACTGTATCTGGCAGAAAGCGGACAGCATGAAAAGCTCTGGATCATCGCGGAAAAACTGTTGCTGGAGTTCGATGAGATCTTCAGCGGCAACGAGAGCACCGCCCTGTCCCTGACATTCAAGGGCTATCTCGAGCTGTATCTTAAAAGAGTGACAGCGGCTGAAGCAACGTTCTATCGCTGTCTCGAGATAAAGCCCCATCATGTGCCTGCCGTGATAGGGCTGGGTAAGTGCCATGAAAGAAGGGGAGAGCTGGAGAAGGCGCGTAATATCTATGAAGAGCTTCTCTCACGGGATGTCTCATTTGCCATAGGCAGCTACATGCTTACCGATATCTGCATAAAAACAAAAGAGTACGATGAAGCACTCGCTGTAATCGAAAAGGCGATCCATCAGAAACCACACTCACTTCCGCTTCTCTTTAAAAAAGGTGAAAGCCTGATGAAGAGTGCCCGAACCCAGGATTTCCTCGCGCTCTGCACTCATGCAGCTTCTCGAAATCCGCATTTCACACCTCTCAGATCGCTTAAAAGCGCAATGTACTATGAAAACAGAAAAATTGATGACGCTGCAATGGAGCTCTCCACAATACTGTCTCTTGACCCCACAAATCTGAAAGTGATGAAGAATCTGGGTCTTTTCTACATTCAATCGCAGAATGCCCAGAAGGCTCTGGCTCTTTTCGACCGAATTCTATCCATCAACTGCTTTGACTATGAAGCCATCATGGGCAGAGGGATCGCTGCATACACGGCAAAGAATAACTCTCTGGCCTGCAAATACTTTGAAAAGGCCTGCAGGCTGCACCCATTCAACGCCGACCTGTGGCTTTATCTGGGAGCAGTGTATTACAGAATGGATCAGATGGAAGAATCCCGACTCTGCTGGGAACGGGCAGTCAGATTGAAAAGCAGATTCCCTGAGGCGTGGATAGATCAAGCCCAGTTCTACTATGAGCAGCAGGATTATAATGAAGCCTGCCAGAGCCTGGAACAGGCTCTTCGTCTCGAACCGGACAATCCGCACGCGCTGCTCTCACGTGCCCGATGCTGCTGGAAGACAGGAAAGACTGAAGAAGCAGCTAAAAGCATCGAGAAAGGCCTCTCACTCGACCCTTCAAATGTAAGAGGATGGATCGACAAAGGGATCATGGAGTTCTCCACAGAGAATTTTGAGCTCGCATTCCAGAGTTTCGACAAGGCAACAGAACTGGAGAGCAGGAACGCCGTAGCCTGGTATGACAGAGCAGTGGCCTCACTTTTCCAGAAAAACATCCACGAGTCAAAACGTTCGCTGGATCGAGCACTTGCTCTGGATGGAAATTTTGCCGAGGCACTCATTGCGCGGTTTGCCCTTGCCAGGATCGCCGATGACTCAATGCCCCGCCATACCTACCTGGCTGAGGCACAGCGAAAAAGCCAGGAAGTCTTTGAGTCGTGGGCTGAAGAATATCAGAATTCAAGAGATCCCATCAAGCCTCTTAAACCCATCGAACTGAGGGAAGATCACTTCCTGCTGCCAATGCTGATGCCGCGTGAAGCATCAGAGCCGCTGACGTTGTTTCATATGATAAAAGACTACGAGCTCTGAGCCGGCACCTGTCTATGCCGTTGCAGCGAGGAACTCATCACTCACAAGCTGTGAAAAAGCTTTTACAATCTGAGGATCAAACTGAGTGCCGGCACATCGCTTCAGCTCATCAAGAGCCTTGGCAGGCTCTACACCTTTTCGATACGGGCGATCTGAGACGATGGCGTCAAAGGAATCCACTACAGAGATGATACGGGCCTCCAGCGGGATATCGTTCCCTTTAAGCCCATCAGGATAGCCGGTGCCGTCCCAGCGCTCATGGTGATGACGCACCGCAGGGAGAATGCTTTTAAACTCCTTCTTATCCTTCAGCATGCTTTCTCCGACAACAGGATGCGCTCTTACGACCTGCTGTTCTTCGGAGGTGAGGCTCCCGGGCTTCTCCAGAATCTCAAACGGAATTGCATACTTGCCTATGTCGTGATACTTGCCAAGCTCATTGTAGTATCGGGAGATATCTGAGCTGATTGCAGAAATCCTCTTGACGCCGGAGCTGACACGGTCTGCGAGCTTTGCCGCCAGCTCTCCGACACGCACCGAGTGATCATAGCTGAAAGAAGATGATTTCTTGAAGCGTGTCATTATGGCATCGCCATTATTAACGGCTGATGCAGTATTCTGCGCTGTCGAGGTCTCCGATGCTGCCTTCACTTCAGAGGCTCCGGATCTGTCTGATCTGGAATTCTGTGCTTTCAATAGATTAAGATCCCAGGTCTGTGAAAAGGGTTTCATCGATTCAAGCCTGGCAGGTCCATGCTCCTTATCATTTGAGCTCTTTAGGTCTGCAAGTTCGGATTCGCCGCCGACATGCTTATAAATTTCCTGGAACAATCCCTTTTCGATGCCGACTCTTGTGGATGCAGAACCCTGCCTCCCTGCCGCCTTCTTTTCTTCAGCAGGTGCACCGGGATCTGCACTTCGCGCGTTGGCTGCAAAGCTTTGAGTCAAGCTGCTGCTGTGATTAACCCAGTCTGGCAATCTCATGGATCGCGCTCCTTTTTTTATTGCCACCCCGGAATCCCTTTACATTTTTCCCCATTCTCATTATAACGACATGAGACAGCATCATAAAGAAGTAAAAGACAAATTATTGTAAAATTCGTTAAAAACATGTAACCAGAATGTAAACTTTTCATTAACAATTCCCCGGCTGATATGGCAGGCCTGTGTTGTGCTCTGGATGTAATGGACTGCAGCAGTATCGCCCTTTGAAAGCCTTTACACAAACCGGCCTTTGTATGAAAGGACGAATATGTATGATCTGTCGTGAGAGCCTCAATATTGCTGATAATCTGATTGCATGTCCATCTCTTCAGATTGAATCATGCCAGAATGAGACAGGGCTGTATTAAAGATCCCTGACCGAACTGAATTGCACTGGAACGGGACATTTAAAGGCATTCTATCTCCAAAGCTGAGTCACTGCAATGACCAGAAGCACAGGCAAACCCGGTTTCACCTATATTGAGATTCAGACTGTTAATAGTACAGCAACAATCAAACTCATAATTGTTACAATTCATCGATCTTTGTTAAATTTTCCGGCAAATGCCGTTTGAGGAATCGATACTGGATGCAGAAACCATGTTTTATGGCAGCTCCAGCACACTTATCCTGCGATCAAGCTCTCCGAACCAGTATTCAGAGGCCTTTTCATCGACAATATCTACGGCAAGCGACTGGATAAAATCTTTTCTGATATCTTTCCAGTAAAGGCCGAACCCGGTCTTTGTCTTTTCTGCTGCAATATAAGCTGCCAGGGCATCCAATACCTTTCTGTCATCAGGAGAGAAGCCTTCAGTTTTAAAATGGACACCGGAAACCCACTCGCAGAAGCTGACCAGACGCCTGCGAAGCTCCCAGTCAGTGAGAGGCCCCAGCAAAGAAAGCTCTTCGAGCATCAGAAAGTCAATTTTCACTATCCTCCTGTTCAACTGGTCAGCAATAAAAAGCTTCCACCTTCCCATCTCATTGAACAGACACATGCCGTCTGGATTATTCAGAAGTCCCCTGCCGCTTCCGGTGCCGAGATAAAGCTCTCTTACAAATCTCCCGTCATGAGTTGAGAATTCGTCAACGGCGCCAATCATCTCGTTCAATACGAGAAACCGCTCCATCTGAGAATCAGGAGAGAACAAAATCTGCTCAGGCTGGCCTGGGAAGATCCATTCTCCAGCTCTGTAATGCTCCTTTCCACTGTCGTCGAAGCAGGCGACCAGATGGCGGTATTCGCTTGCGACTATGAAGCGGCCGTCAGTAACAGGAAGGATGCATTCGATCTGGGTGAAGCTGTCCTGAAAGACAGGTATCTCTTTCAACAGGGCAAGGTCTCTACCAAAGACATTCACTTTCCTGATCTTCGAATCTGTGACATAAATCCTGTCATCTGCAAGGGCAATTCCTCTTGGAGATTTCAGTACGCCATCTTCAGGAAAGGTCATCCATCTTTCATATGAGCCCCCTTTCTTTCTCAAGACCGTTACACTTCGGCTCCCTTCATCCACCACATAGAGCGCTCCGTCTTTATCCAGGGCTATCCCCTGAATCTCGCCTCTGCCCTCTCTGAGGCCTGTTATCTCCTCTTTCATCGTAAGATTGACTGCATCAAAGACATATATCACTCTCTTCAGCGCGTCGGCAAGATAAATCTCGTCACCGTAAAGCGCAATGGCATCAGGCAGGTCAATCACCCCCTCTGCAAAGGGGATAAAGAATGTATCGTTCAGTGTGAGATAGAACTCCCTGGCCACAGATCTGAGATTGTGAACTTCTTCTATGCAACGGACTCTGAGAGATCCGCCTGCATCAGAGCCGGAATGTTTAGAAGGTAGAAGTGAATCAGCCGTGACAAGGTCGTTGTAATCGCCAAGGATCCCAACTGTAAAGTTGAGTTTCTTCATCAGGCTCTCCCTGGCAGGCACTGTTTCATTGAAAATCTGCAGAAGATCTCTCAGATTTCTCGCCTCAATCCGCACTGCATGAAACTCTTCAGGCTTCATAAGATCGAGATCCTTCCTCATAGACCTTCCAAGACGCACCAGCTGGTGATTCAACAGTATCCTGACTCTGTCACCGAACCGGTCGGCTCTCCCATATCCCATCTGCTCATAGTCCCAGAAGTATGGCTCTCCCTTCCACTTCGCCCCTTCCCTGCCGTAACTGGCCTTTTCAATAAAAGCGCGATAATTATCCCAGTATCCCTGCGAATCCATCTCTTTCAGCCTGTTTATCAGTTCCTGCAGGGCTCTTTTCTTCTTTTCCTCGAGCGCCGGCTCCTGATCTTTGTGAGACTTAGTTTTTTTAAGGCCTTTCAATGCTTCCTCGCAGTCTCTGTAAGCTCCGCTCAAATCCAGGAGCCCGATCAGGTCAGATATCCGGCTCCTGCATTCATCACAGGGATAATACATATAAAACAACTGGATAAGCTGAAGGGACAGGCGGACCCTTACCCTGAAAGGCCTGCAGAGCTCTCCCCGGCCTGACGAGACAAGCTCCCCTTTTAGATCATCAAGCGCCTGAAACTCTCTCTGAAGAAGAGACTTCACCTCTGATTCATTAAACAGAGAAGCTTCACTGTAACGCCCTGCCGACAGGAAAAGGAGCAGAAGGAAAAGAAATGCGATATGGAACTTCAATGTCATGACAACTCCCTGACAGACCTGGTTAAACTGCCTGCTCAACAGTCGCAGAGTGTAACAATGCACATTCCAGCCCCTGAACCGGACCGCGGCATCTCAAGCCTGACCGGCAGTGGGGCATCGAATGAAGAGCAGCAGTAATAACACATGATTCATCACACAGCGTATAAATCCTTTAGTATCAGCCTTCATAAGCTTTCTCTATCCAGATTTCTGTATTGGAGGGCTTCCGCAATATCTGCAGCTTCAATACGGCTTCTCCCATCAATATCGGCTATTGTCCGTGCCAGTTTAAGAATTCTCGTATAGGCCCTGCTGCTCAGATGCATCTTTTCCAGTGCCTGGCGAAGCAGGTCGAGACATTCCCTGGACAGAACGCAATGCCTGCTGAGATCCTTTGTCGTCATATGGACGTTCCACTTCAAGCCTGACGAGTGATAGCGCTCTTTCTGAATCTCCCTTGCCTTTTCGACACGGTCTTTCATTGTCTGAGAATCACACGATGATGAGCTCTGGAGCAGCTCATCATCGTTCAGTCGCGGAACTTCTACGTGAATATCTATTCTATCCAGCAGGGGACCAGAAAGCCTGGCCATATAGCGCTTCATCTGCAGATAGGAGCATTCACAGGCTTTTCTGCTGTCACCGTAATAGCCGCAGGGGCAGGGGTTCATAGCGGCGACAAGCATGAACGAAGTGGGGTAGCTCACAGCGGCATGTGACCTGGAAATCACTATCTTCCGATCCTCCATGGGCTGGCGGAGCATTTCAAGCACATTATGCCTGAACTCAGGAAGCTCATCGAGAAACAGCACACCGTGATGAGCCAGGCTGATCTCGCCAGGCCTCGGAGGCGACCCTCCACCTACAAGACCTGCATATGATGCAGAATGATGAGGCGCTCTGAAAGGCCTTTCAACGACCAGTGGCTTCTCGGAGGGCAGGAGGCCCTGCACACTATAGAGCTTTGTCACTTCGAGAGACTCCTCGAAAGTCATTGAAGGAAGGATGGTGGATATTCTTCGGGCCAGCATGGTCTTTCCTGAGCCAGGTGGTCCGATCATGAGCATGTTATGATGGCCGGCCGCAGCAATCTGAAAAGCCCTCTTGGCCACACTCTGGCCCTTCACTTCAGAAAAATCCATTTCATGTGACTCTTTAATGCTCTCCACCGTTCCGGGAAGGTTTTGTGAACCATCATAGAAACGTCGACTGTTCAACAGATCCACGGCATCTACCAGAGTGTTTACCGGAAATATCTTCAGATCTCTGGCCAGAAGAGCCTCCCTCAGGTTCAGCCTCGGAAGCATGAGACAGGCAGTCTTCATCTTTCTCACTTCCAGCGCCATTGAAAGAACACCATTAATCTGGCGGACTCTCCCATCCAGTGAGAGCTCCCCCACTATGATGAAATCCCTCAGAGTATCAGATCCAATCTGTCCGGATGCGGCAAGTATTCCAAGCGCAATTGAAAGATCAAAGGAGGGGCCTTCTTTTCTGATATGGGCAGGTGCAAGGTTAACGGTTATTCTCCTGGAAGGAAAGTCAAAGCCTGCATTTCTGATTGCAGACCTTACGCGCTCCCGGGCTTCTGATATGGCCTTATCCGGCAATCCCACAATAGTGACCCCGGGAATACCTCCGGAGATATCCACTTCAACTTCCACTTCAAAAGCATCAACTCCAAAGACTGACATACTCCTCAACCTGGAAATCATAATGTTCCTCCTGTTCGATTTTCTCCTATAAGACCAGGACCTTCTCTTAATACTGTATCAGAAGAGTGTTACAGAACAGAAAAAAAAACGTTAACAGCGTGGTTTTTTTGTTAATTCTTTGTTACTGACATTTCTCTCGCTGAAGGGAAAAAACACTGTTTCCAGAATATTTTGATAGTCACCACTATTAAGTTATCGATTGGGAGGGGGAGAGCCTGACATGGATTCAAAGAGAATCGTTGGTGTAGTTATGCTTTGTGCCGCCTGTCTCTTTGGAGTACTTATAAGTACCGCATATTTCAGCACCCAGGAGATGGATGAAGTGCCTTACTGGTGGAAAGGCATGCGCGTAACCGGAACTGTGACGGACATTACCAGAGATACAATAAAAGTAAAGCTCGAAGATAAAAGAGAGATGACTTTTTCAATAAATCCATTGACCAAGATCTCGATTCTTGGAAGAACCAGTCTTGAAAAAGGGAATTCAGTCAGAATCACCTACAAGCCTCTTAATGAGAAGACAACACCACAGCCTGCCCGTTGGGTAAAAGAGATTTCAATACAGGGAGACACCGGAGAAAGCTCTGCAACTCCCACACCTGCCGTAATGGGGACAGACTCCAATATTAACAAATGAAAATGAGGGAACGCTGACAGGGCATTTATCGACACACAGCCTGTATTCGAGGATGGAACCCTTTCGGGGAATCGTTGATAGGCTGTACCGATATAACGCCGGCGAGGTCAGCAACCAGGCTGACTGCAACCTCCCTTGCCTCTCTGGAACTGCAGTTCATGGAGTAATACCTCACAAAGACAGAATCTCAAATCAATTCAGAATGCGTTTTCCATGACCTCCATCTTATCGCCATCGAGTGTGTATGATACGACATCAAAGCGGCAATTGGCGTTGGAGAGGCCTTTTGAAGACAGCCATGCGGCTGCGAGAATCTTCAGTCTTGCCTGTTTCCGGAAGCCTACAGCCTCGGCAGGAGCTCCGAAGCCATCACTCTTCCTGGTCTTCACCTCGACAAATACTATATCGCCTCTATGACGGGCGATGATGTCTATCTCTCCACGTCGTATTCTGTAATTTTTCTCAACAATCTGATAACCAAGACTTCGAAGATGCTCTGCAGCCCGCTCTTCTCCGAAGCGGCCTCTCGCAATGTGAGATCCGCGCTCTGCCAATTACTGCCTCCCTGAAAGGGCTTCAACAGATCTGCACAGGCAATCTCTGACAGGCCCGTAAGTGCGTCGGTGAATCGGGAGAACCCCGAAACTTCTCATAGCTTCAATATGCTCCTTTGTACAGTATCCTTTATGACTGCCAAAGCCATATTGGGGGTACAGTGAGTCGTAGTCGTTCATAATGGCATCTCTGGTGGTTTTGGCAAGTATGGAGGCGCAGGCGACGGTAAAACACCGGCTGTCTCCCTTTTTCACGGCAAGCTGAGGGACTTCAAGGCCGGGCAGAGTGAAAGCCCCATCCACCAGGACGTGACAGGGCCGCGGTGAGAGCTTTCTGAGCGCCCTGGACATGGCTTCGAGTGAAGCCCGGTGAATATTCATCTCATCAATTTCTTCAGGCGTCACTATGGCAACAGCATAGCATAATGCCGTTCTTTTTATAAGTACGCTCAGAACCTCGCGCTCCTCGCTCTGCAGAAGCTTAGAGTCGTTGATACAGGGAATGAAGGGGATCTTCCGAAAGATCACTGAAGCAGCAACAAGCGGCCCGGCCATGGGGCCTCTTCCTGCTTCATCGGCACCAGCCACCATGCAGCACGTTTCATCACTTACAGAGCGCTCAATTGACATCATATGATGAAGGCGCTCCCGCTCACCGGCGAGAAATGCCCGAACCGACTCGGCTTTTTTTCCATTGAGCTCTGGATATGCAGTAACAATGGCATCTTCCAACAATTCGGGCCCGAAAAAATCGTGTCCGACTATCAGAAAAGCCTGGTATGCGGAGAGAAATCGGCGTTTATTTACTTGTCTCATCCCCTTTTTTCGAAACCGGTTCTTCCAGCGTCAGAGGTCCGAATGCTCCCTCCCTGAGCTTCCTGAGCACAGATGATGCTGCACGGCCGAGATCGACAACGCCGCCGTGTTCAAGAAATCCGGATTTCCGGCCCATCTCTTCCAGAATCTCTACAGGAGTCATGGACATATATCCTGACATGCCGGGATTGTTTCTCTGCAGGAGATGGGACAGAACGATCATCGCCACCTCCTCGACATCAAAAAGCTCCTCCTTGACCGCACCGAGTGCTGCCAGTCGCCAGGCGTCTTCCTCACTGTCAATACGAGGGTAAAAAATGCCGGGCACATCGATAAGCTCGATATGACTTGGAAGGGTTATCCACTGAAATCCTCTGGTGACGCCGGGCTTCTTTCCAACCCGGGCCTGGCTCTTACCGGCAAGCGTGTTGATCAGTGTAGATTTCCCTACATTAGGTATCCCCAGCACCAGAAGCCTGATATTCTCATCGAGTCTGCCCTTTGACCGCCTTTTCTTCAGGATGCCCCGCCTGGACCTTTCAATGGCCGCTTTCAGAGAGGCGAAGCCAACGCCGGTCCTGGATGAGAGCGGCAGCGCCTCTCCTCCCTCTTCACGCAGAAGAGCACACCATTCTGCCGTGGAGTGCTCTTCTGCAAGATCGCATTTATTGAGAAGATAGATGACCTTCTTCCCTGTGATTATCCGCTCTATGTCGTCATTCCGGGAGATCCCCGGCACCCTTGCGTCGAGAAGCAGAAGTACTAGATCCACGAGAGGGAGTGACTCCCGGATCAACCGCTGTGCCTTTTTCATATGCCCCGGAAACCAGGAAACTCTCAAAGGTACGCACTCCTCCCTCCTTACTTGAGAAGCCTTATTCGCTGTGGAGGAAAGAAGATCAGAAATGCCTTGCCCACAACGTTCTGTTTAGGCAGAAATCCCCATACATGACTGTCATCACTGTTATTCCTGTTGTCACCCATTACGAAGAGGTTGCCTGGAGGAACCTTCTTCTTCTCCATGATATAACGGGGCTCTTCACTTATGAAAGGCTCTTCCTGTGGAACGCCGTTCACATAAAGCTTTCCGTCTTTCACCTCGATCTCATCATTTTCGACAGCCACCACTCTCTTTATGAAGTCTTTCCCTTCAGCCTGAGCGCTCGGCGGCGGATGAAAGACGATGATGTCTCTCCTGGCAGGCTCCTTGAAACGGTATACAAACTCGTTGACCATAATATAATCCTTTATTTCAAGGGTTGGCACCATGGACGTCGATGGAATGTAAAAGGTCCTCACCACGAAGTGAATGAGGATAAGAGCCGTCACACCTGCAATGATTATCGAATCCAGATACTCATAGACTATCTTTCTGGTCTTTTCCTGTATTTTGATGCGTTTTACAAAATGAAGAACACACCTTACGAGTATCAGTACTGCAATTAATATTTGAAGCTGTGTTGGTGTCAAGGGCGAGCTCCCCCTTTACTTTCTGGCCTTCTGTGCATCAGTCATCTTCTTTTCCTTAACCTTGGCCGCCTTGCCAATCTTGTCTCTGAGATAGTAGAGCCTGGCCTTTCTCACTTCGCCGCGCCTTATCACCTCAATCTTTTGAAGCATCGGCGCATGGAGGAGAAGCGTTCTCTCAACTCCCACACCGTGGGAAATTCTCCTGAGTGTGAACATCTCATTGAGACCTGTCTTGCTTCTCAGTATGCACACTCCCTCAAAGGCCTGAAGCCTTTCTTTGCCACCTTCGACTACTTTGATCTGAACACGAAGCGTATCACCCGGTCTGAACTCAGGCATCTCGCTTTTCATCTGCTCCCGCTCTATCAGTCTTATGATATCCACTGTAATGCTCCTTTCTGGATTTCGTCCCCTAGTGCCTTGATATATCAATCATCAACTGTGTTACAGCTCTTTTCACTTCCGGCATTCACCTCTCCTGCGGACTGCTCATTGCTCAGAAGATCAGGTCTTCGAGCCCGCGTTTTTTCAAGCCTCTTTTCCCTGCGCCATCGCTCAATCTCTCTGTGATTCCCTGACAGCAGCACATCGGGAACCGCCCAACCTTTAAACTCCCTCGGCCTTGTATACTGAGGAAAATCCAGCATATTTTCCGAAAAGGATTCACTTTTCAGAGACTCCTCATCAATCACACCCGGCAGAAGCCTCACCACCGCATCGATGATGACCATTGCCGGCAGCTCACCTCCGGTGAGCACATAATCACCTATGGAAACCTCTTCATCGGCGAGATGCTGTGCCACCCTCTCGTCGATTCCTTCATAGTGTCCGCAGATCAGAACGATCCGCTTCTTCTCTGAGAGCCGGGCTGCCATGGATTGCGAAAATACCTTCCCCTGCGGGGATGTGAGCAGCACATGCGCCTCTTCCGGATTCTCACCCCTTATTCTGCTCAGCGCCTCGAAAAGGGGCTCTATCTTCATCACCATACCTGCACCGCCCCCATACGGTGCATCATCTACAGTGCGGTGAAAATCGCCTGTATAGTCCCTGAGATTGTGGATTACAATCTCCACACGCCCTGCTTCCCTTGCTCTTTTTACAATGCTCTTTTCAAGAGGTGTAAAGATCTCAGGAAATATGGTGATGATATCAATCCTCATAGCATTGGCTCATCTCCCTGTCTATCCAGAGGGTTTTTGTCCCGCGCTCCACTTTTTTCACTATGGTTTTGAGCGCCGGTATCAGATGCTCCTCAGAGCCCTTCACCACGTAAATATCGTGATGAGGAGTCTCCAGAATCTGATCCACCTTCCCCAGCAGTTCACCATCCAGATAGCGGGCCTCCATGCCCAGTATCTCATGAAGGTAAAAACTGTTTTCCGGAAGGGGCATGAGCTCAGATTCGTCGATCTGAAAGATTCCCCCGACATACCGGGAGGCCTGCTCCCTTGTCTCAACTCCCTTCAGCCTTATGAGAAGATGTTTCTTATGCGCCCGGACACTCTCCAGAGTGACCAGCTCCATATTGCCAGTTTCCTTTATTACCATCCGGAGCTTTCCATCCGCAGCAAAGCGCTCCGGAAAATCGGTCAGCACCTTGACTTTGAACTCTCCACGAACTCCGTGCAGGCCGGTTACCACACCTATGCAGATTGAAAGCCCTTCGCTCATGCCTTGCGTATTTCCACAACTTTCCAATCCTTTAGAATCACCTCGGAACGGGTCATTATATCGGCAAAATCATCTCCCACTCCTATGGATACAGATCCTTCAAAGGCACGATACGGAAGTTCAGCTCCATTCTGTACCGACTCGAGCTCCCTTATCCTCCAGTCCATCTCCCGCTTCAACTGAAGAAGCCTTTCCTTTTCCGCCATGATATGCGACTGCATCGCCTTATCATCAGAGTCCTGCCTGCCCGGTTCCATCATATTACTGAGGTTGTCTTCAATTCTTTTCATTGTTTCTGTGGTCTCGGTGATGATCTGCTGCCTGAAGGCATCAGTCATGATCACCTTTACTATCACAGGACGCTTGATATCAATGCGCTCCATTCTCATCCTCCTAGATGATCTCAATCATCACACGCTTTCCATCTTTGACTGCAGCAGCTTTAACGATTGTTCTCAATGCCTGGGCAATACGGCCCTGTTTTCCAATTACCTTTCCCATATCCTCAGGATGAACACGGAGCTCCAGAATGACTGATCGCTCTCCTTCAACCTGACTCACATCCACCTCTTCCGGCTTATCAACAAGTGCTTTCGCAAGATACTCAAGAAGTTCCTTCATCGCCATTCCTCCACTTCAGTATAGTATTGTTGCGCTGCCTGGATATAGATAACCTTCAAGTGTGCAGGGATGATCGCATTACTTGAGGAATTACTGCTTCTTTTCTTCCTTCTTGCTCTTCTTTCCCGTCTTCCCTTCCTTCCAGGCCTTTTCAGCCTTCTCAGCCCTTTCGGACTTCTTCAGAATTCCGACGCTTACCAGAACACGCTCCAGCGATTCGCTGGGACGGGCACCTTCCTTAATCCAGCTGTGGAGCTTCTCTTCTTTAACCACTACTGTTGGCGGCTCTGTTCTCGGGTTATAGTGGCCGATCGTCTCTATGAATCTCCCGTCACGGGCGCATTGCGAGTCAGCCACAACGATTCGATAACTCGGCTGTTTCTTCTTTCCTACTCTTCTGAATCGTATTGACACCATCTGATTTATTCCTCCTTCTTATGTTTACAACTGATTACTGTAAGATCAACTCTGCCGGTATTTCTTCAAATATTACTGAAAAGGAAAAGGCAGATTCATACCCATACCCTTGCCTTTGCCTTTACCCATATGAGCTATCTGCTTTACCATCTTCTTAGCCATATCATACTGCTTCAGCAGTCTGTTTACATCAGCCACCTGGACTCCAGAGCCATTGGCGACCCTCCTCTTCCTGCTGGCGTTAAGCACAACAGGGCTGTTTCTCTCCAGAGGAGTCATTGACTGAATAATGGCCTCTATCCTGGAGAGCTGCTTCTCGTCTACAGCTACATTTTTCATCGCACCTGCCGACATCCCGGGTATCATGCCCAGCAATTGATCGATAGGACCCATGGAGCGAACCTGTTGGAGCTGCTGCAGAAAATCATCGAGCGAGAGCTCCTGGGTTCTGAGCTTCCGCTCGAACTCCTCGGCCTTCTCCATATCAAAGGATGCCTCGGCTTTTTCAATCAGCCCCAGCACATCACCCATTCCCAGTATCCTTGAGGTCATCCGGTCCGGATGGAAGACCTCAAGAGCTTCCAGCTTTTCACCGGTTCCTACAAACTTGATGGGCTTTCCAGTCACTGCCTTCACTGACAGAGCGGCGCCGCCTCTGGCATCGCCATCGAGCTTGGTAAGCACAACGCCGTCAATATTGAGAGCCTGATTGAATCTCTCGGCAATGTTCACTGCATCCTGGCCGGTCATGGCATCTACAACAAGCAGTATCTGATGAGGCTGGACACTGTCCCTCATATCGACAAGCTCCTTCATCAGATCCTCATCGATGTGAAGCCTTCCTGCCGTATCAACGATGATAATATCACGTCCGGTCTGAGCGGCTGCCTTTATGGCGCCTTTGCAGATATTTACAGGCGTCTGTTTCTCTCCCAGGGTGTAGACAGGAATCTCCAGCTTTTCACCGAGAACCTGGAGCTGCGTGATTGCTGCAGGACGATATATGTCGGTGGCTACCAGCATTGGATGATGGCCCTTCTCCTTCAGATGGAGAGCAAGCTTGCCTGATGAGGTGGTCTTTCCAGAACCGTGGAGACCAACTATCATTATAACCGTTGGAGGCTGCGATGCCAGTTCCAGTCGCGAACTGGAGCTCCCCATGAGCTCCAGAAGCTCGTCCTTCACGAACTTTATGACGAGCTGGCCAGGTGTCAGGCTCTTCCAGACAGCTTCGCCAACAGCCTTTTCGCGCACTTTCCTTACAAAGTCACGAACGACCTTGAGGCTCACATCTGCTTCCAGGAGCGCCTGCCTCACTTCCCTGAGGGCCAGATCGACATCCTTCTCTGTCAGCTTACCGCGTCCCCGAAGCTTTCTGAAGATATTTCCAAGCTTCTCCTGCAGCGATTCGAACATAGATCCATCCTGCCTGACAAGAATCCTTTACCCCTGCCCGGACATCATAACTGACTGGACAGAAACCCGGAGACCGGGGCCTGCCCCTTCACTGCTCTATGGCATTTGGATAAAGCTATCATAGTATAGTATACTTTTCAAGTAAATGTCAAGTGAAAAAAGGGCAGACACTGGAAGTAATAAGGGTGGTCCGCTGTCATCCACTGTGAAGGAGGGCTGTTTAAAAGGATGATATTAATTTTGCATAATGCTTGACAATGATAGGCTCAATAATTATAATACAACAAGGTAATATCAGGGGAGGCGATCCTATGGCAGAAAATGAAAGAGTCAGAACAGGAGCTGTTCAAAGCGGCTCACACCTGAAAAAGGACGTGAAGAAGGATACCACCGTAATCCATATACCTATCACAAAAGGAACAGATGAGGCTAAAATGAAGAATGACACTGAAACCCAGGCTCATCAGCCTGAGCCGGAAGGGACACCGGAAAACAAGGAAGAGACTTCACCGGAAGCATTGATCCAGGAAAAAGAAGAAGTCTTGGACAAAGATGAGCAGATCAGAATCCTGAGAGAGGAGAAGCTCAGGCTTTATGCCGAGTTTGAAAACTTCAGACGCCGGAAGGAAGAAGAAGTGGCAAACGCAAGGAAATACGCCAGTGAAGAGATCATCAAGCAATTGCTCCTCATCTACGACAACTTCGAGCGGGCTGTTGACACGTCAAAATCGTCCAGAAACTTCGACTCACTTCTGGAAGGTCTGCAGCTCATTGTCCGGCAGATGAAAGAGCTTATGGAAAAAGAAGGCGTTACCGAGATTGCAGCAGAGGGCTCATCGTTTGATCCCTCGATTCATCAGGCGGTGATGAAGGTGGACAACGATGAGCTGCCTGATGAAACTGTCGTGGAAGTGCTGCAGAAAGGCTATAAACTTAAGGACAGGGTCATACGGCCTTCAATGGTCAAGGTTTCGAGGAGATGAAACGTGAATTAAGAGACTGCTCCCTGTGATTTACCGCAGGGTGTGTAATATGGAAAGATTCCTGGTGAAATGACGGAGATTACTAACAAGAGTAAAACAATTTGAAGGAGGCGAACGAAGTGTCAAAAGTAGTGGGAATTGATCTGGGAACAACAAATTCAGTAGTGGCAATAATGGAAGGTGGAAAGCCTGTAGTAATACCAAACGCCGAAGGGAACAGATTGACGCCATCGGTGATAGGCTTCTCAAAAACAGGAGAGAGGCTTGTAGGCGAGCTGGCAAAGCGCCAGGCTGTCAGCAACCCTGAAAAAACAATAGTATCGATAAAAAGAAAGATGGGAACGGCTCACAAGGTCCACATCGACGGGAAGGATTTTACACCTGAAGAGCTCTCGGCGATGGTTCTGAAAAAGCTGAAAGATGATGCAGAGCGCTATCTTGGAACAACCGTCACCAAGGCGGTCATCACCGTGCCTGCCTATTTCAACGACTCGCAGAGACAGGCAACCAAAAATGCCGGCACCATCGCCGGTCTCGAGGTATTGCGCATCATTAACGAGCCTACTGCATCGGCCCTTGCATACGGCCTTGACAAACAGGAGCAGATGCTGAAAGTGCTGGTCTTCGATCTGGGTGGAGGCACATTCGACGTCTCTATACTGGAGATCGGCGAAGGCGTCTTCGAAGTTAAGTCCACATCCGGCAACACCAATCTGGGCGGCGATGACTGGGATAATGTGGTCATGGACTGGCTGGCCGATGAGTTCAAGAGGATGAACGGCATCGATCTTAGGAACGACAACATGGCCAGGCAGCGCCTCAAAGAGGCCGGAGAGAAGGCCAAGATCGAGCTTTCAACAGTGCTGCAGACAAATATCAACCTCCCATTCATAACTGCCGATCAGTCGGGACCGAAGCATCTGGACATGACGCTGTCGAGAGCAAAATTTGAAGAGATGACCTATCATCTCGTCGAGAAGTGCAAGGGACCGGTCATGCAGGCAATGAACGATGCCAAGATGGAGCCCAAGGACATTGACAGGATCCTGCTGGTGGGAGGCTCTACCAGAATGCCGATGATCGTGGACTATGTGAGAAAGACTTTCGGCAAAGAGCCAAACAAGGATATAAATCCCGATGAGTGCGTGGCTCTGGGCGCAGCCATCCAGGCGGCAGTATTGTCAGGTGAAGTGAAGGATATTGTGCTCGTCGATGTCACGCCGCTTACACTCGGTATTGAGACACTCGGTGGAGTCATGACAAAGCTCATCCAGAGAAATACAGCCATCCCCTGCAAAAAGGCCGAGACATTCTCCACAGCCGCTGATTTCCAGACAGCAGTGGAGATCCACGTCCTGCAGGGTGAGCGGGCCATGGCCGGCGAGAACAAATCCCTTGGGAAGTTCATCCTGTCCGATATCCCACCGGCTCCGAGAGGAATTCCGCAGATTGATGTCACCTTTGATATTGATTCCAATGGAATCCTGAACGTGACTGCCAAAGACAAGGCGACCGGCAAGGAACAGAAGATCCAGATTACAGCCACTACAACACTCACAAGCGACGATGTGGACAGAATGGTTAAGGATTCGGAGAAATATGCAGATGAGGATAAAAAGCGCCTTGAGCGTGTTGAGACAAAGAACAAGGCAGACAGCCTCGTCTATCAGGCCGAGAAAACTATCAGAGAGAGCGGAGATAAAGCGGAAGCGGCTCACAAGGCCAAGGTGGAAGACAACATAGCCACATTGAAAACTGCCATTGAGAAAGATGATATGGAGCTGATGAAATCGGGCATGGAAAAGCTCACTCAGGCTCTCTATGATCTGACATCAGCCATCTATGCCAAAACTGCCGGACCACAGCCCGGTGCAGGAGCAGGGCCTGGAGCAGGCCCAGGACCGGATTTCGGAACCGGAGCGCCTCCCCATGAAGGGGAGCAGGGCCAGAAACCCGCAGGCGATGACGACGTCATCGATGCAGAGTATAAAGTAAAAGAGTAAAGGAGGCTGCACCATGAAACAATGGAATCCCTGGGAGGATCTGAACGCACTGCAGGAGCAGATCAATCAGGTCTTCGACAACACGAACTATCAGAGAAGGATACCGCAGGAAGCCAGAGCACGGGAAAGAGGAGGGGCCTGGGCGCCGCCGGTTGAAGCCTGGGAAACAGAGAGCGCCATAATGCTCTCTGCCGACCTGCCGGGAACCACTATCGAGGATATCGATCTTCAGATAGAAGGCGATCAGCTCATTGTAAAAGGCGAGCGAAAGCCTTCAGAAGAAAAGAGGAATTACAAGCGCAGCGAAAAGCTCTATGGCCCGTTTTTCCGTGCCTTCAGCCTGACTACACCAATAGATAGGGAAAACGTCAAGGCATCTTATAAAAACGGTGTGCTGGAAGTTACTCTGCCCAAAAGTGAGGCGATCAAGCCAAAGCAGATAAAGATCGTTGTTGAGGAGTAACCTGTCCCTTCCCGGGAGAGCCTTTACGGCAATGGCACGAAGGCTCTCCCCAGGGACGTGAAGAATTTCACAGGAGATGGAGATTCTGAGTTGCAATGGCCTTTCTATCCTGTGACGTCTTTATTGACAGATTGCAGACAGTTTGGAATAAGCTCGTGTTTTCCCTATTCGGACGAGCGGGAAGCAGGGATGAGCATTGGAATACAAGGATTATTACAAGATTCTGGGCGTTGACAAAAGCGTCGCAGAGAAAGACATTAAAAAGGCTTACCGGAAACTGGCACGCCAGTATCATCCTGATGTGAATCCGGGTGATAAAAGCGCCGAGCAGAAGTTCAAAGAGATCAATGAAGCATATGAAGTGCTGGGAGATAAGGAAAAGCGGACCCAGTATGATCAGCTCGGGTCATATGCCCAGGGGGGAAGGATACCTGATGACTTCTTCAGGCGTCCTCCTGGCGGCTCAGGCAGCACATGGACATACAACTTCGACCCGTCAGATCTGAAAGGATTCTCATCGGCAGGTGCCGGCGACTTTGGTGATTTTTCAGACTTTTTCAACATCTTCTTCAAGAACAGCGGTGGAAGGGGCAGGACAAAAGGCGGCAGCCGCTCCAAGGTGGAGGATCTCTTCAACACAGGCAGAGGCTCAGCCTTTGCCAGCGCTTCCACACAGAGCAGGTCTCTGCAGGAAGCTCCTCTCGACCTGACACTTGAGGAGGCCGCTTTCGGTACTCAACGGATTATGCAGATAGACAAGGAAATGCCCTGTGAAAGATGCAAGGGAGCAGGGCATATGAATAATAACATCTGCGTAGAATGCCAGGGTGCCGGAAGGATTATCCGCCCTACCAGGCTTGAAGTCAAGATACCGGCAGGAGTAAAAAACGGCTCAAAAATAAGAGTGGAAGACTATATTCTTGTTGTGAAGCTCAAAGCTCACCCCTTCTTCCATGTAAAAGGAGATGAGCTTCACTGCGAGGTGCCGGTTACTGTCACGGAAGCGGTACTGGGCGCTGAAATCGAGATTCCCACACTGAAGGGTAATGTAACCACAAATATCCCTCCTGAGACTCAGAGCGGTAAAACACTCCGCCTCACAGGACTGGGCCTTCCATCCCGCGACGGCACCCAGGGCAATCTTTATGTCAAGATCAAGGTGGTTATACCAACAGGCCTCTCGGCAAAAGAAAACAAGATCTTCCAGGAGCTGTCAAAGCTTCGCAAGGAAAATCCAAGAGCTGAGATATTATCACGACGGTGGTAGACGGTGTCTGCTTTGACAGCCGGATGCTTCCACGACAGCGTCATGCTCTTGAGTATAAATGAGGTGATAAAACGATGAGTGACGAATCAGAGCCTTATTTCGTAATCAGTGTAGTATCCAAGATGCTCAAGGTTCACCCCCAGACGATACGGCACTATGAAAAACTTGGTCTTCTTGCGCCTCATCGCACAGACGGAAATATGCGCCTTTATTCCAAGAGGGACGTGGAGAGGTTAGAGCAGATCTGCAGCTATACCAACCTTGGAGTGAACCTTGCAGGTGTAGAGATAATAGTGAAGCTTCTGGAAAAGATGGAGGATATGAAGGCATCAATGCACGAGCAGGCCGATGCATTGCAGCGCGAGATGGAAGATATGAGAAAAACGCTGAGCCCGCCGCCGCCGCCTGACGAGCTGTAAGAATCTTATATATCAATGCGACACCTGTAGTCATGTAAAACCCATCCCCCATTCCTGCAAGAGCAGGCTATGTCCCACATGCAGGAGACATGCCAGGATGTATGGTATTCGATAAATAAAATATTGGGTAACCGCTTTTCGATTCAGCAGGAATTGATTCTAATATTCCTGCTATCATTCCCCCCTGACGGGGACAGGCAAACGCCGCAGTTACAACGATTCTACAGGAATTCCGATAAATTATTCGCACACAGAGGGGAACGTCTGTAGGTGAAAAGACTGAAAACTCCTGATTTATTGCAACAGGCTGCAAAGTCCGTCCTGGTCTTTCTGAACAGGGTAATCCCTTCTGATATGGCTTTCGTCCTGGTGTTGGCACCTGTGGTGGGTGTCGCTGCCGGACTGGGAGGCGTTGCATTGGTCCGCCTCATAGATTTTTCCCATCGCCTGTTTTTCACAGACATCAGGACGGCGCTCAATATTACGAGTGTCTTCTACTTTATCCTGCCGCCTCTGATTGGAAGCCTCCTCTGTGGTCCCCTTATGTTTTACTTTGCTCCTGAGACTGTAGGAAGCGGTATCACAGCAGTTTTACGAGCAGTGGCATTGCGAAATGGTACTATCAGGCCAAGGGTAGCCATAGTTAAGATTCTGGCATCGGCTATTTGTATAGGATCGGGCGGTTCAGCCGGCCGGGAGGGTCCCATAGTACAGGTGGGAGCGGCGATTTCTTCATCCCTGGCCCATCTGCTGCGTCTCTCGCCGAACCAGGTTCGCTCTCTTGTCGCTTGTGGTGTGGCTGGAGGCATATCCGCCACCTTCAATGCACCTCTGGGGGGTGTCTTCTTTGCAATGGAAGTTATCCTGGGCCGGTATGGCCCCAGAGATTTTGCTTCCATCGTAATGGCTTCTGTCATGTCAGGATTTGTAACGCAGTTCTATCTGGGCCGGTTTCCGGCTTTCAAAGTACCTGCATATGAATTTCAAGCTGCCGAAGAGATGCCCCTCTATCTGGTCCTTGGTATAGTCTGTGCTCTTGGAGGATGGTTATACGTCAAGACTTTGACATTTACAGAGGATGTCTTTTCATCGCTTCGCATCAATCCGGTCTTGAAACCAGCTGTTGGAGGCCTCCTTGTCGGTATCATGGGATTCCAGGTGAATGAGATTTTCGGAGACGGTTATAAGACGGTAGAAGACGCCCTGGCAGGGAGGCTCCCTTTAATGGTCTGTCTTGGACTGGCGTTCTTCAAGATTCTGGCTACTTCGGCAACAGTTGGTTCAGGAAACGCAGGAGGTCTTTATGCTCCGTCACTTTTCATCGGAGCGCTGCTCGGAGGTGCTTTCGGAAAAGAGGCTTACCACTTCCTCCCTGGCGTGGCTGCCTGTCCAGGAGTTTTCGCCCTTGTAGGGATGGGAGCCCTCTCTGCCGGAGTTGCACAGGCCCCGGTCTCATCCATAATCCTTCTTTTTGAGATCTCTGGGAATTATAACGTCATCCTCCCAGTCATGGCATCCTCAATTGTCTCTACAGTATTACTGCGTCACTGGCTCAAAGGCTCAATCTTTACCACAGGACTGACTAAACGGGGGATAGACATCTGGCGCTACCGGGGCGGGGATCTGATGGGACTAATCCCGGTTTCGGAAGCCACACTGGGATGCCCACCGATACTGTCCCCTGATATGAGTATCATTGAAGCTCTGAACACCCCTAACCCTGATAATATTCAATGTCTTCCTGTATTGGACGAGAGTGGCCGAATCAAAGGAATAGCAGGAAGGAATTCTATTATTGCCGCATCACTTAAGACAAACCGCGACCTTAAGGTCCTGGATGTTATTGAAACTGATTTTCTCATCTCGTGGCCCGATGAGACACTGAGAGAGGCAGCAATGAAGATGGATGAAGTTCCATATGATACCATGCTTGTCGTTAACCGGACTGATCCCAGGAAACTGCTGGGGGTCATCACGAAGACCGGAATTCTTATAGCCTATCACAGACGACTCCTATGTGAAGAAACACTGGAGGGAGGTGTCCAGGATATGACTGGCTGGTCCCATACAGAGCTACTAGGTGATAAGAACTACGGAATAGAATTGCCAGAGCTCGTTCAGGAGCCAGGCCATATGGTCAGAGATTCCTTTATTCTTGCGTGCCTTGCTGCTGACAGTTCAGACACACGGAAAGATAGGATCCGGAAAGAGCCTTATCATTGAACACAGTACACCTTCGGTGCGGACTGGAATACAGGAAAGGTGATTCTGGCAGGAAGGTCTTAGACATTATAAGGATTTGGGGCTCTGATTTCATCAGGAGTAGAAACAAATCGGAAATCCCGATCAAATTCCTTCAGCGGTACCGCTCTCTGTACTGGTTGATATCCACCACTTTTTCTTCCTTTTCTCTGAGGCGCTCACTGGCTTTGTTCAGCATCTCGTACTCTTCTTTGGAAAGAGACTCGATACCGCTCTCCCGGATCTTGTCCAGGATTAGATCTACACGGTCCTGGAGAGCCCGATCCTGAAGAGCCCGATCCTGATCGAACTTCTCCTCTGCCTCATGCTGCTGCTTTACATTCTTTTCCTGCTTATGACTTTTTATGGCGCTGTATTGGCCTGCCGTGGAGTACATCTCTTCAATCTTATAGTGATACTTGAGGTAGAGATATCCTGTCACAAAGCCGCCGATATGAGCGAAATAAGCGACTGAATCAGATGCGCCACCTCCGTTGTTGGCGATGGTGGCCCAGAGCTGTATGGCGGCGAAGAGAAGCACAAAGTATTTGGCTCTCATCGGGAACAGGAAGAATACAAGAACCACCGCTTCAGGGAAGATCATGCCGAAGGCTGCCAGAAGTCCGTAAATAGCCCCTGAGGCTCCGATGGTTACACTGTTCCAGAAGAAGACACACATGAAGAAAGCTGCACCGAGGCCTGTAAGAAAATAGTAGTTGATGAACTTCCTGCTCCCCATGGCCTCTTCCACAGGTCCGCCAAACATCCAGAGGGCCAGCATATTGAACAGAAGATGGAATAAGCTGCCGTGGACAAACATGTATGTGACGAACTGCCACATCTGAAGACCGTATATCGCACGGGACGGGTTGAGGCCCAGAAGCTCGGTAAGCTTCCCATCAAGCAGAAGACTGCTGTTCAGAAAGAATACAGAGACGTTGATAATAATAAGTGTCTTGACAAAAGGTGTCAGTCTCCCGAAAATTCCCACTTATTCACCACTATTCCCAGAGTTTTGATGATTCTTATGAAGACTATACCATGGAAAACCTGCTTTGTAAATCCGTCTCAAGTTTCGATCCAGCTCACATTCCGGCCTCAGTTTTTTCATATGCTGCAGATTAATCAGTCAAAGGGATCGGATCGTGACAGATCTTCCATTCACTCGATTTTCCGGGCGTACTGAGAAAAAAGCCCCCATCTTTCGAAGATGGAGGCTTTCTGCTTCATAGACAAAAGCTCAGTCCAGAATCTCGTCAGTTGAACCGAGCTGCTTGGATTTTTCATGAGCCTTCAGTGCATAATATGGACAGCCTTTTATAAGGTACAGCCTGGCAAGCAGGTTATATACAATGGGATTCTGAGGATCGCGATCCTTAATATCGTTGCAGAGATGAAGAAGCTTATCCCAGCAGGTATACTGAATATAGAGGTTAAACATCTCAGTATAGGCTACAGAGTCAAACACGTTTCTTAGGGCATCTCTCTTCTGAAGGCGCTCAAACTCCTTCTCCCTTTTAAGCACATCCCGTGCCTGATAGAGCGTCAGAATCTTGAAGGGGTACTTGCGCACTGCTACATCGTTGGAAGGAGTGAGCACCTGCCAGTAGTAAAGCTTCGTGCCTTTTGTAAGCTCCGGATCGCTGTACGGATATTTAAAACTGGCCTCCATCGACTCCTTTTCATATATGAACTCATCGTTCTCGTTGAAAAGCTGCACTCTGTAGGGAGGCTTTCCAACATTGGCCCAGTAAAAGACCGGTGGAAAGGTCCAGTTTTTCACATATGCATTGAGGAATAACTTCTCCTTATCTTCTTCGCCAGGGTCGTTCACCTGTTTGAAAGCATCCTTCTTCAATTTGACAAAAAGCATGTAAGGTATGTCAATAGTCTCCACCGAGCTCTGAGACTTCATCTTGTCAACCACACCGTTGTATGGATTGATGGTTTTGAAGGAGATCACACCTTCGGTATTTTCCCTGGCAACTTCCATATGATCATCAAAAAAGTAGATTATGGAGAGCTTTGTCCCCTTACTGACTCTGAACTTCGACTCAGGCGGCAGCAGATCGAGAAGATAGCATTTGCGCCATTCCTGCTTGGGGAGCTGAATCTCTACACCATCATTATTTGAAGCCACGATTGCCACCGGAAGATTCTCTTCAAGCTCTCTGGCAATCTTTGCCTGTGCTCCCGATGAAATGATCAGGAGCATCACCGCTATCACTGTGAACACTATACATACCCTCACAGAACCATTCATAGATAACCCCTCCTTTTCGATTATTCCACCCCGCATAAAGCAATCACATCTGTGTTGCCCCTGGAGAAAGGTGGTGTGTTGTGGCAGGTAATTTTTCAATTCGAGAAAAAACAGAGAATACCTTTCAGGTATTCTCTCTCGCGATCATCTTCATTACGCTCTGTCCACCGGCCTCCTCTGCCATCGACATCCCTCTTACGATATCTCATCTGACAGATTTTTCTCCATCAGCCTTCGAATCTTCTTCGGCCCTGATGTCTGCCCCAGGACCCACATGAGCTTGACAAGGGCTGCCTCAGGCGTCATATCGTGAGCGGCAATCGCTCCGCACTTCCTGAGCAGTTTCCCGGACGGGTAGAGATCCTCTGCTGACCCCTTCTCACACTGAGTTGATACAACTACCGGTATTCCCTTTGCAATGGCGCGGTTGATTCCTGGAATGAGAGACCGCTCACCGACAGGAATGTTTCCTGCCCCATATGCTTCCAGAACAATGCCTCTATAGCCTTTCGACACAAGACCGTCTATCAGATCCACATCCATGGAAGGGTAAACTTTCAGAAGACATACCTTATTCTCAATCTGAGGCGCAAAGAGAGGAGCAGCCCTGGAGCGCCGCCTTCTTCCCCGGTAAAGATTCAGTCTCACACCTGCCGTTCCAAGAGGATCATTGGAAAAAGACTTGAAGGCGTTTATGTCGAAGCCGCTTATCTTGTGGGCCCTGTTTCCCCTGAGAAGCACCGAGCCGAAGAATATGCATACCTCGGCAACATCCATGAGTGCAAAACGCACTGCATTTATCAGATTGTTCCTTGCATCTGATGCCAGCCTGCTGTACAGAGGAATCTGCGACCCTGTAAATATTACCGGCTTCCCGAGTCTCTGCAGAATGAATGAGACTGCTCCTGCAGTGTAGACCATAGTGTCTGTTCCGTGAAGCACAACAAATCCATCGTAGCGGTCATATTCCTCATAAATGGTCCTTGCGACTTCCACCCAGTGATGCGGCTGCATCTCCACACTGTCTATGTTGCATATCTGACGGGAATCAATAGTTGCCAGATCGGTGATCTCCTTCACATAGTCGAGAATATCTCCGGCACTGTGAAGCGATGAAAGAGTCTCCGGCTCCATGGCTATGGTACCGCCTGTAAAAAGACAGAGCACTCGCCCTTGATTTTCTTTTCTTGACGCCATTCACACCCTCCTGACACCTGAACTCCCAGGTTCTTCAGACTCGCGCTCTGCAGGCCTCTCAGACTCGCAGGAAGCCCATCCCTTTTACATTTCGCTGCCGCGGCAGCGCCGGCAGAACAGCCTTCTATCTTCGGAGGCACCGGGAGTGCGACTGCCCAGAATAGAGAGAGATTCCAGTGAAGAGAAAGACCCGCACCGGCTGCAGCGTATGTCCAGGTTCTGAAGAGAAAGCTCCATACCAGCATAGACTCCGATACACGGAATATGAAGAACCTGAGAAATGACCTCGCAGAGGCGGAGTATGTTCTTTTCATATCTCCTGCTCAAAGCTTCCAGCACGATAAGCCTCGGATGAACCAGTTCGGCAAGCAGTGAGAGACCTAGAAAGCCAGATGTACCGTCCATCACTCTCTCCATGAATCCCCTGGAAGTATCGCGGTACCTTCCGTGCAGAGATTCAAGCGACAATACCAGCAGATTCTCTCCCTTTCTGAGGCGCCCGAGAGTGCCTGAGCCCTGCGAAATGCCATCAGCAAACACACAGTGATGCCCCTTCCAGGAGATCACCGTATTCAGGACAGCAGCTCCCTGTTCGTCATAATCGATTCCCGGAAACACATAGAGAGAGGCTCCATCCTGATAGAGCGGAGAGACAGTTGCGCCTGAACAGTCCAGTATGGCTAAAAATCCTGTCAGTTCACGGTACTGTGAAATCAACACCGCAAGATCGCTGTATACCTGAGGAGAAAGAAAGAGATCGAGCCGCTTGTAGGCAATCTGAGACCTGAGGCTGTAGCTTCCCTGAAATACCTTCTGTATTTCGTCAAAGGCGTTCTCTTTTTCACGCATTATCGCGCCGATCTGTTTCTGCACATCCAGCAGATGATCACCTGCTGCCTTTTTTTCCAGTATCTCTCTTGCGATCCTGAGCATTTCAAAAAACCTGCCCAGCACGAAAAGATTGAAGTGATTCTGCCGTGTAAGCACAATTCCGTCCATATCATCCAGAAGATATGAGCTGCGCTGAATCTTTTCCCAGAAATCGAGAGTGGGATTGATAAGGATACCCTTCCCGCCTATCCGGACCAGATATCCTCCTGAATGGGGAGCTTCAGGCTGAGTGATGCAGTCCCCCCAGAAATAAAGGGAAGGAACTGATGCTTCTTCAGATCTGTCACTCTTTTCTGCCACAAAATACCTGAGCCTCTCTTCCCGCTGTATCCTTTCATTGAAAAGCTCCACTTCTTCTTTCCAGAACTCGTTCAAAACGTCGTTGATGAGATGCTCATGGATAGACTCGGCTTCAGATTCAGGCGCAGCTCCTTCCTTCCTGTAGCGGGCAAGGTAGCTGTATTTGAACTGAAAAAAACCTTTTCTCCTGTCTGAAGGGTTGATATTCTTCAGAATCCTGTAAAGAAGACGTGCCGCTTCATCATAGTCACCCATCTTTTCAAGCGTCATGACCTTCAGAGCCAGCAGATCGACGTTCTTGGGCTGGATCTCGAGACCTTTTTCAAAGTAGTGGAGAGCCTCCTTGTACCTTCCAATCTCTGTAAAGAGACGCCCCATCTCAGACAGTACATCAAAGTTCCCGGGATCTTTCTCGTAGTAGGCCTCAAAGAAAGGAAGAGCCTCCTCTTTCATAGCCAGCGCAGCCATCGCTCTTCCTTTTCCCAGCAGTGCAGGGGCGTAATCCTCATTGATCTCCAGAACCTTATTGAAATATCGGAAGGCTTCGTTGTAGTTTTCCAGCTCCTGAAAAGACTGCCCCTTCAGATTCAGCACTTCTACATTGTTGGGAGCGACAAGAAGTGCCTGATCCAGGGCCTCCAGAGCTTCCCTGTGAGCGCTGCGCATTCTGAGGTTGTAGCCCAGATGCTGCAGCGCGGTGATATCATCAGGCATATGCTGCAGAACATATCGGAAGGCTTCTTCGGCATCCTGATACCTTCCCAGTTTCTCAAGTGTCAGTCCCTGGTGAAAGAGCGCCTTGACGTGTCTGGGACTCCTGCCCAGCACCACATTGAAGGCCTCGAGCGCCTTCTGATACATGGCCAGTCCATAAAAGGCAAGACCCTTTTCGATAAAAAGCTCCATCTGATCGCTGTCGATCGCGAGGGCACTGTCTGCAACCTGAAGCGCCTCCCTGTACTGGCCAAGAGAATTCAGTGTGCTCACTTTGTTAGTCAATGATTCAATATAGCTGGTGTCAATCTTGAGGGCTTCCTCAAAGCAGCGGAGCCCGTCTTCATGGCGCCCCATTTCGGTGAGTATCTCTCCTCTGGCCTTCCAGGCCTCTTTGAGGGAGTTGTCGATACTGAGTGTGTATTCGAGAATTGAGAGAGCTTCATCATGAATACCCAGATGATGCAGTGCAACTCCCTTCTGACAGAGTGCTTCCGTATTTTTTGGTTCAAGAGTGAGCACTCCGTCGAGATAGTTGATGGCATCCTCATAGCGCTTCTGCCTCATGGAGAGAGTGCCCAGCTGTGTAAGCAGAAGCGGATCATGAGGCTCTATGGTCAGGGCGTCCTGCAATACCAATGATGCCTCTTCTTCTCTCCCGAGCTCCATCAGGGCCATTCCCTTGTGCAACATTGCCACATAAAGACGTGGAAGGGATTCCAGTGCCATCTCCATATTCTCGAGGGCCTTTTCAGGATTGCCCATCTGCAGATGAGTTATTCCCCGCTGTGCAAGCACATGGGGGTTAAGCGGATCCAGCTTCAGGGCGTGATCATAGACATTGGCTGCACGCCTCAGCTCGCCCATCTTTAAAAGAAGATTTCCCTTGTATACAAGCGCTTTCAGGTTGTTCGGGTCGAGGTTGATGGCCTGATCGAAAAATGCTATGGCTTCGTGGATGCGGTTCACTATCGAGCAGTATGTGCCGGCTTTAACCAGATAGACTACGTTGTGCCTTTCCAGCTCGAGGGCATTCCTTATCTTGGCGAGAGCTTCTTCATAAAGTCCGTTGATTGCATTCAGCTCACCCTCGAAGAAGAGTTTGCAGCTGTAGCTTCCTATCTCCCTTGCCTGGCGAATCAGCTCCTTGGCTTTGTAGATGGCTTCGTCTCTTCGTTCAGTCTGATCAAGCTCGCGGCTCAGTTTAATAAGGTCCATGATGCTCCATTCATCAGGCTTTCACAAGGTGATGGCACCCTATATCCTTAAAATACCCCTGCCTCAGGGTAGGGGTATGGCTGTTGTCAGTATTGTTCCCGGCATAAAGAAGAGCAGTATGATCGCCTTCTGCTCCCCTTTCCTGCACTTATCTGATCCTTATTCGAAATCCTTCTTATCGAAGCCTTTCAGGAAATCACTGGGCTTCAGATTTTCAATATACTTCTTGAACTTCTTCTGATCGACATCTTCGGTGGATTTGTCAACGACAGTCTCTTCCAGCACGATCCGCTCTGAAACAAAGATCGGAGCATTTGCCCTCAGTGCCAGTGCAATGCTGTCGCTGGGCCGTGCATCGATCTCAACTGTTCTTCCCTCCACCTCAAGCACAACTTTGGCATAAAAGGTGTTATCGTGAATATCGTGGATAATAATCCGGGAAACAGTGGCTCTCAATGATTCGATAATCGATTTCATGAGGTCGTGGGAGAGAGGTCTCGGGACAGGCGTTCCCTCGAGGGCAAGGGCTATTGCCGTTGCTTCAAAAGGCCCTATCAGAATGGGAAGATAGCGCTTCCCTTCAAAATCTCTTAAAATAACAACCGGATCGTGGGTCAGGAGATCGATTCCCAACTTGTCCACCTTCATTTTCCTCATGGCTAACCTCTCGCTTATTTTATTTATTTATCTGCCATATTTCGACCGTGACCCATTCGGTTCACGATCTTCTCTAATATATCATATTTTCCCTTTTCTCAGAAAAATCTCTTTTCCTGTAAATGTCCTGGAACTTCCACAGAAATGTTGCAGTGATAATGTCTGCCTGCCCTGAAGGATGGTTGGGCTGACAAAATCTGTTAAGCCATATTGCTACTTCAGTGTTTTCCTTATATCATCAGCAAGCATGAGAAGCTCTGCGAGATCTATGTTATATTTCTTCTGAAAGCTCAGAAGCGACTGGATGACTCCCATCAGCTGCTCCTGTGAAACAGCACTTATTGCATCAGTACTCTTTACCTTATCAGGATCGGCCTTCTCATGCTTCTTTTTTTCAGCCTGTTTCTGTATGACAGTAAGGGCGATATCAGAGATACTGTCGGCAATGGGAATGAGATCGCCTGCCTTTATGGAGTACTTGCCGGAGAACTGGGAAAGACGTGCAAAGACCTTCTTCATATCTTCTCTCGAAGGACCGGACTTCCTTATCTGTCCTCCCGGCAGAGCTTCCGGAGAGTTCAGCTCCCTGGCACCCATGATGACCATTGATATATCTCTGGCAATGTCGAGTGTATCTTCTCCTGTCACGTTATATTTTCCAAGAAATCCTGAAAGCTCGCTGAAAAAACCCTTTAACTCTGTACGAGGCAGAACAGCTGTGGCACTGTCGCTCTGAAGGGAGTCATTATAAGCTCCTGCAGCCAGAACCAGATTCACCGCAGAGACGCCGAGTTTTCCTATATCCGCATCAGAGAAGCTGTATTTTCTGTACATCTTCTCGATCGTTGTGGAAAGTGCCTCCAAATCTGCTTTGTTGACCGAATTCCCTGCTGCCTCGGTGAGCCCATGAAGGAGCTCGCCTTTTTGAGGCTCTGCGGCGATATCTCTTATCGGGAAAAGAGCCCAGAAGAAAAACAGACAGATCACTGCCAGACAGAAATTTATTCTCATTATTCTCATCTCCTGTCTCATACATGAAGGTATTGGACAACCACTTATGATACACCGTCAGGATGAAAATCCTTCCATCTCTGGGGAACTATTCTGCTTTCTGTACAGCATATCCTCTGGCATCACTTTGAAGGAGTGACTCTGTTTTTCTAGAAGATGACGGGCATGGATGCAGTGCAGGACGCTCTTATCAATATCGGAAGAAGAAAAACCAGATCCATTCTGGCAATACTGGGAATTGGAGCGGCCTGCTTTGTTCTCTTCATAACAGGCTCAATGTCTGAATACTTCATGAGCATCTCCTCCCATTTCAGGAAAAGCTTTCAGGGAAGACTCATCGCCTGCGAGAAGAAAAGCTTCTGGGCCGGAGGAGGCTTGATTTCAGAAAAGAAAGTTCCACAAATTGAAGAGATAAAAGGAGTAAAAACGGTCATTCCAATACTCATTGGCCGCCTCAGCAACGAAGATATCTTCACCATCGGCGTCCCTTTGACTCTGGCAGGCGTACCGGCAGATAAGATGCCTCTTTATATGGACAGCTCAATCCTCGAATCCGGCAGTTTCCCTGAAAAAGATGATGAGATGACTGCGGTGGCAGGTTATGATCTGGCTCACCTGCAGAGACTGAGCATCGGTGATCATCTGAATGTAAGAGGAAGAGAGTTTACCATAAAGGGACTGCTCAAGAAAACAGGATCTCTGGAAGACCGGCAGGTATTCATGTCACTCAGAAACGCCCAGGAAATTCTTCTGCGTCCTCATCTTATCACAGCACTCATTATCATTCCCTCCAGTGAAAGAGAGGCTGCTTCTCTCCCCAGGGAGATAACCGAAAAGATAAACTGGCTCCAGGTCATTACTTCTTCCGAACTGGAGCATGAACTGGAGAGCACCAGGCACTACTGGGAGATTCTGACGGCGCTCTGTGCACTTCTATCCGGAATCTCTTCCCTGCTTTGCATTGCCATCGTAATGGTAATGGCTGTCCACGAGCGGACCGGCGAGATAGGTCTCAGAAAGGCCCTCGGTGCAGAAGACAGGCACATAGTAATGGAGCTGCTCTTCGAAGTTACTGTTCTTACACTTACAGGATGGATTGCAGGCATCATAGCTGCCATAATTTTCATCAACCTCTTTACAGGAGCACCTTCCACCGGTGATGTGATGGTGTTTCGCATTACTGCAAGGCTTATTGTATTCTCCCTGCTGTGGAGCCTCGCAGCAGGTATACTGGCAGGACTCTTTCCTGCACTCAGGGCTGCATCGATCGAGCCAGTCAGGGCAATGAGGAAGGTGTAACGTGGAAGTTTTGAGAGCCGAGGAACTCAGCAAGGTTTACAGACACGGGCCCCACCGCGTTAACGCCGTCATACAGGCATCAATGACCATTTCACAGGGTGAGTGCATCTGCATTCTTGGCCGATCAGGGAGCGGAAAGACAACACTGCTCTCCATGCTGGGTCTTCTGCTCATTCCCACATCCGGCCGTATCTACATTGGTGAAAAAGAAGTATGCGTCTCAGCTCCTGGAAAACTTGCAGCGCTGAGACGGGAGCATTTCGGGTTCATATTTCAAGATTTTACCCTGATCCCTCACCTCTCTGCAGAAGAAAATGTGGCACTCCCATTGAAATATGCCGGTATGAGCAGAAAAAAAAGACAGGCAAGGGCCAGAGCCATGCTGGAACGCGTCGGCCTTGGTGAGCGTACAGGCTTCAAGTGGGAAGAGCTTTCCGGAGGTGAGGCACAGCGAGTGGCAATAGCCAGAGCCATGGTCAACAGCCCGAAAATGCTTTTTGCAGATGAGCCCACATCAGAGCTGGACAGCGAGACTTCACATTCACTCCTTTCACTTCTGACAGAGCTGCGCAGCGAAGTCGGGACATCACTTCTCATCGTCTCACACGACAGAGAGATAGCCTCATATGCAACCAGAGTGTTCTCCATGAAAGACGGCGTAATGACTCCTGTGCCTCAGGCGGCGCTCCCGTGAATACAGAGCAGCGAAAAGGCTTTCCAGGTTATAATATAGAATAAAATTTAAAAAGAGCGAAAACAACATAAAACGAAGCGATACACTATGAAACGACATCGCACCTTATTTCAGAGTCTTTTCACCGCCACTGCAGTATTTGTATTGCCTTTTGCAGTCTTTTTAGCAGTCCTGTCAGGATGTAAATGCAAAACAGAGAATGAATATAGAAAAGCGGTATCCACCTTCCTTTCGGCCTGGCAGAAAGGTGAATATGAAGAGGCATATGAGCTGCTGACCCCTTCTCTCATTGAAATGAAGGACCTCTCTGAATTCAAGGCTGAAACAGAGCTGATATCCATCCGCTCCTGCCGGTTCATGCATGAAAAGAGGAATCAAGGCATTGCCTGGCTTCGATACTCAGTTGACGCTGCATGGAAGGAAAAGGGGAATGAATCTGAGCCTTCGGCGATTGATTTTATTGTACTTCAGTCAAAAGAAGGCTGGAGAATCGGCGCCTTCGAAGAAGTGCTGAAATCCGAAGAGAACAAAGAGTTCAAAGAGATAACTCTGCTTCTCAGAGATGAAAATAAGATCAAGATCGCCTTCAAGGATGGGTACGGAAAAGTTCTTGAGATGAAGGAGATATATCTTTCTCCAGAGGAGAACGTGCTCTATACCTGCTCACCGGAAGAGAAGCTTGGGATATGCAGGGAGAATCTGAAAAAAATCTCTCTGGCACTCGAAATGTACGGTGCTGACTTCAAGGGAAGCTACCCCCACTCTCTTTCGATGCTCTCCCCTCATTACCTGGAGCACCTTCCAGTGTGTCCTGCAGGAGGAAATTACCGATACCAGAAAGAGGCAAAGCTCAGAACATTTACAATTCAATGCTGCCGTGACGTGCACAGAGAAGCCGGAGTGACCGGCAACTTTCCTGCATATCTGCCTGTACAGGGTGTGATTGAAAAATAGCCGGGTCAGACTTCAAAGGTCCAGCTCCTCACCGGGAAGGCGGAGGGCCGCCGCTTTTAGGCTTCATACCGCCGCTGGGAGGCTGGCCGCCGAGACCGGGAGGCTGGCCGCCGCCGGGAGGCTGGCCGCCGAGACCGGGAGGCTGGCCGCCGCCGGGAGGCTGGCCGCCGCTGGGAGGCTGGCCGCCGCCGGGAGGCTGGCTGCCGCCGGGAGGCTGGCTGCCGCTGGGAGGCTCGCCGCCGGAAAGACCGTTTTTACCGCCTGTCGGAGTCGGGACTGAGAGTTGAATGGGCTTTTTATCGAGAGTAACAACCTTATCCCATTCATCATATCTCTTCTTTATGAAGCTCTGCCAGCTCTGTGAGAATGTATCAGGATAGGCTTTACAGAATTCCAGCATGAATCGGTGCAGAGTCCGCATCTTCTTGTTGCATGTGATGCATACCTGCCGAGCCTTTTGTACGGCTTCATATTCCTGTCCTTTTGGCGATTCCTTTATATCCTCGAGCATCTGATTCTGCAGGGCGATTACCTCTGAGAGCTTTCTCTTTATGTCCATTGCCTCAGGATTGATGCTCTCAAGCTCTTCCAGCTTCTTTTCCGATTCTTTGTATAAGGATTCTATTCCCTTCAGCGAGTCCAGGGAGATTTCATAAGGCGGTGGCAAATCTTTAGGGGGGATACTGCCGGGAGCGCCGCTGGGGACAGCGGTCGGGCCGCCGCCTGGGCCGCCGGTCGGGCCGCCGCCTGGGCCGCCGGTCGGGCCGCCGCCTGGGCCGCCGGTCGGGGCGCCGGTCGGGCCGCCAATAGGACCCTCAGGAGCTCCGGGAAGCTTCTTGACCTTCTCAAACTTGGGATATGAGCTTGCCGTATAGATAATCTTCATCATGCTGCTGTAGCCTTTGGTGAAACTGTCATATGGCCCGTAGAGAAAGGAAGAAAGAAACATCATCGCAAGCTCCTGGGAATTTTCCTCCGTTTCCCTGCCTGGATAGTCATCTTTCCATACTACGGCTCCAATTGTCTCGGGCTTGGTCTCTGCTACGATCTGAGCCTGCTTCTTCTCTTCCTCCTTCTGCTTTTCCGCCATTTTCTTCTGGCGCTCAGCTCTCTGCTCCTGAATATACTTTCTCATCTTGTCCTGATCTCTTCTGTCAAACCAGAAGAAGAGACCTCCAAAAACCACAATACTCAGCAGCACTGCCACAACAGCAAACTTCTTGAAGCCTGGACTTCGATCTTTTGAGTTAAAAAATTCGAGCACTGTTTCAGCACCTCACACCATTTAAGTAGACTCACATCATTCATCAGGCGGCATTGTTACAGTGTATCTACAGAAATTCCAGGCTGCCTGATTTTTTTCTCCGCCTGGATCTTTTCTGTTGACTCTGCATCAGCTTACAGCTTTTTTATTATACACTTCTCTTTTAATTTCATCAAGTCCAAAAGAGAAGGAGAGTCGCTGGAAGAAAAAGAAAGGAACGTCCTATACAGCCGTCTCGGATATACTGATGATTATAATAGACAACCTCAGTAAAATTTACAGAATAGGGGATGTGGAAGTCCGTGCCATATCGGGGGTGAGCTTCCATATCAGACCGAAAGAGTTCGTCTCCATAATGGGGCCATCCGGGTCCGGCAAATCTACCTGTCTGCATATCCTGGGCTGTCTGGACCGTCCCACAGCAGGCTCCTACAAGCTAGATGGACGTGAAGTAAGTCGTCTTTCAGACAGTGAGCTGGCCAGGGTTCGTAATAAAAAGATAGGCTTCGTCTTTCAGAATTTCAACCTTCTTTCCAAGGCGACTGCACTTCAGAATGTCGAGCTGCCACTCATCTATGCCGGAGTCGGGAAGAGAACACAGCGCTGCAGAGAAGCCCTGGCCAGAGTCGGGCTTGCAAAGCGAGTCAAGCACAAGCCCATCGAGCTCTCCGGAGGCGAGCAGCAGCGTGTTGCAATTGCCAGGGCACTGGTAAACAATCCTTCGATTCTTCTGGCTGACGAACCGACAGGGAATCTGGACAGCCGTTCCGGAAAGGAGATTATGTCTATCTTTTCCGAGCTGTATGCCCAGGGCATAACCATCGTCATAATCACCCACGACAGAGGAGTGGCTGAATACGGCTCCCGAATCATACATTTCAAGGACGGCTCCATTATTAATGAAGAGAATATCACAAAGGATTCTTCATAACTCGGGAGAACACATGAGGGAGCAGCAGAGGTCATAGGATCCACAGGAGGTTCAGAGGGGCAGTGACAGACAGACTCGGAATCAATTTTCAGCTATTCAGCTCATCAGCTGTCAGAGCCGTCACCATCCTTCTCGTTTTTTACTCGATGTTAATCGTTTCCGGACTGAGAGCTGAAGAGTCTGTAAATGTCAAGAAGCTTGACCTCCCATCCTGTATCACTTTGACGCTGAGAAAGAACTTTACCATGATGGAGTCAATGGAGACTCTGCTGGAAAAAGAAGCCGATTATTACATTGCCAGAAATACCCTTCAAACAAAGGTAAGCGGCTCCCTTAAGAGTGGATCTGATACATCGCTCAGAGGGTACAGAGATTCAGAGGTTAAGAGCGAGCTTGTCTACAAACTGCCAGAAGGTGACAGCATCAGCGCTGTTGCCGCAATAGGAGCAACGAACTTCACTTCACGGGCAGGCCACGACCTCTCCCTCCAGTATAGATACCCGCTCGCCAAGGGAAATGGCATTACCGTAGGCTCCAAGGATATCATCAAAGCACAGAGAAGCCTTACCATTCAGGAGATGAACTACTTCGTATCCAAACAGGACGTAGTCAATCAGGTCATAAAATCTTATTTCCGTCTTCTGCAGGCCAGAAAAACAATTGAGGTCAGCATCAAATACGTAGAATCGGCAAAAGAAAACCTCAGGATCACAAGAAGAAAGTATGAAGAGGGCATGGTCCCAAAGATTGATATGACCCGCGCAGAGATCCAGTATGTGTCTTCACAGAGTGATCTCGTCACTGTCCAGAAATCCTGGGCGGATGCCCGTGATGACCTCCTTATCCATATGGGCCTGGATCCCAGAGAGGAAATTGACATCGATTACAACGTCCCATATGTCCCTCGTGATTTTATGGAGGATGAATGTGTCGATATGGCGCTGCTTCTGAGAAAAGAGCTGCTCGCTACCGGTGAGGAGCTCTTTCAGAAACGCGATGATGTCACTATAGCTAAAGACGCTCTGAAGCCACAGGTCGATATTGTAACCTCATATTCTGCCTCAAGGAGAGAGTTTCTATGGTCCGGAATTGAGAGCCCGTCATATCCTCAGTGGTCTGCAATGCTGGAATACTCTATCGACATCAGCAAACGCTCGCTCAGGGAGGAGCTGCTGAAGACAAAACGTCTTGTGCTGCTTCAGGAACAGCGCGTTGAAGACAAGAAAAGGGCTATAGTCAAAGAAGTCCGAAGCGGGCTGAGACTCATCAGACTGGCTGCAAGCAAAGTGGTGTTGAAGGAGGAAAACCTGAAGGCTGCTGAAGAGAGAGTTCGTCTCGCCAGGCGAAGCTGGGAGGAGGGGCTCATCAACAACAGAGAGCTTACTGATGCTCAACAGGGCCTCGTAACAGCCCAGGTCGAGCTGATTGCTGCCAAGATCGACTACATCCTGGCTGAGTATGACCTCAGGAAGGCGATCGGCTATGATCTTGCCCACCTGACAGATGAGGAGAAGAAAGAAAAAGATACTGAAAGCCCGGAAAAGAAAAGCAGCATAGACCGATTTCTGGGCATCGGTGAAAAATAGAGGAAACAATCCATGATAATGAAAATCATCAGAATCCTGATCACACTGGCTGTAATTGCAGGCCTCTCGTACGGCGGTTACCGGGCTTACGCCACTTTCTGGCCTAAAAAGAAGGCTGTAACTGTCGTACCTACCACAAAGGTTCAGAACAGCGAATTTGTCATGAAGGTGACTGAAATAGGGAAGGTAAAGGCGCGAAAGTCTGTTCAGGTTTCGGCTCCATTTGCCGGAAAGATAATCAAGCTCTGCAAGGAGGGCTCAATAGTAAAGAAAGGCGATTTCCTGGCCCAGATGGATACAACCGAGCTGCTGAGGAAGGATCGCGACGAAAAGCTCGACCTCGAGCAGGCCATGGCCGATGTGCACAAAGCCGAGGAAGAGCTCAGGATCATGAAGATATCGGGACAGCTCGATCTGAATCAGAAGCTCTCACTTCAGGAATACGACAAGAGTGAGCTTGAAGATGCGAAGGCAAAATATGAAAGAAAGCTGCGGCTGCAGAAAGAACAGATTGTGACTCTCCAGGATGTTGATGAAGAAGCAATCAAGGTTCGCTCAAAGGAGCTCAGCGTCAAGAAAGACAATATCGATGTGGAGATCGCAAAGAAGAAGAGCCTTTCTGACGAAAAGAAGAAGATGGCTGAGATAGATATGTACAAGCTCAAAGCCAGGAAGAAGAGTCTTGATGCAGACGCTGCCCGGGAAGATCTCAGCAAGGCCACCATCACTGCGCCTGAGGCAGGTATAGTGGTCTTCAACGAAGTATGGAGATCCGGACAGATGTCAAAGCTGGCCGAAGGTGACGACGTTCACCGCAGGGAAGGCATCATGGAGATCCCCGACCTCTCATCGCTCCTTGTTGTCGTGCCGGTGAGAGAGACAGATATTCACCGGGTCAAGGTGGGTGCAGAAACGCAGATCAAGCTGGAAGCAAATCCCAACGCTGTCTTCCACGGAAAAGTCGAGAAGATAGACCGTCTCGCCAAAGAGCCTCATCCATGGGAGAACCCGACGGCACCAGGCCAGAAAACCTTTGATGTGACTGTGGCCATAAAGGATAAGGACATTTCGTCGATCCGTCCCGGTATGACAGCCAATACTGATATAATTGAAAAAAAGCTTAAAAAAGCGCTCTTTCTCCCTATTGAATGTGTCTTTTTCCGTGAGGGAAAGAAGTTTGTCTTCATTAAATCCGGAGAATCCTTCCAGATGAAAGAAGTAGAAGTCGGCGATCGTAATGAAAACTTTGTAATCATAACAAAAGGGCTCTCCGGCAATGAAGAAGTAGCTCTCCGGGACCCCACAAAGTCGCTTGAAGAGTCTGAAGTGTCGTCGAAGCAGGAAAAAGGCAATGGAAATTCACCGGTAGATATGGTGCCCAAAAAGTCAGACAGAAAAAACGGAAAACAGGGAACACCGTGAACATCTTTGAATCACTTTTCACAGGTTTTCGTGAGCTCTGGTCACACAAGATGCAGTCCTTTCTCACCATGCTCGGCGTCATTTTCGGCGTAGCTGCAGTCATCTCGATGGTCTCTATCGGTGAAGGAGCCAAGTCAGAGGCGATGGAGCAGATCAGGCAGATGGGCACCAACGTCATCATAATTAAACGCCTTGAAGTGACAGGTCAGGAGCAGGAAAAATCCGAGACCAAATCACCTTATGGGCTCAACTTCGGTGACGCCCAGTCGTTCCTGAAGATCTGCTCGCAGATTCGCGGCCTTGCATGTCTTCGGGAAGTTACGGCTGAGATAGGAGGGCTTGGCAAAAGGCCTGTCAACGGCAAAGTCTTCGGTACAACCCCTGAGCTTCCTACCATAACCAGACTTGTCCTCAGAAAGGGTCGCTTCATCACGTGGGAAGACGTGGACAGATATGAAAATGTCTGCGTTCTCGGCGCAGACGTTAAGCGCCAGCTCTTCGCCTTTGAAGATGCTATCAACAAGAAGGTGAAGATCGGGAAGATGTGGTACGTCTGTGTGGGTGTCATGGAGGAGAAAGCTTCAGGCGGCGGATCGAGTCTGTTTCAGACAAGGGATCAGAATCTGGATGTATACATCCCCTTCTCGACATCTGTACAACAGTTTTCGATTGCCTCGTCAAGCTCGATGATGAAAGGCGGCAGCTCAATGGCATCACTCCGCAGTGCAGTGCAGAAGATGAGGGTCCGGTATCTGCTCGAGAAAGCGCCTGTCTCAGAGATTGTGATGCAGGTTTTCAACGAGGATCAGATCCTGGAGACTGCAAGCATTGTACGCAAGATTCTTTCCAGACGCCATCAGGAGATATCCGACTATGAGATTGTGATACCTACTGAACTGTTGAAACAGAGCCAGAAGACGCAGATGATCTTTAACGTGGTCATGGGTGCTATTGCCGGTATCTCTCTTCTTGTCGGTGGAATCGGAATTATGAACATCATGCTGGCCACCGTGACGCAGAGAACACGCGAAATCGGCATCAGGCGATGTCTGGGAGCAACAAAGGCAAATATAATCGTTCAGTTCCTTATGGAATGCCTTGTAATTACCTCCCTTGGCGGAGCTATTGGCGTTGCAACAGGAATAATCCTGGCAAAAAGCATATCCATGTACGCCCACTGGACTACTGTAATATCAATAACGGCACTTATCGCCGCGTTGGGAGTCTCCATGGGTGTTGGAGTTCTCTTCGGCCTCTACCCTGCCTGGCGGGCAGCCTCTGTCGACCCCATCAGAGCACTGCGTTATGAATAGGAGGTGCTAAATGAAGATAGCCACATGGAACGTCAATTCAGTCCGCTCCAGACTCCCTTCAGTCATAGAGTGGCTCAGAAACAACGACCCTGACGCCCTCTGCCTCCAGGAGACAAAGGTGCAGGATCCGGAGTTTCCGAGAGAGGCGTTTGCTGAAATCGGATACTTTTCACATGTGTTCGGCCAGAAAACCTATAACGGTGTGTCTATTCACGTGAAAGGAGATGCCAGGGACCTCCGCACTGGATTCGCAGACAAGAAGATGAACGAGCAGAAGCGCGTCATCTCGCTCTGTCTGAGAGACATCAGGATTGTCAATGTCTACGTGCCCCAGGGAGAATCGATCGAGTCCGCCAAGTTCGCATACAAGCTGGATTTTCTCGACCATCTGATTGAATACCTGAGAGACCTTCTTTCCCGTGATGAAAGGATCGTCTTGCTCGGCGATTTCAATATAGCCCCTGACGAGCGGGATCTGTTCGACGCGGCACATTTCAGCGGCCAGGTCATGTTCCACCCGGAGGAGCACAAGAGACTCGAGGCCCTCAGAGCGCTCGGCTTCAAGGATGCCCTGAGACTCCTGAATCATGAGGCCGGCCTTTACAGCTGGTGGGATTACAGGAACGGCGCCTTCTGGAAGAACAGGGGGTTCAGACTCGATCTGATATGGCTTTCAGAGGCGCTTGCACAGCAGTGTACTGCACTAACCATAGACCGAAACATGAGAAAAGGGAAGCAGACCTCCGATCACGTCCCGGTAGTGGCAGAAATAAGTGACAGACTCGAATATTAACATTTGGTATTTCTTTAATTGTACAGGGATTCTACAGAGTTTTTCTTTGGTTTTTCTTTGGTTTTTCTTTGGTTTTTTGTAATCTATCTGGGTTTTCTGTAATCTATCTGGGGTTTTCTACGGTCCTTCCCGGGTTTTCTGAGGTTTTTCTGTGTTCTTTCTGGGACGCCCCCTGCGCGGCATCTCCTGAAAAGAAAATGCGGAAATGGGACATCCCGACAGGGTACTTTTTCTTATAACATGAACTGAATCGACCTCATCAGAAACTTCGATAAAAGCTCTCCACTGGGGAGATGTCAAACCAGTATATTCATCCAGACATGCCTCGCTGAAATCATTATTTCTTATACCGCAGTGTAGCGCGGCGCTTGACCATTCCCACTCCCATGGCATAGATACCATTCCAGCTCTCACAGGATTTCGCTCAACATATTTCAATGCCTGGACAAAATGGGGTCCATCTGCAACACACGAAAAAAAGCGCCCCTGCCACAGATGGCCGGAACTATCCATCTTCCTGTTAAGGTAATGGGAGTATCGCATATTCAACAGTCCGAAGACTGCAGCAAGAGAATCAGCTTTGCCTGGGATGGCCATGAAATGTACATGGTTATTCATGAGGCAATATCCAAGTATGGTGAGATTGAAGTCAAGTGAGTACTCCTGCAACAACTCAAGATAATGTAATCGATCTTCATCTTCAAAGAAAACGGGGCGCCTGTTATTCCCTCTCTGCGTGATATGATGTGGGAGACCTTGAGCAACAATCCTCGCACGACGTGGCATGGGTTGTCCTCCTTATTTTATTTTTCTCCATTATACTGAAGAAAAATAAACTGGGTATTGCCACTGTGTTGCTCTTTATGGTACATTTGTTACAATTTTGTTAATATTGGAGTCTGTCCCCATTTCAGGTATTGACAAATTCTTGTTTATTCCATATAATCTGAATTAATTATCCACTTAGTTAATTTTTTGCCGAGACGTAGAAAAGCATGTTGATACGAGACGCACACAAAGCACAGGAAAATATTCTGAAAGCTGCGCAACAGTTATTCGCCGAACGTGGCTTCTGGGGAACATCGGTTCAGGATATTGCCGACAGAGCACAGGTCAACAAAGCCATGCTCTTTTATTATTTCAAGAATAAGGAAAACCTTTACTTTACACTGTTGGACAGGATCCTTTCAGATGTCACTGCCAGATTGAAAAATCAGATAGAGACACAGACCTCTCCCAGTGAAAAACTAAAGTCTCTCTTCAACCTCTATGCAGATCTTGCCACAGAAAAACAGCATTTCGACGTGTTCAAGATCCTCTTCCAGGATATAATGGGACCGTGTGACCGGGTTAAGGATTCCATCAAAGGACATATCGGACAGGTCAACAGCCTCATCGAAGGCGTGATCGCACAGGGAATATCCACAGGAGAGTTCAGAGATGCAGATCCACATCTCACCGCACTTTCCATTATGGGGATCATGTATGTCTTTGCCCGCCATAGAATCATAATAGGCGATACCTTTGCAGGAAAAAATGTCAGCCTCTTCATGTATCACATAATCATGGATGGTATACGACGTTGAGTGCCATAAACAGAACCATTTATCTGCTCATAACAAGAATCTCCGCCATTGCAGCATTGGCACTGATATTATTATCTGCCACTTCACCGTCATTGACGGCAGAAGAGTATTCACGTGACTTTATCCCAACTCTGGATATACAGAAAAAGCATTTTTACGATACTCTCACACTTTTCTTCGACCAATATGGCGAAACCGATGAGCCTGGTGCCATGACAATAAACGACTGTCTAAGAATCGCAAAAGATAACAACCTCGATCTTTCCATAGCCGCATCAAAAAGCGCCCAGGCGGCATATAAGATCGATGAGGTAAAAAGTGCCCAGAATCCTACGCTGACAGGCCTGGGCACATATATGCAGAGAGGACCGATCCCCAATATGAATTTCGGGGGGATGTCCTTCAGCATGGTCAACAACAGCAACTACGATACCAGACTGACTGCCCAGTACCTAATCAGCAACTTCGGCATTCTGGATAATACAAAGAAAATAGCCTATCTGACATATATCCGCAACCGTGTCGATGAAGATCGTGTCCTGTCAAACCTTAATCTGGAAGTTCTGAAAACCTTTTTCTCGATTGTCGAGACCAAGGGATATGTTGGAGTCGCGCGAAAAGCGATTAAAGCCAGAGAAACGCAGTACAGCATTGCAAAGGCCCATTACGACGAGGGTGTATTCCCGAAATATGAAGTCGTCAGAGCCAATGTGAGCCTTAAGCAGGCCGAAGAAACCATCATCACTGCCGCCAGAGCTTATGAACTTACAAAGGCTCAGCTGGTCAAGATACTGGGCCTCGAGCAGACCGTCAGTATCGATGTAAAGAGACCCCGCTTCGAGGTTTACAGACTGCCGGAACTGGAAAACTGCATCGAGCAGTCGTATAAATACAGGCCTGAGCTCATCCAGATGGACCTTGCAGTGCAGATAGGGAAAGCCAATGTCGATCTTGCCGGCTGCGGCAAGAATCCCACGCTGCTGCTGACAAGCACATATGATTACCAGACTGAGAGTATTGCCGCACAGCCCTCGGCGTGGACAGCCATGGTCTCCATATCGGTTCCGATCTTCGACGGAGGCGCCACCTATTCAAAAGTCAAACAGGCACAGGAGGCATATACGCAGGCACAGCTGAGCAGAGATCAGATGAAGAGAGATATCGCCCTCCAGGTGAAGAGCTCCCATCTCTCTGTGATAGAAAGCCTGAAGAAGCTTGAGACTGCAGAAGCAAACCTGGATCAGGCCAAAGAGGCATACGATATAGCTCTCGTCAGATATCAGGAAGGTGTAGGAACCACAGCCGATCTGGATAACGCGCTGGTAGGATACCTGCAGTCAAATTCGTCACTGCTGTCGGCATACTGTGAGTACCAGCGGTCGTGGGCAACACTTGTCAATGCAATGGGATATACAATGAAAGGGGTGGACTATGAACAGAGATACAACTCCTCAAAAAGAGGCAATTAAGCTGCAGGCTGCGGTGAAGAGTGCTTCTCTGCTCTTTACAGCAATGGCACTTGTTGTCGGCATTTCCGGCATATCTCTATCCGGCTGCAACAAGCCTGTGAAGGCGGTGGAAATAAAGCCGATCCTGAAGCCTGTTTCTGTGGTCGAAGTCAATGAGGGAAGCCTCAGGCCTTCAATCGAGTTTACCGGCTCGATCACCCCGATAAACGAGGTAGATATATATTCAAAAATAGCCGGGCGTGTGGCCAGGGTCGAGGTGAAAGAAGGAGACAAAGTCACAGAGGGGCAGACTCTCATTCAGATTGAAGACGATGAAATCCTTGCACAGATTCACCAGATAGAAGCCAGCATTGCCTCTGCCAGGGCTCAGCTGTCAAAGGCGAGAACCGGTTTCGACCTGCAGGATACGCAGACGGCGGTGTCAATAAATCAATCAATACAGAGCAACCTTCAGTCTGTCTTCAATGCTGAATCGGCAAAGCTGTCACTCAATAACGCCAAGGCAGACAGAGACAGGTACAGGAGGCTGTTTGACAGAGGAGCCATATCAAAACAGTCGCTCGAATCTTATGAGCTACGCTATGATACGCAGAAAAAGCAGTATGAGACAGCCCAGAGCCTTATCAAAGTCTCAGAGGAGGCAATGAGACTCGCAAAGGCCAATACTGCCATGACAAGCATTAAAAAAGACGATATAACTCTGGCTCAGGCACAGATAGACGGGCTCGAGGCTCAGCTCGAGCTGGCCAGGATAAATCTAAGAAACTGCAGAATCAACGCCCCCATAAAGGGTGTAATCACCCTGAAAAAAGTCGATAAGGGCGAGCTGGTAACATCCATGCCCACAGGAACGCCCCTGCTGAAGATAGTTGACAACAGCCTCGTAACCTTTGAAGGTGAAGTGGGAGAAGGCAGGATTGAGAAGATAACTCCCGGAGGACAGGTCGAGCTCAAGATGGACTCCTTTTCAGGAAAAGTCTTCAAGGGAGCTGTCGAGACCATCATTGCCGCCGCTGACAGCAAGACAAGAGCGTTCCGCGTCAAGATCTCTGTTCCGAACGGGACAGGAGAGCTGATGAGCGGCATGTTCGGCCGCGCAGATGTTCTGCTTGCACCGTTGAACGGAATCATCGTGCCCCGCCAGGCTCTCATAAGAGGAAGCCAGAGTGACAGCGTCCTTGCAGAAAAGGAGCTGGCCAGTGGCTCCAAAACTGACGGCAAAGAGGTTTCGTCATCAGAATTCTACGTATATACACTGAACAACAAGAAAGTTAATAAGGTAAATGTTTCGATAGGAGCCATCAATGAAAAACAGGCACTCATAACTGAAGGTCTCAAGAAAGGCTCAAAAGTTGTAACGCTGGGCCAGGAGGACCTCCAGGAGAACGATGAGGTCCAGATTGCACGAGGTAAGTAATGTTTGAGTTTGCGGTAAAACGCCCTGTATCCGTTATAATAATCATTGTTGCCATGATCGGGCTTGGAATATATTTTGGCAACAATATAAACGTTGAGCTTTTCCCGAAACTGGACATCCCGATGGTCTCAGTGACAACTCTATACCCTGGCGCAGGCCCTGAAGAAGTAGAAGAGCAGGTGACACGCCCTCTTGAAGAATCGCTGGGCACTGTAGGAAACCTGAAGAAGATCAGCTCCACATCACAGGAAAACGTTTCAATGGTTATACTGGAGTTCGAATACGGCACCAACATGACGGAGACAACGGCTGATGTGAGAGAGAAGGTCGACGGGGCAAAGATGCGTCTGCCGGAGGATGCAGAGTCGCCAGTGGTAACGAAGGCAGACCCTTCTGCTTCACCGGTAATGCGCCTCACCTTCTCTGGGAATATGGACCTGCGCTCGATGCGCACCATCGCTGATAACGACATCAAGAAAGATCTTGAGAAGATAGACGGCGTCGCTATGGTTACCGTGCTTGGAGGTTATGAGAGAGAGATACTTATTGCAGTTGACCCTGTGAAGCTGAAAAAGTACAGCCTCAAGCCGCAGGACATCCTGAATTCAGTTCAGATGGAGAATGTCAACGTTCCTGGAGGACGGATCACTACTAAAAACCTCGAGTTTCAGATCCGCACAGTAGGACAGTTCAAAACCCCTGATGAGATAAAAGGCATCTATGTCGGGAAATCAGGCGACCGCAGATTATATCTCCGGGATGTTGCAGATGTGAAGGATACATATAAGGAGCCGCGAAGCATCTCTCGCGTCAACGGCGTTTCCTGCGTCTCGTTCCAGATCCGCAGGAACTCAGATGCAAATGTGGTAAAGGTCTGTGAGAAAATCAGAAAGTCGCTCCCCGACACAGAGCGTATCATCCCACACGGGACAAAACTGGAGATCATCTATGATGAATCGATCTTCGTCAAACAGTCAATCCACGCAATGCAGGAGGAAGCGCTGGAGGCAGGTCTTCTGGCCGTACTGGTCATATTCATCTTCCTGGGCTCGCTTCGCAGCACTATAATCATCGCTCTCTCAATGCCTTCCACCGTGATGGCTGCCTTCATATTCATGTATTTTGACAACATCACCGTCAACATGATCACACTGGGCGCTTTTATCATGGCCATCGGACGCGTTGTAGATGACTCAATCGTGATCCTTGAGAACATATTCCGGTACGTGGAGGAAGGCCACACCCCATTTGACGCTGCCATCAAGGGGGCCAAGGAGGTAGGCCTGGCAGTCATGGCCTCCACATTTACCACCTGTGCCGTCTTCTCGCCGCTGCTCATCATTGCCGGTGTGGCAGGACAGATCTTCGGCCCTCTTTCCAAGGTGTTCATGGCGAACCTGCTCTTTTCGATGATTGTCGCCATACTTCTGGTGCCGATGATGGCCGCAAGGCTAATCAGGATAGATCATGCAGGAAAAGATGATACTGAAAAGAAGAAAACCATCTGGCTCAGCATATATCTCTGGTGGAACGGCATATTCAAAAGGATAGAGGATTTCTACCGGACAGCTCTTGGATGGTCACTTTCCCACCGATTCATCATACTTGCCACTTCAGGGATTCTCTTTCTGGTCAGCCTGGTCGTCTTCGTCAAGGTGCCCAAGGAGATGCAGCCCAAGATAGACAGAGGACGAACATCCTTCTCCATTGAGACTCCGATAGGAAGCTCACTCTATAAGACAAACGAGATACTCAAGTCTCTCGAGGAGTTCGTGATGAAGAACATCCCGGAAAAGGAGCATCTCATCACCGATGTGGGTATGTCTCCAAGCGGTCAGCAGTCAATGGCAGGAAGCGGCTCGGAAGAGCCCAGGATGGGCGGCATCAGCATCTATCTCGTAGAGAAAAAGCACAGAAAGAGAACCGTTTTTGATATCGAAGACCTTTTAAGGGCCAACTTCGTCCAGGTCCCTGGCGCAGCCTTCCGAGTGGGACAGTCCATGTCTTTAACCGGCGAGGCAGCCCTTCAAATCATCATCAAGGGTGAAGACATAGACACATTGGGGACACTGGGCGAGAAATACAACAGAATAATCTCCGCCATCCCAGGCGCGACCGACATCGACCTTAACTGGAAGAGCGGAAGCCCTGAATACAAGATTGTCGTCGATCGCGTCAAGGCAGCCGAAGCAGGCGTCAACGTGGCAGAGGTGGCCTCTACGGTGAGGCACTTCGTACGAGGCGAGGAAGTGGCCGACATCTCACGCTTCAAGGAGAAAGGGAAGGAGTATGATATCACCATCCGCCTTCCTGAAGACAAGCGCGGAAACATCGAGGACATTCAGAATCTGCCCATCGAGATCGACAAGGAACTCCAGATCCCCCTATGGAGCATAGCATCGACCACACTTTCCGGAGCTCCCAGCAAGGTTACCAGACAGGACCGGGTACGCTGCATCATCGTGCAGGGGAACATCTCCGGAAGAACAACCCAGTTGGTTATGGATGATATAAGGGCTGCCATGATAAAGAATCCGCTTCCTCCGGGGTACACATGGGAGATAGGCGGTGAAGAAAAGCGCAGAGAAGAGGTTTTCACACAGATGTTCACTTCACTCGCTCTGGCAATCTTCCTGGTGTATGCCATTCTGGCTATTCAGTTCGAGTCTTTCATCCATCCATTCACCATCATGCTTGCAGTACCGCTCCAGATGATAGGAGTCTCACTTGCATTGATCATCTTTGCTCTGCCAGTCAGCATGATGGTGCTGCTGGGGTTGATCATGCTCACCGGCATAGTCGTCAGCAACTCCATTCTTCTGGTAAACTATATCATCGTATTGAGAGAGCAGTTCAACATGAAGAAGAAGGACGCCATTCTGAAGGCAGGCCCTACAAGGCTGCGCCCCATCCTTATGACTGCCACCGCTACGATGATCGCCATGATTCCCATGGCGATGGGTGTAAGAGAAGGTGGAGAGTTCTATATACCTCTTGCCAAAGTGGTAATGGGAGGTCTCATGACCTCAACTGTATTCACACTGCTGGTTATTCCTGCCGCCTATTCGCTGATTGACGATATCGGTATGAAGTTAGGTCTGGCAAAGAAAGAGTAACGCCGGGAGACTGGAGCGGTGGACCGGAATGAGGGGCCGGGCCGGGAGACTGTTCCGAAACAGCTCTACGAAATCCAACCTTCGTTGAACCTCCTTTATGTTTATTCTTCTGCCTTTACCCCTGCCTGTGTCAGGCCTGTCCCGGCTTTCCCTGACCGTCTGGCACTACCGCTTTGCCTGATGAAAGACGCCTCTCATAGGCTTTCAGGAATGGAAGCCAGATGACGATCGATATTGCGACGTTGACTGCAAAGAGAATCAGTGCACGTCCGTCTTGTGTGCAGAGCGGGGCGCCCAGAAAGGCAGGCAATACCCAGGGAACCTCAATGAAAGGCCTTGTGAGAAGGTTTTGTGAGAAGGCATAAAATGCGACAACGCCGCATACTATCGGGGACAGTATGAAAGGGACGGCCAGCAGCGGGTTGGCCACCACAGGCAGTCCGAATAGAATCGGCTCGTTGACGTTGAAAAGAGAGGGAATAAAGGCCATCTTTCCAATCCGCTTCATATGAGCATTTCTAGAGAGCAGCAGAAGAAACGGCAGCGGAAATGTTGCTCCGGCGCCGCCAATCCATACAAACCACTGATAAAACGGATAGGCTGTGATATATGTCAGGACTGCCCCAACTGTGTGAGCGCTGGAGTTGTCTATCAGAAACTTCTGCCACAGAGCAAAAAAGACACCATTCATCACCGAAATGCCGTGTATTCCTGCCACACCGAGAAGCTGCAGAAAAAAGTTGACAATAACCACGCAGCCCACAGTATCGCCCAGTTTCTCCAGAGGTTTCATGACCGTGATAAGCCCGTTATAAAGATCGATGTGCAGTGAATAACAGGTAATCCAGACAAGTGTGGCAACAACAAAAAGAGGAAGGAAGCTTGCAAAGGCCTGTACAACTGCCGGAGGGATGTCTATAGAGCCGTTCTCCGACTCACCGGCAGACGATTTCCTGACAAAGAACTTCTCCCACAGATAGACAACAGAGCGAGAGATCTCTACAGTAATAAGACCTGAAAGGATAGCCAGAAAAAGACCGTCTGCGCCAAGCTGACTCATCTGGAGCACCCACACCGGCTTTCCCCCCTCCATTATCGGGACATGGTAAGGCTTCACAGTTATCAGGAATGCCACAACGGCACCAAGCCCCTGAGGAAGCACTGGCAATTTGTACTGACCTGCAAGAGAAGCCGCGATAGTGAATGCAACGTAAATGGACAGCATGCCCATAGTAAACATGTAGGGGAGAAGAATGGCGGCAAAGTTTTCACTGTACCATACACCGAAAGGAGAACTGGCAAGCCCCGGCAGATACTTGATGATCACATCGTTCTGTGATCCAAGAAGCAGAAAAGTACTTCCCACGAGTATTATGGGAACTACTGCTATCATTCCGTCTCTGAGAGCAAGAAGATGACGCTGCCGCGTCATTGCCTCAAGTGCTGCATTGAATCTGTTCCATATATTCTGCATTGTTTTCTCCATATTGCTTAATAAAATATCTCCGGGAATTACACCTGGCTCATGAAATTCCTGCATGCGCAGAAGGAGTTTTTCCTCATCTGTCTAATCGTACCAGTGCGGGATACGGCGTATCGTGCCATTTCAGAGTGCAATACGCTGTATTTCTATTTTTTATGGGTATAGGGGCTTCCCTCCCCGTTACCTGTAGACTGCGAAATGATTAATCGAGGAGGATGATCGATGTCAGAGGTGAAATGTCCAAACTGCAATTCCTGTTGCGACGATTTCTGGGCAGAGGATATTGAGAAGCGGGAGTTCATTTACTGTCATGCATGCCGGCACATCGTTCCAGTTGAAGAGCGGGAAAGTTCAGAATTCAATCTGCTCATTGAAAACTATATGATCAACTCCCACAACAACTGAATATCCTGACACTCCGGCAGCAATGGAATCAGATCCCTGTTTCAATGGGGCTCCTGATACTCGTACAGTCCTGGCACTTTTCACAGGAAGGATTGACTTATTGCCATATTACATATATTATTTAAGTAGCGGAGATTCCATAGAAACGTTGTAACAACAATATTTATCTGCCACCGGATGTAAAAATGATATAAGGCAGGGCATAATGTTACAACTGTGAGCATGGCGAACCGGGTTCACACGCCTGGTGAAGGTGCAGTTGAGCAGATGATATACCGTTATCCTGAGGCACAATACAAACAGTACCTGACAACAGGGACATGCCTGGTGGCTTTTGGAGCCATCATGCTCATCCTCTTCAGTATCAAAATCTTCATCAGGCAGCCTGTCATTCACTATCTTCTTTTCATCACAGGATTTCTGTCCATCTTTCCTACCGGACTCACGCAGTTCATTCGAGGCTTCAAACACCGCGAAATCGGATATGAACTGGATTACTCGGGCTTCAACATAGTCCATCCTGAGGGGATCAAGACAAATGTAAGATGGGACGATATCAAGGGTATAGATGAATCTCCAACATCTATCAAATTCATGACCCCCAGGGGGCAGGAAGAAATTTATAAGAACCTTGAAAAATTTGAGGAATTCTACGAAGTATTTAAAAAATATACAAAACGTGAGCTGAAAAAAACAGCAGAAGGTCCCAGAGCCACACCTGTATCACCAAAACCGTCCCTGAAGGAGCAGAAAGTGGCCGAGAACCTATCTCCGCCACAGAAAGAAGGCAAATCTCCTGCAGAGAAAGAGGGTACACCTGCAAAGAAAGGCGACGAAGCGAGGGATCGAATGCTCAAGGAGATCTTTGCTGCGCCTTCTACAGCAGAGCGCGCAGCCGAGAAGGAAAGCAGACCTCAGAATGGAAAGCCTGCTGATTCAACAAGGGAAACAGGCAAGACTGCTGCCGCGCCGAGAGAGCCTGTGAAGACGGAGATAGCCAGTCCGGCCGGTTTTAAATGGGAGGAGCCGAAAGGGGAATCCGGCGCAAAAGCTTTCGAAGCTGTATTTGGAGAGGTGGAAAGCCCTGTACAGGAAGGCGACCTGCCAGCTCCAGACCTGCGCGGTGCCGATGTGCCGTCATTGAACAAAACCGCTGCCGCTTCAGAAACAGGGAAAATACAGCCCCCACAGGGTGGATTTGATCCCGTTTTTGAAGATTTTTTACCTTCGATGCCTGTTGAGAAGGAAGAAAAAAGCTCATTCGCAACAGCACAGCTCAGTATAAAGCCAGACCCCGTCGAAAGAGGCAGCACCGGGGCTCCCCCTGTATCCCCACTCGACACGATAAAAAAAGAGAAGGCTGCGTTTTCTATCACGCCTCCCAGTGCAGCTATTCCCGAAAAAGAGGAGCGCCTGTCTCTCGGGGATCTTCTCGGGGCACCTGAAAGATATCGGGACGCCTTTCCTGAATCTGAAAATCCCAGGATTTCTCTGAATTCAAAACTGCCTGAAGTGATACCTCTCCTGCCTGAGCGGTCACCGTCACCTAAGGCAATACCGCTTCCAACGAAAGAGCAGGCATCCCGCCGGAGCGATGGTGCCAGAAGCAGTATTCCCACTCCGCATGACCTGATGTCTTCACTGAAACTCATCAAAGATGGCCTGGTGCCATTTCCTGAAGCTGGTGCCTTTATCCCTCCTCCATCACCTCCGTATTCCAGAAAATCAGCGCCGAAAGAAGAGCATCAGGAGACTTCATTCACATTGAGCCTGAGCGCTGCACATTCACACCGCCAGAATGAGCCAAAACATCCCGCATCGGAAGTAATAACACATGTACCGGGAATGAATACCAAAGCGCAGACAATAAATCCAGCAGCAAGAAGAGAAGATGAGCCTCTGAAGACACGGCAGATTGGCAGAAGAGAAGAAACACCTTATCCAGCGAAAAAGCCTGCTGAAAGAGAAGATGACCGCCGCACCCCTGCAAACGCTCCTGCTACAAAGGAAATTGCCCCGGCAGATAGAGAAAAAGTCCGTACACAAAGCGGCAGCAAGGCAACGCCTGCAGGAAATGCCGAACCTGCAACTGTGGAAACAATGATGAACGACTTCGTTTTGAGGCTGAGATTACTGTCAAGATGAGCGATTCATCTTCACAAAGCCCTTCTGATGGAGCCAGAGAATAAAAGAAACCGCATCTCCACCGTAGAGAGCTTCAAGCTCACCCAACCTTCCGGCACCTTTAATGAAATGCTTAAGCCAGTTCATACTCTCAGGCACAGTCACAACCTCTCCTGACAGAATAAGTGAGTATCCATACCGCTCTTTTCTCATGCGAAAGAGGGCTGAAGGACGTAAATCTGCCTGAAATTTTTCCTGGGCAGACTGGCGCAGAGCCGTCCCGACATCTTCCTGGGCAGACTGGCGCAGAGCCGTCCCGACATCTTCCTGGGCAGACTGGCGCAGAGCCGTCCCGACATCTTCCTGGGCCCTGAAGGATCGTCTCAAAGGTCTCTCTGCATCGCCATCGCCTGTCAATCGTCCCTCCATCAGGGGATCGTATCGGACAGTAAACCGATCCTGCAGAGCACGACAGCCGCTTCGGCACAGAGAGACCTCTGCACAGCCTTCACAGTCGGCAGGTACACGCGAGACCCACCGCCTCAGCCGTTGTCCGGACCATATCCTTCTGATGGAGCTTTCAAGAAGGTTTCCATAGATCTCCTCACTAAAAGAGCAAGCCTTCACATTGCCTGAAGGATCAACAGTACAATGCGTAACTCCGGCATTACAGTGAAATGAGTTCGGAAAAAAGCAGGACGGTATGCAGCCATCCACTTCCACAGGCAGACCTGTATTTCTGACTTTCTGAATGTATGAAAGCACTATGGCCAGATCCTTCCGCAGAATGCTCACTCCGGGGCGAATCGGCCCGATATATCGGCGAAAAAGATGGAATCGGGAGCCCAGCTCAAAGACCAGGCGCATAATCTCTTTTATCTGAAATTTATTAAAATCACCTATTACTGTGGAAGTCTGGAATGGAATCGAAGCTCTTTTCACGTGAGTAAGAAGAGAGAGCAGAGCATTAAAGCTCCTGAAAGAAAGAAAGCGGTCGTGAACTTCTTCCGTGGCGCCGTGAACAGAGAAGGAAAGGCCTCTCAGCATGGTGCTTCTCCGTAAAAGAGCCAGAATCTGCCGGGGCCTTTCCCACAGTCCTGCAGTGAATACAATGAAAGGAATCCTCCGGCGATCCAGACTCTCCACAACTGCCCTGAACTCCGGATGGTTCACTGCCTCTCCACCGGAGATACGTATTTCCTCTACAAATGGCGCCAGACGATCGAGCACTGTCTCCCATTGAGCAGAAGTCAAAGTGGGGTGCAGCTTTTTTTTATCACCGGGACAGCCTGGACAGAAGGCAGGGCAGGCCCAGGTAAGCTCCAGCACCGCATATGCAGGAGCGATCAGCCTCTCATTCTCAACAAACACCGGCTACCTCCCATAAATTTTTTCCAGAGGGGAAAAGCGGAAACCGCATAGAATTACAGAGTATTGCGCCAATGAGGAGGATACAGTGGAACATCTCATACCACAGATGAAGGCCTTTTTTGATGATTTTGCCGCGGAAACCAGGAAGCTCTCACCTGAAAAAGCCGATTGCGGTGACTGCAGGCAGTGCTGTGAATCGCCACCTTTTCTCATGACCACCTCTGATCTCGAGTTCCTCATCATCAAACGCTATATGGAGGAGAACCGTCTGCACCACAGAGTTCACTTCATCCCCCTCACCGGCGACACCCTCGATAAGCGTGAGAGCTATCTCTTCTGGCAGTGTCCCTTTTACTCCCGTCTGAACCACTGTGAAATATACCCGGTCCGCCCTTTCGCCTGCAGAATAGTAGGCCCGCTTGTTCAGGAACCTATTAAACACTGTGTCTACAAGAATCCCAGAATATACTCCATACCGCCTGAGATACCGCTATGGGACAGTTATGCGGCAATTCTGCGCCAGTATGATTTCAGGAGAGGCTATATCTTCCCTGATCAGGTAATCTTCAACGCTCCGGCACTCGAGCTCCTTATGGGCTACAGACTTCCCTGGTCCCGCTGGAGAGCGCTTCCGCTGTAAAAAAGACACTTTCCGGAACGGCTCCCGGCTGACACAGCGTTCTGGCCATGTATTTCCGCACTTCCCCTGTCTCCGGCAGACTTCCACCTTCATGAGAGCCTCCCGGGCAGCGGCGTTTGACTTTTCAGGAATTCTCAGTCTTTTCGCCACTCTCGAAGAGAGCGTTCAGAAACTCCATGGGGTCGAAGACGCGCAGATCTTCAAGCTTTTCACCAAGACCGATGAATTTGACCGGGATGGAAAGCTCATCAGCAATGGCGATCACTATTCCTCCCTTGGCAGTGCCATCCAGCTTGGTCAGCACAATACCGCTCACATCTATCAGCTCAGCGAACGTCTTTGCCTGAAGAAGAGCGTTCTGCCCTGTCGTGGCATCGAGAACCAGAAGAGTCTCATGAGGGGCATCAGGCACTTCCCTGGCAATCACCTTTCGGACCTTCCTGAGCTCTTCCATCAGATTTGCCTTAGAATGAAGCCTTCCTGCTGTGTCTATGATACAGTAGTCACAGTGACGCGCTTTTGCGGCGCTCAGTGCATCAAAACAGACAGCGGCAGGATCGGATCCGTCTTTATGCTTGATAAGATCCACACCAAGACGATTTGCCCATATCTGAAGCTGATCTATAGCAGCAGCTCTGAATGTATCAGCTGCCGCAAGCAGCACCTTGTGGCCTTCACTCTTCAGCCTGTGAGTCAGTTTGGCAATGCTGGTTGTCTTTCCTGTGCCGTTGACTCCCACTGCCACTATCACCGTTACTCCATCATCGCTCTTTGCAAGCTCTCCCCCCTTGCCTCTCATTATCTCAGCCAGATCCTCCTTCAAAGCCTCCAGAACTTCAGGAGGCTCCTTGATCTTTTCCTTTTTCACCTTGTCCTTCAGCTTATCCATAAGCTTTTCCGTGGTGGTGACTCCTACATCGGCGGCGATCATGATTTCTTCCAGTTCATCCCAGAATTCATCATCAATCTTCTTGAAGATGGAGAACAGCTTTGATATCTTTCCAACAAAGCTCTCCCGGGTTTTGTTCAGTCCGTCCCTGAGCTTCTGAAACAGGGCTTTTGGGGAAAATTGATTCAGTTTTTCAAGCATTGTCTGTCACTCCGTTATACCTTTTCTGTAAGGTGCTATATCGACAAGATAGGGCTCTATGTCAGGCACTATCCTGAAGAAAAAGTTCACCAGACCTTCGGCGAACTCCCTTTCCTTCCCTTTGTAAATAATCTCCATGGCCTGCTCTGAGGTGAAGGCCTTCCGGTATGGTCTGTCAGTTACCAGGGCGTCATACACGTCGGATATGCCGATGATCATAACCATCAGGGGGATGGCGTCGCCCATCAGTCCTGCAGGATATCCCGATCCGTCATATTTCTCATGATGATGACGCACCAGCGGAATTATGTCCCAGGGGAATTCAATGCCTTTCAATATGAGCACTCCCAGGTCCGGGTGCTTCTTCATCCAGGCCATCTCGGCATCTGTAAGCTTGGCCTCTTTGCGCACAATAAAATCAGGGATGCCTATCTTCCCGATATCGTGAAGAAGGCCACCCATCTCTACAGTCTCGATATCGATCTCATTTGAAAGCGATGGGTCGAACCGCAGTATGTGAGTGGCCAGGAGCTTGGCAATTCTGGAAACTCTCTGAGAATGGAAGCGCGTATAAGGATCCCGGGCGTCGATTGCATTGGCTAGAGCTTTCACAGTCTCCCTGTATACTTTGCTGAGCTGATGGTACAGCTCCTCGACACGCTTTCCCTGCTGGGCGTGATCTATTCCTATGGTTGCAAGAAGCTGCAGCGTGCCGTACAGGGCCAGCTCTGCCTCTGAATTGGGCATGAGATCGGCTCCCTTGGCAAACTCCGTTCTGGCCAGCTCAAACTCCTTCTGCTTGGAGTAGCTGGCTCCCAGGCAGAAATGAGCATAGGCGCTGTTTGGATTTGACTCGACAGAATGAGCATATTCCTTGACCGCCTCTTCAACCCTGTTGTTCTTGAACAGAGAAAGGCCCAGATAGTAATGGGCAAAGGGGTCTTTGGGATTCTCGCCAATAACCATCTGAAACTGCTCGATGGCCTCTTCCATATCGCCCTGTTTGTAAAAAGCCCGTCCCAGAGCATTTCTGAGCTTGATATCGTTGGGCTTGGACATGATTCCCCGCTGGTAGACTTCGATGGCGCCTTCGTTGTCGCCTGCGTTGAAGAGCGCCTCGCCGAGGCCGTAAAGAGCAAAGTCGTGATTGGGAATTATGGCGAGCGTCTTCTTGAAGTTGAGCGCTGCATCTTCGAATCGCCTCTGCTGAGAAAGGATCGAGCCTATGTAGTAGTAGATGTCACCGTCAGCAGGATCCAACTCGGCATAGCGCTGAAAGAGAGAGAGAGCCTCGTCCATCTTCCCCAGCATCTTCTTGATCTCACCGAGCTTGAAATGTGCTTCCTTCAATCTGGGGTTATATCTGATGGCCTGCTCAAATTCCGTTCCGGCCTCTTCCATCCTGAACTGAGCCTGAAAGCATTTGCCGAGCTCAAGGTGGGCCTCTCCATAGCTGGGCTTGAAATCGATGGCCATCTTGAGATACTTCTCACCCTGAGGAAAGAGGCTCTGAGCATCATAGCAGACACCAAGCTGATAGTGAGCCTTTAGATATCGCGGCCTGAACTGTATCGCCTTCTGATAAGCTAATGCAGCAGGCTGTATTCTTCCGAGTCGGAAGTTGGCCAATCCCAGCTGATAGCATATATTTGGAGCCTGCGGCCGCTGATTGAGCTCGATGCTGTATACCTTCAGAGCATTTTCATAGTCACCTTTGTCTGCATAGACGAGCCCCAGAAAAAAATGGGCCATATCAAATCTGTCTTTCAGAGAAATAGCTGTATGATAGTGGTTGATGGCTAAATCAAGCTGACGGAGGCAGTAGAATACGAAGCCCAGCGTAAAGTGCTTATAGGCAGAAGAGGCTTCCTGCATGTCATATCTCTCCCAGGCTCTCACCGCAGCTATCGGCGACAGTGAATGAGACAGATCTACCTCTCCAAAGCGGAAATCTCCATCTTCATCAGTGACTTTCTGCCACTCCTTTACGGCCTGTTCATATGCGTGATTCCTGGACAGCACTATGCCCAGCTCATACCGGCCCTGAAAATACGAAGGGTTTACGGAAACACATTTTTCCAGATATGTGATCGCTGTTTTCAAGTCATCAGCCTCAGCATACAATCTGCCCAGCTGGTGCAATGCTTCATGATTTCTGGGTTCATCGGCCACAATGCGCTCCAATCTCTTTATGGCCTGCTCGTTCCGCATTTATTCCTCCGAATATTCTATTACAGGATATGAAAAACAAATTCTGATGAAGATATATTATAACACGCACATCATATGAAAGTAAAGTTCTGCAATGACTGTCTCAACGTGTGGGATCCAACATTCTATGCATCCACCGGACAGTCTTTCCTTTGAGCTTATACAGGAAAGATACATTACTTTGATAATATGCAAGGATCTGACGCGCCTCATCGAGGTTTCTCTCTCTGTAAATGAAGAAAAGCGAGATGAGGATATCTGTGTTACTAATACTTTTAAATCTACCGGGAGAGAGATCTACAGTGCGGGCAAGTTCGGGAAGCAGAGCCAGGTCACGGACATCCAAGAAAACAGCGGCACATTCGTCAAAGTAAACCAGCCTGAACCGGGGTGAGCGCATGAAGAGAGTGACCATGCCACGCTCCTGAAGATGGTGAATAATTGCGGTTCTGAAAGGATATTTCTGCTGCAGCCTCTCCAGGCTGTCCTCCGAGAGGCTGTCTCTGAAAGCGAAGTAGTCTGGGAGAAGCTCTTTCATATATGGAAACTGCCTGGGATCCACAAAGACTTTATATTCAGGGTACAGTGACCACATGAGATAGCCACCGGTGAGATAATCGTTGAAAACAGGCCCTGGAAGCCGACAGGTCTGCAAGAACCGGGATGCCTGCCTGGGCACGAAATCACTGTCCAGCTTCCCCTGCCAGTCCGTGGCCAGTGTATAGCCGATTCCGATATGAAGCATGATGCCGAGAAACAGATATAGAATTAAAAGGGAGATAACTGACGTAACAGGAAGCGCGGAAAGCGATGCCACTGCCTGAACATGGAGTGATTGGACTGAGGGACTTGCAGGAGGCCGGACAGATGCAGGCGCAGGAGGCCGGCCGCACTCCTGCTGTGGCGACCCTGAGCAGAGCCATCTTTCACCTGTGAGATAAAAGAACGAAAAAAGCCAGAGCACCGGATAATAAAGAGTAGCACGGCAGAGCGACATGGCAAAGAGGAAAAAAACCAGGTTCAAGAGCAGCAAAGCTGGATCACCACAGCGTCTCATTATCAGCAGGGTTATCCACGCTGTGATAAAAAGAATTCCCATGATGAAGACAGCCCAGGCAGTGACAGTAAAATACAGCTTACATGATAAAGGTCCTGGGAAGAGATGACCCCACATCGATGTCCAGGCACATAGCCGCTGCACTGCCAGATCGGCTGCAGAACCCTGTGTCGTATATTGCTGAAGAATGGACATGGGATATTCGAGGCCGGTCGGATTTGCCACGGTAACCAGAAATGACAGAACAGCAGAGATCAGAAGCGTCATTAACCCTTTCGCAGGGAGTGTCACGAGGAACCTGGTCGGAGGGGCGCCGAAACCTCTGGCCGGAAGGGTCGGAGGGGCAGAAGGGTGAGAGCGATCTCTCAGCGGTCTTCCTGATAGGAATGCAAACGACTCGCCTGCCGCCGCCACGGCCAGAAAGAGAAGACCTGTGACAAAGGCTCCGTGAACATTCACCCAGAGAAGAAAAAGAGCAGGAAAAAGCAGAAAGAGCCTGTTCCTCCCTGATTTTCCCATAAAATATATGAAGATCAAAGCAGCAAAAAAAATATCACTGGCCCGCTCAGGCTTCAGGTATGTCCCACAGAGCTTGAAGGCTGCCGCAACCAGAGCAAAGGCGGCAACATGAACAATTGAAAGCTTTTCGCCAGACCTGGCAAGGTAGATAAGAAAAAAGATAAAAACCGAAAGATTTGCCGCCCATCTGAAGAAGAGAAGACCGCTGATACCGGAACATGAGTGGATAGAGTATACGAGAGCGCTCCCCACCCAGGTGCCGTATATCCATTGGCGGTGAACAGGCGTCCAGGAGTAGGCACTGTCGTCTATCGTCCATGTATGCTCTTTGATATAGTGCTCCCCATATCGAAGGTGCCACCACATGTCATAGTCGTCCGGGAGGGTTGGAGAATAAAGAACGACTGTGATGACGAGCAGCACAAGAGATATGAGTAAAACCTGACGGCTTCCGGCCAGGTCACTGAGCAACGCTGTGTATCTCTGGAGAGGTCGTTCCTTCACCGGCGACTTGAGCCTTCCATTCATCAGGATTGAGACGCGCGACGCTGCCGCGCTTTCTGAAGACCTTCCTCCCCTGGAGATGCCACTTGATAAAGAGGCCGAAGACATCCTTCACCGAAGCAATGATTGCCCTTATTCTTGTGCCTTTGGCATCACCGACACTTCTGGGAATGAAGGGGACAGGCACCTCCTTTATGGACATGCCGTTCCAGTAGCTTTTAATGAGCCCCTCAGGGTTGGCAAATGAGCTTTTTCCTTCAAAGTTGATAGACTGTATCCATTTCGTGGGATATATGGTGACGTTCTGGAAATCACTCAGTGGAACGCTGTACAGAATCCTCACAAGTATATAGTTGATTATGGATACAAGTCCCTTCTTGACATTATCGGAGCGCTTCTTCAGATGGCCGATATCGAGAAGCTGGATTATGGTGAGCACCGGCCTGAGCAGTGGGTTCTCTGTCCGGACCGGAGCACGGCGCACACCCTGAACTATGTCATATTCATTGAGATATTTAAGAAATTCCTTCAATCGGGAGATATCATAGCACCAGTCAATAGTCTGCCAGAAGAGGTACTCCTTGGTGGCTCTCTGTATGGCCCTTCTGTGACATATTCCGACGTTCATGTTCTTTTCGTTCGGATATATCCGTACGATCGGATTCTTCTGCTGAAAGGCCTTTGCCACTTCAAGCGTTCTGTCTGTGCTTCCATCCTCGATGAAGACAATCTCACAGTCTACTGCTGATTCTTCGAGGAGGGCCGTAGCACGGGTTAAAAACTCCTCTATAGAGTCCTCTTCGTTATAACCCCAGCAGAGAAGCGACAGAGACCGCTCAAACTTTCCTGCCGTCTTTTCATCTTCACTCATTGCATTCCCCCTCCCCACTGACCGGGAACCACTTTCCAGACAGCCGTCTCTCACAGGAACCTGCTCATAAGAATATCTCCGGCTTCAGAGGTTACTCATCCATATACTCTGTTTCGAGACAGCTATCTTCTACTTCCGATCCTCAGCCGCACAGCCTTCCATATCCTGGAAATCGAGCTCGCCTGTCCTCTCTTTTCTGCGCTCCTCGGCAGTCCTGATGACCTTCCAGTAATTATGCTTCCATGAGCGGTACTGCCAGTCCGGACAGTTTCTGCAGAGCTCAAGCTCTTCACCGCGACGCTGAAGATGCAGCTCCCTGTAATGATTGAAGCCTTCACCGTGCCATATCTCACCTATACTCTTCTCGTGGATGTTCCCCATATTGGTTCGGGCAGCGATATCGTATCCGCATACCATGACCTTTCCGCGGGAATCTATATTCAGACGCTCAAAGAGGAACGGACACGGTATACGCTCCTCCGGAGGAAGATATGGCGTGGGATCGGCAGAATGGTTGGGATCGTTGATCCCCCAGGTGAGATATTTACGCTTCTGGAAGTTATCCACGAGAGGCTCCCAGAAGGCTGCCACCTTTTCTATGTCAACACCCTTCTGGTTAACACCGCTGGCGATAATCCTGGTAGGGCTCTGCATCTGATTTCTCATCGACACTATCATCTTAACGCTGGAGAGCAGATTCTCCCAGTCCAGACCTGTCCGCACAAGTGAATATGTCTCTGCATCGGCGGCATCGACGGAAAACTCGAGCATGTCGACACCGGCTTCCAAAAGTCTGCGCGAGTTCTCCCTGTTAAATCGGGAGCCGTTGGTTATGAGCCCCACCTTTGCTCCCACCTTTTTTGCATACTCGACAAGTTCAACCGCCCTGGGATGCAGCATAGGCTCTCCGCCGCCGGAGATTCTTATCCAGGCGTGATGAGGGCCGCACTGATCGGCGATGATCCTGAAAGTCTCCTCTTCCATTATCGGTCTGTCCCTGTACTCATCACGTATCGAGGAGTTGGTATACGGACAGTTGGGACATCGGGCATTGCAGACATAGACAAAGGAGAGGACACTCATCATTGGAAACTGCTGCGCTTCCTGCCTTATGGCATAAGAGTCCTGTGTATGCTCGACTGCCCGGGTATCACCGTTAGATGGTCCTGCCTCTTGGGACCCATCCGGTGCCTTACCGGCAAGGCTGGCCGCATCCTGTCCGGGTCCGGCAGCGCTGGCCGCATCCTCATCTCCATTGATTTTGATTTTATCTGTCATTACGATATTACCTCACTGTGTGGTTCTGAAAGACAAATACTCAGAATGCCTCTTCTCATGCTCTTTCTATGATTCATGCCCCTGAGAGTCCGCAGAGCCTCAGAGAGAGCCTCAGAGAGAGCGTCAGAGAGAGCGTCAGAGAGAGCGTCAGAGAGAAACCCAGACATTGATATCCCTTCACTCGGCGTATTTTCTCTCTAAGGATTCTGGGAATAATAATCTGCCCTGGCTGACTGCCAGTCCCTGCAGTCCCTGCAGATACCTGGAAGCTCTTCGTAACGGCCTTCCAGATGCAGGCGCCGCAGATCTTTCAACGGGCCGTTCCATATCTCGCTGATTGTGGATTTATTCACGTCGCCAGCCACATAACGGGCATCAAGATCGACAGCGCAGGTCACTGCCAGGCCGCGATCGGTAATTGACATGGTTCGCATGGCCCAGTAGCATGGCCATCGGTCTTCTCTGCCCAACACGAGGTTGGGAGCCTCAATCATCCCACCCCAGCTCACCTTGGGCCTGATCTTTACGTTGGCGCCGCAGGAGCCCCAGTATGATATGAACTCCTCCTTCTCGTCCCTGTTGATATCCATCTCTACGAACTGCACAAAAACTTCAGGCTTCAAGCTTCCCATCTCGTCTCTTATCTTGATGAGCCTCTTTGTCTGTTTCACCACGCGCTCGTAAGAGCCTCCCACCCTCAGCTTCGCATATGTCTCAGGCCTGAACGCGTCAATACCGATATAAACAGCATCCAGCCCTGATGCGACAAGCTTTCTCGCAGAAGCCTCATCGAGAAGATTCATATTTGAGTTCAGCACTACATCTGTGAGTCCTTTAGCCTTTGCATAGGCTATCATTTCAAAGATGGAGGGGGTTGTCCGTTTCAGAATCAGAGCTTCACCGAAGAAGACCATCCAGACCCTCACAGTGGGGTCAGTCTCAGCTATCTCATCGATAATCTTCGTGAAGAGTCCCCAAGGCATAACGCCCCTTTTCCTCGTCATGGTGCGGTGCACACACATCGAGCATTTCAGATTGCAGTAGCTCACCGTGTCAATGAGCACCACTTTGGGAAAGCCGACAGCGGCATCGAGCCTTCCTTTTGCACGCTGCTCCTCGAGAATCTTCTCTTTCATGGCAGAATCCTTTCCATGGAGAGGAAAATTGTTCTCCCTGCCTGAAGATCACAGGGAGAACAAAGGCACAGAGGCCTGTTTTTATATCTTCACCACAATCTCATATACTCCTCCCCTGCAGCATGATAACGCATAATGCACGTTATACAGACGCGCATTATATACAAACGCGCATTATAAATTGCACTGTCAAAACTTCTGGAATCATCTATCAACGCTTATTTGGCAATTTAGAATGCTGCAGTTTGTTATGCTGGTGAGTATAAATCACTCATTCACCTGTGGGATAAGCAGGAAAAGCGGAGGATTAATCAAAATGTGAAGAATGAAAGTGCAGCAGAGACTTCTACAGACTGTCTACCTTCTCTCGCTCGCCATTCTGCTGGCCCTGGCCACTGGATGGTTCAAATCAAGAGGCGTTCCGATTGAAGTCGAAGACCCTCTGCGCATCGTACTGGGAGGAATCATTATCTTCTTCATCCCAGGTCTCATCTGGGGTGAGTTTCTGGGCCTCCGCCCCACTCATTCGCTGGAGACACTGGCCTGGTCCTTCATCATCTCGCTGTCCATAGAGTTTGTCGCAATGCTTGCCGCATTTGTGATGGCTGCGACCATCACAGCCTGGGTGTATATGGTGCTGGGAGCATCCATGGCAGGGCTCGTACTGCTGCTTCTGCGCTTCAGAAAAGGAGAGTCCTTTCATTTCGTGGAGCCGATCATGAGGCCTATCGAAAAATCCCTGAAGGAAAATGTATCCCATTTACTCATCCTGCTCACGATGGCATTCATTGCCAGAGGAGCTTATGCCTGGGGTGAAGATCTCCTCTCGATAAGCGGCGAGAAAGTGCTCCACCTCCTCTTTGTTGTGAAGTATTATTCTCTTCCACTGGTACTGCCTGATCTTTCGGTAGGGCCGCATGTGGCTGCAGCCAACATGGTGAACTTCTGGGAGTTTATCATTGCAGGATGGGCGCGCCTCATCCACTGTGATCCACTCCCCCTCTTCTTTCGGGCACGATTCATAATACCTCTTACAGGGCTCCCTGCCATGTTCCTCCTCACAAAGAGCATCACAGACGATGACAGAAAGTCAGAAGGTGTATTCTGGACTATTATACTGATGGTTCTGGGGTGGTGGGTTCTCCTCTCTCCTTCGTCACTCGACTACATCAAAGATGAGCACCTGAGAGGCGCGCTTTCATTCATGGGAACGGTTCATCACGCCGATTCGGCAATGGATATGCTGATTGCTCCCTGTGCCGCCCTTCTGTTCCTGCTGGTCAGAAGGACCAGTTCAGTCATTGTGGCGCTTTTTGCGGCACTTCTTTCCATCACCTTCCTGTGGCACGTGCGAGAATTCTTCCAGATTGCGATATATGCAGGTATTCTGGGCTTCACAATTCTGCTCTTCCCCTCTCCAGAAAAGAAAAAAATGCTGAAATGCTGGTCTGTCTCAATAATCACTATTGTTGCAGTGGCGGTCATACTGCTTGTGGCCATTAAATTGACAGTGCCTGATTCAGCCTTTGGATATGATGAAATGGCTCTCAAAAAGGCGGCACTGTCATATTCCGTTATGGGCAGAAGCCTGCTGGGAGTGAGAAATCTCTTCTGTTTCCCGTCTATCCTCGCACTCTCTTCGACACAGGCGCCCGGTATGATCATGGATGCCGCCACAGTATTCAGAATAATCCCGGAGTGGCAGGTCATGCCGTGGCTTGCAGTATCGCTGATTGCAGCGGTGGCGCTTGCATTTCTCGGAATCAGGGAGGAGCGCCGTTTTTCCCTCTTCTATCTGCTCCTGTGGTTCCTCTCTCTCTGCTGGACATTCAGCATGCTCATTATCTTTGTGCTCACCTACAGCGAGATCATGATCGGAACTCCACGCATACTGTATATCTTCTCTTACATAATCACCGGACTGGGCTTAACTCTGCTGGCACGCTACAGCGTAACCGAAGACAGACACTCATACTACCCCCTCATCTTCCCTCTTCTGATCATCCTGTCAGCAGTGATAGTCGAAGGACTGATGAAAAAAGGATTCTTCATACCTCTTTCATACCTTCTCTCGCTGGGCGCACTTGTAGCCTTTGCTGCTCTGGTCGTCCCTTCAGATTTCTGGAAAAGACTGAAGAGAATCAGAAAGCCGTCAACGGCCGAGGGCGGCTATGCAGCAGCGCACACAGGCAAAGGCTCAGCACAGAAAAATGACTGCAGCTCAGCACAGAAAAAGGGCGGCAGCTCAACACCGGATAAAACCGGCACCCTGAGAAGCCAAGACAGCACGGCGAAAGGGCCATGGCCCGGGGCAGTCTATCTGCTCTGTCTCCTTTCCCTCCTTCCATTCCTGTGGAAGGACTACGGCCTCAGGGTTAGTGAGCTGGTATTCGAGCACCGGGTCCAGCCGGACTGGTACGGCGACCTTAACCCCTTCGGATATTCAAAAGAGCTCATCACCTTTATTAGAGGAGCAAAACCAAAAAGCACTTTTCTGGCAGACCCTTTCAGCAAATCCTGTCTTTTCGTCTATGCTCCTCATTACACAGTTATAATGCCGTCGGTGATTACAACCCTGATAAGTGCAGAAAAAGCCCTGAAAGAGGTAAAGCAGGGGAAGCATCCACTCTTCCGACCTGAGACACTCGACTCTGGAGAGAGCTTAGAAAGCTCTTCCGTGTATCCCGTCAATCACGAAGAGGCGTGCAGATGGCTTGAGGTTAACAGCGTGCAGTATATCCTGGCAGAGGGTAACTATTACCGAAAGCTCTCAGAATATTTTCTCTCTCACCCTGAAAGCTATAGAATCGTATTTGAAAACAAGGCAGACAGAGAAGTCGTAGCGGAGTTCAAAGGATTGGACAGGTAAAACAGGGCAAAGGGACACGCTTGAGGTTGTCATCGTGCGTGCTCTTGTGCGTGCTCTTGTGCGTGCTCTTGTGCGTGCTCTTGTGCATATGCAGGAATCGTTCCCCGCGTATTCTGCTCAGGGCTAACATCCCAGACCGGAAGGATCACCAGGGCGGGAAGACATCTCCTGAGATGGGCTTTGAGTCTTGCCCTGCCTCATGTCATACGAAGGCCCGGCCCATTACGTGAATTTCATGAACGCCTCTCTTTACGCCGACCTAAAAGGGTGACCCATGTTGCCTGTATGCGCAAACTCCTGACTCTCATATGACATATGCTCAGATTCCAGCAGCCATATCGTTATAAAGACAATGAACTGACTATCAGGAAACTGAAAGCAGCAGTTGGCACGCTGCCCACCGGCACACCCGGCACGCTGCCCACCGGCACACCCGGCACGCTGCCACATACGGCACCCGGTCCGCCGGCACACCGGCACCCGGCCTATCGTAGAAATGACATAAACAGCACTACAGCAGCAATCAGGACCGCACAGACTCCTGAGTAGAGCAGCAACTCACCCAGTAGAAAGATCGCGCTTTCAACGGTAAAAAGCTCCCGAAGCAGAGAGAGAAAATCGAGCTGTCCGGAGAGGACAGGCAGATCCTTCTTCTCCTTCTTCCTTATGATGAGCCCGAGCATGAGAAATACCGCCCCGATGATGAGACATCCAAGACCGATCATGGTAAGCGGTGCTGCAGTCACAGGGGTCTACCTCCGTTTGATAATCTGCTTTTCGTGCCGGAGAGATAACATCCTCTTTTTCACCCTGTATATAACAGAACGCCCATCGTCGTATACCATTTCAAGATCGCCTGCAAGTGAGCTCACGACATCTCCAGAAGCTTTATGCCACTTCTCCGTGACGAGCAGATAGTCTATATTAAAGTCATTCAGCATGGCTTTCCGGACCTCCGGAGTATCAATACTGTTGAAAAAAGGCTGTGCATCTCCCATCATAGTTTCATCGACCAGAACGGTCAGCGCTGCATAGTACTGCAACGGCCCGGGATCACTCAAAGCCTGCCTGTTACCCCGGAGCAGGATCTCCTCACGAAAGCCTCTGTCTTCTCTAACTTTGTCATCGATAGAAAGGCCTGTCCGGAGAGTGAAAATCTTCTCCAGCACCTCAGGCTCTGTCATCAGGGAGATATATGAGCCTGATGTATATACATGCTGGGGAGTCATCACCGATATGGCCATGAGACACTCACCTGGTGCCGCAAAGACTTTTCCGGCAGGGATGCTGTGACGCATGAAATCGATCATCGGCAGCGATAAAGCGCTGTAAGGACTGTTCTGATACCATTTCTCCCATTCTCTCACAGAAATCCTGGAAGAGGCATAGCGGTATTCATCTATCAGGGTCTTCCGCTCCTGAGGTATGCTGTTCTCCTTTACAGGAAAGACCGGATTTAAGCCGCAGGAACCGAAAAAGAACCGGTCATCACAGGCAAGAAGGATGACGACACAGAGAAGAAGAGCAAGGAAGGAGCTCTTCTTCTGTCCTGAAAACTCCCTCAGCTCATCCGTACCTGTCCGACTCCTGCAAGCCTTACTCCTGCAATAATCACTCGCGCCCGGTCCACTCTCACCAGACCCAGTCACGCCAGACTCACTTGCGCAGGTCTCATCTGAGCCTACCCAGTCAGCTTCCGCTGGTACAGGCTTTCCCTGAGCAGAGCCACAGCGGAACATTCTTTTAAACTGCGCTGTGGAAAACAGAAAAACAAATACCGGCAAGACCAGCACCCAGAATGTGAACAACAGAGGGCTCCATCGGTATATCCACTGCGGTATTACAAGACAGAAAGGGATGAGAAGAAACAAAAGCCGACAGGGCGCAGGAAGCTGGTTAAGCAGTGCACAGCAGTACCAAAATACCCAGGCAGATGCAATAAAGACAAAGGGGAAGAGCCCCAGCGTTACAGGCGCGCCAACAAGAAACTGGGAATAGGATAATTTCAGAAGAACAAGTGTCAACACAGGTACCGATGCTGCTGCAAAGATACCGTAAAAAACGGCAGCAAGTACAGAAAGTCCTCTCTCTCTCCTTTTGAGAAGGAAGAGAGGCACAACGAAAAGAGCCAGCATATAGTATGGGTTCATCAGAACCATATTATAACCTGGCAGAAGCTGCCTTCCTCTCAATGGAGGATAAAAGAGGCTCAGCGCTCCGCCCTCCCTTATGGATGAGAATCCCTGATCGAGCAATGCGCGTGCGGCAGTCCTGTTCCATTCAAGAACTCCAGGCGCCACCGCCTGCGACTGAAAATGGTAAATAAGAAAGCCCACAGCCATAAGAACTGTAATGATAAAGAAAGCCCGAATTGCCGCAGGCCTTTCTCCTCCAGACAGGACAAGACCGACCGTAGCAGCCGTAAAAATCATCAGGGCGATGACAAACTCCCTGGCGTGAATGAAGAGCAGCAGAGAAGTAAATACAATGCATAGCACGACAGCAGTGATCTCTTTATCACTGATGGCGTGCAGGAAGAACATGAACGCCATGGGAAGAAGCACTGCCAGAGCAACATCCTGATACTGAGGGAACGGCAGGAACTGTCCGAAGGCCTGGCCGGTGAAGTCATTACCCCAGCCGCTCCAGGCTGCTGCACAGGCCAGAAGAATAACATACCACGGGAGCTCCCTGGAAGAAGGGAAGAGAGCCCTGGTAATCCCATAGACAGTCACAATCGACAGAAAAGACAGAAACCCCCGGGAAAGACAGTAAAGCTGCAGAACCTCCAACCCTGAAAGAGCAGACAGGAATGCCAGCTGAAAAGAATAGAGCGGCACGACATAGGCAAAAACAGTGCCTGGCCTGAAATATAGATTTTCGACAGATAGAGATGGGAGAGAGCGGATCTTCTGTGCCATCATAAGCAGCACCCCGTCCTCCTGGCCGAGAGGCGGCATCTCGAGCCGCAAAGCCATCAACGCCACCACAGCAAGCGCAATCAGAGAGGGAACGGCGAGGTATATATCACTCTGCTCTTTCAAATAATCTTTCAGAGACTTAAAAAATGATGACGGCCATACTTCTGAAGAGGCACTTTTTTCCCTCCACCAGAAAGCGATTGCAAATACCGCCATCACAGCGCAGATCACGCAGAATATTGCGACAGCAGACCAGATCGACAGATGAAAGAAGAATGAGATAAAGGCAATGACGGAAAAAAGCATCAGACTGATACCTGAGATGAAGGGAACTGTCTCCAGCCAGTCCAGATCCTTTTTCCAGCGGAAGAGACGTATCAGAAGGAGCCCTGGCAGCAGAAACAGAAAAATGGAGATCATGCGAGACGATTCCTCATTAAAACGTCTGTCCGGTGACTGCACGAAAGAGCTGCAAGCGTGTCAGAGAGGGCAGTGAGGCTGTCTATTCTGCATCTGTGCATCCTGAGCGCTTCGCTGCATTCGGAAGAGATCCTTGCAATAAAAGGTACGTTAGCTTCCTTTGCTGCTATGAGATCGCTTTCACCATCCCCGATGAAGGCCACCTCATGCCGCTCATATAGATGACGCGCGAGTATACCTTCGATAATTTCGACCTTTTTGCGCGGTGCGCCGTGCACCTCCCTGAAAAAACCCGCTAGCCCCCGTCTCTCAACAATAAGCAGCAGCTCCTCTTCAGGCGTTCCTGATGCTATGAAACAATCATACTGCAGGGATTTTTCATTAAGAAACTCCAGCGCGCCATCCACAAAAGGCGCTGCCAGCACACGGTCAAGCACAATCTCAGCAAACTCATCGCCGAGGAGTTTCTCGACATCTTCAGTGTAAGAGAGGTGAAGAATGGCTTCATAAATATGGCGGAACTTCACATAACGTGAAATCCCCACATTATCAAGGTGGTAGGACACAATGGCGTCGAGATGCTCAGGGCATCTCCTGTTGAAGAGCTCTCTGAAGGCCTCTGTCTTTATCTGCGCCGATTCAAGGATCACTCCATCGAAATCGAATATAACGGCTTTAATCATGCAGCGCACCTGCTTCCTTTTTTTCACTCTGCAGAACTGAAAGCAGATTCCTGACCGCCATGATCTCCATCTCCACCCTGCATTCTTTTGCATATGAGCCTGCATGTGGAGTCAGGATGACGTTATCCAGCTCTCGGAGAGGCCCCTCATAAGGCTCCTCGGGAAAAACATCAAGCGCTGCTCCTGCGATATGGCCATCTCTTAGCAATTCATATAGAGCAGTATAGTCAACAACGCCGCTCCTGGACATATTGAGTATATAGACACCTTTTTTCATCGTTTTCAGCAGCTCGGCAGTCAGTATCCTGTCTTTCGCAGAGGCGTGAATTGAAATAATATCGGACGATGCAAGAAGCTCCTCCAGAGAACTGCAGGTGCACAAAGGACAATCTGACACGCCCGGGTCGGCAAAAGAAACGTGACAGTCAAAAGAGTTCAGGATCCGGGCCACTTTTTTTCCGATCCTGCCAAGACCGATGATTCCGACATTCTTTCCATGAAGCGTAGTGCCCATGCACTTGTCCCATATTCCACCGCGAAGATGTCTGTCCATCAGGGAGACTTTTCGCAGAAGATTCAGGATTAGTGCCACGGTGAGCTCTGATACGGCAAGAGTGGGAGCATCAGGAGTGTTGAAGATTCTGATGCCCAGCCTGTCCGCTGCGGCCCTGTCGATATTGTCGACTCCTGTACCCACCCGGGAGATGACTTTCAATGTGGTAAGCTTTTCAAGAATTGAGGCATTGAGAGTTTCGGTGCCTGCCACAATGCCGGATGCATCAAGAGCCATTTCGGCAACCTCTTCGGGCTTCAGCTTCCGCCTGTGAGGGTTCATGACAACCGAATACATGCTCAGAAGATCGAGCGGCGTGTTATCGTATTCTGCAAAAGATGATGTAGTTATGACGACTTTTTCCATAGTTGCCCGCTGCCTCCTGCCTTATCTGTCAATATCCGCGATGAGTATTCGGTGATAAGGTACAATGTCCTGCCTGGCTTTCGAAGGATGGATACCCCTCCTTCCCGGAAAGGAAGTGAAGCGCACAGGACACTCACAGAGGCCACACAGAAGGAAGTCACACAGAATGGAGGAGTATTGCTGTTACTGTTGAACAATACCGGGCTCGAAAGACCTGTTACGCCATAATTCAGTTAAGAAGCGACCCGTGCCATTGAACAGCTGTCCTGGCATGCCGCAGTAACTGGCGAGGAGGAAAGGCTTGGCTGACACCATAGTCACAAAAAACCCTCTTGTAAGAAAGCAGAGAATTCTGATACTGGTGGACAGTATTGTGATACTTGCCGCTATTCTGTGCACATATCTCATCAGACTGGATTACTCACCTGAAAAGGTTCTGGATGTTATGATTAACGGGTCGTGGCAGCTTGTGCTGGCAGCGGTGATAATCCACCTGGGCCTCTTCTACATCTTCGACCTCTATAACTTCAGAAAGCTTCTGCTTCATACAGAGAGACTGAAACGGATTATCATCTCGGTGGTGCTCTCCGTTGGGCTCATCATCGTCATCCTTTATTTCTTCGGCAACATGATCAGAATTGCACTGCTGCTTCAGATCCCCCTCATCATAGGGGCTGTCTATGCCTGGCGCGAGCTATATGTGCGCACCAGCCTGAAGACACTGACGAGACACAGAGTTCTCCTCGTAGGCGATGACAATGTGAACAGGGCGCTTCTCACCGAACTGAACTCAAATGATCCCCTTCTGGAATATGAAGTTGTCGATCACATCATCACCGCTTCCCGCGAAACACAAGGAAGGGAAGAAAACGATATAAAACCCTCTGGCTCGGCCGAGAGCTCTGCAGAGAGCTCAGCCGAAAGCTCAGTCGAGAGCTCAGATAAGGGCTCCGACGATTACTTTGTCGAAGATCTTGTTACCAGACAGAAAATAGATATCCTCGTATTCTCTCCCAGAGTGCTGGAGAACCACACAAGAGCTCTTCTGAAGCTCAAATCCCAGGGGATGGAGATTTACGACTCCATCACCTTCTATGAGCTGATAACCGGGAAGGTGCCCATCTTCGACCTCAGGGACACTACCCTCTCATATCTTTCAGGAAGCCTGCCCATCTCATCATACTACAGAAATGTAAAACGCATCATAGACATATTTCTCTCCCTCTTCGGCTTGGTGATATCTGTCCCTTTCGTGACACTTTCGGCTGTCCTGCTGCAGATTGAGTCTCCCGGCCCGATCTTCTTCAAACCTGAGCGGGTTGGAGAAAATGGGAAGTCCATCAAGCTTCTCAAGCTTAGAACAATGGGGAAAAAAGGCGGAGGGCCGCTTTTTACCCAGATCAACGATCAGAGGGTGACACAAATCGGAAGAATAGTAAGAAAATTCGGCTTTGATGAATTCCCGCAGTTGTTCAATGTACTTTGCGGCGATATGAGCCTGATCGGCCCCAGGCCGATAGAACAGGTCTTTGTGGACAAATACTCAGAGATGACCCCGCTTTATTATCTGAGGCTGTCCATCAAGCCAGGCGTCTCAGGATGGGCGCAGGTCAACCAGGTTGAATATCCCAACTCTGATGAGAGTCAACTCGAAAAGCTTCAGTATGATCTCTTCTACTGCTCACACGCCTCACTTTTCCTCGATCTGATAATAATCTTCAAGACGATAAAGAAATTCTTCAACTTTGGTTACGATAACAGGGCAGCCAGACAGAAGAAGAAAGAGGTCATTCTTTCGGAGGGTCGATGACATCGGAAGAGCCGCCGATACAGGACGGGCCAGTTGCATCGGAAGAGCCGCCGATACAGGACGGGCCAGTTGCATCGGAAGAGCCGCCGATGCAGGACGAGCCAGTTACATCGGAAGAGCCGCCGATACAGGACGGGCCAGTTGCATCGGAAGAGCCGCCGATACAGGACGGGCCAGTTGCATCGGAAGAGCCGCCGGCACCGGAATCACCACCTGCATTCAATATCTCCCTTATGACATAGAGAGGCCTTCCCTGCACATCCCTGAAGATTCTGGCGATATACTCGCCTATGATGCCCATGAAAAAAAGGTTCATCCCGCCAAAAAAGCATATGGCCACAAAGATCGATGTATATCCAGTAATGATGATCCCGACGGTGAGCTTCTTAACCAGCATATAGAGACCTGCCAGAATGCTTGCAGTGGCTATCAGGCTGCCAAGTGTCACGGCCAGCCTCAGAGGATAGTCAGTAAATGAGAAGATGCCGTCCAGAGATAGAGATACAAGCCGTGACAGCGAATAGGCGCTTCTGCCGCTCAGCCGCTTATCGTGCCTGACAGGCACGGCAGCCCATGAGAAGCCAAGCCACGCCATCATCCCTGCCGTAAAGCGGCTATGCTCACCCATTCTGCTGAAAGCCTCCACGAAACGGCGGCTCATTATTCTGAAAGTTGACATTCCTGCAGGAAGTGAAAAACCTGAGCACTTTCTGAAGAGCCAGAAATAAAGCGACGAGCCCCATCGCCTGAAAAGCGGGTCCTTCCTGTGCTCCCGGACGGCATAGACAACATCATGCCCTTCATAGAATCTGGAGAGTAGTGAAGGAATCTCTTCCGGCCGGTCCTGCAGATCAGCATCCATCCATATAACTGCATCGCCTGCGGCTTGAGTAAGACCTGATGCAAGGGCGGCGTGCTGACCAAAGTTTCTGGACATGATGATGACCTTCACGCGCCGGTCGGAAGATGCGATGTTCCTGAGAATATCTGTGGAACCATCAGTGCTTCCGTCATCAATGAAGATGATCTCATATGAAAGCTCCGTGGCAGAAAGCACGGCAGTGAGACGGGAGTAAAGCTCCTGAATAGAATCCTTCTCATTGAAGAGAGGGATGACTGCAGAAAGGCATAGTGACATCACCGATGTCACTATGCATCGATGGTGGCAGGGCTGCCGCCGGCAAGCTGCCGCACACGTGCTGCCTCGCCAAGGTGATCTGTCTTGTCCCACTCAATCCTGTCGAAATGCTTGATGCAGTTTACAAAACCTACAGGGACTGCTATGACCCAGCAGAAGTTATACACCCAGTATATGGGAACACGCAGCAGAGTGAAGAGGTTCGCCTTTGAAACATATTTCAGCAGTCCTGCCGAAGTTACGATGAAGAAGAGCCATGCCAGAGAGTCTACTACAACCTGAGGCAGCGATGAATGAAATGAGAACGAAAATGCATAGGTTAGAAAAAGGTGCAGATAACCGATCCAGACAACCATCGGAATTGTTATTCTCGCCACACCGATTATGCTGTCAAACTTCTGTATGAATGTTATTCCCCTGGCCGATAACAGAGGGAAGAGATAATCGAACAGACATTTCAGCATTCCTTCAGCCCACCGCATCCTCTGCCTGATGAGCGGTCTTATCTGCGTGATGCCTTCCTGCCACACCATTGCTTCCGGACAGTAACGCACCAGTTTGCCGGTGATAAGGAACTTGAGAGTGAGGTCCATATCATCAGTTGCAGAGAGCTCATTCCACCCGCCGGCCTCTTCAAGAGCGGAGCGCTTGGTCACCTGCCCGTTGCCGGCCAGGATCATTACCCCGCCGTAGACATCCTTGGAAATCTGCCACATATGGGCAAAAGTGGCGAATTCATCTTCCTGGAGCTGCGTCAACAAGTTCTCCTGTGCATTGAATATTCTTACCCTTCCCTGTACGCCGGCCACTTTTGGGTCAAAGAGATAAGGCACTGTTACCTTCAGAAAATCCGGTTCAACACGGGTATCGGCATCAAAAACGGCAATAACCTCACCCATGGAATGACGAAGCCCGAAGTTCAGAACTGCTGACTTCCCTTTCGGTCCATCTCCCGGGGTCCTTTTCAACGGCCGAAGCATGGGAATCTCTTTCGCCAGTCGCTCCAGTATGACTGATGTGCCATCTGTGGAGGAATCGTCCACCACCAGAATCTCATAGTTGGGCTTGTTATTCTTTCGGTAGTTGAGCCCTGCAATAGAGCGCACTGTCGTTTCAACAACGTGCTCCTCATTCTTCGCAGGTATTATGATGCTGACAAAAGGCCTGTAGCACTCGTTCCTGGGAGCCTTTTTCTCCCTGAAGATGAGGCACATTGCCACAGAAAGCATGCCATAATAAGAGAAGAAGAGCACCACTCCCTGATAAAAAGTGGTTTCCTGTGTAAGCACACTCTGAATCAGAAGCACCAGAATGATAACTGATGTCAAAATCACACCGGAAATCCAGTATTTAAACGATGGATTATTCATATGCTCTGTGCCGCTTTTTTCGTCCTTGATCTTCATATGAGTGCTCTCATTGCTCTTCATCCTTATTCCTTCCTTCAAGCCGATCTGGGTCCACCCCTGCCCTTTACCGGAAAAAACGTCCTAAAGTAACCTTAATATACGAGATTTTTTCTGTTGCTCCTTCCACCTCCTCTGAATAATTATATTGTACATCATATATGTTGCAGGAGACAACTCTTTATTGCAGGCAGGATGAAAATCTTTCACGGATAAAGCTATGCCAGGGCCAGAGGCTTTCTGTCAAGAATAACCATCGTTATCAGGTTTAGCTCACTTTGTTACAAAATCATTAACTTTCAGCTACAATACTTCCGGGAATAAGGCACAGCCGGGTTCCATCCCTGGTATTTCACTGCCTGCTTCAGATCCGCATGCAGGCCCCTCATGTATTGAACTGTTACGATTTCTTAATATCTTCATTACGATATCTTAAAAGACTGTTAACGTAATGGTAATACTCCAGGAGTATACTGAGGATACAAACTGATGAAGGGGTGGGAATATGATAGGAGCGCTCGACAGTTCATACACCTTTAATCCTCTGGCGAATGCCTCATCCGGAGAAGCAATTCAGGCATCCTCAGCCGCTCCTTCACAGGAGATCTCCGAAACGCCTCCGGCAGTCAATGATTCCGTCAACATTGAAGAAGGCAGCGATGAGAACGAAAGCGGCTCGAAACCCAATCTCGGATGGCTCAATGAAACGGACGATGCCGGTGATGACTCATCAATGCTCATTGCACGGGAGACAGGAAAAGGTCCTGAGAATACAAAGGCGACGTGGAATGACCCGGTGAAATACAGGGAAAAGATCTTCGAAAAGAAAATCACAGATCCCTTCCTTCAGAAGGCTTTCGATGGGGCAAAGGGGGTCATGGACGAGGAATTCAGGAACTACAAGAAAAATGATAAAGGGTGGAACTGCTACGGCTGGAGAGACAAGTTCCTCACAACAAAAGCAGATAAGAATGGTGAAAGAGTCAACACGGTAAACACAGCGATGATGGATAAACTTTCAGATGGAGTGGAGAAAAAGACAGGCCAGAGACCCACGTCAATCACGCCATACTACCAGACACTCCCCAATGCTGACTATCCAAATGCCCAGGGCCATACTTACGTATACCTGCAGATGAAATTCGACAACGGAAAAGAACAATGGATCTTCACCGAAGCCAATGCTTCACTGATACCTTCCCTGGGCGATGGCTGTGTACACTATCAGACCAAGGCAGTTAATAAACCAGATAACATAACCGCTTCACCATCACAGAATCAACAACAGAATCCTCAACAGAGCAAAATACAGGCATGAACATCTGATGAAGCAAAGGCTGCCTCTACCGATCATTGTGACACTTATAATACTCATAGTTATTCCCTGCTCTGTTTTCTATGTATGTGGCCCACGATTCGTTGATGATGCAATTATAAAGCACGACGTATCCGGAGTGAACAGGCTGCTCACATTGGCTCCATGGCTCGCCAGAGGCACGGCTGTCGGCTTCAAACTGGGCTATGAACGGCCTCTTCTCCTTGCCTCCTATTATGGCGATCTTCCCATAGCGGAGCTTCTCATTAAAAAAGGAGCTCACATTCACGGAAAAAACGACCTTGGCCTCACTGCCATACACATGGCAGCAGGCAAAGGGCACATCCAGGTGGCGGAATTACTCGTTTCTCATGGCGCCGATGTGAACAGCAGGGATGATGATGACACCACTCCTCTTCATAAAGCAGCCGGTGAGGGGGCTACCGCCATGGTAGAATATCTCATCAGTAAAGGCGCCACTGTAGATGCCCGCAACAGCGCAGGCTTGACCCCTCTTCACTGGACAGTAATAGGAACCCACAGAGAAACCGCGCGGCTGCTCATCAGAAATGGTGCGAATATAAATGCTGCAAGCAATGATGGCGATACTCCTCTCCATTTTGCCTCCGAAGACGGGAGACTCAAAATGGCAGAGCTCCTCGTGTCAGAGGGTGCCCTCGTCAATGGCAGGAACGGAGCAGGAAAAACTCCCCTGGCCCGGGCTCTGGAAAAGAAACAGATGACTGTGGCCGCATATCTCCTGGCTCACGGCGCGCAGAAGTGACGAGGAACAGACTTCCATCAACACGGGAATCTGATCCATCGGTGAAAGCCCCGAGCTATAACAACCTGATTCAACAAAGCAGACTCACTTTCTCATCCATATTGGGAATGCTTTCCCTCCTTCTGATAGAATTATGATAATCGGGATCATCTGCACAAAAAGTTAACAGATGATCACCCTTCTTTAACATTACAGACATATCACGGCAAAATCGCTCAACTATACTGGAAACATGACAGAACAAAGGAGGCAGGTGGCCGTGACGGATAAGCAGCACGCAGGAAACAACAGACAGAAAAACAACGGGAAACATCGGAATAAAGAGGCTGGGCTCGACAGAAATGGAAAGCGCGAAATCATGGATCTATCTGAGTCAGCAGTAGCAGGGAAAGATCATGCGAAAATCAGCCTCCTCAGGGATATCCTGTTCAAGTATATTTCAGATAACAAAAATAATGAGAAGAGATCCAGAAGCCTTCTCCGAGCGCTTCTAAACCTGGAAAGCGAGCAGAAGCTGCATGCCTGTCTTTTCTCGCTCCTTCAATCATTGAAGAATACCTGACAGGACATGGGAGCTTTTCAGAGTGATTGATGACTCTTATTTCTTAGTGATATAATAATAACTGAGCCTGTGTAGAGAGGAATTATTAAGGGCTTCCTGCCTCACATGAGATCCAGTGCCGCTTTCAAACCACTGTTGACCTCAATAAGGATGTCAGGCGGCAATGATCCAATATATCTGGTGAGTTTGGAACGGTCAAGAGTAGCCACCTGATGGCAGAGTGCGATACTCTCTTTTTCAATACCACCAGCACCTGCATTGATTGTAATTGCAGTAGGACCTCTTCCTGCCTGAGCTGATGAGGTGGACAGCGGAACAACAATCAGGGATCTCCATGCAGACGTTTCGTTGAATCCATCGTGAGATACGATTATGACAGGCCTGATACCCCGCTGCTCAGATCCTGAACGCGGCAGAAGCTCAGCCTGATAAATGTCTCCACGCTTCATTTACAGAGCCTCCTGCTCTGCCATGCATTCAAGTGAAGCAGTGGAGAGCTCTTCGTCAAGATCAAACTCTGTACCGGCATGCCGGGCAGCATATTCAGCAATTGATCTATGAAGCATCTTTTTTTCATGCTCTTTGAGCCAGAGATAAATGGCCAACCGTGCCAGTTCTGTGGAGGATCTTTTTAACCGTGCCGCTTCTTCACTAAGTCTCCTGTACAGAGACTCAGGCAGGGGCACGTGGAAATTATGCATCTTTTCTTTTGCCGTCATATGCCATATCTCCTGCCATGATTATATGGCATATTCTGTGCCACTGTCAAGCAGGCATATAAGTTGAAAGACGGATTGCACCCCCTCGGCTTTAGTGGTATAAAGAAAGTATAGAAGTTCCGAGACATACCGAGGGATTACATGGCAGTACTAGCGATCCAGCAAGCTGAAGATTATAGAATACTAATTTAAGGGGAGGTGCTTATATGGTGTATAAAGTGGTAGCCGGGAGTTATCAGTGCAGTCAGTGCCTGCTTATAAATACCCATTGCATCCAGCTCTGTTCTGAGAAACTCTCGAGCTTCCTCTGAACCGGCATTGCGCGCCGCCCTTATGACACTGGCAAGTTCTGTGATTTCATGCAAACATGTCTTCCTATAGTCCTCGATTATCCAGTAAAACTGCTCATCAGCGCAGACCTGGCGATAGAAATCCCGGATTGCGGAAAGACTCCCATTCAGATAGAGAGGATTATTTCTGTTGTCTTTTTCATTGCGTAAATGATTACAGGCACGTGATGAAAGTATAATCCCTCCTACCGCCAGGGATGGGCAGTCACGGGGACAGCACCTATGTATCCATGCTATCGATATCGATACCGGTCACCTTTTTTATTATCTCCCTGCCAACGTTCAGAGCCTTCATCTCCCTGGCATGGATGAGACTGGCTTTTTCCATGCCCTTTTCCATGCCCTTCTTCATAATAGTCTCTTCCACCTCTTCAATGAAGTCTCTGCGCCACGACGCTTCATCGTGGAGAGCTTTCTGCCTGGCCTCCATCAACTCTCTGACCACTGCATCGCCTTCAGCTTCATGCATCCTTTCAACTGCCATCACTATCTCCTCCTCAGCCTTCAACTCTGCAGGGAGATTTTCAGGGTCGTCCTTGTAGATCTCGCCGAACTTCAGCACATAGAGCCACTTTTCAAACCTGGTCATCAACTGCCGCGGTTTGTCCTTTGCGAACTTAGGAAGCTCGACAAAGTGAAGCTCTTTGATGTCTGCAAGCTCTCTCCTTGATTTAATATTACCATAACGAAAGACATTGTGTAAATCATATTCCTCAGAGAGAAGCACAAAATTCAAGATGGATATGGAGAGAGTCTTCTTAAGCACATGATATTCTTCTCTCTCAACCAATTGATCTGAAAAAAGCCTGTCATGGTAGTAAATGGCCCGGGCAATGTATTTTATGCCGCCCCTCACCTGCATCTCGATGTTATATCGCTTACCTGTGCCATCCCGGGCACTCACATCGAGGCAGCTGTGTTTGGCGTTCAGGTAAGTCTTCAGATTGACAGGGCTTGGGAAGATAAGGCTTTCTATCTTCTGTTCGCCCTCCAGGTTGAGCAGGGCATTCAGAAGAGCTCTCAGAATCTTTTCATTCCTTTCATGGCCAAAGACATATCTGAATATGATGTCATTCCGGAGGCTTACCCTTACAAGATCATTCTGCGCTTCTCTCAGATCCGGTGTTCTGTCAGCCATCAGCGTGGGTTCTCCTTTCATTCTCTCTGTCTTTACTATAGAAGATCCATATTGCGACAGTATGTCAACGGTGTTATACTCACCAGCATAACAAACTGCAGCATTCTAAATTGCAAAATGAGCATTGATAGATAGTTCCAGAAGCTCTGATAGTGCAATTTAGAATGCGCGTTTGTATACAAATACTGGATCAATTGTAAATATTTTCGATTTCTTTCATTCCCACAGGACTGACATCGTAATGTGACAGAATGCTGCCTGGAACAACAAAAAACATTGAGGAGACTCACCGGGATTGAGGAACTTGCCGTATGCATCGAGTTGATAAGTATCCAATTAACTGATACAATGTAAAAGAAAAACACTTTCTCTTAACAGAAAGAAACAGAATCAATGACGCTGTTGCATGAGATTATCAGCAGAATAAAAGAGGGCTTTTCTCTTATCTATGGTTCACGTTTATCAAGTATTGTGCTTTTTGGCTCACATGCCCGTGGTGATGAAGAACCCGGCTCCGATATAGACCTGCTGATTGTGCTCGAAGGAGACGTCAGCCCAATCACTGAAATTGAAAGAACCGGAGCTCTCGTTGCCTCGTTATCTCTCCACTACGATGTAGTGATAAGCTGCATATTCATGGACAAAGATCGATTCCTGCATCGTAATGGCCCCTTACTGAGAAATATCAGACGGGAAGGCATCACCGTATGACTCATGATCAAAGCGATCTGATTAAGAAAGCGCAGGATAGTATTGATGCTGCACACATGCTCCTGAACGGTGGTTATCCAGACTTCGCCGCTTCAAGAGCATATTATGCAATGTTTTATTGTGCAGAGGCTTTTCTTGAAGGTGAGGGTCTGTCCTTTTCCAAGCATTCTGCGGTGATTGCGGCATTTGGAAAACACTTTGTCAAAACAGGAAAAGCGCCTCCCGAGTTCCATGCATATCTCATAAAAGCTCAGGAACTGCGGAATATAGGGGATTATGGAGGATTTAATTCTGTCACCGAGGAGAAAGCACAGGAAGTAATTGAGCAGGCAGAGAGTTTCTACAATTTTACAATAAAGACATTATAATAATAGTCTTGACCGTCATGCTTAATCTCCAGGCTCTCTATCGAAATGCCCGGTATTCCTGCCGCCTCTTCCCTGGTATAATTACAGTTTAAGGAACAACATTCTTCAAGAGGACTTTGCATCCTAAATCCACAGACTGTTATTCAGAAAAAATGACTACCTGAAGGATTTGTGCTTCTGCGCAAGAGACGGGACCTTCCTGCCGTCACTGTAAATCATGAACGGCTGGCCTTCAGGGCTGGAACAGGGGCCGAAGGTGAATTTAAGGTCATCAGGAGCAGTCCCTTCTATCTTCAGACCGTGTAGGATGTGCAGAATCCAGAGATGATGAGCCGCACAGAGACTCAGCTTATTCTGGATGGCATCAGATCCGCCGTGTGATCGAAATACGATATGATGAGCGTGAATGTTGCGGCGGTTGGAGCATCCAGGCACCTGGCATTTGTATCCGTCCCGCTCGAGTACTTTATTGTTGTGTGCCGCTTTGTGATGCACCTTCTCTGCAAGCAGGTATTCTGAAAGCATTATTGCTATGAAGTTTGCCACTCCTTCATTGTTTACGAGAAGCTCGATGCCGTCATCAGGAGATACGAGCGAAACATAGCGCCGTACTGCTTCGTTCCATACTCCGTAAAGCCCTCGCGGTATGAAGAAGCGGATTGGCATGGTTGGCAGAGGGCTGTATAAAGTGCGATCCTCTTCTGTGGCAGTGGAGGCGTCAGAGGCCGGAGTCTGAGCAGTTGAAGCGGCCAGGGAGGTAGCGGCAGGAGAGGCGTAAGAGCATTTGCCGTCACTCTGTCTTTCCAGGCTCTCCAGCACATCGAGAAGGAGTGTCATGGCAGGGCGGTGTTTATCCGGAAGTGTGCAGAGTTTTCTTGCCTGTTCGAGAGTTTCATCCGTATGGTGAAGATCTACCTCCCGGCGCAGACAGGCTTCTGATTCGAAGTCTGCCGCACACTTTGACAGTCGGGATGACTCTGCCAGGTCCGACTCTCTGCCCAGGTCCGTGGCACACTTTGACAGTCGGGATGACTCTACCAGGTCCGACTCTCTGCCCAGGTCCGTGGCACACTTTGACAGTCGGGATGACTCTACCAGGTCCGACTCTCTGCCCAGGTCCGTGGCACACTTTGACAGTCCGGTTACGTCCGACTCCAGGGTATCTGCGATTTTATCTGTAAAATCCTTGTCGAGAAGATGCTCGTCGTGTGAGCTGAGCGGCCACTCTGAGCCCGGTCCCTTATACCACGCTCCTGTCCTCAGGATATCCTTCATCTCGAAAGACAGTTCATTATATCTGTCATCGGTCACATAGCGGAAACCGGGAAGCAATGCGTAGTAATGGGAAGCGAAGTAATCATACTGCTTTATGCGCAATATGCGATTGACTTCTTCTCTCAATTCTATTGCAGGCCTGCTCATTGCGAAATCGAGCCAGATCTTTTCATGGCTTCCATCTTCAAGTGAAGCAATCTGATATGCCTGCTCCCTGGTAATTTTTCTGCTCAGGAAAGCCTTTTCAATGACAGGATGATTCTTGAAATACCTCACCAGCTTTATCAGTCTGAACGTCGTAGATGCCGATATGTTTATCCTGACCTTTGCATAATCCTCGATCTTCGAGAACTCCATTATGCGGTAAAGACGCCTGTCGTGAACGGCCTTCAGAAACCACCCGATGTGGTAGTCGATTGACTGCCTCATCGACGCCACTCTGATAATCTTTTGCGCCAGCGCATACGAGTCACTGGGGATCTGCGAATACTCCTCAGGGAGCTCCACGACAAAGGGCTTGAGCGCCAGTTCTTCTCTTATCTGCTTCAGCCGCTCTTCATTCTGAGGATCCGGGTATTCATCGCCAGCCTCGTCAGGCTTCGCGCATCCAGACCCTGCCGCTCTGCAGTCTCCTGCTCCTGCCGCTCTGCAGTCTCCTGCTCCTGCTCCTGCCGCTCCACAGTCTCCTGCTCCTGCTCCTGCCGCTCCGGCAACGCCTGTCTCTGATGACGTGAGACTGTCATCTCTGTTGTGCGCTCTCATCTCCCTTTCTGATGGGAAAGAATCCCAGATGGCGTCGTTATATAGAAGCGGCACCTCCCGTTTTCCTGCGAAAGCCGGCCCGTGCAGAGAGGCTTCTCCTGTTTCGCCATCCAGGTCTATACAATTCCCGGAACAGGCCTCCGAATAAGCATCGGCATCGACTCCGGCCTCTGCTTCAGGCTCCGCTACGCATTCCGGCTCCGCTGCATCAGTGAGCTCTGCATCTGACACATACTCTTGAGAAGCGGCGAGATCGGCAGTCGAATCGAGGAACGACGAAACCAGCGCCTCCACAAAGCCGTAAAGAGGGCCCTTTGTCTTCTCATTCTCCCTGTAATGCTCGAGTGCGAAATCCCAGGTAAGAGCGAGAGTGCGAGGCACACTGAACTTCATCACCACGCCGCTCCCTTCCTCGCGGTCTGCCTCTTCGGAAAGTATTTCCTCTGAGTCCTGTTCCTCAGTCGGCAGGGTCGATCCTGATGCTTCTGCCTCAGTGCTTATCGACTCAGCCGCATCCGTTTTTCTCATCGCATCTCTTTCAGCATCTCCTCCTGCAGCATTCTCCAGCCCGTTACACACTTTGGCAGTTTTCAGCTTCTCTCTCACAAGCCTGTCAATCTTCCCGACTGAAAGCCCATTGATCTCGGAAAGCAGCGCCGCTTCATTCTCTTTCGTCATCACACGAAGCAGCATCCTCAGCGCTGATTTGACGATATCGCCCTTTATATAGGCCTCACGAGTAAGCGGCAGTGCCTGCAGTCTTTCGAAGTTGAGGATCATCTCTGAGGCCAGACGCCCTGAAAAAGACAGATGCTCATCGGCAAAATCATCCAATTTGCTGTATCCCATCTCTCCATAAGCTTTTCCGTCATTCTTTCTGAAGGCGCTGAGCAGTTCGCCCAGACAGAGGTCAATTAGAGATCTGGCGTGTGACAGTCTGCACAGATGATAGTCGAAAGTAATGAAATCCTCTTCGTGGTCAACATAGCGGATGCTGATGTGCCGGGCAAGCTCGTGAAGCTCCTTCGGAACAAGAGGCGCACATTCGTTGACATTGAACAGAGCAGGATCCTGTTCGACAGCTCCTGCTCTCCCTGCCTGAAGATTCTCGTCTGGCGTCGAATTTCTGTAAGTTCTTCCTGATTGTATAAATCTTTTTCTTCTCCTCATATATTAATTTTACCAGAACAGAGCTTCCAAATCAAACGAGACGATCGCTGGAACGCATACCGGCATTGAGATTGAGACGTGCTCTGGCATGGCCTGCAATCGCCTCTATGAGGAAAATGAGGGGTAAAACTCCAATTTTTCAGAAAACTCAAAATATGGGGTCTTCCTGGGGTATCTGAGGCTATTCTGAAAGAAGGCCCGCGCCGATCCATTCGACCCGATCCAATTTCAGAATTTTCAGCGTGCTTTTATACTCACCAGCATAACAAACTGCAGCATTCTAAATTGCCAGATGAGCGTTGATAGATGATTCCAGAAGCTCTGATAGTGCAATTTAGAATGCGCGTTTGTATACAAATACTGGATCAATTGTAAATATTTTCGATTTCTTTCATTCCCGCGGGACTGACATCGTAATGTGACAGAATGCGACCAGGAATCACAAAAAGGAAGTGGGGAGATTCCCCTGAGCAGACTGATGATGGGAATCAGAATGAAAAGAGTAAAGAGAATTCAGTAATCGAGCCTGTCTTTTCTCACTCCTTCAATCATTGAAAGAACCGGATCTCTCGTTACCTCGTTATCACTCCACCACGATGTGGTGATAAGCTGCATATTCATGGACAAAGATCGATTCCTTCATCGTAATGGTCCATTATTACGAAACATCAGGCGGGAAGGCATCACCGTATAACCCATGATCAAAGAGATCTCATTAAAAAACAGAGGAAGTAGTTGAGCAGGCAGAAAGTTTCTACAATTTTTCAATAAAGGCATGATAATCATTACCCCGGCCGTAATGCCTTACCTCCAGGCCGTGCCTGCAACAGGCTCTCCACGGAAATACCCCTTTCCATCCTCTTTTGACTCGGGATGGTCAGCCACTCAAGCCTGCTTTTCGGAAATGTTCATTCAATGGTATCGATATCGATACCGGTTACTTTCCTTATTATCTCACGGTCTACATTGAGTGCCTTCATTTCTCTGGCATGGGTCAGATCTCTTTCCAGTCGGCCTTTCTCCATGCCTTTCCCCATGCCTTGCTCCATACCTTCTTGTATGCCTGCCAGCCTGCCTTTTTCCAACAACTCTTCTTCATGACGCCGCAGATTTGCCTCGAGCATCGTACGCACCTCCTGACCTGTCATGGTCTCAATATCTATCTCAGCATAAATCTTCCGCTTCCTCAAAGACCATCTGAGCCACATACCAAAGCTTCTCTGCAGCTCCGAATCCACTTCACGCTTCAATACATCTATTGCCTCGCCTATCACTTCACCTATCTTCAACACCTCAGAGGTCTCTATCAGAAAGAGACGAGACACGATGTTGTTCATTAAAAGAAGGCTTTCACTGCTCCATTCGTTCTCCGCTATTTTGTAATAACGGAAGACGGGGATGAAGGACGATGGCATGCAGGAGGGTATCTGGATAATCTCCTCGATCGACTGCGGAGCAGTCCAGGTATCTTCTCCGCTATAAAGCAGCACAGGGAAGACTGCAGGCAGGCGCTCTCTTTTCCTCACATTATCATCCTTGATGAGCTCCAGGTAGAAAAGCATCAGATAGGAGAGGAGCCGCAGCACCATGAAGCGATCAACGGTGGACTGAAACTCGATGAGCAGATAGAAGTATACTGTAGAATCCTTGATATCGACCTGCCAGATGATATCACTCTCACGCTCGCGGAACTCTTCGGTGACAAAGGAGTTGAATGTCCTTTTAAGAGTTGAGAAATCTATGTCATTCACGAACTCCTCACGCACAAATGAGAGAATCAGCTCTTTCACCATCCGAGGGTGGGAAAAGAGCATCTTGTAGCCTCTATCGTGAAACTTCTCCTGGTCCATGTCTTCATTCTAGCAGATTGCGGGAAGCCTGGTCAATACAGTGACGCCTGTCTCATAGACGTCTTTCAACTCAAGTAGTGATGCCATTCCTGTACACTATTGTGCACGATGTTTTTCAGTCAGAAAACGGAACACCCGAGTGCAAGGGATTTAGCCCATGTGGCCAGGGAAACTACACGGCAAGCTCTGATATCGAGGACGCAGTGACTGTTATCGCATACTGTTCCGAACTCTATCGAGAGAAGCACAAAATTCAAGATGGATATGGAGAGAGTCTTCTTAAGCACATGATATTCTTCTCTCTCAACCAGTTGATCTGAAAAAAGCCTGTCATGGTAGTAAATGGCCCGGGCAATATATTTTTTTCCGCCCCTCACCTGCATCTCGATGTTATATCGCTTGCCGGTGGCATCCCGGGCACTCACATCGAGGCAGCCGTGTTTGGCGTTCAGGTAAGTCTTCAGATTGACAGGGCTTGGGAAGATAAGGCTTTCTATCTTCTGTTCGCCCTCCAGGTTGAGCAGGGCATTCAGAAGAGCTCTCAGGATCTTTTCATTCCTTTCATGGCCAAAGACATATCTGAATATGATGTCATTCCGGAGGCTTACCCTTACAAGATCATTCTGCGCTTCTCTCAGATCCGGTGTTCTGTCAGCCATCAGCGTGGGTTCTTCTTTCATTCTCTCTGTCTTTACTATAGAAGATCCATATTGCGACAGTATGTCAACGATGTTATACTCACCAGCATAACAAACTGCAGCATTCTAAATTGCAAAATGAGCATTGATAGATAGTTCCAGAAGCTCTGATAGTGCAATTTAGAATGCGCGTTTGTATACAAATACTGGATCAA